>Ga0070734_10000025_pt1 | contig 465012 bp, 420 predicted proteins | sample Coa_R1_8_FD_66444 | JGI IMG/M metagenome (GOLD analysis project Ga0070734, IMG submission 66444) | Surface soil microbial communities from Centralia Pennsylvania, which are recovering from an underground coalmine fire - Coalmine... | ecosystem: Environmental > Terrestrial > Soil >...
GCCCGCCATCCCGCAGCATCCGGCGTCGGGCGCCTCGATTTGCAATCCCTCGATGCTCCCCAGGAGCGCCATTTCGCTCCCCATCCCGGCAAGCGCCTTCTGATGGCAGTGCCCGTGGACGAGCGCCCGGCCGCTGAGCGACGGCAGCCTCAAGCTCGGCGCCTCGCGCGCCAGGAACTCGTCCAGCAACATCGCGCGCGAAGCGAGTATCTGGGCCCGAGGATCGTGAGGAAACAGGCCCGGCAGCTCATCGCGAAAGGTGAGCAGGCAACTCGGTTCCAGTCCGACCAGTGCCGCGCCCCCCTCGAGCATCGGCGATAGCGTTTCCATCGCCTGGGACAGACGCCAACGGGCGCGGTCCAGCATGCCGGCGTCGTAAAGCGGCCGCCCGCAGCAGAGATCGGCGGGCGGAACGACGACCCGGAAACCCGCCCGCTCGAGTACTTCGGTCGCGGCAATCGGGACCTCGGGCTCGAAGAAGTTGTTGAACGTGTCGGGGAACAGGACGACTTCGCGCGCACTCGCTCCGTCAGCGGCGCGCGCGCCGCGGCTTTTGAACCATCTGCGATAGGTGCGCGCGGCAAAGCGCGGAAGTTCGCGCACCGGATGAACTTTCAGCCAGCGCCGGGCGATACCGCGCGCGCCGGGCGCGTGCGCGAATGCATTGGCCAGGTGCGGCAGCGCGGCGCCAACGCGCGCGAACTCATGGATATGCGCAAAGAAGCGCACGTCGCGCGGCCGCCGGTGTTCCTTATAGTACTGCGCGAAAAATTCCGCCTTGTAGGCCGCCATGTCCACGGCCGCGGGACACTCCGTCTTGCACGCCTTGCACGCGAGACAAAGCTCAAGTGATTGCTTAATTTCAGGATCGGTCAGCCCGCCCGCCAGCAGCCCGTTGCCGCTTAGCGCCTCCCAGAGCAGCCGGGCGCGCCCGCGCGTCGAATACATCTCCTCGCGCGTGGCCATGTACGAGGGACACATCGTTCCCGCGTCCGTCTTGCGGCACTTGCCGATACCGACGCATTTGAGCGCCGCGCCGGCCAGTCCGTCCTCGGCGGAAAAATCGAAATCGGTGTGCGCGGCGGCCGGACGGTACGCCGGCGTCAGCCGCAGATGCGAATCGAGCGGATGCGGCGCGACGATGACGCCCGGGTTCATCATCGAATCGGGATCGAAGATGCGCTTGAAGTCGGCGAACGCGCCGATCAGTTTTTCCCCGAACATGCGCGGCAGCAGTTCGGAGCGCGCAAGCCCGTCGCCGTGCTCGCCCGAGAGCGAGCCGCCGAACTCGCTCACCAGGTCGCCGATCTCGAGCATCGCGGAGCGAAACGTCGCGACGCCCTCGGCGGAAGTGAAATCGAAATTCACCCGGCAGTGAATACAACCCTCGCCGAAATGGCCGTAATACGTCGCTGCCGATAGCTGGTGCCGGTCGAGCAGGCTCACGAACTTTCGCAGGTAATCTCCCAGACGCGCCGGTGGAACTGCAGTGTCCTCGGCGCCGGGCCATGTGCGCGGATGTCCCGCGATGAGCGCGCCGGCGCCGAGCCCCGACTCGCGCAGGCTCCAGACCGCGCGCTGCTCCGAAGCCGCGAACAGCGGAGCAACACCGGAGCAGGCGCGCACGCGCCGGGCTTGGGTGGTCAGTCGTTCGGCCGCGGCCAGCGCCTCATCGGCGGTCTCCGCGCCCAGCTCGGCCAGCAGGAAGGCGCGCCCGTTGGGCAGCAGCCGCACGGCCTCGTGACCCCTGGAGCGCGCGAAGTCGGGCAGATGATGGTCGAAGCCTTCCAGCGCCTGCGGCCGATGCTCCAGGATCCACGGCATCTGGTCAGCGGCCGCGTACACGTCGTCGAACCCAAGGACCACCAGCGCGAGCCGGCGCGGTCGCGGCACCAGCCTGAGCGTGGCCGAGAGCGTCACGCCGAGCGTGCCCTCCGAACCGACCAGCGCGCGCGCCAGATTGTGACCGCGCTCGGGCAGCAGTTCGTCGAGGTTGTAGCCGGAGACACGCCGCGGGATCTTCGGATAGCGGCGGCGAATCTCGTCGGCCGTGCGCGCGGCGAGTTCGCGCGTCGCGTTGTAGATCTCGCCCTCCCGCCCGCCGCGCACGGCGGCGGCGAACGCCTCGCCTTCGCCGCCGCGGCCGAACGACAGCCGTGTTCCATCGTAGAGCGCGACTTCCAGCGCTTCGAGGTTGTCGACCGTCTTGCCGTAGGCGGCCGAGTGCGCGCCGCACGAATTGTTGCCGATCATGCCCCCGAGCGTGCATCGATCCTTGGTCGACGGGTCCGGCGCGAAAAACATCCCTTCGGGAGCGGCGGCCGCATTGAGCTGCGCCTGGACGACGCCGGGCTCGACCACCGCGATTCCGCGCGCCGCGTCGATGCGCCGGATCGAATTCATGTACTTGGAAAAATCGATCACGATCGCGGCATTGCAGGTCTGGCCGGCAAGCGCCGTGCCGCCGCCGCGCGCCAGGATCGGCAGGCGGTTCTCGCGCGCGAGCGCGAGCGTGCGGATCACGTCGCCTTCGTGGCGCGGAATGACCACACCGAGCGGGACCTGGCGATAGACCGACGCGTCGGTGGAGTAGAGCGCGCGCGTCGCGCTGTCCGCGCGCACCTCGCCGTCGATCGAGCGGCGGAGCTTCTCCCAGATGATTTGCGGTGCGGTCATCGCGCTGTGCCGGTCACGGCCTGCGGACGCAATTCTAGTCGATAACGCGCGACCGCAGATAGCGCGCAGGCCGGCAATCGCAAAAACACTGCGGCCGCGAACGTCTGGATGACGAGCGCGGCCGCTTTGAGTCTCTCAATCGCTTCCGGCCTACCCGGGCAGCATCACGATCTTCCCTGCCACCGCGTTGGTTTCCATCAGGTCCTGCGCGCGGCCAAGATCTCTCAGCGGCAGCGTGCAGTCGATAACCGGCTTGATAAGACCGCGCTCGACGAAGCGCATCGCCTCGATCAACTCGCCCTTGTTGCCGAGATGCGAGCCCAGGTAATTCTGCTGCTTGTTCCAGAGCAGGCGAATATCCATATGCGCGTCGAACCCGGAGGTGGCGCCGCAGGTAACGATCGTGCCGCCCCACTTGAGGCACTGCATCGAGACCGGCCAGGTGTCGGCGCCGGTGTGCTCGAACACGATGTCGGCGCGCCGCCCGTCCGTGATGCGCCGCACCTCCGCGAAGATGTCGTCGCGCTTGCGATTGAGCGTGAATTCCGCGCCGAGTTTGCGCGCCAGTTCCAGCTTCTCGTCGCTCGATGCGACTGCGATCGGCCGCGCATTGAACAGCTTCGCGATCTGAATCGCCATGACGCCGAGCCCGCCGCTGGCGCCCCATACCAGCACGAAATCTCCGGCCTGCACGCGCGCGCGCGACACCAGCATGCGCCAGACAGTCACCAGCACCAGCGGCATCGAGGCCGCCTCTTCAAAGGTCAGATTCTTGGGCTTGGCCAGTACGTTGACCGCCGGCACCTTGCAATACTCGCCGTGCGCGCCGTCGAGCGGGCCGGTCTGAAAGCCCCAAATCTTAAAGTCGTGGCAGAAGAATTCCTCGCCGCGGGTGCAGTAGTAGCAATGGCGGCAGGCGATGCCGCAATGGACCACCACTTCGTCGCCGATCGCAACCTCGTGGACTTCGCTTCCGCGATCGACGACGATCCCGGCGGCGTCGGAACCCGAAATGTGCGGCAGCAGGATCTTCATCCCGGGCAAACCGCGGCGCGCCCATATGTCGTTAAAGTTGCAAGCCGAGGCGTTGACCTTGATCACGACCTCGTTGGGCCCCGGCTTGGGTTCCGGGATGTCCTTGTACTGTAAGACCTCAAGCCCTCCGTTGCGCTCGAAAACGATTGCTTTCATCTGCTTTCCGTGTGTGCTTGGCGTCCCGCCTGATGTACGGGCGTGCGAAATAGCTATACGTTCAGCCTGCGCATGGCAACCGGGGCACGCTGAGGCCTATGCTGCAGTTTCGGCTCGGGTTGACGGCGGATTCTCGATCTCATAAAACCCACTCGCACGAATTCAGTTCGATATCCGGCATGAATTCCGCGTGATTCGGTTTACGCCGCGCAATCCCGACGAAGCTCACCGCTCAGGCAAAACCCGCTTTGGGGGGCTGAACCCGACGGCATTCGCCCCGCAGTCGGCAGGTGGAGCAGCAATTGCAATGCCAAACAGAGGCGGCAACAAAAGTCCGCGAGGATGGCTCCACGGGGCGCATGGATCACGAAAAATTGGAAGCGAGCGGTAAATTTAACAATGGAGAGACCTGATCATGTACGTACTCGATAACGGCACCCGCTTCGTCATCCCGCGCACCGAGATGACCTATCCCGGTCACAGTATGAAGCTTCATCAGACGGCCGCGGACGCCGTCAAAGCGCCGGTCGATCACGTGATGGCGGATTTCGAGGATGCCTGCCCCTACGAGTTCAAGGGCCCGAAGAGCCACAAGGTGATGGTCGAAGCGCTAAATACACTCGATTTCGGGCGCAAGGTGGTGACCGTGCGACCCAACAACCTTCATTCGCCGTTCTTCAAGAGCGACATGGAGGCCGTGGTGCTCGGCGCGCCCAATCGTTTCCACGGCATCATGCTGCCTAAGACGCGCGGCCCCGAGGAAATCCGCGAGGTGTCGCGCCTGCTCGACGATCTCGAAAAGCGCGCCGGATGGAAGTACCGCATCCAGATCGAATCGCTGGTCGAGACGCCGCAGGCGCTGGTCAAGGCGTACGAGATCGCAACCGCATCTGACCGCATGTGCGGGCTGGTCTTCGGCATCGCGGATTTTGCCGCCAACCTGGGCGTGCGCGAGATCGTCGAGCACCAGAACCAGAATTTTCACTACGCCAAGCAATCGATGGTGGTCGCGGCCAAGGCGGCCGGCCTGCACGCGATCGATAACGTGTACCTGCGCCTGTGGCGCAAGGACGATCCGCCGGCCAAGGTCGAGGAACTGCAGCGCGGCCTGCGCGAAAAGAACGTCGGCGCCGCGAACCTCGGAATGGATGGCACCTGGGTCATTCATCCGCAGCAGGCCGAAATCGCGAACGCCTGCTACACGCCCAGCAAAGAGCAAGTCGAGGACGCGCGCCGCGTGGTCACGCTCTATCATGAGAAGGGCGGCGGCTCGATGGCTGATCCGAAGAGCGGCGAGATGATCGACGAAGCGACCATCAAGATCGCGCTCATGGACCTGGCCAAGGGCGCGCAGGCCGGAATCGTGAGCGAAAAAGAACTCAAGGAATGGTCGGCCAAGAGCCGCTCGATCACCGGCTACGATATCCTCGAATTCATGCGGCGGGTTGCCTAGGAAACGCCATTTCGCGTCGCGCAGCGAAGGCTTCTCAGCCGGCTATCGGGCTGCTGGCTCGAGCCTCTGAGTTTCCATTTTTGCCCGACGACGACGCGTTGGCCGCCTTCGGTCAGCACGCACGGGAGCGGCATAGTGCGGCCCGTCAAAGCCGCCCGCTATAGCGCCACGGACCGGGACGCTAACGGTCCGCGCTGTCCCCGTCGGCGGCAGCAGGAGATACGGTACCGGAGCCTGCTGTTGCTCGCGATGGTTCTGTTGTGGGTCGTACCTGCCGCCGCCCAACAAGTGCCTATGGCTCAGCCCACAACCGCCCTCAGTCCCCAGGACCTGGCGAAGAGCGTGCACAATCCATTTGAGGACTTTGTCAAGCTACCGCTCCAATGGACAACCGGGTTCGCTATGGGTCCGCACCACAACGCGGGCGAGAGCGTCAACCTTCAGCCGCTGATCCCCTTTTCATTGAACTCGAAATGGGACCTCTTCGCGCGGCCGAGCCTGTCCGTGACCTACCAACCGAGTCCGCACGAGCAATTCGGCCTGAATGATCTGCAGGGCTCATTTTTTCTTTCGCCACATAGGGCGGACAAGTGGATCTGGGGCGTGGGGCCAATCTTGCAATTGCCCACCGCGACGAGCGATGCGCTTGGGACCGGCAGATGGTGCGCTGGCCCGACGGCAGCGCTCATATATTCAAAGGGCCCCTGGTTCGGTGGAGTACTGACCTATCAACTGATGTCGATCGCGGGGTCGCGCGCGCGCGGGAGCGTCAATCAGACCTATGTCGAGCCGCAGATCAGCTACAACTTCGAGAGTGGATGGTACGTTGATACCGATCCGCCAATGACCTTCGACTGGACGGCCGACGCGGCGAACGGCTGGACGCTTCCGGCCGGTGTTGACGTCGGCAAAGGATTCAACTTTGGCTCACAGGCTTTGGCTCTCCAGGTCGGCGCTTACGATCTGACAGAGCGCCCGGAAGGAGCACCGCAGTGGATATTAAGGGTGCAGCTGACGGCTCTGTTCCCGAACGGATAGCCATACCGGGATGTGCCAATCGATCCCGGCGTGCTCAGATAACGATTTAGCTTTGATGCGCGGATAGAAAAGAGTCCGGCCGGTTCGTTAATTGGACGCGACCGTCTAGCGCGCATGCGCCGGCGTCGAACGGCCGGCGCGCGCCGCGGCGCGATCCGCGGCGGCTAATGGCGATCGACCGCGCGGTAGCGCGCAGCCACGAAGTTCCAGTCGATGTGCTCGATGAACTGCTCGACGTATTTCGCGCGCTCCGGATAATTGAGCAGGTAGGCGTGCCCGGCCACGTCGCACACCACCAGCGGGTTGCCGCCGGCCCATCCCCCGGCATCCTCGTCGCCCGCGGGCACGTTGTGCCAGCGGTCGTCGTAGGGATCGTATTCGAGTATCGCCCACGTCGTCGCGATGCGCGCGCACTCGATGAAGTCGGCGCGCCAGCTCTCGAACGAACCCATGTGCTCCTTGAGATTGTCCAGGATATAGCCGGTCGGGCGCATCGGCTTCGCGCCCAGGTTGCGAAAATAAAACTCGTGCAGCAGCACGGAATTGGCGGCCTCGATCTGCTGGCGGCGCATCAGGCCGTAATCGTTCGCGTGTGCCGCGTCGCGCGGCAGCGTCGCGAGCACGCGGTCGGCCACCAGCAGACGATCGAAATCGCGCCGGTAGGCCTGGTAGTTGCGGGCGAGCTGATCGCGCGAGAGGAAGCCGAAAATCTCGGCGCGCGGCAGCGCCATCGGGCGGCGCGGCTGAAACCCCGCCTCGCCCTTGAGCAGACCCTCGTAGCTCAGCCCGCTCTCGGGCGGAGGCGCCGGCGATGCGGCGCCGAAGGCCGCGCTCGTCAGCCCGCCGATCGCGGAAACCGCGAGCGCGAGCGCGCCGGCGAGGAACTCTCGCCGGCCAGGGGCTTGTCCGCCGGCGGCGCTTACACGATGCGAGGGACCGCGTCCGCTCACGGAACCGGCGCGACGCCGAGCAATCCCGCCGCTTCGTCGTGCCCGAGCATCAGGTTGAGATCCTGCACCGCCTGACCGGCCGCGCCCTTGCCCAGGTTGTCGATCGCGGTGAGCACCACCAGCGATTGCGAGCGGCGCTCGAGCACGAATCCCAGTTCGCAGAAGTTGGTCGCCCGCACGTTCTTCAATTCGGGCAACTCGCCCGGCTTGAGCAGGCGCACGAAGCGCGACTTGGCAAACGCCGCCTCGAAGGCGGCACGCACGTCCTCTTCGGTCGTGCCGGCACGCGGGCGCATGAAGATCGAGCTCAGGATACCGCGGGTGACCGGCAGCAGATGGGGCACGAACATCACCGCCACTTCACGCCCGAGCGCGCCGCCGATCTCCTGCTCCATCTCGGGAACGTGACGATGGTTGCCCACCTTGTAGGCGCGGAAGTTTTCGTTGACCTCGGCGAAGAGCTGCTCGATCTGCGCCGCGCGCCGCGCTCCCGTGGTGCCCGACTTTGCATCGATCACGATCGAGGCCGGGTCGACCAGGTCGCGCCGGATGAGCGGCAGAATCCCGAGCAGCGCGGCGGTCGGAAAGCATCCGGGCACAGCCACGATCCGCGCCTCGCGCAGTTCGTGGCGATGGAACTCGGCGAGCCCGTACACCGCCTCCTTCAGCAGCGCGGGCGCCGGATGTTCGATGCCGTAGGTCTGGCGATATTGCGCCGGATCCTTGAGGCGAAAGTCCGCCGACAGGTCGATCACCCTGAGTCCCGCCGCGACGAGCTCGGCGAGCAGCGGCCCGCCCACCCGCTCGGGCAGACACGACACCGCGATTTCGGCACGGCCCGCGACCAGATCGGCGCGCAGCTCCTCGAACGGCGGCAGATCGATGCCCGCCATGTGGCGATAGACTTCGGTCACTTCGCGCCCGGCGTAGTGCTCCGAGGTGAGCACGCTCAGGTCGACGAACGGATGTCCCGCAAGGATGCGCACGGCCTCGATCCCAGAATAGCCGGACGCTCCCAGCACCGCGACCTTGACCTTGGTGTTCGACGCCATCGGAAATCCTCGCCCTCCAGCCGTCTGCCGATTCGAGCCTGTTAACGACCTATCACTACGTCGCGCCCGGAGCCAGTTACGGCCGGACGCAGGCGAAAGGGAACGAGCCTGCACACGCGCGGGATAGCCGAGACGCGCGCAGGCGAGGTATCGCTCAAATCAACGCTTGGAGTACTGTGGACGCTTGCGCGCCTTGTGCCGGCCGTATTTCTTGCGCTCGACCTCGCGCGGATCGCGCGTGAGCATGCCGCCCTTGCGCAATGCGGGACGCAGTTCCTCCGCAGCGGCGACGAGAGCGCGCGAGATGCCGTGACGCACGGCCTCGGCCTGCGCCGCGATGCCGCCGCCGTGGACGCTCACGGTGACGTCGTAATGGCCTTTGGTCTCGGTGAGTTCGAAGGGCTCGAGGATTTTCATACGCGAGGTGTCACGCGGAAAATAGACTTCGAGCGCGCGCTCGTTGACGCTGATCGAGCCGTTGCCGGGCGCCAGCCGCACCCGTGCAATTGCGCTCTTACGCTTCCCGACCGACCAGATTTCCGCCTTCTTGTCTGCCATCTCGCCCGGTTCCCTCCGAAACTGCCGCCGCTCAGACCTCGAGCGGCTGCGGCTGCTGCGCGGCGTGCGGATGCTCCGCGCCGCGGTAAATCTTGAGCTTGGTGAACAAGCGCCGGCCCAGCCGATTCTTCGGCAGCATCCCACGCACCGCCGCCTCGAGCAGGCGCTCGGGCCGCGTGTTCATCAGGCGGGACGCAGGGGTCGTGCGCACGCCGCCCGGGTAACCGGTGTGACGTCCGTAAACCTTGTCCTCGAGCTTGGCGCCGGTCAGCCGCACCTTGTCGGCGTTGATGATGATGACGAAATCGCCGGCGTCCTGGTTGGGCGTGAAGTCGGGGCGATGCTTGCCGCGCAGCACGCCGGCCGCGCGCGTCGCGACCCGGCCCAGCGCGCGTTCGCTGGCATCGATCAAGACCCACCGCCGGCCGCTCAGCGCGTTCTCATGCGAGATGCTTCTGGTCTGTTCGCTCAGTTTCAACGCTTCAATCCTCTTGTCCGCGGCAGCGCGCGCGTTTCACAACGAGCGGCCGGCGCGACGGTCGTTGGCGGGGCCGATGGGATTTGAACCCACGACTTCCGACGTGACAGGCCGGCGTTCTAACCGGGCTGAACTACGACCCCGCCGAACCATCCTTTTTGCCATTTTCACGCCCGCGGAGCAACTGCGCGCGCGCCGGCGCGCGCGAGTGGATACCGTGCGGCGCGCGCACGAGCAGTGCGGCAAATCGCACCCGGCCACGGCGCGCGCGCCTCGTGCTTGCCACCTCGCCGCGCCGTGCTTTATTCTAGCCGATACCGTTGAGCGCGTCCCAGTTCCGGATCATGGCTGCGGTAACCAGCCGCGCGCAACGTCGTAATCCTTCCATGCTGCCATGTGGATAGTCCGTCTCGCCCTGCGCCGGCCTCTCTCGGTCGCGGTGATGGCGTTGCTGATGCTGGTGCTCGGCACGCTGTCCTTCGAGCTGATGAATGTCGATATCTTTCCGGCGATCAACCTGCCGGTGGTGATGGTGGTATGGAGCTACCCGGGGCTTTCCGCATTCGACGTTGAACGGCGGATGGTGTTCATCAGCGAGCGCGCGTATTCGACCACGGTCAACGGCATCGAACATATCGAATCGGAATCGATCAACGGGCTCGGTATCCTGAAGGTCTATTTTCAGCCCGGCAGCGATATCGGCGCGTCGATCGCGCAAATCAACGCGGTCTCGCAGGCCATTCTCACCACGCTGCCGCGCGGCACCGAGCCGCCGCAGATCATTTCATACAACGCCAGCAACGTGCCGGTGGCGCAACTCAATATCTTCAGCGACACGCTCTCGACCGGCCGCCTGTTCGACTACGGCCTCAACTTTATCCGTATCCAGCTTTTCACCATCCCGGGCTTTTCCTCGCCGGCGCCGCTCGGCGGCGTGCAGCGCGCGGTCATGGTGAACCTCGACCCGACGTCGCTCTACGCCAATGGCATGTCGGCCTATGACCTGGGCAACGCGCTCGACGCGGCCAACGTGGTGATCCCATCGGGGACCGAGAAGATCGGCAACTACGAGTACAACGTCGATCTCAACATGAGCGTTCCGCGGGTCAAGGACTTCAACCATCTGCCGATCAAGTACGTCAACGGCGCGCCGGTGTTCCTGGGCGACGTCGCGCCCGTGTCCGACACTCATCCTCCGCAGACCAACGTGGTGCGCGTGGACGGCCAGCAGGCGACCTACCTGATGGTGATCAAGCACGCCGACGCCTCGACCCTGGCCGTGGTCGACGCGGTCAAGGCGAAGATCCCGCTGATTCACGCCACCGCGCCCAAGGGGCTGAACGTCTCGCTGACTTTCGACCAGTCGAAATTCGTGCGCGCGGCGCTGTGGGACGTAGTGCAGGAGGCGGTCATCGCCGCCTCGCTGGTGGCCGTGATGGTGCTGCTATTCCTGGGCTCGCCGCGCAGCATGCTCATCGTCATCACCTCGATCCCGCTGTCGATCCTGACCGCAATCGTCGGGCTCAAGCTCGCGGGCCAGACCATCAACACCATGACCCTCGGCGGCATCGCGCTCGCGGTGGGAATGCTGGTGGACGACGCCACGGTCGAAGTCGAGAACATCCATCGCAATCACGCGCTGAACAAGCCACTGCTCGCGGCGATTCTCGACGGCGCCTCGCAGATCGCGACGCCGACCTTCGTCGGCACGCTCTCCATCTGCATCGTGTTCTTTCCGGTGGTGCTGCTGACCGGCGTAGCGCGGTTTCTGTTCACGCCGCTTGCGCTGGCGGTGGTGTTCGCGATGCTAACCTCCTATCTGCTGTCGCGCACGCTGGTGCCAACGATGGCGCGTTATCTGCTGCCCGACGATCACGAGGATCACCTGGGACACGGCCGCTGGGGCCGGATCGTGCGCGGGTTCGACCGCCGGTTCGAGCGGCTCAAGGAGGGCTACCGCGAAGCGCTGGCGGTGTTCATCGGCCGGCGCACGCTGGCGCTGGTGTGCGCCGCGATTCTGATCCTGCTTTCGCTCGGGCTGTTGCCGGTCGTGGGCGAGGATTTTTTTCCCGCGGTTGATGCGGGCATGATGCGGCTGCACGTGCGCGCGCCTACCGGCTCGCGCATCGAGCACACCGAATACCTGGTCGATCGCATCGATCGCACGATCCGTTCGATCATTCCGCCCTCGGAACTCGAGAGCATCAGCGACAATATCGGATTGCCGATTTCCTACGATCTCGCGTTCTATCAGACCGACACCATCGGCCCGCAGGACGCCGACGTGCTGATCCAGCTCAAGCCGACCCATCGGCCGACCGAGCTTTACAAGCAACGCATCCGCCAGGTCCTGGCCGCCAGGTTCCCGGAAGTGACCACCTATTTCCAGGCCGCCGACATCGTCAGCCAGATTCTGAATTTCGGCCTGCCCGCGGCCATCGACGCGCAGATCAACGGCAACGATCTGCAGAGCGACTACGACATCGCCCTGCGGCTCAAGGACAAGATGGCGCGCATCCCGGGCGTGGCCGACATGCGCATCGCCGAACCGCTCGACTATCCGAGCCTCAAGGTCGAAGTCGATCGCGCCAAGGCGCTGCAGTTCGGCGTCACCCAGCAGCAGGTCGCGTCCAGCGTGCTGGCTTCGCTCTCGGGCGCGCAGCTGCTGCAGCCGAACTTCTGGCTCGATCCGGTTTCCGGCGTCAACTACAACGTGATCACCCAGGCGCCCCAGCACATCTTCGACAGCATCGGCGCCCTGCAGAACATCCCCTTGAGCACGGGCGCCGGACGATCGAACGCCGCCGGTGGGACGGCGAGCGGCGCCGCCGCCGGCTCGCAGCCGCAATTGCTCGGCAACCTGGCGACGGTCAGCCACAACTGGGACCCGGCCGTGGTCGCGCATTACACCGTGCAGCGCGTGATCGACGTCGATTGCGCGGTCGCCGGCCGCGATCTCGGCGGCGTCACCGCCGACGTCGAGCGCGCCATCGGCAAGCTCGGCAAGCTGCCGCCGGGCACGCAGGTCGCGATCCGCGGGCAGAGCCGCGCCATGCGCAGCTCGTTCGTCACGCTCGGCGAAGGCCTGATCCTCGCGGTCATCCTCGTGTACCTGCTGATGGTCGCGAATTTTCAGTCCTGGCTCGAGCCGTTCATCATCATGATGGCGGTGCCGGGCGCGCTCGCCGGCGTGCTGTGGATGCTGGTGGTGACGGGCACGACCATCAACGTCGAATCGATGATGGGCGCGATCATGGCGGTGGGCGTGGGCGTCGCCAACGGCAACCTGCTCATCACCTTCGCCAACGAGCTGCGCGAGGAAGGCTACAATCCGGTCGCCGCGGCGCTCGAGGCCGGCCGCATCCGTTTCCGGCCGATCATCATGACCGCGCTCGCGATGATCCTGGGCATGCTGCCGATGGCGCTCAGCCTCGGCGCAGGCTCGGAGCAGAATGCCCCGCTCGGACGCGCCGTCATCGGAGGACTTCTGGCGGCAACGCTGTCCACGCTGTTCGTGGTACCGGCGGTGTACTCGATTTTCAGCCGCAACCTGATCGGCAAGCATGAGCGCGACGCGGAGATCGAGCGGCTCACCATGCCGCGTGCGTGAGCGACACGCGATGGACGACGATCCGAAGCAATATACGACCAAACCCTCGGGCAGGCTATTCGTGATCGGATGGCTCGGCGCGATCGCCATCGCGGTCATCGCGACCGCGGGCCTGGTGCTCGCGCGCGAGCTGTGGATGGGACGCCAGACCAGCGACCTCGCGCGCGCGGCCGCCGCCGGCCCCCACGTCCTGGTGGCCCGCGTCGGCCGCACGCCTTCGACACGCGAGGTCAAACTGCCCGCAACCACGCGCGGCTTCGACCAGACCGAGATTTATGCCAAGGTGCCCGGCTACATCAAATCGATGCTGGTGGACAAGGGCGATCGCGTCCACGCCGGGCAGCTCCTGGCCATAATCGAATCGCCCGAGACCGACCAGCAGGTGCGCAACGCGCGCGCGGCCTATGTCATCGCCAAGCTTACCGACGATCGCAATCAGACCCTGGCGCGCCAGCAGGTGATTCCGCAGCAGACCGCCGACGAATCGCGCGCCACGATGCTGCAGGCGCGCGCCACGCTCGAACAGTCGATCGCGCTGCAGGCGTATGAGCGCGTGACCGCGCCGTTCGACGGCATCGTGACCGCGCGCGACGTCGATCCCGGCCATTTGATTCCGCAGGCCACCAGCTCGACCGCGCAGGCGGACGCGATCGTGAGCGTCTCGCGCATGAAACCGCTGCGCGTTTTCACCTATGTGCCGCAGAATGTGGCGCTGTTCATCCGTAACGGAGACCAGGCCACGATCGCATTCAACGAATTTCCGCAGCGCAAATTTGCCGGCAGCATCACGCGCCATCCCGAAGCGCTCGCGCCCGATTCGCGCACTATGCTGGTCGAAGTCGATCTGCCCAACAGCGACGCAACCCTGCTGCCGGGCATGTACGGCACGGCCGAGTTCGCGGTTTCCGTGCCCGAGGGCGCGCCGCTGGTGCCGGACGAGGCGCTGGTCTTCCGCAACGGCAAGGTGTTCGTACCGGTGGTGAACGACAACGTGCTGCACCTGGCCCAGGTGACGCTCGGCTACGACAACGGCATCCGCTGCGAGATCACCTCCGGAGTCGAAGCCGGCGCGATGGTAGCTCTCAATGTCGGACAATCGGCGCGCGACGGCGAAGCCGTGCAACCGGTGCAGCAGGCCGAACAGTAGACGCGTCCGCCGTTCTTATTGGAAGTACGGGATCACGTGCTTACCCCAGAGCTTGATCGAATCCATGATTTTCTGGTGCGGGATGTCCCAGATCTGCATGAAGCAAAGTAGCTGCTGGCATCCGGCCTCCTGGTAGCGCTTGACCTTTTTGATGCAGGTGTCCGGGTCGCCGCAGATGATCATGTCGTTCTGATCCATGTAGTCGAAATTGATCGTCGCCGGATCGACGTTCATCATCTGCTTGAGGTACTCGTAGGCCCCGATATCGACGTTGCCCGACTGCCACATCCCGACCGACGCGACGGCCTCGAACGCCCTGCGCGCGTACCATTCGAAGGCCGCCCTGGCGTTCTCGCGCGCCTCCTTGTTGGTCTCCGCGCAATGCACCATCGTGAACGTCGCGGCGCGATCATTGATGAACTTGCCGGCCGGACGCGACTCGGCGAGACCCGCGCGATAAAGACCGATACGCCGTTTGAGCTCGTCGGGATCGACCAGCAGCGTGAACGACAGCAGGCCGAGCCCCTTGCGGCCGGCGATCTCGTGCGTCTCCGGCCCGGTCGAGGCGCACCACAGCGGCGGATGCGGCTTCTGCAGCGGCTTGGGAATGATCTCGCGCGGCGGCATCTTGAAGTACTTGCCCTCGAACGAGAACACTTCGTTGGTCCATGCGCCGACCACGAAATCCAGCGCCTCCTCCCACATCGCGCGGGTATCGGCGGGCTTGATGCCGAAGCCCTCGAGCTCGTCGCGGCTGACCGAACGTCCGGTGCCGAACTCCATTCGGCCGCCGCACAGCAGATCGACCGTCGCGCCCATCTCGGCCACGCGAATCGGATGGTTGTACGGGAAGGGCAGCAGGCGCACGCCGTGTCCGATACGGATTTTGCTGGTGCGCTGCGAGAGCGCGCCGTAGAGCACCTCGGGCGCCGAGCTGTAGGCAAATTCGGAGAGGAAATGATGCTCGACCGACCAGAAATTGGTGAAGCCGACGCGCTCGGCCTCGACCACCTGCGCGATGACCTGCTGAAAAACGTCGTACTCGGCGCGCGGCCCATAGGGCTTGCGCAATTCGATCTCGTAGAAGATGCCGAAGTCCATTCCCATGTGTTGTCCCTTCCTTTCGCTGCGCTGCCGGAGCGCTAGCGCGCGATTGATTTGAGAAAGTCGGCGAGCGCGGCATTGAACGCGGCCGGCTGCTCGAGCTGGAAGAAGTGGCCCACGTCCTTGAGCACGGTCAGCTTGGCGCCCGGGATGTTATCTGCGAGAAGCTTGTTCGCCTCGACCGTCGTCGCCTGGTCCTCTTCGCCGGCGAGCACCAGGGTCGGGCGCTTGATGTCCTTGAGGCGATGCTTGATGTTCCAGTTGAACACGCCGTTGGGATCCTTGACCGCCGAATCGAACACGTGGCGCGGCCAGTTGGACTCGACCATGAAGCTCGCGCGCGCCAGGTCCAGTATCTCGGGCCGCTCGCGCTTGGTCCGCGCTGACACGGTCCCCTCGAGCAACTGATTGAAGGTTCCGTCGCGATCGCGAACCATCGCCGCCATCACTTCCTTGGGGAGCCCCTCGGAAAGCGCCGTCCCGCTGCTCTGGATCACCAGCCCGAGCACGCGCTCGGCGCGCGCCAAGCAGAACTGCATTGCGATCATCCCGCCGATCGAATTGCCGACCACCACCGCCTTGTCGATTTTGGCCGCATCCATCGCGGCGGCGACGTCGCTCGCGTGCTCCTGGATCGAATAGCCGCGCTCCGGCTTGTCCGAACGGCCGTGGCCGCGATGGTCCATGGTCAGGCACAGGTTGGTGCGGGCGAAATGGAAAATCTGGAAGTACCAGATGTAGCCGTTGGTCGACCACGGATGGAGAAAGACGATCGGCACGCCGCCGCCTCCCCACGTCTCGTAATAGATTTTGATTCCGCGATTATCTGCGTAAGGCATGGCGGACCTCCCGTAATCGACGGCCACGCGACGTCCCCCCAAAGTACGCGGCCGCAGCGCTGATTCATTGCTCCGCTAACACGAAACCCCAGCGCTGGCAATTGAAAAGAACCCGGCTGGACCTAGCGCTGGCGCACGGCTAGAAATCTGCAAACCGGAGGGAGAGGCTCATGGCGCAGACTGCACAGCAGTATGTTCCATCCACGGAGCGGTCGGCGGGATCGTACGCGCTGATCGCAGCGACGGTCATTTACGTCGCGCAGGTCGTCGCCGCGCTCGCGATGCTGGGCACGTTGCCTGCGGCGGCCGAGACGGGCGCGCAACTGGTTACGTGGTTCGGCGAGCATCGCGATGCCATGCTCGCCGCGGCATGGGCCTTCACCGTCTCGACGCTACCGTTTGCAGTCATGATCGCGTGCCTGCGCGCGATGCTTCCGGCGCTATACCGCGATGTCTTCACGATCGGTGGCGTCGTGGTCCTGGTATGCAGCGCGGTGCAGATCTGGTTCCTGGCCGGACTGGCGCTGCACGCGGACCGGCTCGAGCCGGCAATCGCGCGGGCAGTGCTCGATGTGGCCGTGTTCTTTGGACCGGTGCTGACCGGCGCGACCACGACGATGATCGGACCGGTTACGCTGCTGGCCCTGCGCGGGCGCTCGGGATTGCCGATGTGGCTGGGACTGCTCGGCGCCGTGGCCTTCGTCGAACAATCGATCGAGACCATCACGATTTTCGGTACGACTGGTTTCACCCAGCCGGGCGGCGCGATGAACCTGGAACTGGGCGCCGCGCTCACCCTGGGATGGATGCTCGCGTTCGGCCTGTGGGGCGGCCTGCGCGCGAGGCTGGCGTAGCAGTCGGACGGTGGCGCCGGCCGCGCCGTCAGCCTCAGGCCACGTTCGATACCCGCGGCAGCACCTTGGTCGCGAACAATTCGATCGTCTTCATCAGCCGATCGTGCGCCATCAGGCCATTGTACATCCAGGCGAAGATCCACGACACCGGCAGCCGCTTGAGCAGTGACTCGACCTGACGCGTCACCGTGTCGACCGTGCCCACCAGGGCAAGCCCGTTGGCGAACAGGTCCGGCGCTTCGCCGGTCTTCGGATCCTCCAGTCCCTTGGCGAAGCCAAACGGCAGAAACCATTCGCGGCCGCAGAAGTATCCGCTCTCGTGCCAGATCGCGTGCGCTTCCTCGTCGCTGTCCGCGATGATGACGTCGCGCAGCACGCCCATCCCGTCGCCCGGCGCCCTGCCCGAAACCTCCGCATACAGGTCGCACAACTGCCGCTCGAAGGCCGGAAACAGCGGCGGGATCACCGCGGTCACGCCCTCCTGCGCGCACCACCGGATGCTCCGTTCCGACGACGCGAAGGGCTGAAACAGCGGCGGATGCGGCTTCTGCACCGGCTTGGGCACCACGCTCACCGCCTTGACCACGCCGTCCTCGATTCCCCTGCCCCATTTCCCGGTCGCTTCGATTGACCACGGCGTCGCGCCCGGCGGAACGCGCCAGTACTTGCCCTCGTAGCTCAGCATGTCCTGGGTCCAGGCCGTCTTGATGATGCGAAAGCATTCCTCGAACGCCGCGCGGTTGGCGGCGTCGATCTCGTCGTGCTGGTGCGGCTGCGCGCCGTGAATGCCATGCGTCTGCTGGGCCATGATATCGACCCATCGCCGCTGGTAGCCGCGCGCGAAGCCGGCGTTGGCGCGACCGCCGGTCATATGGTCGAGCATCGCGATGTCCTCGGCAACGCGAATCGGATTATTCGCCGGCAGCACGATTCCAAGCTGCCCGACGCGCAGCCGCTTGGTCTGCATCCCGATATACAGGTCGAGCAGCACCGGGTTGTTGGAAAGCTCGAAGCCTTCGGCGTGAAAGTGATGCTCGGTGAAGCTGATCGAGTCGTAGCCCAGATCGTCTGCCAGGCGCGCCTGCGCGCTGACCTCGCGCAGCATCTGATCGTAAAGATCGCCGCGCAGCCCGACCATCTTTTGCTCGATCTGAGCCTTGTTGCCGACCGACGGAAGGTAGAAGAGCGATACTTTCATACCGGCTGCCTCGAATTCACGAACGGGATCGCTGAAGACGGCCGATCACGGCCGTTCCGCGCGCGTCGCTACTGTAAGACGCAGGCAAAGCGCCGGGCAAGCCCGCCTGATACGCCGCCCATTTAAGGTCAACGCCTTATGCTCATTCGCCGGCACGATCGGAACGATTGCGGGAATATCCCGTTATTGTGAAACTGGCGAGCCGACTTGAACCGATCGTTCTTTTCGGATTTGCCTGAAATAAGCGAGGCCGATGGCGCAAGAATCTCCAGCGACCAGGACTACGGATACGGTAGAGCCTCGCACCGGCGCCACGGCGATTCCTGCTCATCCGGCACACCCCGGCGGCCTCTCCGAAGACGAGGCGCGCGCCCGACTTCGGGACGAGGGCTACAACGAGTTATCCCGGCCGCGCCAGCGGACGCTGTTACGCATCGCCGTCGAGGTTTGCAGCGAGCCGATGTTCGAGCTGCTGCTGGCGGCAAGCGCCATTTACTTTGTCATCGGAGCTCTCGGAGAGGCGCTGGTACTGCTGGGCTCCGCCGTCATCACGGTCGCGGTCGCGATCGTCCAGGAGCATCGCACCGAGCGGGTCCTCGAAGCGTTGCGGGATCTCAGCAGTCCGCGAGCGCTGGTCGTCAGAGGCGGAATCGCCAGGCGGATACCGGGCCGGGAGGTTGTCCGCGGAGACATCGTCGTCGTGGCCGAGGGCGATCGCGTGCCCGCCGACGCCGTTCTGCTCTCCAGTACCGATCTCGAAGCCGACGAGTCTTTGCTGACCGGCGAATCCGTCCCGGTGCGCAAGCGGGCACGGACGCCGGCTCCCGCGCCGATTGGCGCGCTCGCGAGCGACGAGCGCGGATCATGTGTTTTTGCCGGGACCATGATCGTGCGCGGGCACGCCGTGGGCGAGGTCTTCGCCATCGGGTCGTCGAGCGAGATCGGCAAAATCGGCAAGGCGCTGGCCGAGATCGCGCCCGAGCCGGGTTCGCTGCAACTTCAGGTTCGCCGTCTGGTGCGCGCGCTGGCGGCGATCGGGATCGGGCTCAGCGTGCTCGTGTTCGCGCTCTACGTGCTGATGCGCGGCTCGTGGCTCGACGGACTGCTCGCCGGCATCACGCTGGCGATGTCGCTCCTGCCGGAGGAGTTTCCGCTGGTGCTGACCATCTTCCTGGTCATGGGCGCTTGGAGGATCTCGAAGGTCCGGGTGTTGACCCGCCGCGCATCGACCATCGAGGGCCTGGGAGCGGCCACGGTGCTCTGCAGCGACAAGACCGGAACGCTCACGCTCAATCGCATGTCGATCGTTGAACTTCGCGGCGCCGGTGAAAGCTGCACGCTCGGCCCCGATGGCCGCGAAGGCATCCCGGAAAAATATTCCTCGCTCGTCAAATTCGGGGTCCTTGCGAGCGACGAACATCCGTTCGATCCGATGGAGCGCGCGTTCAACGACCTCGGGCGGCGGCTGCCGGATTTCGATCGTGCGCGCCGGGATTGGACGCTTGCGCTCGAGTATCCGCTGACCGCGCAACTCCTCGCTGTGACCCACGTCTGGAGGGTTCCCGGGCAAGAAACCTGCGTGGCCGCGGCCAAGGGCGCGCCGGAAGCGATCACGCGCCTGTGCCGGCTTGACGAGCGCGCGGCGGACCAGGTGCTCCGCGATGTCGACCAGATGGCGGCGCGCGGGCTGCGCGTCATCGGGGTGGCGAGCGCGTCATTGCCTGAGCCGCCCTGGCCCGATTCACCGTCGGCGTTTCAATTCAGATTTCTGGGCCTGGTCGGCCTGGCGGATCCGCTCCGGCCGGGCGTGCGTGAATCCGTCGACGAATGCCGCAACGCCGGCATCCGCGTGCTCATGATCACCGGCGATTACCCGGCGACCGCCAGGGCTGTCGCCGAAAAGGCGGGACTGGAACTCGCCGGCGGCGTGGTCACGGGCGCTGAGCTGGCGAAAATGTCCGACGCGGAACTGCGCGAATGCGTCAAAAGCGCGCGGGTTTTCGCCCGCACGCTCCCCGAACAGAAATTGCGCCTGGTGAACGCGCTCAAGGCCAACGGCGAAATTGTCGCGATGACCGGCGACGGCGTGAACGACGCGCCCTCGCTAAAAGCGGCGCATATCGGAATCGCGATGGGTGGCCGCGGTACCGACGTCGCGCGCGAAGCCTCGGCCATCGTGCTGCTCGACGACGATTTCGGCTCGATCGTCAAAGCGGTCCGCCTGGGACGCAGGATCCACGACAATCTGCGCAAGGCGATGAACTTTCTGCTCGCGGTCCACGTTCCGATTGCCGGGCTCTCGCTGCTGCCGATCGTCCTAAATTGGCCGCTGCTGCTGATGCCGCTGCATATCGCCTTTCTCGAACTGATCATCGACCCGGTGGTCTCGATCGTGTTCGAGGCCGAGGACGAGGAGCGCGATATCATGCATCGGCCGCCGCGCAACGCCCGCGCGCCGCTGTTTTCGCCGGCGACCATCGGCCTGAGCGTGGTTCAAGGAGCTTGCGTGCTGATTCTGACAACGGGCGTGCTGGTCGAGGCGCACTGGCGGGGAATGGCCGAGCCGCAAGCGCGCGCGCTGACCTTCGCATCCCTGGTGCTCTGCAATATCGTGCTGATTTTCGCCAATCGATCCTTCAGTTCGTCGATCGTGCTTACTTTTTTCCGTCCGAATTTCGCATTGTGGCTGGCGCTCGCCGCGACCGCGGCGCTGCTCGCAATCACCCTGACAGTGCCTCCGGTCCGCGCGCTGTTTGCGTTCGGTCCGTTGAGCGCATTCGATTTAGCCCGTCTGCCTGTGGTGGCAGTCGCCGCGCTCGGCTTCTTCGAGCTGCTCAAGCTCATCGCCGGACGGCGGCTGTCCGGCTCGCGTTGAGCGACGATTCGCGATGCTGCGTTCCGCAAATGGACTATGGCCTCAAACTGTTCGTCAGGCGCGACGGTTCGTTTTCCTGCTCATCGGGAGCACGCTCATCGCGTTCGGCATCGTGATGCTGGTGACGCCGGGACCGGGCTGGCTGCTGATCTTCGCCGGGCTCAGCGTGCTGGCGGTCGAATTCGCCTGGGCGCGACGGCTGCTCAAAAGGATCAAAGCCAAAGCCGGCCGATTGGTTCAGGGCCGGGATAAGACCCGGCGGGACAAGCCCCGATGACTACGGCTGGTAAAGCTCGGGAAATTTCTCGCGCAAGGCTTCGATCTTCGGAAGATCGTTGATCACGATATACGGGTTGTCCGGATGCCGTTCGAGGAAGTTCTGATGATAGCCCTCGGCCGGATAAAACGTGCTGAGCGGCACCACCTGCGTGACGATCGGATCGGGGTACACCTTGTCGCGCGCGAGCTTCGCGATGTAGTCGTGGGCCAGCTTACGCTGCTCGGCGTCGGTGAAAAAGATCGCCGAGCGATACTGCGTCCCCTCATCCGGACCCTGACGATTGAGCTCGGTCGGATCGTGCGCGACCAGGAAGAACACCTTCAGCAAGTCGTCGTACGACACCCGTGTCGGATCGAACGTGACTTCCACCGACTCGGCGTGGCCGGTCGTGCCGGTGCTGACGTCCTCATAATGCGCGGTCGGCGCCTGGCCGCCGGCATAGCCTGAAATCACGCGCGTGACGCCCTTGACGTGCTTGAAGACGCCGTCGACGCCCCAGAAGCATCCGCCGGCGAAAACCGCGGTTTGCGGCGCGTCCGTCTTTTGCGGCGCGCCCGCAACCGCCGGTACCGTACGGCCCAGCACCAGCGCGGTCAAAACCGCAAATCCTCCGACCGCGGCCCTGCGCACGAGCGCAAAACGCATCGATACCGCAGCGGGCGCTGGTCGTTTTTTCATCGCGAAGGCCTCTACTGTCAGTTTCCGGCGGGGCCGGCGAAAGTTACATCCGGGCTGCCGCGCGCGGGCGAAAGCGCAGCCATATCGACCCGGCCAGCGTCGACAGGCCGATCAGCGCCAGCGCGGGCAGCAGGTGCCAGACGAGCAGATGCGCGGGCTCGTCGATTGAACATCGGATGCGCATCAAGGCGAACGAGAACAGCATCGCGCCCGCCCCGACCAGCGCTCCGGCTAGCGCGCCGCGCGTCGGTGCGGCGCGCCTGACCGCCCACCAGAGCGCGAGCCACGGCGCCGCGCCGAGAACGCAGGTCTCGATCGCGCAGGGAATTCCGCGGCCCGCGAAAGCGCCCAGCGAAGCGCCGGCGTTGACCGGCGCGCCCAGGATGAACAGCACCGTACCGCCGACCGCGAGCCCGAGCGCGATCGCGATTTCACCTGGCGCGACCCGGCGACCCGGAATCGCGGCGCGCAACGCGAGCATCCCGGCAACAGCGGCGGCGCCGGCGAACGACAGCACTTCGAGCGCATAAAATGGGTGAGCGAACCTGGCCGCGTGATCATCGCCGGTACGCGTCGCGGCCCACGCCAGCACCAGCGTCTCGAGCAGCAGCCAAAGTCCGGCGCGCACCCGCACGCGCCAGAGCGGACGCACGGGCCGGACCTGCGCCGCGAGCGATTCGACGAGCGCGCGATGGCGCTCCGCGTGCGCGCTATGTTGCGCGTCCGCCATCGTCAATCGCCCTCTCCTGCGCCCTCGCCCGCAATCAGCTTTTTGAGCGCTTTGTAGGCGCGATGCGCGCGGACCTTGAGCGCGCCGACCGAAACTCCGGCGCGCCCCGCCGCCGCCTCCAGCGTCAGGCCGTCAAGCTTGAGCATCGCGAACGCCTCGCGCTGCGCCGCCGGCAAACGCGACAGCAACGCATCCAGGTCCGGCGCGCGCGCGGGCGAATCGGCCTCGGCGCGCTCGGGCGGATCGCCGCTCAGCTCCTCCCAGCTCGCGCGCGACGAGGTCCGCCGCGCATGGTCGGCCGCGATGTTGCGCGCAATCGCAAACAGCCATGGTTCGAGCGGGCGGCCGCGCTCATAAGTATGGCGCGCCTCGAACAGCGCCATGAAAACTTCCTGGTAAACGTCCTCGAGGTCGGCGGCCGCGACCCGGCCGCGCAGAAAACGCATCACCGCCGGGCCGATATCGTCGAGCAGCAGCCGGCACGCCTCCGCGTCGCCGCGCTGCAGCCGCTCCATCAACTGAGCGCGCATTCGGCTCCGCTCGCGCCGGTGGGCGTCGTCGGGATGCTTCATGAGCGGGACGCGATCATCGAGTGCGATTTCGGCCGCGCGCGCGGGCGCGTCGTGGCGCGAGAAGCCATAAAAACAGCATGCTGCCGCGCTTGCCGCAACCGACGGCACGACCCGCACGCCCGCTAACGGCGCAAGCTCGCCGGCGGGCGGCGGATCGATGCGCGTGTCGAGCGCGGAGTCGGTCGGACCTTCGAGCGCGGATAACACGATTTGCGCGTCTCTCCCGCCTGCAGATTCCGGCGCGGTCCGGATTAGTTACGGCACGATGTTCTCGATGCTGCTCCGCCGGCAACCGCGCGGGCGCCGGGACGCGCGACCTTCGACCGCCGTCAGCCTGCGGGAGCGGTCCAGAGCCCCGGAGGACGAGGCCGTCAGCCGAGCGTTTGCGGCCCCCGCATGCGCTCGAGCACGCGGCTCAGCAACGGCTCCTCGCGCAGCGCCGAGAGCGGTCGGCAGAGCTGGAAGACCTCGGTGATAAGACGCTGGACATTGATGTCTTCGGCCTGCAGCGAATCGAGAGCGGCAAAGTATGCGGCGCCGGCTTCCATGCCCGAAGGGCGCTCGCCTCTGGTCTGCGGATAGGCAAAGTCGAAATTCGCCGCCAGAATCCACGGCGCGCTGATCGCCTCCGCCGCCCTGGGAAAAAACGCCGGCGCGAGATCGTCCAGGCCGTCCGATTCAGTGGCGCGTCCGCGCAGCACCGCGCGCAACTCCCGCACCTGCAGCGCTGCCGAGCTCATTCCCTGCCCGTACACCGGATTGAAGCTGCATACCGCGTCGCCCACGATCAGAAAGCGCTCGGGAAAACGCTCGAGCCCTTCGTAATGGCGCCAGACGCTGGTCGGAAAGCGATGGTGCGTGATCTCCGCGACGCGCTCGGCGCCGCTGATTAGCTCGTACAGCCGCGGCGATGGCAGTTCCTTCGCGAAGCGCATGAAACCCGCCTCGTCAGTGGGGGGGTAATCGCCAAAGCGTCCGGCCAGGCTCACGTGCCAGATGCCGCCCTCGATCTCGAACAATCCACCCCCGCGCGTATAGTTCGGCGGCGGGCCGCCGATGAGCATCATCGGCTCGGCCCCTTGCGTGTCTTCGGGCCTTCGGAACTTGGTGCTGGTATAAGCGAAATCAACACCGATCGCGGTCTCCTCGGGCGCCGATACTCCCATCTCGGCGAGCCATCGCATCGCATGCGAGCCGCGACCGCTGGCATCGATCACCAGGTCGGCGTCGATTATCGACGTCGGCGCCCGCCTGCACGTCACTCCGCGCACTCGTCCGTCGCGATGAACCAGCGCCTCGATCGGTGATTCGGTTTTCAGATGAACGTTGGCGAGCGCGATCGTGCGCCGTCTCACCTGATACTCGAGCAGGCCCCGGCTCATGACGTGCCCGACGAGGCCGAGGTCGCGCGGCACTTTGACCGACAGGGTCCCGTTGTATCCCTTTCCATTCGGCGCGTAGAAGATGACGTCTATGCCCGACCTGAATCGAACTGCGCCAAGCTGCTCGAGCTCGTCGGTGAACCCCGGATACAGCGACGCCATCACGTCCTGACCGCCCAGCAACAGAGCATGAATGTGATTGCCCTGCGGGACTGATCGATGGAGAAGCGGCCCATTTTCCACTGGATCGCGCTCGAACACGGTGACGCGGTCGAAATGGTCCGAAAGCACGGCCGCGGACATCATGCCCGCTAGACTGCCGCCTACGACGACCGCATGCTCTCCCAATTTATTCGCCATTTCTTTGCCCTAAGCTTAGTCTTTTGCCCGTTTTGACCCACGTATCCCATCAGCTCAGGCGGCATCTGAACCCCTAAGAAACAGTTGTTTGGAGCTTGGGTCAATCACTTTTGGGATTTTCTGGTGCCTAGCCGGCGTCGGTCGCCCCGATGTGTCCCGGATCTATGGGCGAATTCGATGTTAGTGAGGGAAGATAAAATTCTAAAAAGAATAAATAAGATGATTATACAGCTAAAATCATGGCCAAACATAAAAAAATTTGTTTTTACGTCTAGACTAAGCAACAGAAACTATATAGCTTCATTCTTGCCCTAGGAGGGCACCTAAAAAAGGAGATATGAAGAAGATGGAGCTCGTAACCAAGATGTTCGTCCGTGGCCGTGAGTCGGTCGTGCGCAACCTGCGCGGTCAGACCATGACGGAATACGCCCTTATCCTGGCGGCGATCGCGGTGGCTGTGTACGGCACGTACAAGCTGCTGGGCAACAGCATCGGCTCGCTCGCCAACGGCGTGGATTCCGCCCTCACCAGCGCGTAAGACCGCTGATGATACAGTCGCGGGCCTGTCTGCTGCGACCGGAAAAGCCCCTGGATCGATCTCCAGGGGCTTTTATTTTGCAATTGTTTTGGTCGGACCAGCAAAGTCAAGAGAAATTTTTTATGAAATAGAGCGCTTGCGTGCGTTCTGAGAAAAATAAAGGATAAAACTGATGTATTCGCAATCGGCAACCTCGGTCGAGGATCGCTTTGTGAATGCGGTCAGGAGCGCACTCGACTCAGCTCCTGACTGGTCGGCAGAGCCGGTTCCCACCGTTTTCTGCAAAGTCGCCGACCAGATTGAAATCGTCGATTTCACCGATTCGACGCACCTCAGCCGCGCGGCTTATGATTTCCGGCATAGCGAACTGACCGTTCTGATGACCAGCGGCGAGTGTCTTCGAATCGCACCGCTCCCGGTCGGCTACTGGGACGGGTTGCTGTCGGCCACGTCCAAGGGAAAATTTCTTTTCCGGCGCATCCTGCCGCGATTCAAAGTGGTCAGGCGCGGATGGCTCAGCAGGATGCGGGACCAGATAAAATCGCACCGGCCGTTCTCATAGGCCCTTCACACATCGGCGAACACTTGTAGCACTTGACCGCGCGAAGTGGTTTGATGTTCAGGTTCTCGTCGCGGGAGTGGCGCTTCTCAATGCGAAAGTCGCATCGGAACGCTGTGCTGTTTTGCGCGGCCGGCCTGCTGATCGCATGCGCGCCGCCGCGAACCGCGATGGCCGGTGACATCAACGAGATTGCACCTTCCCAAGCCGTCCAGGCGGGTTCAATCGCACCCGCACCGGCAGCGCCGCCGGCAACCGCGCCCGATCAAGGCGCCCCGTACCAGATGGACCAGGATACCGGCGGGCCCGAACCTCCCGGCGCGCAGGAATACATGGACGCGAATGAACAGATCTCCGTCTACGGCATCGAAATGCGAATCGACACGCGCAAGGCCGAACGCGAGGTCCAGGGCCTGCTCGTGATCGATATCGAGCCCGGCAGCCCCGGCGCCGCCGCCGGTCTGCATCCGTTTCGCGAGCGCACGCGCGACGTCCTGAATGGGGTGGGGATGTTGGCCGCGATGGCCTTTCCGCCGGCGATGGTGATCGTGCCGATTGTCGAATCGGTGCCGCTGCACGAGAACTACGACATGATAATCGGCGTCGACGGCACGCGCGTAACCAATTTCGCCGAGCTGTGGGAGCGTATGCGCATGGTGCGACCGGGCGAGATCGTCTATCTCAACGTGCTCCGCGACGGTCATCGCGTGCAGCTGCCGATGCAGGTGACGTCGGCGGTGCCACCGCCGCAGTCCTGGGTGCGCTAGCGCTCGAGCCGCGGCCGCAACCACGCACGCCTATCCGCTGGCCAATCCCCCTCGCGCGCTTCGCTCGGCGCGCTGATGGTCTACGGCTGTGCAGCCGGCCGCATTCGTCGCGCCGCCGAGTCCGCCCGCGCTCCTTGCCGCGGCCGGGATGATTGCGCTACTTGGTGCGCATCTGCCGGCGCCGATGGAGGTTGAATCATGCTATACGAGCTGCGCGTCTATCATTGTCTTCCGGGGCGGCTGCCGGCCCTGCTCCGCCGCTTCGAGACAGCCACCATACAGCTGTTCGAAAAGCACGGGATCAAACAGGTTGGCTTCTGGACCGTATCAATCGGCGAGTCGAACCAGGATCTGATCTATATCCTGCAATGGGAGTCGCTGGCCCAGCGCGACAAATGCTTCGCCGCCTTTCAGGCCGATCCCGAGTGGATCGAGGCCCGGCGCAAGAGCGAGCAGGACGGACCGCTGGTTGCCTCGATCAGCAACAGCATCATGACGCCTACCGCATTCTCGGCGATGCGCTGAACCGTCGATCGAGCAATTGGAGCGACGGGATTTGGCGACCACACGCCAGGAGCCGGCCGCGGTCGCAGCCGGCTCCGTCGATTGAAGGCTATTAGAATTTGGGCGCGATTCTACTTGACGTTGACGCTCACCGTGTCGCCGCCGCTGGTGAACGTAAGCCCAACGCCTTTGCCCTTGAGCGCCACCGTGCTCTGGGTGGAATGAACCCCGACGATGCCATAATCCGCGTACATGTCGCTGACCTTGAACGGGGCATCGCAGGCGACGGTAACCGAGGTCATCGCCGAATTGCATGCCATTTGGGGACAGGCAAACGTGCCGGATCCCGAGTCCATCAAAGTCACGTTCGCATAACCGGTATTGCCGTCGACGAAGTCGCACGACACCGTCACCTTCTTGTTGGTCGGACTCGCGTGGGCCGGCATATTTGCCATTGCGAGCAGCGCCATTCCGCCAGCAGCAACCATTATTTTTTTCATGGTACTCCTCCCTTTTTCATTCGATTCGGGTCTCACGGATTCCTACAGCGTTCTAATATTCTCTTCTCACCTCTGAAGTTTAATTTCCTATCTAATGCAGTCTAGAAGAAACTACGACATCTATGCCATCACATCATTGATTGTTTCGCATTATTAACCTTTATTTGTCGTTGATAGCGGCTTAAGTGGTGGCTGTGCGAGTCGCCGCGAGGCATATCACCTCGAGCGCAAACAAAAAGGGCTCCGGCATCAAGCTGGAGCCCTTATCGCCTTTCGGCAGTAATCGCTTAGGCGCGATCAGGGAACTGGAACGGGAGTCGGAGCCGGCGCCTCGGTACAGGCGTTCGCCGAGTTCGGTCCTCCGAGGTTCGTGCCGCCGACACGCACCTGCACCTGCTCGATATGCACCGTATAGACGCCGTCACCGGAGGCCATGCTCAACTGAACGCTGTGGCTAAGTCCATTGGGCCCCTTCTTCTTCTTAATCGGAATGCACCAGCTGTAATGAATATTATTGTCGGTGCCGACAGCCGGAGTGGCGTTTGCCTCGGGAATCTGCGCCGACGCGCTGAGGCTCAGAACCGGCACCCAGCCGGCGACGCTGTTGGCGGCCGAATTCGAGCCGCTGTTGCAGTCTTTGCCGTCAACCTGGCAATTCAGCCAAAGCGAATTTGGAACCGGCGTTCCGGCGTTGAGGAGATCGCCGGTCGCCGAAATTGAAACTTCCAGAATGCTGACGTCAGCCGGCACAAACACGGTGCCCTGGTAAATCGGCTGCCCGCCACTCGACGGGTCGAGCGTCGTCGCCTGCTCGCCATTGACATACTGCGCCGCAAATTCGCGAACCTCTCCCGCGTAGGCGACGATGCACAGCGCAGCGGCCCAAACGAATGATACCGCTAAAGAGCCGACCACCGGACGTTTCATTTCTCCTCCCCCACCTCAGAAGGCAAAAGAACGTTTTACCGACTCACAATAGCTGACACCACACGTAGCCAGCAATAGAGGGCTGAGAAGTCCAATTATCTGGAAGGACGCTTTACGACCCTGAAATTCGATGCTCAGCGCATAGCTCCACTTCGCGGTAGCGACTCATTCCGGCCACCTTACGACGAGGCTCTAACGAAGGCGAAGCTCAACGCTCCAGATCACCGTGACACCATACACATCGATACGAGATGAAAGACGCAGGCTCTCAGTGGCGGAAATACGCCCCAGGGCCGCTCGACCCGCTGGTCCCCATGGTACCGCCCGGCCGCTGACGATTGGTCAGCGGCAAGTGGCATCGACCGTGGGTATGCGGAAGGCGGCCGCGCCTAACCCCAGGCGGCGAGCGCACGCGCTTCCGGCTCGTACCAAAAGCGCGGACTGCGCTGTCCGAAGGGCGAGCGCACCGTCCGAATGGATGATGACCAGGTGATGCTTCGGCCGGACCAGTAGGGCGGCGGCACGAAAATGTCGGCGCAAAGCTGGGTTATCATCTGTGACCTGTCGGGCCGCGCGTAGCAGGCATTGCAGATGCGCAGCCTCAGGGCGATTACGCCGCGATCGGGCATCGGACCGCCCTCGACTTCGACCACATGAACGTCATTGGAAAGCGATCTGCAGGCGCTGCACTTGACGAAATGTACGGGAAGCGATCGTCTGAACCCTTGGCTCATTTCTCACGACCTCCGGGGATTGTATCGTCGCCGCCCCGCATCCCCCGCCCCGCCGGTTGAAATCAATAGCGCGCATCCAGACCCAGCACAAGATACCAAACTAGTATTGAGACTATTTCCACGAAACAAATCATTAATAAGCTGAATAGAATAGACGAAACAGAGAGAGCGTCAGGTGCTTTGGGGCAAGAGTTCCGACCACTAGGGCTATTTAGAAATTCAACGCATACGGCGGCTCGCGCCTGCGCCTGATGCGCATCCATTGCCATCCGTCAAAATCCGTCTGAAACCCATCCGCCGGGAAACCAAACATCGGGGTAAAACTCGCTCGCGCGCCGCATACGACGGTCGCCGCGATGCCCGCATTTCAAAAGTGGTCGCGCCATAACGCTCGGTTCGCGATTCATCGCTCGAAAGCGCTGACGTGGTCCGAGACCGGCGCGCACGTATGCCGAATCGCGCCCGCGCCTGTCGGGCATCTGATGGTCGCCGGAATTTTTTTTACTCAGTCGTACATTACGCAATTGCGGGTTCGCGCGATCGACTGAGTATTACGGACGCTCGCGTTGCGCGGGCCCAGGGCGGGGTTTAACAGGTTAGCCCGTAATGACGATGCGGCTAGTGTCGCGGTGATTAATACGCTATGCAACAGCGGTCGCTGATCGACCCGGTCGAGAGGTAACTTCAGCTTGCGCACTCCGGCGGAACCGCTGACTACGCTCGAGAAGGTCAATCTCGCGCTGGCGATGACGTGGGCCGCGGGATTCGTCGACCTCGTCGGTTACGTCTCGCTCTACGGGCTCTATACGTCGCACATGACCGGGAACACGGTGGCGATGGCGCGGCACCTTTCGGAACTGCAATGGAGCGGCGTGGTGCGTCGCGGATGGCCCATCCTGACGTTCGTCTTCGGTCTGATCTTCGGATCGTTCATCTATGAAGCGGAACGGAGCCGCCAGATCCGAGTCCCCTTCCCGCCGGCCATCGCGCTCGAGGCGCTATTGATCGCGATCTTCATCGCCGCCGGCATCGGCACCGGCTTCAAGGCGGATATTCCGCCGCAACCCGCGGGCAAATTCTTCGCGCTGGTCGGGCTGCTCGCGATTGCGATGGGGATACAGAATGTCGTCATTCGAAAGATCGGCGGAATTAATGTGTACACCACTTTCGTGACCGGATCGCTGGTGAAATTCGCCGAGAACCTGTCGCAATACCTGTTCTGGTTGCGCGATCGGACGCGACGCCGGTTTCGCCGCCGGATTGTGAAAGTACTCAGGGTGTCGCCGCGCACGGTCTCTCTCCAACGCGCGGCCCTGACGGGGGCCCTGTGGCTCACTTACCTGGTGGGCGCGGTCTGCGGCGGCTTCGCGGTCCAACTTTATTCGCTGCTTGGAATGATCGCTCCATTTGCCCTGCTGCTGGCAATCGCGTTGTACGGCGTCTATCGCCCGCTGCTTCCGACCTCGAGCGAGGAATGGTGAAGCGCTCGCCTGACCGAGCACCCTCTCGAGCACTCGGGCGAGAAGCGATGCGCGTTGGACGGTCGGCCGGGACTGTAAACCCGCTGAGCAGCGCGCGTAGGAACGCGCATCGCGAATCTATGGACAAAGTCAGGGGCGCGGGGCAGGATTCTCATCCGAATCTGCAAAGTTGCGTTTCCCCCCGGGTGACGCCGTTCTCCCCCAGTCGCCCGGCACAAAGGAGTCCTTTATGCTCCGACTATTTTACGCTGCCGGCACTTGCGCGCTCGCGTCGCATATCGCGCTGGAGGAAGCGGGCGCCGAGTACACAGCCGCACGGCTCGACTTCCACTCAAACGAACAGCGCAAACCGGAGTACCTGGCGATCAATCCCAAGGGGCGCGTCCCCGCCTTGGTCACGGATCGCGGCATCCTGACTGAAACCCCGGCCATCCTGGTCTTCATCGCACAGACGTTTCCCGATGCGCACCTGGCGCCGCTCGGCGATCCTTTCGCATTGGCACAGGTGCAGGCGTTCAACAGCTATCTCTGCTCGACCGTCCACGTCGCCCATGCGCATCGCGTGCGCGGCTATCGCTGGGTTGACGCGGATGATGCGGCCGCGATCCTGGCGATGCAGAAAAAGGTGCCGCAATCGGTGGCCGAATGCTTCGATCTGATCGAGCGCGAGCTGTTTGCAGGCCCGTGGGTTACGGGGAACGGCTATACGGTCTGCGACCCTTACCTGTTTACCCTCGCCCGATGGATGGAGGCGGACGGTGTCGATCCGGCGCGTTTCCCGAAACTCCACGACCATCGCCGGCGCATGGCCGAGCGTCCGGCGGTGAAGCGGGCGCTCGCCCAAGAGGAGGCGGCGGCCGCCTGACGTTTGCCGCGAGACTAGCGGCTGACGATTCCGCCGTCGGTCGCGATATTCTGGCGATTGATCCAGCGCGCGGGCTCGCTGACCAGGAACGCGACGACCTCGGCGATCTCTTCGGGTTGTCCCAGCCGGCCGAGCGGGGTCATATCGGTCACCTGGTCGCGCGCCTCTGCATCGAGATTATCCAGCAGCATCGCGGTCTCGGTAAATCCCGGCGACACTACGTTGACGGTGATCGCGCGCGACGCGACCTCGCGCGCCAGCGTGCGGCAGAATTGCTCGACTGCCGCCTTGCTGCCGAAGTAGCAGGCGCCGCCGGGAAGGTTAAGGACGGTGCCGATGGTCGAGATGCATACGATTCTGCCGCCGTCGCGCATGTGGCGCAGCGCTTCCTGCAGGCAGAAGAACGTGCCCTTGGCATTGAGCGCGTAGGTCCGATCGAAATCCTCTTCGGTGATTTCCGCGAACGGCCTGAAGCGCGCGTAACCCGCATTGGCGACCAGGATGTCGAGTCTCCCACAATAGGCTACGGTCTGGCGGAAGAGGCGCGCGATGTCCTCGAGGCGCGCGATATCGGCCTGAATCGCGAGCGCCCTGCCCCCCTGCTTTTCGATTTCCCTCACCGCCGCCTGCGCCTCGTCTTCGCTGACGGCGTAATTAATCACTACCGAAGCGCCGTCGCGCGCAAGCCGTCGGGCCACGGCGCGGCCGATACCGCGCGAAGCGCCGGTTACCAGCGCGACCTTGTTCGCGAGCATGCTCATGCGCGTGCCTCCGGGGTCTGCCGCTCGAGGACGCTGCGCAGCGAACTCATCCATTGCGGCATCGCCTTTTCCAGCAACGCCGTGCAGTTGTCGCGTTCCTTGTCGGGACATTCGACACTGACCGACCATTCGACGAAGGCGCGGTCGCCGTCGACGATCGGTGTGACGCGCGCGGTGCCGCGGTAGTAGGCGATGGCGCCGAGCGGGCCGCACGATTCGTAGGTGTAGGAGCGCTCGAGATCCGAATGCGCGAGCAGGCGCTGGCGGATGCGCGCGCCGTATTCGACGAAGTTGCGGACCGCGCCGACCGCATCGCCGGACTTGCCGTCCTCGATATGGCTTTCGCTGACGCTCGCCACCCATTCGGGATAGCTGTTGAAGTCGCGGATCGTGCGCCAGACCTGATCGGCCGAGTGATCAAAGACGGTGCTGTAGTAGACTCGCATCATCCCGTTCTCCTGTCCGGTTTTGTTGCGAAGGCGGTTGCGTCGGCGCGATTGCGCCGAGTACGTCCCGCTTTATCGGCAGCTACAACCCCGCCAAACGGAGCGCGTGAGATGCGGAGCGCGTGAAACTCCGTACGAGTTCACGAATTACAGACCGAAAGAAACGCGGCGGGCCTCGCACCGAGTGCGAGGCCCGCCGGTTCAGTGATTATCCGGCAATCGGATAATCGAGCTACCGACGCACGGGAATTACGGGTGAATCACAAAGTTCCCGCTGCCTGGCACCAGGGCTGTCGGAGCGCCCACATTCAATGCGCCGGAAGTCGCATTGAATACGCTGATCTTTGCCGGCTTGGTGCCGGTGGCCACTATCTTAACCGACTCCCCCTGCGCTCCGGCCAAGCCCTTGCAGGCGCCGGCCACGTTCGCGGTCGTGAACACGACGGTGTCCGGGTTAGCCCCGCAACTGCCGGTGCTGCATGACAAAGCGAACGCAGTGAAGGCGCTCCAATGGCAGTTGATGTTGCCGCCTTTGGCCTGATGAACCTGCTGCGTCCATTCGCCGGTCAGCGCCGATTTCGAGCCGGGCTTGTACCCGACCACTCCGCCGAAGCTATCCCATGTCTTGCTGCCGGTGATGACCTTGCCACCACCCGTCACGAAGGTGGTCAACCAGGTTTTCAGCACCGTGTTGCTTGGGACATCCGCCTGTCCAGTCGTCGCCCCGCCGGCGTAGTCGCTCAGACACCCGGTAAAGGTCGTGTCGTCCGGGATACCTTCGGAAACGTCCGCATCCACGCACGCCTGGATGGTGTCGATTCCGGAGCCGTTGCTGTCGGGGTAGGTCTTGCTCGCGACGCCGTTGGCGTCCGTGTTGACGTAAGACCCCAGATCTCCGGCATTCTGACTGCCGGGAAGCACGCCGAAGAACACCGGATAGCCGGCGATTCCGCACGTGTCGGTGCCAGTGCAATCTGTGTTGGTCGTGCATGCCGTGCGGCTGCCGGTGCCCGCGCCGGCGCTGAAGCAGATCTTCTGTGCTCCGGTGATTGTTGCCTGCACGGTATGCGTCGAGCCGACCGGGTTGTAAGCGGGGTTGGATGTATATACGGGCGTGCCCAAATTGGCGAGAGTGGCGCCCGCGTCGAGATTTTGCAGCGCCAGCGTCGGATCCCATCGCTTGGTCGCCGGGTCGCTCGCGAAATCCGGTTCGATGGGAGACGAGCTCGCAGCGTCATTGATGCAATTTATCACGGGTGCGGCGATACATTTGGCGCCGGTGTTGCAATTGGCATCGGTGGTGCAAGCGGCTCCGTTGTCGGAGCATCCCGGATTCTCGTCAGGAACGCCCGGAGAGGCGGGGTCTCCATCGATGCAGGCCTTGATCGTGTCAACGCCCGCCACGCCATTGCTGGTATAGGTCAAAGTGGCATTGCCGCCGGCATCGGTCGTGCCCCAGCCCTTGTCGCCCTTGTTGGGGCCGCTCACAATTACGAAACCGACGGTCACATTGCTCGGATCGGTGCAGGTATCGCCGCCGCCCGTGCAATCGGAATCATCGACGCACACTTGATGGCTGGTGCTGCAGGTCTGGATGCCCGATACGGTGGCGGTGACGGTGTGATTTTTTGGCGCCGGATTATCGGGATTAACCGCCGCCAACGGGCTCAGGGTGATGGTGCCGCTTATCGCTGCTATCCAGGTTTTCGTGACCTGGTTGCTCGCGACGTCGTCGACTCCTCCGGCGCTTGTTATACAGTCAGCCACCCCCTCCTCTGCCGGTTCATCCGCAAAGAGATCCAGGCATGCCTGTATGGTATCGGTCCCCTCATTCGTACCGGAGTATTGAAAGCTGGCAGTGCCATCAGCCTGGACCGTGCCGGCAAAGTTGTCGTCCTGAGGATTGACGCCGGTGACAACGAATCCGATGGGCGCACCCTGGACACAACTGAAGTCGCACGGACTCGCGCAGTCAGCATCGGTGGAACATGCATTTAGGGAAATATTGCTGCAGAATCCGCTGACGCAGGTGCCCGCACAAGCGCTGTCGCTCGTGCACGACGACGAACTGTCGTTCGAGGTACAACTGCCGGTCACCTGCGCGGTAACGGTATGCGATATGCCGATCGGATTCTTTGCCGAGGCCGGCGACAGCGTGACTGTCGGTAAGGCACAGGCGGAGCCGGCAAATGCGCCGGTCGGCCTGAATGCGCTGAGCACCAGGAATGCGGTCAGGAAAGAGGCGAGGACCGTTAATCTCTTGAGCGATGCGGAAAGGTTCATCGATTTCCCCCGAAATGAAGGTTTATGGACGCGGCTCAGGATGGGGTGAAGATGGCGCACGGGGGGGCGCGCGCAGCAACTGCGACGAGAACCGACGAAATCGTCGATTCGCAATTTTCCACCGGCAGCCCCCCCGCGGACCGTTTAAGGACGCTGACAGCCTGGCCCGGACCCGCTCTTGCGGGTCACAACCGTTCTGGCGAGTGCATTAACTCATCCGGGATTAAGCGAGTCCAAATATCAGAAGCGTCTATAGAAGGGTTTATCAACAAATTCAGCGTTAAAGCTGTGAATAACGCGTAATATTATGATAGACCGTTGATGACCGTTACTGACAGCGTAAGATGTTCTTGCCGCCAGCTTGGACCAGACCGGCTTCGGCGTGCGTGCAGCAACCCCGCCCCACGGATACGCCGTCGATCAGCGGCGATTCGATAGGCTGCCTGGCGGCGGGAGGTTCGGACGAGGGAACCAAGCCGGGGCGCAGCGCGCGCTTCGGCACGAGTGCCGTTTGCCGGCGCCGATGCGGATCAACCAATACTGGTCGACTGATTACGCTCGCGAGAGTGCGACGACGGGAGCCGAGCGTTCAGCGTGTCATCCGCCCCCGTCGTGAAGCTTCAGTCCGTAAGGTCGTGCGATCGAAGCCAAAGGCTTCATCACGAGCGCTTCAGTCCATCCCGCCACGCGATGACTTCGAGCTCGCCGCGCACGGCTTCATCGATCGGGATCACAGGATGCACCTCGAACACGAATGCCGGGAGCATCGAGCAGAACTTGTGAATCATCACCGGATCGTCGCATTCCATCAGCATGTGCCCGCCCCATTCGCCGACCCGGATCACGAAAAAATCGATTTTGAAACCGCTCGGGGCTTTCCATTGACGGAAGACTTCAAGGATTCGCTTCTGGGCGTTCTCGTACTCGATAGGCGAACCCTGCGGGCGCTCGAACCAGCTGATTACATATTTCACTTATCGTCCCCCCGGTGTCTGCGTCTTTGACGTCCCCGAATTGTGCTTTCATAGTCAGCTTTCACAAGAGAGCACGAATGAGCCCGCTAGGACACAGGCATCTCCCCCCTGGGAACATTGTGGAGTGAGCCGTCCGGGACTCGAACCCGGGACCCTCTGATTAAAAGTCAGATGCTCTACCTGCCTGAGCTAACGGCTCGTGCGCTGGAAGTTTACGCGAAGGCGCCGCACCCGCAAAGGCCGGAGCATCCGCGCCGCGCGCGGTCGGCGGATGCGGCTGCGGCAGGGTCACGCGCGACTCCAGGAACGACACCAGGTCGTCGAGCTCCTCGCGCGTCAGCACGCTCGCGAACGACGGCATGTTGCCGCCGCCGTTGGCGATCTTGATGCGCAGATCGTCGACCGTGAGCCGGTGCGCGACCTCGGTCAGGTCCGGACCGCGCATCCCGCCCCGCCCGTCGATCGTGTGGCAGAACTCGCATCCCTTGTCGTGAAAAAGCTGCGCGCCGACAACAATCGGCGGACTATTCGTGCCCACCATCGAGGCCGACAGCGGCTGCGCGTCGAAGTTCGGCGACCACGGCGAGATCGATCCTTCGATCCAGAAGCCGACGATGCTCAGCACGATCATCAGCACGGCGGCGACCGCCCATGGCCGGCGCGACGGATGGCGCTCGCCCTTGTTCCACAAGACCGGCACCAGCAGCAGGAAGACGATGGCCGAGAGCGGCGCGGCGATCATGAAGACCGATTCCATCCCGCGCGGCAGCAGCGCGAGCACGGCGAAGTACCAAAGCATGTACCAGTCGGGACGCGGATCGTTGGCGACCAGGCTCGGATTGGGCGGCTGGCCGAGCGCGGGCGGGCCGACGAAATAGGCGAGGCCGGCGATGGTCAGGACCACGCCGACGGCGACCACGACGTCGCGCCATGCAGCGTCGGGCCAGAACGGCACGCCATGCTCCTTGAGCAGCTTTTCGTAGTCGGCGTGATAGGTCTTCGGGTTCACCTTTTCACCCGGCACCGGCGGCGCCGAAATGCCGTCATGGATCACGAGGTAGAGATGGAGCGCGACCAGCGCGAAGATCGTCGCCGGCAGGAAGAAGACATGAAAGGCGAAGAAGCGGCTGAGCGTCGCGCCGCCGAGGGTATTGCCGCCGAGCAGAAAGCGCGCAAGGTACTTACCGATGAGCGGCGTGCGTCCGATCATCTCGGCCGCCAGCACGGTCGCCCACACCGCGGTCTGATCCCAGCGCAGCAACTGCCCGCTGAAACCCATCGCGATGGTGATGAACAGCAGGCACACGCCGCTGACCCAGTTGAACTCCCGCGGGTACTTGTAACAGCCCATCAGGAAAACCTGGATCATGTGGATGCCGACCAGCAGGATCATCGCCGAGGCGCCGAAGAAGTGCATCCCGCGCAGGAAATTGCCGAGCACCGCCTTGTAGGTGATGAACTCGAGCACCTGGTAGGCCGATCCCGATGACGCGACGTAACGCGTGGCGAGCGCGATCCCGGTCACCACCTGCATCATGAAAGCGACCAGCACCGCGCTGCCGAACACATAGAGCCATCCGGTGTTCGGCGGCACCGGATGCTTCATCACGTCGTTGAAGAACTTGATAAGCCCGGTGCGTTCCTCGAACGCATCGACCGCGGCGCGGAAAATTCGTCTGATCACGCCATTCCCCCGCGCGGCTACTCGATGGGCACCGCGCTGGCGAGGATTTCGACCTGTCCGTCGCGCACGCGCACCGGATACTTGAACAGCCCGCGCGGCGGCGGGCCGGCGGCCACGCTGCCGTCGGCATAGTACACGCCGCCGTGACACGGGCACATGAACAGCCCGGCCTGCGGCAGCCAGCGCACCGGGCATCCGAGATGGGCGCAATTGACCGCGAAGGCGACGAAGTCGCCCGACTCGCGCCGGCGCAGCCATGCCGCGGTCATCGCGGTGACTCCCGCCCAGGCCATCGGCGAGGGATCGAGAAAGCTCACGCTCACGGTCTCACCGGGCTTGAATTTGTCGACCGGGCCGACCGCGCGCCATACATCCGGCTCGGGGGCAATCAGCGGGCCGAGGATGAAACCGATCACCGGGATGCCGACGATCGCGGCGGCGACGGCGGAGAGCGCGATACTCAGCCGCGCCATGAAGCGGCGCCGCTCGGGGTCGAGCCCCTCGCCCGCGCGGGGCGTCTCAGGTTCATTCGCCATGCAACAGTTCTCCCACCCATTTGCCGATCGCTGCGGCAATCAGAATCACGCCCGCAGCGGAGAACACGTAGGAACTGACTATTCCAAAAAGGCCGAACGTGATGCCCAGCGCGACAAACGCGGGCGCGTACGTCGGCGGCGGAGTCTTGTCGGGCAGCGGCGTGCTCCAGCCGTCGGGCGCGACGCGGCTCGTCTGCTGTTCGTCACCGGAAGCCATGCGCTTGTCTCTCCTGGAAGCCGGCGGCCGCCGATACGACCGCGTCGTCGCTCTCGAGCGCGCCGAACCATCGCATGAACAGCGCGATCATCGCCGCGAGAAAAACGAATCCACCGCCTACCCACATCAGCAGGCCGCCGATCTCCTGGTCGACGGCGGGCGTAATCCCCCAGTCCCCGCGCAGGATCGCGTCGAGGTGCAGCGAGTCAGCCGGATGCAGGTAAGGCGCATACAGCACGGCGGGCGCAAAGGTCAGCCAGATGCCGAGCAGGCTGTTGGCGATCGCGCCGGCGAGCAGGTAGCCCTGCGCGAGCAGCGGCGCGATGCGGCATCGCGGCAGCGGCGCGAGCACCGGCCACCAGAAAATCGTCGCGGTCACCAGGAACGCCAGATGCTCGACGATATGCACGTACTCATTGCCAAGCGCCGCGTCGAACAGCCGCGGCGCGTGCCAGACGGCGAGCGTCGCGCATCCCAGGGGCCACGCTACCGCCGGCTTGCGCAGCGTGCGCTCGACGCGTCCGAGCGACGGACGATCGACGATTGCGCGCGCCACGCGCGGCGATATGCCGAGCAGGAGCAGCGGCGGCACCGCGAGCTCGAGCAGCAGATGCTGCAGCATGTGGGCGCTGAACAGGTACTCGTCGCCCAGCGTGTCGAGCGGCGAGATCAGCGCGAGCAGCATCACCGCCACGCCGCCGACAAACCATCCGGCGCGCCCGCGGTCGCCGCGGTGCGCGGCAAAATACACGGCGAGCAGCGCCGCGCATCCGATGAGCACGGAGAGGTCGGGGTCCCACGCTTTGAGTATCGCGTTCACGGTTTCAGATTCGCCGCCGGTTGCCGATTCCCTGCCCTGCCTGCGCTTTCATGCGACCAGCGGCCAAAGATAAACCACGGCGAAGATCACCACCCACACCGCATCGACGAAATGCCAGTACATCGCGACCGATTCGAAGCCGGACGGCTTGACCTCGGCCAGCCGCCCGTCGAGGGTGACGCCGAGCAGCGTGCCCAGCGCGATAAGCCCGCCCAGCACGTGCAGACCGTGGAAGCCGGTCAGCGTGAAAAAGGTCGAGCCGAAGAGGTTGGTGCTGATGGTAACGCCGTGGGCGAAAAGACCGAGGTACTCGCGCGCCTGGCCGAAGAGAAAAATTGCGCCCAGCGCGACCGTCACCGCGAGCCATGCGCTGACCGCCGCGCGTTGGCCGCGTTTGAAGCTGCGCGCGGCCATGTGGATCGTGGCGCTGCTCGCAAAGAGACAGATGCTGAAGATGAGCGTGTGGACGACGTTCAGGCTGTTGGCGGCGCTCGGACCGTTGGCCGGCAAGGAATGAAAGTAGGCGTAAGCGATCAGCAGGGTTGCGAAAAACCATCCCTCGGAGAAGAGGAACAGGCCGACTCCCAGCTTGTTCTTGTCAGGCATCGCCGCTCACCCCGCCGCCCGTGCCAGCATCTCGTCGGTGCGATCCGGATGGGCGAGGTCCCACAGCGGACGCCGCCCGTTCACCGGCGGCACGTGGGTGAAATTCTCCGGCGGCGGCGGCGAGGTCGTGGCCCACTCGAGCGTCCACGCATCCCACGGATTGTCGCCGGCGATTTCGCCCGAACGCAGCGAGATGACGATATTGATCATCAGGACCAGCACGGCGAAGGCGAGCACGAAGGCGCCGACGGTCGAGATCATGTTCATCGCCTCCCATCCGGGCAGCGGCGGATAGGTGAACACCCGGCGCGGCATCCCGAACATTCCGAGCACGTGCTGGATCATGAAGGTCAGGTTGAAGCCGATGAAGGTGAGCCAGAACTGGATCTTGCCCCAGCGCTCATCGAGCATCCGCCCGCTCATCTTCGGGAACCAGTAGTACACGCCGGCGAAGAGCGCGAAGGCGGTGCCGCCGAACAGCACGTAGTGGAAATGCGCGACCACGAAGTAGCTGTCGGTCAGTTGCCAGTCGATGGGGGCGACGGCGAACGCGATGCCCGAAAGGCCGCCGATGGTGAACATCAGCAGAAAGCTCACCGCATACAGCATCGCGGTCGTGAAGCGCACGCGGCCCTGGTACATGGTCGCGGTCCAGTTGAAAATCTTGATCCCGGTGGGCACCGCGATCGCCATGCTGCACAGGGCGAAGAAAATATCGAAGGCATGGCCCAGGCCGACCGCGAACATATGATGCGCCCACACCAGCATGCTCAGAAAGGCGATCGCCAGGGTCGAGGCGGCGACCACCTCGTAACCGTAGATCGGCTTACCGGAAAACACCGGGATGACCTCCGAGATGATGCCGAAGGCGGGCAACACCATGATGTAAACTTCCGGATGGCCGAAGGCCCAGAACACGTGCTGCCACAGCACCGCCGAGCCGCCGGTGTCGGCGCGGAAGAAATGCGCGTTGAGCAACCGGTCGGCCAGCAGCATGACCAAGCCCGCGTTGAGTATCGGCATCACGGTGACAATCAAAAATGCGGTCACCAGGGTCATCCACACGAACAGCGGCAGGCGGCGGATATGCATTCCCGGCGCGCGCATGGTGATGACGGTGGCCATCAGGTTGATGCCGGCGGTGAGCGTTCCCACGCCGATGCCGAGCAGGCCAAGGATCCAGTAATTGACGCCGGGGCCGTAGGAGTAGGCGGTCTCGGTAAGCGGCGCATAGGCGAACCATCCGACCGCCGGCGCGCCGCCGTTGATGCCGCTGGTGGCAAAGCTGAAATAGAGCATCAGGCCGCCGAAAATCTGCACCCAGAAGCTGAGCGCGTTGAGCCGCGGAAAGGCCATGTCGCGCGCGCCGATCATCAGCGGCACCATGTAGGTCGCCATGCCCACCAGCAGCGGCACCACGACCAGGAAGATCATGGTGGTGCCGTGCATGGTGAAAATCTGGTTGTACATGACCGGGCTGAGAAAGTGATTGTTGGGCACGGCGAGCTGAATGCGCATCAGCAGCGCGAGCACCCCGCCGACGAGGAAGAAGACGAAGGCGCCGAGCAGGTACATGATGCCGAGTTGCTTGTGGTCCACCGAGGAGACCCACGAGAGCCATCCCTCGCGCGCATCCTGCGCGAAGGATTCGACTGCGGTCGGGCCGGGCAGCGCGGCATCCTTCATTTCTGCGTCTCCAGGTACGCGACCAGCGCGCGCACCTCGTCGTCGCTCAACTTGAAGTCGGGCATGTTGCTGTCGGGCTTGAACGTGTTGGGATCGTGCAGCCACGCGGCCAGGTTCTGCGGCGTGTTGTCGGCGGCGCCCGCCGCCAGCGTGCGGCGCGTGGCGAGATGCGTCAGATCCGGACCGACGCCGCGCAGGTGGCAGTTGGTGCAGATGCGGTCGCGGAAAATTTTCGCTCCCAGTTTTTCTTCCGCCGTGACCGGCTGCGCCGGCGGCGCCGCCTGCTGCTTTATCCATGCCGCGAATTGCTCGGGGGAATCGGCGATGACCATGATGCGCATCCAGGCATGCTCGTTGCCGCAGAATTCGGCGCACGCCCCGAGGTAGGTGCCGGGCTTGTCCGCCTCGATCCACAGGCGGTTGGGATGCCCCGGCACGACGTCGATCTTGCGGCCGAGCGCGGGCACCCAGAAATCGTGGATCACGTCGGCCGAACGGAAATCGAAGAGCAGGCGCTTGCCCGCCGGAATGTGGATCTCATTGGCCGCGGTCGCGCCCGATTTCAGGTAGATGATTTCCCACCACCACTGATGCGCGATCAGCCGGACGTCGGGACGCGCGCCCGCGCTCGGCGGGTCGCTGATGATCATCGTGCGCACCATGAAAGTGGCCAGCACGGCCAGCGAAAGCACCGGCACCGCGGTCCACAAAATCTCGAGCCGCATCGACCCGAACACCTGCTTCGCCTCCGGAGCGCCCGGGCGATCGCGATAGCGAACGATCGCGTAGAGCACCAGTCCGGTGACCAGGATCAGAATCGCGCCGAGAAAATAGAGCGTGCCGATGAAGAGACTGGAGATCGCAGCCGCCTGCGGCGAAGCCGGAGCAAGCGTGAAGGCATTCGACGAGTACGTTCCGGGCATACCTGTCAGCCACCCAAGCGCACGCGCGGACTTGAAAGTCGCGGCGTGCACGGACACAACAACCGAACGAACGCGGCAAGAGCCTAACCTTGGGCCGTGGGGTTTTGCAAGTAAAGCGGCCGCGCAAAACGCCTCCCGCGGTTAACGATCGATTAAGCGCGCGCGCTGGCACGCGCGCCCGAGGCTTTGTTAGAAATTGTTGCAGGCGCGCGATCCGCGCTGCGGACGCGCAACCGCAATCACCGTACGCAATCCATCGCGAGGAAAACAGGATCATGCTGGAGACCGCAGAACAACTCGAGCACCTGAAACTGGCCGCCGAGGTCGCCGGGCTCGAAGTACCGCGTTTCATCCTGCCTGCGGACCACGACGTGGTGGTCAACCGGATGCGCTTTCATTATCTCGACTGGGGCACCGCCGGACGCCATCCGATGCTTTTTCTGCACGGCGGCGGGCTTAACGCGCACACCTGGGACCTGGTGTGCCTGGCGCTGCGCGCGGACTATCACTGCGTCGCGCTGGATCAGCGCGGCCACGGCGACAGCGAATGGTCGCCGGTCGGCGACTACAGCCTGCCGAGCCAGGTCCGCGACATCGAAGGCTTCATCGACAAGCTGGCGCTGGAGCGCGCGCTGGTCGTCGGGCACTCGATGGGCGGCTTCGCGGCGATGGCCTACGCGGCGAAGTTCGCGCGCCGCATGGCCGGGCTGGTGCTGGTCGATATCGCCCCGGAGCTGAACGAAACCGGTACCGCGCGGATTCGCAGCTTTCTCGCGCAGGAGCGCGAACTCGATTCGGTGGACGCCTTCGTCGAGCGGGCGATGGCGTTCAATCCACTGCGCAACCCGGCGCTGCTGCGGCGCAGCCTGCTGCACAATCTGCGGCAGTTGCCAAGCGGCAAATGGACCTGGAAGCACGATCCCAATCGCGCGCGGCCGACGCCGGAGTCGATGCGCGCGCGCCAGGCCGAGATCATGCGCGAGGTCTCGCACATCACCTGCCCGACGCTGGTGCTGCGCGGGGCGAAGAGCGACGTGCTGACCGACGAAAGCGCGGCAGGGTTCGCCAGCGCCTTGCCCGACGGGCGCTGGATGAGGATTGAGGGCGCGGCGCACACGGTGCAGGGTGACAATCCGCGCGGCCTGGTCGAGGCGCTGCGCCCTTTCCTGCGGGAGATCGGGATTTAGTCAGCAGCGCTCGTGGCGGATGACGCCGCGGCGCTCGAGCTCGGCAATGCGGGCTTCGCTGTAACCCAGATAGCGGCTGAGCACCTCAACGTTGTGCTCGCCCAGGAACGGAGCCTCGAGGTCGAGCGGCTCGGGGAAATCCGAGAAGCGCAGCGCAAAACCCGGCAGCTCGAATTCCCCGAGCATCCGGTCGTGAACCTTGCGAATCGTGCCGCGCTCGCGCAGATGCGGATGCCGCATCGCCTCCTCGACCGAGAGCACCGGCGCGCAGGGCACGCGATGCTCCTGCATCGCGGCCAGCGCAGCGGCGTCGCTCGGCAGCGCCGCAATCCAGGCCTCGATCTCGGCCACCAGCGCGGGCAGATTTTTGACTCGTGCCTGGTTGTCGACAAAGCGCGGATCGTGCGCCAGCTCGGGCCGGCCCATCGCGTCGCACAGGTAGCCGAAAATATGATCCATCGGACACATGATGATCAGATAGCCGCTGTGCCCTTTGAAAACTCCCACCGGCGCAAGGTAGAAATTGTGCAGCCCCGAACGCGTCGGCTTGAATTCGCCCCGCGTCAGACTGTGTATCTGCACGCTCGCCTCGTGATAGTGAAAATAGGTATCCAGCAGCGAGAGATCGAGATGCTGACCGCGGCCGCTGCGCTCGCGATAGAGCAGCGCGCAGGCGATCGCCCCCATCGCGTGCGCGCCGGTGCTGACATCGCCGATCGCGGCCATGACCACGTAGGGCGGACCGTCGGGCAGGCCGCCCATGCTGGTGATGCCGGAGTAGGCGGCGCCGAGCGTATCGAACCCGGGCTGGTTGGCCAGCGGGCCGGTCTGGCCGAAGGCAGACACCGAGCACATGATCGCGCGCGGATTGATCGCCTTGACCGTGTCCCAGCCAAGCCCCATGCGGGCGATGACGCCGGGGGCGAAATTTTCGACCACCACGTCAACCTTGGCCACCAGGCCTTTGAGAATTGCCATGCCGTCCTCGGTCTTTGGATCGATGCACAGGCTTTTCTTCCCCCGGTTGTGCTGTACGTAGTAGCCGCTGCGCCCGTTGACCTGCATCGGCGCGAGCCGCGTCTTGTCGCCACCCGGCGCGAGTTCGACCTTGATGATTTCCGCGCCCATCTCCGCCATCATCAGGGTGACTGTGGGTCCGGCGACATATTGGGTGAAGTCCAGAACCTTGTAGCCGTCGAGAACGCCTCTTGGCATTTCAGTGTTCATGGCGATGTCCCCTGGGTTGAGGCTCTGTATAGCACGGCAGCGGGCGAATGCGATGGTTCGGAGAACGTCGCGCCAGCCACCGCGATTGACGAGGCGTAGTCGTACTGGTACTCGGATGGCTTACCCGAGGCGGTAGCGCTCGCTTCTCGGGGGCGGAGTTGAGGGGCAGACTGGCCGCGCCGCATCGTATAAAATTCCGGGGACTCAACTGAACCATTCGAGGGGGATGATCCGCGCAAATGAGCCACGGAGCGGAGAAGCATAACAGCGAGCCGGGTGTGGTGGAGATGGCGGAGCAGATCCATTACCGCGAATATAAGCTGTTGCTGAAGCCCGAGCGCTTCGCGGATGAGGACGGCTTCCACAAGTTCTACAAGCATCTCCATCACGTGGCGAAAAGCCTCGGCGCGCACCTGGAGAAATCCGAAAAGCACGAACCGCACATCCGCGAAGTGGTCTTTTACGACACGCCGCACTTCAAACTCTACACCGACGGTTTCATCCTGCGTAAGCGGACCTTCTTCAAGAAAGGTCATCCGGAGCCGAATTTCGAGCTGACCATCCGCTTTCGGCATCCGGACGCCAAGGCTGCCGGCGCCGTGGACATGCATCCCCTCCTGCCCTGCATCTACACGATCAAGTTCAAGGAGGAGATCCTCCAGCTGCACGACAAGCTCGGCGGGATGCGCATGCTGTACGCCAATGGCTGCGAACTCGACACGCCCAACGTCATCCTGACCCAGCGCTTCGAAATCATCTCGCAGGTGTTTCCCGCGCTGCAGCGCGTGCGCAGCGCCAATCCCAAGGCCACAATGGGCGTGGTCAACGACATCACGGTGGACGAGACGCTGGTCCACCTGGGCGAGCTCGACTTCGGCGGCAAGGCGCAATGCAAAGCCTCGATGGCCGTGTGGCGCAACCGCTCGACCGGGCGCGACATGATCGCCGAGTTCGGCTATCAGCTCAAATTCCAGGGCCTGGATTCGCTTCATCGCAAACCGCGCGAGCTTTCAGAAGAGCTGTTCAAGGCGATCCAGATGGAATGCAGCGACTGGGTCGCGCTCGGGACGACCAAGACCGCGATGGTGTACGGGCTGGGGCACAAGGCGGTCGGCCACAATGAATGACGCTGACGCAGCCGCCGCACCGCAATCCGCAGCGCGCGCACCGGTTGGGCTGGGCACCATCTTCCGCACCTTCCTCACGGCCGGCGCGATCAGCTTCGGCGGTGGCGTGGTCGCCTATCTGCGCGAGTACGCAGTCAACGAGACACAATGGCTCGATGACGACGACTTCCTCGACGCGCTCGAGATCAGCCAGACGCTGCCGGGACTGAACGCAATCAACATGAGCGTGATCATCGGCGACAATCTGCGCGGCATCCCCGGTGCGATCGCGGCGGTGCTGGGCCTGGTGCTGCCGGGGGTGATCGTGATCATGGGGCTCGGCGCCGCCTGGCAGGAGGAATCGCACAATCCGCAGGTGCGGGCCTTTTTGATCGGCGTGGCGGCGGCGGCGGTCGGCCTGCTCACCACCGTCACGCTGCAGCTCGGGCGCAAGCAGTTCGTCAAACCGCTCGACCTCGGCATCATCGTCGTGACCTTCATCGCCGTAAGCGTGCTCAAGGCCCCACTTTACCTGGTGCTGTTGGTCATCGGCACCGCGGCGATTTTGCTCTATCGGCCGGGCGCGACGCATCAGGGTCTCGAGGAGCGCGCGCGCCACTTGCGCGAACGCCTGCTCCATCGCCATTACACTCACCTTCGGCACTGAACCGCACGGGTGCGCGCGCGATGCCTAAACTGTTCAACCTGGCGTGGGTCTTCATGCTGCTGGCGGTGCTCGCGGTGGGCGGCGGGACCGCGGTGCTGCCCGAGATGGAGCATCTCACGGTCGACAAATATCAATGGATAACGTCGGGGCAGTTCCGCGACGTTTACAGCCTCGGCCAGGTCGCTCCCGGACCGAACATGCTGATGGTTCTGCTGATCGGGCACCGCATGGCCGGCGCGGTGGGCGCGCTGGTGGTGGGACTGGCCTTCTTCCTGCCCGATTGCATTCTCACCCTGCTGGCCAACCGGCTATGGGTGCACTTCAAGGGGTCTCCGTGGCGCGCGGCGGTGCAGCACGGGATGGCGCCGGTGGCGATCGGGCTGATGCTGTCGGGAACCTATGCGATCGCGCGGCTCTCGATCTTCAACCTGACAAGCCTGCTCATCGCCGCGTCGATTTTCGCGCTCCTCTTGTGGCGCCATATCAACCCGGCGCTGCTGGTGTTGGCGGGCGGGCTGACCTACCTGCTCGCCCCGCATCTGCTCCAGCACCTGTTCCCGCACTGAGCCGCGTCGATGCGCGGCGTGCGCGCGCGCGCCGGCCTTTACCCCCACAGCCGCCGGGTCGCGATATCCGCGCCCTTGCGCAGTGCGCCGAGCTTGGCCCAGACGATGTCTTCGGGCACCATCTCCCACGCCGCAAAGGTTCCGAAGCCGCAATCGACGCCGGCGATCACGCGCGAGCGATCGCCGACCGCTTCGGCGACCCGGCAGATGCGATCGGCGACGACCTCGGGATGCTCAACGAAGCAGGAAGTCGAATCGATCACGCCTGGAATGATCAGCATCCCGTCGGGCGGCCTGAGCCGGCTCAGGACCTTGTACTCGTGCTGATGGGCCGGATTGGCGCCCTCGAGCGCGAGCGCGCCGACGCGCGCCTGGTAGATCGCGGGCAGGATGGCCTCGGCCGGAACGTCGTGCATATGCGGGCCGTCGTAGTTGCCCCAGCACACATGCAGCCGCACGCGATCGGGCGGAATATTGACCACCGCACGGTTGACCGCGGCGATATGCAGCTCGACGATCTTGACGAATTCGTCCACCGACTTGTCCTGGAACAGGAACGTGCGCTCCATCGCGAGGTCGGGGGCGTCAAGCTGCAGGATGTAGCCGCGCGAATGGATGTACTCGTACTCCTTGCGAATCTGGTCGGCGACCGCGAAGACGTACTTCTCGTGGCTGTCGAAGTAGCCGCCGTTGAGCATCGTGGTCGCGATGATGCCGGGCGCGGCGGCGGTCATGAAGCGCTCGGGAAATTTCGCCGCCGCCGACTTGTCGAACATGTCGCACTCGCGGCGCACCGCGCCCAGATCTTCGTAGCGCAGCTCGCCGATCGCCTGCGGCGCGTTGAAGACCTTGGCCCCGCCGAGCATCCCGCGCTTGCGCATCACTTCCACGTACTGCGGAAACTCGCGCATGTCCCACGGCGTCGGCCGCTTGCTCTCGCCACCGAAGCCCTTCATGCGCTGCGGAACGTAGGTTTGAAAGCCGACGCGGGGCTGCTCGCCGTCGTTGCCGATGTCGATGCCGGCCGCGAGCTGGCGCTCGACCACGTGCGCCACCGCGGCCTCGGCCTCGCGATCCAGCAGCTTCTCGTCGATCGTCTCGCCGCGCTCCTGACGCAGCAGGAGGTCGGTCAGCTTTGGATTGCGCGGCAGACTGCCGACATGAGTCGTGAGTATGCGCTTGTCACTTTTCAGCATGGCGCGGGTCCCCTCCGTGCGGCGCGCCCGTCGGCGCGCGGGTCGGCGCAACGCCTGTCACGCGCGCGGCGCGCGTTGCGGCCGTCCGCAGTCTACAGCAATCTGCGGGTCGGATTGCAAACGCTCTCGGCTGCAGGCGGCGACACGGCGGCCGACGAACGCGGAATCGAAAATTTCAGGGGAAAGGCTTGAGGCCGCTGGCCTTCCATTCGCGGCCGAAATCGGCGACCGGTATCAGGTCTCCCTGATCATCGACAAGCGCGAGCTCGTTCTGGTCGAGCGCGGGTGGCGCATCGGCGGCCGAGTTCCCGACCTGTTCGACTCCGCCGTGCGCCTTAACGAACTCGCAGTGCGTCCGACTGTAGTACACCAGCGTCGGCAGCTCATTGCCGGCGAAATAGAGCCGTCCGCCGCCGTAAAACGCGGCTGCCTGCCGTCCCGCAAGGCCCAGCTTGTAGCTTGGCGTGCTCAGCCGCCGCTGATGATAGTAGCTGTACGAGATCGCGCGCCAGCGCACTGGAGCATGCACTGTCATCAGGATCAGTGCGAACACTCCGAGGCCTGACACCACGGGTCGCCCGGAACCGCTGTATTCCAGCGCGCGCGCGGCCAGGGTTCCCGCCAGCAGCGCGGTCGGAACGAATGCCGGCAGCACATACCACGGAAGCTTGGTCTGCACCACGCAGGCCGCGCCCAGAGCCACGGCGAGCCAAAGCAGCCAGAGACCGGTCGCTGGATCGATCGCTTCGCGCCAACTCGCCGCACCGCGGATCAGATTGCGTGCGGCGCCCCGGCTAAGGGCGATGAAGGTCATTGCGCCCGCGGGCAGAAGGAGCGGCCACAGAAAGTGAATCTCCCTCCAGAAGCCGTGCAGCGTATACCATCCCGAGTGCGTCTCGTCCTCGAGATGGCGCGCCACGCGCGCGAGCGTCTCGTGATGCACGAAGCTGGTCCAGAAGACCGGATTGTTCACCGCCTCGTACACGAACCACGGTCCGCCGACCAAAACCGCCGACGCAAGGATGACGAGCAGCCCCGAGATTCCAATCGTCTCGAAAGCCGGCAGCGCAAACACCGCCAGCGAGGCGACGATCAAGGGAATCGTGCCCGCGAGGCCCTTGCTCAGGATCGCGAGACCGGCGGCTGCGCCGGCGAGCACGCAAAAGCGACGGTTCGCGCGCGCGCGCAGCAATCCATAGAGCGCAAGCGTCATGAACAACAGCAGCGGCGCGTCGGTCGCGCAGTCACGCCCGCCGCGCGCGATGAAGAAATAGAATTGCAGCGGCACGAGCGCCGCCAGCAATCCGGCGAGCCGTCCCGCGACTACCGCGGCGCTCAGATAAATCAGGACCAAGGTCGCGATTCCGGCGATCACCGACGGCAGCCGGGCGGCAAATTCGTTTTCGCCCAGGCCCTTGAACGATCCAACCAGAGCCCAGAATAAAAGCGGCGGCTTCTTGGCGTACGGCTGACCGTTCCAGGTGAAATCGAGATAGCGATGGTTGGCGATCGCCTCGTGAGCCACCTCCGCGTATGTCGCCTCGTCCCAGTCCACCAACGGCGCCCCGGACATCCCTGTGCCGAGCGCGAGCGCGCCGATGGCGACAATCAGCACCAGCTCGATGCGCAGCCGCAGCAGACGCGTGAGCCATCCTGCGTCAACCGCGGGACGGTTGCGCGGCTCGCGGTCATCGCAAGGCCGGCGACTGGGACCGGAACCAACTGGTGAAATTTCGATATCGAACCTGCCGGGCACTTGAATTCTGACTTTCGTTCTCGCGGACGCCCGCAAGCCGGCGGGCGGCCATTGGTCACCGCCCTTTTATACGCCTGGACCGGCAGCAGGTTTCATCGATTCCGGTTTCCCTTTGCATGATACGAAGCGGCAGTATGGCAGGCAATTGAATGCGGCAAACATGGCCCAGGCGCAAAGGCGAGACAAGGCCCGGTTGCGCGTCAAATTTCGCGCAACCGGGCTATTTGGGCGCCCCTTTTTTGTGCAATTCGAGCTTTCTCTAGATTTTCGCCGCCGGCTCGACCCAGTCCCGCGCCATTTGTTCCATCTTGGCGATCAGATCGCGCTCGTTGGACGGCGGCGTGAATTCGACGAACGCCAATTCATCGACTCCGGCATCGCGGTAGCGCTTGAGGTCGTCGCGCGTGACCGGCTTGGCGTAGGGCGATATCGCCGTGTAGATTTCCGAGCGCTTGCGGCCCGCGGCCTTGAGCAACTGCTCGATGCGCGCCATCTTTTCCCCGGTTTCGGCCGGCGTCATATTAAATCCGCACCATCCATTGCCGTACTCGGCGACGCGCTTGAGCGCAGGCGGCGTCTCGCCGCCGAACCAGATCGGCACCTCGCCGCGCACGGGCTTGGGATAGCTGCGCACGTTCTTGAACTTGTAAAACTCGCCATCGTAGCTGCTGTGCGCGTCGCTCCACAGCCGGCGCATCGCATCGATGCATTCGCGCGTGCGGCGCGCGCGATGCTCCCACGGCACGCCCACGGCATTGAATTCCTCTTCGAGCCATCCGACACCCACTCCGAGCACGAACCGTCCGCTGCAAAGCTGATCCAGCGTCGCCACGACCTTGGCCAGCACCACCGGGTTATGCTCGGGCACCAGGCAGATTCCCGTCGCGAGCTTGACGCGCGAGGTGTAGGCCGCGGCGTAGGCGAGCGTGGTGAACGGGTCGGCGAAGGCCGTCTCCGCAGGCAGCGGGAATTCGCCCTTCGAGTACGGATATTTGGAAATATGCGAATCGAACAGCACGACGTGCTCGGGCGCCCACACGGTGGCGAAATTCAAGCGCTCCGCGTTGACGGCGACGGTCTTGATCAAATCCGGTCGCGCCATGTGGCCGATTCCGACGGCGAAAAATCCTACCTTCATAATCGATTTCTCTCCTTTGGCAGCGTGGGTGGATTCCTCATAGCACGATGCGCGGCGTTATGCCCGACGCGCGCGACGCGGCGCCCGCCGGATCGGCTTCGCCTGGACGACTATCCGACCGGTTCGACTTCGATCAGGTTGTCGGAAAACGTAGGGGCGTTGCCGAGATCGGCGAGCGCCGCCGAATTTACCGCGTTGACCGTGCCGGCTACGCGGCTGAATTTGCGCCAATGCCCGAGCGGCGCGACCACCACGCCCGGCCGCACCGCGTCGCTCAGGTGCGCCATGGCTTCGAAGGCGCCGCGTTGATTGAACACGCGCACCGCGCGCCCTTCCCCGATCTCGCGCTCGGCCGCATCCGCCGGATTGAGCGTCACCGTCGGCTCGCCCGCGATCCGCCGCTGATGCGGCAGGTTGGCGTAGCAGGAATTCAGAAATGCGTGCGATTTCGGCGAGATGATGTTCAGCGGATAGCGCGCGGCCAGCGCCGGATCGCTCATCGCCGATTCGCGCGCCGGTATGTAGGTCGGGACCGGATCGATCGCGGGCGTGGCTTCGCGCTCTCGCGGGTCGAAGCTGGTCGATCCCTGGCGGAAAATCGGCAGCACGAAGTTGCCCCGCGCCGCCATCGACGAGACGAACTCGGTCTTGCCCGACGGGGTCGGAAAGCCCCCCTCGGCATGCGGCGCGAACGTATCAGGCGTGCCGAGCTTGAGCCGCGCGTAACCGTCGCGCTTGAGCGCCTCGAGATCGACGCCCGCCAGCGCGGGCGAGTTCCAATCGATAATCGCGCGCACGGTTTCCTCGTCCGTGCGCCTGAAACATGGATCATCGAAGCCCATTCGCGCCGCCAGGCGCCGGAACATCTCGGTGTTCGGCACGGCCTCGCCGAGCGGCGCGATCGCCGGCTGATTGAGCGTGAGATACAGATGTCCCCACGAGAACATCACGTCCAGTTGCTCGAGCTGCGTGGTCGCCGGCAGCACGATATCCGCGAAGTCGGCGGTGTCGGTGAGAAACTGCTCGCTGACCACGGTGAACAGGTCCTCGCGAAGCAATCCGGCGACGATTCGCTCCTGCTCGGGCGCGACCACCACCGGGTTCGAGTTGTACACGAACAGCGCCTTGATCGGCGGCTCGAGGCCGAGCTCTCCGGTGAGCGCCGCGCCCAGCCGATACTGGTTGATATGCCGCACCCCGGGCCGGATGAAGTCCGGGCGCGTCAGCACGTCCCACTTCACCGGGAACGCGAAGTTGGGCATGAAGACGAGGCCGCCGCCCGGCCTGCGCCATGCGCCGACCAGCGCCGGCAGGCATGAAATCGCCCGCACCGCCTGACCGCCGCCGGGCTGGCGCTCGATGCCCACGCCGAAGCGGATCGCCGCGGGCTGCGTGCGCGCGTACTCGCGCGCCAGGCGCACGATATCCGCGGCCGGAATTCCGGTGATATGCGAAACGCGCTCCGGCGGGTATTCACGCGCGCGCGCTCGCAGTTCGGAGAACCCAACCGTGTATTTGTCGATGTATTCGTCGTCGGTGAGATGCTCGCCGATGATCACGTTCATCAATCCGAGCGCGAGCGCTCCGTCGGTGGCGGGACGAATCGGAATATGCCAGTCGGCGGCGCGCGCCGTGCGGCTGCGCAACGGATCGATCACCACGACCTTCGCGCCGCGCCGGCGGGCCTCGGCGATAATCGGCCACAGATGCAAATTGGTGCTGATGACGTTGCACGCCCAGATCACGATGTAGCGGGCGTGAACCAGGCTTTCGGGATCGGTGCCGGGCGTCGGCCCGACTGTCATGATATAGCCGGTGATCGCACCCGAGGCGCAGAAGGTGCGTTCGCTTATCGAAGCGCCCAGCCGATTAAAGAACGGGTCGCCGACGTTGAGGCCGTTCAGCAGGCCCTCGGTGCCGAGATAACTGTAGGGCAGGATCGCCTGCGCGCCGTGCTCGGCGGCGATCGCGCGGAAGCGGCCGGCGATCTCATCCAGCGCTGCTTCCCAGCTTACGCGCTCGAATTGCCCGCTGCCCTTGGGGCCGCTGCGCCGCAGCGGATGAAGCACGCGCGCGGGGCTGTAGACGCGCTCCACGTAGTCGTTGACCTTGGCGCACAGTGCGCCGCGCGTGAACGGATGATCCGGGTCGCCGCGGACTTCGGTGGCGCGGCCGTCCTTCACCGTAACCAGCATCGCGCAGGTGTCGGGACAATCGTGGGGACAGGCTCCACGAACGATCGTGCTGGCGGCGGCTCTTGCATGACGCATCGAATCTCTCCTCATCGCTCCCTGGGACCAGGAAGCCGGCAGCCGGTTCTCGCGCGACTATCTTCGACCCGCATACGAGTCCTTGCAAGTTCAAAATGCCGTTGGCGGAGTTTTCTGCTAGTAAATTCCGGGGCCCGGTTGTCAGCCTGCTGCGATTGGCGATTACCGCGCCGAACCCACCGGCGACGCCTCCATGCGCGCCGGTGAATTGAGCAGCAATTTTGCCGAGCAGCTCGGGAATCTCGCGCGGGAGTGACGGACGTGGCCGGCATCTTCACCGATTTCGACGCCTGGGCAACCGCGCTGCTGATCGGATTCGCGATGGCGCTGGCGTGGGAGGTCGGACGCTGGCAGGGTCAGCGCCTGCGTTCCGCGCGCCGCGAAGTCCCCGAATCGAAATTTCACGGCGCGAGCCTCGCCGTCCTCGGGCTGCTGCTCGGCTTCACCTTCTCGATCGCCATCGTCAAGCATGACCAGCGCCGGGCGATGGTCGTCGCGGACGCCAATGCAATCGGGGATTTCTACACCTGCGCCAGCCTGCTCAACGAGCCGGTACGATCGCAACTGCAGAACGTCATCCGTGAATACGCCACGCTGCGCGTCGAGCTGAGTCAGAGCGGGTTCGACGAAGCCGAGCTGCAACGCGCGCTCGCCCGGATGCAGCAGATGCAGGGCGCGATGACCTCGCTGGTCGGACAGGCTCTGCATCAGGGCACGCCCATCGCGGTGTCGTTGACCAACACGCTCAACGGATTGACCAGCAATCATGCCGCTCGGCTGGCCGCCGTGCGCGACCGGCTGCCGGCGATTATCGTGGCTCTCCTGTTGCTCTCGGCGATGATCGCATCGCTGCTGGTCGGGCACGAGCAGGGCGCGCGGGAAGAATCGGACCTGGTCGGCACCGCCTGCTTCATCATCATGGTCACCTTCGCCATCTACGTGATCCTCGACCTCAATCAACCCGGCGGCGGGCTGATCAGGGTGGATCAGGAACCGATGCAGCGGCTGCTGATATCGATGACGAAGTGAATCGGGCGAAACCGCTGTCTTCTCCGCTCTGCGTGGCGAAACCTCGCTCGCGCATCCGCAACTGCGTCGCAAGCGCGGGTTTTCCTGGGCTGGCGGTTCCGAACCCGGACTTATCGGGTTTGCGGACTACTTCCCCATTCGGACTGGAGCGTTTCGATCGCGGTGTCCAATCGGAGCAGAGCCACCGCAAGCGCTTCGGCGCGTTCGTTCTCAGTCAGATGTTCGTGCTCGGCGCGCGCGACCAGCTCGCGCGCGGCGCGCAGAAGTTCGAGTGTTTTGGCGTGCGGATGACTGCTCATGAGCATCCTCGGCAAAGCTGAGTAAGCTGCAGGCGCGGCGTAAACGGGAACGCCGCCCGGCCAAGCTTGGCATATATGCCTGGACCGACATATAGCTCCGATCGCTCCCGCCGTACGCGATGGTCAGGGCTCAATGTGAATCATCGGCAGCCAGCGTCTGTGCGTACTGGGAGGCAGATTCGCACAATCGGGTGAGTCTCGCCTCGACGACCTCTCGCGACTCGCCCCGGGGGAACGGCCGAACCGAGAGCCAGTCCACTCCTATCTCTGACTGTTCGCCCTCGCCTGCTGCTATGGCCTCTCTGACAAGCGCGGCGGGCAGGCGAAAATCGATCTTCAGCATGCCGATTGCGATCGCGAAGATCAGATTCGCCTCGCTGTGAAGAACGACATATGCGAACGAAGAAAAACTCGGAGAGTAGTATCGAGCGCCGGGCATGAGCCTGGCCAGGCGAATCAAGAGGCTGCCGATATCCGAATGGGCGGCGGGATTGTGGCGCGTGATGTATTCGATTACCGCGCGGTTTGGCGGAATCTTGAAGCGCTCGTCCGTCAGGTCAATGAAGAAGGCCATCTTCGCTGAGGATAGTCTTTCGAGAAGGCCCGCGCGCCCACTCGCGAACGATGCTTAATGCTCTGCTGCGGGCGCGTTGGAAACCGGTGGTTTCGGGAGAATGGGACGCGGCGCACTCTGGGTGCCGGGAGGAAGCTCAGCTCCCGGGAACTGCAAGGGCAATCGCCCTCGATCCGGCTGCACCGTCCTCCCCACCAGTATCCACGTACCGGAACACCCGTCGCACATATAGCAGGCCATGCGTGAACACTGAGTTTCCCCTGGTTGCCTGCCGCCGCACGTCTTGGTTCCACAGTTTCCATTCCCGCACAGTATATATCCCGAGGCATTGCAGGATTTCTGGGTGTCGCGCGCATACCCGGTCCCGACGAGCAACCCTGCCAGAGCAAAGATTGTGAGCACCGAAGCCTTTACGATCCCCTTCATGGCTCTTCTCCTTAGGATTCAGGTTCGGACATGGTCGAGTTCGCCATCTTGATCCCGCTACCGCGCTCGATCCCGCGCGATGCGGCGCAGGGCCTGGCGCCATCCTAGATTCCAGACGCCCCCGTGCTCAAGGGCGACTTGCCGTCCTGCCCCAGACCACAGCCGCGTGCATCAGCGCGCCCGGCCAGAGGTCTCAGCCGCTCCGGGAGCCGTCTAGCCCGCGTCCCGTCGGTGTTTCCTGATTTGTCGAGATGCAGGAGAGCGCGTGCGGACGCGGCTTCCGGGTGTGCGTCCCCGACGGGATTTGAACCCGTGTTACCGACGTGAAAGGCCGGTGTCCTAGGCCGAGCTAGACGACGGGGACTCGGAAGTGTTGAGACGGCCTGCGTGTGCGCTCGCGGCCGCCCGCCGACGCTAGCAGAGCCGCGAGAAACGGGGCAAGTAGGCGCGCGGCGCGCGATCCTACTTCGCCGGCACTATCGGCAGCACGACGTGCGAGGGCCGCTCCCTGCCATGATAGACGGTGTTGTCGGCCACCACCAACGGGCCAGGCTCGCCAAGCGGGCCGCCCGTATTGGGATTCACGTCGAAGCGCGGAAAGTTCGACGACGAAATGTCGAGCCGAATACGATGGCCGCGCGCGAAAACGTTGCTCGTCGGATAAAGCGAAAATGTCACCTCGTATACCTCACCCGGCACGATCGGCGCCGGGTCGGTCCACGATTCCCGAAAACGCATCCGGATGATCGAGTCGCCGACGTTGAGCGCGTAGCCGTCGGGATAGTCGGCGCTCGGCGGATACAGATCGACGAGTTTCGCCGTGAAGTCGGTGTCGCGCGCCGTCGAAGACACCCAGAGCTTCACGACGGGGGCGCCGGTGACCTCGATCGCCTCGCGCAGCGGCTCGCTCACGAACATCAGCACGTCCGGGCGCGAGGCCAGCGGCAGCGCGTCGCCCGCGGCGAGCGGAAACCGCGCGCGCTGATCGTAACCGCCCGAGGGCATGAACTCGAAGCCGACCGAGATGTTGCCGCCAACCGTCGGCACGGGGTTTTGCGGATCGAAGCGCAGCGTCGATGCGCTCTCGGCGGTCTCGGGCTTCTGCGGAGCCAGCACGCCGCCCGGATGAAGATAGAAGGCGGTGTCGCGGGCGCGCGCGATCGGCCATGCGTTCTCGGAGCGCCAGCGCCCGCCGTGGTCGATGCGCGGATTGAGCCCGAGCACGTCGTGCACTTTCCTGCCGCTGCCAGCACCCATCACGAAGATTCTGACCGGCGGCTCGTCAGCCACACCGGTGTCCATCCCCTTGAGCCACTGGTCGAACCATCTAAGGCGCAAGCCGTTGTAGTGCTGGAGCGCGTCGGGACCGAAGCTGACCTCGCCGGCGAAATCCTCGTCGGCGCGCACGCCGTGCACCCACGGACCCATGATCAATCGCTGCGGTGAGCGCTTGAGCCGGCTCAGCGCGACAAAATTCTCGGTGCTCGCGCGTGCGTAGGAATCGTACCAAGAGCCGAAGTACACCGTCGGGACGTCGGCGTGCTCGGCGTAGTATTCGCTGATCGCATAGCCGCGCTGCTTCCAGTACTCGTCGTAGATCGTGCGCGTCTGCAGGTCGATCGCCCATTGCTCGTAGCTCGGCAGCAGCCTGAGCGGCGTCGCGCCGCGCTTGAGCGGCAGCCGTTTCAGCCACTGGCCGAGATTCACGCGCGCCTCCATCAGCGCCAGGCGCAGCGCCGGATTCGCGCGCGCCTCGGGGCTGGTCACCGCCATGTGGAACGCATAAATGAGGAAGCGCTGCTCGAGCGCACCGTTGTGCCGCATCGAGCAGTGGTAGTAGTTCGACGGCCCTTCGGTGACGAACATCGCGGCCAGATGCGGCGGGTTGAGCGTGGCGGCGGCGCTCTGGGTCGCGGCCATGTAGGACGTGCCCATGGTGCCGACTTTTCCGGTTGACCACGGCTGCGCGGCAGCCCATTCGATGGTGTCGTAGCCGTCGGGCGCCTCGCGCGCGAACGCGTACCATTCGCCCTCGGAGCCGCCGCGGCCGCGAACGTCCTGGATCAGCACGACGTAGCCGTGCTCGGCGAAGAGGCGCGCCGGCACGACGAAGCGCGGCGCACCCTTGTCGTACGGGGTGCGCTCGATGATGACGGGGAAACGGCCCGGCACGGGCGCGCCGCCGCGCGCGGGACGATAGATATCGGTCGTCAGACGCACGCCGTCGCGCATCGCGACCATCACATCGCGCTCGATTGCGGCCTCGAAACAATGCGCCGATCCTTCGCGTTCGCGATCTGCCATGGCTTTTGCCTCCGTTGCCGAAGCCTACTACACGGCGGCACGAGCGTGGTATGGAGAACGAGCGCGCGGCGCTAGGATGAATCAGCCGCCGGCGCCGAACACGCGCACCACGCGCGCCGTGACGCGCGAGGTCGCCTCGGCCACCGCCACCAGCGCGTCCGCGCTCACCACCTTGAAGAGCGCCGCGCCCGAGGGCGCGAGACCGTCGAGCGCGCGCGAATCGCCGTTGCGCAGCCTGCGCACAATGGCCGCATCGGCCTCGGCCTCGGGCATGGTGGCGAGCGCCCGGCGCATCGGGATCAGCATGCGGCTCGGGTCCTCGCCGGCGAGTTCGTCGAGCGCCCGATCCAGCGGCAGCGCCTCACCGAGCGTAAACGTGCCGCTGCGGAGACGCCGCAGTTGCGCCAGGTGGGCGACCGTGCCGAGCGCGAGGCCGATGTCGCGGGCCAGCGAACGCATGTAGGTGCCGGTCGAACAGGCGGCGACGAAATGGATCGATACGGCGTCGGGCGCGTCGAGCACGAGACGCGAAATCTCGACCTCGCGCGGCGGCGGCGGCTCGATGTCGGCGCCGCTGCGCGCCAGTCGGTAAAAGCGCACGCCGTCGCGCTTGATCGCCGAAAACAGCGGCGGCTGCTGCACGATCCTGCCGGTGAAGCGCGCCGCCGCCTCGGTCAGCATCTCCGGCGCAAGTGCCGGGACTGCGGCGGTCTCCGACTCCGCGCCGGTCGGATCGAGCGTGTCGGTCGCGACGCCAAGCCGGATCACTCCCTCGTATTCCTTTTCTCCGTCCTGCAGGAACGGAGCGAGCTTGGTTGCCTCGCCAATCAGGATGGGCAGCAGTCCGGTCGCGAACGGATCGAGCGTGCCGAGATGGCCGACGCGCGCAGGACGCACCCGCGTCTTGATCCGGCGCACGACCTCGGCCGAGGTGATCCCGGCGGGCTTATCGATGAGCAGAACTCCGTCCATCGGCGGTTGCGCGACCATAGCCGATACTCGAGGCCGACGTAAGCGGCCGCGGGCGGGAACGGATTTGGGCGGCGGTGGCCGCTAACGTCTCTCGCTGTACAACACTCCGCTTGCGCGCAATTCCGCGACCCGCGCATCCGAATAGCCGAGTTCCTCCTTGAGCACCCGCTCGCCGTGCTCGCCGAGCAGCGGAGCCTGGATGTCCGGCAGATCCGGATAGGCCGAGAATTTCAGCGGGAACCCGGGAATCGTGACTTCGCCCAGGATCGGGTCGCGCACTTTGCGCACCATGTCGCGCGCCTTGAAGTACGGATGATTCATCGTATCGACCACCGACATCACGGGCGCGCACGCGATGCGATTTTCCTCGAGCACCGCGAGCGCGGCTTCGTCACTCGGCAGCGAGCCAAGCCATTGCTCGACGATCGCGATCAATGCCTCGCGGTTTTTCACCCGATCCGCGCCGGTGGCAAAGCGCGGGTCCTCGCGCAGGTCGGGCCGGCCCATCGCCTTGGTCATGTTCGCCCACTGGCGATCCAGCACCAGGATGAAAATCCATCCCTGCGGGCCCTTGAACACTCCGCACGGGCAGATCTGATTGTGATGACGGCCCATCCGCTTCGGTACGAACTGTCCGCCGGTAATCGAATGGCTCTGCAGGCCGAAGTCGTGCATGTGGTAGAGCGCGTCGATCATCGCGATATCGATGTACTGCCCGACGCCGGTGCGCTCGCGATTGTAGAGCGCATAGCCGATGGCCGCGAAGGTGTGCACGCCGGTGCCGACATCGGCCATTCCGATGCCGACGAAGGTCGGAGCACCCTCGGGATCGCCGGTCATGTGCATCAGGCCCGAGAAGGCCTGTGCGATCATGTCATAACCGGTCTTGTGCGAAAGCGGGCTCTTGCGTCCGAAGGCCGAGAGCGAGGCCATGATCAACCGTGGATTGATCTCTTTAAGCGAATCGTAATCGAGCCCGCGCTTCTGCATCACGCCGGGGCCGAAGTTCTCGACCACGATGTCCACCTTGGCGACCAGCGCGCGCAGAATCTCCATCGCCTCGGGCCGGGCGAGATCGATGCACACGCTCTTCTTGCCCCGGTTTTGCTGCACGAAATAGCCGCTGCGCCCGTCCTTGACCGTGGGCAGCAGGCGCGAGGGATCGCCCATCGGCGCGATTTCGATCTTGATGATGTCGGCGCCCATCTCGGCCATCAGCCGGGTCACCGTGGGCCCGGCCAGGTACTGGGTGAAGTCGAGCACTTTGCAGCCGGCAAGCATGGCGGAATTTGCATCAGCGTTTGGCATCCGATTCGTCTCCCAGGCTGAGTGTCTCCCCTTTGGAGCCATCTAGCACAGCGCTCGCGGCCTGTGGAGTTCCGCGTGTGCCGGCGCAGGCTGGACAGCGCTCCGAGCTGCCGCTAGATGAGTCTTGAGCACCGCACGCGGGCTGGTGCGACGGACCAATCGAGGAGACCCAAGGGCGATGTCCACCAACGGAGGTTCCGAAGCGGCCGCGCTGCGCGCGCGCCTGCAGCATCCGGTGATCGATTCCGACGGCCACTGGGTTGAATTCGGGCCCGACGTAATCGACTACCTGCGCGAGGTCGGCGGGGCGCGCGCCGCCGACGGCTTCAAGAATCGCCCCTACGAAGGATGGCATCTGACCGTGCCGCTCAGCCAACGGCGCGAGCGCAGGCTCGATCAGCCGATATGGTGGGGCGTGCCGACCCGCAATACGCGCGACCGCGCGACCGCGATGCTGCCGCGGCTGCTCTACGAACGGATGGGCGAGCTGGGAATCGATTTCGCCGTGCTCTATCCGACCGCCGCCCTGCGCATCCCCTTCATCGCCGACCAAGAGACGCGCCAGGCGACCTGTCGCGCCTTCAACCGCTACTCGGCCGACCGCTTCCACGCTTACGGCGAACGGCTCGCGCCGGTCGCGGCGATTCCGATGTACACGCCGCAGGAGGCGATCGCGGAGCTGGAGTACGCCGTGCGCACGCTGGGGCTGAAGGTGGCGATGATGCCGAGTCTGTTGCGGCGTCCGATTCGGGCGGCGGCGCGCGCGGGCGCTGAACCCAATCCGTACGCGGTATGGCTCGACATGCTCGCGCTCGACAGCGAGCACGACTACGACCCGGTATGGGCAAAATGTCTCGAGCTCGGGGTGGCGCCGACTTTTCACACAGTGTCCAAGGGTGTCGGCACGCGGGCGTCAGTTTCAAATGCGGTCTACAACCATATCGGCCACTTCGGCGCGGCCGGCGAGGCGGTGTGCAAGGCGCTGTTCCTCGGCGGCGTGACGCGCCGCTTCCCGAAATTGAAATTCGCCTTCCTCGAGGGCGGCGTCGGATGGGCCTGCAGCCTGTACAGCGATCTCATCGGGCACTGGAAGAAGCGCAATCCGGCGGCGCTCGCGGAAGTCGACCCGGCCAATCTGAACCGCGAGCTGCTGGCGCAGCTTTTCCATCGCTACGGCAGCGAGGGACTGGCCGCCAAGCTCGCGCGCTGGAATCCCGAGGGCGAGGCCTACTCGCCGCGCACCGCCGACCCGGAGGCGTCGCTCGACGACTTCGCGGCCTGCGCGATCGAGCGCGCCGAGCAGATCCGCGATCTTTTCATCCCGCATTTCTATTTCGGCTGCGAAGCGGACGATCCGGCCAACGCGTGGGCCTTCAGCGCGAAGACGAATCCGTATGGCGCGCGCCTCAACGCCATCTTTGGTTCGGACATCGGCCACTTCGATGTTCCGGAAATGACCGAAGTGCTGCCGGAGGCGTGGGAACTGGTCGAACACGGATTGATCGGCGAGGAAGATTTCCGAGACTTCACTTTCGCCAATCCGGTCAGACTGTGGGCCGGCAATAACCCGGACTTCTTCACCGGCACCGCGATCGAGCGACGGGCGCGCGAGGTACTGAGCGCCACCTGAGCGCGGCGCTCAGACAAGCTCGGCGCGCACCATCCGCGCTCCTTCAACCATCGCCCGCAGCTTGGCGAACGCGACGTCGCGCGCGAGATACTTCATTCCACAATCGGGCGCGACCACCAGCCGCTCTGCGGGAACGAATCTGAGCGCGGCGCGAATGCGTTCGGCCACCGTGGTCGCGCTCTCGACCGCCGGGTTGTCGAGGTCGATTACTCCAAGAATAATCGTCTTGGAGGGCAACTCTCTCAGAATCGAAAGGTCGAGCCGCGGCTGCGCCGCCTCGATCGAGATCTGGTCGGCGCGACAGTTTTCCAGCTCGGGCAGGAACGAATATCCCGCCGGCTTGTCCTTCATGATGTACGCATAGCCGAAGCACAGATGCACGGCGGTGGTCCCACCAACGCCCTCGAGCGCGCGATTGAGCGCAGCGAGTCCATACCTGCGCGCCTGGTCCGGGCGCGCCTGCATGTACGGCTCATCGATCTGCACCACATCGGCGCCGGCGGCGAACAGGTCCTTGATCTCGGCGTTGACCGCTTCAGCGTACGCCATCGCGAGGGCCGCCTCGTCAGGGTAGTGGGCGTTCTCGGCCTGCTGAGTCATGGTGAAAGGGCCCGGCAGCGTAATTTTGACTTTGCGCGCGGTGTGCGCGCGCAGGAACGTGAGGTCGCGCACCTCGACCGGCGCGAGGCGACGGATCGGACCCGAGACCAGCGGCACGACGTCAGGCCGCCCGGCGCGGCTGATGGCGGTTCCCGGGCGCTCGCGATCGACACCGCCGAGCGCGTTGGCCAGGCGGTTGGAGTAACTCTCGCGGCGTATCTCACCATCGGTGATGATATCGACGCCGGCAAGTTCCATTTCGTGAATCGCGACGACGGTCGCGTCATCCTGCGCCTGTTCGAGCCATGGCTCGGGGATGCGCCATACCTCGCGCGCGCGCACGCGCGGCGGAGGCCGTTTGGCCAGGTTGTCGCGATCGATCAGCCAGTCGGGCTGCGGATAGCTGCCGACGACCGTGGTCGGCAAAAGCAGGCGCTGGGTCATTGCGCGTCCCCTCGGCTGCAGAATGGCACAATGGGGCGCGCGAGCGCACGCGGCCGCGCAGCGGCAATTCGGGCCGCGTTGGGTGGCGCTGGCGGCTAGCGCAGGCGCTCGAGCGCCTCGCGCACGCGCTCGCACTCGGCCCGCAGTTCGGCCAAGGTCGCGGAGGCGCCGTCGAGCTCGCCGTCCCGCCCCTTGTCTTCGATCGCCTTGGCGAGCGTCTGCATCCGCTGCGCGCCGAAACTGGCCGCGGTGCCCTTAAGCGTGTGCGCAGCGAGCCGGACCGCAGCAGCATCGCCCTTGCCCAGCGCGAGCGCGAGCGCTTCCATCTGCCGCGGCGCCTCGCCGATGAACATCTCCACCAGCTCGTTCAGCAGATTGTCGCCTTCCTCTCGCAGTTGCTCGATGATTTCGCGGTCGATCGCGATGCTTTTCGTCTGGTCGCGGGAATCAAGGTCCATACGCCTCTCCTTGCCGCTGTCTCCGTATTCGGTGCCCACTCGTCGGCCGCGACTTGCTCACGCGGTTGAGTGCGGAGACATCCGCTGTAATTTCTGACGCACCTGCTCAAAGGACAATTGTCCGAACGGTTTGACCACGTACGCCAGCGCGCCCTCGCTCAAGAAGGTCTCGCGCGTCTTCTCGAAAGGCACGGCGCTGACCACCACCACCGCGGCTTCGGGTATCTCATGGCGCATTGCGCGAAATGCCTCGAGACTGGAGATGCCCTCGCGCTCAGGCATCAGAACATCCAAAGTGACCAGCGCCGGCTTGAGCCGGCGAAACAAGCGCAGCCCCTGCGCGGCGGTTTCCGCTTCGCCCGCGATCTCGAACCCGAGCTTGGTCAATTGATGCCGAATCAGCCTGCGCGCGAAAGGGGAATCATCGATTATCAACGCCGAGGCCATCGCTACCCCGCTATCTTGCGCACCGTTCGTTTCACGCGCGCAATTCACTGGATGAGTTGCGCATGAACCGCCCCCATGTCGCCGCCACCGCTCCCCGGCGTGCCTGATGCCACCTGGCGGATGAATACGGCGCTCACGTCGCCGCCACTGCTGACGCTTACGATCCACACCATCGCAAACCCGACGACCGGCACCGAGGCGCTGCAACGCCCGCCATTGCAGCCGCTGCTCCAGTTGACGAGCGGCACCACAACCGCGCGAGCATCGTTGACCGTATGCGAAGACCAGGTGCCGTTGGGATCGGCCGCGATACCCGCTGCTATCCGCGCGCCAATGCCGTTGACTACCGCGCTGGTCTTTACGCCGGGCTCCGCGGTCAGCTTATCGCCCACGCTCACGGTGCATGAGCATCCTGGCTGGAGGTTCTGCTGAAAGGCGGCCGAACCGCTATTACCCTTGCTCAGGCTCTGTAACCCAAGGCCCTGCCAGCAGCCGCCGCCGCAATTGCTCAGGCGTAAATTGATCGCCTGACCGTAGGTATACGGCGTCTGAGAATCGAGCCCGATCGGCGCCACGCCGCTGGCTGAGCCCAGGCCCTTCAAACTCGCCACGGAAATGGCGCTGACGGTAAAGTTTTGGATGCCCACGACGCGCGCGAACAGCGCCGACAGCGTGCGCCGCGCGCTCACCGTCATGGTTTCGGCAGCCGTGTTCGCCACCAGGCCGGTGATTTCGCTGAGTGTTATGCCATTATTAAGCGCGTAGGTGCAGGCGGCGTTTTGCGCATCAGTGGAGTACACACAAGATGGGTTGTTTCCGGCAAATTGAATATTATTGAGATAGGTTGCGCCGGCCAAAGCGGCCGCATCAGTGGCGGCTTGAAGCCGATTCTTGTTCCAATAGAGGTAGAAAACATCAATTCCCAGAGCGGCGATGCCGATCAACCCGACTGCCGCCAGTGCCAGGAATACCAGAATTTGACCGCGCCTGCCGCGATGACTCCGCGATTTCATTGATCCAACTGCGCAGCAAAGAGCGATCCATACTAAGTCGCTTCGACTGATCATTCAGCCGCAATAGCCATTACTCATCTTTCCCACTGGTATGGATAATGCTCCATCGCCGGTCGGATGAACTTCGGACCTGTTTCAGCGCATATGTGCTCGGGTGCGAGACAGTATCGTCTATCAGTAGCGGACGCGCGGTGTCGCTCCGGCCAGACATTGGTCGAGTTCGCCCTCATCCTCCCGATCTTTCTGCTGCTCATGCTTGGCGTGGTGCAGATGGTGATAGTGGGAGGTGCGGCGCTCGCCGTGAATCAGGCCGCCGTCGCATGCGCCCGGTACGCGTCGCTCAATCCCAATGCTAACCAGGCCACAGTCGCCAGTTACCTGACCAGCACCGCGTCGCCGCTCATCAGCGACGCGGGTCTGCAGCCGGTGGTGCTCGCACCAATAAACGTGCCTCGTACGACCGGCAGCGCTGTCACCGTGACGGTGACCTACAAATTGCAGTCCAAGCTGTTCCTCGGCACTACCTTTTTCGGCGTGACGTTTCCGAGCCAGGTCTCAGCCACGCAGACGATGACCAGCGAGTAGCCGGCCAAAGCGTCGACCATAGGGACAACAACCTATTCGGATGGAACGAAATGAAATCAGCCCAATCCAATGCCAGTCTGCTAAGCGTGGTGCGCCGGCAGGGGCACCGCAACCTCACCCTGGCGCTTGTCGGCGGCACGGTCGCCGAACGCGCGGGCCTGCGCGAGGCAATCGCCGCCCTCAGCAGCCCGCGCATCGAGATCAACGAGATATCAGCACCGGCTCAGGCGCCCGCCCAAAGCGACGCGCTTGGCGTGCTGGCAGTCATCCTGGGCGATGACTCCGAGCTGTGGGATCGCGAGCTGGAGCAGTGGGTGAGCGATGCTCGATGGATTCAGACGATCGCCCTGGTGCGGCAGCGAACGCCGGATGCCGTGCGCGCGGCGCTGCAGGCCGGCGCCAATGAAGTGCTGTTCCTGCCGGCAGATTCGGTCGAGCTCGCGCGCGCGCTGCTGAAAATCAGCCAGACCAATCCGGGCTCCGGGCACGGGCCGGACAAGGCCGCCTATGCGCTGGTGAGCGTCGCGGGCGGCGTCGGTGTCTCCAGTCTGACCGTCGCGCTCGCCCTTGCCCTGCGGCGCATCACGCAGAAGCAAGTGGCGCTGGTCGACCTCGGGCTGCAGGCGGACGCGCTTGCGCCGATGCTCGATCTCGCGCCCGCGCACTCGATCAGCGACCTGACCGATCCGTCCACCAGCATCGACTCCATCCGCCTGGAATCGGCAATCTGCAAGCATCCCGCGGGCCTCTATCTGTTGGGCGCTCCCGCGCGTATCGAGGATGGCGAGATGATTTCGCCCGGCACGGTCGAGGCGACGGTGGGGGTGATGCTGCAGCTGTTCGACTTCGTGATGATCGACTGCGGCCATCATGTCAGCGAAGCCTCGGTGGCGGCCTGGGAGCGTGCGGGCAGCCTGTTCTACGTGCTCGACCAGTCGATCACCGGCGTGCACGCGACGCGCCGCTTCCTCGAATTGTTCAAGCGCCTCAATCTCAAGCACGTGGCCCTCGACCTGGTGCTCAACAACTACCGCCACGGCCATGCGATAACCCTGGAAAAGATCGAGTCGGCGCTCGAACATCCGATCGGCTTCTGCATCCCGCACGATTCGACGATGGCCGCGGCCGATGCCGCGGGCGACGGCCTCCTCGGCCGCCCCACCTCCTCGCCGATGGCGCAGGCAGTCGAGAGCCTGGCCAACGCGCTGCTCGGCATCGGCGCCCAATCCAACGGACGAGCGCGCGCGGGCGTGCTGTCGCGGATGCTCACGGCGTTCGGCCGCGAGGAGAGATAACCATGGGTCTGCTGGATCGAATGCAGAACGAAGTCGAGCGCGCGCCGGCCTCCGCGCCGTCGCTGTTCATTCCCGACGCGCGCCAGCCGCAGAGCCTCAGCGCCTCGGACGCGGGCAAGGAGCGCTTCCAGGCGCTCAAGCACAAAATCCAGGACGCACTGCTGCGCCGGATCGACGTCAACAAGCTCGAGGAAGCGGGCTACGATCCGCTGCTCGCGGAGGTCGACGCGGTAATCGACGAGCTGGTCCGGCAGGAGCGCCTGTTGCTCACCGAAAGCGATCGCACCCGCCTGATCGAGGCGACCACCAGCGACATGCTCGGCCTCGGTCCGCTCGAGCCGCTGCTCCAGGACAACGAGATCTCGGACATCCTGGTCAACGGCTACCGCAGCGTGTGGATCGAGCGCAAAGGCAAGCTCTACCAGACCGCGGTCCACTTTCGCGACGACGCCCACCTGATGTCTGTCATCAACCGCGTCGTGTCGCGCGTGGGGCGCCGAATCGACGAGTCCTCGCCGATGGTGGATGCGCGGCTGCCTGACGGCTCGCGCGTGCACGCGATCATCCCGCCCCTGGCAATCGACGGCGCCGGACTATCCATCCGCCGCTTCGGCGGCCACGGCTACCGGATCGAGGACCTGGTCGGCAACGGCACGCTCACGGCGGAAATGGCCGAGTTCATGCGCGTCGCCGTGCTCAGCCGGCTCAACATCCTGGTCAGCGGCGGCACCGGCAGCGGCAAGACCACGCTGCTCAACTGTCTGTCCTGCTACCTGCCCGAGGACCAGCGCATCATCACCATCGAGGATGCCGCCGAACTCGCGCTGCAGCAGCCGCACGTCTTTCGCCTCGAGACCCGGCCACCGAATATCGAGGGCCGCGGCGAGGTCACGCAGCGCGAGCTGTTCCGCAACACGCTGCGTATGCGCCCTGACCGCGTGATCGTGGGCGAGGTGCGCGGCGCCGAGGTGCTCGACATGCTGCAGGCCATGTCCACCGGGCACGACGGCTCGATGACCACCATTCATGCCAACAATCCGCGCGACTCGCTGTCGCGGCTCGAGATGATGATGCTGCTGTCGGGGGTCGCGCTGCCGGAGAAGGCGATGCGCCAGTATATTGCGGCCTCGATCAACCTCATCATCCAGATCGCGCGCCACTCCGACGGCTCGCGCCGGGCAATCAAGATCACCGAGATCACCGGCATGGAAGGCGACACCGTGCTGACCCAGGACCTGTTCGAATACGTCCGCACCGGCATCGACCCTCGCGGCAAGGTGCTGGGACATTTCCAGACCACCGGCACGCGCCCATTCTACACCGAACGCTTCGAGGCCGCCGGCTTCTCGCTGCCGCAGGCGATGTTCGCCGCGCGCGTGCTGGAATAGTGTCATGGCGCTGGCAATCGCAATCCTGTTCTACACGCTGCTGATGGTTCCCGCGTTCATGCTCTACAGTGCCCTGCAGCGCCAGCAGCGCGAGCGCTCGGCCGGACTTTCTCGCCGCCTGGGCGATCCGCATACGACCGCGCAAGTGCGGCCGAAAGCGGCGGCCCTGCAGACGATGCACCTGGTGGCGCGCCTGCGCCGGCTGCCGGTCTGCGGCCGCTATATCGGCGATACCCTGCGCCAGGCGAGCACGCCGCTCATCCTGGCGATGCCGGCGCTGCTGATCGCGGGCACCGCAGCCTCTGCGGGCTGGATCGGCATGCCGTCAGCGCTGTTCCCGGGTCTCGCCCTGGCCGCGCTGCCGGCGATCTACTTGCGCATCCGGCATCGGCGATGGCTGGCGGCGTTGAGCGAGCAGTTGCCCTACCTGGTGGACCTGCTGCGGGCCGCCCTCGGCGCGGGACATACGATGCTGCGCGCGCTGCAGATGGCCGCGCAGAACCTGCCCGAGCCGGTGGCGAGCGAGGTGCGCGTGATCGTCGAGCAGGTGCAGCTCGGGATGCCCTTGCCGCTCGCGCTGGAATCGATGTACGACCGGGCACCGGTGGAGGAGCTGGGTTTTCTGGTCGCCGCGGTACGCATCCAGTCCGATATCGGCAGCAGCCTCGCCGAGGTCTTCCAGCACGTCGCCGACGGCATGCGCAACCGCGAACGCGCCGAGCAGCAGATGCGCGCGCTGACCGCGCAGTCGCGTGCAAGCGCCATCATCGTCACCCTGCTGCCGTTCATCGTGCTGGCCGCGCTGAGCTTCATCAATCCCGCCTACTCCGAGCCGCTGTTCCATCGCGACTCCGGTGTGATGATGCTGAAGATCGCGGTCGCGCTGGACACGATCGCTTTTTTCACGATGCGCAGAATCGCGCGAGTGGATTTCTAGGATGCCGCTGACTATCGCTGTCGCCGTCTTCCTGCTCGGGCTCACCATGATCGTCGCTCTCTACCTGGGCCTGAATGAGCATCCCCGTGGCATCCGGTTCCAAAAGCGCGGCGCTCGGCGCTACGCTGCGGCCAACGCGCTCGCGCCCTCGTCGCTGCACTTCGAGGGCTTCGCCGGCGTGCTGCTCGGATGGTGGGTAAGGCTGACCGGCGGCGGCGACAAGAATACGCCCGAGGTGCAGCGCATCCGGCTGGCGCTCAACCGCGCGGGCGTGCGTCAGGTCGAGCAGCTTGCCTTGTATCGCGCCGCGCGTGTCGCCTCCTTTGTGCTGCTCCTTTTTGCTGGCTTTGTCCTGTCCAGGTCTTACCCGCGCTACGCGATCACCGCGATCCTCGGCGGCGCGATCGTCGGCTACGTGCTGCCGGGCTACCTCGTCGGCCGCATGGCGCAGCGCCGCCAACGGATGATCCTGCATGAATTGCCGGCCATTCTTGACCTGCTAGTGGTCACTCTCGAAGCCGGGCAAGGCCTGCTCGAAGCAATCAAAATCGTCGGCCGCGAGACCTCGCGTCAGGGACGCGTGCTCGGTGGCGAGCTCGCAACCGCGGCAGCCGAGATGGGCGCCGGCTTGTCTCTCGAACTCAGCATGCGCAACCTCGCCGACCGCACCGGCGTCGAGGAACTCAAGTCGTTAACCGCCGTGCTGATTCAGAACAAGGAGATTGGCGGCAGCCTCGGCCCTTCACTGCGGGCGGCGAGCGAACTGCTGAGCGCCAAGCGGCGGCTCAAGGCCGAAGAGGCGGCGCAAAAAACCTCAGTCAAGATGCTATTGCCGCTGGTGCTGCTCATTTTGCCGGCGATGATGCTCATCATTCTCGGACCGGCGATCATTCAGATCGTTGAATTGATGAGGGGTACCACGCTCTAGAGCGCCGCCCACGCTCGGGCCGGCGCGTATCGTTGCGCCATTGAGTGCCAAGCGGACGCCTCGGCGGCCGCCCGACGCGCCGACAAATCAGTAGCGCCCCTCCGACAAATTAATGACTACCGCCAGAGACAGCGGTTGGTCCTGTCTCCCTCGCGAGTCAGTCAGGCGCAGGTGTCTGTTCACCACGCATACGCCGGTGCCAGCAGGCCACGATCAGTTTTTCGCTCGAGACCGCGTATCGCGCGCTGTTCGATCGCTACGTCAAGGATTGGCGACGCGACTTCTTTGTCCTGCACATGCTATCGGAAGGTTTATTGGTGCGGGCGCAACCGAGGCGCAGCGCGACCCGCCAACGCCTGATCCGCGCGCCATCGAAGCCTCCGCCCCACGTCTCGGACAACGCGGCTTCGCCGCGCGGCTGCCGGCCGCGGCGACTCATCTCAATGACCGAGCGGCGGACGGCCCTTCGAGGGCCGCGGACGCGAGCGCTACTCGAGACAGTGCCGGCGGTCTTCCGCGCTTTGCAGTTGACGCGCCTTTGCGCGCAACTGCTCGGCAAACTCAGAATCGCGTTCGCTCCAGTAATCCGCCAACTCCAACAGCCAGGCCGATTTGGCTAGCTGCGTCTCGTATCCTCGGTCCTGTAAGGCCATCCCCGCATCCTCCCTACGGCCTGACCACGGCGCTCTTGAGCAGCCGACCCACAACCGAGTCCAAAGCGTACAGTGCCGCCACGATGATGATTGTGCCTGCCGCGCCGAACGCAGCAGCGACGGCCAGCGTGGACGCCAAATGCAGCCCGACGTCTATGGAATAGAGCACCTCTCCCCAGACAATCGCGGCGGTCAGCGCCACCCAAACCAAGACGACCTGCTTCTTCATGGTCATCCAGGCCCCCCTTTGCACTAAGATTACACGCTTGTTCGTGATTACTGAAGAGGTCCGTCGAGAATGAGAGTCTATCGGAGCATTTTTGTATCCTAACGGTCGGAGCGAAGCGCGTTGATACTGAGGCTAGACAATATACATTAAAGCCGACGATCGGAGCGATATCGGCAACTACGAGGATAGGGCAAATAGATATATGTAAAGCTGAATAAGGTCAGTTAAACGTATGTTGATTAGAAATCGATGCCGCAAATAACGGCATCGATTCGCCAGCGCCGCTCAATTCGCAATGGCAAAATAGATATCAGCCGATTTTCCGCAAGCCGCGCCTGAGGAACTGCCGTTTCACTTCCGACCCTCCGGCCTCATCCGGCCTCGGGGGATCGATGGACTGCTCATCCCAGATTGAAATTGCGACCTCGAGTTTTTCGGCGCTTTCGGCGTCTCTCCTCAGTTCGACCCATTCCGTTATCCCCTCGGCGATGTCGGTAGCGCTGCGATCGCCGCTTCTCCAATGGTCCTTTGCGACCACGCGATCGCCGCCAGCGGTCACACAGACTTCCGCAGTGAAAATTTCGAGCTTTTCATTAGCGACGAAAGACCGCACGGCATCGCGCCAGTCTTCCTGAGACAACGGTAGAAAAATCGTGGCTCTGGCATTCCGCATCCACCCCACCCCCAAAACCGCTTGAACTGAAGCCGGCCCTCAACCACGAGGTGCCCCGGAAGGCCACACCAGGCAGGTGACAAGTGGAAGCGGAGCCGAAGCCGAGGAACACGAACAGGATATCAGCGATGGCCCTACCGCGCTTCGGATACTATTTTTCGTGCAGTTCCGCAACTGGCATGCATCCGGCGTTCGTCAGCGAAAAGATTGTTCGCCGCCGAATCGCGAGCGCGGACGAGGCATCTGAAGATGCCTCGCCCGGCTGGCCGGATGGATGCGCCCTTGGCGACTGCCGAGTTCAGTTCGGAATGCTGTCGAGCTGCTGCTCGACCTGGTCCAGATTGGCGCTGGCCGCGCGATAGTCTCCGCGCGCAACCTCGCGCTGCGCTTCGACGTATTCCGCCTGCGGCAATGGCCGGGCGAAGTTGGCCAGCTTCGCCTCGTTGAGTCGGCGGCCAACGTCAGCCAGCCGCCCATTGACCGCGGACGAGGTCATGCCCGACCCGGCCTCGATCGCAGCCTGCGGGTGGTGAGTCAGTATCTGGCTCAGCGCGACGCCAGGCGCGGCTCCGAGCACCGCGGCCGAGAGCGCGAGCGCGGCAATTTTCGAAATTTTCATCATCACACCTCCGATGCGAAATAGCCTGTCGCGTGTTGCGACGATATCCGGGATAGAGCGAAGCGCGTGCCAAATCGCTCAATTAAGCGGCGCTGATGATCGAGATAACCGGGTGCGCGCGAAAAGCGCGCCGTGACGGATATGATTCGATTGCGCCGACCGAATCGGCGCAATCGGCAGCCGCCTGATCGCTCCGGCGCGGTTGCCGCACGTCTTTCGCGCATTCGTAGAATGCTTCGAAAATGGCGAAAGCAGCCGCTGCACCGACTGCGCCGGCTCCCGTCGTTGCACGGCGCTTTCGCCTGTGAATTTACGCGCGCACCGTTCGTGCGGCTCGCTGGATAAGCGCGTCCGGCTCGAATAACGTGCATCGGCGATGCCGCCGCGCTCCAATCGATCTTCTCCCGCGCACAACCGGCTGGCGCAGACTGCGTTTAGCGCCGCGCGCGCCGCTGGACGCGTCCATCTGCGCCGCCTCAGCCGGATCAATGTCACGCGCAAGAGCAATGCGATCGATCTCGTGACCGAAGCCGACCACGAGTCGGAGCGCGCCGTCATCGGCGCGCTCGCCCGCGCTTTTCCCGACCATGCGATCCTGGCCGAAGAGAGCGGCGCCAGTGCGCAGCGCAGCGAGCATCGATGGATCGTCGACCCGCTGGACGGGACCACCAACTTCGCGCACGGCTTCCCCCAATTCTGCGTGTCGATCGCGTACGAGCGCCGCGGCCGGGTCGAACTGGCGGTGGTCTTCGACGCGCTCAAGCGCGAGCTGTTTTTCGCGGGGCGCGGGCGCGGTGCGCGGCTCAACGGACGTCCGATTCGAACGAGCGCGGCGCCGGCGCTCGATCGCGCGCTGCTGGCGACCGGTTTCCCGTACGATCGGCGCGAGCGGCGCAATTTTTATCTCGCCTTCTGGGAGGCCTTCATGATGCGCACGCAGGGCGTGCGGCGCACCGGGTCGGCGGCGCTCGATCTGTGCTACGTGGCGTGCGGGCGCGTCGACGCCTTCTGGGAGTTCGGACTGCGGCCGTGGGACGTGGCGGCGGGCGCGCTGATCGTGAGCGAGGCCGGCGGCCGCGTCAGCAACATGGACGGCTCGAGGCTGGACATCGACGGCCGCAACATCCTCGCGAGCAACGGCCCGCGGCTGCATCGCGCCATGCGCGAGACGATCGCCAAAGCGTGGCCCGAAGCGGCGCGCCGCGAGGCGGAGGGCCGCCCCGCCCCCTAGCGCATCGGCCGCGCCGAGACCGCGCCCAAACCCGTCTCGGCTAACCGTCCCGCTACTCTCCCTGCTGCAGCCGCGCGCTGTCGCGGCGGCGCCCGATCGATTCAGCGGTTTGCGAGGCGTCGAACCGGAGCCGCAATCCCCATGGCCCGAGCAACAGGCACAGGGCGCCGAATGCCACCGGGGCCAGCGATGCGGCGGCGAATCCGGTGCGGTCCCATGCGGCGCCGCCCGCGAGCGGCACCGCAAAGGCGAGCCCGTATCCGATCGTGAACATGCCGGCGGAAATCCGATAAACGTCGGCCGGCGTCTCGGCGAGCAGCGGCGGCAGCGCCAGGTTCAGGACGAAGCCAAACGCGGCCGCGAAGCCCATCATCGCGGCGCCTGCCAGCCGCGTCCAATCGAGCGGGACGAAGAACAGCGCGAGCCCGCCGACCGCCACAAACGCCATCGCCTGGATCGGCCATCGACGTCCCACGAACCATCCCGGCCGCAGCGCCACCGCGATCGACGCCGGAAGCTGCGCAGCATTGAGCCAGAAAAGCGCCGGCCCGATCAGCCGCGCGGCGCCCGCATGATGCAGGTAGTCGGGGAGAAACGCATTTGCGCCGAAGTAGACCACGCTCGAACCGCCGTGCGTAAAGCCGAGCCTCCAGGTGCGCGCGTGATGGAAATCAGGAAGCCAGCGCGGCGAGCTTCGGTCGGGCTTCAGGGCCGGGGTCACAGCCCACAGCAGCGGCGCCGTGAGCAGCGGCACGACGCTCCACAGCGCCAGCGCGCGCTCCCAGCTCCCCGCGACCGGCAACGCGACCTGCGTGGTCAGGCCCGCGCCGATCAGTTCGCCGATGAGCAGCCCGTTGCTGTAAGCCGCGGTCGCGAGGCCGATGTGCCGCGGTGTCCAGTGATAGACCAGCGCCGGCAACGCCGGCTGCACCACCGCGACGCTCGCGCCCATCATCAGCGTCATCGCGAACAGGATCGCCAGGGAAGGTCCGGCACCGCGCAGCGCCGAACTGATACCGAGGGCAACGAGGCCGAAGATCACCGTGCGCCGCGCATCCGAGCGCGCGATGATCATCGAGCCGAGCGTCGCCGCGGCGGCGAGCAACAGCACCGGCAACCCAAGCAATGCGGCGACCGCGGTTTCGTCGAGCGGCAGATCGCGATGAATCAACGGGATGAGCGGCGGAACGGCGAGCATCGTGAGCCGCAGGTCGATTCCGGCGAGCCAGAGCAGGACGAGTTGAAGCCATGGAATCCGATTCATCTGCGTGCGCACTCGCGCCGGCTCGGAGTGCCGCCCACGGCGAGCACGCAACGAGTCCTTTGCCGAGGGCGGAACGATATCGAAAAGCGCGCTCGCTCGAAAGCTGCGAGCGGTGAGCGCATCGGACATGCGAGCGGCGGTGAGCGTCGGATACTTGTGAGTACGGCGCGGCTGCGATACTTTTTGCGTTCGCCGTCAGCCGTTCTGCCCCGGTAGTGAAAAGGACATCACGGAGGTCTCCGGAACCTCAAGTCCGGGTTCGACTCCCGGCCGGGGCATGCCAAACACCGACGCTTCGCGTAGCCTTCTCAGCGGTTTCGTACTTTGCGCGTTACTATCTCGCATCCGAGCATGAGGTTGCTCAGCGAAGAGCAAACGCGTGCTCTTCTCCGATTGTGACAACAGGCGGCGGAGTGCGGTCAGCTTCCCAAGGTTGCAGCCTGAGCGTACCACCTCAAGGTTGACAATTTTACGCCATATGCTATCGGCTCTGACGTCTGGTTGCAGGTGAGAGCGGGTACCGGCTGAGCCTGCAGATTGTCCAACCTGTCAGCCCTCTTCTCCCTCCCCCCGGCGTCACGAGTCGGCCACGGGGGCGTGTATGCGAGAACTCCGGCTGGTGGATCGACGGTGGCGTGAGAGGTACTCAGCTCAACGACTCGGCGACTTCGTCGCGCGGTGTCATAAGCGGGGTATAGCGGTTACCCCCCAGCGACTCGCCGTCGTACGAGCCTTGCTATCCTCGGAGAGCCATCCGAGCGCCGACGAGATATGTGCGGCGGTGCGTCGCACGCATCCCCATGTGTCATTGGCTACAGTCCATCGCATTCTCGAGCAATTTTGCGCAGCGGGAGAGGCATGCAAGGTAACGCCGCTGCACGACGTCGCGCGCTATGACGGCAACGTGGAGCCTCATCATCACGTCGTTTGCGTCCGATGCAGACGGGTAAGGGACATAGAGATACCCCAGGTTGACAAGCTTCTCGAAGGTACCGCCAGCCTGGGACAGTTCGCGCTGCTGCGCTGTTCGCTGGAAATCGATGCTCTCTGCAGACGGTGCCAGGCTGCTGAAAAGCGAATGCACGGACAGCGTTACACCATGGCAACCTGAGAGCCGTGTATGAGTCCCGAAAAAAACGTGAAGGCCGGCACCAAACAGCCAACAGAGAGGTGAACCTCTGAATCAATATCAGGAGGACAAGCAATGGAAGAGCAAAACTTGTCAACCGAGGCCCAATGCCCGGTATCGGGCCGCAGACACACGGGCTCGACGAATCGAGACTGGTGGCCCGATAAGCTAGACCTCAGAAGCCTGCGCCAGAACTCCGAGCTGTCCGATCCCATGGGCAAGGAGTTCGATTACGCTGAAGAATTCAAGCGCCTCGACCTGGATGCCGTGATCAAGGACCTCCATGCCCTGATGACGGATTCACAGGAATGGTGGCCGGCCGACTTCGGGCACTACGGGGGGCTTTTCATTCGCATGGCGTGGCACGCCGCAGGTACGTACCGCATCGGCGACGGACGCGGCGGGGCGGGTCATGGCTACCAACGCTTTGCGCCCACCGGTAGCTGGCCGGACAACGCAAGCCTCGATAAGGCGCGCCGGTTGCTCTGGCCGATAAAGCGGAAGTATGGGCGGAAATTGTCCTGGGGCGACCTCATGATTCTAGCCGGTAACGTCGCATTGGAATCGATGGGCTTCAGGACCTTCGGTTTCGGCGGCGGACGTGAAGACGTGTGGGAGGAAGACGAAACGAACTGGGGCCCTGAGCGCAAATGGCTGGCCGACGACCGTTACCAAAAACCCGGTCAGTGGGACAATCCTTTCGGCGCGGTTCAAATGGGGCTGATTTACGTGAATCCCGAAGGACCCCAGGGAAAGCCGGATCCACTCGCCGCGGCACTTGATATCCGCGAGACCTTCCGCCGCATGGCGATGAACGACGTGGAGACGGCTGCGCTCATCGCGGGCGGCCATACGTTCGGAAAAACCCATGGCGCTGTTCCGGAGAACTATATAGGCCGCGAACCGGAGGCCGCCCCCATCGAAGATCAAGGCTTGGGCTGGAAGAACAGCTATGGCAGCGGCAAAGGAGCCGACGCGTTCACCAGCGGCTTAGAAGTCACCTGGACCACCAACCCAACGAAATGGGACAACAACTTCCTGGAAAACCTCTACGGCTATGAGTGGGAGTGTGTGAAGAGCCCCGCCGGTAAGTACCAGTGGACTCCCAGGAACGGGGCCGGAGCAGGCACCGTCCCGGATGCCCACGATCCGTCGAAACGGCACGCTCCATCCATGCTCACGACGGACCTCGCGCTGAGAATGGACCCGATCTATGGCCCGATCACGAAGCGCTTCCTCGAACATCCGCAGGAGTTCGCGGATGCATTCGCCAAAGCGTGGTTCAAGCTGACGCATCGCGACATGGGGCCTGTCTCGCGATACCTTGGGCCGCTCGTTCCCAAGGAACCACAGATGTTTCAAGACCCTGTTCCCCCAGTCGATCATAAATTGATCGAGGAACGGGACATTGCCGCTCTGAAGGCCAAGGTCCTCGCATCCGGCCTGTCGATCGCCCGCTTGGTCGCAACTGCGTGGGCGGCGGCGGCGACGTTCCGTGGCACCGACAAACGTGGTGGAGCGAACGGGGCGCGCATTCGCCTTGCCCCGCAAAAGGATTGGGAGGTGAACCAGCCGGCCCAGTTGGCCAAAACGCTGCAGACACTCGAAGGGATCCAGAAGGACTTCAACAACTCACAGTCTGGCGCGAAGAAGGTTTCGCTTGCCGACCTGATCGTTCTGGGCGGCTGCGCAGCCGTCGAGGAGGCTGCGAAAAAGGCCGGGCACAACGTGAAGGTTCCCTTCTCACCGGGGCGCACGGATGCTTCGCAGGAATGGACCGACGTGGAATCGTTCGCGGTACTGGAGCCGACCGCGGACGGCTTCATCAATTACCTTCGTAACGGACACCAACGGCTTCCGGAGGCGCTGCTGGTGGATCGGGCGCAGTTGCTGACGCTGACCGCCCCCGAGATGACGGCTTTAGTCGGCGGCATGCGCGCCTTGAACACCAACTTCGGGCAGGCCAAACACGGAGTCTTCACCAGCCGGCGCGAGACCCTGACCAATGATTTCTTCGTCAACCTGCTCGACATGGGTACGCAGTGGCAGGCGTCCTCCACCGAAGGCGTGTACGAGGGGCGCGATCGTGCGACGGGCGAAATCAAGTGGACCGGCACGCGTGTTGACCTCATTTTCGGCGCGAACTCGGAGCTCCGAGCGATCGCAGAGGTCTATGCATCCGACGACGCGAAGGAGAAATTTGTGAAGGACTTCGTCGCGGCGTGGGCCAAGGTGATGAACCTCGATCGTTACGACATTGGTCTGGGCGCGAGCCGCGCGGTCGCCTGAGCGATTGTTCAGGAAAAGGAGATTTCGCAAAACAGAGAACAGGTTGCTCCATCACGGTAGCCGTTGGGCCTGGCGCGCCGACAACGCGGTGTGAAGCAGGTTACCTTACGATGGGACGCGACCTGTGAGTAACGCACGGGTTGCGTAATCGATCGGGGCAGGCAACGGTCGGGACGGAGTCTGTCCCGACCCCTGCGACACCGGCGGACTTTGAGCAGACCGAAGATCGCCCGCGTCCGCGTTTGCAAAAGAGCGGTTGACATTTACTATCGGCTGCTGCCCGCGCTGCGCCTGCCGAGCCAGCTGACGATGACCGCCCGCCGTATCTGACTACCCGCGATCAGCCCGCTTGCGAGGACTGCACCTCCAACGGTTTTTCGCCGTAGCGGCGGACAAGCTCGGCGCGCGAGAGCCATACTTCGCGAGGACGCCCGCTCAGCGTATTGCCGCGGCACTCGGCGATCGCGCGGTCATTCGAGTACACGAGCAGCAGTCCGGCCATGTAGATGCGGTCGAACCGGTTGCGTACGATACCCTGTCGGTCGTGGACCTCGAATCCCAGTCTGGCGGCGGCCCACCAGACCATCGTGACTCCGTAGAAAGCCTTGATCGGCAGAGCTTCGCGCGACTGGATAATCCAATTGGCGAGGTTTCGCAGGTCGCACCGGCAGGCGCGATAGTGATTGATTCTGCCCTGTCGAATATGATCGGCCATCGCGGGATTGTCGCAGTGGAGTTCACCGATAATGTCTCCGGCATGAATGGCCGTTCCGTCTCGCAGCACAAGCCCAGGGCCGCGGTAACGGACCAGGCGGAACCTGAGCATCTCATATGATGCGTGCGGTATGGGCCGCGTCGGCCATAGCCGCCTGGAGAAACGCTCCCACAGGATCCACGCCTTCAGAACGCCCCGAGCCTGGCCCATGCCGCTGCCGCGGCTGAGCACGCGCCATAACCCGTGAGCCTGAGTTCGACGTCGATGATGGGCGCTTGCATGGAATGGGAGAATTTGTCGAAACCCTAGCCTCGGATCCGGAGAACTCACGGAAGTAAACCTGTCATCGGTAAGGGTGAATAACTAATGACTCGCGACGAAAACCCGGCCGGTCGGCCGACCAGGCATTCGCACGGCCGTCCAATCCAACTCAGCTGCGGAGGCGGTAGGTGAGGCGAAGTCGTCGGCGAGCGGGCGCGCGCCGCGAACACCTCTTAAGCACGCCTCAATCTTTAGCGTTGCTCAGCGGCTTATGCGTTTCAACACGCGAGGCTGGCAAACTGCGATCGAGCGTCGGGCAGACGCGTGAATAGCGCAGAATGCTCGGCGTAACCGCAGGAACGCCGCGAACCTGCCGCTTGGAGTCCTGCGGCTGCTCTCGCCTCGAAGCGTCAGCCGAAAGCGCGGACGAAGCTGCCGATTTCTTCCTGCCAGGAGGGAAGCTCGATTCGCGGCTCCTGGATGCTGACGATGACGCTGTATCTCGGCCGTACGGCGGCAGCGGGAAATTCGGCCTGTGAGACCGGCAGCAGCCGTACGTTGATCCCGAGCAATGAAAACATCAGACGCGCCATCTCGTAGCGCGTGGCGCCGCCTTGTCCGGCCAGATGATAAGTGCCGTAGGCGTCGGTCTGGATGAGCCGCGCGATCGCCTCGGCCAGATGAGGAGCGTAGGTCGGCGAGCCGGTCTGATCATTTACCGCTCTGAGCTCGGGACGATCGGCAAGCGAGCGCATCAGGTTAAGGAAGTTCCGTCCCAGCGGGTGGAACAACCATGCCGTACGCACCAGATAATGGCGAGGGTTTAGCTCCCTGACCGCCTTCTCGCCGGCAAGCTTGCTGTGCCCGTACACCGACTGCGGACCCGGCACGTCGTATTCGTGATACGGACGCGCGGACGAACCGTCGAAGACGTAATCGGTTGAAACATGAACCAGCGCGATGCCTGCGCGCGCCGTCGCCAGCGCAAGATTCCGCGGCCCGACCGCGTTGACCCGGTAGGCGTCGACCGTTGCACTCTCGGCCGCGTCCACGTCGTTATATGCGGCGGCGTTAATCACCAGGTGCGGGGCAAGGGCCTCGAGCGCCTCCGTGACGTGGTCGAGGCGGGTAATATCCAGCCGCTCACGCGCGAGGGGCTGGACCTCGTGCGCTCGCAGAGCTTCGACCAGTGAGCGGCCGAGCTGCCCGCGCGCGCCGCAAATCAGAATCTTCATCCTGAGCGCCTGTCGCCGCGCAAAGCCCGGGTAATCCGGGCCGTGTCCCGATCGTAAGAATCCTCGTGCCCGTCTTCAACTCGCCCGCATCTACGGGAACGTTCAAGTCGCCGCCGAGATGGGAGTGCCCGTAGCGCGGCTCGACCGGCCGCCGCCCGCACTGGCTATCCATATCAGCAGCGCGAGCGCGGGCAGCGTTATCACGGTTGTGGCCAGGAAGAATGACACCCATCCGAGCCGCTCCGCGAGCAGGCCGCCGGAGGACGCAAACAGCGTGCGGCCGACGGCGGCCAGCGACGACAGCAGTGCGTACTGCGTTGCGGTAAAAGCCGGCGAACACAGTTCCGAAAGATACGCGACGAGCGCCGCGCCCGCCATCGCGCCCGTGAGGTTCTCCGCTGCCACGCACAACGCAAGATATTCCAGGCGGTGACCGCCGAGCGCCTGCAGCACATAGAACAGGTTGCCGGCCGATTGCAGCAGACCGCAGAGCAGCAGCGCGCGCACGATGCCAAACCGCGCGCTGACCACTCCGCCGACCAGGGCGCCGATCACGGTGGCGATGAAGCCCACCACCTTCGACACCGCGGCGATCTCCGTCAGCGAAAAGCCGAGCGCCACGTAAAGCGGCATCGCCATCACTCCCGCCATGGCTTCGCCGAGCTTGTAACCGAGCACGAAGATCAGAATCGCAAGCCATCGTGGCCGGCGCATGAAGTCGTCAAACGGGCCGACCACCGCCGTCGCAAGCCATTCATGAAACGCGCTCCATCCGCCGCTCGGCGCGCTTTCGGCAAGTCGGTCCGGCCGCGTCGGCTCCGGGCCCAGCAGAAACACCAGCATCGACAGCGCGAGCAGCGCGGCCATCGCCGCGTATGCGGCAAACCATCCCGCGCGCGCCGCGATCATCAGGGCGCCCGCGCCCGAAACCAGCATCGCGATGCGGTAGCCGGTCTGGATCATGCCTGCGCCGGGCCCCTGCTGCTCGGGCGCGAGGATTTCGACTCGCCAGGCGTCGATCACAATGTCCTGGCTGGCTGAAAGAAACGCGACCAGCACCGCGAGCGCGCCCATGCGCGCGAGGTGGCTCCGCGGATCGCACGAACCCAGCGCCAGCATCGCCGCGATCAATGCAAGCTGTATGGTGACGCCCCATCCGCGGCGGCGCCCGAGCGGCAGCGGCGGCGGCAGCCAATCGATAAGCGGCGACCACACGAATTTGAACGCATAGGGCGTTCCCGCCAGAGCGAACGCGCCGATCGCCGCCCGGCGCACGCCCGCGGTCGCGAGCCACGCCGACAGGGTTGAAAATGTGAGCAGCAGCGGGAGTCCGCTGGCGAAGCCAAGCGGCAGGATAAGCAGCACCCGCGGCTCGCTGTACATGGCGAAGGCGCGGCGCCATCGCGCGCCGCCCTCGCGCGCGGGCGGCGATGGCTCAGCGCTGATAGGCCGCATCCTCGCGCGAGCGCTTGCCGCAGACCATGCCTTCGGACGAAAACTGCCGCTCTATCTTGTCGATCCGGCTGCGATCGAAAATCACCTGCCGGTGGGCGATTTTCCACGCTCCCGCGCGGCGCTCGAAGCGGTCCGCGTAGCGCCCTGAGAAGACGAGGTCCACCGGGCCGCCGCCGTCCTTTTCCTGTCTGCGGTGGATGCCGAAGAAATAGCTCTCGCAGTACGCGACGTCGCCATCCACTTCGATCAGCTCGTTGGCGATGTAGTGGCTGGTGCCCTCGTCGCGCACCAGGGCATTGAGCGCCCACGGAATGAAGTCGTAAGCCCTGCCCTTGAACAGGCCGTGATCGTCGGTGGCGTCGGGATGATAGACGCTGTGCAGCAGCTCGCTGTCGCAGCGATCTATGCCACGGCAATAGCGCATCAGCACTTCATGAATTTCCTGCTTGTCCAGCAGCACGCGCAACGCCCGTTCGGTTTTGTCATCGATGCTCATGTTTTTCTCCTTGCTCTCCGCCGATGTTCAAACCGCGTCGGCCAGCGCCGGATCGCCCGCCATGATCGAGCGCGCGAGGGCGAATCGATGCACCTCCGAGGGGCCGTCGTAGATGCGAAACGCGCGGATATCGCGATATGTGCGCTCGACCACGGTGTCGGCGGTAATGCCGAGGCCGCCGAGAATCTGCAGCGAGCGATCGACCACACGGCCGAGCGCCTCCGAGCAGAAGACCTTGCACAGGCTGGTTTCGTTGCGCGCGCGCTCGCCGCGGTCGAGCAGCCAGGCCGAGTGCCAGATCGCGATGCGGCACAGGTGCAGGTCGGACGCGTTGTCGGCGAGCTGAAAGCCCACGCCCTGGTGTTCGCCGATGAGCTTGCCGAACGCGTGACGACGGCGCGCGTAGTCGGCCGCGATCGCGTGACAGCGCCGCGCCGCGCCGAGCCATCGCATGCAATGCGTGAGGCGGGCCGGCCCGAGCCTGACCTGGGCATTGCGGAAGCCGTGGCCGACCTGGCCGAGAATTCGATCGGCGCCGACGCGTACCTGGTCGAACTCGACCTCGGCATGGCCGCCGGGCGTGTTGTTGTCGAGCGTGTCGAGCTGGCGCGCGATCCTGAAGCCAGGCGCGTCCATGTCCACCAGGAACATCGTCGCGCCGCGGTCGGTTCCGTCCTCGTCGAGCGTACGCGCCATCACGATGTTGATGCTGGCGCCGGGCGCGCCCGTGATGAGCCACTTGCGCCCGGAGATGACGTATTCGTCGCCGTGGCGGCGCGCCGTGGTTTTCATCAGGTTGGGATCCGAACCGGCACCGTCGTCGGGTTCGGTCATTGAAAAGACGGTGCGAATCTCGCCCGCAACCAGCGGCCGCAGCCATCGCCGCTTCTGCTCTTCGTTGGCGATCTTCTCGAGCAGGTTGGTGTTGCCCTCGTCGGGCGCCATGATGTTGAGCGCGAGCGGGCCCAGCGGCGACCATCCCGCGGCCTCGAATACCACCGCCATCCCGCGATGGTCGAGACCGAGGCCGCCCCACTCACGCGGGGCGTGCGACGAGAGCAGTCCGGCAGCGCGGCCGAGTCCGATCAGCTCGCGGCGGAACTCCTCGCTCGGACCGTGCGGCCCCTGGCGCGGATCGCGCTCCAGCGGGACGATCGTCTCGCGGATGAAGCGATCGACGCGATTCTTGAGTTCGGCCAGTTCGGGGGGCAGGGAAAAATCGATCACGGCTACTCCTTGCGCGGCGTCTGCGGCACGGCGCTCGCTTGTGCTCACGACAGCTAAGCCGCGTGCCGCCCGATCGTCAAGCCAAGCTGGCGCACGACCGGACGCCTTGCAAATCACCGTTCGTGTGCTAAAGCGGATTCGATTCGAGGGCTGGCACGACCACTTGCCAACTCACACCGCTTGCGGGAGGCGTACACGGAAATGGCGAATCTGCTCGACGGAAAAATCGCGCTCGTAACGGGCAGTGGCAGCGGAATCGGCCGCATCACAGCGGTTACCTTTGCGCGCGAGAGCGCAACCGTCGTCTGTGCGGATGTCAATCGCGAAGCGGGCGAGGCGACGGCGGCCCGGATTCGCGAGTCCGGTGGCAAAGCTGAATTCGTTGCGATTGACGTTACCGACGATTCGCAGGTGCAGGGCTTGATCGCGCGCATCGTGAAGACCCACGGCCGGCTGGATTGCGCCTACAACAACGCCGGCATCGAGGGCGACGTGATCGACACGCACGAGGCGTCCGAGCGCAACTTCGACCGGGTGATGGCGATCAACGTCAAGGGCGTATGGCTCTGCATGAAGTACGAGATCAGGCAAATGCGCAAACAGGGCGCCGGGACGATCGTCAATACCGCCTCGGCGGCAGGCCTGGTCGGCTTCAGGAGCCTGCCAATCTACGTCGCCAGCAAGCACGCGGTGGTGGGCCTCACCAAATCCGCGGCGCTCGAAAACGCCGAGCATGGCATCCGCATCAATGCGGTATGCCCCGGGCCTGTAGACACTCCGATGATGGAGCGCATCACCAGCAACGAGGGGCAGCCGGGGCGCAAGGATTTCGAGGCCTTCGTCCCGATGCATCGCTATGCCGTGCCCCAGGAGATCGCGAACGCCGTGGCCTGGCTCTGCTCCGATCAGTCTTCCTACGTGACCGGCACGGCGCTGCGGGTTGACGGCGGTATCACCGCTTCCTAGCTAGCCGCGGCGCGGCGGGAACTCCGCGTCGCGGCGTCGCGACGAATCAGGCCTGCAGCTCGACTTCGAAGCCCGAGCGCTCGATCAGCGCGCGCGTTCGCTCGAAATCCCATCCGGCGGTCGTCAGATAGCCATTGACGAAGATCGAATTGACGGCGTTGAAGATTTCTCCCTGGCGACCGCCGAGATTCAGTTCGCGGCCGCCGGCGGCGCGCACCTCGCTGCACGGATTCAGCAGGCGAAAGAGGCACGCGGCCTTGAGGCATCGCTCCGGCGTCAGATGGCGCGCGTCGCCGAGCGGCGTTCCCGCGATCGGATGCAGGAAATTCAGCGGCACCGATTCCGCCCCCAACCGCCTCGTCGCCACCGCCAGATCGATTACGTCGTCGTCGTTCTCGCCCATACCGATGATTCCGCCCGAGCAGACCGACAATCCCGCCCGACGTACGTTCTCGATCGTGCGCAAGCGATCATCATAGGAGTGGGTGCTGCAGATCTCAGGATAGAATCGGCGGCTGGTATTCAGATTATGATTGATCCATCCGGCGCCTGCCTGTTTCAGGCGCCGCGCCTGGTCGGCTTCGAGCAGGCCTATGGACAGACAGAGTTCGAGCTCGGGAAATTCGGCGCGGATGCTCTCACAAGCTGACGCCAGGTGCTCGACTTCGCGCTCCCCGGGGCCGCGCATGCTGCAGACCATGCAGTAGCGGCGGGCGCCGCTTGCGACCGCCACACGCGCTCCCTCGATCAAGTCGCCGACGCTCTGAAGCTTGTAAACCGGGATATCGGCTCGCGACAGCCGCGACTGCGAGCAGTAATGGCAGTCCTCGGGACAAATGCCGCTCTGAGCATTGCGCAGGATGCATATTTTCACACGGCGGCCGAAGACCGCTTCACGCACCCTCCTCGTAGCCGCGAGCAGATCCGGTAATCGCCCGTCGGGACACTGCAGTACTGCATGGGCCCGTTCGCGATCCAATTCCGCGCCTGCCAGCACCTGCTCGGTCATCTCAGTCAGATTCAACTCGCCAAAGCGCATTCGAACTTCGTCTCCTTCGCCTCCAGGCTATCCAGGTTAAAAGAGCTCAGCATTTTCGCATGGTTCGATGGTGCGTCCAATAGGACGGGGTGACTCGATCTTGAGACGGCCTAGTTTGAGACGGTCTCGCGACCGAAACGTGTCACCCGATTGCGGTTCCGAAATTGCTCGCGACGCAGGGCTCCGATTAGCGCGGGCTCGCATCGTGACTGACGAGAGCAACTGTCAGGCATCGATGTTGCTCTCAATTTCGCCGTGCAGGCTCGCCCGAATCGCAAGACGGCCGACGCGCTCACGGACGGGGGCGGTCACGCGCGGCGCGCGCGAACAGTCTACGCCGCATCGGCGGCCCTGCTGTTCAGCACTTTGTGCAGCCTTGCATCCGGCTCCGAATACGGGATCAGCACCTACCGACCAGGATTGATGGACCTCTTCGCCGGTTATCTTGGTCCGCCGGGAAGCACGCTGAGCAGAACCTACTTTATGTTCCAGGATGCAAGTCAGAGCGCGGTGACGGAGAACGGGCGCATCCAGGTCAACAGCAAAACCCTTACGTACACTGTCGCCCAATTCGCGGCGCATGTCACGACGCTCTCGCTGCTCGGCAGTTACTGGTCGTTCGGCACGATCGTGCAGGTCCGAATCGCGGCGCAGCGCCTGCACGTCGGTCCGATTGGCCGTTCAGTCCCGCTGCAAACCTCGACTATCGGAGGACCTGGCGACCTGATCCTGCTGCCTATCATGCTCAACTGGAATCGCGGTCAGTTTCACTTTACCACCGCATTTGCCGTATATGCGCCGACCGGCAGCTACGATCGACAGCGCATCATCGACATCGGCGTCAACCGCTGGGCGGTCGAGCCCGACCTGGGTTTTACCTGGCTCGACGAAGAGCATGGTCGCCATGTTTCAATCTTCATTGGCTATACGGTCAATACTCAGAATACGGCGACTGACTATACCAGTGGCGACGAGTTCCATGCCGATTTTGCTTTCGCGCAGCATCTTTCGTACGGCCTGATCGCAGGCGTGACCGGCTACGCCCTGCAGCAGACTACTCCCGACTACGGAGGCGGTGCGATATTTGGCTCGTACCGAGGGCGCGTCCTCGGCCTCGGTCCGCTGCTCGGCGAGACAATCGAGATCTGGAACAGACCGATCAACTTCATCGCCAAGTACGATTTTGAGTTTTCCGCTCAGAATCGTGCAGCCGGCAACGAGCTGTGGCTGACCGGCGGATTCCGGTTCTGAAGCATTGCCCATGAGCAGCGAAGCCGCGGGATCTCCGCGAAAAACTGAAGAGCCGTCGTGCCCCGGACAACCGGGAAACAGTCCGCCCCTCGAGATGCCTGGCAGCCAGGCCTCGCAAGCGAACCTCGCGCGAGCGCTCCCCGTCAGTGTCGATCTTCTGCCCGACCCGGCAGCTATGTTAGCGCCGGAGGGCACAGTGCTGAAAGCGAACAGAGCCGCCGAAAAGCTGTTCGAGGCCGGCTCCGGCGAGCTGGTCGGAAAGAACTTTTTTTCGCTGAGCACGCTGGACGAGCACCAGGCGCGTGAGACCACCGCCGGGCTGCTCCGTCTTGAAACGCATCGCTTCGAGCTGAACTTCAGAACAGTGAAGGGCAACCCGCTCCAGCTCGAAGTATTGGCTGTACCATTGCTTTCGGACACCGGAGCCGTGGACCGCGTGCTCGCATTCGGCCGCGATATCGGCACGCAGCGGCAAAATGAAATCCAGCAGGCCCGGCTGGCAGCAATCGTCGAATCCTCCGAGGATGCAATCGTCAGCCTTTCCACCGATCTCAGCATCCTGAGCTGGAATCGCGGCGCCGAAAAAATGCTCGGCTTCACGGCGGCCGAGGCGATTGGGCAACCGGCAACCATCTACATTCCGCCGGAATCGCGCGAGGTCGGACTCAAGCTGTTCAACGATCTGTTCGCGCAACTCGACCGACCCAGGACTTTCGAACTGCCGTGCATGCGCAAGGACGGCAGCCGCTTCGATGCATGGACTGTATGCAGCGCAATCCGGGATGCCGGCGGGAGACTGCTCGGCTTATCGGCAATTCATCGGGATCTCAGCGCGAGCAAACGCGCGGAGCGCGAAAAATCAATTCTGGCCTCGATCGTACAATCGTCCAAGGACGGCATTTTTACCGTCGGCACGGATTTTCGCATCACCTACTGGAATCGCGGGGCGGAGAAACTTTTCGGCTTTACGGCCCGGGAAGCGGTCGGCCAATTGTTTACGCTCCACATACCGCCACAGAAACACGCGCGCGCCTATCAGATAGTTCGCGAACTCATGGAGCATCCCGACCGGGTGTGCCGCTTCGAGGACACCAATGTGCGCAAGGACGGCACTCTGCTCGAGGTCTCGACTCTGGTTTCGGCCATTCGTGACCCCGAGGGCACAGTCATCGGCACTTGTGCCATTCAGCGCGACGTCACCCAACGCAACCGCGCGCAACGCGAGGCCAACTCGCTGGCCGCGATCATAAATGCCTCGCATGATTCGATAATCAGCGTTTCGGTCGATGGCACTATCCTCACCTGCAACCCGGCGGCCGCCGACTCCTACGGCTATCGCGCCACCGAGGTCATCGGTAAAAGCATCGAGCTGTTCATCCCGCCGGAAGAGCGCGAACAAACGATGGCGACCTTCCGCCGCGTGATAGAGACGCGAGCGCCGGCTTCGTGGGAACAGCATGCTCTAAGAACCGACGGCACGCGCTTCAACGCCATGGTGAGCATCTTCCCGATAACAGACGCCGCCGGAAACGTGGTCAGTGTCGCAGGCATCGGTCACGACATAACGCAGCTCAAGACCATTGAAAGAGATTTGCGCGCAACGCGTGACTACACTCGCGCACTCATCGAATCGTCGGTTGACGCGATGGTGGTGGTGGATCGCAACCTGCTCATTACAGACGGCAATGAGGAGCTTGCGAAGCTCACCGAGGTGCCGAAGAAGAAGCTCGTCGGCAGCCGATTCGACAGCTACTTCACGGATGCGGCGCGCGCCGTCGAGGCGGTCACGACCGCGATCGCTAACGGCTCGGTGACCAATTTCGATCTCGTCCTGCGCGCCGCCAGCGGCCGCGAGGTGCTGGTATCCTTCAACGCCTCGGTTTTTTTTCGCAATGCCGCGATCGCGGGTATTTTCGGCGTCGCACGCGACGTGACCGAGCAGCGCACCATCGAGCGCAGCCTGGCGGAGGAGCGGCTTTACAGCAAAAGTCTGGTCCAATCCTCGCCGGACGCAATGATTGTCACCAATGCCGACCTCACGCTTACTGACGCCAACGGGGAGACCGTTCGCCTCACCGGTTATACGCGAGAGGAACTGCTGGGGATAAGCCTGACCGCGATTTTCGCCGATCCCCAGCGAGTTACCGAAGTTGTACAGCGCGCGCTTGCCGAGGGCGTGGTGCGGGACGCCGAGGCCTCGCTCCTGACCAGGGCTGCGGCAACGGTTCCAGTCTCGCTCAACGCCTCGGTCCTGAAGAACGCGGACGGCTCGGTGTTCGGAGTAATTCTGGCGGTGCGCGACGTGACCGAGCGAAAGCGCGCGGATAAGGAGCGCTCGTTGCTGGCGGCGATCGTCGACGCGTCCGGCGATGCCATTTACAGCGAGGCCTGCGATCTGAAGATCACCAGCTGGAATCCGGCAGCCGAACGGCTCTTCGGATACAGCGCGGCCGAGGTCGTCGGCCGCAGCGCCGCGCTGCTAGCGCCGCTCGAGGGCCGGGCCCAGATGCTGCAGCAGGTCGCTGCAATGGCACGGACGGGCAAGGTCGAAAGGTTCGAAACGGTCCGTAAGCGCAAGGACGGCGTGTGCATCGATGTGGCAATTACTCGCTCGCCGATTTTCGGTCGCGCCGGCGAAATTACCGGGTTTTCCGTCACCGTGCACGACATCCGCGAACGCAAGCGCATCGAGGCCGAATTGACTTCGGCCCGTGACGCGGCGGTAGAGGCCGCGCGCGCAAAGTCCGAATTTCTCGCCAACATGAGTCACGAGATCCGCACTCCGCTCAACTCGGTGATCGGCATGACAGGTCTGCTCCTGGATACTCCGCTCACCGGCGAACAACGCGAGTTCGCCAACGCCGTGCACGAGAGCGGCGAGGCGCTATTGACCCTGATCAACGAGATTCTTGATTTTTCCAAGCTCACCGCGCGGAAGATGACCCTGGAGCAGATCGATTTCGAGCTGACGCAGACGGTCGAACACACCGTCGAGCTGATTGCGGAGCAGGCGCGCAGCAAAGGCCTCGAGCTGACCGTCGCGATCGATCCCGAAGCGCCGCAGCACCTGTGCGGGGACGCGGGGCGGCTCCGTCAGATTCTCCTCAACCTGATCAACAACTCGATTAAGTTTACCTCGCGCGGCGAGATCGATCTGCGGATCAGCAAGCTGAGCGAAAATAGAGACGAGGCTCTGCTGCGCTTCGAGGTGCGCGACACCGGAATCGGTATCCCAGAGGAGAAGCTGCACTTGTTGTTTCAACCCTTCAGCCAGGTGGATGCTTCCACCACCCGCCAGTTCGGCGGCACCGGACTTGGCCTCTCCATCGCGCGCCAACTGGTGGAGCTGATGGGCGGAACAATCGCGGTCTCGAGCACGCCGGGCATCGGCTCGACTTTCTGGTTTACCGCCAGGCTCAGAAAATCGCGCCATGCCGCGGCACCCGCCGCTGAGCGCTTTCCGTTGCTCGCCGACACGCGATTGCTGATCGTGGACGATAATCGCAACAGCCTGCAGATCATGCGCACCGTCGCTTCCGGCTGGAAGATCGACGTCGAAACCGCGGAGTCCGCCGACTCAGCGCTCGCTCTGCTGCATGCGGCCGCCAGGCAACGTCCTTTCAACGTGGTGCTCACCGACTTGCAGATGCCCGAAACCGACGGGATTGAACTGGCGCGCAGAATTAAGACAGACCCGATGCTGGCCGGGACCTCGGTAGTCATTTTCTCATCGGTCGGGACCCGGGCTGACTTCCGCGAGCGGCTCGCGGGGCTGACGCTCGAAGGATGGCTGATGAAGCCGGTCCCGCAATCCGCAATGTATAATGCTCTGGTGCGCGCGATTTCGCACGGAACGGACGTCGCCGCCGGACGTCTCGCAGGCAATGCGTCGGCAGGCCCCCCTCACCAACTCAGCCTGGAGCGGCTGGTTGGGCGCAAGGTCCGCATCCTGCTGGCCGAGGACAATCCGGTTAATCAGAAGCTGGCCAAATTTCAGCTCAGCAAGCTGCACGCGGAGGTCGACTGCGTCGGCAATGGGCGAGAAGCGGTACAGGCGGTGACGGACGTGCCGTACGATGCGATTCTGATGGACTGCCAGATGCCGGAGATGGACGGCTATGAAGCGACGCGCCGGATTCGCAAACTCGAGGGCGCGCGGCGCCAGACGCCGATAATCGCGCTCACCGCTCACGCGCTGTCCGGCGATCGCGAAGCCTGCCTGGCGGCCGGAATGGACGCCTACATCAGCAAGCCGGTCAAGCCCGAAACGCTGATGGAAATCCTGGTGCAGGTCATAAGCGGCACTGACCATTCAGTCCAGGCCAATCAGCCGAGCGCGATGCGCGAAGAACACGGCGGTAGTCACGCAGCCGCGGACCCGGCATCGGATGGTCAACATAGCGCAAATGCGCCGACGCAACCGGCCTCGGCACGAAGCCGCTCTGTCCAGCCGTCCTGAACCACCGGCTTTCCCACACCTAGCGTTTCTCCGCGGCCAGCCAGGCCTCGGTGCGGGAAATCGCCGCTCTCAGCTTATCGATGAGGAGATCGATCTCCGCCTCGGTGATGATGAGCGGGGGCGACATGCATACCGTATCGCCGACCGCGCGTACCAGCAGCCCCTCTTCGCGCGCGAGATCGCGGCAACGGCCTCCGACGCCGAGCGCTTCGGGAAAGGGCTCGTGCGTTTGCGGATCGCGCACCAGCTCGACTCCCGCCATCAGGCCGGCCGTGCGGATATCACCGACGATCGGCGAGGAGCGCAGCTCCTGGAGCCGCCGCGAGAGCCGCTCGCCCATGCGGCGTGAGTTCTCCACGATGCCGTCGCGCTCCATGATCTCCAGCGTCTTGAGTCCGGCGGCGCAGCACGCGGGATTGCCGGTGTTGGTGAAGCCGTGCCATACAGCCGCGCCGGCGGGCGAATCCAGCAACGCCTGATAGATTCGCTCGTGGACGATCACCGCGCCGAGCGGCAGATACCCGCTGCTGATGCCTTTGGCGCATGAAATGATATCCGGCCGCACATCCCATTGCTCGCAGGCGAACATCGTGCCGGTGCGCCCGGCGCCGGTAATGACTTCGTCCGCCACCATCAGCACGTCGTGGCGGTCGCAGATCTGTCGAATCCGCGTCCAATATTCCTTCGGCGCAGGTATGACCCCCCCGGCTCCCATCACGGGTTCGGCGATGAAGAAGGCGACGCGGTCGGGCCCCTCCGCAGCGATCGCCTTCTCCAGTTCGTCCGCGCAGGCGACCGCGCACGACGGATATTCCTTGCCCAGCGGGCAGTGGTAGCAGTACGGCGGCGCGATGTGCCGCACGTCGGGCAGCATGGGCTCGAAGAACTCGTGGAAGTGCTCGATTCCGGTCAGGCTCGCGGCGCCGCACGAGGAGCCGTGATAGCCCTTGATCCGCGCGATCGCGACTGTCTTGTGCTTGTAGCCGCGCACCCGGTGATAGAGGCGGGCCAGCCGGATGACCGACTCGTTGGCTTCCGAGCCACCGCTGGTAAAAAACACGCGCTCGAGCCCCGTGGGCGCGAGCGCTGCCAGTCGCGCGGCAAGTTCGATCGCTGGCGGCGTCGAAATGTTGAGCAACCCGAGATGAAACGACAGGGTTTCGAGTTGCTGCGCGACGGCTGCCGCAATCTCCCTGTTGCCGAAGCCGAGATTGACGTTCCAGATGGCCGAGCTGCCGTCCAGGTATTGCTTGCCGCTGGCGTCCCATACGAAGACGCCTTTGCCGCGTGCGATGATCAGCGGACCCTTCTCGGCATGCTCCTTCACCGAGGCAAAGCCCGGCAGCTTGTGTTTGCGATCGAGTTCGTCAAGCCGCCTGGCGTCGATTTCGAAACGAATCTCGTTCGCGCGGGGCGCTTTTTGTGCCGTCGCCATCGATACATTCTCCCAAAATCGTTTGCTGCTCGGCGCACGCGTCGATCACGCGCCGGACTGACCTCTGAGCGCAGCGCGCCATTTGGCGGTCGCCTCGGCATCCACGCTGAGCGACTCGTCTTCGATCCGTCCATTGAAGATCACCCCGTAAACCTGGCGCGCCTTCTCGAGTGATACGAACCCTTCCAGCACGTCCGCGCGCACCATCGCCGGGTCACGATCGAGCGGGCGGCCGTAACCACCACCTCCCGTGTCGACCCCGACGATAAATTCGCCGGGCAGTATCTTCTCCGCGGATACGGGCGGCAACTCGCGCTCGCTGCCCTCACGGTCCAACTTCGCCGCGTAGCAGGGCTGTCCCGGATGGCCGCCGAGCACCCCCCTGGGCGGATTGATGTGACCGTCGAGCGGATAGACCACGGTCATCGGGTCGCGCCGCGGCCCGTACACCACGCGGGCGCCGGGCGCGCCACGAAAGCGACCGGCTCCGCCCGAATCGGTCAGCAGCCGGGTCATTTTGTAGATGATGGGGTACTTCTGCTCGTCGATCTCGATGCTGTCGCGGTACATCAGGCCGGCGACGACGGGCAGGCCGTAATTGATCCAACCGTCGTTGTGCGGCGTGCCGGGCCCGCCATTGGCAGCGATGAACAACTGATTGACATAAGGCGCGCCGGCGCGGCGAAAATCGCCGCCCGAGATGACGCCGTAACCCGGACCCATGCCGAGGCCGCCTTCAGCCAGGCCGTAGCCGTCGCCGAGCTGGGCGAACGCGGCTTGCGTGATGTTGACCAGGCGATCGCCGATGTTGGTGGTCGCGACTGAACACGAAGTGGGAAAGCGCGGAATTCCGACGACGCAGTTTTCGCGCAGGTGGACGGTGATGCGCCGAAAGCTGCCTGCGTTGTGGGGCACGCCCGGGTCAATGGAATTGAAGATACCGCTGACCACGTTGTTGATTGCGCAGGTCTTCGACTCGTTGAGGCCGCAAGGCAGACAGTCGATATTGTCGCGCAAATCGATTTCCACGCGGCCCTCCTCGCCGTCGATTTTGACCTTGACCTTGAGCGGCACGCCGTCGGGCACTGCGGGAAAGGGATCGTGGGCGCCGGTGCCGGTAAGCTCGGCCGACGGCAACTGCTTGAGCGCGTGCGTCATGCGCCGCTCGGAATAATCGAACCATTCCCGGATGAACCGGTGAATCAGCGGAGGTCCGAACTTGGCGGTCAGCTCCTTCAACCGGCGCTCGCCGATGCGCGCCGCGCCAAGCATCGCCAGGTAATCGCCGTACCATTGTTCGGGGACGCGGATGCGCCGGCGACACATGCGGATGATGTCGTCGATATCGCGGAAGTTGCGCTGGATCTGCACGCATGGAAAATTCAGCGCTCCCTCTTCGTAAACATCGCCGGCGAAGGGCGCGTAGGTAGTCGGCAGGCCGTTGCCGCAATCCGCCTGGTGCGCCTTGGCACAGCAGGTGAACAGGTGCTGTCCTTCGACGAAGACCGGCACGAGGATGGTATGGTCGGCGCTGTGTGTGTTGCCGAGATACACGTCGTTGTGCAGAAAGGCGTCGCCTTCGGCGAAGTCCGGATGCAGATTGCACATTGCTTCGCTGAGGAATTGCGAGCCGAAAACGTGCACCGGCAGGCCCTCGGCCGAAGCGAGCAGCTGGTTGTCGCCGGTGACCAGCGAGCAGGAAAAATCGCGCGCCATGTTGAGCACGGCCGAGCGGCCCGAGCGCAACAGCGTATTCGTCATCTCGCGGCAGACGCTGTCTAGGCGATTTGCAATGACCGCGAGCAGCGCGGGGTCGAGTTCCCCTCCGTTGGTTCGTGGGCTGGCGCTCATACCGGCATCGCTCCTCCTCTCGTCCCCGCCAAGCCGCGCGCGCCGCTCATGACTGCGCAATCTCGAGCAGGTAGTTGTGCAACTCGGTCACGCGCGCACGGCTTTGCGGATAGACCACGATGGTCGTGGTCGGTTCATCGATTATAGCCGGACCATCGATGGCGGTCCCTGGACTGAGATCTTCTCCATGAAAGCGCGGCGTCTCGAGCTCACGATGGCCGGCAAAGAAAATCGCCTGGCGCGAGTGCGCGACCGGCGCGCCGGCGCGCGCAGCGGCCGCGCGGCGCAGCGGCGGACCGTCCAACGTGGCCGTGAGCCGGCCGCGCCAGTATACGCATTCGATCTGCTGCCCTGACTCCTTGACCGCAAACACGCGCTCGTGCTCGCGATGAAACGCCTCGATCATAGCGTCGAGATCGGCCTGACCGTCGAACCTGCCTCTGGGCAATGCCACGTCGAGTTCCCACACCTGGTACGGATAGCGCGCCTCGACGAAAAATTCGCGCGCAAAGCGCGTCAGTCCGCGCTCGCGCAATTCAGCCTCGAATCGCTCCATCGAAGCGGCGATCTCAGCGAGCACCCGGTTCACCGCGTCGTATGGAAAATCGCCGGTATAGGCGAAACGGCTCTGCGTAAACTCGGTCACGATGTTGGAATACTGGCCGCCGCATGCGCTGAGTGCGCCGGCCGTGCGCGGCACCAGCACCTGCCGGCATCCCAGCTCGCGCGCGATGGGCACGATGTTCAGCCCGGCCGCGCCCCCGCCCGCAACCAGCAGGCTCTCGCGCGGGTCGATGCCCTGGTTGATGGTGATGTCCTTGATGGCGCCCACCATGTGATCGCCAGCGACTTCCATGATTGCACGCGCGGCGTCCTTGACCTCGATCTTCAGTTGCCCGGCGATCTTGGCCACCGCGGCGGCGGCCGCGTCCGCGTCCAGACGCATCCGGCCGCCGAGAAAATAGCCGGGGTCGAGGTACCCCAGCACCAGCGCCGCATCGGTCACGGTGGGTTCAGTACCGCCGATACCGTAGCAGGCCGGCCCTGGTTCAGCCCGGGCGCTCTGCGGACCGACGCGCAGCAGCCCGCCCGAATCGATCCATGCGATCGAGCCGCCGCCCGCGCCGATGCTGCGCACATCGACCGAAGCCATGCCCGTGATGTGGCCGGTGAAGATCGACCCCAGCCAGGTCTCGCGCGTGAAGGTGATCGTACGGTCGTGCACCAGGCTTACATCGAAACTGGTGCCGCCGGCGTCGCAGACGATAAGATCGCGCGGCCCGACCTCAGCCTCGGCATAGGTGCGTCCGGCCACCGGCGCCATCGCGGGTCCCGACTTGACCAGATAAATCGGCCGCTGCACGACATCGCCCGCGTGCATCACGCCGCCGAACGAGGTCGCAACCAGCAACTGGCCGTTGAATCCCGCCCTGCGCAGGTCCTGCTCGAAGTCGTTGAGGTGCCGCTGCATCAGGGGTTTCAGCGACGCATCGATTGCCGCCGAAGATGCGCGCCGGTATTCGCGAATGATCGGGTTGAGGCGCGAGGACAGCGTGTATGGCACGCCGGGCAGCTCCGCCTCGATCATCCGGCCAAGCGCCTCTTCATGGACGGGATTCGCCGGCGACCACAATAGGCAAACCGCGATAGCCTCGACTCTGCGCTCAGCGAGCCGGCGCAGCGTCTCGCGCGCCTGCCGTTCGTCGAGCGGCAGGACGACATTGCCTTCAGCATCGATCCGCTCGCGGATCTCGAACGTCAGCCGGCGCGGCACGTAGGGCTCGATCGGCGGATACGACAGGTTGAAGGGATCGAGCTTGCCCCCCTCGCGCAGCACGAGGATGTCCGGAAAGCCTTCGGTAACCAGGAAAGCGGTTCGTGCCGTGCTCCGCTCGATGATCGCGTTGGTCGCGTGCGTGGTGCCGTAGATCACCAGATCGGTGCGGCTCAGCACCTCGCCGACGCCGGCGCCGGTCCGCTCGGCCGCCATTTTGAGCGCGCCCTCGACGCCGGCGAAGATGCGCTCGTAGGTCGTAAGCGCCTTGCCCAACGCCAGTCCGCCCTGCTCGTCGGCGAGCACGAGGTCGGTGAAGGTTCCGCCGGTATCGATCGCAATACGGTAGGTCACCTGCGCCTCTTTTTCAGTCAGCCGCCCGGCGATATCTGACAGCCGGCCGGCATTTTTCGATTACGCGGCTCATCGCAAAGCCATGCGAGCAGCCGTTCAGAATCGCCGCTACCGCATCGGTTCATTAGCAGCCCTGTCGGCAAATGAAAACCGAAAGCTTTGATTTAAGTCAGCACCGTGCCGGGCGGTTCCTCGCGCCGACAGAAGCGTCAGGAACCCACTCGCTGCATTCTCCTTGACAGCCTGAAATCTGGCGATCTAGCTTGGCCTGTCCCAATCGCGATCACCGATTCGGCGGCGATGATTGCGGCGCCGCCTGCGGCACCGTCGCAAAACAAACTTACCAAGGACTGGGGAGGCGATACATGGCTGAAGGCAAAGCAAAAAAAATGTGGGCGCTGCCTGGCGCGCAACTTACCGCTCCGCAATCGCTGCTGATGCACGGCGGCGACGCTACGCTGATGCTCGACCTGCCCTGCCCTTCATTTCTCATCGAGCATCCGAAGGGGCTGGTGCTGTTCGACACCGGCTGTAATCCCAAGATCATCGACGACGCGGTCGGTTATTGGGGCGACGTTGCCGCCCATTTGCCGCTCAAGTGGAGCAAGTCGGATACGCTGGACAAGCAGATCCAGAACGTCGGCTACAAGACCTCGGACGTGAAATACGTAATTCTCTCGCACTCGCATCTCGATCACTCGGGAGGTCTCACCTATTTCCCGCACGCGACGTTCCTGGTCGGCAGCCGCGAGCTACAGTACGCCTACTGGCCCGATCCGGACCGCCGTTGGGCATTCATCCTCAACGACTTCCTGCCCACCCGCAACTATAAATGGGTCGAGCTGGATGGAGATCTCGACCTGTTCGGTGACGGCGCGCTGCAGTTTCTGCTCACGCCCGGCCATACGCCCGGCGAATGCTCGCTGCTGGTGAATCTGCCGAACCGCAAATTCCTGCTCACCGGCGACACGGTGCACCTGCGCGCGGCCGTCAACCAGGAAGCGACGATGGGCATCGATGTCGATCCCTTCAAGTCGATCCATTCGCTGCGCCGCATCAAGATGATCCGCGACATGCAGGGCGCGACAATGTGGATCACGCACGATCCGGACGACTGGAAGGAGTACCCGCACAAAGTCGAGTAGTGAGCGGGCGCTTACGATGCCGCTTTATGAATGCCGATGCGAGCGGTGCGAGCTGACCTTCGAGGTGCTCGCACCGCTCAGCTCTTCCGGGCTGAAGTCGCGCCCCTGTCCGCAATGCGGGCGTGCCGCTCGCCGCATCATCTCGGCCGTCGCCTTCACCGTCGAAGGTGGAACACGCGCCGGCGCCGTGCCCGATGTGACACAGCTCAAGGTGCCGCCGCCGGCGCGGCTTTGCTGGATGGACGACCGCTCGGCCGCGCGCTACGCGGCCTACAAGCACGGGCGCGGCGCCGAGTACGACGACAAGATGCACGAACGCGAGGAACGCGGCAAAAAGCGCGGAGACCCGCACGCCAAGACCGCCGCCTCAACTCATCAGTACGGACATGCGCACGCTCCCGCCGGGCGCAAAGCCAAGGCCGCGAAATCCGCACTCAAAGCCGACTGATCGGCGCGAGTCGGTCTAGCGATTCGCGCTGGCGGCGTCGGTGCCGCCGCCGTTGGTAAACGCGATCGCGACGCCGCTCATGTAGTGTCCGCCATGCCCGGGCTCGCCCACCGTCGGATCGTGCATCCGCTGCGAAACGTTGGCCGCCTTGTTGTTGATGTTCGACCCCACTTTGTCATCGTAGCCCGGAAGCTGCTCGCCTTCGTGCTGGCTCTTGTCCGAGGTGATGACCACGGCGTCGGCACCGACGGCGCAGGCCTTGCTCTTGAGAACGGGGAGAAGGTCGCTGTCGCTAGCCTCCTGATCGCCCCATGCGTCGATCAACGCCAGTTGCCGCACCTTGGTGAGCGGCATCGTATCCAGCACTTGCAAGGCGCAGCCGGGCGCCTTGGCGGGAAGCATGTAGTCGGTCATCGGGCTGACCGTGGCTGAAGGCGCAGGAGTCTCGAACTCGAAGCATCCGGCCGTCATTGCCGCAAGCGCGGCACACGCCGCCGCCATCCTGACGAATCCACGCGAACGGTTGTACATCATCGCTCTTTGATTCGTTTCTCCGGGTCCGCTGCTCGCCGCTCAATCGGTCGGGGTCGGCGGGCCGACGAGCTTGAATGTTCCCTGGTCCGCGATACCGCCGTTCATATAGCAGGTGTACTCGCCATCGGCCTTCGGCGGATAAAAGTCATCCATATAATACGTGCACCAACTCGTATCTTCCATCGAGACGCGAAACCCACGATCTGCGATTTGTCCCCTGACCCATCCGTGCGGCGTATTGTTGCGGCAGGTCGCGTTGCCGGGCGCACAGAGGTAGTCGCCCTTGAATTCGTTGCCTTCGCGCTTGAGCTTGAACGTGACATTCCATCGTGCGGCCATCATCGTGCTCACCTGTTTGCCTTTCCAGACCCCGGAGAAGTCCGCCAGCGGGTCGGGAGAAGCGGGCGCGGCCGATGCGCCGGGCGCATTTCCAGCAGCGGACTGAGCGCCGCCGCCGCTCGCGCAAGCCCAGCAGCCAACGGCCAATATCAGGCCGACGATAATGATGCGATACATAAAACTTGCAGCCTCTCGCGCGCGCACATAGGGCGCGCCGCCGGCGTATCAGGATTTGCGCGCTTGCGGCAGGACTTCCTCGCTTAAGCGCTGAATGCATTCGAGCACCTTCTGCGGCGCGGGGCCGAGGGGAACCCGGATACGCAGCACGAACCAATCAATCCCGCCCATGACCGTGTCCCAATGACTCAGCGCCTCGAGCCAGTCGTCCTTGGTGCCGATGATCGCATGACCGCGGCCGCGAATCTTCTCAAGGGTGAAGTCGCTTTCGGAGCCGAAGTCCTCGGTCGGCGCGAGCATTCCATTTCTAAAGTAAAACTTGCATTCTTCCAGCCACAGTCGGCCGAAGGTCTGCTCGGCCTCCTCGCGGCTTGAGGCGAGCCATCCGTCCCGAAACAGGGCGATGCTGGGCTTGCGGCCCGCCTTGATCGCTGCTTCGCGGTAAATTGAAACTTGCGCTTTAATATTCTCGATACGATCGAAAAACGGCGCTGCGGACCAGGCGTCGGCCATCCGGCCCGCGCGCGCGATCGACTTGGGCCCGAACGCACCGATCCAGACCGGCGGCCGCGGCCGCTGATATGGCTTGGGCGTGACATGGATCGCATCGAAATTGAAGTACTTGCCATGATGCGCGAAGGGCCCGACCGTGGTCCACGCCTTTTCCACGATCCCCATCGTCTCCTCGAAGCGGCCCTCGCGCTGCTTAATCGAGATGCCGAAATGCGCGAAATAATCCTTGTGGTAGCCGGCGCCGACGCCCAGAATCAGCCGTCCGCGTGAGAGCACGTCGATAAGCGCGGTGGACTGCGCAAGATGCACCGGGTTGTACAACGCCGGCATCAGGATATCCGTGCCGATCTTCACGCGGCGAGTGCGCGCGGCTATGGCCGCCAGCAGCGGCAGCGGGCTCGGGAACATGCATTCGGTGCGCGCATGGCGCTCAGGCACGAAGACGCCGTCGAAATGGCACCGCTCCGCCTGCTCGGCTTCGCTGAGCAATTGCGCGGCGAAGTTCGCCGAACGCTCCGGATCGGGCTCCGGCTGCTGATAGGGTCCGCCGTGCGTGTCGGGCATGTATGCGAACAAAGCCATCGGATTCTCCCCTGGCCCGCGGCCGCGTCGAGCTACGTCGCGCCGGGAAAAATACAAGCCGCGCCGGCCATCATGCCTTTTAGCTAAAGGTGCGCGTAATTAAAATGCCTGCGCGCCGGCGGCGGGTTCCTCCGATGCGCTCGACCGGCCGCCGAGACTTCCGGCAAGACCGGTTTCGCGCTACAAATCTCTGGCCCGCACAATCTGCGAGGGAGGGACGATTATGCTTTTTATGCTTAAGGCGAATATCGCCAAACCCGCCAACGTGTCGAACAAAGAGTTCTACTCGGTTTGGCGTCAGGAGTCCGAAGCCGCTCTGGAAGCGGTCAAGGGCGGCGCAATCAAGGGTATCTGGAAGGTCGCAGGAAGACCGATAATCATCGCTGTGATCGACGTGCCGAGCGCCGACGATCTCGACCATGCAATCCATGCATTGCCCATCTGGAAGCTCGGCTACGCGCACATCGCCGCCGACACCGAGGTGTTCGCGCTGCGTCCGTACGAGAACTGGGCCGTGGACCTCAAAGAGCTTTCCAAGGGTTAATCAGGCATCGACCGCGGCCGTCCCTCGCAACCGGCGGACGGCCGCTTCAACCTCGAGGAAATCGACCTGTGAATTTCGGATTCACCCTGTTCTTTCGCAATCCGCCGCCCCAGCGCGTGTCATTCGCCGATCTGTACCGCAGCGAGATCGAGCTTGCGGTTGCCGCCGAGCAACTCGGCTACGACACCATCTGGCTGACCGAGCATCATTTCGTCGATGACGGATACGCCCCGTCGCTGCTGCCGATCGCGGCCGCGATTGCGGCGCGCACGAAGAAAATCCGCATCGGAACGTTCGTGATGCTGCTGCCGCTGCATAACGCCCTGCGCGTGGCCGAAGACGCCGCCACGGTGGACATCATCTCGAACGGGCGGCTCGATCTCGGCCTCGGCCAGGGCTATCGCGTGCCCGAATTTGTCGGCTTCAACATCCCGCGCAACGAGCGCGGCCCGCGGCTGGAGGAAGGCACCGAGGTCATCCGCCGCGTCTGGACCGAGCGCAACGTCACCATCGACGGACGCTTCAACAAGCTCACCGATGTCACCGTCATTCCGGGACCGGTGCAGAAGCCGCATCCACCGATCTGGCTGGCGGCGCGCGGACCCAAGTCGATCGGCCGCGCCGCGCGCAACGGCTACCATTTCATGGGCACCGGCGGCGTCGATCAGCAACAGATGTACGACGCGGCGCTGCGCGAGCACGGACGCAATCCGCACGATTTCAATATCGCGCAGTTGCGCACGGTGTTCGTCGCGCCCAAGCGCGACAAGGCGTGGGACGACGCCGAGGCCGGCGCGCATTACATGATGAGCTGCTATGGCCGATGGTTCGTCGAAGCCAACGATCTGCCCGGCGACCAGGCTTATGGCGCCGCCCTGCCGCCGATCGGCAAGCTGCGCCATTCGGAGACCGCCTCGCTCTTCGGCGAGCCCCTGTTGATTGGCACGCCGGACGAAGCGATCGCGGGCATCGAAGATTACCTCGCGCGCACGCGGGTTACTCATTTGGTGGCGGCGATGGCCCTGCCTGGAATCGAGCCGCGCAAGGTTCGGCGCAGCATGGAGCTGTTCGCGAGGGAAGTGATCCCGCATTTCCGGCGCAAGGCGCGCAAACCGGCTAGGAAGAAGCGGTAATTCGATGCGGCGCAGTGTCCTCGCAGTCGCCGCTGTGGCCCTGCTGCTGTCGATGGCCGCCTGCCAGGCGGCCATCCAGCAGCGGGAACAGAAAAAGGCGGAGATTCATTATTTCAACAAGACCGTCGATCGCGAGCGGATCCTGGTCTCGACCGGCGATATCGCCAACCCGCACGAGAAGCTCGGCGATCTGAGCTACACCGAGCCGCTTACCGCCGACAGCATCGACAGCGCTCATGTGAATAACAAGTTGCGCGAGCTGGCGATCGACAAGTGGGGCACGCAGGTTGACGCGTTGATTGACGTGAAAAGCACGCCCAGCGCCGATGCGACAACCATCACCGGTTCATGCGTCGCCGTGCGCGTCATCGGCGACTGCGATTTCTGCCGTCACAACTACACTCCGGAGGAGATTAAATAAGCCGCTGCCGATGCGTCCGCGACACACCACTTGCAATCGCCACCACGATGGATGACACTGACTGCGTCCGCTCATTTCGACGTGCAGCAAAGGGGGTGCTGCGAGATGCGAGATCGGCAGATCGCTCATTGCTACCTCCGGCATCTGAGTCTGCTTGAACTGTATGCCTGCGCTCGGGCTCGGGACCGCGTAACCGTGCATACCTTTGGCGGGCGCGGCTCTCCGATTCGCTGATCGTTTCCGCGACAACATAACAGCTCTCCGGCAGGGGAGCGGCAATATCCGCTCGTCTCCGGAGTTGGCGCTTATTCGGTGGGCGACCGTGTCGGCCGCGCGACGGTATTCTGTTCGGAGCCGCATCGGCCGAGCGGCCTTTTCTCACAGCGCCGCTCACGGACATCGACTGGATGCTGTTCGAGATCAAACTCGCTCCGGCGTGGGCACCGCCGGAGTTTGCCCTGGAGATTCAACGAATGCAGATTCAACCGGAACGCCATTTGAATCTGATGCTTATCGCATTAGCCATAGCACTATGCATCGTCTTTCTGAGTATCTGGGTGCATGTCGCCTACGCAGCGCCAGCCGCGCCTGCGCCGCGCAACCCGAATCCGACATTTCCGGCCGCTCGACAGATGAATTTCAATTTGAGTGGATTTGCCGCCGCGCCTCGTCGACTTCCGTGACGCGCAAAAAACCAAGGCGGGGAAAAGGCGAGGTGCGCGGTGCGGCCAGTAGGCCGCGCCGCGCGCTCCCGCAGCCATCAACTGCTCATCAATTCATTTGATCTTGGCCAGCACCGGCATCAGGTATTTTCGAAAGGTCACCGGGTTCTCCGACATCGGGAAATGGCCGATCTCTTCCATGATGATGCACTCGGAGTTGCGCACCTTTTTGGCCGTCTTCTGCGTCATCTCGGGCGTGCAGGCAAAATCATAGACTCCGGTCATGAAGTAAATCGGAATCTTGCCCGAAATCTTTTCGCAGTCCTCGCGGAAATCGTGGTCAACGCTGTAGAAATAGAGATCACCCTTGAACACGCCGGGACCGCCCTGCGAATAGTACCACCAGGTCTCCTGGCGATACTCGAACGGGCTCTGCGGCGCCATCAGTCCGTTGATTGCCGTGGCGCAGGCCTCGCCGCCGTGGATCTGAGCGTGCCATAACCAGTCCAGCCACCATCCGGGCGAGTAGTCGCACGCCTCGATTGCGATTAGCGCGCGATAGTAGTCACTGTAGCGCAGCGCCAGATGCAGGCAGATGTTCCCGCCCATCGAGCTGCCCATCACCACCGGACGCTCCAGCCCCAGCTCGCGGCAGAAGGCGGTCACGAAATCGGAATAGAACTGCGCGGTCAGCTTGTACTCTTCCTTCCACCATCCCTTGGGCGGTATCGATTTGCCATGGCGCGGCAGGTCGAGCGCGATCACGTGAAAGCGTTCGGCAATCTCCTTGTCATTGAGCTGATGGCGCCATTCGCGCGAATCGGTGCCGGCAGTGTGCAGGCACACCAGGGGAATGCCCTTGCCGGACTCTTCGTAGAAAATCCGATATTCTTCGCCCTCGAACGGAACGTAAATATAGTGACCGTTTACCGGTTCGATTTTCGCCATCTGAGTAGTCCTCCTCGCCCTATTCTCTGATCGCGCGCATCAGGTCGAGGTCCCACGCGAAGGCGCGCAGGTTCTGCCACATCACTTTCACATCGCCCTCGATCTTCAGCCGCCCGTGGAGCGTGTGCGACATCGCGATAATGTCGTTGTACATCGGCGGGGGAATCGGCTGCACAAACTTGGCCCACGTCTCAGCCGGCGCCCGCAGCGCGAACTGGTAGCAGCTTTCGGCTCCGATCTCGTGCTGGATACGGCCGATCGCGCCCCGCTCGAAGCTGACGACGTAGGCGTGAGGTCCCATTTCGAGCATCACGTCTGCGGTAAAGTGACGGCCGAGCAGGCGCGCGACGCTGTCCTGATTGACCATGTTCTGCCAGCGTTCAATCCATCGAACATCAAAGGCAGGCATTTCGCTGTCCTCCTTTGTCGGTTTTTGTCCCGGCGAGAAATGCATATCGCAGAGGCGCTTTGGTTCTCAAGCGGAAATCCCGCACCGGCGCCGGATTGGCTCCAATGGGGGTGCGGAACGGGACAAAAAAAAGCCCCGCCGGACCGACGTCCGGCGGGGGCTTCGCGACCTCTAGCGGTGAACCTGCTCGAGGCTGTTGATGTCGAACAGCTTCTCTGACTCGGCTCCCTTCACATTGGGGAACCCGCCCGGAACGATCCAGATGGTGCCGCGATCGTTCTGCACGTCGAGCACCTGCACCGACTGGAACTCGGTCGAGTAGGCGCCCTTGTTGATCGCTTCCTGCCAGTCACCCTTGAAGCTCTCGCTCCACTTCTTCTGGAACTCCCAGACCTTCCACAGCTTGTCCTTGTGGTCGAAGGCTTCCATCAGCCATGCGTCGTAGTTTTGCGAATCCCAGTCCTCAACGACGCTCTTGTACGGATGGCGCTCGGAGGTCGGAGTGCGCTCCTCGACCGCAAAGCGCCGCATCGTCCACGTATCGTTGGGGATGATGCCGTTCGGACCGTACAGGTAGGTGTACTCGTGCACGGAATCCTGAACCGCGAGCTGATCCTTCCATCCGAGGAAGCGCCAGTGCCACTCGAGTTCACGTCCGGAGAAGCTGTAGAAGTCCTCCAGGGTGTGGTCGGTGCCCAGCAGCGAGTCCGACTTGACCTCGGCCGAGATACGACGCACGCGGCGCAGGTTGGGGATGTAGGCCCAGCCGTCGTCTTCGCGATGCGGATCCGCGTAACGGTAGATGATGAACGCGGTGCCGCGGATGTCAAACGGCGAGAAGAACCCGGTGAACTCCTTGAACTCGAAGTTCGACGCGCCCGGCGCCGGCAGCGTATGATTCTCGAGCATCGCCAGGTGCGTATAGTACAGGCGCTTGTAGAAGGCGCTCAGCGTGCGCTGGAAGGTGCCGCCGCCGCCATAGATCATCTTCATCTCTTCGGCCGACGGGGTCGTGTAGTTGAGCCCGCTCAGACCCGAATTGGAGAGCCAATCCGCCGGCGGATCCTCCCATTTCGGGATGTCGTGCGAGCCGCCGAAGCGGTCCCAGGTCGCCGGCGGGATGGTGAACAGACCGAAGTTCTGCCAGCGGTACTCGTAATTCCACGCCGCCTTCCAACCCGCCTCGGGATCGCTGGTGGTGATCGCCGAGTTCGGGAAGGGCTGTCCGCACACGTAGTTGGCCATCGTGTGATCGGGCTGCAGCCGCACTTGCGACTGGTACTTTTCCGTACACGACATGTAGTCTTTGCGCGGGGTGTGATCGACCGGCGCGCCGATCGTCATCTTGAATTCAGGAAAGTTGAATTGTTCGACATAGCCCGGAAAGACGAACGGCCGGATGCGCTCGATGTCCTTGGCCGTGAGCACGTCTCCGACCTTGAAATCGGGCTTGGCGTCCTTGTACTTGGACAGCCACTCGTCGAAGGTGGCCCGCGTATAACTCTTGACGTCCTGCGCTTTCGCCGTGCTGACGCTCAGGCACAGGCCGGCCGCTGTCACCAGGACCGCCGCCAATGCCACGGACCACGGCATCGCGGCACGTCCCCGATGCAGCTTCACATGACCTTGCATAGTGCTCTTTTCCTCCCGTTGATCGTCCCTTGAAAATTCGCTTCCCGATGCGAGGAGGCCGATCGCAGACGAACTTGCGATTTCCAACCCCGCTCTCTCCCTAAACAACGCCTTCCGTTCTCCCACTTACGAACGGCTGCTCACCCGCTTCTCTCCCAGCAGGTGCATCGCCGTATGGTCCAGGCCGTCGGCCGCCGTGTAGCGCACGGTCGAATCGCGGTCCTGCACCATCGCCAGCAGCATCATGATTCCATTGGGGCTGCCGATGCGGCCGAGCGACCAGGCGATATCAGCCCGGGTGATCGAATCCTTGGTGTTGCGCAGCATCGTACCCAGCAGTTCGACCTCAGGCTCACCGCCTGCCGTGCCCATCGTCTTGACCGCGGCCAACTGCACCTCGCTATCGGGAGACGCGAGCGCCTCCACCAGGATCGGGTGGCCGGCATCGAAAGCGATGTCGTCGAACAACTGCGCGGCGTGGCGTCTGGTGACCTGATCCTGGTCGTGGATCGCACCTCGCATGTAGGCGATACCGCCGGGGTCATCGTAGTGCGTCAGCGCCGCCGCCGCGCCGAGGCGCACGTCGATGTTGTCGTCGGTCAGCGCCTGGCGCAGCACCGGCACCACCGAGGAATCCTGAGCATACCCAAGCGCAACCGCGGCCATCGGCCGCGCATTACCCTGGGAGTGATCGTTCAGGATTGCACGCAGCACCGGCACCCCGGAATTGTTGCCCATCTGGAGGAGTGACTCGGCGGCGGTCACCTTGTCGAAGGCTTGACCCTTGGCCAGCGCGAGTTTCAGCAGCGGGATGGCGTCGCGATTGCCTATTTTACCGAGCGCCTTGAGCGCGCCCGCGCGCAGCGTGGGATCGGGGGTCCGTGCAGCCTCGCTCAGAACCACTACGGCGCTGGGGTCGTTCGCCGAGGCGAGCGCGTTGACGATGAATCGGCGGTCGAGTTGATCGCCATGCTTGTACAGGTAGCCCAGGATCGCCACCGCTTTGCGATCGCCCACCTCGCCCAGGCCGTCGGCAACCGCCATCTTCACGGACAGGTCGGGGTTGGTTTGGAAGGTGTTGGCCATCATCTGCAGCGCCTGGTTCTCGCCGCCTTCGGCAAGCGCGCTGGCCGAATAAAGCTGTTCGAAGAGGTCGGGATCCTTGAGCCCGCACTGCAGCACGATGATCGAAAACTGACGCAGTGCGATGAGTCCTGACTGGTGGTCGAACCGGTAGTTGCTGTTGAGCTGATTGGCAGCCTGAGAAAGATCGCCTTTGATCACCAGGTTGCGGATCGCGACCATCGACGGGTCGGTGATGGCCACGCTCCAGCGCCGGCGCTCGCGTCTCTTCATCAGCGCGCCGGCGCCGATAACCAGGGCAATCGCCGCAGCCAGTGCAATCGCCCATTTGATGCGCGACGAAATCCCTTCCGCGAGCTGCAATTCCGTAACCCGTCTCCGCTTAAACGCCGGAGGGCCCGGCCGCCCGGGCCCTCCGCCTTTGTTACATCATCACTACGAGCCTAGAACCGGTACCGTATGCGAGTCCAGAACTCGTCGTCATGGTTGCGCTGGGCGCCGCCGGCCTGCATGTGTGCCGGGCCAAAGACGCTTTCGCTGTACGGCGCATCCTGAAACGGCTGCGAGCCCGCCTGGAACACCGCGTTCTGTCCGATGTTGTGCTGGTGCGATTTACCCAGGAAAGCATCGGCACCGATAACCGCCGACCAGTGGTCGTTTATCAGCCATTCGGTATTGCCACCTATCGTCGCATCCGTGCCCTCGGTGCCGAAAGCGCCGAAGATCAGCGGAATAATCTGGTCACGATAGTAGTGGGTCTGCGTGAACGCGGTAAAGGTGAAATCGTTCACCCCGGTGACCAGGCCGTCCTTGCCGCCGTTGGAGCTGTGCGCCCCCGGATAATAAGTCTCGAACACCTGGAAGCTGCTGAAGAAGGTGCGATCCGGATTGAGGAACTTGATGAAGTGCGGACGATCGAACCCGACCACGTACTGCAGAACGTCGTTGTTGGTCGTCCAGTCGAGCGAGTCGGTGTCATTGAGAGACGCGTTGTGGGTCCACGAGGACTCGACACGAATGACCACGCCGGTGTACGGCTCGAAATAGTCAGCCGAAAGACCGAGCGTGTTGTCCTTGTGGTAGCGGATCTCCGCGCCGCCGCCGAAGGTGCAATTGTTGAGGAAGGTCCGCGGATTCACATTCTTCGCCAAGTGAATCCAATTCGGCGAGGTAGCGATGATCGGCAGACCGCCGCCACCCGGCCCATAATTGCCCGGAAATCCCTTTGTGATGGTCGCGAGCTTCGAGCAATTCACCCCCGACTGCGGGAAGTTGCTGCCGGAAGTGATTCCGCCGGCGCCGTTGCCTACCACCTGGAGCGTATTGTTGACAAACACCGGGGTCTGCCCGATTCCGTACCAGTCGGTGAGGGCGAAGCGGATCGACGGATGCGGGAGCTGGAAGTCCCACTTCATGCCGATGCCGCTGTTCTTGATGTTCCAGTTCGGCACGCGCTCGTGGTCGAGACCGAAGTTGACGTGGTTCGGATTACACACGCCCGGTGTCGCGCTGCCACCGCAGAGGCCTGCGTCAAACAGGCTGTTGTCGAACGCGAAAGCCTTCTTCTGGTCGCCGAAATTCACCGCCCAAGGTTGGCCTCCCACACCTAATCCAACCGGATTGAAGGTGTCGAAGTTCCAGACCACGTTGCCGGCCACATCCTGCATGCCGAGCACGTCGCCGAAGCGATGCTGCAGCCATGCGGCCAACTGCGGGATACGGGTATCTTCGAAGGGCTCGATAAAGAAATGCTGTGAGAAATCGACCGGGTTGATGATGTCCTGGAGGCGGAAAAAGTCGGCCTTGCCCCACACAACTTGCTGTTTGCCGAGGCGCAGCAGATTCGACCCAAAGAAGTCCCAGCGAAAATCGAGGTATGCCTCGCGGACCGGATAATAGTATTGGTTGCTGTCGTCCCGCTCCCACCGGAGGTTGTTGACCGACTGCCACGCATTGATACATCCCCAGCATGCCGTCGGAACGCCATTGACGACGCGGTAAAAACTGATGTTCTGCGAAACCGGCTCGGGGAAGAGCAGGTCGCGCGCCACCACGCCTTTGAAACGCCGCGGGTCGTAACCGAAAGCCTTGAGCAGGGCCAGGCCGGCGGTCTGACCGGTGCCGTAAAACTCGGAGTAACCGATGCCCGACCAGCCCGTGGTGTGATTACCGAAACGATCGGTCACCAGGTCATAGACACCCTCGTAACCCGGGCGAATTTCCATGAAATAGTTGACCGAGAGCCCCTGTCCAAGCGGCACACCCAGCACGGTCGGTAGATTGGCGCCGTTGATAATCTGCCCCGAAGGCTGCAGGTCGAGGCGATTGCGAATCGAGGCGACGTTGTAGTCGTACTGAAAGTTCGTGCTGCGGATGATTTCCTGGTTCTCCGCATAACCGTGAAGCTCGAAGGTATCTTCAAGGTTTTGCATGATCCCCTGCTGTGCATAAGCAGGACCACCCACCACCAGCGCGAGCGCCGCTACCAGGCCTAACAGCCACAGTCGCTCTTTGCTTCTTCCACCTACATTCATTTTTTGCTTCCCCCGAAAGTTGCTAGTCAGCAGATAGACCAACAGTACCAGAGCCTCGCGGAGCCCTTCCCCGGCCTCCGCTCAGCTCACTTCCGCAGCCGTTACATCCTTCTCGATCATCTCGAGATCTTCGTCCGAAACTTCGGCGCCGCGCTCGACGAACTTGGGCCGGAAGATCGCGAAGATCGACGGAACCAGCGTGATGGCCGAGAGCCAGTGCGTGATCATCAGCAGCGCCAGCAGCATCGCCATCTCGGCCGAAAAGCGCAGGTCCGACATCCACACCCACGGGATCACGCCGCCGACCAGCGTGGTCGCCGTGAACGTGACCGCCATACCCGAAGTCGCGATCGCGCGTTTGATCGCGGCATCGTGGTCGTGCAAACGGCCATATTCACGCTTGATGCGGTCGACCACATACAGGATGTAGTCGACACCGATGCCCATACCGACCGCGGTCACCGGCAGGGTGTTGATGTTCATGCCGATGCCCTTGAGGCCGATATACAGGAAGCTGACGATGCCGGCGGCGACCAGCGTGATCATGACCATGCCGCCCGCCACAAATGACATGTAGCTCAGCGTCACCAGCGCGAAGACCACGGCGACGATCAGGATCGTGCTCACTCGATCGGAATACGCCACCTCATCATTGAGGGCGGCCGTGGTGCCGATGGTCCCGCCGGCGAGAACAAATTTGACGTCCTTCATTGGATGCGCGGCCATGAACAGTTTGGTGCGCATGATCGCTTCATCGATCGTGGTGCCCTTGGCGTCCTTGTAAAACACGACGAACTGGCCGTCGCGGGCATGAAAGTCCATGTACTCGAGAATGACGCCGGGCACCGGCGCGTTGGCCTCGTACATGAATGTCATGTTGCCGACGCCCGCTTCGGTGCGCGGAATTACCGCCCACACCGGATCGTCGTAGTGGTACAGCCGGTTGACGCTGCGCACCAGGGTCGGCAGATCGCGCGTGCCGCCGGCCTCCGTCTGCTCCATCATGTAATGGCGCAGATTATCCAGCACCGAGAGCACCGCGGGATCCTTGAGCGCGTCGTCGCGGTCGCCCTTGAGATAGATCACCAACTGGTTGGAACCGGCGAAATCGGCGTTGATCGCGCGCGCCGAGATATTGAAATCGGAATTCGGAAACAGCAGCGGCGAACCCGCTTCGGTTTCGCCGATCTGCACCGAGGTCGCCTCATAGGCTCCCGCCGCGACGATCACGGCCGAGATCGCAAATACCGCCCAGCGACCGCGCCGGCTGGTGCAGAACTCGCCCACCCATGCGAGCAGGTCGTGCATCCACTGCGGCACGTAATGGGCGGTCTTGCTCGGACGCGGCAGCACGTCGAGCAACAGCGGGATCAGCAACAGGATGGTAAAAATGTTGGAAAAGCCCCAGAAACTGGCGAAGAAGGCGAGCTTGCGAACCAGCGGGATGGTCGCGACGCCGAGCACCAGGATGCCGGCCGCGTCGGCGAGCACGCCGATACCGCCGGGCAGCAGCAGCTCGCCCATCGCGATTGCAACCGCGTGATGCTTATCGCCCGTAGCTTCGAGCTCTTCGAAATAGCGTTCGACCATCTGCACGCCGTGGCTGGCGGCGCGCGCCGAAACCAGCAGCGGAATGACGAGGACGAGGGGATCGAGGTTGTAGCCGAGGATGCCGAGAAATCCGAGACCCCACAGGGCCTGCGCGATGGCGCCGACAAATGGCAGCAGAACGCCGTATAGCCGGCGGAAATAAATGACCAGAGTGCCGAAAATGAACAGGAAGGTGACGGCGAAGATCTCCGCCAGCTCACCGGTGTAGAACCATACCCAGCCCTTGAGCATCGGCTCGCCCGCCGCGTACAGCACCGTATTCTTATCCTCGACGTGCTGCCGGATGAGCATTATCTGGTGCTGAATATTTCCGTAATCGAGCCGCTCTTCGTTGAAGCCGGCCAGGACCAGCGCCGCCTTGCCATCGGTCGACAGGTATTTCCCGTAGACGATGTCGTTGTTGTACATCTCCTTTTTGAGTTCGGCGAGATCCTTGGGATCGGTCGGTACCTGTTCGGGCAGAACCGGCACCGATTTGATGAGGCCGCCGGAGCGCGCCTCCAGACGCCGAATCTTGACGTGGGCCAGCGAGGCCACCTGGTAGTGGTTCACGCCGTCTATCTGGTCCACCTTCTCGGTCACGTAACGAATCTTTTTCAGCGTGTCAGTGTTGAAGATGTCACCTTCCTTGACGCGCAATGACAGGCTGACGATGTTGGCGCCGCCGAAGGTGGTGCGGAAATGGTTGTACGCTTTGATGTACGGATGGGCCTGCGGTAGCAGGTCGGCGAACTGGCTGTACATCTGCACCTTGCGCGCGTGATAGCCGAAGAAGATGGTGATGGCGGCCAGGACGGCCAGCGTGGCCCATCGATGCCGCAGCGTGTAGCGCGCGATGCCGTGGGTGACGCGTTCGGCCGCTGGTAGTCTGGTTACGTTCACTGCCATTGAAGTCCCTGCTCTCAGGCTCCGGAGTCCTCGGACTCTGCGCCGATGCGGCCCGCGCTCCGGGAAATGCGACCTAGCCCTTGGCTGCGGCAACGCCCGCAGCCGCGACCAGATCCTTGTCCAATTCCTTCCAGGTCATACCACCATCGTGCGACACCAGAATGGCGCCGTTGCCTCCAGTCATTACGCCCAACGTGGCGTCAGGCGCGAAGGACGCACTGCGAAGCCATGTATACACGCTGTTGGAGACCGCCTCGTCCAGCTTCCAGCCATTGGAGGTTTCGTGCTGGACCGTGCCCAGCAGCCCCGCTGCGACCGCGTTATGTCCGGCGGGAGCCGCGATTGCGAACAGCGAATTGCTTCCGCCGCGCTTCGCCTGCCAGGTTGCGCCGCCGTCAGTGGTCTCGAGCACGTAGCCGCTGGCGGCAACGATGTAGCCCTTCTGCGGCGAGCTCCAGGCGCTGCCGAACAGGTAAAGATCTTGCTCGCTCAATTCGGGAATTCCGCGATGGTAGGCCTCTTCGTCCGTGACGTCCTCGACATATTTGGGCAGCCCGACCACCTTGTCCGACTCGACCCAGGTCTTGCCGCCGTCGGTGGTTTTCTTGATCACGCCGAACTCGCCCTGAATCCACCCGGTCTTGTCGTCGAGAAATGCGACGCCGTTAAGACATTCGTCCTTGTGCAGACTCTGGTCCTCCCAGGTCTTGCCGCCGTCGGATGAGTGAATCACGGTTGCTTCCGGTCCGACGGCCCATATCTGGTTGGGATCCTTTCCGCGCGCCATGCTCAGGAGGTTTTCGCTCACGCCGCTGGGCGGGTTCATCTTGTTCCACGTTTTCCCACCATCTTCAGTGCGCAGGATGAGCGCGCGCTCGCCGCTAATCACACAGTTGCTGGCGTCGGCGCAGCTGACGGCGAAGAGCGAGTAATGGGTGCCGCTCTTCTGCAGCTCCACCTTGGAGCCGTTGTCCGAAATGCTCAGGATGGTGCCGTAGGTCCCGACCGCCCACGCGTGATCTTTATCGACCACCGCCGAGCCGTAGTAATCTTCATGCTCGGGCAGAGAGCGGCCCTCGGCGCTGTTGCCGATACGCTCCTGGATCATGCGCTTTTGCGCTTCGCCCTCGCATCCGATTGACGCGACGCACAGCGCGGCGATCGCCGCACCGGCCACCATCATTCTGCCGATTCTGTTTATAGCCCCGTCAAGCAAAGGACACCTCTCGGGTTTCCAACTATTTCGACCAACCGGCGCAGCTTCGACGGTTTACCCCCGAATCCATGAACGGAATCCCGCCGTTCATAATTCACCGTCGATCCCCGAACAACTGCACGCGGACCCTTGTTGGCGTGCCGCCTTCGGCTCACACGCCCGGTATGTTCATCCTTCAGTTTCCCCGGAAGCTCCGCGCGAGCGGCCCTAATGGGTCGGTTTTCCGCAGGCAAGACTACCCGCGCAGGCCACGCCTCCGAGTGGACGCTATAATGCTTGATTCAAAGGGAATGTCAAGCGTTGGGCGCCCTTAGGCCGAGAGTTTCGTAAATCGCCGGAAATTACAAGATCACTTGTCCGTAACAGGCTTTATTTGGCCAACCCGACGATTGGGAGCGTTCCCGCCCGAGCGCCCGCCATACCAGAACACCACTCGCGGCTCCAACCGAATCAGCCTGTGCATGCGTCCCGCGCATCCCCTCTCCCCCGTGTCACTGGATGCGGCTCGCGGTGGTTGGACTTGAAAAAAAGCCGCCGAAATGCTTTGTGCTATCCGGCAACCCGATGCGAATGGGGTCGCACTTCGGGGGGGAGCACCAACCAAAGGAGCCGAAGCTGATGTTGAGAGGTAGACTATCGTTGTTAGCGCTGATCGTTGCGTCCGTAGCAGTCGCTGCGTGGTCGGGGGTGGGAATGGCGGACGATATTACCCCCGAAAACGTCGGTACCATGGCGATGAACGCCAAGACCGCGCAGGACTACCAATCGCTCGCGAACTATTACGACGCCCAGGCCAAGGCCGCGAAACAGCGCGCCGACGACGCCAAGGCGCAATACGACGCGATCCATGCCGCGAAAGGTAAGCGCACGGGCTCCGACGAAGAGGTGATCACCACCCAGCGCATTTTCATGAAGCGCGCAGTCGCCCACTACGGCGCCATCGCAGAGCAGGACTCGAAGCTGGCCGAGATGTATAACAAGCTGGCGAAATCCGCCGGCAGCGGGAAGTAACTCCGCTTTCGGAATTCCCCACCGGCGGGCGAACTGGTGCCCGCGCGGAAGGCCCGCCGCCCCCTGTCCTCTCGGCCCGCGGCCGATGAGGTCAGGGGGCGCAATATTTGTGCGTCACTGACCCAGCCAGCCAGCCTGATCGAACAGCGCGAGCGAGCCGCAAAGCGCGCGCAGCCGCGCGTGGTACTGTGCGCGCAAGCGCAGCGCGTCATCGATCGTGACCGCGCGGAACCGCAGGCGCGCGCGCGGCGGCGCCTGCGCCACGCGATCAAGATCGCATTGCACGACGGTGCCTATGGTTGCGTAACCGCCGCCGGTAACCGCATCGCGCATCAGCAAAATTCCTTCCTTGCCGCCCGGCACCTGGATCGATCCCACCGGATAGCCGACGTCCACCACGTTGGACGGGTCGGAACCGGCGCCGAAGGGCGGCTCGCGGTCGCGGAACTTGAATCCCGGACCGTGAATCCGATAGCCGATGCGGTCGGCTTCGGTCGAAACCTGCCATTCGCTGCCCAGGAACTCAGCCACGCTGTCCTCGGTCAGACGATAACTGCAAAGGCCCATCAGGATGCGCAACTCGATGATCTCGGGGAAGGCGGGCAAAAGCCTGGCGTCGAGCCGCCGTCCAGTAAGCTCCGCCGCGCTTCTCTGCGCCGCACCGATTGCCAGCGCGTCGTTGGCCGCCAGCGCGCGGCCGCCGATTCCGCCGAAGCGTCCGAGCAGATAGGTCGAGCGGCTGCCGAGCAGCTCCGGCACCTCGATTCCGCCGCCGAAGCAGATGTACGAGCGCACGCCCGCGGTCACCTGCCCGCATCGCAGCCGGTCGCCCGGCTTGAGCGCGAGCGCAACCCACATTGGCGCGGGCGAGCCGTTGAGCCGAAGCTCGAGCGGCGCGCCGGTCACGGCCACGGTCACCTCGGCATCGGTCTCGAGGTCGGGCCCAAGAAAGGTGGTCTCGAGCGCCGCGGCGCCTTCCTGATTGCCGACCAACAGGTTGCCGGCGCGAAACGAAAACTGATCCATCGCGCCCGACGGCGGCATTCCGATGTGGTACCAGCCGAATCGCCCGGCGTCCTGGATGGTCGTCAGCAGGCCCGGGGCGAGAACCCTGATCATGCGCGCGCCGCTTCCTCGAGGCGTTTGAGATAGCGCTCGGGATCCTCGAAATAAGTCGCGGGGCGAAATTCCTGTTCGACGATTTTGTAACGGTAGGTGCCGGCCTCGACTTCAGCGCGGATCGCGTTGAATTCGTCCAGGTCGACCGGCCGCACCTTCCAGCGATCGGCCGCCTTCGCCAGGATGCGGGTTTCGCGCAAATCCACCAGCCGACCCTCGGGCTCGTACATCGGCACCGGTGTTATCCCAATTAGCTGGTATCCCCCCGGCCCGCGCACCGGATAGATCGCCATGAATGCGCCGCCGTGCGACACCGTGCGCTCCGGGGTGTCAGTGCGCGGGCGCACGTACTTGGGCGCCTGTAGCGCGCGCTCGCGCGGCACCATTTGATAGCCCCAGGCGGTGCCGGGAACGAATCCCACCATCGAGATCCAGAACGGCCGGCTGGAGTAAGCCTGAATAAACTCCCGCTTGCTGCTGAACCCATTGAGCCGCATCAGGTATTCCAGGTTGGTGACCGAGGGGTCTTGATGGCGGTCGGCGAACTGTTTGGCGCATTCCTTGGTCCAGGGATCATCGAACAGCACCGGTATATCGACCAGGCGGGAGCTGATGGCCGCGATGTGCCGGGCCTCGTCCTCGAAGCGCTGCAACGTCTTGATCAGCTTGTGCGGGTCGATATCGTCGGGTCGGTAGTGGACGAGATAGGAAGCGTTGCCCGGGCATACTTCGACCACTCCGGGAACGCCCTCGTGCTCGATGGCCTGGCAAATCGAAAGAATCTTGAAGTTGACTTCAAGGCTCATCTCGATGTCGAAATCGACGAAGATGTATTCGTCGCCGCCGAACTCGTAGCGCGTATCCATCGCCCCTGCGCCTAGGCCGCCGCCATTTCGCTCAGCACCTCGTCGGTTACCCGCAGCACCTGCTTGACATCCTCGGCGGTGTGCGCGGCCGAGAGGAAGCCGGGATGATGCGGCGTCAGGAGCACGCCTTTGGACAGCAAGCCCATGCTGAATTCGTACTGGCGCGCGTGATTTGCGCGCATTGCACTGCGCTTGCTCGTCACCGGCTCGTCGATGAAATGGACGTGGAACAGCGATCCGACTCCAGTCACCTGGATCGGGAACCCATGGCGATGCGCGCTCGCGGCGATTCCCTCGCGCACCGCATGACCCATCGCGCCGACGTACTCGTACACCGGATGGCGCTCGAGCTCCTCCAGGGCGGCGAGGCCGGCCGCCATGCTGATCGGATTGCCCGAGAAGGTGCCCGAAGCGAAGCTCTTTTCCTTGAGGTCGGAAGGCTGCTTGGTCGGCGTGATGACCTTCTCCATCAGGTCGCGGCGCCCGCCGAACGCCCCGACCGGAAAGCCGCCGCCCACGATTTTGCCGATACAGCCGAGGTCCGGGCGCACCCCGAAGTAGGCCGACGCACCGCCCAGCCCCAGGCGAAAGCCGGTAACGATCTCGTCGAAGATGAGCATCACCCCGTTCTCTTCGGTCACGCGGCGCAGGGCGCGCAGAAACTCCGGGTCGGCGGGCACCGCGCCGGTGAAAAACGCCGCCACCGGCTCGATTATGACGGCCGCCAGCTCGCGCGCATGGCGGCGTACAAGCTCGATGGCCGCCATGTCGTTGTAGGGCAGCAGCAGAACGTTATCGATGACCGAGTGCGGGATGCCGGCACAGTCGGGCGCGGCGAGCGGCTCGGTGTGCGGGCCCTGGCCGCCAGCGGCGCCGCCGATGAGCGACCAGTCGTGCTGGCCGTGATAGTTGCCCTCGAACTTGGCGATGCGCTCGCGCCCGGTGAAGGCGCGCGCCGCCCTGAGCGCCATCAGCGTCGCTTCCGAGCCGCTGTTCACGAAGCGGATCATCTCCATATAGTCCATCAGGCGCGACACCTTCTGCGCGAGCCGGACTTCGAGTTCGGTCGCCATCAGCGGCAGGATCGCTTCGTCGATCTGTTCCTTGACCGCGCGCCGAATCGATTCGTGGCCGTGGCCGAGAATCGCCGCGCCCACCGCGTCGAGCAGATCGACGTAGTCGTTGCCGTCGACGTCGATCACGTGCGCGCCGCTGGCGCGCTTGACATACAGCGGATACGGCTTGAGGAACTTGGCATTGCCGCTGACGCCGCCCGGCAAAACGGTGCGCGCGCTTTCGTAAAGCTCGCGCGAGCGCGGGGTGCGCGCGACATAGGTGTTGACGAATTTTTCCAGCGCCATCGTGCTCACAGCTCCGCCGAAAATTTCGCGCACATCGCGATGCGGCACCTCGCCGTGCGCGACTTCGCTGCTTCCCGACTCGCAGGCCATGAGCAGTCACTGCTCAGGGCCGTCAGTGCGATCGCGATCGCCAGCCGTTCAGGCATGGGCATGCCCGGCGTGCGCGCGGCCGTTGCCCCTGCTCTTGCCTTTGGGCACCCGGTCGGCAATTGCGCTGCGCGCCTCGACTCCGGCCTTCTTGAGCGCCTTGTGCATCGCGGTCAGCACCTCGGGCGCGTTGATCACATCGCCATGGACGCAGATGCTGTCGGCTTCGACCTTTATGTCCTTGCCGGTGGAGGTCGTGACCTTGCCCTCGGTGACGAACTTCATCACCAAATGGACCATCTCATCGATGTTCTCCTCGCCGTAGGTGCGCTTGACGCCGATCGACCCGTCGTCGGCATACACCAGGCCGGGATAGAACTCCTTGATCACGCGAAAGCCCATGCGTTCGGCAACGTCGAGCATCGGGTGGCGAGGAAGCGCCGGCAGATAGGCGACGAAATTCGGGTCGACTTCGCGAAAGCCCTCGAGGATGGCGCGGGAGTTCTCTTCGCTGAGCTGGGCCCACAGGTAAAAGGCGCCGTGTGGCTTGGCGGCGAGCAGCGGCACGCCCGCGGCGTCGCAGAATGCCTTGACCGCGCCGACCTGGTAGACGACGTAATCGCGCGCCTCCTGCTGCGTGATGTTCATCAGGCGGCGGCCGAAACCGAGCTTATCGGGGAAGCCCGGATGGGCGCCGAGGGTCACGCCGTAGCGCTTGGCGGCTTCGACCGTGCGCCGGATCCAAACCGGGTCGCCGGCATGGAAGCCGCACGCGATGTTGGCGTGGTTGATCTGCTTCATCACTTCTTCGGGGCGGCCAAGCACGTAGTTGCCGAAGGACTCGCCCATGTCGCTGTTGAGATCGATCCAGCTGCGCATTTCGGTAAACCTCCTGGGCCGCGGAATCTCCGCGCGCGTAGTCGGCCGCAATTCAGGGCTGCCTCGGTACGCGATCAGTCCTTGATGTGCGGCATCACTTCTTTCGCGAACAGGCGCATCGAGTTTGTCGTTTTCTCCGATTCAACCCCCGGAAGCTGCATCCAGCAGATAAGATAGTCCATTCCGATCTCGCGCCGGTAACGCTCAATCTCGCGCACGCAATGGTCCGGGCTGCCGATGATGAAGCGCTCGCGATGGCTCTCGAAGGTCACCGTGCCCGGATCCTTGACCAGCTCGCCGCTGTCGTCGCGCAGCGGCCTGACCCCTGACCACTTGCCGTACATGCCACCGTGTATATGCATCACCCCATCGCGCGCCTCTGACTCGGCCTGCGCGGTGGTCGGCGCGCAGTACACCTCGCGGATGACCGGCACGCAGCTCGGGTGCTTGCCGAACCGCTGCAGGTATTCGCCATACACCGCGAGGTGCTGTTTGAGTTCGGACACGTGATGACGCGGCGAGGCGACCAGCGCGTCCGCCCACTGCGCCGCCCGGCGCAGGCCGGCGCGGGTCGAGGCGCCCATCCAGATCGGCGGCCGCGGCTTTTGCACCGGTTTGGGCGTGACCGAAAGCTCGGGAATCTTGTAGTAGCGCCCATCGTACGAAAACGACTCGGTGGTCCAGGCCTTGATCATGATCTCGATCTGCTCTTCCATCCGCTGCTCGCGCCCGGAGCGCTCCTCGCCGTGACCGGCGAACTCCTCGGGCCGGTAGCCGGCCGAGACGCCGAGCACGATGCGCCCGTTGGACAGGTTGTCGAGCACGGCAACGTCTTCGGCCGACTGCACCGGCCGATGCAGCGGCAGAAGATACATGCTGGTGCCGATAGTCATGCGGCGCGTGCGCGCGGCCATCGCCGCCGCGGTCACCAGCGGGGCCGGGCAGATGCCGTCGGCGAGAAAGTGATGCTCGACCAGCCAGGCGGAAGCGAAGCCCAGGTCCTCGCCCACTTCTATCTGCTCGAGCATCTCGCGATAGATCTGCGCCTGCGGCGTGGACTTGTCCGGCCGCGACTGCAGTGAATAGAGAAGACCGAAACGCATCGCTTCCTCCCCGGCTGGGAACTGAGAATCGACCCTGGAAATGAGCGTGGACTGAAAAGAGAACCAGTCCTGCGGGTGCTATACCACACCCCGCGTCCCGGCGAATAGTCGCTTACAATTGGCCTGAAAAGACCGTCATAAAAGCCAAAAAAAAGTGCATGGATGGGACTTGTCGAGCGACCCGTCTTATGAGACAACGTTCCAGATATTTGTCGGGTCCTCAGTTTACTCTAGCTAGCCGGGGGAGAGGCATCGCTGGAGCGCGCTGCTCGTCCAAAGGCTGGGAAGGAAGGATGATGTTGATGCGAAGACTAGGCATGTACCTGATGGGCGTCGCCGCCATGTGTATGGTGGCCGGATGCTCGGCCAACGAGGATCAGAGGAACTGCGAAACCCTCGGCGCCCTCGGCGGCGCGGTCGTCGGCGCGGGCGTCGCCACCGCCGTTATCCTGACCACCAAAAATCATGGCTCGAATGAAGGTACCTACTTCTCGTGGGCCATTCCCACGGGCTTGGCAGCAGGTGGCCTGGCCGGCGGTCTGATTGGCCATTATCTGTGTCCGCCGCCGCCACCGCCTCCTCCGCCGCCGCCTCCGCCTCCGCCGCCGCCTCCTCCTCCGCCGCCTCCGCCGCCGCCGGAGAAGCTAATCCTGCGCGGCGTGCATTTTGACTTCAACAAGTACAACATCCGCCCGCAGGACGCGGCGGTGCTCGACGAGGCCGCGGACGTGCTCAAGCAGCACGGCAACGTGACGGTGAACGTCAACGGCTACTGCGACGCGATCGGTTCGGTGCGCTACAACCTGAAGCTCTCCGAGCGCCGCGCCAACGCAGTCGTCAAGTACCTTGCCGATCACGGCATCGCGGAAAGTCGTCTGATGCCGCACGGCTATGGCAAGACGGACTTCGTCGCGACCAACAAGACCGCCGAAGGCCGGGCCCAGAACCGCCGGGTTGAGTTGATCCCGAATCAATAGGCATCCGGCGCGAGCGTGAAAACAAACGGCCGCGGCCCAAACAGGGCCGCGGCCGTTTTGATTTTCCGTCGATGCGGCTCAGCGCTGGGAGAGGCCGTCCGCCCGCGGCGTCTATTTCACCTCGACCCTGATCTCGCGGTACACGGTCTTGCCCACATTGGTCAGGTCGCGCTCCACGCCGGCGGGCAGCCAGTAAACGTCCTTAAAGTTGCGGGTCTCCTCTTTGACCCGCTCCGGACCGGCCGTGGCACGTTCGACCACCTTCACCTTGGCCGGTTTGACCACGAACACCGCCGCGTCCAGCTCCGCCTTGCGCCTGCCCATCGATTCTCCCGGCGGCAGGGTGGTCTCGACGATGCGCATGCGATCGTTCTCGAGCACGCAGATACCGGCGGCGCGATCGGGCGAGCCGACCAGCGCATCGCAGGAGGTGAATCCCGCGCGATCCTGATCCGGCCGCGGCGGCCGCTTGATTTCGATCAGCGCCTCGCGAAACGGCGTGTCGCCGACGTTGCGAAAGCTCTCCGTGCCGCCGGCCTTGATGTAGTACACCGAGCGATCGTGAGCGATGAAGTCGTAGGGGCCCACGTCGCGATCGTCAACCCGCAAGTTTGCGCCGCTGGTGATATACAGAACGTAATCGTTGGTGTGATGATGCAGTCCGAAGGTCTCGCCCGGACCAACATCCATCTCCCACACCCGCACCTCCTGGTTCTCAAACAGCGACCGCGTCGCTATCTGAGTCATCGGATGCCTGGATTTGGCTTTCGACTGATGCTTTGCTTCGGCTACATGTCCGCTGCCGGCCATAGTCTCTTCCCTCCCGATCGCGCGCGCACGATCTTTCGAGATTTCTCTGCTTCGCCCTATAGCACTTCCGCGCGCGCCAGCGCCAATAGCCAGACGAGCGCGGCGCGGCTCAGACTTTGAACCGGTAGTAATCGGGACGGCCCGCGGTCCACTGTTCGCCCCACATCTGAAACCCGCCGTCCACGGCGATCGTCTCACCCGTGATGAATTTGCCAGTCGGCCCGGCCAGATAACAGCAGGCATCAGCCACGTCGCGCGCGTCGCCCAACTTCATCATCGGATTGGCGCGGCGGAACTCGGCCCGCGCCTCCTCGGGGTAAACATTCATGCCTTCCGTGGCAGTAACTCCGGGAGCGACGCAATTGACGCGAATTCCCAGCGGAGCCCATTCGACCGCCAGCGTGCGTCCGAGATAAATCACGCCCGCGCGCGCGGCGCAGGTATGCGCGATTCCGGGCAATCCGCGCTCGACCACCGCCACGATATTCACGATACATCCGGGCGCCGCCGCATCGCGCCAGCGGCGCGCCGCCGCCTGCATCATGTACCAGGTCCCGTTCAGGTTGGTGTCAATTACCGCGTTCCATCCCTTGACGCTGAAGTCGATCGCCGGCTGCGGAAATTGTCCGCCCGCGTTGTTGACCACGATGTCCAATTGACCGAAGCGGCGCCATGCCGCATCAAACAGCGATGCAACCTGCTCGGGATCGCGAATCGTCATCGGGTGAACGAGGCAATCGATCCCGAGTCTGCGCATTCCCTGCGCGACACTTTCAAGCGGTTCCGGCTTTCGGCCGCAGATGACCAATTTCGCGCCCAAGCGGCCGAATTGATACGCGATCGCCTTACCCAGTCCGGTCCCCGCGCCGGAGACAAGCGCTACCTGGCCATCGAACAGTCCGGGCCGCCAGCTCAACTCCATCGTTGCGAGCTGCTCGTCGCTGAATCCGAATATGCGGTGAATATCTTCCATTGACGATCCTCGGCTCGATTTCACAGCCGTCCCGACGATGGGTCGGGCAAATTGGCCTGCCGCACCTAGTCTGTACGTTTCGACTAACGATCCGCGCAACTCGGCGTGTTTCTTTTTTCGCTGCGGCTCTTTTCTTAAGCAATAGACCTGTGAAAAGATTAATAAAAGTCAAATATAGATATTATATCCTTCTAGACGCTATTAATCATTGAATATTTAGTTTAGACATTTGATTTTATTGATTTCAGTGTACAATTCGGTCACATTATGTGTAGAAGCAACGGCCTGCAGAATTTCAGGGGGGAGATTCTGCTGGACGCTGAGTGAGTCAAAGGCCGCTGCGGCTTAGTCCGTTTACCTGTCGCATCCGCTCCCGGACCTGAAAAGCACCCTCACATCCTGACCGACGCCCGAAGAAGTCGGCCAACGCCGCGCTCGCCGACATGAGCGCGGGCTGCGGAGTCTCGTCTCCGCCGCCGCACACGCAGGGGGGATTTGTGTAATGGAAGGTTTCGTCCGTCGTCTGATTAGAGTTCCGGCTGTTTTTGCGATTGCCCTTTGGCTCTCGTCCGTTGCGCTGCCGTCCGCGTACGCCGGGTTTGTGAGCGTGACGTTGAGGGGCAGACCTCTGCTGCAACAGCGAATTCGACACTCCGCAAGCCCGACGCCAACGAGAACGCCTGCGCAAAGTCCGAGACCGACACGCACCCCCAGCCAGACCCCGAGCCCAATCCCGAGCCCGACGCCGAAGCCGGCCCCGACTGCGAGTGCGACGCCTGCCGCGACTCCCACACCCACCAATTTCGGCGCCGAAATAACCATCAATTCGCCTGTAAACGGGCAGACCGTCAGCGGCACCGCGGTGCCTGTGGTGGTCACGCTCGGCCCCGATGTCTGGTGGGATCAGTTGCAGGTCGACGGTGTCAGCGTGTTCTCGGGCAGCGGCAATTTCTCGTGGGACTCGACCACGGTGGCCAACGTCACGCATACGTTGATGGTTCGGGTGTTTCAGCAGGGCGGCACAGTGCCGATAGGTACTGCGTCCATATCGGTGGTCGTCAGCAATGCCGCCCCGACGCCGACGCCGACTTCTGACCCGACCTCGACCCCGGCGCCAACCGGAACGCCGACGCCGGCCCCGAGCGCCGCGCCGTCACCGGTCGCTCACTACCCATTGGTCGGACCGGGCATCTCTCTGCCTACCGAGTCAAGTTGTGCAGCGTCGGTCAGTGCGAGCCCCGAGTCGGAAAACGCGCCATGGAATGCCAGCGACGGGACCGGGTACAACAGCAACGCCGGTATCGCTAATACGCCGTCATACTTTTACGCCAACGCCGGCAGCCAGCTCGGCTATCCTAACGCGGACTTTGCGCAGGTCGATGGACGGTATGCCGGAACTACCGAGGACATCATGCGCGTCTACTCGTGCAAGTGGGGCGAGGACGAGAACTGGATGCGCGCCCAGTCATGGATCGAGACGGGATGGCATCAGGATTGCGCCGCGATGCACGGCGGATCCGGATGCAACGAGAACGGCGATTACAACCATCCAGACGGCACCTGTTCCGGCCTGGTCGCCGGCCTGAGCGATAGCGGATTCGCGGTCACGAACAGCAGCGGGCTGTACGTCTTTGGCAATTCGTTCGGTCTTGGCGCGTATGCAAGCTGGGGCATTATCCAGTCGAAGTCGGCATGCGCCGAATACTATGCGCAACCGATGCTCGCGCTGTCGACGAGCTGGGGCGAAGACTACGAAGGCGCCAAGTTCCGCTCGTGCTTGAACGGCGACGCCAACAGCAGGTTCAACAGCAGCGCCTACCTGAACGATGTGAACAATGCGAGAAACAATCCCAACGGTAAATACAGCGGCAGCGAACCGGCCTATCTTGGATCGGGAGAAACCAACCTCCAGCACCTGGCGCTCGGCTGCGTGATCACCCACTACTCGGGCGGATGGTTCGACAGCAGCGCCTCGAGCTATGCGACGGCATTCGTCAACGCCCTGAACACGCATCCGTGGCCCGGAGGCCTGCACTGACGGTCAAACGGCACATGGGCGGCGGCGAAGAGTGCGACGACGAGGCGGCGTGCGGCTCTCCAGGCATCGCGCGACGAATGAACGCGGCCGTTTTGGCTCGCGGGCCGCGCATGCTGCGCCGGCCCGCCGCCGCGGCTCAGCGCGACGATGCAGCGCCGGAGGCAAGGCCCCCGGACGGCGAGGCGCACGCCGCCCTTTCCGCTTCGAGCTGCGGCCGCACACTGCCTGCCTCACGCTCGATTTGCTGCAGCAGCATCTCCGCGCCTTCGGTCCGGCCCTGACGCGCAAGCGCCTCGAGGCGTCCGCACAGCTCAGCCATCCGGGCCAGACCGAGGCTCAGACACGAGCCTTTGAGTTCATGGGCGCGCTCGTCCATCGCGTCGAAGAGCCGCCGGCCCACGGCCTCGCGCACGGAGCGCATCCGCGCCTCGAGCTCGCCGTAAAACATGTCGATCAGCTCGCCGAGGAAGTCGCCGCTTTCGGATCCACGCGATAAATCCTTCAGCTCGAGCATCACCTCCGGATCGATGCTCTCGCAACTCGCGCCCGAGACCGCGCGCAATGCGGCGCCCGATCCGTTCGGCGCCGCCCGCAACGGCACCCATCGCGCAAGCGCGGCCTCCAGGGCCTCGAGCCGCACGGGCTTGGCGATGTAGTCGTCCATTCCGGCAGCGAGGCATCGCTCGCGCGCTCCGTCCTGTGCGAACGCCGTCATCGCGATGACGATGGTATGCCGCCGCCCGGCTTCGCGCCGGCGAATCTCGGCGGTGGTCTCGTAACCGTCCATGCGCGGCATCTGACAATCCATCAGCACGGCCGCGTATGTGCCGCGCTCGAGGATGTCCAGCGCCGCCGGGCCACTGTCGGTCGCCTCGGCGACGTAGCCGAGCTTGCGCAACTGGTTGAGCGCGAGTTTCTGATTGATCGCGTTGTCCTCGACTACCAGCACGCGCATCACGCGCTGCGGCTGAAGGCGCGCGGGCATGCCCGCGATCGACTCGCCGCCGGCCGCCTGGCCGGGCCGAGCCCCGTCGCGATGCGACAGGAATTCGCGCAGGCATTGGAGAAGCTGGGATGGTCTGATCGGACGCGCGATCCAGCGATCCGCGCCGGCCGGATGACGCGCGCGCTCGGTCGCGCCGGCGACGGCTGAACCGGCCGCTATCAGCCAGACGCGCGCGAGCGCAGGTTCGGCCCTGATCGCGTGCATCGCCTCCGCGCCCGCGTTGGCCGTCTGATGCAAGTCGACGATGGCAATCTCATAGGGCGCTCCGGCGCTTGCGCGGGCGCGCATCAAACCCAGCGCCTCGGCCGTGTCGGCGGCGCTCTCGGCGCGCGTGCCCCATGCGGCCAGCCGCTTGCACAGACCGGCGCGCAGGGTCAGGTTGTCTTCGATCACCAGGACGCGAAGCTGACCGAACTGCAGGCGCAAATCCGCCTCCGCGCCGTCGCGGGACGGACGCTGCCTGGCCAGCTTCATGGTGAAGCGAAACGTCGAGCCGCTTCCGGGTTCGCTTTCGACCTCGATGCGGCCGCCCATCCGTTCGACCAGCTGGGCCGAGATCGCAAGGCCAAGCCCCGAGCCGCCGTGGCGGCGCGTGGTCGAGCCGTCGACCTGCGTGAAGGGCTGGAACAGCAGCTTCTGCGCGGCCGGCGCGATGCCGATTCCGGTGTCGCGCACCTCGCAGCGCACGCAGGCCTCGGCGACGGACGCGGCCTCCTTCACCAGGCGTACGACGATCTCGCCGCGCTCGGTGAATCTGACCGCATTGCCGATCAGATTCACCAGCACCTGCTGCAGGCGCGCCGGATCGCCGCGCAACAGTCGCGGCACGTCGTCGTCCGCGTCGATGATAAGCTCGACGTTGCTGCGCTGCGCCCGTTCGCCGAACAGTCCAATGGCGGTTTCGACCACCTGCAGCAGATCGAAATCGATTTGCTGCAACACCACCTTCCCCGCCGCAAGCCGCGAAAAATCGAGCAGGTCGTTGACCATGCCGAACAGCAGATCGGTGCTGAGCTGCACGGTTTCGGCATATTCGCGCTGCTCGGGCGTGAGCTCGGTCCCGAGCAGCAACTGGGTCATACCGATGATGCCGTTGAGCGGCGTGCGAATCTCGTGGCTCATGTTGCTGAGGAACTCAGAGCGGATGCGCTCGGTTTCGAGCGCCAGGTCTCGCGCGCGCTGCATTTCCGCTTCGGCCCGCTTGCGCTCGCTGATGTCGCGCATCACCGCCATGCCGCCCAGGATGGCGCCGTCGTCGGTCTTAACCGGTCGCGCGAAAACCTCGATCCACAGCTCAGCCGGCGCCTCGGGCGCGCGCAGCAGGTATTGTGCGTTGCTGACAGCCTCGCCGCGAGTTGCGCGCGCGAGCGGAAAATCTTCCGCGGCCAGCGGCTGTGCGCCCACTGCAGCCAGCAGCTGTATGCGATCGGCCGCGTCGCGCAGATGCCAGCCCTTCAGGTCTGCGCCGAGCATCGCGCGCGCGCCTCGATTGCACTGGACCAAGCGCAGGTTGCGATCGCAGACGATGACGCCCTCGACCATGTTGTCGAGCACGAAATGCAGCAAACCGAGCTGATTTTGCGAAGAAATCGGCGCCTCGGCCGAAATCGATTCCGCGTCCGCCGAAGTCGCAAGACCGCGCCATGCTCGCGTCCTCAGATATTCGAGCAGATTCGCTCCAATCGCGGATAAATCAGGTACGGACACATTCACGCTCGTCAGCGCGACACCTGGTGTCGGTCCGCGCAACATTATGCGCGCGCAATCACAATCGCTGCGCGCCCGTGCACGCAGGTGTCTAGTACGCTGCGCGTGGGATACGACCAGAAAAATCGCTCCCATGCACGCGCGATGCAGAATGTGTGCCTAGATTAGCGATATAGCGCACGGATAGTCAGTCGATATCTAAAGCTGCAGGGCGACGAGCGGCAATTTTCTCTTTATTTATCCATAAACATCACAAATCCCCCTAAGAGCGCCTGGTCGCAAGCATCTAGTAACAGGGCCTCAATCCCAGCCCGCTATGTGACCGTGCAACCCCGCGTCAGGACTTGTAGTAGCCGCGCAACGAAGGCGCCAAACTCAGTATCGCACCTGCGACAAACTCCGCTTTGGACAAGTCCGGATCTTTCGCTCATTCATGCCGATCAAAGTTCTTTTAGCTTTAAATATGCGCGGCTGAATATAAATTGGCGGACTATCTATCGTCCTTTCATCGATGATGCTACAGAGGCAATAGCGGCCTTTGGCCGCATCTGTCGGCTGTTGTCGCCGGCGCGTCGCGCTGACGCGACAGCGCGAAAGATACGGCGCCCGCGAATACGTTCCGCTCGCGACGCGCTGAGGTTTCGAGCGGCTGTATGAGACCGGGGGGGGCGAAAAGATGAACCGAGACAGTGACCGGCCGCTGTTCGGGCGGCAGCAGAGCAAGGTTATGACCGTCGAGGAGGTGTCGGAATATCTGCACGTGCATCCGTCCACCATCTATCGATTGATCAAACGGCGTAAAATTCCCGCATTCCGCATCGGCAGCGATTGGCGTTTCAATATCGAAACCATCGACAAGTGGCGCGCCGAGATGGAGGGCGGCGCTCCCGAAGTGCAGAAGAACAGGAGCTGATGCTGAACCGCCCGGATTTATAGCGCGTTCGCGCCCGCCGCCGGCCCGACCATTCCGGTGCGCTCCATCCGCTCGCCCCGGAGCTGCGGGACGCATTATGATGCGGACTTGATGAACCAGCTTCCGCTTTCACGTTTCAAGGTCATCGACCTGACACGCGCGCGCGCCGGGCCAACAGCGGTGCGCCAGCTCGCCGATTGGGGCGCCGACGTACTCAAGATCGAGTCGCCGGCCAACGATTCGACCGAGGTCGGTTCGCGCGCAAGTCCCGATTTCCAGAACCTGCATCGCAACAAGCGCAGCCTGACGCTCAACCTCAAGAATTCGGAAGCGCTCGCGATTTTAAAGCGCCTGGTCGAAACCGCCGACGTGGTGGTCGAGAACTATCGGCCCGACGTCAAGCACCGTTTGGGCATCGACTACGCCAGCCTGCGCGCGATCAATCCACGCCTGGTCTACGCCAGCATCTCCGGCTTCGGTCAGGACGGGCCGTATGCGAACCGTCCGGGTCTCGACCAGATTGCGCAGGGGATGGGCGGTCTGATGTCGATTACCGGACTACCCGGCCAGGGGCCAGTGCGCGTGGGCATCGCGGTCGCCGACCTGTGCGCTGGGGTGTTCTGCGCGATGGGGATTCTGCTCGCGCTGCTCGAGCGCGAGCACTCGGGGAACGGCCAATGGGTGCAGACCTCTCTGCTGGCGGCCCAGGTGGCGATGCTGGATTTTCAGGCCGCGCGCTGGCTGCTCGCGGGAGAGGTGCCGGAGCAGGCCGGCAACAATCATCCGACCGCGATCCCGACCGGCGTGTTCGCGACCGCCGACGGTCATATCAATATCGCGGGCTCGGGCCCGGAACTGTTCGCGCGCCTGTGCAAGGCGCTCGGGGCCGATCAGCTCGCGGCCGATCCTGATTTCGCCGGCGGCAAGGCGCGCCTGCGCAATCGCGACCGCCTCAACGCGGCGATTGAATCGATCACGCGCACCCGCACCTCGGCCGAATGGATCGAGATTCTCAATCGCGCGGGCGTCCCCTGCGGACCCATCTACCGCATCGACGAAGTGTTCGCCGATCCGCAGGTGCGGCATATCGGTATCGTGCGCGCGGTCGAGAGCGCTGCGCACGGCCGCCAGACGCTCGTCGGTCAGGCAGTAGAGCTGAGCCGCACGCCCTGGCAATTGCGCACGCCGACTCCCGAAAAGGGCGAACACACCGACGCGGTGCTGAGCGAACTCGGCTACGATGTGGCGGCGATCGCGGCGCTGCGCGCCTGCGGCGCGATCTGAGCCCATTCGAGGCTCGGCGCCTCTTGCCCGCATCGGAACCGTTGGCTAGCCTGCACCCGTCTTGAGAATTCCCGCATTCATATTCGCCATCGCCACGTTGGCGCTCATCGGGACAGCGATCGCTCCCGGCACGTGCGGCGCGGATGACGCCGCCGGCAAGGTCAACGTCGACGTGGTCTGCCATTGTCCCGATCCGGTCGGACAGAATTTCTGCGCGACTTTCAAACAACGGATCGACAAGTCGGTGGGCTACGAACTGGCCGACGACACCAGCGGCTACGGAATGGGCGTGCACCTGTCATGCGTGGACATGTGGACGGGAATCGACAACAAGCTTGCCGGGCGGATGTCGGCGGTTTCGGTCACATTCACCATCTACTCGGACAAGCTGCCGGGCGAGGTATTTGAGGATTCATCGGTGTTCCGAGTCGGGAAGGACAAGGTGCCCGATATGTCGGAGCAGGTCATGCTCGCGCTCGGCCAGCTGATAAGCGCCAACGCGAATTTCTTCGAGAGCATGCGCGCGAGCGCCGCGGCGGGCGGATCGGCTCCGGCTCAATCCGCGCCCCCATCCGCCTCGACACCTGCGCCCTGAGGCGGACGCGGCCGCCGCGTACCGGCTGTTTCAGCGCTTCAATCCTTCTTTTCGGGGGCGAAGAACGCGATCGTGCGCGCTTCGATGCTCTCGCGCGGCGCCGCATCGCGAGGCGATGACGGGTCGTCGAAGGCCGTATGCGCAGTCCACCGCGCGCGCCCATCGACGGCCGAATCGTAACACTTGAGCAGCAGAGCCTCGTCGCGCTGCATGTGCGGAAAATACACCCAACGATGCTCCGGGTTGTAGGCCACGGAATAAACCTCGCCGGTGCGGTCGCGATACTTCAAATCCGTCGCGATGAAATCGCTCGGGCGCAGGCTGCTGGCGTCGCATACCGCAAGCGGCGCCTCCTCGACCGGGCCGCGGATCGGCCGCCATACGTTGATGAAGGCGAAGCGGTTCCTGAGCAAGCCTTCGGCCTCGCTGCCGAGCAGATCGCGCACGCGCTGCGGGCCGGACTTGAGCGTGTAGTCGTTATGCGCGAAGCGCACCGGCTCGCGCGCACCGTTGAGTCCTTCCTTGGCCATCGGCGTACAGCGCACGTTGTGATCGAAAACCAGCACCCGCGCCGCGCCGGTCGCCTGCTTCACCAGGCATTCGACCTCGCGATAATAGACCGCGCGCACCTCGGCTTCGTCGTAGAAGTTAACCGTCGCAGTGGGATGGCGCACGAAGGCGAACCCTTCACGGTCGAGCGCCGGGCGTTCCTCGAGCGCGCGTCCGTTCAGAATCTCCATCACGTGCTTGATGTTCCGATAACTGCGCTGAGGCGTGCCGTCTTCGGTCTTGTACATGTAGGTGACCGGCTTCTCGCCGGTCACGAACAGGTAATTGAGCGCGGCCTGAACGCGGGCAACGTCCTCGGTGGCTTTGGCCTGATTCATCGTGTTTGTCCCCTGCATCGGTGCGGTCGTCCTAAAGGCGGACGTCAATTACCTAAGACGTAGAGCAATTTCCGTGCGCGCGACAATAGCCGCGAAAGGCTGGATTTCCATGCCTCTGAAATTTTCCCGAATTGCGAGAAGGCGGCTAGCAACCCGAGATCTTCGCAAAACGCAGATCAGGCGGCGGACTTAACGCGCTCGAGCGCGGCACGCAGGCGGTCGACTGTCCGCGACTTGCCAAGCACCGCGATGACCTCATAGATGCCCGGGCTCACGGTGCCGCCGGTCAGCGCCACGCGCACCGGCTGGGCGAGCTGGCCAAGCTTCATCCCGAAACGCTCGAGCACGCGTTCGAAGGCCCCCTGCACGCCCTGCTCTGTGAATTCACCCTCGAGCGCGGCGATCTCATCCGCCAGAGCGCCCAGTGGATCGGCAATCTCCGGTCTGAGGAACTTTGCCGCCGCCTTCGGATCGATTGCGATCGCGTCGCCCAGGTAGAAGCGGGCAAACTCCACCAGCTCGACCAGCGTCTTGGCACGCTCGCGCAGCGTCGCAATCATCTTCTCGAGCCATGCGTCGTCGCCGGGGATGCGCGTGTAGCCGGCGCGCTCGATAAATGGGCGGACCTCGCGCGCAAGCTGCGCGAGCGGCCGCTCCTTCATGTAGTGGAAATTGAGCCACAGGAGCTTTTCGGCGTTGAAGATGCCCGCCGATTTGCCGCACGCCTCGAAGCCGAAATATTGAATCAGCTCGGACTTCGAAAACACCTCCTGGTCGCCGTGCGACCATCCGAGCCGCGCGAGATAGTTCAGCAGGGCTTGCGGGAAGTAGCCCGCGTCGCGATAGGCAAACACCGACGTCGCGCCGTGCCGCTTCGAAAGCTTCTGACCGTCGGGCCCCATCACCATCGGCAGATGCGCATAGGCGGGAGGCTTGAGGCCGAGCGCGAAGAAAATCTGCATCTGGCGCGGCGTGTTCGGCAGATGGTCGTCGCCGCGCACGACGTGCGTGATGCCGAAGTCGGCGTCGTCGAGCACGGTGGCAAAGTTGTAGGTTGGGACACCGTCGGAGCGGAAGATGATCAGGTCGTCGAGCTCGGCATTGTCGAACACGGCGCGTCCCTTGATCAGGTCGTCGACCACCGTTTCGCCAACGCGCGGCGAACGGAAGCGGATGGTGTAATTGCGGCCGGCGCGCTTGTCGGGCAGCGCGAGGTCGGCCGCAAACGGCAGATCGCGGCATTTGCCGTTGTAACCGGGCTTGCGATGCTCGCGTTCGGCCTGCCGGCGCCCGGCCTCGAGTTCTTCGGCCGTGCAATAGCAGGGATACGCCTTTTTTTCGCGCAGAAGCTGGATCGCGCCTTCGCGGTAGCGATCGAAGCGGCTGGACTGGAAATAGGCGCGGTCGGGCGGTCCCTTGTCCCATTCCATCCCGAGCCAGCGCAGGCTTTCGAGGATTTCCTCGAGTGATTCGCGAGTCGAGCGCTCCTGGTCGGTATCGTCGATGCGCAGGATGAACTCGCCGCCGGCGTGGCGCGCGAACAGGTAAGCGAACAGGCCCGAGCGCACGTTGCCGATATGCAGCGCGCCGGTTGGACTCGGCGCGTAACGGGTACGCACGATCACGCTGCGGCTACTCCCATTCGATGGTCGCGGGCGGCTTGGAGGTTATGTCGTACACGACGCGGTTGACCCCGCGCGCCTCGTTGGTGATGCGGCTGGAAAGACGCGCGAGGACCCGCGGGTCGATCCGCGCCCAATCGGCGGTCATGCCGTCGGAGGACTCGACGGCGCGGATCGCGATCACGCTTTCGTAAGTGCGGCCGTCGCCCATCACGCCCACGGTCTTGAGCGGCAGCAGCACGGCAAAGGCCTGCCATAGAGTTGCGCCGAGCCCGGCCGCCGCGATCTCCTCCATCACGATTGCGTCGGCGCGGCGCAGCAGATCGAGCCGCGCGCGCGTCACTTCGCCGACGATTCGGACGGCCAGGCCGGGCCCGGGGAACGGCTCGCGATCGACCACGTCGGGTCCGAGGCCGAGTTCGCGGCCGACCGCGCGCGCCTCGTCCTTGAACAGCTCGCGCAGCGGCTCGACCAGCTCGAGGCGCATGCGCTCGGGCAGTCCGCCGACGTTGTGGTGCGACTTGATCACGGCCGACGGGCCTTTGAACGAAACCGACTCGATGACGTCCGGGTAGAGCGTGCCCTGGCCGAGGAATCTCGCGCCGCCGAGCGCCTGGGCTTGCTTCTCGAACACTTCGACGAAGGTGTGGCCGATGATGCGCCGCTTCTGCTCCGGGTCGACGACGCCTGCGAGCCGCTTGAGAAAAAGGTCGGAAGCGTCGACGACGCTGAGCGCGACGCCGAGGCGGCCGCCGAAGACGGTCTCCATGCGCTCGCGCTCGCCCGCGCGCAGCAGTCCGGTATCGACGAAGACGCATTTGAGGCGATCGCCGATCGCGCGATGGATGAGCACGGCGGCGACTGACGAGTCCACGCCGCCGGAGAGACCCATGATCACGCGCTCGTGCGGGCCGACGCGCGCGCAAATCTCGGCGAGGCGCGTCGCGACGAACGCCGCCGGCGTCCAATCGCCCGCCTCGCCGCAGATTCTGTGCACGAAGTTGCTCAGCACGCGCGCGCCGCACGGCGTGTGCGCAACCTCGGGATGAAACTGGATTCCGCGCATCAGCCCGTCGCGCGTGCGCACCGCGGCATAGGGCGAGTTCACGCTGTGCGCGATCGCTTCGAGCGCCGTGGGTATCGACTCGACGCGATCGCCGTGGCTCATCCACACCGTCTGCTCGCGCGCGGGCAAGTCCTCGAACAGCGCATCGTCGCGATCAATGACGAGAGTCGCGGGACCGTATTCGCGCGCGCGCGCGCCCGCGCTCTGCGCGCCCAGATGTTGCGCGATCACATACATGCCGTAGCAGATTCCGAGCACCGGACATCCGACGCGCAGCACCTCGGGCGCGATATCAGGCGCGTCGGCCTCGTAAAGGCTGGCAGGGCCGCCGGACAGGATGATGCCGCGCGGATGCAGCGCGCGAATCTTCTCGAGCGCGAGGTTATACGGATGTATCTCGCAATAGACCTTGGCCTCGCGCACGCGGCGGGCGATGAGCTGCGTGTACTGACTGCCGAAATCCAGGATGAGGATCACGAACTACGACCTTAGCTTAACTATAGCGAAGCGGCGCCCGGCCGTGAAACGAGCCACGCAAGCGGCTTTCCACAGAGTCGCGTTCATCGCGCGGATTTCCGACTTCGCGTCCGCGCGACAATCGGCGCTTCCCTATGCGGACGACTTCGCTTCCCGCCTACTGGAAAACCCTGACCGCGTCGCATAGCTTTGTCAGGCTGACGAACGTTTTGTTTGCCGCATGGAGACCGCGAAAGAGCACCGGGGGGAATTAAGTCATGCGATCGAAAAAGGTTCCGATGGCAGTCACCGCGTTTTCCATTCTGGCGCTGGCCGCGCTGCCCGCGTTCGCCGGGCATGGCCCCAACGGCAAGGGAGACGGGCAGGGCAAAGGCGCGACCGGGGTCGAGGACGGCGGCGGCGGTCATCACCATGGCGGCAAGGGCCATCATCATTCATCGGCCAACTCTCACAGCAACAAGGGCGGCGAGCTTCACGGCCTGAATCGGGCCAACGAGGTCGCGGGACCGCACGGCGAGGAAGGCCGCGAAAACGCGGCCTCGCATCACGGCGGCGCCTCGTCGGGTTCCGACAGCGACGAATAGCGCGCGCGCGATTCAGGCGGACGTGGGCGCGGCCGGCAGCCACACCGTCACGGTGGTGCCTTCGCGCAACCTGCTTTCGATCCGCAGTTCGCCGCGATGGAGCTGCACGATGTGCTTGACGATCGCGAGCCCGAGGCCGGTTCCACCGAGTTCGCGCGAACGCGCCCGATCGACACGATAAAAGCGCTCGGTGAGGCGCGGAATATCCGCGGCCGGGATGCCCTCGCCGCTGTCGGCCACGGCCAGTTCGACGCCATCGCTCCCGGCCGCCGCTCCCGCGTTGCGCGCCGGCCCGACTTCGATGGTGACGTGTCCGCCGCGCGGCGTGTACTTGATCGCATTGTCAAGCAGGTTGATCAGCACCTGATTCAGGCGATCGCGATCGCCCTCGACCCTGACCATTGCGTCGGCGTAGCGCGACTCGAGCGCCACTCCCTGGCGCACGGCCCGCTCGCGCATCAGTTCGATCGCCTCGTCGGCCACACGGCGCAGCTCGAGCCGCTCGAGGCGCAGGGGCGACAGGCCGCGCTCGAGGTCGGAGAGCGTGATCAGGTCGTCGATGAGTCTGGCGAGGCGACGCGCCTGACGCTCGATGATGCTGAGGAAACGCCGCTGCGTATCGACGTCCTCGACGCCGCCGACCAAAGTCTCCGCGTAGCCGCACAGTGCGCTCAGCGGGGTGCGGATTTCATGCGTCAGGTTGGCGATGAAATCGGCGCGCACCGTCTCGTAGGACTTGAGCTGGGTGATGTCGTGAAACACCAGCACCCAGGCCGCGGCGACGCCGGTCTTGGAGCGCACGGGCGCGGCGTTGGCGGAGAGATGATGCGGCGCGGGGCTCTGGATCTGGAATTCGGCGGTGACCAGGCCGTCTTCCGCCGCCGAGGTCATCGAATGGGCGACGAAGTCCTGCAGGCGCGGGTCGCGGCACAGCTCGACGAAGGCGCGTCCGCGATAGTCGCTGTCGGCGTCGAGCGCGAACATCCGGCGCGCGGCGCCGTTGAGCAGCACCACGTCGCCGCGCCGCCCGGTCACCACCACGGCCTCGGTCATGCTGCGCAGGATGGCTTCGAGTTCGTCGCGCTGCTCGGCCAGCACCATGAACTCGCGCGCGACCTCGTCGACCGCCTCGAGCAGTTGATGCTCGGCGCGGCCCAGCGCGTCGCCGCCCCCGTGATGAAGATGCGACGGCGGCCGATGCTCTTCGAGCGCGGCCGCCGCTTCCTCGACGCCTTCGGTGCGGCGCGTCCACGCCGCCGCCACCGCCGAGGTTGCGAGCAGGCCGAGGATGAAACCGGCGGCCAGCGCGCCGACCGTCCATGGCCATGCGCAACGTCCGACGCCCGCCAGTACGCCAAGTGCGAGGGCGGGCGGCGTCAGCGTAAGCAGCACCGCAGCCAGCAGGCGGAGCTGAATCGACCTATCCAAGCGATTCCGGGTTGAAGCGGTAGCCCACGCTGCGCACGGTCAGGATCAGTTCGGGATTCGCGTCGTCGCGTTCGATATGCCGGCGCAGGCGGCGCACGTGCACGTCCACCGTGCGCGGCTCGACGAAGGTGTCGCGGCCCCAGACCAGGTCGAGCAGCTGCTCGCGCGTGTACACGCGCAACGGATGCTGCACAAAGAAGCGCAGCAGCTCGAACTCGCGCAGGGTCATCTCCACGCGCCGGCCGTCGATGAAGGCTTCGTAGGTGCCGAAATCCATCTTGAGCCGGCCACGCTCGAAGCCGCCGCCCTCGCCCGGTTCGCTCAGCAGGCGCGCGCGGCGTAACAGCGCGCGGATGCGCGCCAGTACCTCGCGCGGGCTGAATGGCTTGACCACGTAGTCGTCGGCGCCCATTTCCAGGCCGAGCACGCGATCAACCTCGGCGCCCTTGGCCGTAAGCATCAGAATCGGCATGGTCGCGGTCGCGGGCTGCGCGCGCATGCGCCGACACAGCTCGAGCCCGGACATCCCGGGCAGCATCACGTCGAGCACCATCAGGTCGGGCGCGCGCCGCGCAATGCGCTCGAGCGCAGTATCGGCATCGGCGGCTTCATCGACGATATAGCCCTCCTGCTCGAGGCCATAGCGTACGAGTTCACGGATGTCGCGCTCGTCCTCGACCAGGAGCACGCGATAGCGGGACGCGGGACGCGTCTGGGCCGCAGCGGCGTCATTCATGTTTCTTTTTGTCCATGTGACGGATGGTGCGTCCTTTGACCATGAAGACAACCATCTCGGCTATGTTGGTTGCGTGGTCGGCAATCCGCTCGAGGTACTTGGAAATGAACAGTAACCGGGTCGCGCGCGGAATGGTGTGCGGGTCTTCGGCCATGTAGGAGAGCAGCTCGCGATACATCTGGTAGTTGAGCTGATCGACGTCGTCGTCACGTTCGATAACCTTTCCTGCCAGCTCGGCGTCGTCGCGCAGGAACGCATCGAGACTGTCCTTGAGCATCGACTGCGCCGCGGCCGCCATCCGGGGCAAATCGAGATAGGGCTTGAGCTGCGGCTCCTCATTGAGTTCGAGCACGCGCTCGCTGATGTTGACCGCATTGTCGCCGATGCGCTCGAGGTCGGTGGTGATCTTGAGCCCGGTGGTGATGAAACGCAGGTCGCTCGCGGCCGGCTGGTGCAGCGCGAGCAGGCGTATGCACTGCTCATCGATATCCAGGTCCATGCGGTTGACCTCGGTGTCGCGCGCGATGACCTCGCGCGCGCGCGGCGTGTCACGGCTGACCAGCGCTTCCATGGCCTCGGCGATCTGACGTTCCACCAGTCCGCCCATCTTCAGCAGCGAGCCACGGACGGCGCGCAGGTCCTCCTCGTACTGCCGATTGGTATGCTGCGGCTGCAAAATGTCCATCTGCGTCTCCACGGAGCGCCGGCGATCAGCCGAAGCGCCCGGTGATATAGTCCTCGGTCTCGCGGCGGCCCGGGTTGGTGAAAATCTGCCGGGTCTCGCCGAACTCGATCAGCTCCCCCGCGTACAGAAAAGCGGTGAGATCCGCAGTGCGCGCCGCCTGCTGCATATTATGAGTGACCAGCACGATGGTGTAACTGGTCTTCAGCTCGAGCAACAGCTCTTCGATGCGCGCGGTTGAAATCGGATCGAGCGCCGAACACGGCTCATCCATCAGCAGCACCTCCGGCTCGACCGCCAGCGCGCGCGCCACGCACAGCCGCTGCTGCTGGCCGCCCGACAGGCTCGCGCCCGGCCGCCGCAGCCGTTCCTTGACCTCGTCCCACAGCGCCGCCTGACGCAGGCTGCGCTCGACGATGCGGTCGCGTTCGGAGCGCCGCAGCGCGACCCCGTTGAGCTTGAGCCCGGCCGCGACATTGTCCTCGATCGACATGGTCGGAAACGGCGTCGGCTTCTGGAACACCATCCCAATACGCCGCCGCACCATCACCGGATCGACTGTCGAAGCATAGATGTTGTCGCCGTCGAGCAGCACCTCGCCCTCGGCGCGCGCACCCGGGACGACCTCGTGCATCCGATTGAGGCAGCGCACCAGCGTCGACTTGCCGCAGCCCGACGGTCCGATGATCGCGGTCACGACATTGGGCGGAAAGGCGAGATTGATGTCGTGCAGCGCGCAGAGTTGTCCGAAATAGGCGCTCAGATGACGTGTGGCGAGCTTCTCTGCCATGGCTTCAGCGCACAGCCCGCGCGCTCCCGCTAGTCACCCATCTTACGCCTAACTCGAGTGCTAATACGATGCTGGTAAGGACGAGCGCTCCGGCCCAGGCCTGGCGCTGCCAGTCCGGGAACGGCGAAATCGCGTAGGTATAAACCTGCACGGTCAGCGAGGCGATGGGATTGGTGAGCGAGGTGGACCAGAAACGATTGCCGAACGCGGTGAACAGCAGCGGCGCGGTCTCGCCCGCGATGCGCGCCACGGCCAGAATAACGCCGGTGGCGATGCCGCTGGCGGCCGTGCGCGCGACCACCCAGAGCGTGGTGCGCCAGCCCGATACGCCGAGCGCGAGCGCCGCCTCGCGTAGCTCGTGCGGCACCAGCAGCAGCATCTCCTCGGTGGTCCGCGTGACCAGCGGGATCATGATCACCGCCAGCGCGACCGCGCCCGCCAGAGTCGAAAACCCGCCCATTGGCCGCACCACTATCGCGTACGCAAAAATTCCCACCACGATCGACGGCACGCCCATCATCACGTCGGCGCCGAAGCGCACCGCGCCGGCGACGGGGCTCGAGCGATGCCCCGCCAGGTACAGGCCCGAGCCGATCCCGACCGGCACGCCCATCAGGCTCGCCAGCCCGATGAGCTCGAGCGTCCCGACTATGGCGTTGGCCATGCCCCCGCCCTTCTCGCCCACGGGCGCGGGCATATGAGTGAAGAACGCCAGGTTGAGGCTCGAGGCGCCCTTGGCAACGAGGTAGGCGAGGATGATGAACAATGGCAGCAGCGTGACCGCGGTCGCCGCGACGGTGATCCCCATCATCAGGTCGCTCTTGGCCTTGCGCCATAGTTGGCGGCGAGTCGGCGCTTTTGCGCTCACTGCTCCGCCTCGAACCGGCTTTGGGTGGCGCGCAGGACCAGCCCGCGCGCCACGATGTTGAGTGCGAGTCCCACCACCAGAAGAATCAGCCCCAGTTCGACCAGCGACGACAGGTAAAGTGTCGAGGTCGCCTCGGCGAATTCGTTGGCGATCACGCTGGCGAGGGTGGCGGAGGGCGCAAAAAGCGAGGCTGAGATCTGAGGCGCGTTGCCGATGACCATCGCGACCGCGATCGTTTCGCCCAGCGCGCGGCCCAGACCGAGCATGATCGCTCCGATCACGCCGGAGAACCCATGCGGCAGTACCGCGATGCGCACCATCTCCCATTGGGTGGCGCCCAGCGCCAGCGCCGCCTCGCGCTGGGTTTGCGGCACGGCGCGGAAAACGTCGGTGCATACCGCCGCGATATACGGGATGACCATGATCGCCAGCACGACGCCCGCGCATAACATGCTCACCGCGACGTGCGGGCCCTGAAACAGCGGCAGAAAGCCCAGCACCACGCCGAGCACCGGTTCGACGCGGTCGCGCAGCCATGGGCCGAGCACGAAGATCGCCCATAGGCCGTAAACCACGGATGGGATCGCGGCCAGCAGCTCGACCATGAAGCCCAGGCGCCGGCTGAACCACGCCGGCGCCATCTCGCTCAGGCAGAGCGCCACACCGAGGCTGAGCGGAACCGCGATGAGGAGCGCCAAGGCCGAGGAAACGAGCGTGCCATAGATGAACGGCAGCGCGCCGAAGCGATCGTTGACCGGGTCCCAATCGGTGCTGATCAGGAAGCCCCAGCCGAACGCTTTCAGCGAGGGCCTCGAGTCGAAGACCAGTGCGATCGCCAGGCCGACCAGAATGCAGAGGCCCAGCAGCGCCAACAGCAGTGTGGCCAGATTGAAAATACGATCGCCGAACGGACGAATGTGAAAGGCGGCAGCGCGCCTGGCGCGCACGGGCGCGGCTACATTTTCATGGGCTGCTTCGAGAAATTCGGCCAAGGTGCAACTGGTCCGAGGCGGACGACCCCGCGACCCCATCGCCTCATCCAACTCAAGACTACAGTCGTCTGAACGGGAATTTAACCGACGAATGTTACGGCTGTGTTAACTCGAAGCGCAGCCGCGGTGCATAACGCCAATCAGCGCCGCATTCCGGGGCCCAAGGGTGCGATCGCTTCGACGCCGCCCATGTAGGGGCGCAAAACCTCGGGTATCAACACTGAGCCGTCCGCTTGCTGGTAGTTCTCGAGCACAGCGATCAGCGTGCGCGGCAATCCCAGGCCCGAACCGTTGAGCGCATGGACAAACTCGGGGCGCTCGCCGCTCCGGCGGCGAAACCGCAGGTTGGCCCGCCGCGACTGGAAATCCGCGCAATTCGAGCACGAGCTGACCTCGAGCCATTCGCCCACGCCGGGCGCCCACATCTCGATGTCGTAGCTCGCCGCGCTCTGGAAGCCCAGGTCCGCGGTGCACAGTTGCACGACGCGAAACGGAATCTTCAGCCGCCGGCACACCTCGCTCGCATTTTCGACCAGTTTCTGAAGTTCGTCGTCAGAGCTTTCCGGCGTCACCAGCTTGACCATCTCGACCTTGTCGAACTGATGCCCGCGCTTGATTCCGCGCACGTCGCGTCCCGCCGACATTTTCTCGCGTCGAAAACAGGGCGTGTACGCGGTCATATAGATCGGCAGCCGCTCGGCATCGAGGATTTCGTCCCGATATAGATTGGTCAGCGGCACCTCTGAGGTCGGAATGAACCAGTAGTCCTCCTCGCTGTCACGATACATCGTGTCCGCGAATTTCGGCAGTTGACCGGTGCCGGTGGCGGTCGCCGTATTGACCATCAGCGGCGGAATCACCTCGAGATAGCCCTGCTCCTTGATTTTGAGATCGAGCATCCAGGCGATAAGCGCGCGCTCGAGCCGCGCCCCCAAACCCAGCAGGAGGTAGAACCGCGTACCTGCGAGCTTGACCCCGCGTTCGAAGTCGATGATCCCCAGCCGTTCGCCCAACTCCCAGTGGGGCAGCGGCTTGAACGCGAATTCGCGCGGCTCGCCCTCGCTGCGGATTATCTTGTTGTCAGCCTCGCTCCTGCCCTCGGGCACATACGGCCGCGGCAGGTTGCGCATCGTGAGCATCAGCTCCTCGAAGTGGCGCTCGACCTCGGCGAGTTCGCGTTCGCCGGCGGCGATCCGATCGCCGAGCGCGCGCATCTCGGCGCGCCGCCGCTCGCGCTCCTCGGCAGAAGCCTTGCCGAGCTCGCGCGACTCGCGCGTGCGCTCGGCGCGTTGCTCGTCCAGATCGTGCTGCAGGCGGCGCCGGCGCGCGTCGGCCTCCAGCACCTGCTCGACGTCGGACGGATCGACGCCGCACTTGGCCAGCTCGGCTTTGACGAAATCGGGCTTTTCGCGGATCAGTCGAATATCGAGCATTCAGAATGCATCCTTCAGCAGTTCGAGACGGCGGCCGCGGCGGTCAGCGACGATCGCCACCACGTCAAAGCGCATCGGACGGTCCTGCACGTGGCGGCTTTGCGCGTAGATTTCACCCGCGCGCCGCAGATGGCTCTGTTTGTTACTATCAATGGCTTCCTGCGGCGTTCCGGCAATTTCCGTGCGCCTGGTCTTGACCTCGACGAAGACGAGCGTCGGTCCGTCCATCGCGACCAGATCGATCTCCGCTCCTGCGCCACGAAAATTGCGCTCCAGGATACGGTAGCCCTTGCGACGCAGGTGGCGTTCGGCGATTCGCTCGCCGCGCTTTCCCAGCTCGACGCGTCCAAGGCCGTCGAGCGAGCGCCACCCGAAATCGCGCACCCTCGCCAGGCCCTCGAGCCAGTCGCGCGCGCGCTCCACCATCTTCATCGCCACCCAAACTTAGGTGTCTGATCGCGCGCAGGCAAGCGCCGTCCCGGAACCTGACAGGCCGGAGCTGCGATGTTAGGATTGTTCGGCGATGGAACAGGAACGCATAAGTCTGGAGCAGGTTCGGCACGTCGCGCGCCTGGCGCGCCTGGCATTGACGCCGGCCGAGGAACAGCGGCTGCAGATCGAAATGAGCGAGATGCTCGATTATGTGGACAAGCTCAACCAATTGAACACGGAAGATGTCGGACCCACCGCGCAGGTCGGCGAACCCGGCATAACGACGCGCGAGGACGAAGTCACGAACCCATCCGCGGCGGACGCGATGCTCGCGAATGCGCCGGCGCGCGACGGTTTCTTCTTCAAAGTGCCCAAAATAATCGAATGAACGTGTGCGAATGAGCGATTCAATCAACCTGCCGGCTCATATCAACCTGGCGGCTCATGCGTCCATCCGCGGTCTTCACGCAGATGACCTCTGAGCTCAACCGCCTGACGATCGCTGAGGCGAGCGCGCGCCTGCGCCGGCGCGAAATCAGCTCGCGCGAGTTGACCCGCGCCTGCCTCGATCGAGTCGCCGCGGTCGAACCGCGCCTCAACGCCTTCATCACCGTGACCGCGGACGAGGCGCTGCAGCAGGCCGAGCTGGCCGATCGCCGGCTCGACCAAGGCGACGCGCCCGCGCTCTGCGGCATCCCGCTCGCCATCAAGGACATCTACTGCACGCGCGGCGTGCGTACGACGTGCGCCTCGAAGATTCTCGACAACTTCGTGCCGCCCTTCGACGCGACGACGATAGCCAGGCTGCGCGCGGCAGGCGCCGTGTTCGTCGGCAAGGCCAACCTCGACGAATTCGCGATGGGCTCGTCAACCGAAAATTCGGCGTATGGCGCGACGCGCAACCCGCACGGCCTCGAGCGCGTCGCGGGCGGGTCATCCGGCGGCTCAGCGGCGGCGGTCGCCGCGGACGAGTGCCTGGCTGCGCTCGGCACCGACACGGGCGGCTCAATCCGCCTGCCTGCCGCGTACTGCGGCGTGGTGGGAATCAAGCCGACCTACAGCCGCGTCAGCCGCTTCGGCGTAATCGCCTATGCATCGTCGCTCGACCAGGTCGGGCCTTTCGCCCGAACCGTGCGCGACGCGGCCACCGTGCTCGAGGCGGTCGCCGGTCCGGACCCGCTCGATGCGACCTGCTCGGGGCGGCCCGTGCCCGATTATGCGCGTGCTCTGAGCGGTGAGGTGCGCGGAATGCGTATCGGGGTGCCCAAGGAGTTTTTCGTCGAAGGGATGGATGCCGCGGTCGATAGCGGCGTGCGTGGCGCAATTGCCGGCCTCGAAGAGCTGGGCGCGGAGTCGGTCGAGATTTCGCTGCCGCACACCGATTACGCAGTTGCGGCCTACTATCTGATCGCGACCGCCGAGGCGAGCGCCAACCTCGCGCGTTACGACGGAGTGCGTTACGGTTTGCGCGCTGCGGCCGACAATAACATCGAGCTGTACAATCGCACGCGCGCACAGGGTTTCGGCGCCGAGGTCAAACGGCGCATCATGCTCGGCACCTTTGCGCTCTCGGCCGGCTACTACGACGCCTACTATCTCAAGGCGCAGAAGGTACGCACGCTCATCCGGCGCGATTTCGAACTGGCCTTCGAAAAGTGTGATATCATTGCGGCGCCAGTCGCGCCGAGTACCGCGTTTCGGTTGGGCGAGAAGACCGACGATCCGATCAAGATGTACCTGTCCGATATTTTCACCATCTCGGTGAACCTGGCGGGTCTGCCGGGAATGTCGGTGCCGTGCGGCATCGACCCGGAGGGCATGCCGATCGGCCTGCAACTGATCGGGCCGCCATTCGGTGAAGAGGCAATTTTGCGCGCGGGTGACGCCTGGGAGCGCTCCGGGAAATTTGCGCCGCCCAGGTCGCGTCTTTAGGACGCAGGCTGGTCGAACATGAATAGCGACTCGTACGAAGCGGTAATCGGGCTCGAAGTTCATGCCCATATGCTCACTCGCTCGAAGCTGTTCTGCGGGTGCGCGGCTGATTTCGGCGCGGCGCCCAATCACAACGTATGCCCGATATGCATGGGAATGCCGGGTGTGCTGCCGGTGCTGAACCGGCACGTGCTCGAACTAGCTATTCGAACCGGACTCGCGGCCCATAGCAGGATCGAACCGCATTCGACCTTCGCCCGCAAAAGCTACTTCTATCCCGACCTGCCGAAGGGCTATCAGATTAGCCAGTACGATCAGCCACTATGCCGCGGAGGTTATGTCGAGCTTCCGCCGCGCGAAGGGAGCGAGCCACGACGCATTCGGCTGGTGCGAATTCATCTCGAAGAGGACGCCGGCAAGAATATACACAGCGAGAATGCAAGCCTGGTCGATTTCAACCGCTCGGGCGTGCCGTTGATGGAGATCGTCAGCGAACCGGATATCCGCTCGCCCGAAGAGGCCGTCGATTATCTGCGGGAATTGCGCGGGATCCTGGTCGCGGTCGGCGCCTCGGACGGCAAGATGGAAGAAGGCAGCCTGCGATGCGACGTCAATGTCTCGGTGCGGCCTCGCGGAACGAGCGAGCTGGGGGTAAAAACCGAGATCAAAAATCTCAATTCCTTTCGCTTCGTCGAAAAAGCCATCGTGTACGAAGTGAAACGCCAGATCGAGGAGCTGTCCGCTGGCCGGCGTATCCCGCAGGAGACTCATCTGTGGGATCCCGAGCGTGAAGTCACGCGCCCGATGCGTTCCAAGGAATTCGCCAATGACTATCGCTACTTCCCGGAGCCCGATTTGCCTCCCGTGCTCGTTGCGCCCGACCTGGTCGAGAGCATCGCCGCCGCCATGCCCGAGTTGCCAGCGCAAAAGCGCGAGAAGTACGGGCGGGATTTCGGCCTCTCATCCTACGAAGTCGGCGTGCTGCTCGGCCGCGACGACCTGGGCGATTATTTCGCCGCCGTCCTCGCCGCCGGAGTGAACGCGAAGGCGGCCGCCAACTGGGTAATGACCGAAGTGCTGCGCGCGGCCAACGAATCCGGCAAGCCGCTCGCCCAGGCAGTGCCGCCGCCGCAGCAGACCGGCGAGCTGCTCCGGATGGTCGAGCAGTCGCGCATCAGCCTCAACGCGGCGAAGAATGCGTTCGCCGCGATGTGCCGCTCGGGCAACACCGCCGAGGCCACCGTCCTTGAACTCGGCCTCGCCCAGGTCTCCGACGAAGCCGCCATCGCGGAGGTCTGCGATCGCGTGCTCGCGGCCGAAGGCGCGAAGCTCGCCGAGTATCGCGCGGGGCGCGACAAGCTCTACGGATTCTTCGTCGGCGCGGTGATGAAGGCGATGGGCGCCAAGGCGAATCCCAAGGTCGTCAACGAGGTGCTGCGCCGCAAGCTCGCCGGCTAGGGCCAACGGGCGACTCGCCCCGATCAGCCCTTGGGCAGGCCCAGCTGGCGCTCGCCCAGAATGTTGCGCTGAATCTCGCTCGTGCCGCCCGCGATCGTGTACTGGCGCGAGCTCAGCACGCGATTGAGCCATCGCGGCGCGTCGGGCACGTCGCCGAGCGGTTGGCTGAGCAGGGCATGCTGGCCGAGCAACTCGCTGGCAAAGCGCGCAATCGCGACCCCCAGCTCCGATCCGGCGAGCTTCAGAACCGAGCCCTCAGGTCCCGGCGGGAGTCCCTTGAGCCGGCGCGTCAGCGAGCGCAGTCGCGTATACTTCAGCGCCTCGCATTCGGTCATGAACTCGGCCAGCCGCTGGCGCACCCATTCCTGCTCCCATGCCGGGCGTCCGCCGACTTTTACCGCGCGCGCCAACTCGGCAAGCCGGCGCACCTGGGCGGCGTGGCCGCCGCCGCTTGCCATGCCGCGTTCGAAACCGAGCGTGGTCATCGCGACCTTCCATCCCTCGTTCTGCGGACCGACCAGGTTTTTCTTGGGAACCTGCACGTTGTCGAAAAAGACCTCGTTGAAGTGGCGATGGCCGTTCATCAGGACCAGCGGCCGCACCTCGATGCCGGGGCTGCGCATATCGACCAGCAGGTAGCTGATGCCCTTGTGCTTGGGTGCTTCGGGATCGGTGCGGGTGAGCATGAAAATACGATCGGCGTATTGCGCGCCCGAGGTCCACACCTTCTGACCGTTGACGATGAAATAGTCGCCATGATCGACGGCGCGCGTCTGCAAACCGGCCAGGTCCGAGCCGGCGCCAGGCTCGGAGTAGCCCTGGCACCAGATATCGTCGGCGCTGAGAATGCGCGGCAGGTAATACTTCTTCTGCTCGTCCGTCCCCCAGTACATCAGGGTTGGACCGAGCAGCAGCAGTCCCGAATAACCGGGCAGCACCGGGGCGCGCGCGCGCGAGTATTCCTCGTCGAAGATGATCTGCTCCATCAGCGGCGCCGCGCGTCCGCCATATTCACGAGGCCAGGCCAGGCCCGCGTAGCCGGCCGCGTTGAGCGCGGCCTGCCATCGGCGGCGCTTCTCGAACACCTCGCGCGTGCCCGCGATCCGCTCGTCCATCGCGTCGTCGACGCACAGCTCGGGCGGCAGATTGGCGCGCAGCCAATCGCGCACCTTCAGACGAAACGCTTCCTGCTCGGCCGTGTACTCGAAATCCATGCAGATGGCTCCACGCCCCGCGATCGTCAGTTGAGATTGAACGCGCGTACCGCGTTGTCCCACAGTATTTTGCGCCGGCTCGGTTCGGCGATCGGCTGCCGCAGCATCGCGTCGATCCCCCACGGAAAAGTGCCGTCCGGGTGGGGATAGTCGGTGTCCCACAGGAAATTGTCATCGCCGACCAGTTCGACCGCCGCTTTCATCGTCGGCTCGTCGCCGCGAAAAGCGACCCAGAAATTGCGCTTGAAATATTCCGTGGGCGGCTTCGTCAGATATTCATGCTCGGAATTGCCGCCATAGTTCCAATGCTGCTCCATCCGCTGCAGCCAGTACGGCACCCATCCGCCGTCGGCTTCGACGTGAACCACCTTGAGCCTGGGCAGCTTCTCCAGCACTCCGTACCAGATGAGTCCGGCCATCGCGGCCATCGCTTCGAACGGATGCGACAGGATATGGCCGCTCACGTGGGTATTCATGCGATCGCCGAACGACGGCACCGACGACGACGCCGAGTCGTGGGTCGAGATGGGCAGTCCCAGGCGTTCGACCTCGCGCCACAGCGGCAGGTAGTATTCATCGAAAATCGAATAACCATCGACCGGGTTCGGCCTCACGTAGAAACTTACCGCGCCGAGTCCGGCCGCCCGATTTGCCTCTTCGATCGCCTTGTTCACGTCCTGCATCGGCAGGATTGCGGCGGGACGCAGCCGCTGCGTATTCGCGGAGCAATACTCAATCGCCCAGTTATTATAGGCACGGCAGCATGCCGCCAGTAATTCAGTATCGTTGAAGCGCTTGCCCAGCATCTGCCCGGCAAAGGTTGGATACAGTATCTGGATGTCCACGCCCTGCTCGTCCATGTCCTGGAGGCGGCTCTGCGGGCTGAAACCGGTCGAGCTCGCGCGCTTGAAGCGCTCCATCGCCTTGGCCACGGTTTTGAAGAAGGCCGGCGCAGCCATCGGATACTTGCCCTTCTCGCGCGTGAAGGGTTCGCCCTCGACCAGGAAGGTGCGGCGTCCCGACTCGCGCGCGATTCCCATCCTTGGCGCCTCGCTCTTGTAGCGGTCTTCTATATGGCGTTCCCAGAGCCAGTCGGGCTCCATCATGTGGCTGTCAACGTCAACGATCTTGTACCCGTCCTTCATTGCCGGTTACCTCTCGAATTTCGCTTCGCTTCGTACCGCTTCAGGCATTCGAGCGGAGCCGCACCGATTTCTTTATACCCGGGGCACGATCAATGCCTTCACGCCCTGGCGAGCCTTGAGCAGCTCGAACGCTTCCAGCCCGTGGTCGAGATCGTATCGATGCGTGACCATCGGCTTGAGATCGACCGCGCCGCTCGCCACCATCGCGATCGCCCGCCGCCAGGTCTCGGGCGTGCGCACGCGCGACGGCACGATGCTTACGCCGTGGAAAAAGAGCGAACGCAGCTCGGCGCCCGATACGTCGCGCGCCGGCCAACCGAGCTGCACCAGCGCTCCGCCCTTGCGCACGATATGCCGCGCCGAATCGAGCGCGCCCGCCGCGTCGAAGACCACGTCGGCGCCCCCCGACGGCATCGCCGCGCGCACCTGCTCGAGCCAGTCGCGATCGCCCGCGCACACGGTCCGAAAACCCATCCGGCGCGCGAGCTGCAAGCGGTCGGCGTCGGCCGCGAGGCCGGTAATCACGATTGAACTCACGCCGAGCGCGCGCGCCGAGAGCGCCGCACTTAGCCCGATCGGTCCCGGCCCCTCGATTACCGCGCTGTCGCCGGCGTGGAGCCCCGAAAGCTCGACCGCGTGCACGCCGGTTGCGAACGGCTCGAGCATCGCCGCGCTTTCCATGTCCATCGACTTCGGCACCCGCCATGAATTGGTGACCGGCGCGATGCAGAATTCGGCAAACGCGCCGCTAAGGCGCGTGGGTGCGTCGCAATAGTTGTAGCGGCCGGCCGTGCACTGGGCGCAGCGCCCGCACTGACCGAATGGATCGAGCGCGACCCGGTCGCCGACCTTGAAGCCATCGACGCGTGCGCCCACCTCGACCACTTCGCCCGCCGGCTCGTGGCCGAGCACGGCGGGCAGCTTGCCCACCGCACGTTCGGCGCCCAATTCCCATTCGTAAATGTGCAGGTCCGAGCCGCAGATGCCGCACGCGGCGACCTTGACCAGCAACTCGCCCTCGCCGGGCCGCGGCACGGGCGTTTCAATCAGTTCGGCGCCGGGCGCGGGCCGCGTTTTGGCGATCGCCTTCATCGATTAACTCCTGGTCAATTGTAATACGACCCTCAGCCGCCGCCGTCAAAGAGCGCGAGCGCGGTCGTGACGGCGCGTGATTGCGGGTGCGGCGGAACCCTATGCCCAATGGCGCAGCGGCACACCGCGGTAGCGCATGCGCGGCCGGATAAGCCGGTTGTCGGCGCACTGTTCGAGACTGTGCGCGATCCATCCGGCCGCGCGGCCCACCGCAAAGATCGCGGCCGGCAGCCCTCGCGCAAATCCGAGCATGCGCGCGCAGACCGTCAGGTAGAAGTCGAGATTGGGCCGCAGCCGCTCGCGACGCCATACGGTCTCTTCGACGCGCAGCGCGGTCTCGAACAGACGCCGTCCGCGATGGCGCGCGATTTCGGCGGCCTCGCGCTTGAGCAGCACGGCGCGCGGATCGCCCGCCGGATACATCGCGTGTCCGAAGCCCGGCGGCAGACGCCATTTGATGCTGAACGCGGCCAGGCATTCATCCAGAGGCATCCCCGCATCGAGCTGTGCGAACATCTGCTCGATCCGATCGCAGGCTCCGCCGTGAATCGGACCCGAGAGCGAGCACAGCGCGGCGAGCACGGAAGCGTAAAGATCGGCGCCGGTCGAGGCCACTACGCGCGCGGCGAAGGTCGAGGCGTTCAGCTCGTGCTCGGCGCACGCGACCAAAATGCGATCGATGGTGGCGACTTCCCATGGCGAGGCTCCGGCATGAAGCGCCGCCTCGGCCAGCCGCGCCGCCATGCCTGCGCCACCCGGACGATTCGCGCGGCCGCGCGCCAACGCCCGTGGCAATACGCTCATGATACGTGTGCCCTGTTCGAGCGTCGGGCGGGTGCCTCGATGCCGCTCGAGCGAGGCCAGCGCGGGCATCGTGACCTCCAACCGCAGGAGCGGTGTCGCATCGTCGCCGACCGCGCGCAGCGCAGCGGCCACTCGCTCGGGCGCCTCGGTGCGCGCGATCACCTGGCGCAACGCCGCGGTCGCTCCCGGCTGCGGGCGTTCACCGGTCCAGAGTAACAGACAGACCTCCTCAAACGAGGCGCGCGCGATCAACTCTTCGATCGGATAACCGCGATACGCGAGCCGGCCTTCGGCAATCGAGCTGACCGCCGATTCGGCGACGATCACGCCGTAGGCGGAGCCCTCGGTGGAGGGTGGCTGAGCGACGGTCACCCACGACGACGCATCGGGCAAGCTGCGGCCGCGTCGCCCGCCTTCGGCGGTGGCCAGATCACGCAAGGCGTCGATATCCTCACGACGATACAGCGCCTGGCGCCCGATTCGCCGCCGGTAGCTGCGCAGCCAGCCACGGCTCACGTAGGCGTACAGCGTGCCGCGCTTGACGCCGAGTTGCGCGGCGGCCTCCGCAGCCGTGATCATCCGGGGCCGTTCGGCTTCGCGCGTCGCCATTGCGACTATCACGCCACTGCGCATCGCGCCGCGTCAAGCCACCGCCTGCCGTGCAAACATTTGGTGCGCGCCGGGGCCGCGATCTATATAAGGATCATCGCGGGCGCGCGCGACCCGCGCCGGGGAGGTTCATCACGAAATGAGCGAACGCTTCTATCGCTCGCAACCAATCGGATCGTTGCTGCGGCCCCCGTACCTGCGCGAGGCGCGGCGCGCGTTGCGCGCGGGCGAGATTGGGGCCGCCCATTACAAGCGCGTCGAGGACCGCGCGGTGGACGACGCGCTCGCCCTGCAGGAAGCGGTCGGCCTCGAGATCATCAATGACGGCGAACAGCGCCGGATGAGTTTTCTCGGCTCGCTGCTGGAGGCGACCGAGGGCCTCTCGCGCAGCTCCGCGGTGACGCAGCCCTGGCACGAGGACGACACCCGCGTGGTCAACCTGAGCCTCGGCCTCGCCGTCACCGGCAAAATCCGGCGCCGGCGATCGCTGGCGACCGAGGAGTTTGTCTACGCGCGGGCACGGGCGCGCGCGCCGCTCAAGATGACGCTGCCGAGCCCGATGATGCTCAAGATGTTCTGGTCGCCGCAGGAATCGACCGCGGTCTATCGCGATCCGTTCGAGATGTTCGCCGACGCCGCGGCCGTGATACGCGAGGAGATTGCCGAACTGGCGCGGCTGGGATGCGAGTACATCCAGATCGACGCGCCCGAGCTGACCAACCTGGTCGATCCCGAGGTGCGGCGCATGGTGTTCGAGGAGCGCGGCATCGATCCGCGCCGCTTGCTCGCCGAGGGAGTCGAGATCCTGGATTCGCTCACCCGGCATCCCGGCGTAACGTTTGGCCTGCATCTCTGCCGCGGCAACAACGACGGGCGATGGCTTGCGCGCGGCGGCTACGATGCGATTGCGCGCGAGGTCTTCCAGCGCGCGCGCGGCTACAAGGAGTTCCTGCTGGAGTACGACGACGCGCGCTCGGGCTCCTTCGCGCCGCTGGCCGACGTGCCGCGCGACAAGCGCGTGGTGCTCGGCCTGGTGACGACCAAGCGCAACGTGCTCGAGTCGGCCGCCGATCTGACCGCGCGCATCGACGAGGCCGCGCGATATTTTCCGCGCGAGCGGCTCGCGCTCTCGACGCAATGCGGCTTCGCCTCGGGCGTCAAGGGTAATCCGGTCGAGCCTGCGATGCAGGAGCGCAAGCTTGCGCTGGTCGCGGAAGTCGCCCGCCGGCTGTGGGGATGATTCGGGAGCGGCCGCCACTGGACCGGCCGCGCCGCGCTCGCAATAATGGCGGAGCCGGTCGTTTGATCATGCATCTGCGCATGCGTGCATTACCGCTGCTGCTGCTGCGGACTTCATTGCTTGCCGCCGCCCTGATCGTGTCCGGCTGCTCGACCCAGCACTCCGTGGCGGCGCCGGCGCAGGCGTCGACGCCGCCACGCTCGCCCGACCGGTTCATCTATGTGGCGGCTGGCGACATACCTACGGTCTGCTATCACGACCTGGGCAGCGTCAGCTTTCAAGAGCCCTTCACCGACGCCGCGATGGACGGCGATAACGTGCGCATGGCGAACAAGCTGCGCGATCTCGCGATGCTGAAATATCCCGACTCGGCAGACGCCGTGATCGACGTGCGCTCGGAGCAAAACGCCGTCGGCACCATCGTGACCGTGACGGGCGAAGTCGTCGAGCTGCGCCAGGGACAGCACACGATGGAATGCGCGATGCGCAAAGCGCCGGGCGTCATCAATACCGCGGCGGCGGTCGCGGCGGGCGGGCTGTTTGGCGCGGCCATCGGCGGTATAGCCGCCGGCGGCACCGCCGGATTTGTGGCGGGCGGCGCGCTCGGCGCCGGCGCGGCCGGCGGCTACATGGCGGTCGATCGGCATCTCGAGACCAAACGCGAGCAGACCAAGCTCAAGGCCGAGCTCGACACACAGCAGGCTGAGATCGCGCGCCTGCTTGCCGAACGTTCCAGCCTGCAGAAATGCGCGGACGAGGAAACGCCGCTTGCGGACTGCAAGATCCAGGAAGCCGCGGCAACCCCGGGTACGCCGCAGCATTCCGAAGGCCCCTCTTACGAGCAGGAGCAGCCGCAATTCGAGGTGCAAAAGCAGGTTCAGCAGCAGCAGGCTTATATCCGCAAGCTGCGCGACCAGGTTTTCGAGTTGCAGCAGCAGCTCCGCTCGTCGTCCGCTCCAACCTCCGGGCAATAGCAAGTGGCGCGAGCGCGCCGCCGCCTCGGCGCCCCGCGCTCGCCCGGCGAGCAGCGTGGTCACTCCTGTTGTTCGAAAACCTCTTTCGCTACCAGTGCCGCGGTCATCGCCGTTGGCCATCCCGAGTAGAAGGCCATGTGCGTGATAATCTCGGAGATTTCGCTCCTGCTCACTCCGTTTCCCAGCGCGCGCTGTATGTGGACTCGCAGCTGCTCGGGGCGATAGAGCGCAACCAGCGCGGCCACCGTGATCAGACTCCGGTCCCGCTTGGAAAGCTCGGGACGCTCCCACACGTCGCCGAATACGACCTTTTCGGTGAGGTCGATCAGCTTGGGAACCGTTGACCGAACCCGCTCGCGAAGAGCATTGGGCGCTGACGAAGACGCCATGCGACGATGTCCTCCTCTATTTACAAGCCGCGGCACGCCGCCATTTGCGACCGGCGTGCGCACCGACTTGGCATCCATCTGTATCGCCGCCGATTGGGCGCGACAAGCCTGGATGCGCGCTGGAATGGGTGGCGGAAATGCGGCGGCGGCCCGGCCATGCCGCCGCCGCGATCGTTCTTCGACTAGTCAGGCCAGCGCACGAACGGCCATCTTGTCTTCCACGACTTCTGCGCAAGGAAGTTCTTCACTGCGTTAATATACCAGATCGCACCGGAAGAAGAATTTCCATTATACCAGTTGCCGGAATAGTGATAGCCAATACATCCCCACATAATTGTATTGAGGTTCCCGCTCGCGATGTCGCCGGCGTACGTGTGGCCGTTGTACGCGGGCCGGCTGGCGAAATATCCCGCAAGGTCGCCGTCCATGCATGCGCGCATCGATGCAAAATGGAAATCGGCGGCAAACGCGGTGGAATTGTGTATCATGGGCCAGGTCTGCCAATTGGTTATGACCTTGGTCTGGAAGTCGCTCCAGGACTGATAGCAACAGCTTGAACATTGATAGTTCCAGAGGCTCGTAAAGCCGCCGTTCACGCAGGCGGAATACGTGTAGCGCTTGTCGCCGCCGCTGGTGGGCTGGATCCAATCCCAGTTTTCGGCAGTGGCCTGCGCCCGCACGACATCCTCGTCGATACCCCATTTACAGGCGGCCCAGCGAAAAATCATGTCCGTGGTGCCAGTGTATTGTCCGTCAACTCGCGCAAATGCCCAGCCTCCGGCGTATACGTTCGCGCCATATCCGTTATCCCGGTAAAAGCTGAGTTGACTGGACGTAGGCCTGGTGCTGTTTGTCCCAGCATTTGCAGGGACAGGCTCAGCCTCCCATGGGATCGCGGCGGCGCAAGCGGCGTCGCTCGGCAGCGAGGAATACCTGGAAAGTGTGCTGAAATGTCCGGAGATGCTGCCGCTCCCCCCGCCGCCGCTCGAGCCATGGTTGTTGACCACGACCTTGATAGACGCGGACGCGTTCGCCGGCTTGCCCGAGGGATAGCCGTCGACCATCAGCACATGCGTGCCGTCCGCAACCGAGGCTGAATTCCAGGTGAACTTTACGAGTCCGGTGGCCGCGGTAGGACCTCCGTGGCCGTCAATCCAGAGCTTTGACCAATAGGCAAGCGTCACCTGCGCCCTGACCGTCACAACTCCGCTCACGGTGCTGCCATTGGCTGGAGAATTGATGATCACTTCGGCGCAGGCCGGCGGCGCGAACGACGCAACGCCGATCACCATCAAAGCCGCGAGCAAGACCAGCGCCGGCCGAGGTCCCGCATGCTTGAGTTTTGCAGCCTCGCGATTCCTGCGAAGGGCATTATCTTCAGCAATCTGAATGCGCATTGCATTTTTCCTTTTTTCGTAGTGACCCGACGAAACACACGTCCGCGAATCGGCGACAAACAGTCGCCGGCCGCATGATCGCCGCAAGCAGATGCGCCGCTCGCGCCGCCGACGCCTGGTGCTGGGCGCAGCAACGCGCGACACGCTGTCCGGCGAGAACGGCGCCGATCTGTCAGCGCCACGCTCTCGCGCGAATCCTGATTAGCTAGTGCGGAGTGTCAAGAACGCGGGGATCCGCGTCCACCGAAGCAATGGATTGAGGCGGAACCGAGAAAGCTGCTGACCGCGCGGCTCATGTGCAGGATCGCCAAATGCTTCTGAGACTCCTTGATGCTTCCGACCATACCCGTCCCCCCCCGGAACCAACGGTCAGGGAATCCAAGAATGTCAAACGTGATACCGACAGCGGGCGTGGATGTCAATAGGCGCTAAGCGCATTCGCCTCGCGCCATCGCTCGGCGCGCGGCCCCGCCCGGCGAATTTTCTCGCGCACGCTCAACGCGGTCGCCGCCAAAGTACATTCTCCATCTTCAACGCATAAGCAAAGCCGCCCGCCGGTCTCATATCGACTATTCAGTTCGCGGCAACTAGGTATCCGGTATTTCAGATTTCAGCCGCCCTTAACTGAAGTGGCGTTCTCCCCTGACCGGTGCGCGCACTGTCGAATATGACCGCGAGTGAAGCTCATCTGCCCGAAGAAAGCCGGAGGCAATCTCCCTGGGCGGCCGGAATACACCGTCAAAGCATCAGATGCTGACGCGCGCGCCCGGGTAGTAGTGTTCGAGGATTTGACGATAGGTCTTGCCTTTGTGTGCCATCACGGCCGCGCCAATCTGGCAGAGACCGACACCATGCCCCCATCCCGCCCCAGTCAGAACAAAGCGATCCTGTTCCCGGTCGACGACAAACGCTGAGCTGTAAAGATGGGTAGGCGAGAGAGCACGGCGAATTTCCAGCTCCTTGCCGATGACTGCGTAATCGCGCTCGCCGACGATCTTCAGCCGATAGATACGGCCCGAAGGACCTCGGGCCAGCGGTTCAATCGTCCGCACCGGGCCGAGCGCGAGACCGGTCTTCGAGCGGATGAGATCGGCGAGTTCGCCACGACCGTACGCGACGCGCCAGCGGTAGAAATCGCCAGTTTCCTGATCGAAGGACGGCAGAATGCCTTGCAGCAATTCGCGATCGCTGCTGTTGCAATAGGCCGGTGGACTGGAGCGTATCCATTCTTCGGCACTGCGCGGCGGCCGAGGCGCTCCATCGTCGAACACGGACTCGAGATACGGAATGTCCTCGTCCTCCCACGCGGTGGCGTAGCGCTCGGTGATACCGCCGCAGCATTTTGAAAATCGCGCGTCGCAAACCGCGCCTCGATAGCGCAGAAACTCGTCTTGCGTCGCTCGCGCCGCCTGCGCCGCGCTCGACGAGAATTCCCTGGTAATACCCTGGTAGCGCTGGCAATGATCGTCGGCGCAGACATCGAAGTCCGGATGCGCCGCGCGCCCGTACCAACGGACAATTTCGCGGGGATCCGGCCGCGCCGGCTGTGAGCCGGCAGTGCGCGGCGCGCCGGCTTTCGGAAACCACAACCAGCTGCGTGAAATGACGGCGTGCGCCTTCAGCAGTTCGAGCGGACACGACGCGCTCATCTCGGAAGAAATGACGCTGGTTACGTACTCCTCCAGCGGCACGTCGTTGATCGCGGTCAGGCCGCCCGCCCGCCGCACGACCCGCAGCGCGCCGCGAAAGGCCTGACGCTCCTTGCGCTCCCAGTGAAAGCCGATTCCGATGGTGATGTCATCCACGGCGAACGCGCACGCCGCCGCGTCCGACGGAACAAGCGTCGTTTCGCGCTCGATCCGATGACGACCGGGAGAATAGCGATTGCCCAACGGGTCGGCGAACGCGCCGCCCATCAGTTCGACTTCCACGGCCGTCCGGCCCTCTAGCAGGCCCACGGCTACGTTCACGGTGCGCGCTCCAGCCGATCGACAACCCAACGAAACCGATCATCCGGCAGGGTGATTTCGCGAAACACCGCCGCGATCATGTCGCCGGTGATTTTTTCGAAATCGGCGGCGAGCGGCACGACGAAAATCCCGCACAGATCGATCGACGCCGGGCTTACCGTCAATTCTCCAGTCTCGAACACCCGCGGCCGATGCTTCCCGCGCGGAAACAGATACTCAGTCCACTCGGCGCGGTCGCGGAACAACGCTATATTAATCAATGGTTCCCCTTCCTTGCCGGTGATTTCCGCGAGCAACTCGATCGCGCGCTCGGTTTGCGCGATCAGCGCCGAGCGATCCCGGTTGCGAAACACCAGCACGTTTCGGGCGTAGCCGGAAAGCGCGATGGCGCCGCGAGCGGCGGTATCGGTTGCGATCGGAAACAGGCCTCGCGACCCGGCCTGAAAATGTAGATGGTCGGGAGCCGACGCGCCGCACTCCGGCCCGTTGTAGACGACGAAATAGCCCGGCAGCGCAGCCGCCAGATCGAGCATGCTGCCGATCTGATTGGCGATACGCTGCGCGCCGTGTTCGCGATGGGCAATCGTGACGTGGCGGTCGACGATCGGATAGGGATTGCAGTAGAGCGTCAACTGCTCATTGAAGCGCAGACCCTCCTCCTCGACAGGCAGGTTGGCCGCGCACAGAAAGCACGGACGTCGCGCTACGGACTCGCGATCGACGGCGGCCGTCGTGCTCGCGACGCGATGCGGAATGTGGCGCACGAACACGTCGAACCAGTCGATTCGCACCCGGCGGGTCTGCGCCCGGGCCAGACCCTCGATGCCGCGGGCGAGCAACGGCCATGCCCGCGTCTGACGACTGAATAGCTCTTCCAGCCGGTCGATCATCGCCGCATGCGCGCCCGGATTTCCATCGTCCTCAGCCAGTCCTTGTAGTGATCGTATCGGTTGGCCACTTCGAGCGGCAGCGAGCTGTCGCTGTTGCCCTCCCAGCGCCGACACAGGTAGATGGAATTGTAGATGCGGCCGATCTCGTAATCGCGGCTGATGCGCAGCGCCACCGCGTAGTCCTCGCCGTAGCTCACGTTCGGAAACCCGATCCGGCGCAGGATCGAGGTGTTGAACGCACGCGGCGCGCCGAGGCCATTGATCCGCAACGCGTTGTTGCGTCCGTTTTCGCGCGTCCACTCGCGATGATCGACAAGGCCGGGCGGGATCTCGCTGAGCGAAAAGTCGACCATCGTGTAGGCCCCGATGACCATCGCATAGCGGCCGCTCTCCAGTTCCGCAACCATCGCGCGCAACACGCTGTCATCGCGGTAGAGGTCGTCGGAGTCGAGCTGGACGGCATATTCGCCGCATTGCGCGGAATAAATCGCCTCGTTCCAGCAGCCGCCAATCCCGAGATCCCGCCGTTGCGGAAGGATGTGCCGCAGGCGCGGGTCGCCGATGCTCCGCAGCAGCTCCGTCGTGCGATCGGTCGAGTGATTGTCAACCGCGAGCACGTTGAAATCGAAGTCGGTCTTCTGTGCGAGCGCGCTGCGGACCGCGTCGACGATGGTCCGCTCGCGATTGCGCACCGGGATAACGATGCTGGCTTTGACCGGAAACGGCTGCGCAGCCGGTGCGACGCTCGCGAACCGCGGCTCCAGCCAGGCGCCAATCCGCTTCAGATGCGCGGTCGCGACGCACTCCATTTCGACCTGGTAGGCGCGATTTCGCGGATCGACGTAATCAAACTGTCGCTGGCCCGTGGGCCGCGTATCCGCCGGTGCGGCGCCATACAGCGGCTCCGGAATCCGCACCACCGGGTACTTCTCCGCGATTCTCAGTCGCAGGTCGTAGAGACCTCCCCATTGCCAGCCGCGGTCGATACCCGCCCGGCGTGCGGCTTCCACCGAGACGCCCACCAGGGGACCGAAATCGAAATTGTCGCGGATGCTTCCGGCTTGATAATCGATGCGCGGATGCGCCGCGGCGTCGGCATATACCCAGCCGGCGCCGCGGTCGCGCACGACTTGCATCATCCGTTCGAAAACCCGCGGCCCGGCTTCGACGCTCGTCCGCGGATCGCCGATCAGCAGCAGCTCGGAATCCGCGGCCTCGAGCAGCCTCTGAATTGCCGCGGACGAATAGTCGCTGGGATAGACGATGTTCAAGCCTGAGCCGCCGCCTCGCGGCGTCCCTTTTTGCCCGGCCGGAACGCCGCGGCATGGACAGGCGCCCGCCGACGCCGTCGCGCATCGCCCGCGGCGCGCGCGGGATCCCGCGGCCGCACAACGATTACACCGGCCATCCGGTTCGCTTTCAAAAAACCGCTCAATTCCTGCTCCACCACCCGGCCCTGGCTCCGCGAGGCGTGACGCAGGCGCGTCTGCGCGCCGTCGCGCACGATTATCCCGGCATGAAACACGTCAAGATCGGCGCGCGTCGATGCGAAAAAAATCAGATCGCCGGTTCGCAGATGCGCCGACAGTCCTGGCACCGCGCGCTTCGGCACGCATCGCACGCGCGCCCGCAACGCGCCGAGCCCCGGCACCGCTGCCAACACGCGAGCACGATTCGAAATTGGTATTCCCGGGACCGACACCGGCTCAAGCATCCGTTCGCGCGAGTTGTTCCTGATCCACAGCGTCATGTAGTGATTACGGCAATCCCAGCGGATGACGCCGTTGCGGTAGCGAATTCTTCGCAGCCACTCGACGAAATCGTCGGCGTTCGCGGCGCGCGCGAGCGCCAGCACGGTCTCGATGTAGGTAACGCAGTCGAAGCCGGCGAAGGCGGCCGTGAATGTCTCGCCGTACTCGGCGGATCCTATCAGCGGATTCGACTTATAGGGCCGTCCGAGAAGCGCGCGGGAAAAAACCTCGATCCGGTGACTGACTGAACCCGCGCTGCGGGTGGTCAACAGAAACCGCTCCACGAGCCGACGGCTAAAACCGCGTGGTTCGGGATGCCGCATCGATAATCACTATAGCATGCGAAGTTAGGGCGTGCCGCCGGGGAAACGGCTTCACAGCGTGAGCACGAAGCCCTCGATACGATGAAAATCCGGCTTGCCCGGCGGATGGCGCAGCGCCCAATAGGAGAAACCATCCTCCGTCTCCATAATCGCGGCGAGGCCGACACGCAGCGGGGCTGCCGAATGCGCCGCCGAAAAGCGGTCGAGCCGGATCAGCGCATCCAGCTCCAGCCGGTCCGCGTCGATGCGGACGGCGATCTGCGGATCCATCGCTTCATCCGTCACCGGACCGCCCTGACGATAGTCGCTGAAGGCGTAGACCGTCCACTCACCCGAGGCCGAGAAATTGAACTCGTGATAAGCCTGGCGGCCCTCGACGCCGACGAAGGCTTCGAAACAGGTATGGCGCCAGAGTTCATGGCCGATGCGCGCCGTGCGCGGCGCCGGAATGCGAATCCGCGAGAAGTCGCCCTCGAGTCGAAAGGTCAGGAGGATTGTGCCGCCTGTTCGGCGCACCAGCGCGGCGACGCCGCGCACCGGCAAAGCGGAGGCTGCCGGATGGCACACGAGGTCTTGCCAATGCTCGCCGGTCATCACGCTAAGGCGGCGGTCGGATGCGCGATGCGCCGCATGCCGACAAGGATAATCAGACCCAGTTTCGGCGCACCAGCCAGACCTTGACCCCCTGGGTCAACGCGACGTACGCAAGCAGCGTTAGCAACAGGAACGGCCAAAATTGCCACGGCAGTGGCACCAGTCCGAGCCATTGCCCGATCGGCGACGCCGGCAGCCACATCCCAACCAGCATGATCGCCGCGGAAGTCATGATGAGCTGCCAGCTCGCGCGGCTTTGGATGAAAGGAATCTTGTTTGTGCGAATCACGTGAATGATCAGCGTCTGCGTGAGCAGCGATTCGACGAACCACCCGGTCTGAAAGAGCGCGGCCGCGTAGGTGTAGTCGGGACCGAGCGCGGCGGCGTGAGCAAATCGCGCGGCAAGGTCGGGCGGCGGCACCAATCCCAGATTGCGACAGCTGAACAGGAACCACATCATTAGATACGTCGTGTAGTCGAAAACCGAGCTGCACGGGCCGATGAAAAGAATGAAGCGCGCGATCTCGCCCATCGCCCACGGCCGCGGCCGCGCAACCTGCTCGGGGTCGACCTCGTCGGTGGGAATCGGCACCTGCGAGAAATCGTAAAGCAGGTTGTTGGTCAGGATCTTGATCGGCGCCATCGGCAGGTACGGCAGCCACAGGCTCGCCCCGAGCACGCTGAACATGTTGCCGAAATTCGAGCTGGCGCCCATCCGGATGTACTTGATTATGTTAGCGAACACCGCGCGCCCCTCGAGCACGCCCTCCTCGAGTACCATCAGGCTCTTCTCGAGCAGGATCGCGTCGGCTGCTTCCTTGGCGATGTCAACCGCGGTGTCGACCGAGATGCCGACGTCGGCTGCGCGCAAAGCGGGCGCATCGTTGATGCCGTCGCCCATGAAGCCGACCACGTGGCGCTTGGCCTGCAGCGCGTGGATAATGCGCCGCTTGTGCGCAGGCGAGAGGCGCACGAACAGGGTGGCCGATTCGACCGCCTCGGCCAACTGCGCGTCGTCCATCGCCTCGATGTTTGCACCGGTGAGCGCCTTTTCCGAGGCGAGGCCTACTTCCGAGCAGATCTTCTTCGAGACCAGCTCATTGTCGCCCGTCAGCACTTTGACCGTGACGCCGTGGCTCTGCAGCGCGGTGATCGCCGGCGCCGCCGACTCCTTGGGCGGGTCGAGGAACGCGATATAGCCCTTGAGGATCAGGTTCTGCTCGTCGTCTTTGCCGTAGGCGGGCTTGGGATCGCATTCGCGGTAGGCTATTGCCAGCACGCGAAAGCCGTCGGCCGAGAGCCGGTCGTACTCTTCCCTGAGATCGTCCAGCAGCAACGGATCCATCGGATAGATGTCGCCGTCGAGCTCGAACTGCGAGCATCGTTCGAACACCGATTCCGGCGCGCCCTTGCAGATCAGTCGATGGTTGCCCTCCGGCGTGGCGACGATGACCGACATCATCTTGCGGGCGAAATCGAAGGGGATTTCGTCCGCCTTCGAGTACTCGCCCACGGAGAGCGTCTGATGCTGTTCCTGGTAGTGCAGCACGGCGCGATCGAGCACGTTGCGCAACCCGGTCTGAAAATGGCTGTTCAAAAAGGCGAACTCGAGCACCCCGTCATCGTCCTTCAACGCCACGTCAAAGTGATGCTCGAGAATCACGCGATCCATCGTTAGCGTGCCGGTCTTGTCCGTGCACAGCACGTCCATCGCGCCCAGGTTCTGGATCGAATTGAGCCGCTTGACGATCACCTTCTTGCGCGACATCAGCAGCGCGCCCTTGGAGAGGCACACGCTGACGATCATCGGCAACATCTCCGGCGTCAGCCCGACGGCGACCGCGAGCGCGAACAGAAATGCCTCGCCCCAGATGTGCTTGGTGAAGCCGTTGATGAGGAAGACCAGCGGCACCATCACGGCCATGAACTCGAGCATCAGCCAAGTAAAATCGGCGATCCCGCGATCGAAGGCGGTCGGCGGCGGCCGGTCAGTGATCGTGCTCGCCATCCGGCCCAGATAGGTGCTGAGCCCGGTCTCGACCACGATCGCGGTCGCGGAACCGCTCTCCACGCTGGTGCCGAGGAAGCAGATGCACTTGAGCTCCAGCGGGGAACGACCGTCGGCCTCGTCCGCCGCGTCGAATTTCTCGACCGGGAAGGATTCGCCGGTAAGGCTGGCCTGGATCAGAAACAAGTCCTTGCAGGTGAGCAGGCGCACGTCGGCCGGAATCATGTCGCCCGCGGCCAGCTTGACGATGTCGCCGGGAACCAGCTCCGCGAGCGGAATCTCGCGCGTGACGCCGCCGCGCAACACCGTCGCCGTAACGCTGATCATGGCCTTCAGCTTGGCCGCGGCCGTGTCGGCGCGCGCCTCCTGCACGAAGCGCAGCGAAACCCCGAGCACGATCATGGCCACCATCAACACGCCGCCGACGACATCCGAAAGGGTCTCGGCGGTCGCGAACGAGATAGTCGCCAGCACCGCCAGCAGGATGACCAGCGGGTTGAGACACGCCATGACGAACAGTTTCAGCCGGGTGAAGCGCTCGTCGTTTGCAACTACGTTGGAGCCGTATTTCTCCAGCCGAGCCTGCGCCTCCTCCTCGGTAAGTCCGTCGACGGTGACCTCCAGATGCGACAGCGCCTGCTCCGGCGCCAGCGCCGCCAATTGGACAACCTTCGGCGAGACCTGGATCGGCCCCTGATCGCGCCTGGCCGCCCATGCCCAGCGCAGGTTGCGCGGCAGCACGGAACTGGCGCTAAGCCCCATGAGCTTCTCCGGGCAGGCGTGCCGCTGCCTTGAACTGAGCCGAATTCATGACTGCTACGGCCGGCTTGTGAGAAAGGCCGGTTTTTTGGTGGCAATACCCTTGTTGAAATATCTGCCGCGTGTCAATCAGCCGCCGATTAATTGATCATTCCTCGATGCGGTGCCGCGAGATCGCCGCCCACCGGACCGATCAAAGCGCATCGGCACCGCATCCGCGGGCCCTCTTCCATCGGATCGACGGTAGGCGGCTTATGCCCCGTTCCGATAACGACGGGACTCGCTATCCTAACCCACTTGCCGGAAGCGCCCCCCGAACGGCCGACTTCAACCCGGGAGCACGCCCATCGAGCGCGATGACAGCATAGCATGCCACCATCCGATGCTCCGATGACTCTGTTTGCGCGAAAACAGGCCGGCGTCCTTTAAGTGCTCGGGTCTGCTCGCCCGCAAGTCTTAAGCGTGGGCGCGTCCTTATTTGGCTGACCGGCCTGAGCTTTCGCTATTCATTCGTCTAAAAGAGTGCCGTAAAGGGACATTGTCCACCGTAAAAGATAAATAAAGATGAAATAAGCTGCTTGACTACCAATAAAAAATCAATAATTCTAATTAAAGCTAATTATATGAATGAACGAGCAGTTAAGAAACGAATAAGCTAAAATACGCCGTAAGGAAAGCAGGACATGGCTCGACGATTCTCGAAAGGTCAGATAGCGGTCATCATGATGCTCTGGATGCCCTTTTTGCTCGGCGCGATCGGGCTCGGAGCGGATCTCGCGGTGGTCTATTACAACTGGGTCGTTCTTCAGAAGGCGGCCGACGCCGCCGCGCTCGCCAGCGCCTCGATGCTTACCGGGGACACGACCACCACGGATAACTCGACCGTCGTCAGCACCGGGACTCAGTATGCCAAGTACAATGGTGTCACGCGCAGCTCGGATACCATCCAGGTCGTGCCCGCGAGCGACGATAAATCGGTCGACGTCTATGTTTCCCGCCAGGTGCCCTACTATTTTCTGCAACTGGTGGGCCTCAAATCGGGCAAGGTCGCCGCGAAGGCCAAGGCCGGTATCCTGCCAACGAGCGGTGTGTGCGGCGCAGCCCCCTTCGGCCTGCCGTGCAAGGAGAACTGCAGCGGCAAGGGCTGCTATGGCCAGAACGCCGCCCCCGGCGCCGGCGACTCGACCTGTGGCGGAGCGTACCAATTCAACACGACGACGCCTTCGATGGGAACGCAGATCCAACTGAAGTCGGACTGGAGCGTCACCGGCGTGCCGGGCAACTGGGATCCCCTGGCGATCGGCGGTAACGGCGCCTCGACCTACCGCTCGAATATCGGCCATGGCGAATCTCAGACGCTGACCGCGGGCCAGTCAATTGCGACCGAAACGGGCAACATCGTGGGCCCGACCGGCCAGGGTTTCAGCGATCGCGGCCTGAGCCTGCCCAACTCGACCAGCGCGAGCGTGCCCAGCCCGGTCCTGGCAACCGATCCTCATGTGATGGTTGTGCCGCTGGTGGACTTTACAGCCGCAGGCAAGAACGGCAAGACTTCAGTGCCGATACTGGACTTTACCACGATCTACGTAACCGGCCTGGTCGGAAACAACAACACGATAGTGGCTACGGTTATCCCGCCGGTTGCGGGTTGCGGCACGCCGACCACGACTTCGACCCATCCGAATGGCGCAGGGCTGATGGCCATCCTGTGCTCGGATAGCGGATGCCCTTCGCCGGCCGCATGGCCGAATATTTAGGCGAGCAGCGGAAAGGTTTGAATACGACGCGCGGCGTCGGAGGCTCGATGCTCCGGCGCCGCACTTCTTTTGTTCAGCCCTATGGCTGCTGAACGCAGCAACTCGCGATTTCCGCGTTCGCGCGATCGTTGTCCACCGGATTGAGATGCGGATGGCCGCTCAGTTCGCCCCATACGAACTCTTCGCGGATGTAATAGACGCGCGTGTGCGGGTCGATCTCTACCCGGTCGTCCGATTCCGCCCCCTCGACGTCGCAGGCGATCTGATCCGACCCCGCGGGAACGATGAAGGCATGGTAACCGCCCGGGCCGATTCGTGCGGTGTCATCGCCGCACGTCACTGCCGGTCTCAGCAGCGACGAACCGTAGTGCCAGGGCCGATACACGTATATCACCGAGTCGCCCGGTCCTGCCGATACCCGCTCGAACGGCCGCCCCTGCACGGCGCATCCGGCAAAGGCCACGATCATGAGGCTGCACAGCAGGATCGAGGTGCGGCGATTCATCGCCCGCCAGCGGACGGAGCATACGGCGCGGAACCATCGGGCAGCACAGAAGAAGGCGGCAGCGGCGAAGCCGGCGCAGGATCGGGCGGCATGGGCGCGGGCTGCGCGGGCGCGGGCATATTCGGCTCGCCGCCCACGGCCTCCAATCGCCGGTTGGCGCCGGCCACGGCGGCGGCCAGGCGCTCTTCGTCGCGGTAGAGCTTTTGATCGATCTTCTCGCGCACCGCGGCGCGCGCCGCCTCTTCGACTTCGCTGTGCGTCGGCTCCTTGTACAGCGTGTACGACTTTGACAGGTGCACCTTGGCGGTATAGTCGCCGAGCACGCGATCGCCCTCGGTTATCGAGAGCGATGCAAACGCGGTGACGCCGAGGTCGCCCACAGGCGCGCCGATGTAGGTTGCGGGATCGAACGCGGTCACGATCAGCGGGATGTGATAGTCGTCGTGGGAGATTTCCTCGCGGTAGAGAAACGCGACTTGCGAGCCTCTATCGAGAGACATGGCGACCGCCGGCGGCAGGCGATTGGCGTCGCCATCGAGCAGGCGCCCCTTGAACGGCAAGGCATGCGCGGGCATCGGCGCCGGGGGCGGCGGCAGCGTTGTCGCCTGCTGCACGGCGCATCCGCCGCAACACAGGATGAGCATCAATCCTGCCGCCACGATCGATTTCATCGCCCACCGCCCAAGCCGCCCGCAGCTACTCATAGACAGCTTTACTCAACCGCTATCGTCGCGCAACTTTCTCCACCAATCGAGGCTCTCCGACGGCCGGAGCGCCATCGGCCTGCCCATGTAGCTGGATACGCGCCGCGTCGCCGTCCGGTTGCAGCAGGAAGCCGGGGCCGAGTCCGTCCAGTCGCGGGCATCCCATCTGGCCCATCACCAGGTCGATTTCCTTGCGCAGGATATCGATCGCCCGCTTGGCGCCCGGCGCGCCGGCGGCGGCTGCACCGTAAAGGGTCGCGCGCCCCACGAACACGAAGCGCGCGCCCAGACAGAGCGCAATCAGGATATCCGCACCCCGGCGCACGCCGCTGTCCAGCATCACCGCGATCTTGTCGCCAACGGCTGCGCAAATGGCCGGCAGCATCTCGAGCGGCGCCGGCGCCTGATCGAGCTGACGCCCGCCGTGGTTGGAAACCATGATGCCGTCGACGCCGGCCTGGGCGGCGCGCACCGCGTCCTCAGGATGCAAAATTCCCTTGACCACGAGGCGGCGCGGCCAGAGGCGACGGTAATTGTCGAGGTCGCGCCAGGTCACGCTGCACGGGATCTGGCGCGCGACGAACGCGGCGATCGCTTTGGCGCTCGCGCCCGGCGGCGCGTAGGGCGCCCAGTTATCGAACCGCGGCACGCCGCGCCGCAGATAGCCGGCGATCCATCCGGGATGCAGCAGCGCCTCGAGCGATTTCGACCACTTCAGCTTGAGCGGCAACTCGAATCCGTTGCGCGCGTTGCGCTCACGCTTGGACGAAACCGGCACATCGACCGTCAACACCAGCGTGCTCAGGTTGGCGTCGCGTGCGCGCCGGATCATATCCTCGGAGATTTTGTTGTCGCGCGCCGCGTAGAGCTGATACCAGGCGTGCTCGCGCGCGATCTCGGCCGCCGCCTCCATTGAGGCGGTCGAGGCGCCGGACATGATGAAGGGAATGTTCGAATCTTTTGCGGCACGCGCCAGGATCAGATCCGCATCGGCGCAGAACAATGCCGCCAGTCCGGTCGGCGCGATGCCGAATGGGCTCGCGAAGGTCTGCCCAAACAGCTCCGCCGATTGATCGCGCCGCATGATATCGACGAAGTAGCGCGGTACGATGCGGTAGCGGGCAAAGCTGGACTCGTTGGCCGCCAGACTCCGCTCGTCTTCGACCCCGCCCTCGATAAAGTCGAACGCGACCCGTGGCAGGCGACGTCTTGCCAGCAGCCGCAAGTCATCGATATTGACCGCATCTACGAGCTTCATGGTCACCCCCGAACGCCAATCCTACGAGGATCGGAAAGCCAAATGCCAGCCGCGCGTTAATAAGCTATGAAATGTGCCTACATGCTCTCTCACTTGATTTGACATAAACTGGCACCGCTTGTAATTTCGCCATCCTAAATAACGATCCGGCAGTGCGCCAACGTTTCCCACGCGCCGCATTTCCATCGGATGTCTCCGGGGGGAGAGCTCCATCCTGGCTGCATGGAGGAGAAGTCTGATGCGGGAAAGACCTGCCTTGCGAGTGAGCACGCACGCTCTGGCGATTGCGGCCCTACTATTGACCGGTGCCTTCACGGCGGCGATTTTAATCGCCGGCGCGCCTGACGCGCCCAATGCTGCCGCCGCCGCCAGCGCTCGAAGCGTCCGTCTTCCCGCGACCATGGGTACCGATCGCGCCGCGACGAGCGCACGGGCCTCTCGAGCCACCCAGTCTCCGCGCAAGACACCTACGACTTTCAGCAAAGCCGATGCAGCAAGGCTGCGCGCGTCGCTGCCGCTCTATTTCGAACCCAACGTGGGACAGACCGACCGCCGCGTGCGCTTTCTCTCGCAAACCGGCCGGCACACACTGTTCCTCACCGGCGATGCGGCGGTGTTCTCGATGGTCGGCGGCAGGATTCGCAAGGGGCCGACCTTCGAAAATCTCAAAGCACAGGGCCGCACGCCCGCGACCGAGAGACTGGTGGAGGCCGCCGTGGCTATCCGCATGGTCGGGGCGCGGCCGCATCCGCAGATGCGCGCGCTCGATCCTTTGCCCGGACGCGTGAACTACCTCATCGGCAACGACCCCTCGAAATATCATCGTGACGTGCCGACCTACGGCAGGGTGCGCGTTAGCAGCGTCTACCCCGGGATCGATGTCGTGTACTATGGAACGCCGAGCGCGCTCGAGTACGACATCATCGCCGCGCCCGGCGCCGACCCGACGGCGATTCGCTTCGCAATCGAGGGCGGCCTCAGAAGCACCGTCGATGCCGTCGGCAATATCGATATCGTGACCGCGGCGGGCACCATTACGATGCATCGGCCGCGTTCCTATCAGCGCGCGGCGGACGGCAGCGCAGTGCCGATTGCGAGTTCCTACACGCTCGCGAAGAATGGCGCCGCGCCCGAGTATACGATTCGCCTGGCGAGTTACGATCGCACCCGTCCCCTGGTCATCGATCCGATTGCGAGCGTGCGGGTCCTGTATTCCACCGAGCAGCTTCTTTACTCGAGTTATCTCGGCGGCGCGGCAGAGAGCACCGGACCGGTGACGCTCGAGCAGTTCTCGGGCATCACCGCGAACACTCCGTTGACGGTGGCTGACGTCGGCACCGACGTGGCGCTCGATCCAAGCAACAAGGCCTACATCACCGGTATCGCGTACTCGGGCGCGGCCAGCTTCCCGCTGGTGAACGCTTTCCAGAGCACGCAGACCGGCGCCAATTCGCCGCCCAATCAGAATCCGGTCGGATTCATCGCGAAATTCGATACCACCCAGTCGGGCGCCAACTCGCTCATCTACTCGACCTACTTCGGCGGGCAAGGCGACACGAATGCGGCCGACGCGGGACATGGCAACGGTGACCTGCCGTTCGGGATCGCGGTGGACGCCTCGGGCGAGCCGTTCATCGTGGGCCAGACTTACTCGACCGACTTTCCGGACACCGCGAGTTGCGGAGCTTTCGGCCGGACCAACGATCAGAAAGCCACCGACGTGAATGTGGGCTTCGTCGCCAAGCTCAACAGCGCCGGCAGCGCGGTCGTGTACTCCTGCTACATCGACGGATCCAATAACGCCACCGAATCGCGCGTCGCACTCTATCCTGCGGGATGCGACAGCAGCCCGGGCAGCATGTGCAAAGCCTATGTCTCGGGTTCGACCCAGAGCGATCATACGACGGGCTTTCCGGTAACCGGCAGCGCCTTCCAGAACACGTTGAAGGGAACCAACGGCAAGAGCAACGCCACATTCATCGTCGTGCACGAAGATGGCCAGTCGCTCGACTACGCGACTCTTTATGGCGGTTCGGGAAACGGAACCAACGCCGACGCCGGACTCTCGATCGCGGTTGATTCGCAAGGTCATGGCTATCTCGCGGGAGGCACCTACTCCAGCGACCTGACCACCAAGAACGCGGCCGTATCGACGTACAATGCCGGAGCCAGCGCCAAAAAGGTCAGCAATGCGTTCGTGGCCAAGTTCGATCCCACCCTCTCGGGCGCATCCTCGCTGCTCTATGCCACGTATCTCGGCGGCTCAGGCAGCACGGGGCAGATATCGGTTTTCGGCAGCGTCGTTTTTTCATTGTCAATCGGCGACGTCGCGACCGCGATCAGGATCGATCCGGTAAGCGGCCTCATCTGGGTGGCGGGCGTCACCGCGTCCACCAACTTCACCGCCGGAACCTTTGCATCGCCCTTCGAAGCATCCAACCAGGCCGAGGCCGGAGCAGGGGCGCCTGCGACCGCAGGCTTCATCGCCGAACTTGACACCTCGAAAGCCGGCCTGAACCAGGTCGTCTACCGAACGTACTTCGGCGGCGGAGGACTGCAACTCATTCCGCCCGCGCCCGCAACCGGCACCATCGGGGTCGGCGACGCGATCGTGGACCTTGCGACCACCGGGCCCCGCGTTTACGTCACGGGCGCTACCGCAAGCGGCACGGTGCCCAGCGGATTTCCGCTCAGCGCCAACGCGTGTCAGACGCTGAACAAGAGCGCCGGCATCAATATCCAGGGGTTTGCCGTTCCCATCACCGCCTTCGCCGCCGAAATCGATCCTTCCCAGTCGGGAGCGGCGGAGCTTGATTTCGCCACGCTGCTCGGCGGCAGCGGGACCGCGGATGCGGGCACCGGAGTCGCCATCGACGGCTTCGGCGACATGGTCGTCTCAGGTCTTACCTATTCCTCGGACTTTCCGGTCACCACAACCGCGTTCCAGTCATCCAATGGAGCGGCCGCAAACAGCGCAACCAATGCCTTCCTGAGCGTGCTCTATCCGGCCGGCACGCTCTGCGGCAGCGGCGGCGGAACGCCCGTGCCGACTCCGTCGAGCACCCCGACGCCTTCGCCGACGCCGACGCCGGGCGGACTGATCTCGATCACCGGTAATCCGCTGATCTTTCCCAACTCCGGGGTCGGCGGAGTTCCGACCAATGCGAAGTTCACGATCCAGAACCTGAGCTCCAAGCACGACCTGGTCGGCAGTGTCGGCTCTCCGGGCGCCGGACCGTTCACCTTCCGCGCCGGGAGCGGCCCGTTCGATTTGCCGCCGCTTGGCATTCTCGCGGTCAAGATGACTTTCACACCGACCGCGATCGGACTCGCCAACGGATCCCTGCAGGTCACGAGCAATGACAAGCTGGGACATTCGCCGATCACCGTGAACCTCAGCGGCACCGGCTTCCCGGGTTCGCCGTCGCTGTCGGTGCCGGCGCTCGGCGAGCCGCCAAATCCGATCGCGCTCAGCTTCGGCACGGTGGGTATCAATCTTGCCGCGGGCAAGACGCTCAACCTGGTGATCACAAACGTTGGGCTGGGCGCGCTCGCCGGTGTTGTCTCGCCGCTGTCCGCGCCGTACAGCATCGTCAGCGGTACGGGCGTCGGTGGCTCTTTCGGGCCTCTCGCTCCCGGCGGCGTCGATAAGATCAAGGTCGCGTTCTCGCCCACCGCGGTCGGGCCCGCCGCGCCGGCCACCCTGGTCATCACGACCAACAATCCCAAGCCGGCCAGGCACATTCTCAACGTGCCGCTGAGCGGCACCGGCGCTCCGGGACATCTGGCGACAAATATTCCGGCGCTCAATAACGACACGATCGGATTCGGCACGATTTCACATACCGGCCCGCCCAAATCGCTGAGCTTCAAAATCAAAAATGTCGGGCTCGGCGAGTTGCTGGGCAACGTGCCGGCGCTGGGCGGAACATTTACGGTCACCGCCGGCAGCGGCGCATTCGACTTGCCTCCGGGCGGAAGCCAGGTGGTGACCGTGCAGTTCGCGCCCCCCGGGGTTGGGGCGTTTTCGCAGGCGCTCGCGATTACCGTCACGCCGCCGGGCAAGCCCGCCGCCGGCATCACGGTGACGCTCAAGGGACACGGCTCCTGAGAAGCGGATTCGAGCTGAACTTCGTCCGGGAACACGCGGCTGCGAATCGACTTCGCGGCCGCGTTTCCTTTCGCGGCCGTATCGCTGTATCAAGTGAAGGTGAGTGTCGGCTTTTGATGATATCCGTCAGGGCCATCGACGAATCCGTCGCCGCGATCGCCGCCGCGCGCAGCCGGCATGTTGCGCTCGAGCATCTTCCGCCCGGCGGCGGCGCCCTTGATCTGGACGGCGCCTACGCGATCCAGGAGGCGTTTGCCCGCGCATGCGGTCTCGAGGTCGTCGGCTACAAGATCGGATGCGCTTCGAAGGAATCGCAGAGGCTGGTCGGCGCGAGCGGCCCGTTTGCGGCGCGCATCTTCTCGCCCACCCGCCTGGTCTCGCCGGCCGAGATTCCAGCGCACGATTTCTTTTCGCCTGGCGTCGAGGCCGAGTTCGGTTTCACGATGGGCGCATCGTTGCCGCCGCGCGGCTCAGCCTACGGGCGCGACGAGGTTGCGCGAGCGGTTGCGGCGGCCGTTCCGGTGATAGAGATTTGCGACACGCGGCTTCAGAACTGGAAGGCTGCGCGGATCGAGGAAATCATCGCCGACAACGGCTTCCACGGCGGCCTGGTCGTCGGCGCGGCTATCGCACAGTGGGAAAGCGCCGACCTGGCGCACCGCGAGGTCACGCTTTCGATCGACGGCGGCGCGCGCGGCCGGGGCGCGAGCGCAGATACGCTCGGCGATCCGCTCGATGGGCTGGTCTGGATCGCCAACGAGCTCATGCGCCGTGGTCACGGGCTTAAGGCGGGCGATATCGTCGCGACCGGCACATGGACCGGGCTGCACTTCGTGCGCGGGCCGGCGGCGGTGGTCGCGGATTTCGGCGCGCTCGGCCGAGTCGAGCTGCGCGTGCGCTGATGGAGCATACACCGGAGATGGAATCGATCCTGGACCCCGGCAAAATCGAGAGCTATCACGCGCACGTGTACTACACCGACGCGCAATCGCGCGCGCTCGCCGCTCAACTGCGCGCCGCGCTCAGCGAGCGGTTCGCCGTGGCGCTGGGCAACTGGCACGATCGGCCGGTCGGACCGCATCCGCTGCCGATGTACCAGGTCAGCTTCGCCGCCGCCGAGTTCCCGCGCTTGGTGCCGTGGCTGATGCTCAACCACGGCGGGCTTTCAATCCTGATCCATCCGAACACCGCCGACGGCTATCGCGATCACGCGGAGCACGCGCTGTGGCTCGGCGACCGGCTGACGCTGCGCCTGGATATCCTGCGGCAACTGCTCGGGCAGTGAAACTCAGTCGGCGCGGCGCGCGTCGCGCAGCAGCACATCGATGCGCGCGGCGTGCTCGGGACCCGGGTCAAAGATGAACTCCAGCTCCGGCGTGTAGCGCAGGCCGAGCGCGCGGCCGACCTGCCGCCGGATAAATCCGCCGGCGCTCCTGAAGCCAGCAATCGCCGCGGCCGCGCGCGGCTGCCCTTCAAGATGCGAGAAGAACACCCTGCCGTGGCGCAGATCGTCGGTCATGCGGACCGCAGTGAGGGTGATGCCGTGCAGCCGCGGGTCCTTGAGGTCCCGCAGGAGCATCGAGGAGAGCTCGCGCAGCACCATCTCGGCGACGCGCTCGGGCCGGCGTGGTTCGGAAGCCATCAAGCGTAATATTATCAGCGAGCGCGCCGATGCGCGAAGCGCAGCAGGACGAAAGCCCGTCACGTGCAAACGAGGATGCGCCGGGCGCTCGAGGGCCGCGCGGCATGCGCGGGAAATCGGCGCTCAGTAGTTGATGAGCTCGAGGCGCTCTTCACCCAGCGGCGCGAGGCCAAGCGCGTCGATGAAATTGACCACCTCGCGCAGCGCCGAATCGACGAACACGCGGTCGGCGCCGACCTGACAGATGCCGAGTTCGGCACGCTGCCACAGATCGTGGCCGTCGCACTCGGCGATCGAAACGTTGAATTTCGAACGCACACGGTCCTTGATCGCCCGCAGCACCTGGCGTTTGCCCTTGAGCGAATGGTTTTCGGGCAGAAACAGCGTGAGCTGCAGTACGCCTACCACCATGGGGTCGAACGCTCGGGTCTCAGGTCCAACGCTCGGGTCTCAGGTCTGCGGATGCTTCTCGGCGGCGGCCTGCCCGCGGATCGCCTCAGGACGCGGTGCCTCGAGCTTGCGCGCGACCGCTTCCATCTCGAACGCCTCGATCACGTCGTCGGGCTTCACGTCGTTGTAGTTCTCGAGCCCGATACCGCATTCGTAACCGGCCGCGACCTCGCGCGCGTCGTCCTTGAAGCGGCGCAGCGAGCCGATTTTGCCTTCCCACACGACGCGGCCGTCGCGCACCAGGCGCGCGCGCGCGTTGCGCGCGATCTTGCCGTCCACCACCATCGAGCCGGCGATCGTGCCGCCGGGAACGTTGAAGGTCTTGCGCACCTCGGCGCGTCCGAGCGATTTTTCGCGGTAGGTCGGAGCGAGCAGCCCCTCCATCGCCTCGCGCATTTCGTTGATCGCCTCGTAGATGACCGTGTAGAGGCGAACCTCGACGCCTTCCTTTTCCGCCAGCGCGGCGGCCTTGGGCTCGGGCCGGATGTTGAACCCGATGATCACGGCATTGGAGGCCGAAGCGAGCGTCACGTCGGTCTCGGAGATGGCGCCCGCCGAACTGTGCAGGATCTCGACCTTGACCTCGGCGGTCGACAGACGCGCCAGCGAATCGGCCAGCGCTTCGACCGAGCCCTGCACGTCGCCCTTGATGACGACCTTCAGCTCCTTGACCTCGCCGGCCTTCATGCGATCGCTCAGGTCCTGCAGCGAGACGCGGGCGCTCTTCTGCAGTTCACCCTCGCGCTGCTTGGACTGGCGGAACTCGGCGACCTGACGGGCCTTGGACTCCTCGGCCACAACCACGAACGGCGTGCCCGGTTCGGGCACGCTGGACAGGCCGAAGATCTCGACCGGCGTGGCCGGCGGCGCCTCGGCGATACGCTGGCCGTTGTGATCGAGCATCGCGCGCACGCGTCCGTAGGCCATCCCGCAGACGAACGGATCGCCCTGGCGCAGCGTGCCCTCCTGGATCAGCACGGTCGCCACCGGGCCGCGGCCGCGGTCGAGTTGCGATTCGACCACCGTGCCGCGCGCGGGCCGCTCCGGATTGGCCTTGAGCTCGAGCACGTCGGCCTGCAGCAGCAGCATCTCGAGCAGGCGATCGATGCCGGCGCCGGTGCGCGCGGAGACCGGCACCACGATGGTGTCGCCGCCGTAGTCCTCGGGGATGAGCGACTGCTCGGTGAGCTGCTGCTTGACGCGATCGATGTTCGCCTCGGGCCGGTCGATCTTGTTGATCGCCACGACGATCGGGACCTTGGCCGCGCGCGCATGGTTGAGTGCCTCGACCGTCTGCGGCATCACGCCTTCGTCCGCGGCGACCACCAGGATCACGATATCCGTGACCTTGGCGCCGCGCGCGCGCATCGCGGTGAACGCCTCGTGGCCGGGCGTATCGACAAAGGTGACCTTGCGCCCGTTGGCCTCGACCATGTAGGCGCCGATGTGCTGGGTGATGCCGCCGAATTCCTGCTCGGTGACGTTGGCGTGGCGGATCGCGTCGAGCAGCGAGGTTTTGCCGTGATCGACATGACCCATCACGGTGACCACGGGCGGCCGCGGCAGCATCTCGCCCGCCGCCTCTTCGGCCTCGCTCTCTTCGATGGCTGATTCGACGTCGAAGGCGACGTTCTCGACGCTGTAGCCGAACTCGCTCGCGACCAGCGCCGCGGTATCCACGTCGAGCACCTGGTTGAGCGTCGACATCACGCCGAGGTCCATCAGCTTCTTGATTATCTCGCCGGCCTTGACGCCCATGTTGCGCGCGAGCTCCGAGACGGTAACCCCCTCGGTAATCCGCACGACGCGCTTGGAGGCCTTGGGCGTCGTGATCTCGGTCTTGCGCTGCTCTTTGCCGGGGAGCGCGCGGCGCTTCTTGGGCACGCGCAGGCCGCGCATCTCGCGCTCGGCGGTGAAATCGGGCGCGCCCTTTTTGACCACGCGCTTTTTCTTGATCGTGCGCGCGCCGGGTTTCGCCGCAGCCTCGCCGGGCGGCACCATCATGCCTGGCTCAGGCGCTGCAGCGGGGGCCGCAGGCGCAAAACGCGCGGGCTGGCCGGGACGCGGCGGCACGCCCGGCCTGGTGACCGGCGCCGAGGGGCGCGGCGCGGGCTTGGGCAGCTCAATTTTTCCGAGCACGCGCGGACCGCGCTGCCCGTCGTCGAGCGAAGGCGCGGCGTCGTGCGCGGAGCCGGTGAGATTTATTGCGCGTCCGGGCTGTCCGGGTTGCGGGCGCGTCTCGACCCGCCGCACCCCCGAGCCGGGCTGAACGCGCGGCGGCATCGCCGGACGCGCGCCCGGCCCCTGAGGACGCGGCGGCTCGACGACGGTGCGTGTGAGCGGCCGCTGCTCGCGAGCGGGCGACGGCGCGCGCTCGGAACGCGCGGCTTCGGTTTTTGCCGCCGCAGACGCAGCTTCGACTCTCGGAGTCTCGGCTGCGTGGGCTTCCGGTGCGGTAGGCGCGCCTGCTTCACTGGCGGGCGGCGGCGCGATGCGCGTTTCGGCGGCGGACTCGATTCTTGCGGCCGCTCCATTCGCCGCAGTCTGCGGCGCGGAAGGTTCCGTCGGATGTTCCGCGGCAACCGGCACCGGCTGTTCGGGAAGTTCCGGCACGGCCGGCTCGGGCTCGATCATCGCGGGGATGACAGGCTCGGACGGCTCGTTGCGTTCCTCGAGAAACGGCGTTGCGAAGCTTTCTTCGCGCCCGCCTTCAAGTTCGAAATGGAAGGGCTCGGCCGGTTCGTTCGTGACCTGGGAGAATCCGGCTTCGGGCTCGGTGTGCCGGCGGCGCATCACCGTTGCGTTGAGCCGCTTTTCGACCACTTTGCCGGCGCTGGTCTCGACCACCGTCTCGCGCCGCAAGAGCTCCTGTCGATGGGCCTGCTCGTCGAGATCGAGCTTGACTCGCTCGGCCTCCTCCGGCGTCAGCAAGCTGGAATCCGAATGTGCGTGTCCGAGCTTAAGACGCGCGCAAGTAGCCAGCACTTCCTCGACCGGTATGCCCCATTCCTGGGCAAAGGTTTTGATCCGCTTTCGCGCCATTTCGCCTACTCTATTCGAGAGCGTCTTCGCTATCCAGCCGCTCTTGTAACATTTGCGTAATCGACTCGCGCCGGCTGCGATCGAGCGCGATTCGCAGCGAACGGAATTCGCGCGTGCGGCCCCGCACGAAACCGTCCAAACACTCGCGGCGCGGATGCAGATAGCCGCCGCGCCCGCCCAGGCGGTGAGCATCGTCCACGCGGACGGCGCCGCGCACGGCCGCCAGACGGATCATCGCGGCCTGCGCGTCGCGCGCCATACATCCCAGGCAGGTGCGCTCGGGGCTATGATTTCGCCGCGACATCTTCCTCCTCGCCCGCCGCGGACGTCTCAGCCACGAGCGCAGCCTCGGCGGCATCGCCGTCGTCGGCGGTTCTATGATCAGCCTCGGCCACCGATTTTTCGGCCGCCTGCGCCGCCGCGACGGCGGCGGCCTCCTCATCCGCGTGCTTTTTCGCCACCCAGTCGCGCGCCGCCAGAATCAACTGGCGGGCGCGTTCGGGCGTGATGCCCTCGACCTCGAAGGATTCCTCGGCGGTCTCGGCGAGCTGCTCCGCGGAGCGAAAGCCCCATTGGTAGAGCAGTTCGGCATTGATGTCGCCGATGCCCGGAATCGCGTTGAGCGAAGCGCGCGCCGAGCGCGCCTCCTCTTCGGCCTCGGAATCGCTGCGCAGATCGATCTTCCAGCCCGAGAGCCGATGGGCCAGGCGCACATTCTGACCGCGCTTGCCGATCGCCAGCGAAAGCTGGTCGTCGGGCACGACCACTTCCATGCCGTGTTCATCCTCGTCGATGATCACCTTGGACACCTTGGCCGGGGCGAGCGCGCGGCAGACCAGCTCGGCCTGGTCGTCGGTCCACGGCACGATATCGATCTTCTCGCCGCGCAGCTCCTGTACCACCGCCTGCACCCGCGTGCCCTTCATCCCGACGCAGGCGCCCACGGGATCGACGTCCGAGTCCTTGGAATAGACCGCGACCTTGGCACGCCCGCCCGGCTCGCGCGCGCACTGGCGAATCTCGACGATGCCTTCGTAAATCTCCGGCACCTCCTGCTCGAACAGCTTGCACAGGAACTCGTTGGCGGTGCGCGAGAGCACGATCGAAAGGCCTTTTTCCGACAGGTCGACGTCGAGGATGAGTGCGCGAATGCGATCGCCCTGGCGATAGCGCTCGTGCGGAATCTGTTCCTTCTCGGGCAGGATGGCCTCGGTGCGGCCGAGATTGACGATCATGTTCTTGCGCTCGAAGCGCTGCACGATTCCGGACACGATTTCGTTCTTGCGATCCTTGAACTCGTTGTAGATCTGTTTGCGCTCGGCGTCGCGGATGTGCTGGATGAGGTTCTGCTTGGCCGCCTGCGCGGCAATTCGTCCCATGGTCGCGGTATCGAGCTTGATCAGGATCTCGTCGCCGACTTCCGCCTCAGGATCGTACTTGGCGCGCGCCTCATCCACGGTGGCCTCGGCCTGCGCGTTGGCCACCTGGTCGACCACGGTCTTGATCTCGAACAACTCGACCTCGCCCAGCTCCGAGTTGTAACGGGATTCGATATTGCGCTCGCTGCCGAAGGTGCGGCGCGCGGCCGAATGCATCATCTCCTCGATCGCGCCGATCACGATCGCCTTGTCGATCCCTTTTTCCTTGGAAACCTGCTCGATCACCCGGTTAAGCTCTCCGGTCATACGGCCTCCGCTGGGCGTGATTGCTCGCACGCGCCACCCGCTATTCTGTGGTCCATATCCGCTTCGGTCCGACCCGCTTCGCACCCCTTTGCCGGCGCGAAATTATCGGCGTCCGGCACCGTCAAAATCGTATTCGTGGTTTGCCCCCTTCATCTCCGCGAAGGCGATCCGCACGCGATGGCGGCTCGGTTCGTCGTCGATCTCGACGCCGTCGCCGGCCGCCGACGCCAGGATGCCGCGGAACGATTTCTGCCCCTCGATCGCGCGATGGGTCCTGATCCTGACGCGCCGGCCGACGTACGCGGCAAAATCGCGCTGCCGCGTAAGCGGCCGGTCAAGTCCGGGCGATGCAACCTCGAGCGTGTAACGCCCCTCGACCGGATCGTAAACGTCGAGCAGATCGCCCAGCACCGGGCTCAGCCGCTCGAGATCGTCCAGCGCGATGCCGCCACCCGGCCGATCGACCAGCAGCCGCAGCATCGAGCTGCGCGTGCCCTTGTGATACTCGACCGACACCAGGTCGAAGCCCTGGCGCTCGATATGCGGCTCGAGTAGCTCGGCCACGCGCGCCGCAACCGGATGAAGCTGCACGACCATCCGGCGGTCCCGCGGGTCTTCCCCGCCATGACTGCGCTCCTGTTCCCCGTCGCCGCGCCGTCCGTTATCTCCTGTCGCATCCCGATCGGGCACCGAAAATCCCTCGCTTGCCGGCTCCTCCGGCGATAAGCCCAGCGGACAAATCGAGCCCGTACGGCACGCTGCCAGACGGGCACGCGCAGCGCCTACGCAGTTCGACTCTGTCTCAGGAGGTTTCTGCGCCCGAGCGCCGCAACCATCGGGCGAACCGACCAAACAAAAAAGTGGGCCGGAAGCCCACACCAGCAAGAGGCTACCACCCGCAGGCGGTGAATGGCAAGGAGGTCGCCGCGATCACGTGACGGCCAACGCCCGGCCATTGGCACCAGGCGGCCGAGCGCGACGGCCCCCGGTGCAACGGGTTCCATAGCGCGGAGAGCCGCTGTTCCCCGACAATCCCTCGACTATTCCTCGTCTTGGCGCAGGCGCGCGAGCACCGAGAGATCCTCGAGCGTGGTGGTGTCGCCCAGAGTCTCATCGCCGGCCGCTATCTGTCGCAGCAGGCGGCGCATGATCTTGCCGCTGCGGGTCTTGGGCAGCGCGTCGGTAAATCGCAGGTCGTCGGGCCGCGCCAGCGCGCCAATCTCCTTGACCACGTGCTGGCGCAGTTCGTCGCGCAACTTGGCGTCCCCATGTCGCGCGCCCTCCAACGTCACGAACGCGACCACCGCCTGTCCCTTCATTTCATCCGGGCGTCCGACCACTGCCGCCTCGGCGACCGTCGGATGCGATACCAGCGCGCTCTCGATTTCCATCGTGCCCAGGCGATGGCCCGAGACGTTGATGACATCGTCGACCCGGCCCATGATCCAGAAATAACCGTCCTGATCGCACCGCGCGCCATCGCCGGTGAAGTACGCACCTTCGATTTGACTGAAGTACTGCTGTTTGTAGCGTTCGGGATCGCGGAAGATCGTGCGCAGCATCCCGGGCCACGGCCGCCGGATGATGAGCAGGCCACCCTGGTTGGCGCCGACCGGCTTGCCCTCGCGCGTGACGACTTCGGCGGCCACGCCGGGCAGCGGACGCGTCGCCGATCCCGGCTTGGTCGCGATCGCGCCCGGCATCGGGGCAATCATGATGCCGCCGGTTTCGGTTTGCCACCACGTGTCGACGATCGGGCATCGTTCGCCGCCGATCACCTTGTGATACCAGATCCAGGCCTCCGGATTGATCGGCTCGCCCACCGTGCCGAGCAGGCGCAGGCTCGACAGGTCGTGCTTCTTCACCCACTCGTCGCCCCACTTGATGAAGGTGCGAATCGCGGTCGGGGCGGTGTAGAGGATGTTGACGCGATATTTTTCGATGATGCGCCAGAAGCGATCGTTTTCCGGAAAGTTCGGCGCGCCTTCGTACATCACCACCGTCGCACCCGCGGCGAGCGGACCGTACACGGTGTAGCTGTGCCCGGTGACCCAGCCGATATCGGCCGTGCACCAGTAAATGTCATCCTCGCGCAGGTCGAAGACCCATTTCATGGTCATCAGCGTGTGCACGAGGTAGCCGCCCGTCGTGTGCACGACACCCTTGGGCTTGCCGGTGGTGCCCGAGGTGTAAAGCGTGTACAGCGGATGCTCCGCGTCCAGTTCCGCGGGCGCGCAGGCCGCGCTCTGCTGCAGCACCAGTTCGTCCCACCAGATGTCGCGCCCCTTGCGCATTTCGATTTTGGCGCCGGTGCGCCGCAGCACGAGGCAGTGCACGACCGAAGGGCAGCGCTTGAGCGCCTCGTCCACGTTGGGTTTGAGCGGGACCTGCTGGCCGCGACGCCATCCGCCGTCCGCGGTGATGCACAATTTGGCTTCGGCATCGTTGATGCGATCCACCAGCGCCTCGGACGAAAAGCCGCCGAAGATGACCGAATGAATCGCGCCGATGCGCGCGCACGCGAGCATCGCGATTACCGCTTCAGGCACGAGCGGCATGTAGATCGCGACGCGGTCGCCGTCCTTTATGCCGAGGCTCAAGAGCGCGTTGGCGCAGCGCGCGACTTCGCTCGCCAGCATCTGGTAGGTCAGCACGCGGCTGTCGCCAGGCTCGCCCTCCCAGATGAGTGCAGCCTTGTTGCGGCGCGCGGTCGTGAGATGCCGGTCGAGGCAATTGAACGAGGCATTGAGCGTTCCGCCGGCGAACCATTTGGCGAACGGAAAATTCCATTCGAGGACCTTGTCGAACGGCTTGAGCCAGGCGAGTTCGCGCGCGCATTCGCCCCAGAAGCCCTCGGGATCCTGCTCGGCGCGACGGTACAGCGCCTCGTATTCAGCGGGGCTTCCGATGTTTGCCGCACGGCTGAATTCCGGGGCGGGCGCGAACGTGCGACCCTCGCGCAGTATCGATTCGATGTCGTGACCCTCGTGGCGGGCGTCGGCCATGGCTTAAACCCTCCCGCGTGCTTCGCGTGTTTTGAGGCTTAAATAGAGCGTGGCGGCGTCGCCGATCTCGCGGCGGTTGGAGCGAATCTGCCGCAGCCGTTCGAGCAGTTCCGGCTCGACCGCAGGCGCGAACTCAGCCGCAATCTCGACCGCGCGCGCGGCCCAGCGCAGCACCACGCGCCCCTCGGGCCCGCCGAAGTCGTCGAAGAACCACGCGCAGCTCGTGAGCGCGGCGTGCGCCGCCCGCTCCATCTCGAACAGGCGCATCAGGCGCTCGCGGTTGGTTTCGGAGTTCACCCGATGGCGCGCGAAAAACTCCTCATGCACGGCCGGATTTGGATCGACGGCCAGCCGGATCGACTCGCTCAGGGCGACCGCGGCATTGTCCACCAGCGGCGGCGCGAAGCGGTCGTAAACCGACGACGCGTGATGTTTGACGAAATCCATCGCCTCGCGCAGCGGCGCGCGCCACTCCTGATGCGTCGCCGGGTCGAGGCGGCATCCGCAATCCGCGCGCCATCGCTCGACTCCGTGCGCGCAGCTCCACGAACTGGGCGCGCTGATCTCGAAGCCGCCCGTGCCGTCCGGGAAAAGCGCGAGATAGTCAGCGCAGCTGATGAGCCGCACGTCGTCGCGCAGTTCGAGCGCATTGATCGCGCGCGCAAGCTCCGCATCGCCGCGACGTTTATGATGGCCGAACGTCTCGCCATCCGTCGCCAACAGCAACGCTCCGCCCGGCGGGACCTGACCCGCGGCGGCGGCGATCGAATCCGCGAGCGCCTTGCCGTCGGTCAGACCGTTTTCGAATGAAATCGCACGCGAAAGCTCCCGGTCGAAACGGAACACGGCTAGGGTGTGCGCCGCGGAGCGCCACAGGAACGGACCGGCGCCGCGCCTGCCGACCGCCTCGCCGCTGAAGACGCCTTGCTCGGGCGCCAGGATGACGAACTTGATCCCCGCCGCCGCGACGTCGGCGAGCGTGTCGTGGTCGGCGGCGCATTCGGGCAGCCACATGCCCTCAGGCCTGCGGCCGAAGCGCGCGACGAAGTCCTCGATTCCCCAAGCGATCTGCAATGCGCGGTCGCGCGGAAGCAACAGCGGCAGGATCGAATGGTTGTAGGTTTGCGCGATCGCGTTGCCGTGTCCGCCGTGCGCCGCGATGCTCTCGCGGTCGCCGTTGCAAATCGCGCGGTAGGCATGCTTGCCGTGGCGTTCCAGCCAGCCGATCAGCGTGGGTCCGAAGTCAAAATCGATCGACGCGTAGTTGTTGCGAATATGGGCGACGCGCCCCTCCATGATGTGCGCGCGCCCGTTGGCAATGTAGCACTCGCTCAGGATCTTTTCGTTCCAGTTCGGAAACGGAGCCGCGCCGGGCTCGGGACTGATGAGGCCGGTCCACGGACTTTCCCGCGGCGGCTGATAAAAGTGGCCGTGTATGATGACGTAACGCGTAACAGACACCTCAGTTGCAGGGCTCCGCGCGGACAGTCCATGCCGGCCCGCGGCCGCCGAGTTTCGCTCCTCCTGGAAATCTTAGGCCCGCCGGGTCGCGCACGCCACGGGCGAGAGTTCGGGCGCGCTAGGCGGCGGCGACGCGGAACGATCCTTTGACCGTCGTTTCGCCCTTCTGGTTAACCACTTCCATGTCGCCATCAACGACCTTTTCGCCGTCGATTTCGCTTTTGGCGGTTACGGTCCCGCGGCACGTCAGCGTATCGCCCGGCCATACCTGGCGCGCGAAGCGAACCTTGAACCGCCGAACCTGGCCCGCGCCGGCAAATTCGGTGAGGCATCGCGAGAGGCATCCCGCGGTCCACATGCCCTGGGCGAAGACGGTAGGAATGCCGGCCGCCTCGACGAACGTCTGGTCGTAATGCAGCGGAACGAAATCGCCTGACGCTCCGGCGTAACGGACGAAATCGGGGCGCGCGACGTTTTCGATCTTTACGGTTGGGATGGCGTCGCCGATGTTTATCGCGTCAAATTTCAATTTCGATGCCATGGCAGCCCCTCTTCAAGCGGACGGTTTCGGAATCTCGAACTTTTGCCTCTGTGCTCTTCGCGCGACAATCGCAAATCCAAATTCAGCCGCCGACCGCCTGGCCGGTCTCGACCAGCACGAATTTGGCGCGTGCGACGCGCTCGTTGCGCTGATTGGTGTAAATGGTCTCGACCGCAAGGAAGGTCATCTTACCGCCGCGCCCGCCTTCCTTCTCGTAGATGTCGGAGACGCGTGCGACACCGGTCAGCGTGTCCCCGACCAGGATCGGCTTGAAGAACTCGAATTCCTGTTCGCCGTGCAGGATGCGCCGCATATCGAACATATCGAGCGGCGGGGTCGATTCGGCGGTCTGCCAGAAGGCGCTCGTCTGCAGAAACGTGACCGGTATCGGTATTCCGCCGCATTCCTTCTTCGCCAGCTCCGGATCGAAATAGACCGGGTTGGGATCGCGGATTGCGCGCGCGAACTCGCGCACTTTGCCCCATTCGATGGGCATCGTAAAAGGCGTGCCGGTTTTTCCGATTATGCTTTTGTCGACCATCTCGATAACGCTCCTGATGCGCTCACAATCCGATTTCGTCTGCGACGATTTCGCGATTGAAACTCGCATCGCCGAAAGTGAACTCCGCGGACTTGGCGCGCTTGAAGTAGAGATGCATGTCGTGTTCCCAGGTAAAGCCGATACCGCCGTGCACCTGGATGCCGTCGGCGGCGATGCGCGTGTAGGCGTCCGAGGCGGCGGCCTTGGCCACGGCGGCGGCGCCGCGCGCGTCGGGCGCATCGTTGCTCACCGCCCACGCCGCGTAATAGATCGCCGACCTGGCCGCCTCGATATCGACCATCATGTTCGCGCACTTGTGCTGCACGGCCTGGAAACTGCCGATCGGGCGGCCGAACTGCTCGCGCACCTTGCTGTATGCGACCGCGGTCTCGAGCACCTTCTGCGCGCCGCCGATCATTTCGGCGGCGAGTGTCACCTTGGCGCGATCGATCGCGCGCGCAAGCACAGGCCATCCGCCGTTCAGCTCGCCCACGAGATCGGCGGCCGAGACTTTGACCGAGCGCAGCGCGACCGTGGCGAGCTTGCGCGTTTGATCCATCGCCGTGAGCGGTTTTACTTCGACCCCGCCGCGATCCGCCTCGATCGCAAACAAGCTGATGCCGCCGCCGCGTCCGCCGGTGCGCGCCGCCACCAGGAGATACCCGGCATTTTGCGCGTCATTGACGAACAGCTTCTCGCCCTCGAGCACGAAGCCGGCGGCGCGCCTGCGCGCGCTCATCGCGATTGCGGCTTCTCCCCAGCCGCACGCGGATTCCAGGTACGCGGTCGTGGCGACCAGCTCGCCGCTCGCGATCGCGGGCAAAAGGCGATGCTTGTGCGCGGCCGAGCCGGCGCCTGCGATTGCGTCGGCGAACATCAGCGTCCAGATGAAGGGAGACGGGAGCAGCACGCGTCCCATCTCTTCGGCGAGAATCGCGAGATCGACGTAATCGAGCCCGGCGCCGCCGAAATCGGCGGGCAGCACCAGTCCGAGCCATCCCAGCTCGGCCATCCGGCGCCACAATTCGGGCGAGTAGCCGCGCTCGTCCTCCATCATCCGGCGCACGAACGCCGGCGGGCATTCACGCTCGAGCATCGCCCGCGCGCTCTGGCGCAACATCTCCTGTTCTTCGCTGAATCCGAAGTCCAAGCGGCCTGTTCCTCTGAGCGCGGCGTCGAAAGGACGCCGCGCGAATTCGGATACCACGCTGCGGCGCGCCGCGACAAGCGCCGCTAGCACGAGACCCGCGGCGCCCGCGAGCGGCTATTCGGGCAGCACCTGCAGCGCGTCGCCGTAGCGCAGGTTGCCGCCGTCGGCGACAAGCAGGGCGCCCGTGATGAAGCTCGCCGCCTCAGAGGCGAGAAAAATGCATGGCCACGCAATTTCCTCGCAGGTGCCGAAGCGCTGCAGCGCCCGCGACATCAGCATCGCCGCCTTGACCTTTTCGTTCGGCCAGATGCGCTCGGCGGCGCCTTCAGTGGTGACCGGGCCCGGCGCAATACAGTTGACGCGGATGCCCAGATGCCCCCATTCGGCCGCATGCGACTCGGTGAGCTTGATCACGCCCGCCTTCGACGCCGCATACGGCAGCATCGTGGCCGACCCGTGAACCCCGGCGGTCGATGAAAGGTTAATGATCGAACCGCCGGTCTGTTGCTCGATGAATTGGCGGGCCGCGGCTTTCGAGCAGAAGAACACGCCGTCGAGGTTGATCGAAACCACGGCGCGCCAGCCGTTGGGCGAGAGTTTGAGGCTTGGGGCGGCGATGCTGGCGCCATGATTGTTGATCATGACGTCCAGCCGGCCGAAATGCCGGACCGCCTCGCTCACCAGCGCATCGCACGATTCGGCGTTGCGCACGTCGCACACCGCCATCTCGCACTTGCCACCGCGCGCGCGGATCGCGTCCCGCACCGGCTCCAGATGACCGGCGTTACGGCTCGCGATCAGCACCGGCGCGCCGCGCGCGGCGAACTCGCGGGCGATGACCGCGCCGATTCCCGTGCCGCCGCCGGTTACGATCGTGACCTTGCCTTCCACGCTGAATACGTCCCTCAAGGCATCCTCCTCGCGTGCTATTTCGCTGCCAGGCGCGCCAGTGCCCGGCGCGCCTGATCGGCCAGGGCCGGGTCGGCATTCTGGTCGGCGCGGGCGGCATCCGCGGCCCGTCGATAGTAACTGACAGCCTGGTCGCGATTCCCTAGCGCCTCGAAGGCGCGGGCCACATTGAGCTCAGCCTGCGCGCTGGTCGGGCAGGCGGTCATGGCGTCCTGATAGTATCCCAGGGCTTTGTCGAATTCGCCGGCGGCAAAGCGATCGCCGCCCCGACGCGTCGCCGCCTGCATCACGGACTTGTCACAAGACCCGGCGACCGGGGGTGCGGTCGAATAGGCGGGCTGCTGTGCGGCCTTGAGAGCGGCGACCTGCTGCTCGAGCTGAGCCAGCTCGGCTTTTTGCCGATCTATCTGCTCCTGGTTCTGTTTGATCGCGTCGGAGAGACATCCCGTCAGGCCCAGGACAACGATCGCTGCCAATGATGCTTTGGTTGAAACCCATGCACCTCGCATATCTACTTAGTTGCCAACCAGCCATCCGCTGTCAACGCGCGCGATTGAGAGCCGCGGCCGAATCGGCGCCGCGCGCGCTTCAATTGCGGCGCGAGGATGGTACACTCGGGCGCTGGCACGTTCCGCCGATCTGCGGCGTGCAGCGGCAACCCTTTGAAGGAAACGAATGAAAGGAACCGGGCGATGCGCACAATGCGTTGGGCGTTGGCATCGGCGGCTGCGTTGTGGATCCTCGGCCTCCCGCAGCTATCCATCGTCTCAGCGGCCGAGAAGAGCGCACCTGCGATGAGTCCGAACGAAGCGTTGAAGCAACTGATGGCCGGGAACCGGCGTTTTCAAACCGACCAGACCACGCATCCGGTGCTCCATTCGCAAAAGCGCGGAGAGCTGGTGGGCGGCCAGTCTCCGTTTGCGGTAATCCTGTCGTGCTCGGACTCGCGCGTGCCGCCGGAACTGATCTTCGATCAGGGCCTCGGCGGCCTCTTCGTCGTACGCGTGGCCGGCAATACCGTGACTCGCGCCGGTCTGGAGAGTATCGACTACGCCGTCAGCCAGCTCGGCACCCCGCTGATCATGGTGCTGGGCCATGAAGGCTGCGGCGCGGTAAAGGGCGCCGTGGCGCAATGCGGAGGCGAATCGACGGCGAAACTGCCCGAGATTTTTGCCAACATCTGCCCGGCGGTCAATCGCGCGCGCAAAGCGGGAGGCTCGAGGCTGGAATCGACCGCGATCGACCTGAACGTGGACGAGCAGGTCAAGATCCTCGAGCACTCGGCGTTGTTCAAAAAACGCGTGGCCGACGGCAGCCTGAAAGTGGTCGGCGCGCGCTATCAGCTGGAGAGCGGCAAGGTCGAACTGCTGGACGGCGATTGACCCTCTAGTCGGCCAGGCCCGGGCGCACGGTGACCCCGGCGTAGGCGGTCGCGGTCCGTCCGTCCGCAGTGGTCGCATTCACCGTGGCTACGTAAGTGCCGGGCGTTTTGTAAGTATGAAAAAACGTGAGCGGCGGGTCCATCGAAACCTGCCCGTCGCCGAAATTCCACACGTATGAGACGAAGCCCTTGCCTTCCGGATCGACCGTGTTCACGAAAAATCCGACCGCGAGCGGCGCGGAACCATAGCCGGGCACCGCGGTCATCGTAATCAGAGGCGGCGTCGGCAGGTCGATACGGCCGCGCGCGCCCGCCGGCGCATCGCGCATCGCGCCCGCCGCCGCGCCCTCGGGCGACGCCGCATCCGGCTGCTCCTGCGGCGCCTGAGCCAGGGATTGCGCCGGGCGCAACGCGAGCGCCAGCAGCACGCCCAGCGCACCGACGCTCACGGCTATGCGCGCATGAGCCATTCGCTGAGATCGATTGTCACCGCCGCTCCGTCGGTCATCTGCAGAGACTTGGGCGAACGACGAAGCTGCATCTTGTCGATTTCCGACTCGCGCGGCAGCAGGTACAGCAGCACATCGCCGGAGATCGCGAGGACCCGCGTGCGTTGTTCGCCATGCCGCTCGACGCCGGTTACTTCGTAAGGGCTGAGATGAAAGGGGAAGCCGCGCAGGCGCACGATCCCCTCGTCGTATTCTTCGACGGTGCCGACGAAAAAACGCGTGTTGTCGTCATTAAACAACTTGCGATCGATCACGAGGATGTGGTCGCCATCGCGGATTGCGGGCATACGTCCCCTCCTGTTGCCGGGCCACCGCCCGAGCCCGAGTCATGTCACCATTAAACGGATTGCCGCCCGTTCCGTCCATACCCCGGCCGGCGGCTTCGCCGACGCGATGGTCCACTCCGGTGACCATGAATGGCGGCGCCCGCCTTTTGCACGCCGGCCGATGCGGCTACGATGATTGGATCGACGCGCTTGAGCCGTCCGCCGGACAGTGCCTGGGTAGTTTGACGGCCACGGCGGCTCGCGCGGGCGACGACTTCGCATGCTGGCGCTGGACAAAGTCTCAAAATTCTACGGCGGCCGCGCGATCTTCGAGAACGTAAGCTGGTCGATGCCGGATGACGCGCGCGTCGGCCTGGTCGGCCTCAACGGCGCAGGCAAAACCACGCTGCTCAAGATGCTCGCCGAGGTCATCGCGCCCGATTCCGGCCGAATCGCGCGACCCCAGCGATCGTCGGTCGGTTACCTGGCGCAGGACGCACCCGAGATGCGCGGCCGCTCGGTGCTGGACGAAACGCTCTCGGCACTCAGTGAGATGCAGGCGCTCGACAAGCGGCGTGTCGAACTCGAAGAGATCCTGGCAACGCATCACAGCGGCGAGACCCACGACGCCGCCCTGGCCGAGCTCGGCGACGTGCTGAGCGACCTCGAGCGCCACGGCTACTACGAGGCCGACAGCCGCGCCAAGGCCGTGCTGTTCGGACTCGGCTTCGCCGAAGCCGACCTTGCGCGCGACGTGGCCGAGTTCTCCGGCGGCATCCGGATGCGGATTGCGCTGGCGCGGCTGCTCGTGCGCCGTCCGGAGTTCCTGATGCTTGACGAGCCGACCAATCATCTCGACCTCGAGGCGCGCAACTGGCTCGAGGACTATCTCGCGGATTATCCGGGCGGAATCATCCTGGTCTCACACGACCGCTACTTTCTTGACCGCGTAACCGATCGCACGGTCGAAGTCGCGCGCGGCCGATTGATCGACTATCAGGGCGGATACTCGGCTTACCTCGTGCAGCGCGAGCAGCGCTACCAGGCGGAGCTTGCGGCGTATGAGAATCAGCGCGCCGAGATCGAGCACATGGAGGCGTTCATCAGCCGCTTCCGCTACCAGGCGAGCAAGGCCAAGCTGGTGCAGAGCCGGATCAAGCAGCTCGAAAAGATCGAGCGGCTCGAGCCGCCGGCGGGCAGCGAAAAACCGCCGGCGATTCACTTTCCCGCATGCGACAGGGGAGCGCGCCGGGTGTTCGAACTTCAAGGCGCCGTCAAACGTTACGGCGAACTGACCGTGTACGACGGAATCGATCTTACGATTGAGCGCGGGGCGCGGGTCGCGCTGGTCGGCCCCAACGGCGCGGGCAAATCCACGCTGATGAAGATGCTCGCGGGGATCGAGCCGATGACCGCGGGCGCGCGTACGGTCGGCGCAGGAATTCAGATCGGCTACTTCGCGCAAAATCTTGCCGAGTCGCTCGATTACGGCAAAACCGCGCTCCAGGAGCTGGACGACACGGCCGAAGGCATGACCAGCGCCGAAATCCGCGGTCTGCTCGGCGCGATGCTCTTTTCGGGCGACGACGCGCTCAAGCGCGCAGGCGTGCTTTCGGGCGGAGAGCGCGCGCGCCTGGCGCTGGCCAAAGTGCTGGCCCATCGCAACAACTGCCTGCTGCTCGACGAGCCGACCAACAATCTCGATATCGTGGCCAAGGACACGCTGCTCGAAGCGCTGCGTCGTTTTCCGGGCACGATCGTGATCGTCAGTCACGATCGCTACCTGCTCGACGAACTGACGACCGAAACGATCGAGGTCGGCCAGGGCCACGCAATCCGCTATCTCGGCAATTACGAGTATTACCTGGAGAAAAAGGCGCAATCGCCGACGGTCGCGGCGGCGCCGGACAGCCGCAGCAACGGCCGCGCGCCGGCCGACACTCGCTCTTGCGCGCCCCCCGCGGGCGCCGCGCGCGCGGCGAAATCCGCCGACGCGCGCAGCGCAAACGCCGGCGACCGGCATGCGGGCGTGGCCGCCAGGGCGCGCAGGCCCTCGCGCCCGACCGATACGCATCGGGCTCGACGCCGCCAGGCGCTCGAAGGCGATATCGAACGCAAGGAAGCCGAGCGCGCCGCGCTCGGCGAGCAGATGAACGATCCCAACTTTTATCTGCAGCGCGCCGACGCCAATCAGCTCATCGCCGCCTACGAGCGGCTCGGCCGCGAAATCGAGCGGATGTACGAAGAGCTGGTGAGCCTGGACGGCGCGCCGCCGGCCGGCTCATAGCGGCGGCCCCGACCGAGGCATACGCGGCATGCGCGTGGCCGCGGACCGCAGGAGCCGGTAATATTCGAGCGTGCCTACGCACACTGAACCGCCAGGCGGCATCGGCTCCGACGATCGGCCGACGCTCGCGCGATGGATCGACGGCGCAATCGCGCGCCGATGGCCGGACGCGCACGTCACTGACATCGCGACGCTCAAGGGCGATGCATCGAATCGGCGCTTCTGGCGGGTTACCTTGGCGGCGCCCTCATCCCGCGCGGGCTTCGACAATGCGCCCACCTCCGCAATCGCCATCGACCTCGGGCCGGACGACCTGCCGACGTATGTGCGCGCATTGAACCTGCTGCCCGGGCCGCTGACGGAGCCACCATTTCTCAACACGCAGCGCTTCCTCAAATCGATTGGTTCTGCGGTGCCGGACATTTACGTCGCCGACGCGCCGCAGCGGATGCTGCTGGTGGAAGACGTCGGCGAGACCCCGTTATTCGAAGCCGCGCTCGCGCCCGGCGCAAAACCCGCCTCGCTCTATCGCATCGCGATTGATGAACTGCTGCTGATTCACGTGGAAGGCACGCGGCAACTCGACCGCCGATGTGTCGCGTCTTCGGTCGCATACGACGCGCGGCTGTTTCGATGGGAGATGAACGATTTCCTGGCATTGGGCGCGGCCGCCATGACCGCGCAATGCGATCCGGCCGCGCTTGCCCCCGAGCTCGACGATCTTGCGACGCGTCTCGGCGCGCTCCCGCGCGTGCTCTCGCATCGCGACTACCACGGCCACAATCTTTTCGTGCAAGGCGGGCCCGGCGGCGCACGCATCCGTGTGATTGATTTCCAGGACGCCCTGCTTGCGCCGGCGGCCCAGGACCTCGCGGTGCTGCTGACCACCCGCGACACGGATCGCGCGATCGGACCTGCGGCCGAGCGGCGGCTGCTCGATTATTATCTTGCCGGATGCGCTCGGCGAGGCGCGGCGTGCCCGGATGCCGCGCTGTTCGCGGCCGGATATCGCCTGTGCGTGCTGCAGCACGCGCTCAAGGTGATCGGCCGTTTCAACGCGCTCGAGCGCCAGGGCAAGCGCGGCTATGCGGCGTTTATTCCGCATGCGATTGCGCAGGCGCGCCGGATGCTCGCGGGACCGCGCATGGCCGAGGATTTCCCTCAGCTGCGGCGGGCATTCGACATGGCCTGAGACGGACGCGCGTGTCGCGCGCGGTCGATCCTCGGCGGACAATCGGATCACCTATGAAGGCATTGGTGCTGTCGGCGGGCAGGGGAGAGCGGCTGATGCCGCTTACGGAAACGTTGCCCAAACCGCTGGTCGAGGTCGGCGGACGTCCGCTGATCCATTATCCATTGAAACTGCTCGCGCACTCCGGAGTACGCGAGGTCGCGATCAACGTGCATCACCTGGCGGCGTCAGTGCGGAGCGCGCTCGGGAGCGGCGAAGCGCTGGGCGTGCGCATCACCTATGCTCCGGAGGAAAAGCTGCTGGGGACCGGCGGACCGCTCGTCGGACTGCGTGATTTCTTCGGCCGCGAGACGTTCGCGATCCTCAACTGCGATACGATCATCGATCTCGACCTGCGTGCGCTCGCCGAGTTTCATCGCCGCGCCGGCGCGTTGGCCACGATGGTGCTGCGCGAAACCGCGACGCCCGAAGCCTACAGCCGCATCGAGATCGACGCCGGCGCGCGCGTGCGCCGGATGCGCCTGCTCAAGCGCCGCGCCCCGCTCGAAATCGCGAATTACGAAGCGCCGGCCGAGTCCGCGAACGGTGCGGCGCTGGAGCCTTACATGTATTGCGGCGCAATGCTGTGCGAGCCGACGCTGTTCGCGGTTATGCCGGCGCTGGCTCTGCCGTTCAGTCTGATGGGCGATCTGTTCGCGCCGCTGCTGGCGCGCGGAGCGGCCCTCTTCGCGCAGGTGCATCGCGGATGGTTCCGCACGGTCGATGATCTCAGGAGCCTCGAGGCGCTGCGCGCGGAATTTGCACGCACACCGCCTCGCTTGCCCTTCCTGTAACCGGTTCTACAGCCGCATCCGCACCCGGTCAGCCATCCGTTTGAACCATCCGCCGCGCGCCACCGCCGCGCCCGCAAGGATCGGGATGGTCGATTGCGGCTTGCCGTCGACCATCATGGTCAGCGTTCCGACCTGCTGCCCCTTGTGCACCGGCGCAACCAGGTACTTGGCGTCGAGAGCGCCGGCCAGCGCCACCTTGCCCTCGTATCCGTGCTCGACCGTCACGAATGGCAGCGCGGCCGGCGCGACCGCGACCTCGTCCGCCACCCCGCCGTACACGCGCATTTTGTCGGGCACGGCTTTGCGCCATTCGGGCTGGACGCTCGCAAAAGTGCGAAACGCCCAATCGATCAGTTTCTCGGTTTCGACCCGGCGCGCGGTGGCCGAAGGCGTGCCGAGCACGGCCGAAATCAGATCCATTCCGTCCGAATGGGCGCTGGCGACCAGGTGGTAACCCGCCTCCTCGACGTGGCCGGTCTTCAGTCCATTGACGCGTGAGTCGTAGAACAGCAGCGCGTTGAAGTTGGGCTGATGAATCTTGTCGAACGTGAAGTCCTTGGTCGCGGTGTATTTAGTCGCGTCGGGAAAGGTCTGGATGACGGCGCGGCCGAGTTTCACCATGTCGAACGCCGTGGTGTACATCTGCGGGACCGGCAAGCCGTCCGGATTTTCGAAATGGCTCTCGGTCAATCCAAGCGCCGCCGCCTCCTGGTTCATCTGCGCCGTGAAGGCGTCGGTCGAGCCGGCCAGGTATTCGGCCAGCGCGACCGCGGCATCGTTGCCCGAGGAAACCATCAACCCGTAGAGAAGGTCGTTGATTGAGACACGCTGTCCGACCTGCAGGAACATGCGGGAGACCGTGCTGTTCATCGAAAGCCGCCAGGCTTTCTCGCTCACCGTGACCATCGTGTCGGGCGTAACGCGTCCCTGATGCAAGGCCTTGAGCACGAGGTAGAACGTCATCAGCTTGGCCAGGCTCGCCGGCTGAATATGCTCGTGCTCGTTGTAGGCGTAGAGCGTCGCGCCCGAACGCGCGTCGATCATCATCGCCGCGTGCGCATTCAGACCGAAGGGCGCGGGACGGTTGCCGAGGACGCGGATCTGGTCGAGCGGGACCGCCGAAATCTCGGCCGGCGCGGCGCGTCGCGCGCGCGCCGCGGCATGCCGGGCCGCTGCGTGCGCCGGCGCGCCCGCCATCGCCATTCCGAGGCAAACCGCCAGAGCTGAAAGAATAATTCGGTAATTGCCGCGCGCTTCCATCACTACCACCGCCTCCGCGTGGATAAAGTTATGGCGTGGAGCGATAGCGGATCAAGGCGAAGCGCATTATTCAGCCCACACCCTGTTCCCTTGGCCCCGAATTATGACTATTCCATTGTAGCCATGGCTATCGATCTATCCGTGATCCTGCCGGTGGTGAACGAGCGCGACAACCTGCGCGCCCTGATCCCGCGCCTGGCCGAGATCGCGCAACGATGTCACCTCAAGCACGAAGTCATCGTCGTCGACGGCGGCTCGACCGACGGCACCCGCGAGGCCGCCACCGAGTTGGGCGCGCGCGTGGTGCCGGAGCGGCGGCGCGGCTACGCGGGCGCTCTGACCACGGGGCTGGCAGAGGCGCGGGGCGATTACCTGCTGACGCTCGATGCGGATATGTCGCACGACCCGGCGTTCGTGGCCAAGATGTGGCGGGCGCGCGAGCGTGCCGACATCGTGATCGCCTCGCGCTACGTGCGCGGCGGCGTGGCCTATACCGATCTCAGCCGGCGCATCTCGAGCTACCTGCTCAACGGATTCCTACGCCGCCTGTTGAGCATGCCGATCGGCGACCTGTCGAGCGGATTTCGCCTCTATCGGCGCGCAGCGATCGAGGGCCTTGAGCTGGCCAGCCGCAACTTCGAGGTGCAGGAGGAGATCCTGGTCAAGGCATGGGCGCGCGGCTACAGCGTGACCGAAGTGCCGTTCACTTATTTTCCGCGCGAGGCCGGCCGTTCGCATGCGCGCATGCTGCGCTTCGGCATGGACATTCTGCGCTCCGCAGTCGGCCTGTGGCGGCTGCGCAATTCGATCGCCTCAGCCGACTACGACGAGCGCGCCTTCTACAGCATCATACCGCTGCAGCGCCAGTGGCAGCGCCGCCGCCATGCGATTACCGTGGGCTGGACGCGCCACGCCGGCCGAATTCTTGACGCCGGTTGCGGTTCCAGCATCATCATCCAGAGCCTGAACAACGCCGTCGGCATGGATATGAACGCGGACAAGACGCGGTTCCTGCGCCGCTACGGCATTCCGCTGGTGCGCGGATCGGCCTTTGCCCTGCCGTTTCGCGATGAGAGCTTCGATTGCGTGATCAGCTCCGAGGTGATCGAGCATATTCCTTACGATGAGGTCCTGTTCACCGAGATGAATCGCGTGCTGCGGCCCGGGGGAATACTGGTGATCGGCACGCCGGACTACGCGACCGTGGGCTGGCGCACGATCGAGCCCATCTACGGAGTGCTGCAGCCCGGCGGCTACAAGGACGAGCACATTACGCACTACACGCGCGCGCGGCTCGGCGAGGTCCTCGAGCGCCACGGCTTTATCTACGAAGAGGCCGCGTACATCTTCAGAAGCGAATTGATCATGCGCTATCGCAAGCCGGCAACGGCCGAATCCGCGGCGCCAACCACGCCGCCGATGCGTGCCGCCACGGCCTGAAACGGCGCAGCAGGTGAGTGAGCGACGATGCCGAACGTTCGCGCCGGAGAGCTGAATCTCTACTGCGAGAGTCACGGCAGCGGAGAGCCGCTGCTGATGATAATGGGACTCGGCGGGAGCGCACTCGCCTGGTCGCCTGAGCTGATCGAGGATCTGGCGCGTTCATACCGCACACTGGTGTTCGATAATCGCGGCACCGGGCGCAGCGACAAACCGGACGTGGACTACTCGATCGATGCCATGGCGGCCGACGCCGCCGGGCTGCTCGACGCGCTTGGAATCGGCCGCGCTCACATTTTCGGCGTCTCGATGGGCGGGATGATCGCGCAGGAGTTCGCCCTGCACTACCCCGCGCGGGTTCAGACGCTCGCGCTCGGCTGCACCATGGCGGGAGGGAAAAACGCGGTCGCGGCGACGCCCGAGGCGATGGCGGTGCTGAGCGCGCCGCGCAACGGGCTCTCCGACGCCGATCTGATCCGGCGCTCGTGGCCGATCAGCTACACGCAATCCTATCTGCAGAGTCATCGCACCGAGCTCGAGGCTGAAATCGTACGCCTGCTGACCCATCCGACACCCGCCTTCGCCTACAAGCGCCAGCTCGCGGCGACTTTCAAGTTCAACACCTACGATCGGCTGCCGCAGATCGCCGCGCCGACGCTGGTCATCACCGGCGCCGAGGACGCGCTGTTGCCGGCGGCCAATTCGCGCATCCTCGCGGAGCGAATTCCAGGCGCGCAGCTCCGGCTCATACCCGACGCCGGACACCTGTTCTTCAACCAGGCGCGCGAACAGTTCGTGGCTGCGCTGGTGCCGTTCCTGAGGGCGCATCCGATGCACGCTCGGGGCTAGCATGCAGCTCCCCGGGCGCGAGGAACTGCTCGCGGCGGCGCAAATCGTCGCCGCCGCGCTCGCGCCCACGCCGCAAATCCGCTGGCCGCTGCTGGCCGAGCGCACCGCCGCCGAGGTCTGGGTCAAGCACGAAAATCACGGCCCGGTCGGCGCCTTCAAGCTGCGCGGCGGAATCATTTACATGGACACTCTTGCGCGCGCGTCGAAACCGCCCGCGGGCGTGATCGCGGCGACGCGCGGAAACCATGGGCAGAGTATCGCGTATGCGGCGGCGCGCGTCGGAATGCGCGCGACGATTGTCGTGCCGCGCGGCAACAGCCGCGAAAAGAATGCCGCGATGCGCGCGCTCGGGGCGCAACTCATCGAGCATGGCCGCGACTTCCAGGACGCGCTCGAATTCGCGCAGCATCAGGCGGCCGAGCGGAGCCTGTTGATGGTGCCCTCGTTCGATCGGGTCCTGGTCTGCGGCGTCGCGAGCTATGCGCTCGAGTTCCTGGGCGCGGTCGCGGATCTCGACACGGTGTACGTGCCGATCGGCCTGGGCTCGGGAATATGCGGGACGATCGCGGCGCGGGAAGCTTTGCGTCTTCGCACCCGCATCGTGGGCGTGGTGGCCGAGAACGCGCCCGCCTATGCGCTCTCGTTCGCCGCGGGGCGGGCGATAACGACTGAATCGGCGGATACGATCGCCGACGGCGTGGCGTGCCGCGTGCCCGACGCCGAGGCGCTGTCGATCATCGGGCGATGGGCCGAGCGCATCGTCACCGTCAGCGAAGCGGAGATCGCCGCGGCCATGCGCCACTATTTCAGCGACACGCATAACATCGCGGAGGGCGCGGGAGCGGCGCCGCTCGCCGCCCTGCTCAAGGAGCGCGCCGCGATGGAGGGCCGGCGCGTGGGACTGGTGCTGAGCGGCGGCAACGTCGACCGCGATCTGTACGCACGCGTGCTCGCCGAGAGCTAACGGCTGTCGGTGCCGAAGCCGCGCGGCGAACGCAATCAGTAGGTCAGTCGGCGGATCAGGGCTTCGCCAATCAGCAGGATCATCGCCGCCATCAGGGGCCACGACGCCATCGATTCCCGCGACTCGCTCTCGGGCCGGGTCAGGCCGACGTCCGCCGGCGAGGGATTGAGCCGGCCGCCGCTTTCCGAGGCGAGCCGCTCTAGCAGCGTGTAGTTGGGCTCGGGCCGCGGCAGTTCGGCGTTGAGGGCGGGGCTCACGGTATAGGCCAGCGGAGGAAAGGCGAGCGCCTCGGCGGTCGCCGCCTTGAGCGCGATGTTGTAGGTGCCGGGGCGCGGCGCCTCGAAGCTGCCATAGAGCTCGCCCGGAACTTCCTCGGACAGCGCGCTCTGCACCCGGGTGCCGTCAGGGCGCGTGACGGTCGCGCTGACCAGCGCGGCAGACGGCGCGGGGCGCTCGCTGTAATTGGTGAGCCGCAGATGGATGCGGCCCTCGCGATAACCCAGCGCAACGTCGAATTTCTGCTCGGTGGCCGCGGTTTCCGGGGTCAACCACGCAAACACCTTGCTCCAGACCTGGCCGAAGACGCCGTCCTGCACCCACGGCCCGGACCATCGTCCGCTCGCATCGGTGGTCACGGCGACCGCCTTGCCCGCGGCAAAGCGCCAGCTTGCAATGAGCGGCGTGCGCGTGTGCGCGCGGTTGATGAAAGCGTCAAGCGTCGCCTGCGGCTTGAGTTCGGTGGCGACGAATCCCTTGATCGCCGGCAACTGGCGGCCGGCGAGGTCCTTGAGCAGCGGGTCCGGCTTGACCGTGTACGGCGTGAAATCTTTCTCGACCATGGTGGCTTCGCCGCCGTGCGACTTGACGTCCTGCAGAAACAGCTCGGGCAGGTTCGACGCGCTGTCGGTCTGATAGAAACCACCCCCGCCGTATTTGCTGATCGATTCGAGCAGCGACAAATTGGCCTCTTTGCCGATGGCGATGGCCGAGATGGTCACACCGCCCTCGCGATGCATGGTCGAGACCAGGTCGTAGTACATCGCCGCCGTGCCGCCGGTCTCGCCGTCGGTCAGGATCACGACGTGCTTCATCGAGGCGTTGTTGCCGGCGAGCATACGCTCGGCCTCCTGCATCGCGGGCAGCAGATAAGTGGTGCCGCGCGCCTTGAGGCGATCGATCAGCTCGTCGAAATATGGACGGCTCTGGCTGAGCGGCGTCAGCGGCACAATCACGAACGGCTGCGAATCGAACCCGATGACGGCGATCAGGTCGCTGTCCTTGAGCGTCCTGGTCACCGTGCGCGCGGCGGCCTTCGCGTACTCCAGCTTCTGGTTGCGCCCCATCGAGCCGGACTTGTCGATAACCAGGACCAGCGCGCGGGTGCGCTCACGATGCTGAGGTGGTTTCATGATCACCGGCAGCACGCGCGCGAGCGGGCTGTCCTGGTAGCCGCCGAGACCGAAGCTCTCGTCGCCGCCAGCCATGACCAGCGACCCGCCTTCCTCAACATAGTTGACCAGCGCCTGCTGGGCCGCCGTGGACAGCCTCGAGCGCGGCACGTTGTTGAGCACGACCGCGTCATAGCCCTTCAGACTTCCGCTCCACGAGCCGCTCGCCGTAATCACGGTCGGCTCGAGGCCGATACGATGAAGGACGGATTCGAGATACTCCGCGTCGCGCGCCGCGCCCGTGAGGATCAGCACCTTGCGCTGCGCTCCGATTCCAACCCATCCGGTGAGCGAATCGTCTTCGGCATAGGCGTCCTGGGCGGGATTGGCCGGCTTGAAGACCGCGGTGTGGGAGGTCAGGCCCGAGGCCTCCGCATGGACCGGGAAGTCGAAGCGCTGCTGCCCGCTTTGCAGGGTCACGCCGCGGTTCTCGGTCAGGCGCCCGCTCTGAAAGATCGAGATCGTGCCGCTTACCGGCGTCGCATTGTAGTTGGTGGCGGTCACCCCGAGCGCGAACGGCTCGGATTTCGATAGCGCGGGCGGCATCGAAAGATCGGTGATGGCGACGTTGGCGATATCGCGCGCACCGGGCGGCGTGAAAATATAGAGCCGGATGCCGGCCGCGCGCAGCGCGCCCAGCGCGCGTTCAGCTTCGCCGCGAGTCTCCCAGCCGTCGGTCACCAGTACCACCGGGCCGTCGCGCGCGTCGGGATTTGACGCGACCCGCTCAAGGGCGGCCTCGAGGTCGGTGGCGCCCGGCCCGCAGCTCGCACATCCGGCCGCGCCGTCGAGCCTGGACAGCGCCCCGGCGATGGTGGTCGTCTCAGCGACGGTCCCGAAGATCACCGCCGGATCGCCGCCGCGCAGTTTCAAATCGCCGCGCAGCAGCGCGGCGGTCCACGCCCGCATCGCCGGCGTGATGCTGGTCGAGGCGTCGAGCACCGCAGGTCGCGTCGTGCCCTCGCTGCGTCTGATCATGCCGGGATTGGCCAGCGCGAGCACGCACAGCGCCAGCACCAGCGCGCGCAGCAGCGGCGCGGCGAGCTTGCGCGGCGCATCGACCCCGAGGAGCGACCATACCAGGAACACGCCGACCGCAATCAGCAGCCAGAGCGCCTGTGGGCTGGCGAGCGTGATGCCCGCGAATATCGCCGGTAAGTTCATGACTGCGCCGCCATCGCCAGGCGGCGCCGGCGATACGCGATAAACGCTTCCATCGCGGCAAGCGCGAGGATCGCAAGGATGAAATCAGCGGCGATCGGGGCGCGGCGCGGCGCGACCTGCGCCGTCTGTGCCGAGCCGACGGCTTCGATCCTCATCGCCGGCGTGTTCTCGAGATCCGAAGCGCGGAGATTCGAAAAATTGACCGCGCGCAGCGATTTAACCCCGTCCGCCGCAACCAGTTGATAAACGCCCTGCCGATCGACGCCGGCGAAAAGCATTCCCGGCGTCACCCTGATTTTGCGCCCGTCGGGCGAAACGATCGTGTTAACCCCGGCCGGTACGATCCACGGGTCGCCGGTGTGATAGCCGGCGGTTTCGGCACCGAAGCCGGCCAGGTAACTCAGCGCGTTCAGCGTCAGAATCGACATCGGCAGATTCTGCCGCCCCAGGTAGGGAAAGGGGTTGAAGCCGAGGGCGACGATACGATGGCCCGCGCGCTCGCCCGCGAGCACGAGACCGCCGCCGCTGCCGCTGACGACGGTCTGCAGCCACGGATGCTGGTCAAAGTACTCGCCGCCGTGCACATTGAGCAGACGAAAATTCACCGAGTCGGTCAGCGGATTGGTCGGCGGCCATCCCGTGATCTCGACCTTGGCGACCGGCTGGATCCTGAAGCCGAAAACCGGATCGCCCGGCGGCGGCATCGCCAGTAGCGTGTTCACCGGTGGAATTTCCTTGGGCAGCGCGTACTCGAAGATCGCTAGATCGGCGGAGGCGAGATCGCCCGGGGCGAAGCTGGCGGGCGAAGCGACGCGGAGCGAAATTCCGGGCAGCCTGTCGAAGCCGGCAGCGTCGGCGGGCGTTGGCGTGACGAACAGGATTGAAATCGATTTGACCGCGCCGGCGGTCGCCCAGGCCACGTTATCCAGCGCCAGGCCGTCGCCGGGCGCGAGCTCCGCGCGATAGATGCCCGCGGGAGCGAGATTGGGAAATTCAATCGCGCCAATCTGGCCCGCGTCGAGATGCGCCTCGGCATGCGCCACCGGCTTGCCGTCGCCCGAGATTGCGACGCGCAGCGTCTGCGCCGCCGGACTGAAGTTGGCGACCGTCAATCGCGCGTGCAGCGCGGCCTGTCCGAGCGCCTCGCGGCGCAGCACGAAGGATCCGATCGCGTAATTCGGCAGCGGCGCGCCAAAGACCAGCGCCTCGAGCCGCGCCGGCACCGGCGCGGCGATCGATCGCGCGCCGGCGTAAATGACCCGGCGCAGATGCGCATCGGAAGCGAGCGTGCCGAGCAGGGTGCTCAACGCCGCCTGGTCCGACGGCGCATCGATGGCATGCAGCTGCGCGAGCGCGGCAGCGGCGTCGGCGGCGCTCGCAAACGGCGGTCCCGCGCGATGCGGCTGGGGCGCGGTCAGGTAGAGGTTGACTTCGCCCGGGCCCTCGTGCGCCAGCGTCTCGCGCAGCGCCGCGCGGGCCGCGTCGAAGCGCGTGCGGCCGGCGGCGCCGGCCGTGGCCTGCATCGCGGCCGAATCGTCGAGCACCACCGCGATCGGATTGCCGGTGCGGATGACGTATGGCCGGGCGAGCGCGAGAACGGCCAGCGCCAGGATCAACGCCTCGACGAAGAACATCCAGTCCACGCGCGGCCAGCCGCCGAAACGCCGCCCCCGCCCCGCGCGCAGGGCGCGAAACGCGAGCACGCTCGAGACCACGACACGCCGCGGCCGCTCGCGCACAAGATAGGCAACCGCCAGCGCCGGGACGAGCGCGAGCAGGTAGTACAGCGCCGCCGGATTCAGCAGGCCCATCCCGCCTCCATTCGCCTGGCCTCCGCTCGCCCAATCCGCGCAGCGGCGGTTTCGACCGCCCGACATGACGCCTCCGGTTCTCGCGCCGCGCGGTCGCTCGCGCGGCGATGCGGGAAAAACGCCATACGGCCGAACAAGAGCGGGGCATCGGCGATGAACATGACCGTCGTGCGAAGGTTAATGACGCAGGCCAAAGTCCGCGCTGGCGCGCAGAAAGAAATCGTGGAAGTTCACGTCCGTTGTGTAGAGCGTGTAATGAAGGCCGCGGCGCAGGCAGAAGGTTTTGATCTCGCGCGACAGCCGCATCAGGGTCTGACGGTACTGCTCGCGCTCACGATTGCCGATCGACGCGACCACGCTTTCGCCGCTTTCCGCATCGACCAGCTCGATGTCCCCCGCCAATCCTGCGCCCGCCATCTCGCCGCCGCCTAAAATCTGCACCGCGGTCACATCCATGTTGGCCGCGGTGAACAGGCCGAGTCCGCGCGTCACCGAGTTTATCATCATCAGGTAGTCCGAGATGACGAAGACCTTGCCGGCGCGGCGGATCGAAACCAGCTCGCGCGCGAGGGCCGGCGCCAGGTCGAGCTCGCCCGCGGGACGTACCGTAGCCAGGCGCTGCGCCAGCTCGACGATTCGATGGCGTCCGTAGAGAAAGCCGGGCGGGCCCGCCTTGCCCTCGCCCGCCAGCACCCGCACCATTACGCGGTCGCCCTGCGAGAGGGCGACGTAGGCAAAGGCGAGCGCGGTCGCGACGGCCATCGCAAACTTGCGGTCGCCGGGCGGCAGACCCATCGAGGCGCTGGCGTCGAGAAAGATGTAGGTGAGGAGGTCTTCCTCCTCCTTGAAGAGTTTGATGTAGAGCTTGTCGGTGCGGCCGTATAATCCCCAGTCGATGAACCGGAAATCGTCGCCGAGCGCGTAATGGCGGAAGTCGCTGAACTCCAGCGACGAGCCGCGGCGCGGCGAGAGGTGCGCGCCTTTGCCGAGCCCCTCGAACTCGCGCCGGGTCTTGATCCGAAGATGCTCGAGCCGGGCGAGGAAGTCCGGCGTGAATTCCTCCGGCAAACCCAGCATCGGTCTTTACGCGCGCGGCCTTTTGAGCCGCTTCAGCGCCTGGTCGAGAATCGAATCCGTGCTGACGTTCTCGGCCTCGGCCTGGAAGTTGCGCAGCAGGCGATGGCGCAACGCGGGCATCACGCCGTCGGCCACGTCCTCATAACTGACACTGACCCGTCCGTCGAGCAGCGCGTTGACCTTGGCGCACAAAATAAGCGCCTGCGCGCCGCGCGGGCTTGGTCCGAAGCGCAGGTACTGCGAAACTTCGGGGATCGCGCCCGGTCCGTTGGGCGTGCAGGCGCCAATGATGCCGATCACGTAGCGTTCGATCGGCTCGGCCACCATCACCTCGCGCACCAGCGCCTTGAGCTGCTCGATCGCGCCCGGCGCTTCGCTCGCCGGAAAAATCGTTTCGGCCAAGTGAGTGACGGCGCCGGTCGTGCGATTGAGGATTTCGCGCAATTCCTCGGGCTTGGGCGAACCCATCACCACCTTGAACAGAAAGCGATCCATCTGCGCTTCGGGCAGCGGGTAGGTGCCCTCGAGCTCGATCGGATTCTGCGTCGCCAGCACCAGGAACGGCGGCTCGAGCGGGTAGGTCACACCCAGCACCGTTACCTGCCGCTCTTCCATCGCTTCGAGCACGGCGGACTGGGTCTTGGGCGTGGCGCGGTTGATTTCGTCGCCGAGCACGACGTGGGCGAAAATCGGACCGGGCTTGAAATGGAACTCGCGCCGCCCGTCAACCTCGGTCAGCACCTGGGTGCCGACGATATCGGAAGGCATCAGGTCGGGCGTGAACTGGATACGCTTGAAACTCAGGCCGAGCGCGTCGCTCGCCGTCTTGCACATCAAGGTCTTGCCGAGGCCGGGCACGCCCTCAATCAGCACGTGGCCGCCGGCGAAGAGCGCCGTCAGGGTTTTGCGGATCACGTCCTGGTGTCCGACGATTACCTTGCTGACCTCTGCCTCTGCGCGCGCGAAAACGCGTTGAAAATCGGCGACGCGCTCGGCGGGGGTGATTTGCGGAGCCGCTCCCATGCCTTCTCCTTGTTGCAATCGTTCCCTGCCTCGTTGCAATCGTTGCCTGCCGCCTAGCGGATCAGATCGCGGTAACGTGGCGGCACAAGCTGACGTTCCTGCGGCGTAGTGTCAAGCCGCTCCTGCTTAAGCGGCGCGTTGGCATAAGGAACGCTCGCCAGCGGCCGATTGCTGTCCGCCACGAGTTTGCCGCCGCTCGCCGAGACCACCTCGGTCGGCAAACGAAAAACGACGTAACGCGCATCGCGAATCTGGATCGCCGGTCCCTCGCCCGGTTTATAGAAGCGCTGAAAATTCTCGGCCACCGGAAATTCGCCGAGATGCGTGTCGCCGCTGCCTCCCTTGTCGCGCTTGCCGTTTTTCGAATTGCTCGACGGCATCTGCCCCTTGGCAAACGCGTCCGGCCGCGGCGAATTCCCCTGCGCCATCGAGTCGGGCTGCTGCGACGGTCCCTTCTCGTTTGGATTCTTTCCCGGCTTGAGCGCGTTGCCCTTGTCGCCCTGCCCCGGCCTGGGTGCGTTGTTCCGCGCTCCGGCCGCCGCTTCGATTTGAGCCTGCGCCTTGGAAAGATCGTTCTGCAGCTCGACAATCTGCTGATTGCCCCTGGCACCGTTGGAGTTCTGTCCCTGGTTCGCGCCGGCGCCCTGGTTGCGGCCTTGTCCCTTACCCTGCCCTCGCCCCTGAGCTTCGCCCTGCGCCTCGCCCGCGCCGGAACCTTTACCGCCGCTCTTGCCCTTCGCACCGTTCGAGCCGTTTGAGGCATTGGCGTGCGACGATTGCTGATGGCGCTCGAGTTCGCTCATCGCATCGGCCAGCCGCTGGAGTTTTTCCGGCGCCGGAACGGCGGGATTTTCGAGCGCTGCGGCCGCGGCGAGAATCTTCGATGCCAACTCCTTGTCGATCGCTGAAGGCGAGCTTGCGAGCTGCTCGGCCGCAGCCCGCAGCCGACGCGCCTGGAGCTGCTCGGGCGTCGGAGGCCTGACCAAGGCCAGGGCCACAGCGGCGAGGACCACCAGGATTGCCGCCGCGATGGGCAGGGAGCGAACAAGCGGCGGTCGCACCTCGAAGAGAAATGCGCGCTTGGGATCGAATCGCTCGAGGTAACCTGCGGCGCGGCGCCACAGCAGAGGAAAAAGCGGCGTCCGTTGCGCGCCCCCGGCAGTCGAGTCCGCAGGATCGGCAAGACCCGCCAGCGTGACGATTTCCTGGTGGCCGGCCACCGCCTGGTCTACGCGCTCCGCCGTATTCATTAAGTCGCCGGCGGCGCGCCAGGCCCGCCACGCCATCGCGGCGCATCCGGCGAGCGCCGCGATACCGACGGCGGTGAGCGCGATACGCAGCTCGGCCAGTATCGCAGGCGCCAGCACGTAGCCCAGACGCTCCCAAGTGGCAACGCCGATGAGATCCAGCGCGGCGGCCAGGACAAGAGCCGTGACCGCGGGAAACGCCAGAATCAGGCCTGCGCGCAGCGCAGCAACCTGCATGAGGCGACGGCGCGCCGCCACGATCCGCTCGATTGGATTAACCACCGGGCAGCGCTCACTTGTCGGGCGCGGGCGGCGCCGCGCCGCCCTTGCGCGTGACGATCGAGATTTTAGCGGGGTCTGTGCGTGTTTTCAGCTTGCGCACGGTTTCGATAGCTCGTTCATGCTCGCGCAATGTTCGCGAGAAAATATGCGTTCCGTCATTGCGGGCCACAAAGTACAGATAATCGGTGTGCGCCGGATAGAGCGCCGCCATTATCGACGACAGGCCGGGATTTGCAATCGGTCCCGGCGGCAGTCCGGCGAACGCGTACGTGTTATACGCGGACGCCGTATGCACAGCCGTCGCCGCAGGCTCAATTTCTCCATCGGGATTATACTGGGCCGTGGGATCAGACTGAAGCGGCATCCCCAGCCGCAGGCGATTGTAGAACACGCTCGCGATTGTCGGACGTTCCCCCGGTACCTTGGCCTCTTTTTCGATGATCGATGCCAGGGTTACCAGCTCGCGCGTCCCCAAGTTGAGCTGAAACAGGCGCTGGTCGGTGGAGGCCGGTAGAGCTCGGTAGAAGCGCCCAATCATCGCGGCCAGAATCTGCGCGGCATCGGCGTGAGGCGAAAACCGGTAGGTCGCGGGAAACAGATAACCCTCAGCCCCCAGCGGTTCCATTCCCAACGCCGCCGGAAGCGGACCGAAATGTGCGGCCGCTTCGAACTGCGCCTGGCACACCAGGCCCGCTTCCTCTAACTTTTCGGCTATCTGCTGCAGCGTCGCTCCCTCGGGAATCGATACGGTCACGGCCATGAAGTCACCGTTGACCAGATGACGCAGCACGTCGCCGACCTTTTCGCCACCGGCGAACTCATAGTCGCCGGGCTTGATGCTCCGTCCGCCCCCGGTCACTTCGGCATAAACCACCATTGCTCGCGCGCTGCGCACAACCCCGGCCGCTGCCAGTCGGTGCGCCACCGCAGTGAGGGAATCGCCCCGGTTCACGGATACGCTTCTGGGCGTCGAGAACTTCGGCACTGGGACGAGGCATGCATAAAAAATCCATGCGACAACCCCGACGACCACGATGACCGTCATGGCGAACATGGCCCTGAAAAAGGTCGTCATCGACGCACCGCAACTGGAGGCCGACCGAAGTCGAGACACATGAGGCAAAGCATATAGCGGTCCGCAAAAGCTTTCATCGCCGCTTCGAGCGCCGCGCCTCGAGCCATCCCTGCAGCATGACCGTGGCGGCGAGGGCATCGCGCAAGCCCTTGCGTTTGGCACGCGAGATGGATGCGTCGCGCAGCCGATCCAGCGCCTCAACCGTGGTCAGTCGCTCGTCGTACATTTCCACGGGAATTCCGATTGCTTCGGCGAGACGCTCGGCAAAGGTGCGTGCGGCAGCCGCCGATGGTCCCTCGCTGCCGTCCATATTTATCGGCAAACCGACGACGATCAGCGACACGTCGCGGCTGGCAAGTTGGATTCGGATGAGCTCGATGTCACGAATAAAAGAACGGCGTTCAATTGTGCCCACCGGGTAGGCGTGGTCGCCCTCGCTGACAGCGAGGCCGATACGCTTACGGCCATAGTCAATTCCCGAAACTCGCATATTTTCGCTTATATTGCCTCATATCTTCTATAAGCAAACGCGGTGCAAACTGCATTCTTAGAGTTGTTGCGCGGCCTGGTCGAATAACCTAAGTTAGGCCCCGATGGTCAGGGGGATCTACGCGCGGGTGTTTCCACGCTTGATCACGGCCTTGGTGGTCGCATCGTTGGCCACACTCGCCGCAGTTCATCTTTTCCTTCAGGCGGGCGAACCTCCGACGCCGACGGTCGCCCTGATGGACTTTCAGCCGGGGTATAGCGGCCCGGGTCCGATCGAAATCGCCGAGAGCGCGACGCCCGCACCTGACCCAATCGTAATTCAGCTTACCTTGGATCGTTCCGCTTCGGTCCTGCGTTACCTGGAGGATGCGGGACTCGATCCGAACGAGGCGCGGAACTGGGCGCAGCGGTTCCAGGAAGTTGCCAACACGGGAACGATGAAGGAGGGCCATTCGCTGGTCCTCTACAAAGATCCCGAGACCGGCGACCTGCGTGACCTGCGCTATGACCTCAACACCAATATCGAAGTTCGCGAACATGCCCTCGGCGCGGGTGTAATCCGCACCTCGCGCGAGCTTATCGAGTACGATATCCGGCGGATCAGCGTGGCCTTCCAGGTCGACCGCAGTTTCCGCACGGCGGCACAGCTGCACAATCTCCCCGAGCCGATCGTCTACACGCTCGAGAATGCGTTCAGCGAGCATCAGGCGCTGGATGAACTCCCGTCGGGCTCGGTGGTGAAACTCATTTACCAGGAAAAGGTGGCGCGCGACGGCAGTTATCAGTTGGTGACCGGTCTCGAAGCGGCCCAGATCGAGTCGGACGATCGCGTAATGAGCGCGTTCGCCTTTCGCGACGAGCATGGCCAGCCGCGATTGTTCGACGCCAACGGCCAGGAACTGGGCCAGCCGCAGACGCTGCGCTATCCGGTCAAGTTCAACTACATTTCCTCGGGGTTCACCTTCCATCGCTATCACCCGATTCTGCACGAATACCGCCCGCACGTGGGAGTCGACCTGGCGGCCAACTACGGCGCACCGGTCCAGGCGGTGGCGGACGGACGGGTCGAGTACGCGGGCTGGTGCGGCGAGTTGGGACGCTGCGTGCGCATCAATCATGCTCAGGGCATGACCAGCATCTACGGCCATCTCTCGCAGATCACCTCGGCGCTGGGCCGCGGCGACTGGGTTTCGCTCGGCGAGATTATTGGCCGCGTCGGCAGCAGCGGTCTCTCGACCGGCCCACATCTGCATTTCGCCCTCGAGCGCGATGGCCATTATGTCAATCCGCTGGCCGAGAGCATCGGTGTCAACCATCAGGTGTCGCCGCGCATGCGCTCGCTGTTCGACCAGTTCAAGGAGAACTACCTGGCGATGCTTTCGAAGCTGCCCGATCTGGGCGGCCATTTTCATGTCGGCACGGCAACCGCTGACGCTCACACCGCGGCGGCGCGGCCTTCAACGCAACTGGCCGAGGGCACGCCGGCAGCGCATCGCCGATCGCACCGCCGATGGCATTCCTGGCGCACCGCGCTCGCGCATTGATCCGCGGCCTGTGCCGTGGTTGCTGCTGAATTGGACAGCGATTTTTTCGCTCTCGCTCGGCCGCGCGCGATCGCTCATCGCGGCGCCAGCGGCGACTATCCCGAGAACACGATGGTCGCGTTCGAGGCCGCCGCCGCTGCCGGCGCGCCCTACTTCGAGCTCGACGTGCGCACGACGCGCGACGGCGTGGTCGTCGTCAGCCACGACGCGCGGCTCGAGCGCACCTGCGGATTCGACGGGCGCATCGACCAGCTCACGCTCGCCCAACTCAAGAAGCTGGATGCCGGTTGGGGCTTCATGCGCGAGCGCTGCGGTGAATTTCGCTTTCGCGGCCGCGGCATCGAGGTGCCGACGCTGGCCGAGGTCTTCTCGGCGTTTCCAGATCGTCATTACGTGGTCGAAATCAAGCAAAGCGTGCCGAGCCTGGTGCCCGCGCTGCTCGAGGTGATCGAGCGCTTCGCGATGGGCCGGCGCGTGCTCATCGCGAGCGAGCATCAGGCGCCGATCGATGAGATACGCGCGCTCGCGCCGGCGCTGCCCACCAACTTTCCCTATCGCGAGATCGCCGACTTTATGATGTCGCTGGCGCCCGGCTCTGAACCCTACCGGCCGCGCGGCCATGCGCTGCAGATTCCGCTTGAATTCGAGGCTTGGCGGCTGGTTACGGCCGAAAGCGTTGCCGCGGCGCATCGCGCCGGCGTCGAGGTCCACGTGTGGACGGTCAACGACCCGGCCGAAATGCGCGCGCTGCTCGCGTTGGGAGTCGACGGCATCATCACGGACTATGCCGACCGCCTGCTCGCGCTGATCTGATCACGCCAGACGCGTTTCCCCGTACGACCGCCTTCTGTTACGATTCCCGCCGCTTTGCGATGCTCGAGCGGTCCCCGGAGGATTGATCGATGAAGCTCGACACGATGCTTTCCGCGCGCGAACTGCGCGACGTCCCCACGGCGGCAAAGGCCGCCGAGGATGCCGGCTTCGACGCCGTCTGGTCGATGGAAGCCGGCAACGACGGCTTCCTGCCGCTGGCCCTGGTCGCCGAGCACACGCGGCGGATCAAGATGGGCCCGGCGGTGGCGATCGCCTTCCCGCGCAGCCCGATGGTGACCGCGTACACATCGTACGACCTGGCACGCCTGTCCGAGGGCCGCTTCGTGCTCGGCCTCGGGACTCAGGTCAAGGGACACATCGAGCGGCGTTACGGCGTGCGATGGGAGCCGCCCGTGGCGAAGCTGCGCGAATACCTCGAATCGCTAGCCGCAATTTTCAAGTGCTGGAGCGAAGGCGGCACCAAACTCTCATACAAGGGCAAATACTACAGCTTTTCTCTGATGACGCCGTTTTTCGCTCCGCGTCCGCACCAGTTCCGCATCCCGATCTACATCGCGGGCGTCAACGAGCATATCTGCCGCCTGGCGGGCGAGCTGTGCGACGGCCTGCACGCCCATCCTTTCAACTCGCCCAAGTACCTGCGCGAGTTCGTCATGCCGCAGCTCGAGGCGGGTTTTCGCAAATCGGGCCGCCTGCGCAAGGACTTTACCGTCTTCACCACCGCCTTTGTCGTGGTCGGCAACAACGATGCCGAAATCGACAAGGCGCGCGAGGCGGTGCGCCAGCAGATCGCCTTTTATGCTTCGACCCGCACCTACCAGGTCGTGCTCGACACCCACGGATGGGGTGACGTGGCGCCGCGGCTCAACGAGAAGGCTGCCAAGGGCGACTGGAGCGGCATGGCTAAAGAGATCACCGACGAGATGCTCGAGACCTATTCGGTAAGCGGCGGATGGTCCTATATCGCGGCCAAGGTCAAGGCGCGCTACGCGGGGCTGCTCGACCGCGTCGCGTTCTACATGCCCTACAAGGCCGGCGTGGACGAGGACGCGTGGCGCGAGCTGTGCCGACAGTTCAACGGTTGAGCACGCTCCATAGCGGTACGCGAGCCCGTGCGGCAGCGTTCACTGAACCAGCGTCGAGCCCAGCTCCTTGGTCTTCTTCTGCAGCATCCCGACCAGCGCGGGATAGCCGTCATTGTTGAGCACGCGGTTGAACTGCTGGCGATAGTTGGCCATCACGCTGATCGCATCGACCGTAAGGTCGTAAATCTTCCAGCTCGCGCCGTCGCGCCGCACCAGGTAGTCCACCTTGATCGGCTGTGGATGATCCTTGAGCAGCACGGTGCTGCGCACCTCGGCAAAGTCGGCGCTGTCGTACTGTTGCCCGGTGAAGCTGATATTCGCGTTGTTGATGCTCTCGCGCGCCTTCTGCACGCCGTATTCCTGAAGCTTGCTCAGGTACACGTTCTCCATGAAGGCGGTGAAGAGCGACACGAATTCGGTCTGCTGCGCCGGCGTGAGCTGTCGCCAATGATAGCCGAGCGTGGTGCGCGCCATATCGGAGAAGTCAAAATTGCTCTCCGCGATTTCGCGCAGCCGCTTGTCGCGCTCCGCCGCCGGGCTCTGCGTATCGCGTACGACCGCGGTCGCCTGATCGATGACGCCCTTGACCATCGCCGTAGGGTCGGCCGCGAGCATCGCGGCGGATGCCGGCGTCTGCGCATGCGACGGAGGCAATGCGAGCAGCAAAACGGCGCCGCACATCGCCGCCAGCAGGGCCGCGCGCAGGAATCGCGGGCGTGGGCGCGACTGCGGCCGGCCCGCGGCAGACTCATCGGCGGCGACGCGATGCGCCGTGGCCCCGCGCCCGGTTGCTCTGGTAATTTTTCGGTGCAAGCTCGCGTATTTGTTCAACATCACGTCCTATTATCCGCTCGCCTGCCGGGGATTGAAACGGCCAGCCGGTTGAAAAGCCGGCCGATGCACCATGGGCGCGGATAGGCTAGGCTAGCTACGGATGCACAAACGTTTGCTTTACGCTGCGGATTCCCGATGGGCCGCGATGGCCGAGCGCATCCAGACGCTGATGGCCGAGAGTGATTTCTGCGCGCTCAAGGACGAGGGGCGCACGCGCGCAGGCCTGCTCAAGCTCCCAGGTGGCGGCTCGGTTTTCGTCAAACGCGTGCGGACGGGGTCGTGGGCGCGCGGCGTCATCGCCCGCGCTCGCGGCTCACGCGTGCGGCGATGGCTCGAGGGCGCGGCAATGCTGGGGGCGGCCGAATTTAACCGGCCGGCGCCGCTGGGCGCGCTCGAGATCTATCGGGCCGGCGCATTGGTTGAATCGTACCTGATGTGCGAGGCGCTCGGCGAGGCAACCGTGCTAAGCCGCGCGGTGCTCGACGAAGGACGCGTCCACTTTCGCTCGCGGCGCGCGCTGCTGAGCGCCGTGATGCGCGAGGTCCGGCGGCTGCACGACGCCGGCCTCTACACGCTCGACCTGCAGGAAACCAACCTGATGATCGAAGAACGCGCCGGCGCGCCGGCGCGCATCAGCTTCGTCGACCTCGAGGATTTCCGCCGCGCGCGCTCGGTTTCATGGCAACGCCGCATGCGCAACCTGGTTCATCTCGACCGCAGCATCGGACGCTTTCTCAACCGTTCCGCGCGCCTGCGGTGCTTGTACGACTATCTGGGCGATGATGCGTGCGATCGCGGCCGGCGGCGCCAGACGGTGCAACAGTTCTGGCGACTGCGCGACGATCTGGAAAGCAGACGGCGCGGTCGCGTCCGGCGCATAATCGCGTCGGCTTCGCCCGCCGAACCGCTGCCGCCGTCGGCAGCGGCTACCGTGTTCGCGCACGGCACGGGCACCGGCGTAGCCGACGGGTTCGTGCCGCGGTCCCGCGGCGGCTGAGCCCGCGTTTTCGCACGAGCGCGCTTCACCGATGGCGATTTCGGTTCGCAGACGCGAGTTCGATCATCACACTGAGCAGGTTCACGCCGCCGGCGGCGCCAGCCTGCGCGACCTGATGCTGGGGCTCAATGACGGCCTGGTCGCCTCGTTCGCGGTGACCTCGGGCGTCGCCGGCGCCTTCACCGCGGCAAAAATCGTGGTCATGGCCGGGATCGCCGAAATGCTCGGCGGCGCGGTTTCGATGGGCCTCGCGGCGTTTATCTCGGCGCGCTCGCAACTCGAGTTCTACCACAGTGAAATCCAGCGCGAGCGCGACGAGATCCGACGATGGCCCGAGCGCGAACGCGAGGAAATTCGCGCGATCTATCGCGCCAAGGGTTTCGCCGGCGACCTGCTCGATCGAATCGTCACCCATATCACCGCCGACGCCGAGCGCTGGCGCGACGTGATGATGCGCGAGGAACTCGGGATGACCCCCGAATCCTTCGATGCTCCTGTGAGATCGGCGCTGACTGTGGGTTTCTCCTATCTCGTCGGCGCGGCGGTCCCGGTGCTCGGCTACCTGTTCGTCCCGCCCAGCCAGGGATTGATCATTTCCGTGGTTGCGACCATCGTTACCCTGTTCGCGGTCGGCGCCGCCAAGACGACGATCACGATGCGGCCGTGGTGGCGCAGCGGCCTCGAGAGCATGGCGACCGGCATCGTCGCCGCCGCCGTGACCTACGGCGCCGGGCGCTTTTTCGCCGGCGGTTGAGCCACGCGATTGCGCCACCCGTGCAGACGTGACGAGATCGTCCGTCGTGGTCTTCACACAATTTCGCGGCGTCCGCGATCCCAGATGGGCAACAGAGGCCCGGATCATTTATAGCGCGCGCGAGCCTATGTGCGCGATCTCCGCGCAATGGCAGAGATGAGTCAGACACGCAGCACCGTACGTTTATGTAATTGGAGAACCTACTTGCTCCGCATTGCCGTCGACGGCAACATACTCGTCAGAATTCGAACAAGGGGCTCGGTAAGACTACTCGCGGTTGAAGCTGACTGTGCGCGCTGGCCTTGGCCCAACATGCACCCTAGAAGGCAAGCACATAGAAAACCCTACCGGACCACATAGGCGGAGCTGCCCGCCTGCGGGGGATTAATGCGGGTTCACAAAAAGTCGATTCTATTCATCGTTTTGGATTCATGTCGTTATGACACGTTCAATCACGCACAACTTCCCAACCTGCGATCCGTCGGACCTCTGTTCAAGGCAAGCGCGCCTTCCTATTTCACGTACGCATCACATGCGGCGATGTTCGTTGGTTTCACTCCGGGCGTAGCCGCTGTCGAACGATCATTTCTCAACCCGAAGTTCGCGAAAATTTTTAAACTTGGCCAGGCGAATTTTCTCGGCAAAGAAGGGGCTTTTCAACTTCAGGGCCGAAGCATCATGCAGGGCCTGTCTCGGGCAGGATATGCGGTGTTCGGTACCGGGGGCGTACGCTGGTTCGATCCGAGCACGGAAACGGGCAAGCTCCTCAGCCTTGATTTCGATAAGTTTTTTTACACCGGCGATACTCATTCGCTTACCAGACAGGTCAGGTGGATTGAACAAAAACTCGCCGAGTGTGAGGGCCAGCCGGTGTTTGCCTTTCTTAACGTCGGCGAGACCCATGTGCCCTATTATTTCGAAGGAGCGCCCTGGTCGGTCGACGACAATCCGTGCGTACCATTCCAAAAGCTTGACCGCGCCGCCGAATGTCGGGCTCGTCAGACGGCCTGCCTGGAGTACATCGACCGCGAGCTTCATGACCTCCTGCCCGCATTTTGCGATTCGACCATCATTGTGTGCGCCGACCACGGCGATTGTTGGGGCGAAGACGGCATTTGGGAGCACGGCGTCGCTCACGAGATGACTTTGAGCGTGCCCTTGATGATTCGGCTCTCCGGAAGACCAATCGAATGAGACCTGAGGCGAGCGCCGGACGTCAGATGCTTACGGTCCAAGCCGGCCGTCATAATGGTCACCGCTGAAGTCCACTCAGCCGCGGCGCTGAGACATTCGCGACAGATGGAGAGCCACCGGGATCGTCTGCCGGATTTCATTGCCGTCGGTCCGCCCCGTACGGGCACCACCTGGCTGCATCGAATGCTCGGCGGCCATGTCGGGCTGCCGCGGGCGATCAAGGAGACGCAGTTCTTCGTCTGGAACTATTCGTTGGGCCTCGACTGGTACCGATGGTACTTCCGCGGCGCGCCGCGACACTTGCCGGTAGGGGAGATCGCGCCGACCTATTTCGATCATCCGGAAGCCCGCGAACGCATCCGCACGGCCATACCGCGATGCCGCATCGTTATCTCTCTGCGCGATCCGGTGACGCGGGTCTATTCGCAATACAAGGCATGGCATCGCGCGGGACTGGTCGAAGGACCGTTCGATTATGCCGCGCAATGCGATCAGCTCGGCGCCTCGAGCAGCTATGCGTTCAATGTCCGGGAATGGCGCAAGGTCTTTGGCGCGGACAACGTGCTCGTCACTTTCTATGACGACCTGCGCTCCAGTCCCCAGGCTTATCTCGATTCGATCTGCTCGTTCATCGGTATCGCGCGAATCGACCTGCGCCAGGCGCGCGACGCCGACGATCCGGTCAATCCCTCGGATACCGGGCCGCGCAGCATGCGGCTCGCGCGCGCAGCCATCAGATTGCGCGACGCGCTGGTCCGCCGGCGCTGCGCGCGGTTGGCGAGCCTGTTGTGGGACGGGACTTTCCTGTTCCGGCTCTGTCTCAGCGGCGGACCCGCCCAACTCCCGCTCGCGCCTGAAATCGACGCCGACTTGCGTGAGCGCCTGCGCCCCGAGATCGAGGATCTCGAACAATTGCTCGGGCGAGACTTGTCATCCTGGAAACTCCCAGTGACGCGAGCACAGAGGAGCGGCGCAATCAGCTCGCGCGCCTGAGTTCCGGCGCCGCTTCATCGGCCCTGCGCCAATCCGCTGCCGAGCGCCCTGCCTCCGGACGCTCTCAGGTACAGGGCGGTTCCTGGGCTGCCGCCTGCAATTGCGCAATGGCAGCGTCGATGTGCTGGATGGCTTTGGTCCGATGACCCCCGAAATCCTGGGAGGCCGCGGCCAACTGCGCCCTGGCCTCGTTACACCGCTGAAGCGCATCGTGAATATACGGATGATGCTGTCCGGGCGTAATCCCTATCTCCGCAGACTCGGACACCGCGGGTAATGCCCCGTGCGTCATGGCGATCGCTGCTTGTACTTCGTTCAGGGCTGACTCGATCTGTTGATCGGCCTGCGCTCGATGTCCGCCGAGGTTACGGCATGCATGATTCACCAGGAAGCGTGAGCGCCTGAGCAAGTGGTAAGCCTTGTAGATGTGCGGATGCGCCTGCGCAGCCCACGCCTGCGACATCCTGCCCGTGGCGGTGGACACCACGCCTCCGATCAACAGAAGTCCCAGTATGGCGGTCAGCGGCTTTCTCATATGCGTGCCTCGGTTTTCCGGAGTCGGGGAAACTGTTGCATCTGTAGCTCAATCGTGAGAGGTGCCGCAACCTGAAAACCGCCTTTGGCACTGAGCGATGTACTCGAGCATCTGCCGGCCGCGCGGATGCTCCCCGGTCACCGAATTCAATAGAGCGCCAGCGGCGCTTTCCCGGCCAGCAATTCCTCGGCAAATTCAGCGTGACTCGAGGGCGCGGGGGGGATTTCGAGCAGGCCGTTGCGGCGCATCAGGCTGATCGCGGCCTTTTGCGGCAGCATCGCGTACCAGGCCCGCAGCACGTCGTCGCGGGCGACGGGCGGCGCCTCGCCGTTGGCCGAGGCGAAGAGCCGATTCTGCATGACGGCTCGGAGCTGATGCCGAACGCGCGGCGGTATCGGGCTCGGGTGATAACGCATCGCGCAAAACAGCGCCTTGCGCGCCTGGTCCATATCGCCGGCTTCGAGACATCGCAAGCCTTTGACCGTCAGCAACCAATGGTAGAGCGCCGCCGAGCGGCGCGCGAGCCGGTCGCCCGCGGGGCCGTAGCGCTTGCGCACCCGCTCGGCGAACAAGGTAAAGCCCGGCGCATACTTGCGCATCCGCTCGACGATCGGCGCGAGCCGATAATTGACGAGCGGCTCGGGCACGAAGACAAAATCGCTGAACTCGCGCAGCAGAAACCAGAGTTCCGTGTCCTCGAAGCCGGACGCGCCTTTGTATTCCTCGGCGAAACCGCCAGCCCGATTAAAGGCCCAGCGATGAATAGTCACGGTGCTCGGCAGGATCGGCCACCACCCCTCCTCCATCAAATCCTCGAACAGCGGCGGCCGTGCCATCCCGGGATGCAGATAGGTCGCGGCGAGCGGCACCCCGTCGCGGCCGATCGGCACCGCGTCGGAGAAGGCCAGGGTGGCGGTCGGATGGGCGCGCAGCGCCGCCACGGTTTTCGTCAGGCGGTCGGGCAGCCATACGTCGTCAGCGTCCAGAAAGGCCACGAACTCGCCGTGCGCGCGGTCGACGGCGCGGTTTCGCGCCGCGGCAAGGCCATGGTTTCGCTTGCGGCGAATCACCCGGATGCGGTCGCCATAGCGAGCGAGCACTTCGGGCGTCGAATCGCGCGAGGCGTCATCGACCACGAGCACCTCGAGGCCGTCGATCGCCTGGGCGAGAGCGCTGTCGATCGCGCGCGCCACGCAATGCGCACCATTGTAAACAGCGATGATTGCCGATACCTGCAGTGCCGCCATCGAGGTTTGGTTGGCACGCCGGGGCTAGCCGTTCGCCGCACCCCGCGCCGGCGCTTCGCCGTCTTCCGGCGTGTAGAACTGCAGATCGCACAGCTTGCGATAGGCGCCGTCCAGCGCCAGCAACTGCTCGTGCGTGCCTTCCTCAACGATCTCGCCGCTCACGATGACGAAAATGCGATCCGCGCGGCGCACAGTCGACAGCCGATGCGCGATCATCAGCGTCGTGCGATTCTCCATCAGCCGCTCGATTGCATCCTGCACGATCCGTTCAGCTTCGGAATCGAGATTCGAGGTCGGTTCGTCGAGGATCAGGATCGGCGCGTTCTTGAGCAGCGCGCGCGCGATCGCGAGCCGCTGCCGCTCGCCGCCCGACAGCCGCACGCCGAGTTCGCCAACCAGCGTATCGTAGCCGTCGGGCAGCCGCATGATGAAATCGTGGGCGCTGGCTGCTTTGGCGGCCGCTACGATCTCATCGAAATCGCCGCTGCCGCCGCCGTAGGCGATGTTGTTGCGAATCGTATCGTTGAAAAGAAACGTGTGCTGCGAGACCAGGCCGATTTCAGCGCGCAGCGATTTCAGCGTATAGCGCCGCGCGTTGACGCCATCCAGCAGCAGCGCGCCTTTCTCCGGGTCATAGAAGCGCGGGATGAGATCCGAGAGGGTCGATTTGCCGCCCCCGCTCATGCCTACCAGCGCCACCGTCTGCCCGGCCCCGATCTTCAGATTGATGCCGCGCAGTACCCATTCGCCCTCCGGATTGTAACGGAAATGAACGTTGCGAAATTCGACGCTGTGCGGGCCGTGCTTGAGTTCGATCGCCCCCGGCGCGTCGTACACCTCCGGCGGATGATCGATTATCGCGAACACGCGCTCGGCCGAGACCAGGCCCTGCTGTATCGAATTGTTCGTCCCGGCAATGCGTTTGAACGGCCGATAGATGATCAGCATCGCGCCAATGAAGGCGGCAAAGGTTCCGGGCGTGCGGGTGCCCGCCAGCACCGCCGGAATGCCGTACCACAGCACGGCCACGACCGCGAACGCCCCCAGCACTTCGATAAACGGGCTGCTGAACGCGCTCGCGCGCAGCACGCGCCGCATCAGTCGAAGCTGCTTGCGCAGCATCGCGCGGAAGCGCTGCGATTCGTACTCCTCCATGCCGAAGGCCTTGACCACGCGGCAGCCCTGCACCGCCTCCTGCATCATGACCGAAATGTCGCTCAGCTTGCGTTGCGCGCTCCGGGCCGTCCTGCGCACGCGCCGCGCGGCGCCGACGATCGGCAGAATCGCGACCGGAAAGACCACGAACGCAAGCAACGCGAACTTGAAATCCATCCAGAACAGGCCGCCCACCAGTGCAATCAACGTGAGGGTGTCGCCGACCAGCGACAGCAGGCTGTCGGTGATGATCCCGGAGGCCGCCTGCACGTCGCTGAGCGAGCGCGTCAGCAGATTGCCGGTTGGGGTCCAGTTGAAAAATGACAGCGGCAGGCGTTGCAGCCGGTCGTTGAACTCGGCGCGCAGATCCATCGCCGTCTTCATCCCGATATAGTCGGTCAGAAAGCTGGAGAGGAAATCGGTAAGCGCGCGCACCACGAAGGCGGCGAGAATAGCGATGCTCAGCAGATGCAACCGGCGCTCGGTGCTCAACTCGTTGGCCTGGAGCTTCGGTAACAGATCGATGGTTTCCTTGATCAGGTAAGGGATCGCGCCATTGGCGCTGCTGAGCGCGAGCATCGCCGCCACCGCCAGGGTGAGATCGGGGAAAATGTAAGGGCGTGCGTAGCCCAGCAGGCGCCTGTACAGCGCCATGTAATGGCCTTTTTCCTGCTCGTTCTGCGGAGCCCGCCACCACAGCAGGAATTCGCTCAACCAGTCGCGGAATTTATTGCTCATCAGCTCCTGTCGCACCGCCCAAGACGCGCACCGATGGCCGGGAGGGCCACCGGCATGCTCCGGGCGGCTTTACCTGTAACGGTCAGCGCCGGCATTCCGGACCGGAACGCAGCCGGTTCAAGTCTAACGGAAATAGTTCTCAAGCTCAGGTTTCGTACGGTCGCCGCGCACGATCCTGCCGCTGAGCGCGCGCACCACCGACATCGGCAGGAAGGTCCTCAGCCAGCGCGAGGCGGCGCGGACCTGAAACGGCCCGTAGCGCATCGCGCAAGCGAACGCCTTGCGCGCGCGCATCTTGTCGCCGTCGCGCAGCGCGACCAATCCCGCGTATCCCCAGGCCGACACGAACGCGTTGGATGACTCCCGGATCAGGCGCTGGCCGGCTTCGCCGTAACGCTCGGTTACGAGCCGGCCGAAAACACGATACCCCTTGGCGTATTTCATCATGCGCTCGCTCGGCGGCGTAGTGCGGTATCGCACCAGGCGTTGCGGCACGTAGCGGAATTCGCCTTGCTCGCGCATCACCAGCCACATGTACGGATCCTCGAAGCCCGGACGCGTAAAACTCTCGTCGAAGCCTCCGGCGCGTTCAAATGCGCTGCGCCGCATCACCGCGGCGCTCGTCAGGATCGGCCACCAGCGCGTCAGCAACTCCTCCATCGACGGCGCATGCGCGGAATGCTCGTCGATGAACTTGATATCCAGCTCGTGGTCAAAGTCATCGACCGGCACCACGTCACAGAAGGCGAGCGCGACCGACGGCGCGGCATCGAGCTCGGCGGTCAGCGTCCTGAGCATCGGCGGCAAAAGCACATCGTCAGCGTCAAGGAACACCAGATACTCGGAATCCGGGCCGGCCGCCGCCGCCCCGACATTGCGCGCGGCAGAGGGTCCGCGGTTGCGCTGGCGCAGAAACTTTATCCGGTCGCCATAGGAGCCGAGGATGCGCGCCGTCGCGTCGGTCGAGCCGTCGTCCACGGCAATCACCTCGGCTGACTCGGCTTCCTGCGCCAGCGCGCTATCGATCGTGCGCCGGATGGTGGCAACGCCGTTGCGCACCGGAATGATGACTGAGACGCGACTCACGACGGCAAAACTAGCATTTCGCCCCACCCGCAACCAATGTCATCCATAACGCTTATGCGACTTCAATTCACCAGCAGCCCGCTTCATTCCCGCCACGCCGCCGCCGCGCATCCTATGGGCCTTTTGCCGTGTCAGGCTGACGCGCACCACAACCGCTCCCTGCACCGAACTTCCACGCCGAGAGATCGCGACCGATCATTGTCTCGAGCGCCTCGATTTCCGGACGGAAGCGCTCGCGCAAGCGGCTTTCGATCGAAGGGTCGAGCGGCCCGAACTCGCCACCGCCGCGGAAGCTGAAGCGCCAGAAGCCCGCTTTGCGCAGCAGCGCGATCGCGGCGACCGCGCGGCGGCGCTCGAGCCATCGCCGCAACCGCCACGCACGCTCGGCGAAGAGCGCGAACCGGGGTCCGCGCGTGACGCTGTTGACCCGTTTGCCGAGCAGCGGAGAGCCCTCGAGCGAAAACGGGGCGATGCCGATAAATTCGCAGATCGAATCGAGAAAGCCCTGCGGATCGCGCTCGAGATCGTCGTACAGCGCAACCATTACGCGCGCGCTGCCGCACCGCTCGCGCCAGCGCGCGAGGTAATGCGCATAGCGGCTGGCCTCGGTCGCCGGGCTCGCGCTCTCGGCAATTTCCGCCATCGTCGCGCGCGTCCATCCGTTGTGCCGCATCAGCCGGTAAAACGAGTACAGCCGGTCCACCGGATCGCGCAGCGTGCAGACGATGCGACAGCCGGGAATATCCTTGGCGATACGCTCGGGTGCCTCCAGCGCGGCGAAGTAGTTCGGCGATATCTCGCCCATCGGAAGGTCCGACGGACAATCGCGAAAAAGATCCAAGTACCAGTGCATCCCCTGCGCATAATGGGTGGAGAAAAAATCCGTTTCCTTGGTGCCGCGCGCCAGGCCGACGCGGCCGCTGAGCGCCCGATAGAGCCAGGTCGTGCCGGTGCGCGGCGGACCGATGGCGATGAAATCCGGCAAGCGTGCGCCCGCCGCCGTGTCACGCGCCTCAGCCGGGTTCATCGGTGAACGTTTACGCGCTATGCGCTCGAAAGAGACAGGCCCGCCGCGGCTCAGCCGCCGCCTCACGCCTCGATCAGGATATCCTCGCCATCCACCCGCACCGCAAAGCACGAGACTTTGACCTTCGCATCATCGACGTTTTCGCCCGTGACCACGCTGTACTCCCATCCATGCCACGGACACACCACGGTGGTGCCCACGAGGTCGCCTTCGCCAAGCGGGCCGCCGCGATGGAGGCAGGCGTTGTCGATCGCATAGAACCGGCCGCCCGCGTTGAACAGTGCGATCTTGCGCCCGCCGGCCTCGACGGTTTTGCCGCCGCCCTCCGGTATCTCGTCGCGTCGGGCGACTTTCACGAAGTTCGCCACCTTGCCGCATTCTCCCCTTTGCTGCGCGATTCTATGGGGCCGCGGCCGTGCGATGCAACGCGGGCCCGCGGTCCGGCTAAGTCGTATACTCGGCGTTGATCTTGACGTAGTCGTAGCTGAAATCGCACGTCATCACGCTCGCGCGCGCGGTCCCCAGTTTCAGGTCGACGGTCAGCGCGAATTCACGCTCCTTCATGCGGGCCGCGGCGTCGGCGAGCGCATCGGTATGCAGCGCGCCATGGCTCGCGATTGGAATACCCGCCATGCGCACCTCGAGACGCTCGAGATCCAGTGCGACGCCGGCCTTGCCGGCCGCCATCACGATACGCCCGAAGTTCGGGTCGCAGCCGAAAAACGCGGTCTTCACCAGGGGCGAATTGGCGATCTCGCGCGCGATGCGCTCAGCCTCGGCGGTCTTGCGCGCGCCGCGCACCTCGATCGTCACGAGCTTGGTCGCGCCCTCTCCGTCGCGCACCAGCTCGCGCGCGAGCGCACCCGCGACCGCGGTCACCGCCTCGGCAAACGCCGCGATCTCGCGCGGCCTTAGCGGGCGCGCGCGCGCGGCGCCGCTCGCCAGCAGCAGCAGTGTGTCGTTGGTGGACATGTCGCCATCGACCGTAATCGCGTTGAAGCTGTGCGGCAGCGCGCGGGCGAGCACCCGCCTGAGCTCGGGTGCGCCGACCGCCGCGTCGGTCACCACAAAGGCGAGCATGGTTGCCATCTTCGGCTCGATCATGCCCGCGCCCTTGGCGCAACCGGCGATCGTGACATCGGCGCCGCCAAGCGCGATGCACGCCGACGCAATTTTGGGCCGCGTGTCCGTGGTCATGATCGCGCGCGCGAAGTCGCCGAGCCCATCGGGTGAAAGCGCCTCGACCGCATCGCGGATTCCGGACCGGTAGCGCTCGAAGTCATAGAGATGGCCGATAACCCCGGTCGAGCATGGCGCGACCAGCCCGACCGGGCATCCGATGCGATCGGCCAGCACGGAGCACGAGTCGCGCGCGAGCTTCTCTCCGGCACGGCCGGTGAAACAATTTGCCGACCCTGAGTTGGCCGCGACCGCCTGCAGGCGCCCGCGACGAATATGCTCCTGCGCCACCAGCACCGGCGCGGCCTTGACGCGGTTGGTGGTAAAGACCCCGGCGGCGGCGACCGGGCGCTCGGCCACGATGATGCCGAGGTCCTTGCGCCCGGGCTCCTTGCGCAGACCGGCGGGTACACCGGCGAAACGAAAGCCCTTGACCACTCGCGGTTCCAGCGTCAGGTCCATCAGGGGAGCGTCTCCGAAGGCGCTTTTATACGTGGCGCGTCGGCAGCGGCGCAAGCCGCTGGCCGGGAACGTCGCGCGAGGGGCCGATTTATCAATGCCTGGAAAGCACCGGATGCGTTGACGTGCCGCGGCGAGGGCGCCTCACTTGCCGTGGCAGCGCTTGTATTTCTTGCCCGAGCCGCATGGACACGGATCGTTGCGGCCGACCTTCTCGGCCTCGCGCCGCGTGCCGCCGGCCGCGCCCGCAGCGGCTCCGGGAGGCGCGCCGGCCGTGGCTTGTTCGGTCTGTCCCCCGTGACTCATCATGACCCGTTGCGGGCGTTGCTGTTGCTCGAGCTGCTGCACGCTCTGTTCGCGCACGGTCTGCACGGAGAAGACCTTCTCGACCACGTCGGCCTGCATCGTGCCCATCAGCGACTCGAACATCGAGAAGCCTTCCTTCTGATATTCGACCAGCGGATTGAGCTGAGCGTAGCCGCGCAGGCCGATGCTTTCCTTGAGATGGTCCATCGCGAGCAGATGGTCCTTCCACAGGGAATCGAGCGTCTGCAGCATCACGATCTTTTCGATCTGACGCATCACCGGCGGCGTAAACTCCTGCTCGCGCTGCTCGTAGAGCGCGCGCACGCGCTCTCCGGCGACGTCGATCAGGTCGTCCGGATGATCGATCGCATGCCCATTGGCGTGCTCGCGAAAATTGAAATGGAAATGGAACTGCTTGTAGAAGGCATCCTCGATCGCCTTCCAGTTCCACTCCTCGGGCGCCGCATCGTCCTCGACATGCGCCTTGACGATCTCCTCGATCAGCGCGTCGCACATGTCGGCGATATCGTCCTTGAGCGGCGCGCCGGAGAGCAGTTCGCGGCGGCGATGGTAAACGACCTCGCGCTGACGATTCATCACGTCGTCGTATTCGAGCAGATGCTTGCGGATATCGAAGTTGTGCGCCTCGACCTTCTTCTGGGCGTTCTCGATCGCTTTGCTGATCCAGCGATGCTCGATCGGGATGCCGTCTTCCATCCCGATCCGGCCCATCAGGCCCTTGAGCTTGTCGGCGCCGAAAATGCGCAGCAGGTCGTCCTCGAGCGAGAGGAAAAACCGCGAGCTGCCCGGGTCGCCCTGACGTCCGGAACGCCCGCGCAGCTGGTTGTCGATGCGCCGCGACTCGTGCCGCTCGGTGCCCAGGATATGCAGGCCGCCGGCCTCCAGCACCTGCTCGCGCTCGGCCAGGCACTGCGCGCGGTACTTTTCGATGGCGGCGCGGAACTTCTCGTCGTTGGGGTCGCGCGTGCCGGCTTCGGCCGCGGCCATGAACTCGGCATTGCCGCCGAGCACGATGTCGGTGCCGCGGCCCGCCATGTTGGTCGAGATGGTCACCGCGCCGAGGCGCCCGGCCTGGGCGACGATCTCGGCCTCGCGCTCGTGGTTCTTGGCATTGAGCACGGAATGCCTGACGCCGGTCTTCTTGAGCTGATTGGCCACGCGCTCGGATTTCTCGATCGATACCGTGCCGACCAGCACCGGTTGCCCGCGCTCGTGGCAGTCCTTGATTTCCTCGATAACCGCGTCGAACTTCTCGTCCTCGGTTTTATACACGACGTCGTGGTTGTCGATGCGAATCATCGGCTGGTTGGTCGGCACCACGACCACGTCGAGGCCGTAAATCTCCTTGAACTCGGCGGCCTCGGTGTCGGCGGTGCCGGTCATCCCCGCCAGCTTGTCGTACATGCGGAAGTAGTTCTGGAAGGTGATGGTCGCCAGCGTCTGGTTCTCGGATTCGATCTTGACGCCTTCCTTGGCCTCGACCGCCTGGTGCAGCCCGTCGCTCCAGCGCCGCCCCGGCATCAGGCGGCCGGTGAACTCATCCACGATCACCACCTGGCCGTCCTTGACCACGTATTCGACGTCGCGCTTGAACAGCGTGTGCGCCTTGAGCGCCTGGTTGACGTGATGGACGAGCAGGATGTTACGCGGGTCGTAGAGATTCTCGACACCGAGCAGCGATTCAACCCTGGTCACGCCTTCCTCGGTCAGCGCGACGGAACGCAGCTTCTCGTCAACCGTGTAATGGTCTTCGGCCTTCAGGCGCGGGATGACGCGGTCGACGATGTAGTAGGTGTCGGTGGATTCCTCGGAAGCGCCCGAGATGATGAGCGGCGTGCGCGCCTCGTCGATCAGAATCGAATCGACCTCGTCGACGATCGCGAAATTGTGCGCGCGCTGGACGTAGTCCTCGAGGTTGAACTTCATGTTGTCGCGCAGGTAATCGAAGCCAAACTCGTTGTTCTGACCGTAAGTGATGTCGCAGGCGTAGGCGGCCTTGCGATCGGGGTCGCTCACGCCGTGCACGATCACGCCGACGCTCAGCCCCAGGAAGCCGTAGATGCGGCCCATCCATTCGGCGTCGCGCCGCGCGAGGTAATCGTTGACCGTGACGATATGCACGCCGCGGCCGGTGAGCGCGTTGAGCACCGCCGGCAGGGTCGCCACCAGCGTCTTGCCCTCGCCAGTCTTCATCTCGGCAATCCTGCCGCGATGCAGGACCATCCCGCCGATCAACTGGACGTCGAAATGGCGCTGCCCCAGCGCGCGGCGTGCGGCCTCGCGCACCACCGCGAAGACCTCGGGCAGCACCTCGTCCATCGCCTCCTCGCGCGCATCCTCGTCCTCGATCGCGGCGAGTCTGGCCTTCCATTCGGCGATGCGCTCGCGCAGGCGTTCGTCGCTTTCAGCCGAGATTTGCGGCTCGAGCGCGTTGATCGCGGCCACCGTGGGCCGCATCCGCTTCAGTTCGCGATCGTTTTTCGAACCGAAGACTTTGTGAGCTACCAGGGTTAGAGATGAAGCCATTGCGTCCGAACCAATATAGCGGGAGGTGCCGCCGGCGGTCGATGCGCCGCGCCAATCATCGTCATTTTACCGGAGCGGCGCAAAGTTTTCAGCGGCGGCACGGGATTGTTCAGCGTTCGATACGCACCGCCGAATCGACCTGCGGTCCGAAGAAACGCCGACCGACCCTGATGAAGCGATCCGGCGTCTCGGTAACGAAGAAACTCTGCGCGCCGCGCGCGCTGCGCCGCGCCAGGTCAAGCTGGTCGAGCAGCCGGCGCACCGCGGCCGCGGTGGCGGTCGCCGAATCGACCAGCCTCACGCTCGGGCCGAGCACGCGCGCAAACGTCGCCGCCAGCATCGGATAATGGGTGCAGCCGAGCAGCAGCGTGTCGATTCCACTGCGCTTGAGGCTCTCGAGATAGTGCGCGACCGTGCGTTCGGCGATATCGCCCTCGGTCCATCCCTCCTCGACCAGCGGCACGAGCATCGGGCAAGGGCGAGTGTAAATCTCGACTCCGGGACGTAAGCGCTGCAGGGCGCGAGTGTATGCGCCCGAGGCGATCGTCGCCTCGGTGCCGATTACGCCAATCTTGCCCGCGCGCGTCGCGCGCAGGGCCGCCCGGGCGCCCGGCTCGATCACCCCGACAACCGGAACCACCGTCTCGCGCGAAATCTCGTCGAGCGCAACCGCGCTCGCCGTATTGCACGCCACCACCAGCATCTTGATTCCCCTGGCGAGCAGGAACCCGCTGTTCTCGCGCGAGTACTGCACGATGACTTCGCGCGACTTGGTGCCGTACGGGAGCCGTGCGGTATCGCCCAGATAGATGAAATCCTCGTGCGGCAGCAGATCGACGAGCGCACGCAGAACCGTGAGACCGCCGATGCCGGAGTCGAAGACGCCAATCGGGCGGGCGCTATTGTCGATCGCGGCGCGTACTGCCCCGAACGCGCGCGCGGACGACCCTGTCCCATCCGCAGGATGCGCACGCCCGTTGCCTCCGTTCGCCGCTCCGGTGGATCCGCCGGTCAGCGCCGCGCCGCCCGACCCGCGCCTGCCTCGGCCATTGGAGGCCCGTCCAAGCCGCCCGCTCGGTCTATCTCGCGCCGGCATCAGTGTCTCGCGAGCGCCGCGCCCATTGCCGCCGGCGCTGCGGGCGGGTGGCCGAGCACGCGGCGATGAATGCTCGCGGGCTCCATGCATAGATAGCGCAATATCGCCGGACCGGCCGCGTGTATCCGCCGTTCCAGCGCGCCGAAGAGTGAGACGCGCAAGGGGGTGAACGTCCGATAGCGGCCGTCCGCCGCCAGTACCTCTTCCCCGCAGAGCATTGGGTCATGCGCATGGCGGCGGCGCGCCGCGCTGCGCAATTTCGGCGTCATCCGTAGCCCACCCAAGCTGATGAATGAGATTTTTGAAGGCGAAACAAAATCGAACAACTGATCCAGAAGCTCCAGATAATCCCTCTCCGCATCGCCGTACGCAATTATCGGATCGAGGTGAAAACCGACCCTGTAACCTGCGTCCAAAACGCACCGCGCGGCCCTCAGGCGTTCGACGGGCGATGCTGTGGCTTTCTCGGAACTTGCGAAAACGCGCTCGGGCGAAAGCGACCACGACACCAGCGTCCTGCCCCCGGGATCGACGGCAAGCAGATTGTCGATCTCGTCGGTTTTGGTCTTGAGTTCGAGCAGGATGCCTTCGCGGGAAGCGCAGTACGCGACCAGGTCGCGGCTGATCGCGGTGATGCGGTCGAACGCCAGCGAGTCGGCAAGCTCGCCCGTGCCGACGCGCAGCGCGCGGCCTGGGACCCGACGTCGCGCCCGCTCGAGCTCGTCGATCGCGTCGGCGTAATTGGCGTACACCTGAAATGCCGGATTGTCGGCGACGTAGTCCTGGAGAAAGCAGTAACTGCAATCCATCGGGCAGTTCGAGGCCAGCACCATCACCAGGTATCCGCAGCACGCGAACTCGGATGATCCCGCCGGACAGGCCATCAGGAACGGCGTGCGGCGATTCATCACGACCATCCTGCGCTTGCCCGCGCCGAAGGGATCGGCGGCATTCGGATCCGGTCGGATATCGTGGCGAGCATCGGCGGTGAAACGAACGGGCACGCCGGCGCAAGCGGCGGTTACGCGCGCGGCGAGCGGACTTGGGCGGCATTGCTCCTCGATTACGATTTCGTCCAGGTCGAAATTCATCGCCCGATCGCCGCCGTGCGGCCGTTTCCTCAAAGCGCCCCGCCGATCAGGTCCAGTATGCGTTCGATCCCGTCGATCCTGCTCTCGAGCGCGCGCATCGCCCCTCTCAGTTCTTCCCCACTACGGACCCGTATCTCGATCCGCAACTCGTCGCTGCCCAGATCCGTGGGCAGCGCCAGTATAACCGTCCGCGGCAGCTTGAGCGCCGCGACCTGGGCCTTCAGCCGCTCGAGCGCCTGCCCCAGGCGCGGAAATCGCACCGCCTTCAACTGCTCGACGAACGCGCGCGCCCGCGCCGGCGCCGAACCGGCCCCTTCAAGTATCCGCTTGAAGGGCGCGCGGGCAAGCACGGATGCGGCGTCGACGCCCTCGCGCAGCGCGATCTCTTCGAGCATCTCGAGCGCCGCCTGCGCCTGGCCTGCGCGCAGCCTGAGGGTCGATGCTGCGCGCAGCAGGGCCGCCGCGCTCGCCGCATCGAGCGCGAGCCATCGATCGATATGTGCACGGTCGAGTCGGCGGGCTTCGGCCCAGACCCGCACGTCCTGCCGCAGATCATCCTGAGCGCTCATTGAAGCTCCCGGCCGAAACGCTGACCCCGATGCTCGACGAATACCGCGGTTCGCGCATGCCCGGCTAATTCATCACGTCGCCTGCGCAGCGGCGGCTGCGTCGGCGCGGCGCAACCATTGTGCGCCGTCGTCGCGCAGCCGCCCGCGCATCCGCGCGTATGCCGTCGCCAGGTCGGCGTCCGCGCCATCGCGCCATCGCGTCTCCGCCAGCCGCGCCGCGCCGGCGAAGAAAGCCGCTTCTTCGCTTCGGCCGCGGCGCTCGAGTCCGTTGCCGAATATACGGCATTTCTCGGCCATTACTTCGGCAACCGCCATGCGCCGCTCGCTCTGCAGCGTTTCGTCCGCCAGCAGCTTGGCCAGCGCCAGGATACGGAAGCGATCCAGCGCCGGCAGGGTTACCGAGAGCTGCCCCGGATGCCCCGCACGGCGCATCACGAGTGGTTCATCGAGCAGTCCGACGTGGTTGTGTGCGGCGATCCGCAGCCAGAGATCGTAATCCTCGCACGCCTGCATATCCTCATCGAAGCCGCCCGTCTGCTCGAGCAGCTCGCGCCTCACGATGACGGCCGAGGGGCTGATGAGACAGGTTCGCAGCGAGTCGATAAAGATATCGCCGGCGCGCTTGCGATGGCGGCGGCCGGGATTTACGCGCCGACCGTTGCGCATCCATGTCTCGGTGCTTTGCGAAATCGCGCAGGCGGGATGCTCGCGCATGAAGCGGGCCTGGCGGGAGAGCTTGGCCGGCATCCACAAATCATCGGAATCGAGAAAGGCGATCAGGCCGCCGCGGGCGAGCGCAAGGCCACGATTGCGCGCGGCGGCGGGGCCGCGATGCTCGATCCTTATGGCGCGCACAGCACCCTCCGCCGCGGCCAGGTCGTCCCAGGTGCGGTCGGTCGAGCCGTCATCGACGACAATCACCTCGAAGCTCGCGTCATGTTGCGCGCGGACCGAGGCCAACGCCTCGGACAGCATCGCGCGCCGATTGTAGGTCGGTATGATTACGCTTATCTCCGGCGTCATCGCAGGTCGTCGCGCTCCGGGGTCTTTTCGACTGCGTCAACAGCGCGACGCGAGCTGCGTGCGCAGCCGACGATCCGCCGGCGGAGCTCGTCGATACCCTCACCGTCCACGCTAGAGCACAGGACCGGCGCGACACCCATCGCTTTGAACCGGGCCAGTGCGTCGGCGCGTTCCGCGCGGCGCAACTTGTCGCACTTGGTCGCCACCGCGATCACCGGCGTGCCGCGCTCACGCATGCGGGCGGCGAGTTCGAGCTCTTCGCACCCGGGCCCGCGCCGCGCATCAACCAGCAGCACCAGCGCGGTCAGGCGCTCAGACCGGTCGAGATATTGATTCATGATCGCCGCGACGCGGGCGGCTTCGCTCCGCGGCATCCGCGCGTATCCATAGCCGGGGAGATCGACGATAGCCAGATGGTCCCCCACAGCAAAAAAGTTGAGTGCGCGCGTGCGGCCCGGCGTGCGTGAGGTACGGGCCAGATTTTTTGCTCCTGCCAGCGCGTTCAGCATCGAGCTCTTGCCGACGTTCGAACGTCCGGCGAGAGCGACTTCCGCCCGGTCCCATAGCGGGTAGCCGCCTGGCTCGAACGCGGAAGTCACAAATCTGGCGTCCAGACGCATCGCTACCCGAGGATCGCGGCTCGCAAATGCTAGCGAGAAAAGGTTCCGATAAGCTCGCCGCTGGCTATGACGTGACCCCTGGCTGCTTCCTTTACTTCGGCTGCGCTCGCACCCGGCTTGAGGTTCAGCGCGCGGTCGAGCGCCATCAGCTCGAAGTGGTAGTGATGAGGCCCGCTGCCCGGCGGAGGACAAGGACCCTTATACCCCGGCTCACCTGTTCCATTGACACCCTGGAGCGCGCCGTTGGGAAGCTCGCCACTCGTGGGTACGCTCGAATCGAGGCCTTTCGCGCTGGCAGGCAGATTATAGACAACCCAGTGAATGAAATTCCCGTTCGGAGCGTCAGGATCGCGCACGATCAGAGCAAGCGTTTTGGCCGCAGCCGGAACTCCTGACCAGGCCAGCGGGGGTGACTGAGCGTTGGCGCTGCTGCAGCTGTAGCGCGCCGGAATCGCCGTACCAGGACCAAAGGCGGAGCTGGTAACGATCAGTTTGGAAGCGCTTCGGGCCGGCGTGGCGCTCGCGACGACGGCCAGCGATGCCAGTGTAAAGAGTATGCAGACAAGCTTGACATGGCTCACCATGATATAGTCGCCTCTTATTGGGAGTCACGCGCCGCAAGGCGATCTATACGCAAGATGAATCGGTTTGCGAACAGTATTCCGTCCAGAAGCGACGTGTACAGCCGCAACTGTGGACAAGGTTATCGGTGTCCCTTGTGGACGTTCTTGACCCGCGCAGACAGTTCTGCGAATGTCGCTTGCAGTCAAGGCGGGTTTAAGGTAGCATCCGGTACAGCAGGATATTAAAAGCTCAGTGATTCTCGACCGTAAGGGGGCGGTGTCGAGCGCGCTGGCGTGGGAGACAAAATGGCAACAGAAGCGAAATACAATCTGCCCCGTGTGATGACCGTGAAGGAGCTCTCTGCCTATCTTCGCGTGCATCCGTCAACCATTTACAAGCTGCTACGGCGTGGCGAACTGCCGGGCTTCCGTATCGGTACTGACTGGCGTTTTAACGCGGAAGTGATCGATCGCTGGTGTCTTGAGCGCAATATGCGCCCCAGCGAGATCGGCGAAAGCCTCCGCGGCAACTAGTTTCAATCCCATCACCAGCCGGTATGCGATGAAACCACCGGCTGGTGATGGACCATTCTGAGCAAACAAACGCCCGCTTGGGCGAAGGACGGATGGCTTCGCCCATGTCAGGCTGCTTTCAGAGCCTTGATGAGCAAGGATGAGACTCCGCGCTCGCAAAGCTACCTTTGCGCCCGCTCAGGCCCATGCGGCAGACCCGGGACATCAACCAGGCGAGCCTGAGAGGGCCTGACTTCGAGCGCACGCCCGAACAGCGTATCGTCCTGAATCAGGCGCACCACGCCGTCGGCAATTTGTTCCGGCTTTAGAATCCGCTTGGGCAGGCTGACTTCATGCCCGTCGCGCTGCTGTAACTCTACCGCCTTTCTCACCAACGGCGTATCGACAACTCCCGGACAGATGCAATTGACCCGGACCTTCAAACGTTGCGCCCACGACGCGAGCGAATAAGTCAGATTGACCACGCCCGCCTTAGCCGCCGCATAGACCGGATCCTCGACGTATGGATACAGCCCCGCCATCGACGCCGTGTTGACGATCACGCCGCCACCACCGCGCTGCATGACCGGACCGGCGAGATAGCAGCCCAGAATCACCGCCTGCAGGTCGATATCGAGCACGCGCCGCCATCGCTCCAGATCGGATTGCGGAAACGGCGGCGTGCCGACCGCGATACCGGCGTTGTTGTGCAGGACGTCGAAGCGCCCGAAGGTGTTCAGCGCAAGGTCCATCATATGCCGCGCCTGTTCCGCATCGGTCACGTCAACCTGGACCGGCGCGGCGCGGCCGCCGGCGGCTTCAATCGCACGCGCCGTCTCGCGCGCCGCCGCCTCATCAACATCGGCGGCAATCACCGCCGCGCCCTCGGTCGCGAGGCGCATGGCGGTGGCGCGGCCGATTCCCGAGCCCGCACCGGTAATGACCGCGGTCTTGCCCTTGATATCCATCTCTGATGTTCTCCGCTGCGATACTCTGCGCTTCAAAATGACCGATTGATGTGCGTATTTCCAAGCTGCCACCGCCGCCGCCCGGATTGCAAAACCACCATGTCGGCCCGCTTCAGTGCGGCATCCATATCGGCGCCGACGCAAAGAGCCTGTCAACCACGCTTATTCGGTAAGCGAGAAACAGTCCGAAGCCGAAGCTCAACAGGCCCGAACCGGTGACCAGTTGCTGATGAAGCGTGGCCATCCGCTTCGACGCCAGGATGAGCGGCGTCGCAATCGCCGTCGTGATCAAACTCATTCCGATCACCGTACCGACGCAGAAAACCGCAAGGTAAAGCGTCGCCCACAGCGGGCGCGGAATTGCGCTCAGCACGAGCAGCGCGATCGCGGCGCTGCCTGCCAGGCCATGCACCAGGCCGACGCCAAAGGACCATAGCAGGGGATGGCGCGCAGAGGCCCGCCCCCGTGATGCGCTGGTAAGCAAGTGCTCGTGATGCGATTCGCCGATGACGTGCCCGCGCGATGACCCGCCTTCGCCTTGCTCGTCGGGGGTCGCGCGATAATGCGCATGGACATGGCGATGGCGCGCTCCGCGGTGGGCGTGGGCATGCGAATGAACCACCACTTTTGTGGAATCGCCCGGCACGCTCGGCATCAGGCTCGAGGCGATGGCGCGCAGCAGCCGGCCGACTCCGCCCAGGCCGAGCGCTACCAGCACCAGCGCGACCGCCAATTCCATCGCCAATCCCAGCCGCGTGGGAATCTCGAGCTTGAAAACGATAATCGCCGCGCCCACCGCCAGCACCGTGAGGCTATGTCCGAGGCCCCACACGATGCCGATTCGGGTCGCAATGGCGAGCCTGCGCTCGCGGCTCAGGATGGTCGTGACCGCGATCACATGATCGGGGTCGGTCGCGTGGCGCATGCCAAGCAGCAGTCCCAGCAGCGCGATTCCCACCGGTGCGGAGTTCGACAGGTCCATGTTTGCGTACAGCGTCTGGCCTCCCGGCAGAGCGAAGCTCGCTTGCGCTAGCCCACGCGGCCCAGGATGACTCCAACCACCAGGCCGATCAGAACGTATGCCGTCAGCATAACGTAGATGCCGTCACGTTCCCTGAGAAAGAGCAGAAAACAGAACGCCACCCGCACCAGCGGCACCAGCGTCAGCACCATCAGGCCAAGCGTCATGATGGAGCGCGAGTTGCCGCCGATCGCGGTCGACGCCAGATAGGCCAGGCTCTGGCGGTTCTCGTAACGGGTGTGGCTCTGCAATCGATGAAAGCGGGCGACGTACTGACCCGGATTATGCCAGGCCATGACGATCAGGCCCGCGAGCAGGAGCACGATAGCGGCAACCAGGATCGTGCGCAAAAGGATCGGCGTCCAAACCCGCAGGATCCGCTCCTCTTCGGCTATCGAATTATCCATGCTGCAGACACTCGATCATCGCTAAAAACCGCTGAGCGCACGCCAACCCATCTCGACCGCGATCAGCACCAGGATTACCACGAACAGATAGCGCAGCGCCTGTACGTTGACGTGCGGCAGGAGCCGGCTGCCGACCAGGGCGCCGGCAGTGACCCCCAATGCGACCGGCGCCGCGATCACCGTTGCGACATCGCCGCGCGCGAGAAAGACCAACGCACCCGCGCCCGCTGTGACCCCGATCATGAAATTGCTGGTGGCGCTCGAGACCTTGAGCGGCAGGTGCATGATGTAGTCCATCGCCATAACCTTGAGCGCGCCCGAGCCAATCCCCAGCAGCCCGGACATCAGCCCCGCAACCACCATCATGGCAGCGCCGCCGGGCAGATGAACCACACCGTAGTCGACCTCGGCGTTACCGCTTTCGGCTGGGATGCGGCCGCCGAGCCGCAGGCGCTCAGCCAGTGCGTCGCTGTGCGGCACGATCGAATCTCCGGCCTTGGTCACGGTGAAATACGCCGACTGCAGCATCATGACCGCGAACAGCAGCTCGAGCACCCAACTAGGCACGATCCCGGCGAGGTAAGCGCCGGTCACCGCGCCGGTGACCGTCGCGCATTCGAGCACCATCGCGACGCGCAGATTGGTCCAGCCGTCGCGCACGAACGCGACGCTGGCGCCGGCGCTGGTCGCGACCACCGAAATCAGGCTCGCGCCCACCGCGATGCTCATCGGCACGTGCGCAAAAATCAGCAACGCGGGTACGATGAAGACGCCGCCGCCCAATCCCGAGAGCGAACCGATAAAACCCGCTCCGATTGCGAGCGCCAGCAGCCCCAGCAGAATCAGCATCCGCTATCCGGTCTCACAGCGGACGAGAAGGACGAAGCTCGAGGGCCATGCGCGGATTGGCACGCAGCCCGCGCTCCATTTCGTCGGTGATCTCGCGCACCGCGCGCAGCGGTTCGCTGGCGCGCCAGATGGGATTGCTGACGACAAGGTAATCGGCGCCCGCGCGCACGGCGTCGGCCGCGCCGAACGGATACTCGCTGGCCTCCCATCCGCGGCTGAGACCCATGCCCGAGCTGATGACCGTGAAGCGGCGCCCGCAGGCCGCGCGCACCCGCGCCGTCTCGTGCGGCGAAGTCAGCACGCCGTCAAGCGCGGCGTCGGCCGCCTGCTTGGCCATCAGCACGACCCGTCGCGGCGCCCATCCGCCGTCCGCGGCCTGACGCTCGGTCTCTTCGCGGTTGAGCGCCGCGAGCATCGCCACCGCGATGATCTGCGGGCGGCGCAGCCCCTCCGCGCGGCAGACGCGCGTCACCTCGCTGCGCACGCGATCCATCATTTCGAAACTGCCGTGGGGATAGAGATCGAACATGCGCACGCCCAGCCGCGTGGCTTCGACCGCCGCCTTGCACACGGCCGGCGCAGTGTCATGAAACTTGAGGTCGAGAAATACATCGCCGCCGCGCCGGCGGACTTCGCGCACGAACTCGGGTCCCGCATTCAGATAGAGCGGTTTGCCGACCTTGAACATCCCGACCACGCGCGCCAGCTCGTCGACCAGGCGCAGGGCCTCGCCGGGCGCGCCCAGATCGAGCGAGACGATCAGCCGCTCGCGCAGGGCGCCATGCCGTATCAGGCTGGAAAATGGCCAGTACTGCTGCATGCCATCTCTGAGTCGGCCCGGCGGTTATAAACGCCGCCCGCTCCCTGGGCCGCCGACATCCATTCCAATGATGCGAATACGCGGCGATGTCAAGCAGCGGTTCACGAATGCCCGGGACGAGAGAGCGCTGGCACGCGCCGTGAGGGCAACGATGCCGACTTCGCGCATATCCAGAGCGTCGGGGTCAGCGGCGGAACAGCGTTGACTCGCCAATCGGCAATCCCAGCGCGTAGCGGCGCAGCCAGTCGAGCGCGACCTGACCGGTGAGAGTCTTGATCCAATCGCGATTGCCTCGCAGTTGATAGCGACGCGCGCTCTTGATTCCGTCACCTGCGACCAGCCCGACGCAGACAGTGCCCACCGGATGCTCGGGTGTGCCGCCGTCGGGCCCGGCGACGCCCGAGGTGGCGATCGCGACGTCGGCGCCCGAGCGCTCACGCGCGCCGGCAGCCATCTCGAGCACGCACTGCTCGCTGACCGCGCCGTATTGGCGAAGCGTGTCCGCGCGCACGCCAAGCAGGTTCTGCTTGAGTTCGTTGGAGTAGGTCACGAAATCGCCGACGAAGAATTTCGAGCTGCCGGCGACGTTGGTGATGCGATGGCCGATGAGGCCACCGGTGCACGATTCCGCGACGGCCAGCCTGAGCCCGCGTCCGCTGAACAGTTGCGCCACCACCTCCTCCATCGAGGCGTCGCCTTCAGCGTAAACAAAATTCGCGATTTTCTCGCGCACGCGCCCGCTGAGCTCCTCCAATTTGCGTTCGGCTTCGCCGGGCCGGCCTTCGACCGTGATGCGCAACGAGATCTGGGGAAAAGCGGCGCGGAACGCCACGCGCGCCTCGTCCGCCCGGATGAGGCCGGCCACCGCCTCGTCGAGTCCGGATTCGCTGATGCCGAAGGTCTGGAACACGCGCACCGCGTAGATGGTATCGCTGCCGCGGTTTTGCCTGAGCCACGGAATGACCGTGTCTTCCATCATCGGCTTCATCTCGCGCGGCACGCCGGGCAGGACCACCAGCTGGCACACGCGGCCGCCGGGCTGCGGCACGGCCATCCGGAAACCCGGCGCAGTGCCCAGCGGATTGCGCACCACTTCGGAGGTCTCGGGAAGGTCAGCCTGCTTGAGGTTGTTCTCGGGCATCACGCGATTGATCGAGGCGAAGATGCGCTTCATGTGATCGACGCTTTCCTGATCGCGCACCAGCTTCTTACCCGTGATTCGCGCGACCGTCTCGTTGGTCAGGTCGTCGGCGGTCGGACCGATACCGCCGGTCGAGACGACGACGTCGGCCATCGCCATCGCGCTCTTCCACGCCCACTCCAGGCGCTCCGGCACGTCGCCCACGGTGAGCACGGCGACCACGTCCAGGCCAATTTCGGTCAACTTGTCGGCGAGATAGTTGGAGTTGGTATCGACAATCCGGCCGGTGGTGATTTCGTCGCCGGTGGAAAGAATGGCCGCCTTTTGAATCATAAAACCAGCTCCCCTGCCCGCTTCATGCGGGCAACCCAGCCGCGCGCGCCCGGCTACAGCGGTACGATCCGCGCGAGCGCGTGCAGCACGAGGTTCGCATATATGGCCGCCGCCACATCGTCAAGCATAACTCCCGCGCCGCCGTGGATCCGTCGATCCAGAGTCCGCGCCGGCTCGGGCTTGAGCACGTCGAACAGGCGGAACAGCGCGAATCCCACCGCGAACGCCATCCAATCCGCCGCCGGCGCCAGGTACATGGTCAGCGCCATCCCGACGATCTCGTCAATTACGATATGCGAGCTGTCGGGCTCGCGGAGCAATTGCTCGGCGCGGCCCGCCAGCCAGCATCCGAGCGCGAACAGCCCGGCGATGAGCGCGAGGGCCGCCGTCTGGGAACTCCGCCCCAGCGGCACCGTGACCCACCACGCCAGCAGCAGTCCGACGATCGAGCCGGCGGTGCCCGGCGCGACCGGCGCGTAGCCGGTGTAGAAGCCGGTGGCGAAAAACAGTATCAGGCCGCGCACGAATCGGGAGGCCGCATTCGGGATGGGCCTAATCCGGGCGCACCGGCGTCGGAGTCTCGTCGGCTTCCACAGCCACCGAGCGCACACCCTCGATCTTGCTCGCGACCTCGCGCGCGAGGTCGTCCCATGGCGGCACCAGCCCCGGCCCGCGGATCTGGACCGCGCCCGCCGCGGACTCAACCTCCAGCGGCGCATCGCCGAGCTTGGGATGCGCATGGCAGGCGGCGCGCACCTGGGCCGCGGTCGCCGCGTCGCGCATGCGCTGCCACTGCTCGGCCGTGGCGCGCGCGTCAATCTGCTCGGCGCAGGCGGCGAGCGCCGCCGCGCTCACTTCCAGCGAGGCGCCGTAGCCGTTGACCACCACGTCGTAGGAAGCGGGATCCTCGATGTCGACCCCGAGCAGGGTCTGGATCCGCGCGCGCAGCTCGCGATCGTGGTCGCGCACGCGGCGCTGCGCGGCGACCTGGTTGAGGCCCTCCAGCTCGCCCACGAGCCTGACCCGGTCATCGAACGGCCCGATCACGCGCACCTTCAGACCGCATCCGTAAGGCGGCATGAAAACGGCCGCAGTATGGCTGATCGCGACCAGCCGGTCCCGCGCCATCTCGTGCAGCAGATTGGCGCGAAAAAAGGACACGAAGCGGGTGCTTTCCGTCTTGAGGCGCGACCAGAAATGGGGCTGGCGTTCGTCGAGGATGACCAGTTGTTCCGGGGTGACATTATAGATGCGCGCGACCTGGGCGAACAAATCCTCGCGGCTCATGAAGCGATAACCGAGACGCTGGGCCAGCAGACGCGCCAGGTCGATGCCGCGTGAGCCAAGCTGCTGACTGATCGCAATTATCGCCATCGGCGCGTCTCCTCGAGCGCGCGAGGCAGGCTCGCGCCCGAGTGGTCCCCGCGGCGCAATCTTAAATGCTCGTCCATCGCGTGGCAAATAGGCCGCGATAGATTTGCTTGTCGCGGACCGCTAGGATTTTGCGCCGTCGGGCCGACGCCGCGCCGCCCGGCCCCTCGACCAAACCCGCGACCGCCGCTCACCGGGCGGCGTCCCGGAAATTTTCGCGGCGAACCACGAACAAACCGCGACAAGGACTGGCGATGGCTCAGCGTAAACCACGAATCGGCGGCGCCCAGATCAATCCGGCCGCAGTGCGCGGCGACATGACGGCCGCCGATCTGATCGACACCGCCTTCCTCGCGTACAACGGCCGGCGCTTGCGCGAGGCCTGCCGCCTGTTCGCGGAAAAGATGCTCGAACCGGACGTGATCGTCGGCATGAGCGTGACCGGCGCGCTCACTCCGGCCGGGCTCGGCATGTCCTGCCTCATCCCGCTCATCGAGAACGGTTTCGTCGACTGGATGGTCTCGACCGGCGCTAATCTCTATCACGACACGCACTTCGCGCTCGGGCTCAAGATGTTCCAGGGCTCAGCCGAAGCCGACGATGTCGCGTTGCGCGCGGCGGGCGTGGTTCGCATCTACGATATTTTCTTCGACTACAAGGTGCTGCTCTCGACCGACGCGTTCTTTCGCCAGCTCGCCCGCCAGGAGGAGTTCCAGCATCCGATGAGCAGCGCCGAGTTCCATCATCGCGCCGGCCGCTACGTCGCCGAGCGCGAACGCGTGCTCAAGCTCGATCGCCGCTCGATGCTGGCGGCCGCGTACGCCTGCGCGGTGCCGGTCTACACCTCTTCGCCGGGCGATTCGTCGATCGGGATGAATCTGGCACTGCTCGAGGTCGAGGGTTACGGCCTGCGCCTCGATCCGCTGGCCGACGTCAACGAGACCGCCTCGATCGTATACGCGGCCAAGGCAGCGGGCATGAAGAGCGCCGTATTCATCCTGGGCGGCGGCTCGCCCAAGAATTTCGTGCTCCAGACCGAGCCGCAGATCCAGGAGGTGATGGGCGTGGCGGAAAAGGGTCACGACTATTTCCTCCAGGTGACCGATGCGCGGCCCGACACCGGCGGGCTCAGCGGCGCAACGCCCTCGGAGGCGGTGAGCTGGGGCAAAATCGATCCCAACCGCCTGCCCGATTCGGTGGTCTGCTATGTCGATTCGACCGTCGCCCTGCCACTCATCACCGCCTACGCGCTCGCGCGGCGCAAGCGGCGTCCGCTGCGCAGGCTGTACGAGGAGCGCGAGGCAATGATGACGCGGCTGCGGACCGCCTACGAGCGCGTGCGGCGCAAGCGCCTGCGCCACGGCGAGTCATGAGCGGAGCGGGCAATCGCGGATGAAAAAACGGAGCGGCGAGGAGGCGCGAGGCGCGCTCGGGCGCGCCCTCCGCGAGGCGCGCGCGGCGGCTCTGGAGGCGGGCGAGATTCTGCGCGGCCATTTCCGCAACCGCGGCTACGAAGTCGGCTCAAAGGGCCGCGACAACCCCGTCACTTCGGCCGATCTCGAAGCCGACGCCGCCATCCGCGAGCGCCTGTGCGGCGCGTTTCCCGATTACGGATGGCTTTCCGAGGAGACCGCGGACAATCCCGAGCGCCTCGCGCGCGAACGCGTATGGATCGTCGATCCGCTCGACGGCACCAAGGAATTCATCAAGGGAATTCCCGAGTTCGTGGTCGCGATAGCGCTCGCCGAGAACGGCACGGCGATTCTCGGCGTGACCTACAACCCGATCGCGCACGAGATGTTCTGGTCGGTGCGCGGCGCGGGTTGCCATCTCGGCGACGAGCGCGTGAGCGTAACCGATGCCGCAGGACTGAGTGGAGCGGTGGTGCTGGCCAGCCGCAGCGAGACCGCGCGCGGCGAATGGGCGGCGTTCAAGGATCAGTTCCTCGCCCGTCCCATCGGCAGCGTCGCCTACAAGCTGGCGCTGGTCGCCGCCGGCAAGGCCGATGCGACCTTCACCGCCAGTCCCAAGAGCGAATGGGATATCGCGTCGGGCGCGGCGCTGATCGCCGAGGCCGGCGGCGTGATGACCGATATCCACGGCGATCCGATTCGCTTCAATCGCAGGCACGTCCGCATGGACGGATTTGTCGCCGCCGGTCCCGCCCTGCACGCGGCGCTGGGCAGGCTGGTGCTGAGAAAATAGATTTCCGTTGCGATCGCGCGCGAGCGCCGGCGCGGTCCGTTTGAAGCGTCTCGACGACTAGAGCTTGCGCTCGCCACTTCCCCAGGTGTCGAAGGAAACCAGGCCGACCAGGTAAATCGCGGCGGCGAGGTAGAACACGTCGGCGAACGATCCGGTCGCCTGCACCACAAAGCCGGTCAGCGCGACCCCGACGATCCCGGGCAGCGTGGCGAAGGTGTTCGAGATGCCCATCAGGATGCCCGCGTAGCGCGGCGCCACGTCCAGATGGTTGACTCCCCATCCGCCGAGCCCGATCGACGTGCTGCCGATGGTCACCGCGGCCAGGATCGCGGCCTGCGCCGCCGTGCGCGCCACGGGCATCAGGCACATCGCGGCCGCGCCGAGCGCAAAGCCCGCCGTTACCAGCGTCTTGCGCACCGCCGTCATCCGCATCCCGCGCCGCTGCAGGCCGTCGGCCACCCATCCGCTGCAGTTGGAGACGACGAACGCGGCCAGGTAGGGCATCACCGCGAGCAGACCCAGGCTGCGCAGCGGCACGTGAAAAATCCGGTCGAGATAACTCGGCAGCCAGAGCAGCACGATGTAAAAGCCAAAGTTGTTGCACAAATGGGCCATCACAATCGCCCATACCGCCCGCTCGCGGCAGATCGCGCGCCATGGAATTTCGGCGGCGGCGGCGACGTCTTCGCGCCCGACGCGAATCTCGGCCATCTCGTTTGCGCTGACGCCGCTCGAGCGCTCGGGCGTGTCCGCGGCCTTCCACCACCACAACGCGAGCCACGCGAGCCCGAGCAATCCGGAGACGTAAAACACCGCCTGCCATCCGAAAAAGATGATTATCGGCGGGCTTCCGAGCAACGCGACAATCGTGCCGAGCGCGGTGCCGCTCAGATGAAGCGAAATCGCGCGGGCGCGCTCGGAGGCTGGCGTCCAGCGCGCCGCGATCGAATGAATCGCGGGAAAGTTGACTGCCTCGCCCGCACCCAGCGCCGCGCGCATGAAAAGCAGCAGCGCGAACGATGCGGTCGCGGCCGGCGTGAAGAACGTCGCGATCGACCACACGGCGACTCCCGCCCCCAGCACGCGCTTGCCGCCAAACCGATCGGCGAGCAACCCACCCGGCAACTGGAGCCACAGGTAGCCCCAGAAAAAAGAGGACAGGATTAGCCCGCGCTCGACGTCGCTGTAGCCCATGGCATGAGCGAGCGGGATGATCGCAATCGAGATGTTGACGCGGTCGATGTAGCAGAGCACGGTCGACAGCGCGAACAGGGCTATTACCGTGTAGCGACGCGGCCATCGCTCCGCTGTCGCAATCGCCGCCTCGGCTGTGAATGAATCGGCCATCGCAGGTTCGCGCCGAGCTTAGTCGGGCGCCGCGGGCTTTGCCATCGCCTCGCGCCCGCCGCGTCTCGTTGCGCGAATGCCGCGTCGCACGCGCCGCTTAATTTCCGTACGGATTGCGGCCCTGGTTCAGATACAGCGTGAAGCTGCTGACCGCGCCGGGCGCGTGCGGCGGACCGCGAAAGTGCTGCTCGGCGCCGGCGGCCAGCGGCCCCACGCGTATCGTGTCCGCGCCGAGCGGTCGTCCGGCGCGATCGAAATAGTGGATCTCGAGATCGAGCGTGGCCGGACTCTTTCCCGTGTTGCGCAAATCGCCTGAGACGAGGATGGCTTCACCAGCATGCTCGAAATGGCTGTCGATCACCTTGACCGGCTGCGCGCGCCCGAGCAGGACGGCCACAATCGCCGCGAACGCCATTGCTCCCAGCACGAGCAAGAGCCGGTCACGGCGCACCGCGCGTCTGCCAGCATCCGCCATACCTCAGTACGATCGCGGCAGGTGCAGCACGTGCTCGCTTATCGTATTGAGCACCATCTCCTGCGACACCGGCGCGATCTTGAGCATCCGGCATTCGCGAAAATACCGCTCGACGTCGTACTCGCGCATGTAGCCATAGCCGCCGAGCGTCTGCACCGCGCGATCGCACGCCTCGAAACCGGCTTCGGCCGCGCGCAGCTTCGCGATATTCGCCTCGGGGCCGCACGGCTTGCGATGGTCGAACAGCCACGCCGCCTTCAACGTCATCAACTCCGCGACCTCCAGCTTCGCGTAGGCGTCGGCGAGCGGATGCGCGATCGCCTGGTTCTGGCCGATTGGACGCCCGAAGACGACGCGCTCTTTCGCGTAGCGCACGGCCTTGTCCACTGCCGCGCGCCCGATACCGATGGCTTCGGCCGCGATCAGGATGCGCTCCGGGTTGAGTCCGTCGAGCAGATAGCGGAAGCCCTTGCCCTCCTCGCCAATCAGGTCGGCGGCCGAAACCTTGAGGTTGTCGATGAAGAGCATGTTGGTGTCGACCGCGTGGCGCCCGAGCTTCAGCAACTCCCGCACCTCGACCGCATCGCGATCCAGGTCGGCGAAGAACAGGCTCATCCCCTCGGTCTTCTTCGCCGCCTGCTCGAAGGGCGTGGTGCGCGTCAGCAGCAGCATCTTGTGCGCTTCCTGCGCCTTGGTGGTGAAGACCTTGCGGCCGTTGATCACGTAATTGTCGCCCTCGCGCCGCGCGAAGGTCTTGATGTGCGTGATGTCGTTGCCGGCGTCGGGCTCGGTCACGGCGAAGGCGGCATGCAGCTCGCCGCTGACGATACGCGGCAGGTGGCGCCGCTTCATCTCCTCGCTCCCGTGCAGGACGATCGGCGCCAGCCCGAAGATCGACAGATGAATCGAGCTGGCGGCGTTCATCGCGCCCGCGTACGCGACCTCGCGCATCACCAGCGCCGCCTCGGTGATGCCGAGCCCGCTGCCGCCGAACTCTTCGGGAATCGCGATACCCAGGTATCCGGCGCGCGCGACCGCCTGGTAGAAATCGTGCGGAAACTCGTGCGCGGCGTCCTTGCTGCGCCAGTACTCGTCATCGAAGCGCGCGCACAAGGCGCGCACACCCTCCACGATCTCCTGCTGCGCCCCGGTCAAATCGAAATCCATGTCATCATCCGTGTGAAAGGGATTTTTGTCCCGGCCAACAATCGCGCCGGACGCCTGCCCGGTCGCCGCCGGCGCCATCGGCATCTTAACCGCCGACCCTATTATTACAACCGGGCGCGAGCCGATCGAACGCGCCAGGGCGGGTCGCGTTCGACTGGCGCGGCGCCATCGTTTATAAAAAGTCAATGCACCTGCGGCGGCGCACGGCGATTCGCGCGCGATGAACCCGATCCTCGGCGCCGCGCTCATTGCGCTGCTGCTCTTCGGACCCGTCCTCTCGCGCACCATCGAAGAACATATCGAGATTTTCTTCCTCGCCGTCGGCCTCCTCGCGATGACCCTTGCCGGCGCCTGGAAATGGGAGGTCGCCGGCCGCGCGGCCGCGGTGCCGCTGCCAATCACCCTGGCCGTGATCGTCGCCGACGTTGTGTTCGGCCGTATCCGCAGTCGCATCGACCACGCCCTGGCCGGGATGCGAAAGCTCCTCTCGCGGGCGTGGCTGAGCGGCGCCGCCGTGCTGCTCATCGCCATGCTCTCGGCGATCGTCACGGCCGTCGTCGCCGCGCTGATGCTGGCCGAGATGATCGGAGCGATGCGCTTCGCGGAACGCGTGCGGGTCAGAGTAACGGTCGCCGGATGCTTCGCGATCGGCCTCGGCTCGAGCCTGACGCCGCTCGGCGGACCGCTTTCCACGCTCGCCGCAAGCGGCCTGCATATGGGCTTCGGCGGCCTGTTCCGCATGCTTGCGCCGTACGTGCTGCCGGGCGTCGTCGCCTGCTCGATTGCCGCCGGCATGTTCGCGGCGCGGCGCGAGGTCGACGCTTGCGGCGCGCCGCCGGCCGTCGTACTCATCCGCGAGGCGCTGGCGCGCGCGCTTGTTCGCGGAGTCGAAATCTACGTTTTCATCGCCGGCCTGGTGCTGGTGGGTGAAGCGTTCTCGCCGATCGCCGCCCGCTATGTGCCGATGATCGGACATTCCGCCCTGTTCTGGGCAAACACGATCTCGGCTGCGATGGACAACGCGACGCTGGTCGCGATCGAGATCCACGGGATGCAACCGGCGCGCGCGCGCGAAGCCATAATCGCATTGCTGGTGGCGGGCGGGATGCTTATACCGGGCAACATTCCAAATATCGTTGCCGCCGCGGTCCTGCGCATCGGCGCGGGCGCATGGGCCAGGATTGGAATCCCGATGGGGCTCGTGCTGCTTGGCATCTACTTTGCGTTTCTGAGGTTCGCACAGTGACGGATCGGACACGACTCGCGCATAAGGCCGATTTTGCCTTGCAAATGGCAGCAGCCCTGAGTTGCGTGCACTGGGTGCGGATGGCGCCGGAGCCTGCGCAGTCCGCATCGTGCTGCCCAAATGAGCGGCAGTCGAGACGGCGCTGGTTCGATAGCGGCCGGTCGTTGCGTTGAGCGAATTTTCGTGACACAAAGCGTGAGATATGGTCGCGCCCGGGTTGCACAGGGCCCGCTCGCCGGGCGGCGCGCGTCGCGCAACTTCGCTCCCACGCAACGCACGCGGGCAACGTTCAGCTTTGGAAATACGGGCTTGCCGCCCCTAATGCGGCCAGGAGGGTTACGCGTTCGATGACTCCCAAACAAGTTCTGCAGATGATCAAGGACAAGGGCGCCACGTCCGTGGACCTGAAGTTCATCGACCTGCTGGGGCAGTGGCAACACTTCAGCGCCCCGATCAGCGAATTCCAGGACGAATCGCCGTTTGACGAGGGGCTGGGTTTCGACGGCTCGTCGATTCGCGGGTGGCAGTCGATCGACAACAGCGACATGCTGGTCATCCCCGACCCCGCCACCGCGGTCATGGAGCCCTTCACCAAAGAGCCCACCCTCACCATGATCTGCGACATCTCCGACCCGATCACGCGCGCCAACTACTCGCGCGATCCGCGCAACGTCGCGCGCAAGGCCGAGGCCTATCTCAAGTCAACCGGCGTCGGCGACGTCGCCTTCTTCGGCCCCGAGCCCGAATTCTTCATCTTCAACAGCATCCGCTATGACACCAATCAGCACTCGAGCTATTTCTTCATCGGCTCGGACGAGGGCTTCTGGAACAGCGGACGCGAGGGCGCCAACCTCGGCTACAAGCCGCGTTACAAGGAAGGCTATTTCCCGGTGCCGCCCAACGACAGCCTGCAGGACATCCGCGCCGAGATGGTGCGCGAGATGGAGCGCGTGGGCATCCGCGTCGAGAAGCAGCATCACGAAGTCGCCACCGCCGGCCAGGCCGAAATCGACATGCGCTTCCAGTCGCTGGTGAAAATGGCCGACTGGCTCACCTGGTACAAGTACATCTGCAAGAACGTCGCGATTCGCCACGGCATGACCGTCACGTTCATGCCCAAGCCCATCTTCGGCGACAACGGCTCGGGCATGCACACCCATCAGAGCATCTGGAAGGGCGAGACCCCGCTGTTCGCCGGATCGGGCTATGCCGGAATGTCCGAGCTGGCCCTGCACTACATCGCCGGCATCCTGCATCACGCGCCGGCCATCGCCGCCTTCACCAACCCGGGCACCAATTCGTACCGCCGTCTGGTGCCGGGCTTCGAGGCGCCGATCAACCTTGCCTACTCCAGCCGCAACCGCTCGGCCGCGGTGCGTATTCCGATGTACTCGCCGTCGCCCAAGGCCAAGCGCATCGAGGTGCGCTTCCCCGATCCGACCTGCAATCCGTACCTCGCGTTCTCGGCCATGCTCATGGCCGGACTCGACGGTATCCAGCGCCGGCTCGATCCCGGCCAGCCCCTGGACAAGGACATTTATGCGCTGACGCCGGCAGAGTTGGCCGAGGTGCCCAACATGCCGGCGTCGTTGGAGGCGGCGCTCGAAAACCTCAAACGCGACCACGAGTTCCTGCTCAAGGGCGACGTCTTCACCGAGGACCTGCTCGAGACGTGGGTCGATTACAAGATGTCGCGCGAAGTGAGCCAGATGCGCTTGCGGCCGCATCCGTTCGAGTTCGCGCTCTACTTCGACTCCTGATTCGCGGCACGCGGCGCGCTCCGCGCGCGCGCCGCATCGCTCCAGCGCATCGTCAGTACGGCGCCGCGGCGGACTCCGGGTCCGCCGCGCGCTTTCTTCCTTTGGCCGTCGCGGAAAAAGCCCGCCGCCCAATCGAACCGCCGCGCGCGGGATGCTAGCTTGTGGAGTTCCCGTTGCGGGCGACGGCACCGCTTTGCGGCGCCGTCGCCCGCAGCGGGAACACGCGCGATGCGATACCGCTCGAAGCATACCGCGGCGCCCGCAGCGCCGAGCAGGAGCGCGCCCGCCCGCCGGGCGGGCGCGCTCCTGCTCGGCCTCGCCCTGCTGAGCGGCGCGCCCGTCTGCCGGCGGGCGCGGGCGGCGACGGATTCTCCGCCGCCGCCCGCGCCCGCCGCCCATCCGGCGACCACCGCCGCCGCCACCGGCACGCCCGCCGCAACTCCCACCGCGGCGGCCGCGCTCGATGAGCGCGCCGGCGTCATCAACTTCCTCGGCGAAACCATCGGATGGTTTCGCGGCGTCGACGCCGAGCAGGGCTTCGCCACCGAGCCGGCCGAGATGCTGTTCATCGACGACGACCGCCAGACCTCGCTCGACGCGCTGCGGCTTGCCTTCGAATACGCGCGCGCGATGGCTGCGCTGCTGAAATCCGAGAGAGCGGCGGCGAAGGCGGCGAATGCGCCTGGCGGCGCTCCGGCCGCCAGCGCCCGCGCCGCGGCATCCGGCCTATCCGCGATGATTTCCCGAATGCAGGAGCAGCAACACAAGCTCGAGCAACTCAATCAGCAGGCGGCGCAGATCAAAGCAACGAGCGCCGGCGCGAAGCCGGCGCAGCGCGCCCAACTCGCACGTCAGCTTGCGCTCGTGCAGAGCCAGATCGAGCTCGTGCAGGCGCGGGTCGAGTCCTACTCCGCGCTGGTTCAGTTTCAGACCACAACCGCGGCGGCCAGTACCCAGGGCACCGGTCTGACCGGCCAGATCGATGCGCTGCAGCGGAGCATCCCGCAACTCAATGCACCGTCGAAGAGCGCGGCGCCCGCGGCGACGGCGGCGGCCGCGGCGACCACCCCCAAGGCGGGCCCACCGGTGGCCGCACCGGACAGCGGCCTGCTCGGAGCGGTCGAGGCGCTGGTCAACCTGGCCAGGGAGCGGAGCGCGCTCAACGCCCGCATCGACGACACCCGTCGCCTGGCAGCCTTGAGCGACGCGGCGCGCGCGCCGCTCGTCGCGCGGCTGCGCGAGCTCAACGCGCACGCGGACGCGCTGGCCGCGGCGCCGGCCGACGACAACCTGGCCGTCATCCGCGCGCGCAAGCAGCAGTTCGACGACCTGATCAAGCGCCACAAAATGATCACCGACGCGCTGGTTCCGCTGGCCAAGCAGGGCGTGCTGCTGCAGGTGTACGCGGCGAACCTCGAGCAGTGGCACGGCAACATCGATCAGCGCTCCGACATCCAGTTTCGGCGGCTGATTTTGCGCCTGGCGGCGCTCGCGCTGGTGTTGCTGGCGATCTTCGTCGGCGCCTACGTCTGGCGCAGCCTCACTTTCCGCTACGTGCAGGATCTTCGCCGCCGCCGCCAGTTGCTCCAGTTGCGCCGGCTGAGCGTGGCGCTGGTCGTCGTGCTGGTGCTGCTGTTTGACTTTGCCAGCCAGTTGAGCACGCTGGCGACCGTAATGGGTCTGGCGGCGGCGGGCGTCGCGCTCGCGCTGCAGAATGTCATCCTGTCGTTTGCCGGCTACTTTTTCGTCACCGGCCGCTACGGCATCCGCGTCGGCGACCGCATTCAAATCGCCGGCATCAGCGGCGACGTGATCGACATCGGGCTGTTCAAGCTGGCGCTGATGGAACTCGGCGGCGACAGCGGATCGCGCCTGCCGACCGGACGCGTGGTGGTGTTCCCCAACTCGATCATCTTTCAAAGCAACGGCAACTTCTTCAAGCAGGCGCCCGGCACCAATTTCGTCTGGAACGATTTCAAGCTGACGCTATCGCCCGAGGCCGACTATCGGCTGGCCGAGAAACGCCTGCTCGAAGTGGTCGAGCAGGTGTACGCGCGCTATCGCGACACCGTGCAGCGCCAGTACAGCAACCTCGAGCGCGATCTCAGCATGAAATTCGAATCGCCGCGCCCGCAGAGCCGGCTGCGCCTGGGACCCAACGGCATCGAACTGACGATTCGCTACCCGGCCGACACGCGCTATGCCGTGCAGGTGGCCGACGAAATTTCGCGCCGCGCGCTGGACGCAATCGCGCACGAGCCCGCCCTGTCGCTCGCGATGCCCGGGACGCCCAATCTGCTGCCAATCGAATCGCAGGGTCAGCCGGCTCCGCAGATTCCGCAGACTTCCGGCGCCGGCCCCGGCGCCGCGCTCGCGGCCGAGAATGAGGCCACGCCCGCGCAAACGAGCGGCGCCAGGGAAGGGATGCTTCCGCCGGAGGCCGAGGTCATCTCCGAACCGGCCGCGCCGCACGCTCCCGGCTCGCCGGCCAAGAATTGATCGACGGTTGAGCGATTAATCCCTGCCCGGACCGCCGCGCCCGTCTGACGCCAGGTGCTGGCGTGCCGGTGCGATTGCGTTCGCTTGGCCACCGCTGCAGTGACATCCACCCGCATGACTCCGGCGTCGCGATGACGCCAAACTCTGACCTGCCTGTATTGCGTTTTCGTTAATTCTCCGCGCGCCAACGGAAAGCCCTTCACTCAGAGCGCGTCTGGGTTCCAGTACGAGCGCCGTTCCGATGGGTTCCGCGCGAGGGATCGCACGAGCGTCAATTATTTCCAACGGCGATTCATTCGCACTCAGCGCCTAAAGTAGTTTAGCGCGCGCCTCAAGCTGCAAAATCGCGATTTGTTTGCGCCGCTCGCGGCACATTTGTACGGTCGAATGACCGTTGATCATCTCGACCTCAATGCAGGGCCTCGCAGTATCGCATGCAGAAAGCACCGCATCGCAAATCACGCTCATTCATGGCCTCGCGATGGTTATCGACCGCGCGCTCGACGCTGCGGTTGGCGCCCTTTGATGGCCAGGTTTTTTCAGCCAGAAATCCCGGCTCGCGCGCGGCCCATCCGTCCGCGCATCGCCTGGAGGGCGAGCCGCGCGGCGACTCCCGTCAGCCGCCCGCCGCGCCCACCGGTTCAGTCGAGGGGCGGTTTGCTCGGGCGGTAGCCGAGCTGCACGACACGAGCGCGGCCGAGATGGATCCGAACCGGGTGATGTTCTTTGCCCCGGGGCCGGTCACGCATGCGGACCTGATGCGCGAGAATCGCGCGCGCGCCCACCATATCCGCCGCCGCCATCGCCGCCGGCTGCGCTACGAATGGCTCACCGCCAACGTGGGCGTGATCATGGCCGTGCTCGCGCTGTTCGCGCTGGTCTGGTTCGTCAGCGACCGCTAGCGCGGCAACGGCACGTTGTGCGGGCATAGGAAATCGTCGTCGCGCGCGCGCGCCAGGGCGCGCGCGATCAGCCACACGCCCGCGATCAGCAGGGCCAGCGATACGGCCGCACCGGCGATGCGCGGAACTCCAACCGCCGGCAGCATCCACCACCAGAGATTCACGATGCGCAGCGCGCGCGAGCCCGCCACCGTGCGCGCCACCGGCTCGCTGCCCGCCTGACGCACGAAGGCGCCCACCTGGTCCGCCTCGCGCCAGGCGTCCTCGGTCTCGCGCAACGCCGCCCCCCAGATGCGAAAGAGCTGCGCGTGCCGCGGGTCCCAGGTCTGGGCCTGAGTGCTGATGCGCGCCGCCGCCGCTTCCTGGTCGTAGCGTTCGTAAAAGCACATCAGCGTCGGCGCGTTGATTACGAATCCCGCAACCGTCAGAACCACGAGCAGCCAACGCATGCGCCGCTCGAGCAAACCTGTGAGCGCGACCAGCCCCGGCAGCGCAGGCAGCAGCAGCCGCGGCCCCCACGACCATCCGCCGACCCAGAAGATCCACAATGAATGCTCGGCAAGATAGGCTAGCGCCACCGCCACGATCAGCGCCGTGTCCAATCGCTTGAAGGTCATGGCGGGTAGCCAGGCGATGGCGATCACGGCGGGGCAGTACCACAGCAGACCCGAGCCGGGCGAGACCAGCAGCCCGGTCATCGCCGGGAAAACGACGTTCAATGCGAAATCGCCGCGTTGACCGAAATCGAGAGGGTTCCCGAAGCGGCTCCAGTTGTAGGCGAGGTAAATCAGCAGCCCCGCCGCCGTGCCGCCGAACGGCGCCAGCCATCGCAGCGCGGACAGCCTCCGGCACAGCAGGTAGCCGCCAAGACATGGGCCGAGCACGATGCCGGTGGGCTTGGCGAGCACGGCGAGCGCGGCGCTTAGGGCCGCCGCACCTACGGAGTCGTTCAGCGCGAAATAGATGCCCGCGATCGTGATCAGCGCCAGCAGCGGATCGGCAAAGAATTCCCGGCTGTAGGTCATCGCGATCGTGCCGAAGCCGAAGGCCAGCGCGGCCAGCAGCGCGCCGCGCTTGCTCGCGCCCAGGCGCCGCGCCACCATCGCGACCAGCAGCACCGTCGCGGCCGCGATAATCGGCGAGAGCGTGACGGCAAATACCGCGGCCACGTAATGCTGCGGCAATCCCAGGCGGCGGCTGACCAGCACACCCAGCGCCGCCGGCGGCGCCGCCAGCACCGACAGCAGCGGGTACCACTTCGAGTAGTACAGTCCGCAGCGCCCCGGCGCACCGAGTCCGGCCGACGCCACGCTAAAGCCGTGCCCGGTCGCCAATGACTCGGCGACCGCGATCATCGAGTTGCCGTCGACCGAATAGACCAGCGCGGGAAAAAACGCCGCCAACACCAGTCCCGCGCCGATCGCGCAGAGCAGCAGGTCGTTGGCGCTCAGGGCACGCCCGCTTGGCCTCATGACGGGGTCTGCACGGCCCGAAACTAACGCGCTGCACAGGCGGCGGCCGGCATGAGGCGCGCCGACTCGTCTGCGGCGACCGGCGCCGAAGCCACCAGCCAGTACATCGCGAGATAGGCAAGCATGAGCGCGAAGGACCAGAATTGATCGGCGACGCGGAAGAAGACCGGAGCGCCCGCCGTGACATGATGCAGCAGCGCGACCGGATAACGCGCGAACGCCAGCGCATAGCTGCCGAGCGCGGCATAGATCGCTCGCGGCTCAGCCTCCCCGCGCGCCGCCGCGTCGGCTGCTGCGGCAAACGGCACCATCAGCAGGACAAGATACTGTGGTTCGGCCACCGGCGATAGCAGGATCATCGCCGCAATCCACAGCGACAGCGCGCGCAGGTCGCGTTCCTGCGCCGTCCTCAGAGTGGCGGCAATCGTCGCGCACAAGAGCGCGACCTCCGCCGCGCCGATTGCAGCCCGCCTCATCAGTTCGACCCGGGCACTCAGCGCCGCATGATTCGCCCAGAACAGCCGCGACACGATCGCGTCAAGCGAGACGAAGCCGGCGTTTTCCAGAAACTTTCTCGACGTGGTAAAGCCGAGCGTGCCGAGAAACGAGAACGCCGGCCATCCCGCCCGCCATAGGGTCAGCGACCCGATAATACCGCCCCACACCATCATCCAGACCAATGCGCGCCATCGCGCGCGGCAGATCAGATAGATCGCGATGAATATCGGGTAACCCTTGAGCGCGACCGCGAGCGCGAGCGACGCTCCGGCGCGGCAATCCGCGCCTCGTTCGAGCCCGTAAATTGCGATGACCACCAGCGCCATGATTACGATCTGCAGATTCGCGAAGCAGAAATGCTCGTACACCGCCGGATACAGCAGGATGATCGCGGCGAACAGCAGGCACTGACGCGTGTCGAGCGCGCTGGCGCGCAACAGCATGCCCAGTGCGAATAGCAACAGCGCGGCGCAGAGGCTCACCCATACCCAGTACGCAATCCGCGGATCGAGCTTCGTAAACGGCTCAAACAGCACCAGCGTGGTCGGCGTCTGATTCTCGATCCGGATTGGACCGGTATCCAGTTTGAAAGTGCGGAGCGAAGCGAGGTCCGTCGCGTACGGATTCGCCCCGGCCTCGAGAGCGCGGGCGGCGATGTAGAAATGATTGAAGTCGGTGAATTCAGGCGGAGCCGGAAGCCGGTACAGCACGAATCGCGACGCATAGCCGAGCGCCACGAGCCACACCGCCGCCAGCATCCACGGCCGGCAGAGCGTTCGCGCGGCGCCGCTCAACCGAGCGACGGCCGGTCGCCCGGCAGTCGTTCGGCGGGCAGCCGGCGCGGGCGCCTCGTCGCACGCCGCAGCGCGTTCGGCCGCGGCACAGGCCTTCAGGTGATTCGATCGCGCCGCGCCCATGGGTCCGCATCAATGCTGGCTCCGGAAGTGAGGCGGAGCGACGGGGTGCGCCGTCAATCTTCACGCCACCGTCGACGATTCTCGCTCGGACGAACGCCGGACGCGGCTGGTTGAGTAATTCGGGTTGCCGCGGACCGGTTTCATCGGTTCGCCTGACGCACGCGCCCCGTCGGCAGAGCGGACGGCAGAGACGCGCGCGCCGCCAAAGGCTACGGCACGCACACCCAGACGTTGTTCAGTCCGTTGACCCATGCACCGGTCTTCGCGCCGGCGCCGGTGCACGCCACCGGCGGATTGGCGGGCGGATCGCAGTCGACGCAGTAGCGCCGGACGCCGTTGGTGACGGTGGACGGCAGGTCGGCGAACTTCACGCCCACGTCCTGTCCGCCGACGCTCTCGTTCAACCACCATGTTTTGCCGGCGTTGGTCTGCGCCAGCCCGCTCGGCTGTGCGATGTCGCGCACCGAGACCGGCGACGACGGATTCGAAACCACGTTGAGCAGCTCCGCCGGCGTCCCGTTCTCGAACAGCGTGCCGTTGACGATGAACGGCGCGCCGCCGTTGATCGTCAGATAGGCATTGCCCGCGGCGCCGCTGGTGAGCTGGCCGCCGTTGATGACGATCGGCGCCGGCGCGCCCTGGGAATAGACGGCCGCGATCTGATTCGGCGCGGAGTCCTCGACGTCGAGGATCGGGCTGTCGAGCAGCGCCTGGCCCTGGATGAAATAGAGCGGCGCGAATCCGTAACCGCGATCGGTGAAATCCGGCATTATATAGTGTCCGGCGCCGGTTATCTGGCCGATGCAGGCGTACTGGCCGTCACACTGTATATGATCGTAGAGGTTGTCGTTGGACGCGTTGCCGAAGATGAACCCGACGCTGGTTTTCGCGCCGGGCACGATGCCGCAAAATACGCGCCGGATCGTAATCTGAAAGTCGTTGTTCGCAAGGTTGACGCAGGTGCGGCCCGCGCTCCCCATCCACACGTTCTCGATCGTCGAGTTGATCGTCCACGTCGCCCAGATGCCGTTATCGGCAAGTTGAAGATTGCCGATGTAGCCGGGATTGACCTCCGCCGCGCCATTGCTGGTTTCGATCGGTATGAACACGTTGGTCTGATTGGCCCACAGGCCCTCGATCGTGCCGGTCGGCGTGCCGGTCGGGAAATTCTCCAGGAACACCGTGTTGCCGTCGCTGCTGAATTTCGCGGTGGGCGGCGTGAAGCTGGCGGTGTAACGCGCGACGTTCGAGATGCGCAGCGAGTCGAAAAACCCCGGCGCGGTCGGGTTGCCGAATCCGTCGCTCACGCCCGGATAGATGCTCGCGCCCTGGCTCGCCAGCATGAAGCTCGCGAACGGACCGACGTTCCAGCTGCCGGATGCCGCCGTCGTCTGCGCCAGTTGTCCGTCGACGAAGGTGCGCACGCTCGAACCGTCATAGGTGAGCGCGATGTGATGGATGCGGTTGAGCGCGACCGTGTTCGCGGCGGCGTTGAACGAGCTTGCGTTCTGCGCGCCGCCGATCTCCCATCCGGTCTGCAGGCATGGGCCGCTGCAACTCCCGTTCGCGCCTTGCAGACCAAACCACAGCTGCCGCTGGTTTCCATTTCCGTCCGGCGCGCCCTGCGTGATCGATATTATCCAGTTGGTATTGCTGCCCGGATTGGAGAACGGCTCGAAATAGAATTCAACCGTGAACTGGGATAGTCCGTTGAGCACGCCCTCGAGGTTGGCCGGATTCATGATCTCCATGGTCGCATTGTTCGAGCCATAACCCGCGCCGTTGAAGAACTCGGGATCGGCGCTGTCCAGGCTGCCGCCCGCGCCGCTCGCGATTGCCGCCATCCCGCCGGTGGTCGCCAGCGCCCAGGTGCAGCTCCCGTCCGCGACCGTGTTCGGCTGCGTGGTGGGCCAGTTCGGATGCGCGCCGCTGCCCGAGGTGCAGGCCGCCGCTTCCTGCACTTCGATATTGCCGTTGGAGTCGCGGATGTCCTGCCATTGGGCGTAATTGTGCGAGGCCTGCCAGGTCACACCGATGCTGGTCGTCAGCGGCGGCTTCCAGCCGCTCTCCGCCGCCTGCGCCACGATCGTCGGTCCGAAGAAGTTCTGGCTGATCGCGCTCTGCTGCCATCCCGCGCCGGTGAACCTGATGTTGCAATCGATCAGCAGCGGCGAAGTGATCTTGTAGCTGAGCCCGCCCGGCGTGGCGGGCAGATACACCTCGGGGTGCTTGCCGGCCGAGGCGCATCCGGCGTTGATTGCCGCCTGAATGGCCGCGGTGTCGTCGGTTACGCCGTCGCCCCTGGCCAGGTAGGGCGGCGCCTTCACGTTGATCTGGCCGTTCACGTGGCCGGCCAGATTCGCCTGCTCGTCGATCGCCGTGAACGGCGCGGCGCTGCCGTTGCCGACCTGCACGCCGGTGCCCGGCGCCAAAAGCTCGCGATTCTGCGCATCGCCGCTGCGCTGCGCGCGCACGCCGGCCGCGCTCACGATATTGTGTCCGTTCGCGTTCAAGTCCTGCTCCAGCGGCCCGGATGCGCAGCTCCACGCTCCGCGCGCGCCGCGCGCCCACGCCCCCGCGCCGCCGCTCGTGCAGGGTGCGGTCGCCTGACAGTCCTTGCACCACAGCAGCAGCCCGTCCTGCTCGGCGGGCAGGCTTGCAAACGGCAGGTTCACGAATTGCGGCGAGATCGCGGCCGCGCCCGAGAAGCGCTGATTGATCGCCTGGCGAAAATTGAAGCCTGCCCCGATGCCGGTGAAATTGGGAATCGGCTGATACTGCGCCGCCGCCGCTCCGCCCATCGCCGCTGTGATAAGGAGTCCGCCGAGAACGAGCTTCACACCCGATTTATGCATAGTGCGTAACCGTCAGAACCCGATTGCCAGCCAGGAAAATCCATTGCTCTGTTCGCTCGCCAGTCCCGCCCGCTGCATCAGCGTGCCGGGAACGTCGAGCACGAAGGTCGCCCCGGTGACGTTATAACTGACCACCGATGCCGCGGTATTGCCGCCGGCCGTCGCGTAGTACACGTTGGTGGCCAGCGGCGGAACCAGGATCGCATTCGGAAACGGTATCGGCCAGGTTACGATGAATTGCTGGTCAACCGGAATCGCCTGCTCCGACAGCGCATAGTAACCCCATTGTATAATCGCCACCGCCGCTCCCCGGCTCACGTCGGTCAGCGGAATTTTCAGATAGCCCGCGGTCTTCAGCGAGCCGGTGAACCCGGCCGCGAACGCCTGCAGCGCCGCGATATTCGCGATGTTTGTATTCTGGCGCCCGTAGAGGAACGCAGTGCGGTTGGCCAGCTGCTGATGCGGCTCATTGCTCACTCCGAGGCCGCCGAAACTCGCCCCCGCACCCGCGCCCTCGACTGCGTCGGTCTGCTGAATCTCGTAAATCTCGTTCGCAGTGTACTCGGGACTGTCAATCAAAGTTGCCATCGCCCGACCTCACTCCGGCCTCAGAAAGTGAATGTCCACGTGCCCTGGTAATCCGCCGCGCCATTGAAGGCGAAGGCCGGCACCACCGCGTGCGCGAGCATCGGCCCGGGCGCCGTATGCATCGCGACCAGCGTCCACACCGCGGTGCCGTCGTTCACGGCCACGCCAACCGTGCTCGGCCACGTCGGCGCCGCCGCGCCGCTGGTGCCGGCGGTGGTGCAGCGCTGCACGTTGCCGTTCGCGTCGACGATCAGCGCGCCCGCCGCGTACGGCGTACTCGGCGCCCACAACGGGTTTGCCGTGCCGACCGCGGCCGGCAGCGCGACCGATGAGCCGTTGGCGAACAGCCCGACCTCCTGCACCGTAATCCCGAGCGCGCCGTAATCAGCCGCGGACGACAGCGCGTAGGCGAACTGAACGCTGCCCGCGTTGGGAAAACTGTGCGCGCCCACCGCATTGTAGTATTTCGGCGCCAGGCTCAGGTCGGTGTCGTTGACGGTCGGCCCCGTGCCGCCCGAGCCGAAGCCGATCGCGAGCGCGTACTGGCCGGCGGTCACGCCGGCCATCAGGTTCGCCAGCGCGGGCAGCCCGGCGTTGACGAACAGGTTGCGCGTCTCGCACAGCAGCGCGCCGCGCTTGAAGATTCTCACTATCCCTTGTGGACGTCTCATCATTGCTCTATCCATTTGCTGAAATTGCTATACCGTTGGCGACCACGCCGGAGTCGGCCAACGCTCGCTGAGTAATGCCGTAAGTAATGCCGATATGGTAATAATGCCGATTATACAGAGGGTGAATCGTTCGCTGATCCGACAGCGGCGGGATCGTAGCCACAATCACGTCTGCCGGCGCCGGCACCGCATCGACCGCGCCGGTGAAATCGCCCGGCGCGGGCGCCGGATCGACGATCCCCGACGCCTCGAACTGCAGCGCATCGAGCCAGCTCCGCACCGGCTTGAAAAAATTCACCGCCGCGATGATCCGCGCCGCATCCGTGTCGCCGACCGTCTGTCCCGCCGCCGGTTTGACTATCACGCGAAACACCGCCCAGCCCTCGGACTGCGGCCACGCCGAGCCGCCCCAGCTCGCCTGACCCTCGATGAAGCTGACGTCGCTCCAGCCGAGCGCGGCGAGCGCCTGCCGGATCGCCGACGGGGTGCCGCGCACCCGATGAAGCGGAATCGCCGCCTGCAGCAGCGCGCGCCACGAATCGAAATCCGTCGGACCGGCGCTGCCCGACGATGACAGCAGCGTGTCGATGTCGGTGAGCGCGTCGATATCGGTCAGCGCGTCGATGCTCTCGCCCGAGGTGCCGGCGGCGAGTTGCCATTGCGGATCCAGCATGTCGAACTGCCAGGCAAGAAAAATCAACGCCGAATCGGGCGCCGACGCGAGCCGATAAACCAGCAGCGGCGTCAGGTCGAGCGCGCCGAGCCGTTCGATCAGCGTCAGCAGCGACCGCGACCGCAGATCGTCGACGGACGGCGGTATTTGCAGTTGCACCATCAGCGGTTATCGGAGGACCGGGTCTGCGCGGCCCTGTTCATCATGAATGCTCGGTCGCGGTCGCCTGCGCCAGCGCGATCGCGGTGCAGTTGGCCCACTGTCCGGCGCCGAGTGTCGTATACGCGGGCTGCGTGAGCACGACCTGGTACACGCCCGGCACCGAGAGCGCGGCGATGAATTCGCTCGGCACGATGTCGCGCTGAATGCGCGAGGCGAGGTTGAGCGCCATTCCCTGCGCCGCCGCGTTGACCGCCGCCATGGTCGTCACCGGCTCGGCGTCCGCGAAGAGCGTGACCGTGCCCGCAATCTGGTAATCGACTTCGCTCACCGCCAGTGCTTGCACCGTGTCGGTAAGCGGGCGCACGTTGTCGGCGTTGAGCGCCGCCGCCACCCTCGCCAGCAGCGCCGAATTGGCCACGCCCGCGCTGTTCGGCGACGCCGCCGGCTGCACCGCGATCGGCCCGGTCAGCACGTACACCTGAACCGTGCCGGGCGCCGGCGAGACTACGCTCACGTCGATGATCGACGGGTCCACGCCCAGGGCGAAGAAGCGATAGGCGCCTGCGGGACCGGCGACGCTGAACTGGTTGGGTGCGGCCTGGATGCGCGCGCGCAGGTGATCGTCGGTCTCGGGCGCCGACCCGCCGCCGGTCGTAGTCGTGTTGCTGACCGACGCGATCAGCACGTTGGGATTGAGCAGCACGTTCACCTGTCCCGCCAGGTAGCCGTTGGCCTCGGGGCCGGGAGCGGTGCAGGTCGCGGTCACGCTCGCATTCACCGCGCCCGCGGGCACGATCAGATCGGTATTGGTCGCGAACACGAACTGACCGTCGGCGGTGCCGGCCTGCGTGCCCGCGGCGATCGTATAGGGCAAGGTGAGCGCATTCTGCAGCGTGAACTGCAGCGTCGTCACCGCGCCCTGCGCGCCCAGCCGCGACACCCCGACCAGTTGTCCCAGGTAGTCGATCATCGGAAACACCGCGAACGCGAGCAGATTCTGCTGACCGGCGTACTGGATGGCGTTGCGCACCAGCGACTCGCGGTAGGCGTACAGGTTGATCAGCAGCCGCTCGACCTGCGCCGGCTGCAGCGTGCGCCCGGCGGCGGTCTGAAAAGCCGCGACCATGTCCGCCAGGATCAGGTTCGGATTTAGGCCGTCGGCGTCGTTGACGAACACCGGCGGCGGCAGATTGGTTATCGCGCCTCCCATTGATCCCGCTTTCCTTCCGGCACGTCGTCCTCCGTCACAGCCGCTGGCCCGGCGAGCCCGCCGGCGCCAGCGCCACGCTCGTGGTCTGAACCGGAGCCGGCGTTCCGAGATTGAGCTGCCATGCGACGGTCACCTCGAGGTGCGCTCCGGCCTGGACCGCGGCGGCGGCGAGCGGCGCCACGGTCACGTTAAGCACCTTCACCCGCGGCTCCCATTGAGTAATCGACCGGGTAACTTCGCCCACCACCGCGGGACGCGCCTGATGGATTGGCGCATCGATATACTTCCAAATATCGGTGCCGAAAGTGGGCCGCAGCACGTCCGTGCCCTTGGGCGTGGTAAGGATGATCTTGATACACTGATCGACGTCGCTCACGCCGGCCACCACACTCCCTATTCCCGAGCCCGGCTGGCTCGGACTATCGAGCATCAGTGACCAGTCCGCCGACTTGATATCGGCCAGTGTAATCGCGCCCGCCGGCATTTTACTTCTCGCTGCTCCGCGGGAACTACGACATCTGCTGCGCCGGCGGCGCGCTGGTACCGCCCTGCGGATCGGCATGCGTATGACCGTTATAGGTATTGATCATCGCGTCCACCGAATCGCTGTGCGCGGAGGTTACAAGATTGATGCCGCCGGCCGCCTGCAGCGAAAGATTGCCGTCGGCGTCGATCGCGATCGTCGCGCCGTTCGCCTTCAGGCTCATCGTCGCGCCGGCCGGCAGCTGCACCGCGAGCGCGTGCGCGGCGCGATCGTACTCGAACGTCGCACCGTCCTTGAACGACCAATGGCACTTGTCGGCGCCGGCGGCCGGCGGCGTATCCACGGTCGAGTATATGGAGCCGAGCACGGCGCCGGCTTCGTCGTGCTCGTCCATGATGCAGACGACCTGCTCGCCGAGATCGGGAATCCAGTAGTTCTTGTCGTTCTGGGTCTTGCAGAACAGGATCGGCAGCCAGTACGAAAGCATCTGGTCGCGATCCGGGAAGACCACCCGGACGCGGGCGGTGTCGATGTCCTGCTGCCTGACGATTCCTACGCGAAACATCCGCAATCTTCCTTCCGCGATCGCTCGCCGACGACCGCCGCTTCGGCCACAATCACGACACGCGCCGCAAATCGGCCTCGCTGACGTAGCCGCGCTCGCGCTCGAGCCGATGCGCGGCGCGCTCGACGAGGTAGTTTCCATCCATCGCGCCCCATCCCGACAATGCGGCCACGTTGCCCGCGACCAGGCGCACCGTGCCCGGCGCAACCACGCGGCCCGTCACCAGCAGACGATTGGCCTCGTGCAGGATGGCCACGGCCCGCGCCAGCGCTTGCTGCCCGTTCTCGCAGCGCGCCACCAGCTTGAGAGTGTCGCCGGATGCGACCGCCGGCGCCGCGCTCGCGGTCTGCGCGTAAAGCTGCTTGGTCAGCGAATCGAAATACGCGGTCTGCGCCTGCTGGTATATCGATTGCGTGCGCGCGACGAAGGCGAAGCGTTCGACCTCCGCGCGCGTGAGCGTTAATGCCGCGGCCTGCGCCTCCAGGTCCGCGCGCGCGTAAAAGATCAACTGCGTCCCGCGAACCGTAAAATCATAATTATGCTCCCGCGCCAGCCGGCGCAGGAACTCGACATCGGTTTCCTGCTTCTGCGTGATCCGATCATAAACGGCATCCAGCGGCGCGGCGGCGCCGACCACGCTCATACCGTGGCGCGCGGCGACAACGCCCGCGATTTCGAGCACCGTCTGGTTTTCGTAGCCGAAGCTGTTGCGGGTGCGCAGCGACGGCGTGATCCAGGCGGGCAGACAGCGCAGATGAAACACGTCGGGCGGCCCCTCGAGCTCGAGATCGTCCACCTGAAAGTCCCCGCACGGGAGCAGCGGCTCTCCGGCGTAGCCAATCAGCAGGCTCACCGCGTCGCCTTGGGCGGGCAGCCACGGCCCCTGCCAGCGCCGATCGCGATCTTCCAGCTCTACCTCCAGCTCCCCCGAGGATCCGCCGAGTTCATCGACGTACCTGATCGACCGGACCATTTCCGATATGTCGGTGGTTATATTCACCCCCTGATATGTGAGTATCCATCGCGGGGTGCGCACCGGATATGCAATTGCAGTTGCCATGGATCAAACGGGCGCCTCTGCCGATGACGGGAAATCGCGCGCTGCCGGAGCTGCGCTCATGCACGTGGACTGGAGATCGTCTTCCAGGGAGGCAGGTCCGTGGTCAGCAGGTTCTGCTGTTGAATAATCGGAATAGCCAGAACAATTCCGGCCTCGAATACCGGCTCTATCGGAACACCGGGGTTCGCCATGATGATGTACCCATAGGCGGTCGCGTCGCCATAGTATCGCCAGGCCAGCAGATCCCATCGTTCGCCGGCATAGGTGGTATGACTCACGAACTGCGACGCGCTCATTGCGGCGCCCTCACGATTGAACCCGCCGGCACATCGGCGAATGACAGACTGGTTCCCGTCGCGCCGGTGGGCAGCGGATTATCCACCAGCGGCGACACGCCGGGCTGGTTGAAAGTCGGCGCCAGGTAGGCCGCCGCCCCCGCGGCCCCGGCCGCGATCGGCGAGACGTAGTCGACCGCTACCGGCGCGAGGCCGAGCGGGACGAAGGCGGGTATCGGCGGCGCGCCCGGATCCGACTCCGCGCCCGCTACCCATTCGCGAAGCACGGTGCGCGCCCGGATCGCGATCGGCGCCGCGTCGGCAGCAAGCTGAATCGCGCTGGTGGCGATCGACTCGACCACAAAAAAACCGCGCACCACTCCGTTGCCGAGCACCAGCGCGCGCGCCTGATGGTCGGCGCCGGCGGCGAGCAGCGCCGCCAGTTGCGCCGAGGGATTCGTCATCGAAGCATGGAACAGCATCGTGAGCGTGATCGTCTCGAGGTCGGCGGCCAGCCATTGCAGCCTTGGCCGCGCTTCGACCACGCGATGCTCCGCGTATTCGAAGCGTCGAACCGACTCCAGCATCTCCGGAGAGTCGATCACTTGAAACTGAATGTCGCCGAGTAGCGCGAACATGACCATCGCCCGCGATGTTATAGGCCGGCGCCCGCAGCGGCCCCGAATTGCATGCGCCGGCGGCGCACGGTCTCGCGCGCCAGCGCTTCGTAAAGCTCGCGCGCGTGACGCTCGAGAATCGCCAGCACGCGCTGTCTGAGGTCTGCCTGGTCGGCCGGCCCGTCCGCATGAATAACCAGATCGGGCGCATAGTTGATTACTATCGGCGCAGTCTGCGTATTCCCGGCGAAGGCCCCGGCGCCGAACGAGTGACGAACCGACGGCATGCCGTCGCCACCTGCGGTAGTCGGGCGCAGGAACGCCGCCGCGCGCGCGCCGGCCGCCGCCGCTCCGACCGTCGCGCGCGTCCGCGCCGACTGGACAAGCGCGACCGCGCGCTCCGATGCGTGCGCGCCAGGACCGGCGCTGTTCGGGACCAGGCGCGCATTAGCAAGTCCCAAGCTAATCGTCCGGGCGAGCGCACCGCCGCCATCGCCGGCTCGCAATGCGGCCGGCTGCCGCAGCAGCAGGGATGCGCCCGCGGCGCTGTTGGCGCCCCGCACGGGCCGCGCGGCACGAGAGCCGGAGCGATGAATGCCGAGGCGTGGATGAGATGCGAGCCGCGTCGCGCCCGAGGCGGCGCTCCGCAGCGAGCGCATTGGTTCGCCGGATGCCGAAGCCGAGAACCTGCGGACCGCGCTCGCGAACAGATCGCAGGCGAGATTGAAGGCGCGTGCGGTGATCGCAGGCACTGCGTTGACCATTGCGAACGCGGGCCCTCGACGGCCTGCGCGCGCCGGTATGCGCGCGCCAGCCGCCGAAAGACCGGGATTCGAAATCGAACGGCGAATCAAGCCGCCGCTCGGCGTGATGCGCCACGTCATGTCGGCCGGCGCAGACTCTGACGCGTGGTCTGGCAAACCGGCGTGCCCGCCAGAGGAATTTGCGAGCGCCGCGGACCGCTCTGTCCTGTAATCAACGCCAGGGACTCGTCGCGGTCCGGTCCCTGCGGCGTTCATCGCCGCCTTGAACCGAGCGTTCGGGCCGCCTGCGTCTCGAAGTGGTTCGACGAAATATGCAGCCGCGCCGCCGCGGGCAAGAACGCCTCCCAGCCGGGATAGCCTATTGACCAGCGCCGAACTGAATATCGCAGCTGACGCCGGCCCGCTGTCATCCGCGCGTTGACCCACTACCGCGTCCGCCGCCTCGGACATCAATGATCGAGTTCGCGGCGTCGCCAATGCACGGATCATCCGAATCGCGCGGCCGAACCGTCCCAGCATCACCGTCGCCCGGTGCAGGCTGGACATGGCGTTGCGCGAATCGAGATGGGCTGCGGCCGAATTGCGATTGGTCATGACTTTAACCGGTCGATATCCCGCGGCAGGCCGCGAGCGATCAGCTTGCGCGTCCTGTCTCTGTCGTTGACGGTTCCGCGTCACGTATGTAATCCCTGACTGCCGACAGCCAGTAGGCGATCTCTTCCAATTCCATCTCCGCTAGTTCTCCGATGCCGAAGCCGAAGCGGACGAGGCCTGCGAAGCCGCCGGCGCTGGGAAGGCCGGCGCCGGCTCGGGAAAATTTGCGCCCGTCACCTCGGCCTGCAGCACCAGCACGTCGGCCAAGTCCATCTCGACCACGTCCTCGTACACGACGGGCGCGCCGTCGATCAGCGCGAGCTCGGCGATGAGCGCGAAGATCACGGCGCTCGGTTCCGGATCGCCCGCGACCGCCCGCTGCGCGCGCATCAGGTCGCGGCCTTTGCCCGGCCGAATGCTGGCCTTTCTGCCCGAAGGTAGCGCGAGGCTCCGCGACTGCATACCGGGTTGGGACGATTCGTTTACCTGTTTATTATGCATTGCTTATTCCGGGCTTCGAGTACGGCAACAATTGCCTATTGCGCGCGGCTCCGCATCGAACGCTCGTCCATTACTCAGCCGCCGAGATTGGCGCGAAACGTGCCCAGCTGATCCACGCCGTTGACCACATATATGTTTGCGAGGACATCGAAGAGAAAGATCTGGCTGCCGCCGATATATAATTCCGAATGATAGACGGATATCACCGAAGTGGTATCCACACCCTCGTGCAGCTTGAAACTCATCGAGCCGGCGTCCTTGAACACGCCGGTCATCAGGTAAACCAGCGGCTGCTGCTGCGTGCGCCCCTGGCTGGTGTAGGTCTCGAGATTGCCGCGCACCTGGAAGTAATGGGCGGTGAAAGGACTGTTGAGCACAGCCTCGGCTTCGGGGTAGATCGACGCCCATTTGATCCTGGCTTCGAGCTTGTCGACCCCGGCCCAGAACTCGGCCGTGCCGGCCATGCCGAGTCCCTTGTGGTCGACCATCTTGTGCCTGGGCTTCGCGACCTCGATCTCTTCGGCACGGCCGAGCAGGCCGATACCGTCGAGATACACATTCGCGTTGGTGATGCGATTTACGGCCAGATTTGCCATTGCGATGAGCCTCTTCGGATCGGCGCGCGCCTGCGTGCCGACCCTCTCCTGTTATGCTTCAGGCGTTGAGCGTGACCGCGGTCAGCGCGTTGGTGTTGCCAAGCCCGCTGAGCAGCGTCGTGTCGATATAGACATTGAAGGTCAGGCGCTCGGCCGGCGGCGGCGGCATCACGTCGACGTCGAACACCAGCTGGCCCGCCGCGATCTGATTCGGCGGATTCTCCGCCGGATTGTAGCTTGCCGAGCCGGCCACCAGCGCGCCCCGTCCGATCAGACTGCGGATGAACGCATTGACGCTGGCCAGGATGGCCGAGATCAGCGCATTCGTGATCGGTTGGTCGATGAACTGGAGCATCGCCAGTTCCACCGATTCTTCGATCACATCCATGGTCCGGCGGATGCTGATGAAGTTGTTGGGCGTCGTCACCGCGGGATATGCGGCTGAGCGGTTGCCCCACACGCGCGGGCCGGTGCCGAAGGCGTTGAACACCGTGAGAATGCCCTCGGAGTTGAGATTATTGACGTCGCTCGCCGCGTCGAGCACGGATGCGTATAGCGTCACGTCGGGGCCCAGGATGCCGTTGATTGCAGTATTCGAGGGCGACCACCAGTAGCCCTGCTGCAGGTCCTTGGCGGCGATCGTGCCCGCCACCCATTGAGAATAAGGGCCCACGGCCACGCTGTTGGCGGCGTTCTGCACCGGCGTGCCGGCGGAGTTGAGCGTTACCGCGGTCGGCACCAGGCCCAGGTCGGAGAAGCGCGCCTGCGGATAGCACAGCACCGCGCGATCCGAGCTGGTGTCGAACACGTTGCCGGCGGCGCCGCGGTTGGCGATCACCGTCGCCGGCGAAGTCGATGGCGGAGAATCGATCAGTGCGATCGCGCGAATGCTCGAGGCCGTGGCGAGCAGCGCGGCGGCGGTCGCCGCGTTCTGCGAGTAGCCCGGGGCGATCAGGATCTTGGGAAAGAATCCCATCGTGCCGTAAGTCGTGCGCAGCGCCTGGATTCCGGTGTAGCTCGTCCCGGTGACCGCGCCGACGATATCGCTGTCCTGGATCCTGCCCGGATCCGCGTAGCTGAACGAAACGCTCAGCGCTTCGCCGGCGGTAATCGCGCCGCCCGACTTCTGCGTGATCACCCCGTTGACGGCGTCGAGCGTATAGTCAGTGCCGTTGATATAAGTAGTCGAGCCGGCGCTGTTCCTGACTATCACGTCCCAGACGCCCATGTGCCCGAGGTTGAGCGCCTGCGGACCCGACGCCGGCATCGCCATCGCCTGCGCCGCGACCGCGGTGTAGTGAACGTACGGATTGAACACGTCGACTACAATGACCTGCCCCGCGCCCTGCGCCTGAATCGCGGCGAGCGCATAGGGGATGCTGTAACCCTGCATCAGCGGGCCGAACGCGGCGGCTGAGCCGGCGATATTCGGGTTGGCGGTGAAGTTCACCAGGGTCGGCGTCTGCATCAGCGTCCCGGCAATCGTCACCAGCTTCCACACCGCGGTGCCGTCGTTGGTCGTGGCGTCGAGCGCTGTCGCCCATGACGGAGCCGCCGCGCCGGTGGTGCCGGCGGTCAGGCATTGCTGGATGTTGCCGTTGGGATCGACGACTTGCTGGCCCGCGGCGACGATGCTGTTGGGCTGCCACAATGGCTGTGCGCCGACCGCGGCCCATCGCGGCGCCGAGCCGACCAGGCCGATGACGGCCGATTTGACCACCGTGACCGGCACGGGACCGGTCGCGATTTCGAGCGTTTCAATTCCGTGAAGAAAGCTGGCTGGCATTTTGATTCACCTTCTTTGCGTGCCCGCGAAAATTCGCCGCTCGCGCATCAGTTGCTGGGAGCGGTCGGCGACGAAGATCCGCCCGCGATAGCGACCACGCTGTCCGCATAGGTGTAGGCAATGACGATCGTGGCGCCGGATGGGATCGTCCCGGTCGCGACGCGCGCCACGATTCCGTTGACCGCGTCGAGCGCATAGTCAGTTCCGGCGACATATGCATTGCCGCCGCCCTGCGGAGTAATCGCGAGGCTGACTATGTTTCCGACCGGGAGCTGAATCAGGTCCTGCGCGTTGAACGTATAGGCGGAGGCCGCGGCTTCGAATGAGGTTTGGCCGCCCTCCTCGAGCGCCACTCCCCTGACCAGGACCGGGAAGTTCGGCACGCTCGCGCCCTCCATCGCGATCGTGTCGAGCGCGTACAGCGTCGACCAGGTCCATGCGCCGCCCTGCGCGTCGCGGCCCGCAAACTGCTCGCGCAGCGGGAACATCTTGCGGCATCCCGGCACCGTGAAGCCGGTGAGCGCGGCGCGCACCGCCTCGAGCAATGCGTACGCGCCCGGGCTCGGCCCCGCCGCGTCGGCGCCGAAGGCCCATCCGAGATCCCGCACCAGCAGGCTCACCTCGAACTCGAGCCGGCGCGTCTGCACCACCGCGTCCGTGTCGATCAGCGCGCCGAAGGTCGATCCCCGCCAGGCGACCAGCGCCGCGCCGATACGATGGGTCAGGCGGTACGCGGCCGGCTTGTCGGGAAACCGGACCACCTCGATCGCCGCCACCTGCGAGCGCAACTGCGCCGCGATCGCCGACTCCAGCGTCGCGATATCGACCGGGGTGGGCGGGGTGAAAACCTGGCCCGCCCAGGGGCTGTCGAGCATCACGCCCATGGTCAGAACCCCTTGAGGCTTCCGCGGCTGAAAACGCGCTGCGGCAGCACGCCCGAGCGGTCGCCGCCCGCGTCGGTGAGCACCGCGCCGGCGGCCGCGCCCGGCTCCTGGTTGTCCTGCGCGAGCCCGAGCGTGAGCGTGCCGTCGGCGACTCGAACCAGCATCGCCAGCGCGTCTTCGTAGCGTCTGCGCGCCTCGGCGAGGTCGTGCAGCGGGCGCAGCGCCTGCATCCGGTACATTGCGATGTCGCACGTCAGGCGCGTGAGCACGGCCGGCGCGTCGCCGAGCGGCAGCGTGAAGCGGCTTTCCAGGTAGCCGTCGATCTCGGCCGAGGCGTCGGCCAGCGCCTGCGCCAGCACGTCCTGGTTGACCGCGGTCTCGGTCGGATCCTCGTTGGTGAGCTGCACGAGATCGCGATTCGGATAGCGTGCGATCATGTCCGAGGGCTGCGCATAAACCATCTGCGGTCACATCCTTGTTGCTGACCCGGCCCGTTCGCTGGTGGGCGGCCCGGAACGGCGCCTTGCGGCCGCCGCTCCGGGCTCGCGTCGGGAGGAGGGGCTAGGCGAGATATTCGCTGACGATCAGATCGGCGGAATTGCGCCAGATGTTGGTGGTGGGCACCGCCGCGCTGGCGCCCGCGCCGACCATGAACTCCGAATTGAGCAACTGGCGCGCGACCTCCTCGAGCGCGGGCGGCACCAGCAGGTAGAGGCCCTTGCGGCTCGACAGCGCGCCGAACGGCAGGCCGCCGTCGGTCTTGATCGAGCGCATCGCCGCGCGCGCCGCGCCGTAGTTCGCCGGATCGCTCAGATCGGTGTTGCTCGCGTAACAGAGCTGCCACAGTCCCACGCCGGTGTTGGCGCGGCCGTCCACGCCGTAGCGGAATTCGCGCCGGTTGAACACGGCCTCGTCGGTCAGCGTATTCATCCTCGTGACCGCGTACTCGCGCCGGAGCTGAAAGATGAACGGCCGGATCGGCCGCGACGCGTCGATCAGGAACCAGTATGGACCGCTGCCGCTGCTGTTGACGTTGGCCACCTCGGTCTGCGGATTGCCCATCGCGCCCACCGGATGCGTCGCCGAGAAAAACGGCTGGCCGTCATAGGCGGTCACCGACGAGGGCGTGTTCACCGCCGACTTGATCATCGCGAACAGCAGCGAGTCGGGATGCACCTTGGTGTCCCAGCCGAGCTGCTCGATCACCGGCTCATACACGCCGTAGGTATCGTCTTCGATGTCGTTGCGGTCGATGCCGACGGTGTCCTCGAAATTGCGGTTGACGATGGTGTAGGCGTGGGCCTCGAGCGCCTGCACCACGCGGCTGCCGAGCCATTCGCGAAAGCGCGTGGTGCGGCCGAGCCAGGGATAGGTGGTCTGGCGCGATCCCGAGCGCACGATCGAGGCGATCTGCTCGTAGTAGCTGGGCGGAGTTTCAAAGCCGCGCTGAAAGATGACGTCGAAGCCGGTGAACAGAGCGTTGAGATTTGCTGCGGTGATTTCCATCGTTGCTTCCGTATGCGCTCGCGGCATGGGCGCGCGAGCGGCTGCGAGATCGTGACGCGCGCTTCAGGCTGCGAGCGCCGACTGGCGCCAGAAATCCACCCAGACCTGGCCGCTCGAATCGAGATTGACGACGCTACCGGCGACGCTGCGCGTCGGCGCGCCCCAGTTGTACGAAACCAGCACGGTCGCAGCGGCGGCGATCGCGCCGCCGCTCGGCGGCAGCAGGATCAGGCCCGCCTGGTAGTCCACCAGGTAATCGGTGCCCTCGGTGTAGGTGGTGCCGGCCGGCGACGAGGTCACCACCACCCTGGACACGTTCTCGTGCCCGAGGCTGACGATCTGCGCGCTGGTCGCGGCGGGAAACGTGTGCGATTGGGCGCTGACCGCGGTCGCGCCGGAGCCGTCGCTCAGCGAAACCGAGTTGTCGTCCACGGCGAAGCACAGCATTCCGACCTGCGGCTGCGCGATCGAGGCGTCGTTCACGGCGTAGAGAAACACGCCGCGCGCACAGACGACCGAGATCGCACCGGCCGCGCCCGCGGGCGTGTTGGTGCCGGGAATCATTGCCGAAGATTGATTGACCGCGTCCTGGCCCGGAGAACCGAGGTGGGTGCGTTCGGCGCGGCCCACGATGCGCAAGCCCGGAGTCGACGATGCGGGCACCGCGTTGCCGTTGGCGTTGAGCGCGACCATCGACCCCAGGTACACGGTGGTATTGGCCTCGACCGGGTAGATTTGCGTGCGCCCGTGATCGGCCATCTCGGGCGTATTGCGAGAGCTGCTTAGGGCCGCCATTTCTTCACCTCGTCGGAATCCTGTTGTGCGAGCCGTTCGCCGCGCGCTTCGGGCTAATCGTTGCCGCGGCCGGGCCGCAGAAAATCACTTCGACCGGATCGCTTGCGCGCCAGGTAATCCTGCGGGTCGAGCCCCAGCTGCGCGCATATCGCGGTCTCGGTGGAAGTGAGCGCCATCCTGGTTGAGCGAGCCGCCGGCGCGGGCGCAAAGGCGCTCGTCGCGCCTTCCTGGTTCGCGCCGAAGGCAGCCGGCTGGCGCGCGACAAACGCGGCGAATCCGTTGGGATCCGCCTGGCAGTAGGCGATCGCCCACTCGCGCTGCGCCGGGATCAGTTTGCCGGCGCGAATCGCGTCTTCCACCGCACGCTCGGCGCGTTCGCGCCCGCGCTCGGCGCGAAGCTGATTAAGCTCGCCCAGTACGCGCTGGAACTGCGCGACCGCGACGAAACGCGCCGGGTTGGCGCCGGCGCCCGTCGCATCCGCGCCTTGATGACCGGCATCGACGCGGTCGTCGTCCCGCAGACTGTCGTCATCGTCATCCTCGTCGTCATCCTCGCCGTCATCGCGAGTGAAACGACGCGCATCGTCGTAGAGCGCGCGCACCGCCGCCAGCACCTCGGCCGGCGCGGCGTCATGGTTGAGCCCGAGCATCTCGCGCAATTCTTCGAGCAAGGTGTCCATCGCGTCGTCCCCTTCTCCGAGGTCTGCGCGGGCGGTGCCGCGCGCGCGCGGCGCATTGGTCCGCGGCTCGCCCGAGCGCGCCGAGATAGCGGTCAGATAAAGATTCGGATTGTTCGTCAGGCCCGCGCGCAACAGCCGGGTAACCGTGCCGTCGGACGCGTACTGGAATACGGGCGAGAGATAGCGGTACTCGCGCGAGGTGATCGCGGCCGCGCCATGCGGTGTCCATTCGACGCGGCCCCACAGCGCGCCCGCGCGCTCGGCTAAGTCGCGAATCCATCCGGCGGCCGGCGCGGGCCGGCCCTTGGGCGCGGCGAAGTCGGTCGCATGGTCGTAATCGATCGGCACGCCGGCGGCGAGCCCGAGCGCCCGGGTCGCGGCGATCACCTGCGCCGGGCTCGTGAGGCGAAACGGGCCGCGGCCGTCGCGGCCGCTGAACTCGCCCGCCGGAATCAGCATCACCCACTCGGGCGCCTCGTCCCGGGCGAGCGCGGCGTCTTCGATCGCGGTGCCGTGCACGGCGAGCGGGCCGCTGCGTTCGAGATCGGCGAGGCTCATGAAATGCGTCGCGTCCATCGCGCGGGATTGTGCCGGAGTGACACGCACCGGATAAGGGTGAAATATTTCACCCGGCGCGGGTGCGCGCGCATCGCGCAGTGGGATGAAAAAAGCGGGGCGCGATCCGCGCCCCGCTTCGCGTCGTCCGTGATTGTCGCGCCCGGCGCGGATGATCGCGCCTGCGCCCCGCGCGCGTCAGATCTGGTCGCTCACCGCATCCTCGCGCGTCGTCGGCGCAGGCCGCTTCTCCATCGGCATCCACTGGCGGATTTTCTCGCCGATATAGACCTGGCGCGGACGCGCGATCTTCTGCTCGGCGTCGCGCACCATCTCGGCCCACTGCGCCATCCATCCCGAGGTCCGCGGAATCGCGAACAGCACCGGGAACATGGTCATCGGAAAACCCATCGCCTGGTAGATGATGCCGGTGTAGAAGTCCACGTTCGGATAAAGCCGATGCGAAACGAAGTACTCGTCCTCGAGGCCGATCTTCTCCAGTTCGAGCGCGATGTCGATCAGCGGATTGCGGCCTGTGACCTCGAACACTTCGTAGGCGAGCCGCTTCACGATCTTGGCCCGCGGGTCGTAGCTCTTGTACACGCGATGGCCGAAGCCCATCATCTTGCGCTCGCCCCCCTTGACGCTCTTGATGAACTCCGGCACGCGCTTGATCGAACCGATCTCGGTGAGCATGCGAATCACCGCCTCGTTCGCGCCGCCATGCAGCGGACCGTAGAGCGCCGCGGTTGCGGCGGCGACGGCCGAGTAGGGATCGACCTGCGAACTGCCGACCGAACGCATCGCGTTGGCCGAGCAGTTCTGCTCGTGGTCGGCGTGCAGGATGAACAGGATGTCGAGCGCGCGCTCCAGCGTCGGATTGGGCTGGTAACGCAGCTCGGTCATCTTGAACAGCATCGCGAGGAAATTGCCCGCGTAGCTGAGCTCGTTGTCGGGATAGACGTAAGGCAGACCGCGCGTATGCCGATAGGCCCACGCGGCCAGCGTCGGCAGCTTGCCGATGAGCCGGCGCGTCTGCAGCCGACGCGACTCGAGATTCATGATCTCCTTGGCGTCGGGATAAAAGGTCGACATCGCGCCGATCGTCCCGACCAGCATGCCCATCGGATGGGCGTCGTAGCGGAAGCCCTGCATGAAGTTCTTCAGGTTCTCGTGCACCATGGTGTGGGTCTTGATGTTCTCCTCCCACGCGCGATAGTGCTGCTCGTTCGGCAGCTCGCCCTTGACCACCAGGTACGCAACTTCGAGGTAATTGCTGTGCTCGGCCAGCTCCTCGATCGGGTAGCCGCGATAGCGCAGAATCCCTTTCTCGCCGTCGATGAAGGTCACCTTGCTGCGGCATGACGCGGTGTTGGTGAAGGCCGGGTCATAGGACATCAGGCCGAAATCGTCGGGGCCGGTTTTGATGTCGCGCAGACGGGCCGCGCGAATCACGCCGCCCTCCTCGATCGGAATTTCGTATTGCCGGCCGGTGCGATTGTCGGTGACGGAGAGCGTGTTCTTTGCCATGGGTCTTTCCTCTGGGTGTCGTCTAAGTGAAGTGTTGCGCGGATTGGCAAAGCGACTCAAGCTTCGCAATCAACATATATACAGTTCAAATCCGCCCCTCCGGCCGCGCCCGCGACCCCGCGATCGAGCGTCCGGCGCCGCCCCGCTGGCGCCGCCCGCTCCCGCATGGCACCCTGTTCGACTATGCATCGCAATGCGCTCTGCCAATGCCGGTCTGCCGCGCGGGCGCTCTTCGCCGCCGCCGCGGTCTTATGGCCGTCCTCGTCGGAGACGGCGCGATGATCGACCGGCTGATGACGTCGGTGTCGGCGCTGATCATCGCGACCATCTCGACGATGGGATACGGCGGGATCGTGCTGCTGATGGCGATCGAGAGCGCATGCGTGCCGCTGCCGTCGGAAGTGACGATGCCGTTTTCCGGGTACCTGGTCGCGTCCGGCCGCTTCGGCCTCAACATGGTGGCGATCGCGGGCGCGCTCGGATGCCTGCTCGGCTCGTACGTCGCCTACTTCATCGGCGCGAATGGCGGCCGCCGGCTGCTGCTGCGCTATGGGCGCTATGTTCTGATCGCGCCGCACGAGATCGAAATCGCCGACCGGTTTTTCGAACGATGGGGATCGCACGCCGTTTTCGTCAGCCGTCTGCTGCCGGTGGTGCGCACGTTCATCGCGCTGCCCGCGGGTGTGGCGCGGATGCGTCTGCTGCCGTTCACGATTTATACTCTGCTCGGCTCGTATCTCTGGTGTCTCGGGCTGGCGTGGGCCGGAATGGAACTGGGGCAACACTGGGATGCGCTCGGCCCCTACTTCCATCGCTTCGACGGCCTCATCGCAATCGTGCTCGTGCTCGGCTTCGCCGCGCTGCTCTACAATCGCATCAGGGGCATTACCGCCGCTCCCGCCGAATAAGCGGCGCGCGGCCGGGCTCGGTCCTTACGCCGCGGCCATATCGGCAAAGCCGCGCAGCGCCGCGGCGATAAACGCGCGCACGCGCCCCGCGTCCTTGCGCCCGCGATACCCCGGCAGGTCGGTATGCGTGAATGAATCGACGCCCCATGGCCGGGCGGCCGCGATCGCCTGCGCGACGTTGTCGGCGGTAAGCCCGCCGGCAAGGATCACCGGCAGGCGCGACCGCTCGATGACCGTGCGGCATGCCGACCAGTCGTGCGTCTCGCCGCTCGCGCCCTTGGCTCCCGACTCCAGCATCAGATAGTCGGCGACCTCCTGATGCGCATCGGCTTCGCCCGCGGTCTCGCCCGCGCGCACCGCGATCGCGCGCAGCAGGCCGACCGGCGCGATGCGCCGGCGAATCCAGGCGCAGTCCTCGGGCTCGATCTCGCGCGCGGCGATATGCACGATGTCCGGCCGCACCACATCGACCATCGCGCAGATTTCCTCGCGATCGTCAGCCAGCGCCATCGCCACGCCGCGCGCGCGCGGACGCGCCGCCGCGAGAATCTCGCGCGCGGCCGCGGCTTCGACGCCCTCGGCGACGACCCCGGGCTCCGCGACCACCACGCCCACGAGATGGGCGCCGGCCGCGGCGGTCATCGCGGCGTCCGCGATCGAGGTCATGCTGTAAATCTGGATGATCATCGTGTTGCCTCGAAAATCCTTTTCACCCGGTTCAGCTCAGGCCGGGCGCACGAGCTGGCGCTCGAACGCTTCGACCATCGTTCCCAGCGTGTCGGCCTCATCGACCGCCTTGTCCGCGCGGATACGCACGATACGCGCGAAGCGCAGCGCCATCCCGCTCTCATACTGCGAGCTGCGCTGGATGTCACTATAAGCGACCTCGACCACGATCTGCGGCCGCACCATCACCGTCGCCCGCGTTTCGCCGGTTTTGAGCGCGAGCAGGCGCGCGGTCATCTGCTCGAATTGTTCATCGCTCAGCCCCTTGAAGGTCTTGCCGACTTCGGCGAACCCGCGACCCGGATCGCGCACCGCCAGATGGTAATTCGAAAGCCATCCGTGCCGCCTGCCGTAGCCCCAGTCGGCCGCCACGATCACCAGGTCGAGCGTGTGCGCGCGCTTGATTTTGAGCCATCCGCGCCCGCGCGCGCCCGGCGTGTAGCGGCTGCCGAGCGCCTTCGCCATCACACCCTCGTAGCCGAGCGCAACGGCCGACGCGTAAAACTGCTCGGCCTCGGCCAACTCCGCGGGAAGGATGCGCGCGGCCAGCCCAAGGCCCGCCTCGCGCGCCACTTGCGCGAGTTCGTCGTAGCGCTCCGCGTACGGCCGATCGATCAGAAGCTCGCCGTCGAGCGCAAGCAGGTCGAACACGTAGAGCTCGATCGGCTGCTCGGCGCGCAGGCGCTCGACCTCGCGCACGCGCCCGAAGCGGCGCATCACCTCCTGGAACGCGAGCGGGCGCCCCGCGGGATCGACGGCGATCACCTCGCCGTCGAAAATCGCGCGCCGCCCGCCCATCCGCGCCATCGCCTCGGCCACCTCGGGCAGACTCGGCGTGATCTCGTTGAGCCGGCGCGAGAAGATGCGCGTGCCGGCGGCGCCCGCGTGATGGATCTGCACGCGCGTGCCGTCGAGCTTGTGCTCGAGTGCGAAGCGCGGTCCCAGGATCGCGAACGCGTCGGCAACCGTGTCCGCCGGCTGCGCGAGCATCGGGCGCAGCGGGCGCGCGGGCGGCGCAGCCGCGTTCGAGGCGTCCGCTGGGTCCGGCGCGGCGATGCCGCGGGCCGCGCCCGCGGCATCGCCGCGCCGGCTTTGCGCCTCGCCGCCGGCGGTGCTCGCGCCGCCGGCGCCCATGGCGGCGACCTCGGGCGGCCGGCGCAAGGCTTGCGCCAGCCGCCCGACGTCGCCCTCCAGCATGTGCATCCGCCGCACTTCGGCCACCGGCCGATCGCTCATCCGCGCCAGCGCCTCGAGCAGCAGCCCCTCGCTCATGCCATGGCGCATCTCGCCGATCAGCACCTTGGCCGCGTACTTCGCCTCGAGCGCCGTCATCCGCGCGAACAGCGCATTGAGCCCGTCGAGCTTGCGCCGGCGCGAGTTGCGCCCCGCGACCTCCGCGATCTCGGCGAAGCCGCGCGCAACCTCGCTCAGCGAGAGCGTCGGCTCGGGCTCGCTCGAACGCAATCGCATCGCCATCTCCACCGCCTCGCCGAAGTCGGCGGCGGCGGTGAAGATTTCTTCGCCCTGGTCCGCGGCGCCGCCGAGTGCCGCAGCGATTTTCCATACCGCGCGGCCGCTGACATTGAGCCGCGTCTCGCCGCCCTGCTCGAGCGCGCGGCCGACCATGAAGCGCGCGGCGATCGCGGTTTCGGCGGGCTCGAGGCGCGCGAGAAAGTCGCCCGCCGTGGCGGCGAGCTGCAGCCGGCTGCTGGTCTGGCTGAGCGACTGGCAGACCTCGGCGAAATCGAAGAACGAGCCCACGATGGGCCGATTAGACTAGGCGGTCGGCGCCCAGCGCAATAGCTTTTTTCACCTGATCAATCCGCCGTCGCGCGCTCAGCGGATGGCGGCCCGGCGGGCGGCCCGCAGCGGTTGCGACGGGCCTGCCCGATCCGCCAAGCTCTGCTCCTATGGCAACCGTCGACGACCGCGCGGTCGAGCCGCGCCACCATGTTCAGCATCAATATCCCGCCAACGCGCGCTTCTGCCCGCTGTGCGGCGGCGAGCTGGAGTTGCGGCCGGTGCTGCCCGATCGCCGGCCGCATAAGGTGTGCGCGCGATGCGGCTTCATCGATTTCCAAAGCCCCAAGGTGGTCGCGGGATGCCTCGTTATCGATGCCGGCCGCGTCCTGCTGTTGCGCCGCGCGATTCCGCCGCGCCTCGGGTTCTGGACTTTCCCCGGCGGCTACGTTGATTTCGGCGAAACGCCCGCGCCCGCGGCGCTGCGCGAGACGCTCGAAGAAGTCGGGATGAACGTGCGGATTGAGCGCCTGCTGGGGGTGTATGCCGATGCGCAAAATCCCATTGCCGTGGTCATCGTCTATCTCGCCGCGCCGGGCCGCGAGCCTCCGGGTCTCTCCAACGAAGCGAGCGAGGTGCGCTACTTCGGCGCCGCGGAAATTCCCTGGGAAGAGATCGCGTTTCGCACCACCGAAGCCGCCCTGCGCGACTGGATGGAAATCGCCGGGCCGGAGCACGCCTGAGCGGACCGGCGAAAGTGCGCGCCGCCGCTTATCCGCGCGGCGCGGCACAGGTAAGCTCGTAAGTATGGCTCGGCAGGAAAGCGCGCGCGGGACGGCCGACGACGGTTACGACCTGGTCGCCGACAATCGCAAGGCGCGTCACGATTTCTTCATCGAGGAATCGCTCGAGTGCGGCCTCGCGCTCACCGGCACCGAGGTCAAGTCGCTGCGCGCGCACAAGGTCAACCTGCGCGACAGCTACGCACGCATCAAAAACGGCGAGGCTTTCCTCTACGGCGTGCATATCGGCGCGTATGCGCCGGCGGGCCAGTTCAGCCACAAGGAAATCCGCCCGCGCAAGCTCCTGATGCATCGGCGCGAGATCGACCGATGGTGGGGGCACGCGCGCGAGCAGGGCTATACGATGGTGCCGCTCAAAATCTACTTCCGCCGCGGCCGGGCCAAGGTCGAACTCGGCCTGGCCAAGGGCAAGAAGCTTTACGACAAGCGCGAAGCGATGAAGCGCAAGGCGGCGCGGCGCGAAGTCGAGCGCGAACTGCGCCACCGCAACCGCTGAATTGGCCGGCGGTTCTTGCGGCGTCTAGCCGCGCACGCCCGCGGCTCCGGCCGAGGCTGCCGGCGGCGCCGCGCCCGGCTCGTTGAGCAGCGCGCGCAGGCGCTCGATCCGGCGGCCGAGCGGGGGATGGGTCGAGAAGAGGTTGGCGAAAAAGCCCTCGTCGTCTTCGCGCGCGCCCTGGAGCGGATTGACGATAAACATGTGCGCGGTTCCGCGCGAAGCATTGCGCAGCGGCGATTCGGTCTGGGCGATGCGCTCGAGCGCCCGCAGCAGCGCGCGCGGATTGCGCGTGAACTCGACCGACGAGGCGTCGGCCAGGTACTCGCGCTGGCGCGACACCGCCATCGCCAGCAGCTGCGCGAACAGCGGCGCGAGCACCGCCAGCACGAAGACCAGGATTGCGATCGCTGCGCCCGCGTTGCCGCCGCTGCCGTTGTCGTCGCGGTCGCGGCTGCGCCCCCCGCCGACGCCGATCCCGCCCGTGTACCACGTCGAGCGGAAGACAAAATCCGCGAGCATCGCCACTCCCGCCACCAGCACCGCGATCATCATCATCGTGCGGATGTCGTAGTCGCGCACGTGCGCCATCTCATGGCCCAGCACGCCCTGCATCTCCTCGCGATCCATCGTGTCCACCAGCCCCTGCGTGACGCAGATGACCGAATGGCGCGGGTCGCGGCCGGTCGCAAACGCATTCGGCGACGGATCGTCCATCAGGTAGGCCTTGGGCACCGGCATGCGCGCCGCCAGCGCCATCTCGCGCACCACGTCGAGCACCATCTGATGCGCCGGCGTGTCAGGCGTGAGCTCCCGCGCCCGGACCGAGGCCAGCACCAGCGCCGCGCCGCCGTAGTACGAAAGCAGGGACTGGAAGATAGCGAAGCCGAGCGCGATCAGCGTCAGGAGCGGGAAGCCGACGAGCCGCCCATCGACGATTGCAAGGTCGCCGAAGCGGAAATCGAGAGCGAACCCGAGCACGCTGAAGAGCGCGATAAAGACCGCGACCAGCAGCCCGGTCTCGCGCCGGTTGCGGCGCTCGAGTTCCCAGAAATCTGCGCGCGCGGCCGCCATCGTGGCCCGCAAGCGAAGCCGCCTCAGGCGCGCGGCGGCGTGGTCGGCGCCTGCGGCGCGCCCGCAGCGCCCATCGCGAGGTCAACCTTGGGCACCGCCTGATCTTCGGGTGCGCCCTGGAAGTAGTCGGCCTGCTTGAAGCCGAAGTTGCCGGCGATCAGATTGGTCGGGAAGGTCTCGATCTTCGTGTTGAGCTGCATCACCGAGTCGTTGTAGGCCTGGCGCGAATACGCGATCTGGTTTTCGGTGGTGGTCAGCTCTTCCTGCAGCTTGAGCACGTTCTGGTCGGACTTGAGCTGCGGATAATTCTCGAACACGGCCAGCAGCCGGCCGAGGCCGGCCGTGAGCTGATTCTCGGCCGCGATGCGCGACGTCTGGTCCGGTGCGCTGATCGCCTTGGCGCGCGCCTCGACCACCTGGGTCAGCGTGTCGCGCTCGAACTGCATGTAACCCTTGACCGCCTCGACCAGGTTGGGGATGAGGTCGTGGCGGCGGCGCAGTTGCACGTCGATCTGGCGCCAGGCGTTCTGCACCTGGTTGCGCAGGCTGACCAGGCCGTTGTAGGCCAGCACGGCCCATCCGACGATCGCGACGATAATTATCAGGACGATCAGCGATCCGCTCATAGTTGAGTCTCCCGCCCTTCGCCGGAATCAGTTCGCCCGACGCTCCGTGCCGGTACCGAAAAAGGGCGCGCCGCGCGCTTGAATCGCGCGCGTCGCGCCCGTAACCCGCTCAATTCTCGACGTTGACCTTGATCCGCGTCGGCTTGGCCTCGGGCTTCTTGGCCACCGTCACCTCGAGCACGCCGTCGCGATAAGTCGCCCTGATCCCGTCGGCGCTCGCGTCCTCGGGCATCGCGAACGCGCGGCGCATCGTGCCGTAGCTGCGCTCGGAGACGTGAATCTCGGCGTCCTTCGACCACTGCGGCCGCTTGCGCTCGGTCTCGATCACCAGGTTGCCGTCCTCGACCTGAACGTTGACCGAATCAGCCTTGATCCCGGGCATATCGAAGTAGAAATGATAGCCCTCGCCATCCTCGACCACGTCAGCGCGCGGGCGCACATGCGTCTGCGGCACGGTCAGCCCGGCCTCGTTGAAAAGCCGGTTGAGCCGGTTCATCCGATCGTACAGCCATCCGTTCGCGTAGCCGTTTCCCAGTACAGTATCCATTACCGCTTAATCCCTCCCGACCGCCGTTTGCCGGTCGCTATTGTATTTTTGCTCCGCGCGGGATTCGGATTCTCAGTCACCGTCCCGCGCTCCGCTGAAACGAATCTAAGTACGAATTCCGACTCGTCAAGGCGGTCGACGGCCGGGCCGAAAGCACGCGAAAGCATGGTGCGTCATCGGTTTGCCGATCGGTTTGTCGATGATGCGGGGAGTCGCCGGGCCGGCCCTTCCGCGCGGCCGCAGGATCGGACCGAATCAGTCGGAGGAACGATCGGACGGCCGCTGGGCGCGCTCGATCTCGGCGGCGAAGAGCCGCGCCATTTTCGGATGGCCCTCGCGCTCGGCCAGCTCGCGACCCTCTTTGAGCACGTCGAGCGCGCGCGCTACGTTGCCCTTGGCGAGATACGCGCCGGCCTTGCGAAACAGACGTGCGTAACGCTCGCCGGCAACTCCCGAATCGATGGCCATATCGAAAGCGCAAGAAACGCTCGACCCGATCCTAGGCGGGGCCCTCCGGCTTTACCAGCCGGCGCGCGGGTATCGCTTCTCGCTCGAAGCCATCCTGCTCGCGCGCTTCGCCGCCGCGCGCGGGGCGGCGCGCGTGCTCGAGCTGGGCGCGGGATGCGGCGTCGTGGCGCTCATCTATTCGCTGCTCGCGCGGCCGCGCGAAGTGGTGGCGGTCGAAATTCAGCCGGCGCTGGCCGCGCTGATCGAGCGCAACGCCGCGCTCAACGGCATGGCCAACGTGCGCGCGGTATGCACCGACCTGCGCAGCCGCCGCGCGCTCACGGCCGCGCCCGGCGGCTTCGACCTGGTGCTGGCGAATCCGCCGTTTCGCGCCCGCGACAGCGGGCGCGAAAGCCCGCAGGCGGGCCGCCGTCTCGCCCGCGGCGAGACGGCGGCCCGCCTCGCGGACTTCGTCGCCGCCGCGGCGCGCCATGCGCGTCACGGCGGCCGCGCCGCCTTCATTTTCGGCGCGGCGCGGGCCGCCGAGCTCGTCTCGGCGATGCGCGCCGCGCGCCTGGAGCCCAAGCGCATCCGCTTCGTCCATCCCTACCCCGCCGCGCGCGCCTCGACCGTGATGGTCGAGGCGCGCAAGGGCGGCGGCGTCGAGGTCGCAATCGAACCGCCGCTGGTGATCTATGACGCGCCCGGCGTGTACAGCGAAGCGGCTCGCTTGCTCCTGGAGCGGCCGTAGCGCGCCCGGAGCGGCGGCTGCCGGCCACTCCCGTCCGCCCGCGCACTCATGCGGGTTGCGCTAATTCGCCTGGCCGGATTTGATTGAGAAACGCGCGCGCGATCGCGCGCCGGGAGACGCCGCGATGACCTCGGACAAAGTAATCGGCACGCTGCTCTTCGAAGGCTTCGAGCTGCTCGACGTTTTCGGACCGCTCGAGGCCTGGGGTATCCATGCGCAGGCCGCGGGCGGCCTGACTATCGTAACGACCGCGGAAAATGCCGGCGCCGTGAAGAGCGCGCAGGGCCCGCGCGCCATCGCCGATTGCGCGCTCGCCGATTGTCCGCGCGTCGACGTGCTCCTCGTGCCCGGCGGAATCGGCACCCGGCGCGCGGTCGGCAACGGCGCGATGCTGGATTGGCTGCGCCGGCGCGCCGACGAGGCCGAGATCGTTAGCTCGGTATGCACCGGCGCGGCGCTGCTGGCGCGCGCGGGATTGCTCGACGGCCGCCGCGCAACTTCCAACAAATTCGCCTTCTCATGGGTTGTCGAACAGGGTCCGCAGGTCCATTGGGTCAGGCAGGCGCGATGGGTCGAAGACGGCAAATTCGCCACCTCCGCGGGTGTGTCGGCCGGGATCGATATGACGCTGGCTCTGATCGCGCGGCTCGCCGATGTCGCGAGCGCGGAACGCGTAGCGACACGGATGGAGTACGAATGGCACCGGGACGCCGCGTGGGATCCGTTCGCGAAGCTCCACGGGCTGGTCTGAGCGCCGTTCGCGTTTCGCGGGAATCGTCTTTTGTGCGCCCTCAGCGCGCGTTGCGCGCCCTGTCGGTTTGCTATTAGCTCATCGGGATGGATCGGCTGGTCGCGCGCGGCAAATTCCTGTTCGAAGGCGAGCGCAAGTTCCATGCACGCGGTGTTTCCTACGGCCCGTTCGCGCCCAATTCGCGCGGCGAGCGCTATCCCGAGCCCGAACGCGCCGAGCAGGACTTCGCGCTGATTCGCGCGCTCGGCGCCAACGTCGTGCGCACCTACGTGCCGCCGCCGCCGTGGATGTTCGAGCTCGCGGCCAAGCACGAATTGCGGCTGATGGTCGGGATGCCGTGGCCGTTTCACATGGCCTTTCTCGACTCGCGACAGATGTCGTCCAGCATCCGCGGCACGATTCGCGATTCGGTCAGCGAGATGCGCCGTTTCGCCGACACGATCTTCGCGTTCAGCCTGGGCAATGAAATCCGCTCCGATATCGTGCGCTGGCACGGCGCGCGCGCGGTCAGCCGCTTTTTGGGCGAGCTGTACGACATCGGCAAGGGCCTCGCGCCCGACGCGCTCTTCACCTACTCGAATTATCCGTCCGCCGAATACCTCGACCTGAGCTTTCTCGATTTCGTCTGCTTCAACGTCTATCTCCATCGCGAGCCGGATTTCCGCCGCTATCTCACCCACCTGATGGCGATGAGCGGCGAGCGCCCGCTGGTGCTCAGCGAAACCGGCATGGACACCATCCGCGAGGGCGAGGAGCATCAGGCCGAGTTGCTGCGATGGCAGGCGCGCGCCGCCTTCGAACTGGGGCTCGCGGGTTTTATCGTCTTCGCCTTCACCGACGAATGGCACACCGGCGGCGCCGAAATTACCGACTGGGCATTCGGCCTGGTTACGCGCGAGCGCACGCGCAAGCGCGCGTTCGACGCGGTAGGCGAAGTTTTCCGCTCGCCGCTCCCGCCGCCGCTTATCGATTCTCCCAGGGTCTCCGTCGTGGTGCCGGCCTACAATGCGGCGGCGACGCTCGACGAATGCCTCGGCTCGCTCGCGCAGCTCAACTATCCCGATTACGAAACCATCGTGGTGAATGACGGCTCGAACGACGCGACCGGCGAGATCGCCGAGCGCGCCGGCGTGCGCGTGCTGCAACTCGAGCATCGCGGTCTCGCCGCCGCGCGCAACGCGGGACTCGCCGCCGCCACCGGGCGTTACGTTGCTTTCATCGACGCCGACGCGCGCGCCGATCGCGATTGGCTCTATCACCTGGTCGAGACGCTCGCGCGCCGCCAGGCGGCGGCCGCAAGCGGACCGAATTTCGCGCCGCCGCCGGACTCGGCGATGGCGGCAGCGCTGGCCGCCGCGCCCGGGCAGCCGCGCGAGGTGCGCGCCGGCGACGATACGCTCGCCCAGGCGTGCGGATGCAACATGATCGTGGACAAGCAGGCGGCGCTGGCCGCGGGCGGCTTCGATCCGATGTTCACCGCGGCGGGCGACGACGTGGATTTCTCGCTCCGCCTTAACGAACGCGAGCTTACGATCGCGAATGCCGCCGCGGCGGTCGTGATTCATCGCCGCCGCCCCACGCTCGGCGCGTATGTCGCGCAGCAGCGCGGATACGGGCGCGGCGAGGGTCTGCTGTTTCGCAAATATCCGCTCAAGGATGCCGGCGCCGCGGCGTTGTACGGCGCCGGGTCATGGTGGAGCGGCCTCCTCGGCGGAGCGCGAATCTATTACGGCGCATTCGGCCGCGGCCTTTTCCAGACGGTCTATCCGGAATCCGGAATACCGCCCGCGCTGCAACTTCCGCTCACACTGCCGTGGGTCGCAGTTGCCATCCTCATGATCGTGGCGGGCGTCGCGAGTGCGCCGATGGCGTGGCTCGGATGGGCCGGCCTGTTGCTCACCGCCCTAAGCGCCATACGAATCGCCGCGCTCGGAACATCGTCGCGCGGCGCGGGCCGGACGACGCTCGCGGCGCGCGCGATGCTCGCAGTAGCGGCGCTTTCAGGCTCGCTCGCCCGCAGCGCCGAGCGCGAACGGGTCAAATGGAGTTCCGTGCCGCGGCGCGTCGCGCAGGACGACGACGAAGCGCCGACGGTTCGCGCGCACGGTCGCGTGCTGGTCACGCTGGCGGAGCCGCCGGGCGCGGGCGGTATCGAGCCGATGCTCGAGGCGATGCGCGCGGCGCTGGTGCGCCATGGCCTCGCCGCCGCCGCCGGCGATCGTTACGAGACTTACGACCTGCTGCTGGTGATTCCGCCCGCGCTGCGCATCCATTTGAACGCCCTCGAGCTCGAGGACGGGCGTATCGCGTTTGCCTGGCGCGCGCTCGCCGCCGGGCGGCGAATCGCGATTAGCGGCGCGGCCATCGCCGCCGCGATGCTCGTGACGGGCTTCTCCGGCGCAATCACGGTGGCGGCGGTCGCGGCCGCGGCCCTGGCCGCGGCCGCGACCGCCACGCTGCACCTGAGCCGCTTGCCGGCCGCGCTCAAGGCTGCCGCGGCCGACGCGGCGGCGGCGCTCGGCGCCCGCGCCCATGTCGAAGAGGACGCCGCCTGATGGGGACGTTGCGGCTGATCGGCAACGTGCTCGGCCGCACGCGGCCGCATCTCGGACGTCTGCTGCTCGCCGTGCTCGGGGTGGTGCTGGCGGCCGCGCTCGAGGTGCTCAAACCCTGGCCGCTCAAGCTCGTGATCGACAACGTGCTGCGCGGCGCGCCGCTCGGCGCGGCGTGGCCGGCGCGCGCGGCCGCCCTGCCCCCCGCGCACTTGCTGCTCGCCGCCTGCCTCGGGCTGGTCGCGCTCTACGTGGTGCTTGGGCTGGTCAACGTCTTCAACAACTACATCTCGATTTCAATCGGCCAGCGGATGGTCAACGACCTGCGCGCCCAGATGTTCGATCATCTGCAGCGGCTCTCGCTGTCGTTCCATCGCGGCCGCGCGATCGGCGACCTGATGGTGCGTATCGCGTACGACACCTTCTCCGTGCAGACCATCGCGATGAACGGGATATTCCCGCTGCTGTCGTCGGTCGTGATGCTGATCGAGATGTTCGCGGTGATGATGCGCATCGATCAGGAATTGACGATGGTCGCGCTCATCGTGGTGCCGTTGCTGGCGGTGCTGATCGCCGCCGCGAGCAAGCCCATCGACCGCATCGCCGCCGCCGCGCGTATCAAGGAGAGCCGGCTCTACACGGTCGCGCACCGCTCGCTCGCCGCGATTCACGTCGTGCAGGCCTTCACGCGCGAAGCCGAGTCCTACCGCGAGTTCGTCGAGTCGAGCAGCGAGAGCCTGGGCGAGACACTCAGGCTCTACGTGCTGCAGACCGCCTACGCCGGCGCGGTGAATATCCTCATCGCGATCGGCACCGCGGTGGTGATCTATCTCGGCGCGCGGCACACGATGAGCGGGCGGCTGACGATCGGCGACCTGATCGTGTTCGCGACCTACCTGGCCTCGCTCTACGCGCCGATCAATCAACTCTTCCAGACCTACGGGATGGTGCAGGGCGCGATGGCCGGGCTGCGGCGATGCCTCGAACTGCTCGCGATCGAACCCGAGGTCAGGGACCGTCCGGGGGCGCGGGCGCTCGGGCGCGCGCGCGGCGAAATCGAATTCTCCAACGTCGTTTTCGGCTATGCGCCCGGCCGGCCCGTGCTCAAGGGCGTCAGCTTCCGTGCCGCGCCGGGCCAGACCGTCGCGATCGTCGGGCCGAGCGGCGCGGGCAAGACCACGATGGCCAGCCTGCTGGTGCGCTTTTACGAGCCGCAGCAGGGCACGATTCGAATCGACGGGCAGGACGCGATGGATTTCACGCTCGAGTCGCTCAGGCGCAACGTCGCGATGGTGCTGCAGCCGCCGCTCGTGCTGTACGACACGATGCGCGCGAATATCGCGCTCGGCCGGCCCGGCGCGACCGCGCGCGAGATCGAGCGCGCGGCCGCCGCCGCGCGCCTCGATCCGGTGATCGCGCGCCTGCCCGCGGGGCTCGACGAGCTCGTTGGCCAGGGCGGTCAGAGCCTCTCCGAGGGCGAGGCGCAGCGCGTGACCATCGCGCGCGCGCTGCTCCGCGATGCGCCGGTGCTGGTGATGGACGAGCCGACCAGCGCGCTCGATGCGGAGACCGAGTCGCTGGTGCTGGCCGCGGTGCGCGAGGCGATGCAGGGCCGCACCACGCTCGTCATCGCGCACCGCCTCTCGACCATCCAGAATGCCGATCTTATTTTGGTCCTGCGCGACGGCGAGATCGCCGAACAGGGCACGTTCGCCGAATTGCTCGCGCGCGGCGGCTTCTTCAGCTACCTCTACAATCTCCAGTCGTGGAGCGGACGCGAGGCGGCGGGATGAGCGGTGCGCGGGCGACGGCCCGGCGCGCAAGCGGAAGGCGATGAAAGCAATCACGATCGGGCTCACCGGCGGAATCGGATCGGGCAAAAGCACGGCGGCAAAAATCCTCGCCGCGCTGGGCGCGCCGATCATCGACGCCGACAAGGTCGGGCACGAAATCTATCTGCCGCAGACCCCCGCCTACCGCGAGCTGGTCGCGGCCTTCGGCGAGGGTATTCTCGGCACCGACGGCACAATCGATCGGCGCAAGCTCGGACCGATCGTCTTCGCCGACCCCGCGGCGCTCAGGCGGCTCAACGCTATCGTCCATCCGAAGATGTACGCGCGCATGGGCGAGATGGTCGCGGCGATGCGCCGCGCGGGCGAGACCCGCCCGATCGTGGTCGAAGCGGCGATCCTGATCGAAGCCAACTGGCAGCCGCTGTTCGACGAAATATGGCTGGTGACCGCCGCGCGCGAGCGCGTGATCGAGCGTATCGAGCGCGACCGCGGACTAAAGCCCGAACAGACCGAAGCCCGCATCCGCGCGCAGCTCTCGGACGAGGAACGGCGCAAGCATGCGACCGCCGAGATACGCAATGACGGCACGCTCGAAGAACTGCGCGACGCGATAATCCGCCTGTGGCGAGACACGCTCGCCCGCATCGCCTGAGGAGCCATCGCGATGAAAATCCTGATCATGGGGGCCGGCGCGGTGGGACTCTTCTACGGCGCGCGGCTGCAACAGTCGGGCGAGGACGTCTATTTCTGCGCGCGCGGCGAAAACCTGCGCGTGCTGCGGGAGCGCGGGCTCGAGGTCAAGAGCATCAACGGCGACTTCAATCTCCGCGTCCGCGCAACCGGCAATCCGCGCGAGTTCGCCCCCTTCGAGCTGATCCTCTTCTGCGTCAAGTCCTACGACACCGTCGCGACCGCGCGCATGCTGGACGGATGTCTCAGCTCGGGCGGCGCGGTGATGACGATCCAGAACGGGGTCGAGAACGAGGCCGCGCTCTGCACCGTGCTGCCGCGCGAGTCGGTGATGGGCGGTAACGCGCGCGTCGGCGCGGAGCTGACCGCGCCGGGCAGGCTCCTGCACACCGCCTCGGGCATTATCGAATTCGGCGAGCTCGACGGCAGCGAGACGGCGCGCTCGCAGCGTATCGCCGAGGCTTTCAAACGCGCGGGCGTGTTCGGCCAGTTCACGCGCGACCTGAAGAGCGTGCGCTGGAAAAAACTGATGGGCAACAACGGCACCAACACGGTGAGCGCGCTGGCCCGCTGCACGCTGGCCGAGATGTTCGCCGAGCCCGAAGGCGCCGCCCTGGTGCATCGCCTGATGGTCGAAACCGCAATCGCGGGCCGCGCCGAAGGCGCGAACATCACCGACGACGACGTCGAGACCTATTTTAACGTGGCGCGCGGCTTCTCCAACGCGGGCGCGGTCAAGACTTCAACTCTACAGGATCTCGAACGCGGCAAGCGGCTTGAATACGACGCGATCAGCGGCGCGGTCGTGCGCGCGGCGAAGCGCCACGGGCTCAGCGTGCCGGCGACCGAGACCGTGCACGCGCTTTTGATGCTGCTCGACGCGCGCCGCGGCTGATCGGCATATCCGGCGCGCGGCAAAATCGGATTTAACGCTTCTCGTACTGCTTCGCGCCGAACAGCGTCTGCCACGATTCCTTATCCGGCTTGCCCTGATGCAGTTGCTCGGACATCACGTCGCATCCCTTCTTGACCGCCGGGCGCGCCTCGAGCGCGTCGTACCATCGCTTGAGATGCGGGAAATTCTCCAGCTCCTGTCCCTGCCATCGATGGGGCCGCAGCCAGGGATAGGTCGCGATATCGGCGATCGAATATTCGCCGGCGAGATACGGCGCTTCCGACAGGCGCTTGTCGATCACGTTGTAGATGCGGCGCGCCTCGTTGGTGTAGCGATCGATCGCGTACTGGATCTGCTCGGGAGCGTAGCGGCGGAAGTGATGCGCCTGGCCGAGCATCGGGCCCACGCTCGCCATCTGGAACATCAGCCACTCGAGCACGTTGTAGCGGCCGCGCGGCTCGGTGGGCATCAGCCTGCCGCTCTTTTCGGCGAGATAAATCAGGATCGCGCCCGATTCGAAGAGCGAGATCGGCTTGCCGCCGGGCCCGTCCGAATCGACCATCGCGGGAATCTTGTTGTTGGGGCTGATCTTGAGAAACTCGGGCTTGAACTGATCGCCCTTGCCGATATTGATCGGGATCACGTTATACGGCAGGCCCAGCTCCTCGAGCGCGATCGTGACCTTGTAGCCGTTGGGAGTCATCCAGAAATAGACGTCGATCATGGCATCTCCTTGTTGCGGCGGACGACGCACCGATGCGGCCCTTGCGGCGCGCGGCCGTGCGTCGTCTGACTTTGCGTCATCACAGGCGCGCTGCGCAAGCGCGCCGCCATCGGCCGGCTCGCCGCGCAAAGCGCGCGCGGCTACGCCGGCGCGGCCTCGGCGCCCGCCTTGCGCACGCCCATCAGGTAGGCCTCGATAAACGGATCGATCGCGCCGTCGAGCACCGCGTCGGTGTTGCCGATTTCGACGCCGGTGCGATGGTCCTTCACCATGCGGTAGGGCTGCAGGACGTAGGAGCGGATCTGGCTGCCCCAGGTGATGTCCTTCTTTTCCTTGCTGAACTGCTCGAACTGCTCGCGCTTCTTGCGCTCTTCGAGCTCGAACAGCCGCGCGCGCAGAATCTTCATCGCCATCGCGCGATTCTTGTGCTGCGAGCGCTCGTTCTGGCAGCTCACCACGATGCCCGTGGGAATGTGCGTCATGCGCACCGCCGAATCGGTCTTGTTGACGTGCTGGCCGCCGGCGCCGCTGGCGCGGAACGTATCCACCCGCAGATCGGCCGGGTTGATCACGACCTCGACCTTGTCGTCGATCGCGGGAAACACGAAGACCGAAGCGAAAGACGTGTGACGGCGCGCATTGGCGTCGAACGGCGAGATGCGCACCAGGCGATGAATCCCGGCCTCGGCCTTGAGATAGCCGTAGGCGTAGTCGCCCTCGACGGTGAAGGTCGCGCTTTTGACTCCGCCGCCTTCGCCCGGCTGCAGGTCGGCAAGGTCGGTCTTGTAGCCGCGGCGCTCGGCCCATCTGAGATACAGCCGCAGCAGCATCTCGGCCCAGTCCTGCGCTTCGAGCCCGCCGGCGCCGGGATGAATCGAGACGATCGCGCCCAGGCGATCGTACTCGCCGCCGAGCATCGCCTGCAGCTCCTGCTGCTCGAGCACGCCGCGCGCGCTTTCGAGCGCCGTGCCGGCGAGCGCCAGCGCCTCGGAATCGCCGCCCTCCCCTTCCGCGAGCGCGAGGTATTCTCTGACGTCGGCGAGGGCTTTTTGCAGGCCTTCGAAATCCGCGATCTTCTGGCCGACCTGGTCGGATTCTCTGAGCAGCTCTCGGGCCGCTTCGGGCCGCTGCCAGAGGCCGTCCTCGCTGGTTTTCTGCTGGAGCTCCTGGCGGCGGGCTTTCAGGCGAGCGACGTCAAAGACGCCTCCCGAGCTTTTCGGTGCGGGCGTCGAGTTCGGCAAGCTGCTCACGTATTTCGTTGAGTTCCATGCAGGGGGGGTTACTCCGATGAGTTGCTGGAGAGGATTATGCCACGAACGCGGCGGCGGCTTAATGGGCCTGGCGGCGGCGTGCCGCGGGACGCGCGGCCTCGCCTGCGCGGCTTCAATCAGCCGCTGCCGTTGCGGCCGAGCGATTCGACGATCGGCGAAGTCCGCGCGACCGGCCGGCCGCCCTTGAGCAGCGCGAGCAGCACGGCGAGCACCGTCAGCGCGAAGCAGATCTCGGAGAACAGGTCGCCGACGACGGTATAGACGGTGCGCCGCGGAGACCAGCTCACATCCTCGATCTCGGTGCCGCGCTTGAACAGCGGCGTGCTTGCCGTGATCGCGCCGTCGGCCTCGATGATCGCGCTGATGCCGGTGTTGGCCACGCGCACCATCGGCGTCTTGGTCTCGACCGCGCGCATCGCCGCCATCGCCAGCAACTGGTAGGGCGCGGAACTCTCGCCATACCACGCGTCGTTGGTGATGTTGACCAGGATATCGGCGCCGCGCTTGACCGCGCGCCGCGTGAGGTCGGGAAACACGCTCTCGTAGCAGATCAGCACGCCCAGCTTCGCGCCCTTGACCGTGAACAGGGTCTGCACCGTGCCCGGGATCATGTCGCCAAATCCGTGCACGATTCGATTTACGAAAAATCCGAGCAGCGCGCGCGCCGGCACGTATTCGCCAAAGGGCACGAGCTGAATCTTGTCATAATGATCGACCACCGTTCCCGTGGACGATACCAGGTAGGCGCGGTTGTACGTGCCGACCTCGCCGTCGGGCGCAAGGCCCAGCGCCGGCGCGCCGAACAGGATCGGCTCGCCGGTATTTACGGCAAGCTTGAGCAGGCGCTCACGATACGCGGCGTCGCCGGCAAAGCGCGGTGGATAGAGCGCGGTCGGTTGAAAGAAGAACGCAGCCGCCGCCTCCGGCCATACCACCAGGTCCACGTGATGTTGCGATGCCTGCCGGGTCTCGTCGACATACACGTTGAAGCTCGAATCGAGAAACGCCGGATTCCACTTGATGCTCTGCGGAATATTGCCCTGGACCATCGCAACGCGAAGCTTGCCCGCGGGCACCTGGCGCTCGAGTTCGCCCACGCGCAGGCTGCCGAAAATCAGCACCGCCAGCATCAGCCCGGTTAGCGTGCCCAGGCTCCAGGTCTGCGCGCGGCGCGAGTAATGGCCGAATATCACCACGTAAACCACGGCGTTGAAAAAAACGATCAGCGCGGAGATGCCGTACACGCCGGTTATTTCGGCGAACTGGATCAGTTCCAGGTTGCGATACGCGGTGTAACCGAGCAGGTTCCACGGAAATCCGATCGGAAAAAAACTGCGCAGCCATTCCACCGCCGGCCACGCGATCGGCAGCGTGACGAAAATCGGCCAGCCCATGCGCACGGTCGCCAATTGGGCGGCCCACAGCGCGAGGCCGGCGAACAACGCCATTATCGCCGCCAGCAGCAGCAGTGGGAGCGAGGCAAGAATCGGATTGACCCCGGCGAAGTGATGCAGCGTGTACTCGATCCAGTAGAGCGAGACGACATAGCAGACCAGGCCCATGAACCAGCCGTAGCCGAACACCCGGCCCATGCTCTGATCCTCGATCGCATGGAGCAGCGGGACGAAGGCGACCCACGCGAGCAGGTTGATGTCGAACTTGGGAAACGCTACGCCCAGGGCGACGCCGCTGATCGCGCACAACGCGAAACGCGTCGGCGCATTCAGCGGCCCGTTCAAAACGTCCCAAACAGATCGCGCAGCGGGATCACTCCGGCGCATGGGGGCTGACCCTGGAAGCGGTCGTAGATCTCGTCGGCATCGCGCCAGCTATCCACCAGGGCGACCGCTCCGCCCGCCGGCAGCGCCAGGTCGCCCGCAACTCGCCATTCACGCTCATAGCTCCAGTCGATTGGCCTTTCGCGCTCCAGTTCGAGCGCCACCACGCGCCATCGCTCGCCCGCCGGGAGCAGGCGCTCGGCTTCGCGCCACGGCATATAGATAACGGGCCGCGCGCCCATCCGGAAAGCATACCGTTTCTCGATCGCAATCCCGAACGGCTCATAGCGGCGGCGGTTGCGCCGGTCAAGCAGGATGCGCAAATCGCGTAGCGGCACGTCGAACAGGCACACGGCGGCGCGCCCCTCGCGCACCATCCGGCGCGAGCCGCGGATTACGCCGTCGCGCAGGATGGCGGCGAGGTTGTCGAGCGCGGAGGCGGTTTTGCCGGCGCGCGTGAAATGCGTCAGCATCGCGAGCGGCGGCAGCCTGACGATGCGCGAGCGTTTGTCGCCGCGCGCGGTCATCGTCGATGCGCCGGCGCGCCGCTGGGCGTGCGGCGCACTTTGCGCCGCGCGCATGCGCCCTGCGACCGCGCCTGAAGGTCGGTGTTGGCGATCGACATTCGTTCCGCTCGGCGGCCTTCCCTGCAGGCCAGCGACGGAGAGACAGTCTACTCGATCTTTTGCAATTGTCCGCCATCGTCTCGTCAACGTTTGGGTGAACCAGCGCTCATCCTGAATGTCTGAACCTTATCCCTCGGTGCGTTTGGCGTGGCGATATCATTTGAGCCATATTCGCGGCTAAGCGGTGACTATGATCCCGGTAGGAATTCGTCGTGAGCACGTGCTGGCCGCGATGTCACGCATCGACCGCGAGGGAATACCACCGTTACGCGCGAATCGGAGCGTCGAGGTACGGCACGATCACAAGTGCTATCCACCGAAGCTGGTCATCTCGTATGCCTGCGAGTCTGCAACTGGCCGCGAGCTACCGAGCGATAAATTCATCACACCGGAGGCGGAGCATTATCTTGAGCGGCTCGGATTTTCTGTCGCTCGGACCGGCGAACCAATTTATCGCCGCGAAAAGGAACAGGCACGTTCGATCGCTCATTCGGCGATCGGCGATTTGTCTTCCAAGGAACTGGACGAGCTTGGACAACAACTCGTTTACTCCTCGCGTCTTTACAATTGGACCGAATTAAAGAACAGCCCGAACCTTCCGCCGCGCTCGGCGGGCGTGTACGCATGGTTCTTCATTCGCCTCCCGCCAGGAGTGCCCACCGATCGCTGCGTTGTTCGAGATAGTGCGACTCTCCTTTATGTGGGCATCTCGCCGCAAAACGACACGAGCAAAGGGACCTTGTGTGATCGGCTAAGATCTCACTTTGAAGGAAATGCGGAAGGCTCCACGCTGAGGCAGACATTGGGATGTCTGCTCGAAGGTGAATTAGGAACCCTGTTGAGGCATCCGGGCTCGAAGAAGACGAAAACGTTTCTCGACAAGGAAATCGTCCTGAGCCGATGGATGGCGGAACACGCCCGTATCGCATGGATCGAAACTCCCAAGCCCTGGGTGCTCGAACATCACCTTCTACGGACGCTGAGTCTACCACTCAACATCGATGGCAACGCGAACCATCCCTTCCATGCGCGCCTGAAAGAGTTGAGGAAGATCTCCAGGGCGCGAACGTAAGAACTGCCTGTCGTCCCTCGTGGAAAAGAAAAGGACGAAAAGTGCGTCGGCTGACGGAGCGTGGTCGTGCATTCGGAACGCGCGCGACATTCGCGAGCACCGCCTCATTTCTATCCGGTTAGTGCTTTTGGTGCGCCGGTTCACGACCCGACAAGTCAAGCAGATCGAGTAGCTTCTTCACCTCTGACGAATCCGGCAGGGGATTCATATGAATCGCCTGGTTACGCGTAATTCGCGCTCGATGCCATTTCACCTGCGTGGCGGTATCTATAGTTCCCCTCCGATAAAGCTCGTTGATGACGTCCTTGAAATCAACGTCGTCCCAATTTGTGCCGGCCGGTACGTAGCGACGAACCATCTGCTCGAACTCAATACCACCGAGCTGTCCCGCAAGCACCGGGTCCGTCCGAAACAAGGAGTGGGCGAGCTGTGCGTACGTGCAGTCGTCGAGAAAGCGTTTCATAAGGTTCTCCGCACGTAAGCTGCGAATGAAGCGATCTTCGTCGTATGCTTTGCGTGTGGCCTCGTTCGGTGCGCCGCCGAAGCAACGTTCATGAAGAACCCAAAGCGCCATGTCAGCGTCTGCTACTCGACGAAAATGATAGTGCTTAGCCACTTTGCGAAGATTATCCAGATAGTTCAGATAGGTCTGGACCGCGTCGCTTTCACGGCGCACATCGAGAATTCGCTCAACAGGCGGGCTGATTATCCCGTAGAGCTCAGGCCGGATGAACCGAAGTATGATCGATACCAGCTCGATGGATTTGAAGACGTCCAGCAGAGAAGCGACGACGTTCCTTTCTTCTTGTGGAAGGTCGCGAAAATTGAATTTGCGACGCCGCAACTCCGGGGTCACATGCTGCTCGGGAGGGAAAACCCACCAAGTTTTGAACTCCCAATGGCTCGGTGATTCAAACTTTTTGAGATCTTCATAGTTCAACGCGACGCCGTCACGGAGGGGCGCCACCGACGTCTCAATCGCGGCAAGATCGGATGCGGTGCCGAAAACCTTCTCGGTTACTTCCTTGAAAGCTTCGAAGCAACCCTGCAGATAGTTTCGAGCCATGTTGAACTCTCGCCCGGTTCAGATCCGCCCTGCCCGAACACGCTTCTGACCTCCACCCGCGCTCTCGAACAATAACCCGTGTGAACCGGCCGCACCAAGGCCGACCGCCGCAGCCTAAAGCCGGCGCAAGAGAGCTTCTGCCTGCGCCGGTGGAGTGCCGTGAGCATCGCCAGCGGCGGCCGCTCGTCGGCGCGCGACGTCATCGTCTATGCGCCGGCGCGCCGCTGGGCGTGCGGCGCACTTTGCGCCGCACGCCCAGCGGCGGCGTCCTCGGGCGCACCGCGGCGCCTGCGGATGTGCGGGCGGGGTCGGCGGGCGGCGCCAAAGCGCCGCCCGCCGACCCCGCCCGGCTGCGCGACCGCCGGCTGCTGCCGCCGGCGCGGCCGCCCGCCAGCGCGGCGGCCAGTTCGCGCTCGCGCGCGAACATCCGCCGCGCCTCGGCCGGCGAGCGCTCGTGGTCGTAGCCCAGCAGATGCAGCATCCCGTGCACCAGCAGGGTGCGGATGCGCGCCGCTGGTGCGACGCCGAGGCGTCGCGCCTGGCGGCGCGCCGTGTCCACGGAAATCACGACGTCGCCGAGCTGCGCCGACAACGACGGCGCCGTCATCGCCGGGGGCGCGGCCGGGAGCGGCGCGGCGCGTATCGCGCCGCGCCGCTCCCGGCCCGCGCCGGCCTCGCCCCCCTCCCATTGCGGAAACGACAGCACGTCGGTCGGCCGATCCTTGCCGCGAAACTCGCGATTGAGCGCATGCACGAACGCGTCGTCCGCGATCACGATCGACAGCTCGCAGTGCTGAAGATCGAGCAGCCGCATCAGGTCGCGCGCATCCTTGCGCACGCCCGCCGCATACCGGCGCGCCTCTGCGCTCTCGCATCGGAGCGCGACCGCCACCGTCGCTATTCCCGGGGAAACTTGACGCCGTTATCGGGCGGACGCTCGGCTACATCATCGAGCCGGCCCTCGGCCGCCGCCTCGTACGCGCCGATCACGGCCTGGACCAGGCGATGGCGCACGACGTCGCGCTCGTCGAAATGGATGAACGAGATGCCCGGCGTGCGCGCGAGCACGGTGCGCGCTTCCTTGAGGCCCGAGAGCTTGCCGCTCGGCAAGTCGATCTGCGTGATATCGCCGGTGATCACCGCCTTGGAGCTGTAACCGAGCCGCGTGAGGAACATCTTCATCTGCTCGGAGGTGGTGTTCTGCGCTTCGTCGAGGATGATGAACGAATCGTTGAGCGTGCGGCCGCGCATGAACGCGAGCGGCGCGACCTCGATCGTGCCCCGCTCGAGCATCCGCCGCGCGCGGTCGAAATCGACCATGTCGTGCAGCGCATCGTAGAGCGGGCGCAGGTAGGGATTCACCTTCTCGGCCAGGTCGCCGGGCAAAAACCCGAGCCGCTCGCCGGCCTCGACCGCCGGCCGGCACAGCACCATCCGCGTGACCTGGTTCTTCATCAGCGCCGCCAGCGCCATCGCCATCGCCAGGTAGGTCTTGCCGGTGCCGGCGGGCCCGATGCCGAAGACGATATCGTGCGAGCGGATCGCATCGATATAGCGCTTCTGGTTGACGCTCTTGGGCGCGATCACGCGCTTGTGCGCCGAGATATAGATGGTGTCGAGGAAGATGTCCTTGAGGTCGACGTTGCGGTCCGCGCGCAGGATGCGAATCGAGTATTCGACGTCGCTCGGGTAGATCGGATGGCCCTGCTTGACGATGTCGTAAAGCTCGCTCAGCACCTTGCCGGCGAGCGCCTGGTCGGCCTCGGCGCCCGAGACGCGCAGCGTGCTGCCGTTGACGCCGATACGCACGCCCAGCGCCTGTTCGATCACGTGGACGTGCGCGTCGTGCTGGCCGAGCAGATCGGTGAAGGACCGATGGTCGTCGAAATGGAGTTCGAGCGAGTCTTCGGTGGCTGGCTGAGAAATGGCTTTGCTAAACCTCGTAAGATCTATTCGCGCCGGCGGCCGCGCACCGGGTCAACAGATCGTAGCGCTTTTCGCATTCACTTTTAAAGCCCGTCACTGTGACGCGCGAATTAAGTCGGCGTTGCGGCCAGTTCGAGGACTTTGTCCAGCGCTTCGTCCAGCCGCGCGGCGTCGCGCCCGCCCGCCTGGGCGAAGTCCGGCCGCCCGCCGCCGGTGCCGCCGACGATCGGCGCGATGCGCTTGACGATCTCGCCCGCCTTGATGCGCGCGGTCAGGTCGGGCGTGACCGCGACCAGCAGCGCGACCTTGTCGTCGGCGACCGAGCCGAGCGCGACCACCGCCGAGCCGTGCTTTTGGCGCAACCGATCGGCCATCTCGCGCAGCGCCCGCGCATCGACGCCCTCGACGCGGCGCGTGATCACCTTGATGCCGCCGGCCTCGCGTACTTTCTCTGCGCCGGCGCCGCCGGCACCGCCTTCGCCCGCCACGAGTTTCTGCTCGAGCGCGCGGAGCTTTTTCTCCAGTTCCTTTTCGCGCGCGAGCAGGCGCTGCAGGCGGTCGAGCGCCGCCGCGTCGCGCGCCCCCAGGTGTCCGCCGATCTCCTCGAGGATCTTCTCGCGCCGGCGGATCGCGTCGAGCGCGCCCTGCCCGGTCGTGGCATCGATGCGCCGCACACCCGCGGCGACGCCCGACTCGGCATCGAGCTTGAACAGCCCGATATCGCCGGTGCGTATGACGTGCGTGCCGCCGCACAGCTCGACCGAAAAATCGCCCATCCGCACCACGCGCACCACGTCGCCGTACTTGTCACCGAAGAACGCGAGCGCGCCCGCCTTAAGCGCGTCGTCGTACGCCATCTCCTCGGTCGTGACCTCGGCGTTTTCGCGGATGCGCGCGTTGATCTCCTCTTCGATGGTCGCGAGATCGCCTGGGCCGACCGGCCCGGTGTGCGCGAAGTCGAAGCGCAGCCGGTCAGGTGCGACCAGCGAGCCCGCCTGATGCACATTGGTGCCGAGCACGTCGCGCAGCGCGTAATGCAGGACGTGGGTCGCCGAATGATTCAGCATCGCCGCGTCGCGCCGCGCGCGATCGACGCTCAGGCGGACGTGGCGGCCATGCTCGAATTCGCCGGCGTCGCCGCGCAGCAGGCGGCCGATATGCAGGATCGAGCCGTCGGCCTTGCGCGTATCCAGGACTTCGAGCACCGCGCCGCCCGCGGTTTCAATCACGCCGCGGTCGCCAACCTGGCCACCGCTCTCGGCATAAAAGGGCGTCTCCGCGGTCACCAGGATCACGCGGTCGCCGCCGTCGCGATGGATCGCCAGCACCTCGGACTCGGCCTCGTAGCGATGCTCCCCGATAAAGCGCGAGACCGCACCCGGCGCGAGCTTGATTTCGGGCGCTAGCGTGTCGTCCTTGCGCGCGGCGCGTCCGCGCTCGCGCTGCTGGTCCATCAGGCGATTGAACTCGGCAACATCAACTTCGATTCCGTCAGGGCGCAGGACGTCCTGGGTCAGGTCGAGCGGAAATCCGTAGGTGTCGTAAAGGCGGAACGCGACTTCACCGGGCAACTGATGACCGCGCGTCTCTTTGAGGCGTGCGCGCTCGGCGTCGATAAGTTCGAGTCCGCGGTCCAGCGTCTCGCCGAAACGCTCCTCTTCCTGGGTTACGACGGTTTCGATTCGCGCCGCCTGGGCGTTGAGTTCCTCGTATGCCGCGCCCATCGCCTGCCGCACGCCTTCGCACACGCGCGCGAGAAACGGACGCCTGATTCCGAGGTATCGGCCATGACGCGCCGCCCTGCGAATCAGCCGGCGCAGCACGTATTCGCGATCGGTGTTCCCCGGCGTGAGACCTTCGGCGGCCAGGAAGCTTATCGCGCGGGCGTGGTCGGCGATCGCGCGATACGAGACGTCGGTCTCCGGCGACGAACCGTAGCGCGCGCCCGGCGCCGTCGGCGCGACGCCGGCCTTCACCCGCGCTTCGGACGCTACCTTCTGGATCGAATCGATAATCGTCTGAAAAAGATCGATGTCGTAATTGCCGAGGACCTTGCCGGTCTCAAGGCTCTGCAATACCGACGCGACCCGTTCCAGCCCGGTGCCGGTATCGACGTGCTTCATCGGCAGCGGCGTGAGCTTTCCGGCCGCGTCGCGATTGAACTGGATAAAGACAAGGTTCGCGAGTTCGATAAACCGCGAGCATCCCTCGACGTTCACCGCGCATTCTTCGGACGGGTCCGCGTGACCACTGCGGTTACATGCCGCAGCGCCACGATCGATATGAATCTCCGAGCACGGACCGCACGGCCCGGTCTCGCCCATCTCCCAGAAATTGTCCTTCTCGCCGCAGCGCAGGATTCGCTCCCGCGGCAGGAAGCCCGAATCGATCCACGCCTCGTAAGCCTCGTCGTCTTCCCTGAAGACGGTCGCCCACAGGAGGTCGGCCGGGATTTCCCATCTTTCAGTGACGAGCTTCCAGTGGAATTCGATCGCCTCGCGCTTGTAGTAATCGCCGAAGGACCAGTTGCCGAGCATCTCGAAGAACGTGTGATGGTACGAGTCGCGGCCCACCGCCTCGAGGTCGTTGTGCTTGCCCGAGATGCGCAGGCATTTCTGGCAATCCGCGACCCGCGCCGACGCCGGCTTGCGGATACCGAGGAAGTAGTCCTTGAACGGCACCATCCCGGCATTGGTGAACAGCAATGTCGGGTCGCCCTTGGGCACGAGCGAGGCCGAGGGGACAATCTGATGGCCGCGTTCCCCGAAAAAGTCGAGGAACGATTGACGAACTTTATCTGTGGTCCAGCGCATGTGGGATTTATTCTAACGCAGGCGCCCGGTCTTGTTCTAATCGGGCAAGAACGGCCGGGAAAGTTACAGGGGAAGGTTGCGGCTGGCCAGGTAGGCGTCGATATCCTTGTCGGCGGCGCCGAACACCCGCTTGGCATAGGCGCGCAGCGCATCGCTGATTTGCCTGGCGGTCAGCGGCGAGCTGGAGGAAACGGCGCTTAATATTGCGAGGCGCCGATCGAGCGCGTCCTTCTGCCAGTGCGGCACCGCAACCGACCCTGCGCGTCGTTACAGGGTCGCCTGTTCCGTCTCGTGTTTGCGCTTTAGAATTCGATCCGCTTCCTTGCCGAACAGATCGTGGAGCTGGGTCTTGAGATCGTCATCCGCGGCTTTGACGGCTTTGTCGAAAAGCTCGGCGAACTTGGATTTGGCCTCGTCCGGAATTGGTAGCTGGTGATTGAGAAAGTCGCGGATGGTGTTGTCACGGAGAGCTAGGATCTCGGCATACTTCATCGGCAACCTCCGCTGTCTGAGTACGGACTCGAGGATCGCCACGATTCCGGCGAACGATCCGAATACCAGCACGATGCGCGAAGAGACCCCGATCGCGAACCACCAGGAATGACGATCGAATGACAGGTTCGAAGGCCAGGAGCTGAAGCACAGTTGGATGAACCCGCCATAGAAGGAAGCGCCCGCATCACTGATGCTATTTTCCGCCCCATAAATCACGCACGCAAGTATGGCCAGAACCACCAGCACCAGCAGAATTGCGACGATTTTTCTCCCGAAGCCGCCTGAACTGTCTTTCATCCCTGTCCCAGACAAACTTCAGCGGCAGCCGCAGCCGCCGCCGCAGCATCCGCCGCCGGCGGCTGCGCCGCCGTTGCCCGCGCCGTTCATCGGCCCTGCCGCCGCATCGCCGCCGCGCGAGGGCGCGAACACCGACATCTCGCGCGCGATATTCCCGCCGTGGCAGCAGGGGCATTCGGTCGCTTCGCCGCCCGCACGCACCAGCGTCTCGAACGATTGCTCGCAATCGGCGCATCGATATTCGTAAATCGGCATCGCGATAGTCCCTTCGTGTTCCCTCAAGGTGCCGCCAGGTCACCGTCAGTCAGATTTTTGCCCCTCGCCCGCGTGGTGCGCGCCGTCGTCGAACGGCTGCGCGTATTCGACCAGCACGCCGCGCGTAGCCTTGGGATGAAGAAAACAGATCATGCCGGCGAGGCCGGGGCGCGGCGCCTGGTCGATTAGCTGCAGGCCCTTGGTCTTCGCGCCCGCAAGCTCGCGCGCGACGTCATCGGTTTCGAAACACACGTGATGCAATCCGCCGCCGCGCCGCGCGAGGAATTTGCCCACGCCGCCCTCGGCGTTCAGCGGCTCGAGCAGTTCGATCTCGCTGCCGCCGACCTCGAGCAGCGCCGCGCGCACGCCCTGCTCCTCGATGGTCGCGCGTTTGGTAAGGCGCATCCCGAGCACGTCACGCCAGAACTTGAGGCCCTCTTCGAGGCTCGGCACGACCACTCCCACATGATGAATCCGTTTCAGCATCGCGGCGTCCTCACTTCGCGGCCGACTGCCTGAGGCAGATGCGGTTTTGCAGGCTGAGCCATTGCGCCTTCATCTGCGGACTGCCGAGGCTCGGATGCTCGCTGCGGGTGGCCGCGAGCTTGTTGCAGGCGCCCGCGACGTTGCCCTGGGTAGCCAGGATTTCGGCCATGTTGTACTTGGCCTGGTACCAGAGATTGTCCGATTGCGCGGCGGTGGCCTCGACCCGCGACCACAGGTCGAGCGCGTTCTTGTAATCCTTGCGCGACTGCGCGATCCGCGCGAGGCCGGCGTTGGCGTCGGGCGAAGCGGCATCGGCCTTGACCACTTCAGTGAATGTGGCTTCGGCCTTGTCGGTCTGACCCAGCGCCGCGTAGGCCTGTCCCAGGATCGAAAGCGTACCGGTCAGGTTCTTCGCCGGAATCTTGCCGCTTTTGACCATGTCCTCGAAGTAGCCGTAGTCGAGCGCGGTGAGCTGGGCCTGGGCGAGATAGGCCTTCTGATCGCCGCGCGTCTGGGCGGCGAGCGCACCGCGCCAGAAGTCGGCGCCGATCTCCTTGATGAAGTCACTGTGCGCCGGATTGCCCTGGTTGCGCCTGACCAGCGCGGCGACGTCGCGCGCGATCGCGTCCCACTGGCCGAGCGCGCTCTGCGACTTGAGCCGCCATTCGAAGATCTCGTTGAAGTGATCGCTCATGCCCGGGTACTCGCTCTCGTAATTGGTGAGCAGCGCGGCGATTTCGCGATCGTTGACCGCGACGCCCTCGTGCTCCTGCAGACTCGCGAGCATGTAGATCGCGCGGCCGCGCGCGTCATGAAAGAAGCGCCGCTGCGCCGGCGCGGCACGCTCGGCCTGGGGCTCGCGATTGATCGCGTCGCGCAGGCCGCGGATCGCATCCGCGCGCATCGCGGCAAGCTGCGGCGACGGCTTGACGTGCTTGCCGGCGGGCTGCTGCTTTTCGGCGTTCGCGACCATCAGGTAGTAGCACTCGGCGGCGTTGAATACCGCGGTGAAGTCGTACGAAGGGTTGCCCGAAACCTGCTGGTACTGCTTGATCGCCTCGGCGTAATCGCCCTTCTTCTGCATCCGCTCGGCAATGCGGAAGCGCGGCTCGAAGGCATACTGCCCGCGCGGATACGACTTCAGGTAATCCTGCGCCGCGGCGACCCATTGCTGCTCGAGCGCGGCGTTGCGCTTGCCCGTGCGCTCCCACTGCAGGCGCGGCAGCTTGAAGCGCATGTAAGAGGCCCACTGCGCATCGGGATTGCCGGGCTGCTTCGCGACCTGGTCCACCAGCTTCTCGACCAGATCGATGCGGCCGAGCGTGTAATAGATGTCGGCGGCGTACTTGTAGGCTTTGGGGTAATGGCCGCTCTCGGCCGCCTCGGTGAAATACTTCGCCGCCGGCAGCGGCTGATGCTTGTAGTAGAGCACGCTCGCCAGCAGCCATTTTTCGAACGGGTCATTCGAGCTGCCGAACTCGGCCACCGGGTCGGGCACGTATTGCGCGACCGCCGAGAGCGCGATCGCCCATTCAGTCTTGTCGTCCTGGCGCTGGCGGATGTAGTTGACCGCCTCGCTGTGGATGCTCGCGTGCTTGGCCGGGTCGGTCGCCGCCTTCTCGGCCTCGAACAGCTCGCGCAGGCGCATCAGCTCGAGCCCCTGTCGGGTTTCGCCGGTCGCACCCTGGGCCGCCTCGGCCGAGAGTTTGGCCGCGGCGCCCGCCTGGCCCATCGCCGCGTAAGTCGCAGCGAGTCCCTGCTGCGCGGGACGGTACTGGCGCGTCTCAGGGCCGTCGCGCAGGATCCGTTTGAAGTCGGCGATCGCGTGGTTGTACTCCTGATGGTCGTACTTGCCGAGCTCGCGCTCGCAGAGCGCCCGCCCGAGCAGGTTTTCGCGGATGAGCTCGGGCGAAAAAATCACCAGCGTGCTCGAGGTGAAGCCGTCGATCGCCTGGTTGAGCAGGCGGCGCGCGAGCCCCGGGTCGCCGCTGTACAGCAGCGCGCCGCGATAGTGCAGCCACGAGAGCGGATAGAGCGCGCGCAGCGCGATCTGCTCGGGCTGGTCGTAATCGCAGTTGCCGCCGGCGTCGATCTGCGCGATGCAGGCGTCCTTCTTGTGCTGGTAGGCCTGGTAGATGCGGTTGAGCATCGACTCGAGCTGCAGGTAGGTCTCGATCAGCTCGGCGCGGCTCGCGCGCCCGTTGGCCAGCTCCTCGAATTCGCCCTCGGCGCTGTCGAGTTCTGAGACGACCGAGCCGGCGGCGGCCGGATTGTTGAGCGCCTCGTTGACGCGCGGCTCGAGCGCGTTGAGGCGCGCGTTCAGCCCGCCGAGCGAGGCGCGCGCGGCGGACGGGCAAAGGATAAGTCCCAGGACGAAAACCAGGCAGACGAGAACCGGGCAGACGAGACCGGGCAGACTGCGGCCGTGCCAACTGCGGGATGGATACGCCATTCGGTTTCTTTCCTGCGCCGTCCCGGGACTCGACGACCGGGGACCTGTTGATTTATGGGCCGCGGCGGCCGCGAGCCGTGTTGATTAAGGATAAACAGCCCAAGGCCGTCAAGCGACCCTGCCGCTTTGGGAGAGGACAATCCGGTCAGGTTATCCGGCCGAACGCCCTATATCCTTGAGAGTTAAACGATGCGCGCCGGCATCCTGCGCAACAACTTCGCCTGCCGCAATCCGATTTAATTCCCGTACAACTCCGGTGTCACTGATCCAGATGCGCTCCCACTGCTGCGCGTCGTGATTATCGGCCATCGACAGCGGATCCGAGGCATTGATTACAAACCCCGACATCTACAGGCGGCGGGGCGATATCTGGGGCTCCAACAGGAAGACTTTACCGCTTTTTATCATTTTTGAGGAGCACGTCCGATAATCCTGCACCTTTTAGCCGTTTTCATTCCATAATACGTAGCAGCAGGAGATTAAACATAAGATTAACAAGTCTTAGATATCAATATCTCGTGATTACAAGTTCATGCTGGAAAGAAGCCATATAAACCAAGCTGGGGTGAACCGCAGCAGTCACTCGGTTCGCCGGTCCTGCTCTGCCGCTGGTCAGGCCATGGCCGAATTCCTTCTGGTCGCCCCGCTGTTTTTTTTCTTGATCTTCGGGATTTTCGATTTTGCGCGACTGTTTTTCGTGCAGATGGAGGTAGACAACGCAGTGATGGAGGCGGGTCGATTTGCCTCAACCGGAAATCATCTTCCTGATCCGAAAAACCCCGGTCAGTATCTTTCCCGCGTTGATTCGATCATCGCGACGCTCCAACAGGCTGCCTACGGTCAGCAGATAACGAACATTCAGGTCTCCAGCCTGCTGGGGGGCAAGGGCAGTGCGGGCGGTCCAGGTGACACGGTGACAATTTCGGTCACCAGCAACCTCAAACTAATGACGCCAATGGTTGCGCTCGGCTTTCCCGATGGGACCTATACCTTCGTCTCGAGCACCAGCTTCAAAAACGAGCCTTTTCCACCGGGTAACACGAACTAGTTTTTGTGAGGCTTTCGCATGAAACATTCACATCTCCGCGGCTGGTTGCGCGGGAGGCGCTTGGGACTCGGGATTGGCCAGGCCGCGGTGGAGTTTGCGCTGATTGCCGGCCTGATGCTGCTGCTCGTGTGCATGGTGATCGATCTCTGCCGCGCGATTCACGACGAGCAGCTCATTGCCGGCTTGTCCAGGCAAGGATCCAACCTGGCATCAAGAGGTACCACCTTGCCCCAAGCCGCAGCAGCCGTGATCGGTGGAAGTGCCGCTTTGGACCTGAATGACAACGGACAGGTGATCATCACGTCCGTCACCAACATCAATCGAGTTTACACGATCACTGACCAGTTCTCACGAGGAAAAGTCTCTGCAAGTAGCAGGATAGGTACTGGCATAGGGAATCCAGCGAATATGCCCGCTTCGGCAAAGTCGGCGTTACAGCCCGGCCAGACCATGTACATCACGGAAATCTTCTTCTCCTACAAGCCGATCACTCCGATCAAGAATCTTGTCAAATTCGCCATGCCGTCGACTCTTTACCAGGCAGCCTATTTTTAGGCCGGAGGGCCACTCTCTTGCTCAGTTCTATTCACAAACAATGCGCTCGCGCACAAGTCCTCCTGCTCTTTGCAATGAGCCTGCCTATTCTCATTGGCTTCACAGGGCTTGGCATCGACCTGGGACTCGCATTTTTGACCCGGGCCAATCTCTCCAAAGCAGTGGACGCTGCCGCGCTCGCAGCTATGCGCAATTTCAGCCTGGGGCAGGCTCAAGCCGAAGCGATCGCACAATCCGTGTTTAACACCAATTACGGCTCCGGCATCGGGCGCGATTCTGCTCCGCCGGTGTTCAACATAAATATGACCACGGATGCCAATAACAACCCGGTGGTCAACGTTAGCGCTTCGGTCTCCATCAATACTTTATTTCTCCGGGTATTGTCCGGCTTCAACACGCTGAAAGTGGCTTCCAGCGCGCAGGCGACTCGACCCCACCTGATTATGTCGCTGGTCCTGGATAAGTCGGGGTCAATGAACCTGAACGGTGGAGCGCAGGCTCTTCCGCCCGCCGTCGACAATTTTCTGACCTATTTCGATAACAATACCGATGAGATCGCAGATGTCAGTTTCTCATCGGTGGCGAACGTCGACGTTTCTATCCGAACGAACTTCCTGAACGCCATAACTAAAGCGGTTAACAAAATGCCTTTCGGCGGTGCCACTTACTCGGAGGGAGGACTGCTCGATGGGCAGGCACAAATCGATGGCGTGTCGGTATCAGCAGGTGAAAACGTCGTGAAGGTGGCGGTATTCTTCACCGACGGCTGGGCAAACACAGTCCAGGATACTCTGAATTGCCCGCCCTCCAAGCTGCTCAACTTTGGGGGTTGCGCGCCGCCTGAGCAAGCGGCGGGCTGGTGCAGCGGTATCTCGTTCATGAATCCAAACACGGGCAATAGCCAAAGTTGTGGAGCGACACAATTCCCCTCACAACTAGCGGGCGGCCCACAATCTCTCACCGAGGCGAATATATCCAACGACGCGATGTATCGTTCCGTTCAGATAGCCAACAATATGCGCGAGCAGGGAATAGTCATCTATTCGATTGGCCTGGGCGACAAGATCAGCCAGGCGTTCCTTCAGCAGATCGCCAATGATCCGGCGAGCTCAACCTTCAACCCCAATGAGCCTATAGGCCAAGCGGTGTTCGCACCCACAGCCAGCGATCTGGACGCCGTGTTTCAGAGCATCGCGTCGGAGATTCTCCTCCGCTTATCACAATAGCGGCGCGCGAGCGTTGGCAGCCTGACCTTATGAACAACGAGACCCGAGGAGCACACGCACGATCGGACCAGTGGGCAGCGCCAAAAACTCGCGCCGGCCAGGCCACTACTTGTGGGTCCGCGAAGGCCCGCGCGGTTGAACCAAGCTTAATGGCTGTCAACGAAGAGCTTCGACGATCCCGACTGACGCCGTTGTGGAACCAGTCAGGCGCTAGGCAGCCAGTGTTGTATGCACTTTGTTCGTTAGCGGAGGGTCAATATGGATAAGACAACTGCTATCAGGTTGCTGCCGGGGACTGCCGTTCTCTTCCGAGGACGCCGTTATTCAGTGATAAGCGTCAAGGGCGGCCAACAAAGCGAAGCGCCGTTTTTTCGCCTGCGTGACGACGATGATCGCACGGTTACGGGATTGATTAGCCATCAGATGATCGAGCCGGCGCCGGAAACGACCGGCATCGAAAAGAGCGCGGTAAGCCAATAGACTCGTCCGACATCATCACATTCCCAGGCTTACGAATGTGGATGGCGATGATGAAGGTCGGAAACGTGCGGATGCGCGTGGGTCACCGGCTCGTGGCGATGCTGGTGTGAGTGCGGTTCGATCACCGCTTCCTCGTGCGTGTGGCGATGATGCTCGTCGTGAGTGTGCGAATGCTCGTGCTCGAGCGGCTGATGGGTGTGAACGTGGCTGTGCCGCTCGCGCACGAGCAGGAATATTCCAGCCATCATGAAGACCATCCCCAGGGTCTCGAACAAGCTTGGTAACACTCCGAAGATCGGGATCGAGAGAGCCGCGCCGATAAAAGGCGCGGTGGAGAACCAGGCAATTTGCCGCGCCGCTCCAAGATAGCGCAGCGCCAGCATGGCCATCACCAGGCTTGCTCCATAGCTCACGCATCCCAGCGCCAGAGCTCCAGCCAGAACTGCGGGTACGGGAAGCGCGTGTCCGGTAGTCAGCGCCAACGCCATCGAGGTCAACCCGGCGCCCGTGGTTTTGACCTGCACGATCGCAAGCGGATCGCGGAGCGAGAGGCGCTGACTCAGGTTGTTGTCGATGGCCCAGCATAGACAGGCGGCAACGATCGCCATCGAGCCGGTCAAGGTCGCCGTCATCACGCCGGGCTGATAGCTCAACAACGCGGCGCCCGCGATTATGACTGCGCAGGCAAGCGTGCTGCCGGCGTCCAGATGTTCGCGGAAGATCGCGACCGCGATCGCGATCGTGAAGACCGCTTCGAGGTTGAGCAAAAGCGACCCCGTCAAGGCAGAGATTCGGCTGAGCCCGACCAGCATCAAGGTGGGCCCGAGAACGCCGCCGAACGCGACTACCGCGCACAACGCGGGCACGTCCGAGCTTCGTATCCCGGTTTCGGACGATTGCCGGCCGCGAAAGATCGCCAGTGCGCGAAAAATCGTGATCAGCCCCGCCGCGCCAAGGTAGAGCAACGCCGCCAGCATCAGCGGACTCACGCGAGGCAAAAGAAGTTTGGAGAGCGGAGTACTCGCGCCGAAGAGCACCGCGGCGCCGAAGGCATGGAGCCGGCCCGTCCGCACCTCGCGCTCCGCCCGATCGGCCATCGCGTTCATCGCATCAAGCCTGACACTGGCCCGCGCCTCCGTGAGATGACAGTCCGCCCGTCTCGCGGGATTCGCGCGGGCAATCGAGCACCGCCGCCAGAGGCGCATGGCCCGGTCGGACGATGCGTGTATCTGCGGCGCCTATCGGATACGTCAGAACCCGAACCTGCCGAGCGCCATGGCGGTCAGGCCGAGCGAGCCCACGCGCACGCAGCGCTCGCCGCACGGCGCCATCCGCTCGGCGGGCTCGGCGGCTCCCGCCGCTGCCGCCTGCGCGGGTCGTGCCGCTGTCGCCTGCGGCGGCAAGGCGCTCGGCGAAGACGCATCGCTCGAAAAGGCATCCGGATCCACCAGCACCACGGCGATCCCCGCGGCGCGCGCGCCGGCGACGTCGAGCGGCTCGGAATCGCCGACGTGCAGCGCCTCGGCCGCGGCCACGCCATGGCGCGCGAGCGCGACCCGGAAAATCTCGGGCGCGGGCTTGGCGTAGCCGGCCTCGGACGAAATGGTGACCGTCTCGAAGTACCTGGCGAGGCCCAGCGCCTCGAGGATGCGGTAGACGCGAAAATCGAAGTTCGAGACCAAGCCCAGCTTGAGGCCGCTTTCGCGCAGCGCCGCGAGCAGGATCGGCGCCTCCGAGTCGCAAACCCAATTGTCCGGGTCGGCGAAGAAGGCGAAGAGCGCGTCGAAATAGGCGTCGAAGTCGGGAAACACGCCGATCCCGGCGAAGGTCGTTCGCACCAGCCGCCGCCACCATTCACGCTCGAGTTCGCGCAGGCGCCCGGCCTCGATCCCCGGACCGAAGGCCAGCCCGGGCGCGGCGGCGAACGCGCGCCTGAATGAATCGGCTACCCGCCGCGCGTCAGCCTCGAGCCCGAAGCGCGCCGCGATTTTCGCATAACTCGCCCCTGCCGGCTCGCGCGTATGAAACAGCGTGCCGGCGCCATCGAAAAGCACCGCTCTCAGCATTTCCTGTCAGTCCGTCAGCCCCCCGCCTTGAGACACCAGGCTCTACAATCGACCAAGGATGAAACGGCGCAGCAGCGCCGACCATCCTTTGACTATTAGCCCGCGTCCATTAACCAGCTTGCCGTAATAGACGCCGGCCGACTGTCCGATGCGCGACAGCGGGGGAACGTCAAAGAAACTCCAGCCGCGCGTCGAGCGTGCGCCCGGCGCTGCGAACCGCGATGTACCCCCCGCCCTTAAACGGCCCCGCGTTCATAACCTGCGTCGGCCCAATCGAGTCGACGCCCGCCGACTCGTGGATATGACCCGAGATGCAGAGGTCGGGTCTGATTTCCTCGATGAAGCGGCGCGCGGCCGTGCTGCCCACCGCCTTGCCGCCGACGATGCGATCGCAGCGCGTCTCGAAGGGCGGCGTGTGGCAGATCATCAACAGCGGGCGATGGCCGCGCACCTGCTCATAACCGGCCGCCAGCGTCGCATGGATCTCGTCCTCGCTGAGCTCCATCGGCGTATTGAAGGGCGTGAGATTGGAGCCGCCGCAGCCGAAAATGCCCACGCCCTCGCGCACCACGCCGCGCCCGTGCAGGGCCACGCCCTCGCGCTCGAGGAATTGCGCCACCTCGGGGCGGTCGAGATTGCCCGGCAGCGCCAGCACGTTGCGGCATCGCGCGCGCACGTCGTCGAGCACCTTGCGCGCGTCGGCCTCGCCGCCGAAATTGGTCAGGTCGCCGGAGAGGATCACCAGGTCGGCATCGCGCATCGCCTCGCCCATGCGCTCGAGGTTGCGCGTGGCCATGTGGATGTCACCGAAGGAGATTATCTTCATCGCGCGCCGCTCGTCCCGGGACTCCGTTTCCCCCGAGTCGGTGAAAAATCACGATAGCGTTTTTTTTCGCCCGCCGCATCCGGTAATTGCATGCGCGAGCGCGCCTCGCCAACCCCCGCCCCTCCCCTCACCCGCGTCGCGCAGGATGAGGTCTGCGCGCCCTGCGCTGTTGCCGGTACCCGGCACGGGTTAAAGTCCATGCCAGTGGATGCGACCGCGAACATTGCCTTCGTACTGGTGCGGCCGCTGCAGGCGGGCAACGTCGGCGCCGCGGCGCGCGCGCTCAAGAACATGGGATTGGGCGACCTGCGCCTGGTCGCCCCGCGCATCGCCGCCGGCGCGCGCGCGGCGTCCGCGATGGCGGTGCATGGGAAGGACGTGCTGCGCAACGCCCGTCGCTACGCGAAGCTCGACGAGGCGCTCGCGGATTGTTCGATCGTGGCCGGCACCACCTGCCGCCCCGGCCTTTACCGCTCGGGCGCGATCGCGCTGCGCGAAGCCGCAGCCGCGCTCGTCGCCGAGGCCGCCGCCGGCGGCCTCGTCGCGATCGTGTTCGGCCCCGAGGACACGGGGCTCGAAAACCGCGAACTCAAGCTCTGCCAACGGCTCATCACGATCCCGACCGCGCCCGCCTATCCGTCGCTCAATCTCGCCCAGGCGGTGATGCTGGTCGCGTACGAGCTGATGATGGCGTCGGGGACGGCCCGCGCCATGCCGGCGCCGGAGCCGCGCGCGGCGGCGATGAAGGTGGAGGCGATGCTCGAGCGGATGGGCGAGGCGTTGGTGTCGATCGGATTTCTGCCGGAGGAAAACCCGGACCACATCATGTTCGCGCTGCGCGCGATAATCGGACGCGCCGGCGTGAGCGAGCGCGAGCTGGACATCCTGAGCGGCGTCGCGCGCCAGATCCGATGGGTCGCCGAGGGCGGCGCGGAAACCGTCGCCGCCAAACGCCGCACCGGCCGCAAATTACGCTAGCCGGGCGGCGCGAAGCTTGCCCAACAACAGGCGACGATGCGGTCGGCGCTTGAGCCGGAATGCCGCGGCGCAACGCGCGGCGTGCGACCCCCGGCCCGCTCAGCGCGGGCCCGCAACGCGCGAAGCGCTGCTGCCGGTGCCGTCCTCGGGCGCCTCGCCCAGCATGCGCATCCCGTAACGCACCATCGCGGCGAGGCGCTCGACCCGCGCGAGCATCTCGGCCTGCCGCGCTGGATCCGACGTATCGCGCAACGCGGCCGCGGCGGCCGCCAGATTGTCCCTGAGCACGCCGACCGCGCGCTCCAGATGCTCGCGTTCGGCAGCGCGGACGCGGCGCCTGGCCCGCGCACGGTCGATTTCTTCGAGCCGGATGACTTCGCCCATGGCCGGTATCGGTTATTATCTTCCTGCAGTTCCGGATAAGCCAGCGAGCGCATCCGGATGGCCGGTGAGCCGGGCTCCATCGGCCGTCGGCGCTTGATTTCACGCGCTCATGCGGTTACCAAAATAGGGCCTGCTCGCACTTGCTCCCCGGTAGCTCAGTCGGTAGAGCGGACGGCTGTTAACCGTCAAGTCGCTGGTTCGAATCCGGCCCGGGGAGCCATCCATCCCCAAAATCGACCGTTCAAACGGCGCATCGACCGGACGCGTCCCGATCGTCAATTCAGCTCATTTTTGCATAATATGAGCAAAATTACGTTGCGATTTCTCAACATGGACGAAAAGCGTGTGGCACGCATCTCGCTTATGTGAGCTTCGATGAGCGCGCTTGACCGCCACCCTGAAACGTCGGGAGATTCTGCAACATCCCGCCCGGAAACGGACGTTCAGCGGCTCGGATAAGCTCAGGAATATTGGATCATTTGGGCTGAACATGGGTTTTCCAATGCGTTGCGGGTCGGCCACATGGCCGTGGGATTGCGATACGGGGCGCCACGAGTATGGCCGCGGCACTGTTGACATGCGTTACACCCTGCGCAATTATGCACCAGTATGCACAACAAGCCGTGTCAGATCGGGCCATGCGCTAATGTCTGAGAGCTTAAGCGCAATTGCGGTAGAAGCCTATCGCGGGCGCGTCCTGCTCGTCGAGAGCGACGAGAGCGCGACGCGCTTCATCGTCAAAGCCCTCGAGGACGAAGGCTACGAGACCGAGCTTTGCCCGAGCGGCGACGCTGCGTTGACGCTGATCGAGCAGGGCTGTGAGGTGATCGTCGCCTCGGTGCGCGGACCGGGTCTGGACGGACTGGAGCTGCTGCGCCGGGTGCGCGCGCGGCGTCCCGACGTGGCCGTCATCCTGCTGGCGGCAGACAACAGCGTGAGCGCGGCCGTGACGGCGATGCGCGAGGGCGCCTTCGATTACGTCACGCAGCCGTTCAGCGCCGATTCGCTGGTCAAGATCGTGGCGCGGGCGATCGAGATGGGATCGCTGCAGCGCGAGAACCGCCGGCTCAAGCAGCAGCTCGACGTCGCGAGCACGGCCGCCGGCTTTATCGCCGAGAGCCCGCAGAGCAAACAGCTCGTGGCGATGGTCCGGCGCGTGGCGCCTTCGCGCTCGACCGCGCTCATCGAGGGCGAGAGCGGCACGGGCAAGGAATTGATCGCGCGCATGCTCCATTACTGGAGTCAGCGCGCCGACGGTCCGTTCGTCGCGGTCAACTGCAAGGCCTTCGCTGAAGGCGTGGTCGAAAGCGAGCTGTTCGGACACGAGAAGGGTTCGTTCACGGGAGCGATCGCGGCGCGCGCCGGATGCTTCGAGCGCGCCTCGGGCGGCACGCTGTTCCTGGATGAGATCGCCGAAGCCGGCACTGACTTCCAGGCCAAGCTGCTGCGGGTGCTCGAGGACGGCGAGGTCCTGCGCGTCGGCGCCTCGAAGTCGCGCAAGGTTGACGTGCGCATCGTTGCGGCGACCAACCGCATGCTGCGCAACGAGGTCGCGGCGGGCCGCTTCCGCGCCGACCTCTACTTCCGCCTCAACGTCATCCCGGTGAAAATCGCGCCGCTGCGTGAGCGCCGCGAGGACATCATCCCGCTCGCCCGGCATTTCCTCGCCTTCTATACCGCGCATGCCGGCCGGCCGATCACGCTCTCGCCCGAGGCCGAGCGCGCCCTGCTCGCTTATCCGTGGCCGGGCAACGTGCGCGAACTCGAGAACGTGATCGAGCGCTCGGTCGTGATGAGCGGCGCCGAAGTGCTGACTCCCGACGCTTTCGCGCTCGAGGGCAATATCGAACGCGCGCCCGAAAGCGAGGACGCCCCCGAGCCCAACGAAACCCTGCAGGCCTATCTCGATCGCGCCGCCGTATCGCGCATCCGCGCCGCGCTCGAGGCCGCCAACGGCAACCGCGCGATCGCCGCCACCACGCTCGGGGTCGACCGCACGACCCTGTACCGCCTGATGAAACGCCTGGGGCTGTAAGCCCCGGTACGTTCCGACTGTTTCTCGAACCGCGCAGGGCCGGCATCGCCGCCGACCCTGGCCACTCGCTTGCGGCGCTGCATCGCGGACCGGGACCCTGGAAACGCCGCAGGCGACGACGGAGGTGCGGCCTCGCCGATGACGATCGCGAAGAAACTGACCTTGATCGGCGCGGGTTACGCGCTTGCCGGCGCGGGCGGCCTCGCCGCGGTCGCCGTCAACGAAATGCGCATCCCGGCCGACATCCAGCAGACCTCGGGCGGAATGGTGGCGTTCGGCGACATGATCGTCTTCGTACTGGCAAGCGGATTTTTAAGCCTGCTGCCGAGCTGGTTCCTGCTGAAGCTGTGCGTCGAGAAGATCCCGCGCATCCTGATCGCGGCCGAACTGCTGGCCGCCGCCCTGGGACCGGTGAGCTGGCTCACGGTCAGATGGATGGCTGCCGCTCCTCCCAATCCGCGGATTCCGGCCGGGGCCCTGGGTGAAATGCTCGGGCCGCTGATCGCTTTTGGTGCACTCCCGCGTATCGCGTTCGGCCCGGTACTGGTGATGATCGAGGGCGCGACCTTCTTCCTCGCCCGCGAGCGGGCAACACGCGCGCTGCTGGGTGGGGCGATGCTGATGGACCTGGTCCCGCTCGGCGTATTCGGACTGCACATCGCGGCCGCCATGCTTCGCTAGCCGCGCGCGCGATCCTTCGCTGCTCGCCCCGCCGACGGATTCGAGCCGCACACCGCCGCGCCATGCACGACGCGCGGCGCAGGCGCTCATCGCTGTTGCGAAAGAACAAAGGGCCGGAGGTCGCGGATGACGTCCGGCCCTCGTACCTGAGAGGCCGCGGCTCGCGGGCGCGCCTCAGCTGCCCGAGAGCGTGTGCAGAATCTGGATGATTGCGGGACCGATGATAACCAGGAGCATCGCCGGGAGCACGAATAGAACCAGCGGGAACAGGATCTTGACCGTGGTCCGCTGCGCCGCCTCTTCCGCGCGCAGGCGGCGACGGGTGCGCAATGCGTCCGAGCTGGCGTGCAGTGCGGGGGCGATCTGGGCGCCCAGTTGTTCGCTCTGGATGAGGGTGGCGGCGAGCGGCTTGATGTCCTCGACCGCGGTGCGGTCGGCGAGATTGCGCAGCGCCTGGCCCAGCGTGGCGCCGGCGGAGATTTCGGAACTGACCAGCGCCAGTTCGCGTCCGATCTCCTGCTTCTGCCGCTCGCTCTCGGTGCCGACGATCTTGATCGCCTCGAACAGGCCGAGGCCCGCCTCGACGCACACCACCAGCAGATCGAGCACGTCCGAGAGCTGGCGCGCGATCGCGTTTTGGCGCTGGCGCGCGCGGCGGCCGACATAGTAGCTGGGCAGAAAGATGCCGATGCCGAATCCGGCGATGCCGAACAGCAGCATCGAACCCGAATTGCCGATGAGGAAACCGGCCAGCAGGCCGAGCAAGATGCCGAGCAGACCCATGCCGAAGCGAAAGACCTGGAAGATCTGGGGCATGGTCGATTTCAGGTAGCCGGCCTGGATGAGCGTGCGCGCGAGCTTCTCGCCTTCCGGCGTGTCCGCCTTGGGCACCGGCACGCGCTTGGCCGCCCATTGCAGGAACATGCGCGAGAAGCCGCGCAGCTCCTCTTCGCTGTCCTCGAAGACGCCCTGGGAGGCGCGCACCTTGATCGCGAGGTCGGCGAAGCGCTCCTCGAGCGCGCGGTGGCTCCCATAGAGCGCGTGATAAACCGCGGTGCCAATCACACCGACCATGCACAGAACGATCAGGCTTACCAATAGCGGAGTCATATGGCTAACCCAGCCTCATCCGGCAGCTAAAAATCCAGCCGCAGCAGGCGGCGAATCATCAGGAACGCGCAGAAGTCGAGCCCCGCCGCGATCTTGAGGATCTTGATGCCGGTGGGATCGAAGAACAGCTCGTTGGCGTAGTCGCGGTTGATCAGGGTGAACATCCCGAGCACCACGATCGGCAGCGCGCCGACGATGATGCCGCCCAGGCGCGACTGCGCGGTCAGCGCGTTAATCTGCAGGCGCAGGCGCTGGCGCGTGCGCACGATTTCGGCCAGGCGGCCGACGATCAGCGCGAGGCTGCTGCCGACTTCGCTCTGCACCTTGACCGCCACCACCAGCAGCCGCAGGTCTTCCTCGGGCACGCGCTTGAGCATGTCCTCGAGCGCCCGCGGCAGCGGCAGGCCGATGCGCGTCTGTTCGAGCACGGTGCGGAACTCGCCGCCCAGCGGATCGGCGAATTCCTGCACCACCACCTGCAATCCGCGGTTGAGCGAGTGGCCGGCCTCGAGCGACGATTTCATCAGGTCGAGCGCGAAGGGCAACTGCGCGATGAACGCCCGCATCCGCCGGGTGCGGCGGAAACGGATATACATGATGGGCAGCGCGCCGAAGCCGACGCCGGTGAAGATGGCGAACAGAGTTCCTTTCCAGAACAGCTCCCCGAGCAATGCGCCGGCGGAGAACAGGAGCACGATGATCAGCACCATTTCCGAGACTCGCATGTAGAGTCCCGCCTGCCACATCATCTCCTCGAGCGAGCGCAGCAGGTTGAAATCGGCAAAGGCGCTGAAGAACGAATGCTCCGCGGGCTTGCGCTTGCGCGTGATATCGACGTCTTCGACCTCGCCCATCGGCCGGCTCATCCGGCGCATCACCTGGCGATTCTGCTCGGCCGACTGGGTGAAGTAGGTGAGCATTATCAGCAGCAGTATGAATACCGCCGCGAAGACCGCGGATGTCGCGATCAGAACCATGGTCCTTCCCCCCGCCTACGCATCCATACTGTAGCCGTAGGCTTCGATGCGGTCCTTGTAAGCCGAACGGATGCCGGTCTTGCGATACTGGCCGAGCACCTTGCCCTGGGCATTGACGCCGGTGCGATGGAACTCGAACAGGTCCTGCATCATGATCATGTCGCCTTCCATGCCCACCAGTTCGGAAATCCGCATCACCTTGCGCGAGCCGTCGGACAGGCGCGAGACGTGGACGATGATGTTCAGGGCCGAGGCGATCTGCTGGCGCATCGCGCGCTGCGGAATCGACCATCCGGCGAGCAGCATCATCATCTCGAGCCGGCCCATGCTGTCGCGCGGCGTATTGGCGTGAATCGTACACAGCGAGCCGTCGTGGCCGGTCGACATCGCCTGCAGCATGTCGAACACCTCGCTGCCGCGCACCTCGCCGACGATGATCCGGTCGGGCCGCATGCGCAGGGTGTTGCGCACCAGCTCGCGCGCGGTCACTTCGCCCTTGCCCTCGACGTTGGGCGGGCGCGTCTCCAGCCGCACCACGTGCGGCTGCTGCAGCACGAGTTCGGCCGAGTCCTCGATCGTAACCACCCGCTCGTCCACCGGGATGAAGGCCGAGATGCAGTTGAGCATGGTGGTCTTGCCCGAGCCGGTACCGCCGCACACCAGCATGTTGAGCCGGGCGCGAATCGCGGCGCGCAGGAACTCGACCATGTCGGGGGTGATGCTGTCTTTGGCCACGAGGTCGTCGACCGAGTAGCGGCGCTTGCCGAAACGGCGGATCGAGAGCGACGGGCCATCCAGCGCCAGCGGCGGGATGATTGCGTTGATACGCGAGCCGTCGGGCAGACGCGCGTCCACCATCGGCGAGGCCTCGTCCACGCGCCGGCCGACCTGCGAAACGATGCGATCGATGATCAGCATCAGGTGCTGATCGTCCTGGAAGCTCACGTCGGTCAGGTACAGCTTGCCGCCGCGTTCGACATAGACCTGCGAGGGGCCGTTAACCAGGATATCGGTGATCTCGTCATCCCACAGCAGCGGCTCGAGCGGTCCGAGGCCGAGCAGCTCGTTCTTTATTTCCTCGATCAGGCGCGCGCGGTCGGCGTCGGTGAGCAGGCGGCCCTCTTCGTCGAGAATTTCGCTGATGGCCGCAGTGACCTTCTGCGAGGCCATGTTGGCCTCGAGGCTCTCCAGGCGCGAGACGTCGAGGCTCTCGAACAGCCGGTTGTGCACCGCGAGCTTGAGCTGCTGGAAGCCGTCGGCGACGACGCTGCGTTCGCGCTTGGCCGCCTGGGTGGCGCCGATCATCGAGCGCTGCTGCTGGACCGGGGTCGTGCCCTCTTTCTGCGAGATTCTTTCGACCAACTTCATAACTTGACCAACCTTCAGGAGCGGCTGCCGAACACGCCGCGCAAACGCGACATCAGGCCCGGCGCATCATCCGACTCCTCGTTGCCGGCGCCGAGCCGACGCGCGAGATCCTCGTAGGCGCGGGTCAATGCCGAACTGGGCGCGCATTGCCACAGGTCCTTGGCCAGAAGCTGCACCTTCTCCAGCGCCTTCTCGTCGCGCGGGATGCGGGCATAAATCGGCCGACCCAGGGTGTTGACGATCTGCTCCTCGCTGATGGGGTGATGCGAAACATAACGGCTCAGCACGAAGTGCGGCTGCACCCCGCTGAGACCCAGGCGTCCGAACAGCTCGATAAACCGCCAGCAGCATCGCGCCGCTCCGATCGACTGATCGAGCACGTAAAACAGATGATCCGAGCGCTCCCACACCGCCACCACGTTCTCGTTGATATAGCCGCCGCAATCGATCACCACGAAGTCGAACAGCCGGCGCATCAGGTCCAGCGTCGCGCCCAGCGTCACGTCCGAGACCAGCTCGCTGTCCTCGATGCGCTTGGGCGCGGCGAGCAGATAGATGCCCGACGGGTGCTTGCTGAGCGCGGCCTCGAGCTGGATCGAGTCGAGCTTCTTGTCCTGCTCGGTGAGCGCCATGATGGTGCGCTCGGGCTCCAGATTGAGCGCCACCGCGAGACCGCCTGACTGCAGATCGAGGTCGACCAGCGCCACCCGCTTGCTGAGCGTGTAGCGCAGCGCCAGTGCCAGGTTGGCGGCGAGGCTGGAGACGCCGACGCCGCCCACCGTGCTGACCACCGAACAGACGATACCACCCTGTTCCTTTTCCTCGCGCCGATGCGACTCGCTGATTTTGAGCAGCGCGCGCGTGGCGTCGCCGGGCTCGAGCGGCAGAAACAGCAGTTCGTCCGCGCCCGCGCGCAGAATCTGCCGCATCAGGCCGGGCGACTTTTCGCGCACCAGCGCGAACAGCACGGGCCGCGGCGAACGTTCGGACTGCTTCTGGAGGTAGTTCAGCGACGCGTCTTCGTTGCCGTTGAACACCACCATCGTGACGTCGGGCGGGGCGGCGCCATTGCTGTCCTGGGCGCCGACCTGCGGCGTCACGGCGACGATTTCAAGGGGCGGATCGCCGAGATTCTCGAGCGCGGTCTTGATCTCGGCGCGCCGCCCCTCGTCTTCTCCGACCAGCAGAACCCTGAGCGCACCCTTCCGCCCTTCATTCTTTCTGCCTAACACTGCCACAGGATTCTTTCCGGCCGCACGGTCCTCGCGCTTAGAAGCGAGGCCGTCCGGCGTCCTCGGGATAGACCCTCCTGGTCTTGATTTCTTCGAACGTCATCGGTCCGCGATCGGTCGGCAGCGCAACCCGCCCGTTGCTCGGCAGCGGCGCGACAATCTGCGGCGTCACCGTCATCACCAGGTCGGTCTGCGTGTTGTTGTAACTCGTGTTGCGGAACAGGCCGCGCACGTACGGAATATCACCCAGGTAGGGCACCTTGGCGACGGTTTCGGTCTTGGTATTGAGCAGCAGACCCGCAATGATCAGAGTCTGGTTGTTCTTCAACCGCACCATCGTCTCCGCCTTGCGCGTAACGAAAGCCGGAACCGTGAAGCCGAACAGGTTGACGCCATGCTGGAAGTCGGGCGCCGACACTTCGGGATTGACCTTCAGCAGGATATCGTCGAACCCGATCACCGTCGGCACAAATATAATCGAGGTGCCGAACTGTTTGAAGACAATCGAGGTGTTCAGCGCCTGCGAAACCACGATCGGGATCTCGCCGCCCGAAAGGAATTGCGCCTTTTCGCCCGAATTGGCCAGCAGATGCGGCTCGGCCAATATCTTGCCCATGCTGTTCGACTCGAGGAACTGGAAGAAGCTCTGGGTCTGGATATTGTTGTTGCCGGCCGCGAGCCCGTAGGTCAGATTCTGTGACAACAGGAGCGGAATCAATGTCCCGTTCGCGGGCAAGGTCCCGGTCGCAGAGGTCGACGACGTGACCGGGGGATTGGATTGCACTATCGAAGTCGCGGTCAGACTGGCGCTTGGAGTGTACGGCGTCGCCACGCCGCCGGCCATGTTGACCAGCGAGATGTTCCATCGCGGCAGCGCCATGGTCCAGTTGATGCCGAAGTTCTCCATCCGCGAGCGGTTGAGCTCCGCGACGATCACGTTCAGCAGCACCTGCTGCTTTCCGCTCTCATCCACCCGGACCTCGCGTTCGGAATAGCGACCCTGCGTGTCCCATACCGCCAGGGTGGTGAAGCCGGGCTGATGCGCGACCAGGTTGAGCTGATACGGATTGATCACCTGGATGTCCGCGACCTTGCTGTCCGCCACCGACACGCGCCGGATGCGCGTCGGGTAGTCGAGCACCTCGGAGGTCCCCGACATCAGGTCCACCCCGTCACCCGGCATATAGTGCTTCTGCCCGAGCGGCGGCGGTCCGCTCGGTATCACCGCCATCGGATCGGTGTTGTAGGTCTGCGGCGCCGCAGCCCCGCTCGCCTGTGCCGGCAGCGTGGGCACCATCCCGTTGTCGCCGGTCGGCGAATTGGGAGCGACTACCGGAGCCGCCGAGTTGGGCAGCGCAGTCGAGGAAGCCGGCGTGGACTCCGGCAGCGTGGAGGCCTGCGCCAGTTCGTTGGACGGCGCGGCAGAGGCCGCAGCAGTGCTCGACGGCGGCGCCATGGCCGCGGATGAGCCCGTGCTGTCGGCCGACGCGACCTTCACCGGTTCCGCCGCGGGTGGGGATGACGCCGATGCGGCCGAAGCGGGCGCAGCCGACGATGCGCCGGCAGTCACGGGAGCCGATCCGGCGCTCGAGGCGGCAGCGGTCTCACCGCCGGTCGACGAACCGGCCGCCGAGGCCTCTGTCGGGCCGCTGCCGCTGTCCGCCGGTTTCACAGCCATCGCGGGCGTAGCCGATGCCGGCGCGGCAGCCGACGATGCACCGGCCGACGCCGCTCCCGGCGCGGTCACTTCAACCGTGTAGGTGACCTTTTCGCCGCTGGCCAGAGTCACATTGATGTCCCAGCTTCCGGCAGCATTGCCCTGGAGCACGATTTTTCCCGGCGTGTCGGTATGTACCACGAGCGCGCTGGGATTCGAGACCACCCGCACGCCCGGCGTCGCGTCCGGACTCACGTCGCTGATGGTGTACGACTCACCGGTGCTGATAGTCACCGGAACAGTGCGCCCCGCCCATGCGGCGATTCGATATCCCCCGGTCAAGAGCAACCCAAGCGTCACGGCCGCGGCTGCGATCAACCGGCCGCGTCGGCGCTGATTATGCGTCATCACTTCGATCATCGTCCCATCCTCCCCCGTTACGGCACGTCGATCGTCTTTGAATCAGGACCAGCAAACGGCGCTGCATCCGCCGGCGGCGCGGAAAAACCCGTCGCCACCGATGCGGGCGCGTGAGCCGACCGCCGATGGCCGGGCGCTGACGCGGCGGCCGCGGACGGCTCCGTGGAGCTCGCCGCAACGGGCGCGCTGTCAGGTGTCAGCTTCTCGCTGCCGGCCATCTCGAAGCCGGCGCCGACCGAACCAACCTCCTGCGGCTCGAGGCTCTCCGTGTTGCGTGCGCCGCGGCCATGGACGAACGAGATCGACTCACTCTTGCTGCCGTCGCGCAGGATTTCGACCTGGACCGCCTTCGGTCGCGGCCGCACATGCGGAACCGGCGCGGCCGCCACCGCCTGATGCTCCATCACCGGCGGCGCGGCGCCGCCGCGCAGCATCGAGGAGACGTTGGAGCCGGTGGTCATCACGACCTTCTTGTCCTCATAGTTGCGCAACGCGAGGCGCAATGTCCCATCGTGACTGGCGAGCGAAAGGCGTTCAGCCTCTTCCGGCGTGACCAGCACGGTGATCACCTTGACCACCTTGGGCTCGTCCTTGGCCTCTTCGATCTCCTGGGCAACGGCGAGCACCTCGACGTTCTGCAGCACGATCTTGGTGAAGGGTTCGCTGTTGGTGGACTTGTCGGTGATCGAGACAAGAATGTCGACGTGAGCGCCGGGCAGCACGAAGCCCGCGATATCGCTGACCTCGTCAACCGGCACCGACATCGCGCGCATGCCGGCGGGAATCAGCAGCGGCAGCATCCCGGCCGTCTTGACGCCGGAGAACAGGCGATCGGCGACGATCGGTTCGTTCTCGACGAAAGACGTCTTGACGTACTTGCCGGTCACCGCCGCGATATCCGTGAAGGCGCCCGGCGGCATGCTGTCGCGCGACCAGCGCGCGACTTTGACCGCGGTCGGATCGAGTTGCGTGCCGATATGCAGATCGTGCGCGGCAACCACGATGTTGACCGACTGCGCCATCGCCCGCTGGACTTCTTCCTCACGCTTCTTGAGCGCGGAGTAGACGACGAGCGCGGCGACCAGCGCGGCGACGCCGGCCAACATCATGAACAACAACGATCGTCTCATGACCCCTCCCCCCGAATGAAAGCGGCCCGCCCGAAGAGCCGCAGGTTTTTGCAAACCAAACGGCGCGCCATGCGCGCCGGCCTATTCACTCATCGCCGTCTCCGTGCTCGTGAGCACGGTCGGAAACGGAATACCGAAAAAATTCGGAGATGTTTTGTTGCCGGACAAAAAGATCACGCTCGTCGCATCGAATGCGAGCTGCAGCTGCACCGTATCGCCGAACACCCGGTTCTGGCAAAGGTTGGTCTTGTCGGTTGTGGTGCAGACCATGCACACCTGCACGCCCCCGCCGGCACTCACCGTAGGGCCGGAGCTGCCGCAGGTGCTGGCGCAGTGCACCCCTTTGCTCGCGACCGTGGGCGCTCCGTTGTTCGCCATGTATGTCGCCACGTCGCTGCACGCAAGTGTGGGATTGACCGCGGCGTATCGCACGGCCTGGTAATTCATCTGACCGAGGGCGAGCGCGGCTTGTCCGATGAACGCCATCTGGATCGATACGAACAACACGATCATCGCGACGAACAACACCAGCGCGAACTCGACCATCGCCTGCGCGCGCGCGCCGCGGCGATTGATCGATGCGTCAGCCGAGACACGCCTGGCAGCTCGGTGAGGGAATACGCTCATGACTCATGACTCCGTGGAGATATCCGACACCCGATTGCCTGGCGACACATGGTCGATCTTCGTCAGGAGCTTGTGCAGCAAATTTCCCCCGCTTCGCTTCCACAAACTACGGGCTTGAAGAGGTTGAAGCAAGAGCACCTGTTTTGGCGCGTAGCCGCGTCCTATCACATCACGACACTGCGTTCCGATTGCATCCGAATAAGCAACCATCTTCGCTTCGGAAGCCGGCCACAACGATGCAATCGTCACCTTCTACCCCTGCCTTCCGGATGGATTCATCTCTGCCGATCGGTCGGTCTGCCCGGTTCGGCGGCGAGGCCAAAACACCCCGCCGCCGAAGCCGAAGCATACGCCAGTTTCGATGCGGAGCGAATTAAGCGCTGGTGAGCGCGGAATCCACGCCGTTGGCGAGCGAACCGATGCTGTTGCCCAGCAGCTTGTACGTGCCGTAGACCGCGACCGCGATTGCCGCGAGAATCAGTGCGTACTCGGTCATCGTCTGACCGCGGGTGTTGCGAACCATCGATTCGCGGGCGCGGATGAATGTCCTCGTCAGAAACTCCATTTTCAATTGCCTCCTTGCTCGTGGCTGCCTTCTTTGGCTGCCTTTCGGGGATGCTCCCCTCGGTTTAAGGTCCTACGACTAGCTCTTTCTTGATTTATATCATCAGAGTTCGTGCCTTATGCTCACAAAACCGAGCGATAGCAGTTTAGACACTCCCTCTGAGCTGCTCAAGTCGTAACGTTAAGTCCGTGTTCGTGCGGCGCATTGCACCGATACCCATGGTCATGATCGGCTGGTGAAGACGAACCTGACTGTCGCGCCAGAATAGTCATATCTTCACCGAATCCGTCGTCTCTTTCGGTTTTTTCCGAAGCCACCTGATCAGACCAGAGCTTGCAGGCATGAAACTCAAGTAACGACGATGTCTTCTTACGTCGCTCAGAAGTTTACAAGATAGGCTTAGATAAGTCAAATTATCTCTAGATCAACCGAATGACCGCGACTTATCAACTCTTTCAAGCTGAAAAGATCGAAAACCGTCCAATTCCACGCTCGGGAACCGCGCTTACGTGCGCTACCGCCTTGATGGTCACATTCTGCGAGAGCCCCAGAAGGCGGCCGAATCGATACGGCACGCGTCGCACCACCACCATCGTGATCGATTCGCCGTCCGCTTCGGGCCGGCTGTAAAGAATTTCGCTCGCCCGGATGCCGTTCAATTCAGCAACCTTCACCATGGTGCGCTCCGCGAGAGCCGGATTCGTCGGCAGATACCGAACCCCCGACATCACGGCCGCGTATGTCGCTCTGCGGAGCTGAGACGAGCAACTGTAGAGAGTCCAGGTGTCGGTGCCGACGCAAAGCGCACCAACGATCATAGGAATGGCGAGACTCAGCGCTAATGCTGTCTGTGCGCGAAAGGCCCTCACCCGATGCTCCCCCCTTACCGGCCCCCGCTGGTCATCATGTCGACGCCCAGCGCCCCGCTTCGGGCCCCAGGCGTTGAGCACATCGTGTGCCATGACGATTGTTTAACAAAAAAGGATATACGTCCGGCTCTATCGAACTTCCATACGCGCAAATCGCAACGGAGTTGCGTTACTGCAACGAATATCGCTGTATGCCCGCAGAGTCGCAGAGGCAAAAAAACGACCCGGCAGGCGATCATTGGACCGCCTGCCGGGTGAGGGTCTGAAAACGCCTGATTCGCCCGTCGCTTACGCGCTGGTCAGAGCGGAATCGACGCCGTTGGCCAGCGAGCCGATGCTGTTGCCGAGCAGCTTGTACGTGCCGTACACGGCGACCGCGATCGCGGCCAGGATGAGCGCGTACTCAGTCATCGTCTGCGCGCGGTGAACGCGCACGAAGCGCTCGCGGACCTTCAGAAACGCCTTTGTGAACAGATCCATCTTTCTCTCCTCCTTGGTGGCCGGGGGTTCAACGAGGCTTGCCTCGGGTTTGGCCTCGATTTCCGACCTGTTAACTAAGCCTGCTTTCAAATACGTCACGGTTTTCATAGCTGCACCCTGAACAGCCGATTCGACCTTGGTTCCTGAACTGCTAACGATATTTTTAGCACGTCAATTACCTGTATGACGGCACACGAGCAGTTAGCACTTTCGATGCCATTTTTAAGAAGCTGATTAATGCAGGATTTATCGCAATTTTTCGAATCCAGCGATGTGAAGCCGGAAAGATATAGTTGCACGTCTGCAACCAAAACGCGTCAAGGCGCAACTTTTCGAGCTAGACCGAGTCTGTGCGAGAGGATAACGAGCGGATCACACGTGCTCCAGGACGATTCGATCACCAACCTGCGTCGCGCTTTGGACGACGGCGCCTGCGCACAGCTCGAGCGCTCGCCGCGCACCCCATACGACGGAGGATATCCGCCATGGGCGCAGATTGTGATTTATCCGAATCACCACGCCGTCGCGGTTGAGGAACACGACGTCGATAGCAAACCGCATGAACATCATGTGCATGCACATGAACGGCTCGAGCCGCCCGGCCTCGAACAGCATCCCGGTATTCTCGTCGAGCCGATCGCGCCCGAGCAATCCCCGGCTTTTGCCGGCCATCCCGCCCGCCCCTTCGAGATTCCCGCAGAGCACGGTCCCTCGCGTCGCGTTGATCGCGCGCAGAATCGGGACGCGCTTTGTTCGCGCACTGTCCATGGTTCCCCCCTTTGCCGGCAAATCCCCGGCCCGGTTCGAACGCGCGCTGCTGTCACCGCCCCGCCCGCTGTATTACAATCCACGCGAAACGGAGCGCGGTCATCGGCAGCGGTTGAACTCGACCCGCGCCGGCATTATTTAACACCGGGCGATGTGCCCCGGGCCATCCCGCTCCCGCATCGGACGAGCACACCGCCGCCAAGATGGATACGATCTGGCTGCCTCCCGCTTTGGTATGTTACGCGCTTGCCGCGGCGGGTTTTGTATGGGGCCGCGCTGCAAATCGGCCGGTCTCGAGCGATCAGGCCGTACCGTTGCTGGGCGCGGCGGTACTGTTTCACACGCTCGATCTCACGGTCGGTGCGCTAAACGCCGGCAACATACCGGTCACGAACTTCGCGCAGTCGCTGTCGTTTCTCGCCTGGCTGACCGCGATCGTCAGCTTCGTGCTGATCGTGCGGATGCGGATGCAGGTGCTGGGTGCGTTCGTGGCGCCCGGAGTCCTGGCGGTGGCGGGCGCGGCGATGATGCTGGGACATCGCGGGCGGCTGGTGATACCCGACAGCCTGCGCAGCGCATGGCTGCCGGTCCATGTGACGCTCGCCTTTCTTGGCGACGCGCTGTTCGTGGTCGCTGCCGGAGTGAGCCTCGCCTACCTGGTCTACGAATCGCGCCTGAAGGCGAAGCGGCCGCTGTTGCCTGCGGCACAGACGACGCCCAGCCTGGAAAAGCTCGATCGAATCAATTATCGCCTGCTCGGATGGGGCTTCGTGATGCTGTCGCTGGCGATCGTCAGCGGCGCGATGTGGGCGGATGCGACGTGGGGACATTTCTGGTCGTGGGAGCCGCAGGAAACGTGGTCGCTCATAACCTGGCTCCTGTATGCGGCGTTGCTCGAGTCGCGGGTGACCGCCGGATGGCGCGGGCGGCGCGCGGCGGCGCTCACGCTTGCGGTATTCACGGTTCTGGTGGGATCGTTTCTGAGCGTGAGCCTGGTCTTTCCCGGCAAGCACGGCGGGAGCTTCGGGTAAGCGGCGCGAAGGCCGCGGGCAATCATCGTCGGATGCAGGCAATCGTCAGCGGATGAAAGAAAAGCTGCTCATCGTCGGAGTCAACCATCGCACCGCGCCGGTCGCGGTGCGCGAGCGGCTGGCCTACGCCGACGGCGAGATCGTCGCGGCGCTCTCCCGATTGCGCCAGCGCGCGCCCGCGCTCACGGAATGCGCGCTGATTTCAACCTGTAATCGGGTCGAGATCGTCGGTGTCGCAACCGATAGCGGCCGCGCGATCGAAGAAGCGATCCGCTTTCTCGCAACGGACCGCGGCGTCGCGACTGAGCAATTCACGGGCGCGCTCTACCGCTTTGCGGGCCGCGACGCGGCGCGTCATCTGTTCCGCGTCGCCGCCAGCCTCGATTCGATGGTGGTCGGCGAGCCGCAGATTCTCGGGCAGCTCAAGCTCGCGTACGGCCATGCGGCGCAAGCCGACACGGCCGGCCTCGTGCTGCATCGCGCCTTCCATCGCGCATTCTCGGTCGCCAAGCGGGTGCGCAAGGCGACGCTTATCGGCCGCGGCTCGGCCTCGGTCAGTGCGGCGGCGGTGCGCCTGGCCGGACAGATCTTCGACTCGCTCGGCGACAAGACCGTGATGCTGATGGGCGCGGGCCAGATGGCCGAACTGGCCGCGCGTCAATTGCGAAACATGGGCGTTGAAACCCTGCTGGTCACCAGCCGCTCGTTCGACCACGCAGTCGCTCTCGCGCGCACGCTCGGCGGCACCGCCGTGCCGCTGGAGAACCATCGCCCCTACCTCAAGCTCGCCGACATCGTGATCGGCTCGCTCGCCGCCGCGCGGCCGGTGCTCGAGGCCGCCGACTTCGAATCGATCCTGCGCGAGCGCCGCTACCGCCCGATATTCCTCATCGACCTGGGCGTGCCGCGCAACTTCGACGCGCGGCTGAACCAGCTGGAAAATGTCTATCTCTACGACATCGACGATCTCGCCGCGGTGGTGGCCGAGTCGCTCGGCGAGCGCGCGCGCGAGGCGGGCAAAGCCGAGGAACTCGTCGCCGGCGCGCTCGCTTCGTTCATGCAATGGATGGACGGGCTCGACCTGGTGCCCGCGATCAAGGATATCCGCGTCAGCATGGAGCAGTTGCGCGACGCCGAACTCGGGCGCCATCGCGCATGGCTGGCGGCGCTGGAGCCGGCCGAGCGTGAAAAGATTGAGTCGCTGACGCGGGCGCTGCTGAACAAGCTCATGCATCGCGTTCTGGCCGGGATGCGCAGCGCCGGCGCCGGCTCGCCCGACTCAGCCTACACTGCCGAGGTCGCGCGCCGCCTGCTGTGCGGCGACCTGGCCGCCGAAATTCCCGGCGCGCGCGCGCAGACCGCCGGCCTCGACCTCGAAATCGATCTCGACCCCGACGGCGACGACGGCGACCTCTAAGGCGCGCTCCGGATAATCCCGATCGCTCCCGCCGGCTCAGCGTGAATCATCTGCTGGTAGCTCGATGGCTTCGCTAGTACGTATCGGCTCGCGTCCCAGCCGGCTTGCGCTCGCGCAGGCCGAGCTCGTGCGGCGTCGGCTCGCCGCGCTGGTGCCGTCCGCGATCGTCGAGATCGTGCCCCTAAAGACCAGCGGCGATCGAATGACCACGGCGGCGCTCGCCGACGTCGGCGGCAAGGGCCTCTTCGTCAAGGAATTGGAGCAGGCGCTCGCCGACGGCCGGATCGATCTCGCTGTCCATTCGATGAAAGACGTGCCGGCGCGGCTCCCCGATGGATTCCGTATCGCGGCCGTGCCCGAGCGCGCCGATGTCCGCGATGCGCTGCTGACCCGCGCCATCAGCGCGGCCGGATCGGCTCGTCTCGCCGACGACGCAACGCTCGAAGCGCTGGCGCCTGGCGCGCGCCTCGGGACCTCGTCAGTGCGCAGGCGTTTCCAGGCGCTGCGCCTGCGGCGCGACCTGCAGATATCGGCGCTGCGCGGCAATGTCGATACGCGGCTTGCGCGCCTGGCCGCGGGCGACTTTGACGCGATCATATTGGCGCTGGCCGGCCTCGCGCGCCTGTTGCCCGCCGCCGGCGGCGCCGTCGCGTCGGTGAGGGATGGCGACGACGATTCCGGCGACGGCGTGAGCCTGGTCGAGCTCGCGCCCGGCCTCGCACTCGCGGCGCTCGATCCGCGCGAATTCGTGCCGTGCGCCGGGCAGGGCGCGCTCTGCATCGAGGCGCTCGCCGACCGTCCGATTGCGGGCTCGGCCGAGTTCGATGCAGCGGTCGCGGTGCTCGACGATCCGCGCGCGCATCTTGAAATCACCGCCGAGCGCGCGCTGCTCGCAGGGCTCGGCGCATCGTGCGTCTCGCCGATCGGCGTGCTCGCGCGGCTCGAGACGGTGACGCTCGCGATGCGGGCGCTGGTCTTCAGCCTCGACGGCGCGCGCCACGCGATCGACGAGATTTCGGGCAGCGTCGCCGACGGCAAGCCGGGAACGCCACTTGAGCGCGCGGCCGCTCTGGGAGCCCGGCTCGCGGCGCGAGTGGCAGCCGCCGACGCAGGCCTGATGGGCCCCGGCGATGCCTGGTCCGCATCGGGCGCAGCAGGCGCGCCCGGCGCCTCCGCGCCGCGGCGTACGCCGGGCGTGCCGGCACCAACAACGGCGCTCGTCGGGCGCACGATCGCGATCACTCGCGCGCGCGCGGCCGCCGGCGCATTCGCCGCCGCCCTGCGCGCGCGCGGCGCGACCGTGATCGAATTTCCGACGATCGAACTCGCCCCGCCCGAGAGCTACGAGGCGATCGACGCGGCGCTTGCGCGGCTGGCGGAGTTCGACTGGGCGATCTTCACCAGCGCCGCCGGCGTCGAGCGCGCGATCGAACGGATGAAGCTGCGCGGCCTCGAGCCTCAGGCGTTGGCCGGGGCAAAGCTCGGCGCGATCGGTCCGGCCACTGCCGATCGCCTGCGCGCGCACGGCCTGACGGTGACCGCGATGCCGAGCGAGTACCGCGCCGAAGCGATCGTCGGTGCGATCGGTGTCGCGCGCATCCGCGGCGCGCGCATTCTCATTCCGCGCGCGCAGCGCGCGCGCGAGGTGCTGCCGGAGATGCTGCGCGCGGCGGGCGCCGCCGAGGTAATTGTCGCGCCGGTTTATCGGACCATTGCGCCGACCGATGCGCCGGTCGCGCGCGTGCGCGAGATGATCGCCGCGGGCGCGATCGACCTTGTCACCTTCACCAGTTCGAGCACGGTCACGAATTTCTGCGCGATGGTGGGCGAGGAGCTCGCGCGCCGGATAAAGGCTGCGGTAATCGGACCGATTACCGCCGAGACCGCGCGCGCGTCCGGAATCGAAGTGATCGCCGCACCGCGCCAGTACACGATCGCCGCGTTGACCGAGGCGATCGAAGAATACTTCGCGCCGGCACGCGCGCCGGGCCGCTGAACCGAAATCGATCGCAACCGCGAGGGACGCCGCGCCCGCGCCGGCGGCAACCGGCGCCCGAATTCCCCGCCACGTTGTCGAGGGCGATGCTTTCGATTAGGTGCGGCGCAGTCGCGTAGCTTGAATGAGCCGTGACCGGTGTGGCGCGCGAGGCCGGCGATGCCTTACGCGCGTATCGCCCTTATTCGTCGGCTTTCGTTCGCGGCCGGTTCACCAGGCCGGCGACGCTCGCACACACGGCCACCAGTTCCTCCGGCTCGAACGGCTTGGCGATGTGCATTTGATATCCGGCGAGCAGCGCACGTCGTCGGTCCTGCGATCTTGCGAATGCGGTAATCGCGACCGCGGGCACATTGCCGCCCTGCTCCGGCGCGAGCTGCCGCACTCTGCGTATGAATTCGTAGCCGTCCACGTTGGGCATCTCGATGTCGCTCAGCAGCAAATCCGGCCGGCGCTCGGCCAGTCGCGTCATGGCGTCGGACGCATCCGCGACGGTCACCACCTTTGCGCCGCGCTCTTCGAGCACATGGCGCAGGAGTTCGCGCGAATCGCGGTCGTCCTCGACCACCAGCACTTCGATTCCGACGAGCCGCGGCGGATCGTCGATTCGCTCGCTCTCAACCGCCGTCGTCGGATGTTCGTGCGGATCGTTGCCGTCTGACTGTGCGCGAAGCGGCGCCAGCGGCAACAGGACGGTAAAAGTCGAGCCGCGCCCCTCGCCGGCGCTTTGGGCCCGTACCTGGCCGCCGTGATACTCGACCAGGTGCTTGACAATCGCGAGGCCCAGTCCGAGGCCGCGATGCTCGCGCCGTATCGACCCGTCCTGCTGGCGGAAGCGTTCGAAGACATAGGGCAGGAAGTCGGATTTGATGCCCTGGCCGGTATCGCAGACCGATATCTGTACGTGGCTGTTGACCCGCTCGAGGATCACATGGACGTGTCCGCCGGAGGGCGTGAACTTGACCGCGTTGGACAGAAGATTCCAGAAAATCTGCTGCAGGCGGGCCGGGTCGCCGCTCACCGAATTCGCATTCGGGTCGAGCGTGAACTGGAGCCGGATGCGCTTGGCGTCGGCGGCAGGACGTATCACGTCGGCGGCCGCGTGAATGATTTCGGCGAGATTCACGCTTTGCACGTCCAGACGCAACCGGCCGCTGATTATCCGGCTCATGTCGAGCAGGTCCTCGATGAGTTGCGCCTGGTTGCGGGCGTTGCGCTCGATGACGCTCAGGCCCTCGGCGTGATCCTCCGGCCGGCGGTTGGTGCGGCGCAGCAGTTGAGTCCAGCCAAGGATCGCGTTCAGCGGCGTTCGTAACTCGTGCGAGAGCGTGGCCAGGAACTCGTCTTTCATCCTGCTGGTCCGCTCGGCCTCAGTCCTCGCCGACCGCTCCAAATCGAGATTTCGCTTGCGCTCGTCCTCCAGGTTCTTACGGTCCGTGACATCTATGGTGATGCCATCGAACCGCACTGGATTGCCTGCCGCGTCTCGATAGAAACGTCCCTTCGCCCGCACCCATCGGCTGCGGCCATCGGGGGCGACCACTCGATATTCGACGTCATAAGGATCTCCGCGCTGAAACCCGCCTTTGATCGCTTCGCGAACGCGATCGCGATCCTGCGGATCGACCAGCGAATAGAAGAGATCGAAATTGACTTCCGCGTCGGGAGGAAGAAAGAAATGCTCCTTTGCCTTGGCGTTCCATTCGATGCGATCCAGCGGCAGCGGGCAATAGAACGTTCCGAGCTCCGCGCCCTCGATCGCCAGTTCGAGGCGCTCGCGCGCTTCAGCGAGCAGATCCATCCGCTGTTCGGGATCGCCTTTCATCGCCTTACCGAATGCCCGGTAGACATAGTACGTCCGCATGCATCGGCGCCAATGAATTTGTGACCGGCTTATCAGCCGATCAACCATCTCGTGAGCGGCGAAAACGATTTTGCGCTGGCGCGCGCTTGGGCCTCGGCGCTAAAGTCCACGTGCGAATAGCCGAAGTCAACGTGCGGGCACGCAACGCGGGGGTGCGCCGATGGAGAACGAATCCGCCAGGACCGACGATTTTGCCGACCTCGATGCGCTCGACCAGGTCGAGCTGCTGCGCCGGCGCAAGGTTTCGCCGCTGGAGCTGATCGATGCCGCGATCGCCCGCATTCAAAGGACGAACTCCAGGCTGAACGCGGTCATCGTCCCGCTCTTCGAACAGGCGCGCGCGGCGGCCAAGAGCGGATCGATTCCCAACGGCCCGTTTCGCGGCGTTCCCTTTCTGCTGAAGGACCTGGGCGCCGCTTATGGCGGCGATCCGCTCTACATGGGAATGAAGTTCCTGCGCGACGCGAAATCCGTCGCGCTGCACGATACCTACCTCGGCGCGAAGTTCAAGGCCGCAGGCTTCGTCTGCCTGGGCAAGACCAATACGCCGGAGCTGGGCCTGATCATCACCACCGAGCCGCAGGCCTTCGGGCCCTCGCGCAATCCGTGGGACGTGACGCGTTCGACGGGCGGCTCGAGCGGCGGATCGGCGGCCGCAGTCGCCGCGCGAATGGTGGCGGTGGCGCACGCCAACGACGGCGGCGGCTCGATTCGCATCCCGGCGAGCGAATGCGGCCTGGTCGGCCTCAAGCCCACGCGCGGGCGCGTGTCGCTGGGGCCGGACATGGGCGATGCGTGGCACGGCTTCGTCACCGAGCACGTGGTCACGCGCACGGTGCGCGACTCGGCGGCGATACTCGACGTGCTGGCCGGCAATATGCCGGGCGATCCGTACGCGGCGCCGCCGCAGCGCGGGCCGTTCGCCAAGGAGCCGGGAATTCATCCCGGACGGCTGCGGGTGGGCGTGATGCGGCGGACGCCCGAGGGCTCGCCGCCGCTGCATCCGGATTGTCTCGCGGCGATCGACGATGCCGCCAAGGCGCTGCAAAGCGCCGGACACGAGGTCGAAGAGTCGCATCCGGCGGCGCTCGACGAAACGTTATCCATCGGCGAGCCGTTCATCGCCGTGGTCGCGAGCCACACCGCGTGTCTGCTCGATCAGATCTCGATGTTCTCCGGCAAAAAAATCACGGGCGAAGACGTCGAGCCGTGGACCTGGTTTCTGGCCGAACAAGGCGCCGGCGTCTCGGCCAGCCGCTACCTGATGTCGATACAGATGCTGCAGGTGCTGAGCCGGCGCGTGATGCAATGGTGGGCGGATGGATTCGACCTGCTCCTGTTGCCGACGCTGGCCGCGCCGCCGCCGCCGCTGGGCCATCTCGCGATCACGCGCGACACCTTGAGCGAGGGCGCAAAGCGCATCCTTGACCTGAGCCCGTTCTGCGCCATGTTCAACATCACGGGGCAGCCCGCGATCTCGCTGCCGCTCTACTGGAATTCGGCCAACCTGCCGATTGGCGTGCAACTGGCGGCGGATTTCGGCCGCGAGGACGTTCTGCTTCGCGTCGCCGCACAACTCGAACAGGCCCGGCCATGGAAGGATCGGCGCCCAGCGGTATGCGCGTGAGGGATGCCGCGAGTCGGAATACGCACTGATTAAAGAGGCTGGCCAAAAATTTCATCCTTTGCGAGATTGGAACACATGGAAGCACAGGAAAAAGCTGACATCCTGCACGGCATAATCCGCAAGTTCGGCGCCGGCGGAAAAGATATCACTTCCGAGGAATGGGGCAGATTCGTCGCCGCGCAAAACGACGGCTACCGCACCGGTCCGGAAATCGGCGCGCGCGTTCCGGACTTCGCGCTGCCCGACCAGCACGGAAAGGTCCGCACGCTGAAGGACCTGAGCGGGCCCAACGGCCTGCTGCTGGTCTTCAGCCGCAGCGCCGACTGGTGACCCTACTGCCGCAACCAGCTCGTCGAGCTGCAACAGTCACTGCCCGCGCTCAGAGCCGCCGGGATCAACGCCGCGTCGGTAACGTATGACTCGCGTGACATGCTCGCGGCCTTCGGTGACGCATACGGGATCCAATTTCCTCTGCTGTCGGATGCCGGCAGCAAGGTGATTCGCGCCTTCGGCATCTTCAACACCAACATTCCCGAAGATCACAAGATGATGTACGGCATCCCGTTTCCGGGCGACTTCCTGATTGGCCCGGACGGCATCGTGCGCGACAAGCTGTTCCTGCCCAGCTACGAGCATCGCGCCTCCGCAACCGCAATCGCGATGCGCAACGGTGCGGCGGGCGCAAATGCGGTCGAAATCGAGAGCGGCGCGCTCAGCGCGACCGTGTCGCTCTCGGGCGCGCGATGCTTCCCCGGGCAGGAGCTGGCGACCGGCCTCGTTATCCGGCTGAAACCCGGATGGCACGTGTACGGCAAGCCGCTGCCCTCGAGCTACCGCGCGACGGAATTGATCTTCGAAAGCCCGATTATCGGCGAGCAGTCGATGGAACTGCCCGCGGCAAAGCCGATGCTGCTGCAGGCGTTGGGCGAGACGCTGCCGGTTTACGACGGCGAAGTGCGCGCGACCGGCAAGCTCGAGATCAAATGGAGTCCGCCGATGCCGGCCAAATTCCTCGAACCATTCGGCAAGGCGATCGCGCCGGGGCCGTACAAAATTGCCGGCCGGCTCCGCTTTCAGCCATGCAGCGATACGGTATGCGAGCCGCCGCAGGAGATCGGCTTCGAGCTTCCGCTCGAGATCGAAGCCGGAGTGCCGCCGGCGCCGAGAAAGCCCGCCTGAACGGCGCGCAGCATGCCCCGGTCAATCCGCGCCTGCGCCTCGCGCGGCCACCGTTGCGACGGATGAGATGCGGCCGCGGCGGCTCAGCTGAATTCGCCGCGGATGTACTGCTTGGTGTGCTCTTCCCTGGGATTGTCGAAAATCTCGTTGGTCGGCCCGTATTCGACCATGTAGCCGGTGCGGCCGCCGGCCGAGGTATCGACGTAGAGAAAGGCGGTCGTATCCGCCAGCCGCTTCGCCTGCTGCAAATTGTGCGTGACGATAGCGATCGTGTACTTCTTCTTGAGCTCCAGCATCAGTTCTTCGATGCGCCGGGTGGCGATCGGATCGAGCGCCGAGCACGGCTCGTCCATCAGCAGCACCGCCGGCTCGGTCGCAACTGCGCGCGCGATACACAGGCGCTGCTGCTGGCCGCCCGAGAGCGCCAGCGCGCTCGAGCGCAGCTTGTCCTTGACCTCGTCCCACAGCGCCGCCTGCTTCAGCGCGGATTCGACTTTTTCCTGCGTCGAGCCCTTGTAGCGGTTGAGCCGCAGTCCAAAGGCGACATTGCGGAAGATGCTCATCGCGAACGGGTTGGGCTGCTGAAACACCATCCCGATATGCCGGCGCACCGCTACCGGGTCGATCTTCGACGCGTAGATATCCTGCCCGCGGAAGATCACGTGTCCGCGCAGGCGAAAGCCGCGCACCAGGTCATTCATCCGGTTAAGGCATCGCAGCACCGTGCTCTTGCCGCATCCGGAGGGGCCGATGAAGGCAGTGATCGTGCCCTTCCTGACCTTGAGGCTGACGTCGCGCACGGCCTTGAACCTGCCGTAATGCAGTTCGTTGATATTGCAATCGATGAGCGTGCCGTCGGGCATCTGCTCGTGCGCGCCGAACGCGTGTCCATTGGCGGTAGCCGGCGAAGGTCCCATGCCTGTCTCCATCCTGTGGTCGTGAGATGGTCTAATCGGAAGATCGTCCGGCCAGGGATTGGCCGATGACGTTGAAAACTAAAACGATGACCACCAGCACCAGCGCGGCGGTCCACGCCAGTGCGATTTGATTGTCGAACGGCGAACCCGAGAAATTGTAAATGAGCACCGCCAGCGAGGCGGTCGGCCTCATCAGGTCGCTCATCGTCTTGGGCAGGAACAGCGGATGCGTCGTGCTCATCCAGTAATTGCTGAACAGCGCAGTGAACAGCAGCGGGGCGGTCTCGCCCGCGGCGCGCGCCACGGCCAGCATCACACCGGTCAGAATCGCCGGTGCGCCGGTCGGAACGATTACCTGTGTCACCACCTGAGTCGGCGTCGCGCCCATCCCAATTGCCGCTTCGCGCATTCTGGCCGGGACCCGCTTGATCGCCTCCTCTGCGGTCAGCAGAACCGTCGGAACCATCAACAATGCCAGGGCAACTCCCCCGGCGGGTGCGGAAAACTCACCCGTGGTCGCCACCACCACGGCGAAGGCGAACACGCCCGCCAGGATCGACGGCAGACCGGTCAGTACCTTGGCGGCGAATCGGACCGCCGCTGCGATCCGCGTCTCCGGCCCAAATTCGACGATATAAATCGCCGCTAGGATGCCCAAGGGTACGCTAATTACGCTCGCTATAGCAACGACAACAAAAGTGCCCACGATGGCGTTACCAATCCCGCCGCCGGGCGCCATCGCGGCCGGCGGCAGCTCGCTCAGCGTGGCCAGGCTGAGCCCCGCCAATCCCTGTTTCGCGAGCATGTAAAGCACCGAAAACAAAGGGAACAGCGCGGCGAAGGTGGCAAGACCGGTGAGCGCGCTCAGGGTGAAGCTCAGCAGCGTTCGCGGACGGCGCAGCGATCGCTCGAGACTCTCGAGATCGACTTCGGAGGTGACCGCGGTACGATTGGGTGGCCGCTCCATCAGCGCAACCCCTTAAGCCCGGCTTCGGCGCGCTGCAGGATCAGCGTGCCCACGATATTGACGATCAGGGTGATCGCAAGCAGAACCAGCGCCGCATACATCAATGCGGCGACCTCAGGTTTGCCCGCCTCGGGGAAATGATTGGCGAGCAGCGCGGCGAGCGTGTTCGCCGGCGAGAAGAGCGACCAGCTTATGACGTTGGCGTTGCCGGCCAACATCGCCAGCGCCATCGTCTCGCCCAGCGCGCGGCCGAAGCCGAGAATCACCGCACCAAAGATTCCGGTCGCCGCCGTCGGCAGGAAGATTGCCAGGATCGCCTCCCAGCGCGTCGCACCCATCCCGAACGCGGCCTCGCGCAGCTTGGGCGGCACGGCGACCAGCGCGTCGCGCGAGATGGCCGAGATCGTCGGCAGGACCATGATCGCGAGCACGATCGACGCCGGCAGCAGCCCGGGGCCGCTAAGGCTCGTGCCGAAGAACGGAATCCATCCGAGATGCGCGTGCAGCCAGTTGGCCGGCGGCCGGATGATTGGAATGACGATGAATATCCCCCACAGGCCGTAAACCACGCTGGGAATCGCGGCCAGCAGCTCGATCGTGATGCGCAGGAGATTTTCCAGCCGGCTCGGCAAAGAGGCGAACCATGCATTGTCCGCCAGGCCAAGAAATGCCAGGCATGCATCAAGTCCCGTGGCCAGGAATTTCTCGCTGAGAAATATCGCGATCGCGAGGCCGAAAATCGTCCCGATGACCAGTCCCAGGATGGAGCTGTAGAGCGTGCCGACGATCGCCGGCAGGATGCCGAACGCGTTGCGATTCGCGTCCCATACCGTATCGGTCAGAAACGCGACTCCATAAGTTCGCAGTGATGGAAGCGCCTGCCGGCCGATACTCAGCACCACCCAGAAGACCAGAAAGACCGTGAACCATGCCACGGCCATGGTCGCGGCGCGAAAAAATCGATCCGCGGCAACTTCGCCGGCTGAAGGCGCTTGCGAGATATCCGACCCGGTGGACAGCAGCGTTCGCTCGTCCGCAGGACCGCCGGGACGAAAGATTTCTCGCACCGCTTCAGCTCTGGCCGGGGTCATGAAATCCCGGCAAGCGCCTTTTTGTCAGCCTCGATCACGTTGGGCGGCAACGGGATGTAGCCGAGATCGGGACTGAATCCCTGGCCCGCTCCAAGACCGTACTCGATCACCGCCTTGAGCGTCGCAAGCTTCTGCGGATCCTTGTACTTCTTGTAACAGAGCAGCCAGGTGTAGGTGACGATCGGATAGGAATTTGCGCCCGTCGGATCCGTGATCCACGCGCGCAGATTGGCCGGCAGCTCGACGCTGCCGAGCGCATCCTTGCCGCTGTTCAGATCAGCCGTGATGTACTTGCCGCTCTTGTTCTCGAGCGCCGCCATCGGCATGTGCGTCTGGATCGCGTAGCCGTATTCGACGTAACCGATCGCGCCCGGTGTCTGCTTGATCAGCGCGGCGACTCCGGGATTGCCTTTGCCGGCGACCGCGGACGGGAAATTAACCGACTTGCCCGCACCCGGGCCGCTCTTCCATGCCTCGCTGATCGCGCTTAAGTGCGAAGTGAAAACGAAGGTGGTCCCGCTGCCGTCCGAGCGCACCACCGGTTGAATCCTGGTATCGGGCAGCGTCACGCCGGGATTCGCCTTGGCGATTGTGGGATCGTTCCATTGCGTAATCCTGCCGAGGAAAATTCCAACGTAGGCGTCGCGCGAGAGTTTCAGCGGCTGCGTCAGGTCGGGCAAGTTGTAGGCCAGCACTACCGAACCGGCGGTCATCGGCAGCAGCACCACACCCTCCGGCACGGCCGCCATCTCTTCGTCGGTCATCGCGGCGTCGCTGGCGCCGAAATCGACCAGGTGCTGCTGAAACTGCTTGATGCCCGCGCCGCTGCCCAGGGCCTGGTAGTTAACCTCGACGTCGGGATGGGCCTTGTTATATTCGGTGAACCATTTCTGATAGAGCGGCGCGGGAAAAGTGGCGCCGGTGCCCTGCAAGGTTGTCGCGGCTTGCGCCTCGGAAACCAACCTGGCGCGGGCCGGCCATCCGCGATGTAAACTCAGGCCGGCCAAGATCAAACCTGCGACCGTGGCGGCGATCGGCATCGCCGTAGTGCGTGCAATCCTCATTTCTCCCTCCCAGTCTGCGATATTTCGACGGATGGCCCAGGCATCCCGCACGTCTGCAGCATCCATTCGTTCCGAATTTTTGTTACAAGAGTGTGTCCTGCGAATTACGGTACGATTTCAATTAATCCGCTAATTCCGCCTCGCACGGATATACCTGCGCCGCGTTACCTGTCAGCCGTCGTCGGCTTGAGATTGCCATCGCCGCGTTAGCCGCGTCCTTCGAGCGCCACGCACGAGGTCCAACGCCGTTGGCGTCGATGGCGGCTGAGCAATAACAGATTTCGCCGCGCTCGGAATTTATCGCGAGGTTAACTCTCGATTAAACGTCGGAGCGCATGGAGGCGGAATTCGTTCGGCTTTCGGCGGCGCCGGTCCAGTTGCAATACTCAATTGCCGTCCTAGGCATTCTAGTCAGTACAGTGGAGCGATCCATTGACTAACCGACTGTGTATCCGCCATCGCATGTCGGGGAGATCTTCGCAATACCAACTTAACGTTCATGCCATATGAGATTCATTTGACTCCGCTATCAGGAGACTCGGTTGTTTTTCTTCTTAACCATCGGGAGGACTGTAATGGGCGGAAAATGGAGATTGGGCGTCGCTCTGGGCGCCCTGGCGCTGGCGGCTCTGCCGGTCCAGCGAGTTGAAGCGGGCGCCATCGACCACGTGCTGCTGATCAGCATCGACGGCTTCCACGCGCTCGATTATCTGAATTGCGTAAGCGGCGGCTACTGTCCGAACCTCGCGGCGCTGGGCAACACCGGGGTCAACTACCTCGACACCACCACCTCGCGGCCGTCGGACTCGTTTCCCGGACTGATGGCGATTGTCAGCGGAGGATCGCCGCGCACAATGGGCGTCAACTACGACATCGCCTACGACAAGGCGCTCAATCCCCCGCAGGACACAACCGGCAACGGGCTGCTGGGCGGCCCGTGCACTAAAGGGGCGGCGCCGCTCGGCACCAGCACCGAGTACGACGAGGGCATCGACGTTAATCAGACGTTTCTCAACGGCGGGGCGTCGGTTGGAGACGGCGGGATCGAGTCGATCGACGCGACGCGGCTGGTGAGAGACGAAAATTGCAATCCCGTCTATCCGTGGAATTTCATCCGCGTCAACACGGTCTTCGGCGTCATCCATAAAGCCGGCGGTTATACGGCGTGGTCCGACAAGCATCCTTCGTATTCGTCCATCGGCGGCCCCAGCGGAACCGACAAGGACGTCAACGTCAACGACTACTTCGGGCCGGAAATCAACTCCGATTCCGCCGACTACACCAACCCCACGACCGGCGCCTTCCCCGCGCTGATTCCCAACGGATGCAATCCGCTGCCCGATCAGGCAGCGGTAACCGCCGGCGACGACTACACCGGCAGCTTCCAGAACATCCAGTGCTACGACGGCCTCAAGGTCAACGCCGTGCTCAACGAGATCGACGGCAAGGATCACGACGGCGTCAAAAAGCGGCGCGTGCCGAACATCTTCGGCATGAACTTCCAGGCGGTGAGCGTCGGGCAGAAGCTGATCTACCAGCACGGCTCGGTCGCCTCCGGCTACAGCGTCAACGGCGGCTATCTCGATTCGATCGGCACGCCCAGCCCCTCGCTGAAGCAGGAGATCGTGTTCGTCGACAACGCGATCGGGATGATGGTGAGTGAACTCAGGAAGCGGCACCTGGACCGCTCGACGCTGTTCATCGTCACCGCCAAGCACGGCCAGTCGCCAATCGACAGCAGCCGCTATGTTCGCGACGGCTCAAACGATCCGGCGACTCTGATTTCGTCGTGCCTGCCGGACTCCGAACTCAATCAGATCGGGCCGACCGAGGATGACGTGGCGCTGCTGTGGCTCAGCCCGGCGTGCAATGCCGCTACCGAGGTCGCGGATCTCGAAAGTCTGTCGCCTGCGAGCAACAATATCGCGGGTATCGGCGAGATCTTTTCGGGCTCCTCGCTGCAGCTGTGGTACAACCAGGGCGATTCGCGCGCGCCGGACATCCTGATCACCCCGAATATCGGCGTCACTTACTCGAACAGCAAGAAGAAGCTGGCCGAGCATGGCGGATTCTCCAAGGACGACACCAATGTCCTCCTGTTGGTGTCCAATCCGGGTTTCAAAGCCGGGACGGTGGATACGCCGGTGCAGACCATGCAGATCGCGCCGACCATCCTGCGAATGCTCGGCCTCGATCCTGACGCGCTGGACGCGGTTCGTGCCGAGCACACCCGTGCCCTGCCCGGCCTTTCGTTCCCGTAAGACGGGCCTTTCATTCCCCTAAGAGCTGAGCGGCGGGCAAGCCCCTCCAGAACGCGGCGGGCGTCCGGTACAATCGGGCGCCCGTCGCCATTTTCTGCGCCGCGGCTCCGGCTTTCGCTTGCGCGCGCGTCGCCAATATAATGAGGCGAAGTCCAGGTGCCTCGTTCAGGGGTGATATAGCGATGGCCTTTCCAATCAATCGCCCGCGGCGGATGCGGCGCACCGATGCGCTGCGCCGCATGATGCGCGAGACGCGGCTTGCGCCGGACGACTTGATCCAGCCCTTCTTTGTCTGCCCGGGACGCGACGTCAAACGGCCGATCGGCGCGATGCCCGGCGTGGCGCAGATGTCCGTGGACCAGGTGCTGCGCGCGGCGCGCGAAACGCATGCGGCGGGCGTGCCCGCGGTGATCCTGTTCGGCATTCCCCAGCGCAAGGACCCGCAGGGCAGCGAGGCTTGGAGCGACCAGGGCGAGGTGCAGCGCGCGATCCGCGCAATCAAGGAGCACCTGCCGAATCTCGCCGTAATCACCGACGTATGCATGTGCGAGTACACCGACCACGGCCATTGCGGAGTCATCGCGGGCCGCGACGTCGATAACGACGCGACGCTGTCCCTGCTCGCGCGCGAAGCGCTCTCGCACGCGCGCGCCGGCGCCGACATGGTCGCGCCGTCGGACATGATGGACGGGCGGGTCGGCGCGATTCGCCGCGCGCTCGATGAAAACGGTTTTACCCACGTGCCGATCATGGCCTACTCGGCCAAGTTCGCCTCGGCCTTTTACGGACCGTTCCGCGAAGCCGCCGAGTCCGCGCCGCAGTTCGGCGACCGCCGCTCCTACCAGATGGATCCGCCCAACGGCGACGAGGCGATGCGCGAGATCGCGCTCGACCTCGAAGAAGGCGCGGACATCGTGATGGTCAAGCCGGCGCTGCCCTATCTCGATCTCATCTATCGCGCCAAGCAGCAGTTCCGCGTGCCAGTCGCGGCTTACAACGTCTCGGGCGAGTACGCGATGCTGCGCGCGGCGGGGCTCAACGGATGGCTCGACGAGGAACGCGCGGTGATGGAAGTGCTGACCTCGATCAAGCGCGCCGGCGCCGACATGATCCTGACTTATTTTGCGACCGACGTCGCAAAGCGTCTCGGCTGAGTTCCCCGGCGGATCGCTCGCGAGATGAGCTGTCGCGCCCGCGCGCCGCTTCGGCTCGATTAGCGCGCGCGATCGCTTCGGCCCAGCGCCGACCATAGCGCACCGCGCATCACGCCCTTGGGCGGCGCGACGCCATTGAACAGCTCGAAAGCAAGCTCGCCCTGCCCGACCAGCATCCCCGCACCGTCCGCGCACGGTCGCCCGAGCGCGATCGCGGGCCGCAGAAATGCGGTCGGCTTTGCCGAGTAGATGAGATCGTAGAAAAAACACTCGCGCCGCGTGCGCGCATAATCGAGCCGCGCGAAAGCGGATTGCGTGAGACCCATCGGCGTCGCATTCAGCACCGCCGCCGCGCGCCCGAGCAGCGCCGCGTCGGCGAGCGCGTCAAGTCCGCGCACTTCGAGCGCCGCGCGCCCAAGCGCCCGCGGCAGCCGTGCGCGTAACCGGCGCGCCAGCCCGCGCGCGCGCGCCGGCGTCCGGTTCGCGATTATCACCTCGTGCGCGCCCCGGCGCAGGCACGCGACGATCGCGGCAGCCGCGGCGCCGCCCGCGCCAATCACGACCGCGGTTGCGGCCTCGAGCGCGACCCGGCGCATCGCCAGGTCGCGTTCGAGGCCGCGCGCATCGGTGTTGTCGCCGTAAAGGGTTCCGGCGCGATTGGCGATACAGTTGATCGCGCCGAGCATCCGCGCTTCCGCGCTCAGCCTATCGACCATCGCCAGCGCCCGTTCCTTGTGCGGCACGGTCAGGTTGACGCCGACGATTCCCAGCGCGGGCAAAGCGCGCACGGCCGCACGCAGCATCGCCGGCGTGACGTGGAACGCGAGGTAGGCGCGGTCGAGGCGCAACGCGGCGTAGGCCGCGTTGTGCATCGCCGGCGACAGCGAATGTTCCACCGGGTCGCCGAAGACGGCGGCGATGCGGGTCGCGCCGCCGATTGGCGGCGCGACCCGCATCGCCGCCGTTGGCTGGGGCGGCCGGTCCGTGGCAGCGCGCCGCGCGCGCTTTGCGCGCGGCGCGCCGCCTCGGACGCCCCGCTCAGCCACCGCCGGCACGTGCGCGCTCGGCGCGCACTTCCTCGGCGGTGTAGAGCCATCGGTACGCGAGGCCCGCGGCGGCGAACGCCGCCGCCGCGCCTTCCTCGCGATCGACCAGCGCAAACGCATGCGTGACCCTGGCGCCGGCCTCGCGCAGCGCCGCCGCCGCCTGCAGGCTCGAGCCGCCGGTCGTGATCGTGTCGTCGATTACCGCCGTGCGCAGATCGGCGCGAAACGCGCCCTCGATCTGCTGCTGCAGACCATGTCCCTTGACCTCCTTGCGCACGAAAAACCCGCGCAGCGCGGCGCCCCGATTGTGCGCCGCCGCGATCAGCGCGTCGGTCACCGGCAGCGCCCCGGCTGCCATCCCGCCGATCTGCTCGACTCCTTCAGCCAGCACCAGGTCGAGCATCAGCTCGCCCGCGAGATAGGCGCCGCGCGGAAGATACAGCGTGCGCTTGCAGTCGATGTAGTAAGTCGATGAGCGCCCCGAAGCGAGCGTCACCGCGGCGGTGCGCTCGAAGTACGATTCGCGCGCGAGCAGGGCGAGCAGTTCATTGCGATAGTTCTGGTTCATAACGTCTAATTCATAACGTCTCGCGCGCGATCTTACCCGCCGCCGCGCCGCGCACAAGAGCGCCGGAGCCTGCGCGAAGGATGAACCCCGGTCGGATGGGGACCGAAGCGCACCGTCGCGGAGCCGCCGTGATGCGGCCGAGCCGCCGGCCTGCTATCATCGCGCGCATCATGTTCTTCGCGCCGTTCATTTTCCTCTACACGCTGATTTTCTTCGTCGCCATCGTGCTGCTGTTCGCGATGCTCGAGTTGGGCGCGATCAACTACGCCTTCCACGCCCTGGGCCTGCCGCCGCACGCCGCATTTTGGGCATTAATCGCGAGCCTCGTCGGCAGCTACATCAATATTCCCGTCTCGCATATCGAAAACGGCGGCGAACCGCCGGCGCGCGACGTGGTCGGCTACTTCGGCGTGCGTTACCGCCCGCCAGTGCACCTGGCCGCCGGCCGCTCGACCGTGATCGCGGTCAATGTCGGCGGCGCGATCGTGCCGCTCGTCATCTGCGCCTGGATTCTGATGGCGCATCCGGCGGTTGTGCTCCAGTCGATACTGGGAATCGCGATCGTGACCTTCGTGGTGCATCGCGCCGCGCGGCCGATTCCCGGCGTGGGCATCGCCACACCGATGTTCATTCCGCCGATCCTCGCGGCGATCGTCGGATGGCTGCTCGGCGGCGGCGTGGCGCATCATACCGACGCGATCGCCTACGTCAGCGGGGTGGTCGGGACGCTGGTCGGCGCCGATTTGCTCAACCTCGGCCGCATCAGCGAACTCGGCGCGCCGGTCGCATCGATCGGCGGCGCCGGAACATTTGACGGAATCTTTCTGACCGGGATCGTCGCGGTGCTGCTCGCATAGATCTTTGGTTCAGCAATTGAGGTCGGTGCTGGCCGGTTGAGCGGGGTGGAGGGGGAGGATGCAAAAATGAAGAAATCGGTAAGCAACGAAATGAGGCTGGCGATCGCCACGGCGACGCTGGTCGCATTGCTGCTCGCCAGAGGATCGCTCGTGCGCAGCGCCGTCCGGGCCACGCCGCCCGGCGCTGCGGCGGCGCGCTCGGCGGCCACCGGAGCGATTTCGCCGTCCTCAGCCGTGCTGCTCGCCAAGCATGACGAGGATAACGATGACGGCGGCGCGCCGCCGACCAAGCCGAAGCACGGCAAGCATCATAAGCATGACGACGAGGGCAACTACGCGGGTCCGTTCTTCCGCCCCGTCGATGCGGGTTACTTCGGCCAGTGCTACGGCGGAACCGACGTGAGCAGTCTGCCGCCCGGCCTGCAAAAACACGTCGCCCGCACCGGCCATCTGCCGCCGGGCCTGGAAAAACAGCTCGCGCGCAACGGTCATCTGCCGCCAGGATTGGAAAAGCGGATGTCGCCGGCGAGCCCGTGCGTGATGCAGCGGCTGGGGCCGTTGCCGCCGGATTCGCGGCTCTACATGCTGGGGCGCGACGCGTACCTGATCAACTATCACACGCGCGCGATCATCGACGTTTTGCGCGGCGCGTACTGAGCGCCGGACCGCAGCGTCACGCCGGTTTGAATTTCACCAGCGTGCGGAAGCCGTAAAGGGATCACTAGCTGCGCGTCGTGCGCGGCCCCCATCGCGCCAGCGTTGTTAGCAGCTGGAGTCTCAGCCACCGAACGCCCAGCATACCCTGTGGACATGTGGAACTTCGGCGGCGCACCGACTTGTTCAGCGGCTCGGCTACGTTATCATTTCCGGTGGAAGGCGGAGGTGTTGACGATGGCAGTAAAATTAGAGGCGAAATACGAAAGATACGACGAGCCACAACCGGAGCCCGTGATCTGCATCAACCCTGAATGCGACTATCGGTTCTCCGTGAGCAACGGAACCGGTGTGGTCGTGACCTATCCTGATGGCGGCCCTAGCAGGCCGTTAACAGGGTGGCTCTGCACGCGCTGCGCCAAGGTCCTTCTAAAAAACTAAGACTGCTTCCAAGATGGGGTTGGCTGGAAGTCGAGGTGGTGACGATGGCGGACACGAAGGGCCCGCAGAGCCCGGATCGGCCCATATCAAGAAACCCAAGGTCACAACTCTCAGGTTCGGCGAAAAGGCCAAGCCGCCGAAGGCCAAAAGACAGGGCGCGGAATGGTAGAAGGGGGGTCTTTGATTAGGTATGGGCCTACATCACGCTAGACCGACGACGGCTGCCATCCTCTTGGCGTTCGGCCTCAAGGAGTTACCATCAGAAGTGCCTTACCAAAGACCGGACGGACGAGCGCTCGATTTGCCAGACCACCTGAAGAGGATCGAGATCAAGCAAATCTGCGCGAAGCTGTGCGACCGGAAACTCGCCTCCAGCTTTCAGATGGCGGACATCCTGCATTGGGTAGAGTCACATGAATCGCCGGAAGGTTACGATACGCTGCTGCACACCTTAGTTGAGAAACTTGGCTATAAACGTCGGACATTCTATAACGTACAAAGTGTGGGCAGGACCTTCCCACCGAACGAACGTCAGCACACCGTAACGTGGCACCATTACGACGTCATCCGGCGGAAGAAATTGTCAAAAGAGCAAAGGCATGACCTGCTCGCTCGCGACGAACGAGAGAATTGGACGGATAAGCGGCTTAGGAATGAGATCGAGAACACCCTGCGCGAAGCGAAAAGCTGCGGCACCCGAATTGATCGTCTCGAAGAATTGCTGTCGGAAATGCAGGAGGCCGCTGCAGAGTACGACGAATTGCACCCTATACTGAAAAGGCTGTCGGCCACTTTGAACCGAATGCGCGAAACGCGCTCGTAGGTCGTCACTCCCTCTTTACGCATTCAAATCCATACGCAGACAAGGGGGTTAACGTTCGGGCAGCGAAATTCAGAACGTGCGTCCATCGCAGGAGCATTCCCCCTGCTTTATCTGCCGCGAATTTTGCCGCGCTGATCTCATCGCGAAATGGGACGGTTGAAACGGACCATTCGCCGGTGGGAGTACACGAGCTGGCCATCGCAAGCCAAATAGGTGCGGTCGCGCATATCTCGCAGAGCATATACGTCGTTCGGCGCAGCAACTCGCTGCCGCAATGCTTGCAGTGGCTCATCTTCGAGAAGAGTAGATTAGCAGTTGTGCTCTTGAGCGCCGGATCGCATCGTCACGCCGGTTTGAATTTCACCAGCGTGCGCTCGGGCGTGACATCGTCGAAATGCACCGCCACCGGCATCCCGACCTTCACGCGCTCGGGAGCGGCGACGATATTGGTCGTCATCCGCGGACCCTCGTCCAGCTCGACGATCGCCAGCACGTAAGGCTCGGCGAACGCGCGGCTCGAGGCGCGCCGCACCACGGTGTAGCTGTACACCTTGCCGCGTCCGCTGACGCTCTCCCATCCGAGTTTGTCCGAGAAGCAATGTGGGCAGCGCTCGCGCGGATAGTAGATGAATTTCCCGCACGCGGCGCATCGCTGCAGGCTCAATTGATGACGCCGCGCGGCGTCCCAGAACGGCTGGCTGGTCGGCGTCGGCTTGGGCAGCGGCTTGGCGTACTCGCTCATGACCGGCGCTCCAGGATGAGGCTTGCCTGCTCGCTCATGATGCCGCCGTTGCCGTTGACGTAGGCGAGATGCGCGTCCTTCACCTGGCGCGCGCCGCCGCGGCCCATCAACTGGCGCACCGCCTCGGTCACGTGGCTCATGCCGCCGCCGAGTCCCGGCTGGCCGAACGAAAGCTGGCCGCCGTGCGTGTTGCAGGGAAAATCGCCGGCATACGAGAGATCGTGCTCCCAGACGAACGCGCCGCCCTGCCCTTTCTTGCAGAAGCCCGCGTCCTCGAGCGTCACGATCACGGTGATGGTGTAGCAGTCGTAGGGGCACACCAGGTCCATGTCCTCGCGCGCCACACCGGCCATCTTGAATGCGGCGTCGGCGGCAAAGCGCACCGGAGAATCCGTGAGCGACGGCGCATAAGTGATCGTCGCGTGGTTGGAGTACTCGCCCGCGCCGAGCAGCCAGACCGGCGGATGCTTGGCGCGCCGCGCGACCTCGGGCGACGCGACCACGACCGCCGAACCGCCGCTGCACGGGCTGACGATCTCATACAGATGGAGCGGATCGACGATCATGCGCGAGCCGAGCACGTCGTCGATCGTGATTTCGCGATCGTTGAAGGTGGCGAGCGGGTTTTTGACCGCGTTGCGGCGCTGATCGACCGCGACCTTGGCCATCTGCTGCGGCGTCGTGCCGTACTCGTACATGTGGCGCTGGGCGATCATCGCGTAGCCGCAGTTCGCGCCGATATTGCCGTAGGGCGCCTCGAACTCGCGCTGCACCGAAATCACCGGCGGCTTCTGGTCGCCGAACTTGTTGAGGTCGCCGACCACGCACAGCACCGCGTTGCACATGCCGGCGTTGATCGCCGCCGCCGCCCGCCACACCATCCCGGCCGGGCTCGCGCCGCCGATATCGACCTGGTTGAGCATCCGCGGACTGATTCCCATCACCTCGGCGACGCTGGCCGGATAAAGCAGCCCCGCATCCGCGAACGCCATGCCGCAGAGGAATCCGTCGATGTCGCGGCTCTCCAGGCCCGCATCCGCGATCGCTTCCGCCGCCGCGTCCGACATCAGGCCGAGCGCGGTCGCGTCCGGCGGGGCATCCTTGGTCGGCTTGAGCTCGCCGATTCCGATAATTGCAGCGCTTCCCTTGAGACTCATCGCGTAGTGCTCTCCGTTTGCGTCGGCCCGTTTGCCAATCGAATACCATAAATCGCGCGCAGGCGGTCAACGCGCGCGGGCTGACAGGCGCGATTCTTTCGGCTAGCGTGTTCCAATTCGCAAGGAGCGTTTCCCCAAGGAAAGCTTTTGCCAGGGAGCGTTTTGCCAAGGAGCGTCTTGTAAGATGGCCTTTGTCATGTGCGACGACCACAGCCTCTCGGTCGAAGCCGACGGGATGGACGTCGCGACCGCCAAGCAGACCATGTTGGGCGAGCCGAAACCGAACCCCAGCCCGATCGAGCAGGAGCTGCACGAGTTCGGCCGCGCCCATCGCGACTGCAACCTGCGCATCGTCCCCGACTAGAAGAGCGACCGTATGCCGGAGCCGCGCGCATCAGCGTATGACGCCATCATAGTCGGCGCGCGATGCGCCGGGGCGCCGACGGCGATGCTGCTGGCGCGCGCCGGCCATCGCGTGCTGCTGGTGGACCGCGCGGAATTTCCGAGCGACATCATGTCCACCCATTACATCCATCAGCCCGGAGTCGCGCGGCTGCGCCGCTGGGGCCTGCTGGAGACGCTGCTCGCGAGCAACTGTCCGCCGATCGAGCGTATCCGGCTCGACGCCGGCGAGGCCGCGCTCGAGGGACCGCCGATGCCGGCGGGCGACACCGCGATCGCGCTCTGTCCGCGGCGGATCGTGCTCGATCGGATCCTGTTCGAGGCCGCCGCCAGGGCCGGCGCCGAAGTGCGCGATCGCTTCGCGATGGAAGCGCTGCGTTTCGACGACGGCCGGGTGAGCGGAATCCGCGGGCGCGACCTGCGCGGCGGCGCGCTGTGCGAGGAAAGGGCGCGAATCGTGATCGGCGCCGACGGCCCGTGGTCGGCGGTTGCGCGCGCGCTCAATCCGGCGGAGTACGAGACCGTGCCCGCGATGACCTGCGGCTATTACAGCTACTTCGCGGGCGTGAACGTCAGCGCCTGCGAGATTCATCCGCGCGCCGGATCCACCGCGCTCGCTTTCGCCACCAACGACGGGCTCACCTGCGTCGCGATCGAACGGCCGCGCGCCGAGTTCGAGGCGTGGCGCGCGGATATCGAGGGCGGCTTCTGGCGCACGCTCGCCGCATCGCCCGACCTGTGCGAGCGCGTGCGCGCGGGCAAACGGGCCGAGCGCTTCGCCGGCACCGGCGGCATCCCCAACTATTTCCGCAAACCGTACGGACCCGGATGGGCGCTGGTGGGCGACGCCGGCTATCACAAGGATCCGATCACCGGCTACGGCATCACCGACGCGCTGCGCGACGCGGAGTTGCTGGCCGCGGCAATCGACGCCGGCCTTGCGGGCCGCGAGCCGATCGAGCGGGCGCTCGCGGATTACGAGAGCGCGCGCAATGCCGCGGCGATCGAGCCGTACCGCTTCACCTGCGACCTGGCGCGTCTGGAGGAACCGCCGGCGATGATGCTCGCGCTGATGCGCGCGCTCGCCGGCAACGCTGCCGACACGAGCCGCTTCATGGGCACGGTCGCGACCACGGTTGCGAGACCGGAGTTCTACGCGCCGGCCAACCTGATGCGAATCATGCGCGGGGCGGAGCGGTCGTGAAGGTGAGGAATCGAAAGACCCAGGCGATGCGCACGCGTAATCGGGAGAGGACGGCGTCCGATCGCGGATGAACGGTTGACCCTGCGCGCGGGCGCTCTGTAGTATGCACGGGCGGGGTGGAGCAGTCTGGTAGCTCGCCGGGCTCATAACCCGGAGGTCGAAGGTTCAAATCCCTCCCCCGCAACCAAAAAACCCGCACACAGTGCGGGTTTTTTGGTTTCTGCCCTTCGCGTTCAAGCCTGCCGACCGCGCCATCAAAGCGGCCGCTCGACTCGCGCATTCAACAACCGCTTTCAGCCGTTCCGATCGGACGGATTAAGGCAAGTTCGTCTTCGAAAATTCCACAAATCAGGGGTAAATAGGTCGTTAAAGCTTTGTTGTTGCATCATAGAGTAATAAATGATAAATTTAAGATGTTTAAACGATATTAATAGAGATACAAGCAGTTTTAGGAGAAAAGGATGCCCCCGAAATCCCACTTCAGAAAAGGCCAGATCGCGGTCGTCATGATGCTCCTCATGCTCCCGCTGCTGAGTCTGATCGGGCTCGGGGCAGATCTCGGACTGCTGTATTTCCACTGGGTCCTGGTCCAGAAAGCAACGGACGCGGCAGTGCTGGCGGGAGCCGGTTACCTCCCTAATCACACGTCCGAGGCACAAACAACGGCGAGCACATTTGCGACCACAAACGGATTGAAGGCCGCTGAAATCACCTCCAACACCGTGGCCGCCGACAACATGTCGATCACCATGACAACCTCGCGCACCGTCCCCTACTTCTTTCTGCAATTGGTCGGGGTGAATTCCGGGAAAGTCAAGCCCATTGCCAAGGCCGGCATCCAGCAAAACACCGCGCAGGCGCGAGGGCTGATTCCGATTGGGCTGCCGTGTTCGAGCACGAGCTGCAGCTACACCGCCGGTACGCTCTATCAAATGGTGCAGGCGGGCGCGAACGGCAAGGGTGGAAGTTGGAACGTCGGCCCCGGCAACTGGGGCCGGCTCGCACTTGGCGCCCCCGGTGCATCGCAGTTTTTGAGCAACCTGATCAACGGCTATCAGGGTTCGATTAACGTCAACGATTACGTCAACGCCGAGACCGGCCAGGTGAACGGCCCCACCGCCACGGGAGTTGGTGATCGCGTAAGTATGGGGAGCGCGGTCGATGGCGCGGTTAGTAATCCGACGCTGACGACCGTGCCCGCGTATGATCCACGGCTGGTCGCGGTTCCCATGGTCGATTTCACCGGGGCTACCGGCAGCTCCGTGCCGGTCCAGATCAAGGGATTTGCGCTCATGTGGCTGGATTCGTACACCAGCCAGGGCGCCAACAAAACCCTGAACGCCTATTTCCTGGGCACGATACCGGTAACCTCGGTCCCTTCGAGCACGACTACCTTCGGTGAGCTGCATCCGATCCTGCTGCAGTAATGCTGGGACGGCGGCTGTTCCTCATCATCGGCGAGTAACCGAACCCTGAACGGAGTCATAAAGTCATGAGCTTATCCCGTCACCGCCCTTCGACTGACGCATCGCCCATTCGCCGGCCCCGCGGCGCGCGCGCGCAGGCCATGGTCGAGTTCGCATTGGTCCTCTTCGTCGCGATGATCGTGTTGTTCGTGTCGATCCAGATGGCGTTCATCGGCCAGGCAGCGCTCGCACTGGGTCAGACGAATTACAACGCTGTCCGCTATGCAGCGGTCAATCCCACGCTCGGCTGCACCAGCGTGGCCACGTACATGGCGAGCAATGGAGCACCCACGGTCGCGAGGAACGGCGTGAGCTGTCCAAATGGCGATTCGGGCTGCGGCACGGGCCTTACCGTCTCGTCCGGGCAGGGTGTGCATGCGTGCATGGTGTGCACCACCGCCAGCGGCAGCAATTGCACTCAGCGAAAATTCGGTGACACGGTGCAGCTGCAACTCGCCTTCGATGCGACGAGCGTTATCTTCCTTTCGAGCAACAAAACGTCTCCGAATTTTTTCGGCATTCCGTTTCCCACCGTGCTGACCAGCACGGAGACCGCAATGAGCGAATAAGTCAGGCCGCGCCGTTCGGCTTGCATAGCGCGGCGTTTTTTACGCGCCGCGCTCACGACCGCGCAGCTCCAAAACGCAAGTTGTAATGCTTGAGCGCGATGCGCGCCTTCAATGCATTAGCGGGCGGCAAGTATAGGTCACTTCCAGCCAAAAGACATAGCTCCAGTTCAAGAGAGTTCAGCCGCGGCTGCCATAGCTCTTTATTTTGTCACAAGGAATATGCGATCCTGATATCGATTACGGCTGACTGTCCGTCGCGCGATCGATCGGCCGGCATCTTTTCCGCTCTTCCTCCTGCCCCTCACCTCACCCGGCCGATCGCGGTTCGCCGGCCAAATCACTCGAGCCGGTCAAGCCGCATGCCGTTCATGCCGGCCGGAAAGGAGGGCACCGTCCAAATCCAGGCCAGTCGAGGAGTCATATCGAAGATTCACATCCAACCGAGGTTGAGGAGGGAGTACTCATGAAGTGGCGAACCGCATGTGCCTCTGCCGCAGTGGCGATCGGAATGAGCCTGGCGGCGGGAGCGAACTCGCGCGCGGCGGCGACTTGCACGCCGACCAACTTTTATGTTGATGGCATCAACATGACTGCAGCGGAGATCAATCCGGGCGACGTCACCGGCGGGACCGTGGACGCGACCGGCTGCAACATCGGCATCTACTATGACGACGGCACCGACGGCGGCACGGTCGGCGGGACCGTAAGCGGGGCTACCGTCGAAAATGCGAACTACTTCGGCATCGTGGCCAACGGCGGCGGCGGCAATGCCGTCGTCACGGTCAACGTATTGAACAGCACGATCGAGAATATCGAAGAAAACCCGCCCAACGGCGATCAACACGGCAACGCCGTGTTCTATATCAACGGCAGCACCGACAGCGGCGTCGACGACTCCCGCACCTGCAGCACGGCAGCCGACGCCGGCACCAACGGCACCGTCTCCGGCAACATCGTCAGCGGGTATCAAAAGAACGGCATCACGGCCAAATGCCCGGGCGTCAACGTCATCGTCAGCGGCAACACCGTCACCGGGGCCGGCGAGGTTGACTATATCGCCCAGAACGGCATCGAGCTGGGACAGGGCGCGACCGGGTCGATCGACGGCAACAGCGTGACCGGAAACCGGTACACGGGAACCAACGACGCCGACTCCAGCGGCATCCTGGTGTTCGGCGGCGGCCCCTTCGGACCATTGACGACCGGAGCTCACGTCACCGACAACACGCTGACCGACAACGACGTCGGCATCTACGCGGTCAGCTGCAACGCGGATTGCTCGGGACCTCCGGACACGCCGACCGTTGAAATCATTCGCAAGAACGTCATCTCCAATGCCGGCGTCAGCAACGTGTCGGGCTGCGGCAGTCCGCAGGGTTACCAGGCGGCAATTTCGGATTTGGGACGAAACGACCAGATCGGCAAGAATACGATTAGCGGGCCCGGATACGCCACCAACAACGTGGCCTGCACTGGAACCGGGACCACCCCAACCTTGTTCGCCATCGATACCACGGGCTCGAACGCCAAGGTGCACAAGAGCAACATCGTCAGCCCATAGCGGCGCTTTCATCCGTTGGGCGGGGGCCCTTGTTGCCTCCGCCCAACGAAAGCCGACCGCGAAGCGGGGCAATCGGCAACCGGTGCCCGTGCAGCAACCCGATCATCCCGAAGGGTACGGTAACGCGCGGTTGACTCCCACGCCTGCGGGAACTTAGAAAGATCGAATGGCACTCAACGAGCAGTCCGGCCGCGCAGACCGCATGACGGCCGGGTTTTCATTCGATGCGCTCGCCCGCTTTCGGTCAAACCGGCTCGACTGGCAGCCGCTTAAGGGCGGTCCGCGATTTGACTATCCGATCGACTATTCGGTCGCCGTGACGGATGTCGACCGGACCGCGGGCGTAATCGAATTCATCGCGCGATGGACGCCCAACGCCTACTGTCATTACCATCGGCATCTCGGCCGAACCGTTTCCCGCGTGCTGCAGGGCGAGCAGCACATCATCGAAAGCACCGAGCTGCAGGTGGTTCACAAGGCTCGCAGGGCCGGCTTCCAGGGGCAAACGCCGGCGGGCGAGTTGCACATGGAATACGGCGGAGCCGACGGCGCGACCGTGATATTCCTGTGCGAAGCGATCGACGGAAATCTGTTCGACATCGTCGCCAAAGACGGCACCGTGATCGCCATGGCGACGCTCGACGACTTTGCCTCGGGACGGTTGCGCTAAGCCGGGCCCTTCGCGCCGGCGCGAGCAGTTGAACCCATTTTGAGGCTGCCGCCTCTGCGCTCGACGTAAAAGCGGCGGCACCGCAGCTCAGTCAAAAATTCGCCGTCACCGCCGCCGGGCCGGAGAGCAATCCCCAGGGTCTCGACTCCCGTGCGCGCGTTCTTCGCCGCCGCTATCTCGCGGGGCTCGGAAACAATCGCCAACGCTCAAGGCCAGGCATCGTGAAGACCTGATCTCCTGAAGGCCTGGATCTCGCCGCGCGCGTCGCGCCAACGAACCTCACGGATGGACGGCCGGCCGGGTGCCACCGAGCGATCCCCGTATTAGACAATGCGCCGGAATCTGGCAGAATTTCGCGAGTGCCGATTTCCCGGTGCAGTCTGGAAATCGACAGCCGGATCGTCGTTGCGCGGCGATGAAACGAAAGGGGGGAGGCGGAACATGCGGCGAGTGGTTTTCATCATGGCTGCGGGCATTGTGATTGCGAGCATCGGCGGCTGTACGAACCCTTCAACGCCGGCGGGCTACGTCGGATACGTCACCAAGCATCCGTACCTGCTGCCAGCGCGATTTTACCAACTCCAGACCGGTCCCACTTCAACCGGCCTGGGTTGGAGGCTCGAAGTGACCAATATCCTGGTGACGCCGATTACCAGCACAGAGGAGTTCACGGGCCCGAATGCGGTCCTGGCCAAGGACAATCTGCATATCGAGTTTCGCGCGCACCTGCTGTGGAAAATAGATCCGCAAAATGTCAGAGGGCTGGTCGAAAAATACGGGGGAACCGGTCCTTACCCGGAGCAGGCGGCGTACAACAATTTCGTTAAGGAGCCTTTCCGCACCTACACCCGCGACGAGGTTCAGAAGTTCAACGGCCTCGACGTCAAGGACAATATCGACGCAATCGGAACTGCGGTTCAGGACCGCATCTTGAAGCTGACGCAGGGCACCCCGTTCACGATCATCGGGGTCGTGATCGGCAACATTCAGTATCCCAAAGCCGTGGCCGAATCGGTGGCCAATAAGCTCGCTGCGACGCAAGTGCTCGAGCAGACCACGATAGAAATTCAGACCGCCAGAGCGCGGGCGCAAATTCGAGAAGCTGACGCCGAAGGCATCGCCAAAGCGATGGAAACCATCAACCAAAAGCTGACGCCGATCTATGTTCAGTATGAAGCGATCCAGGCGCAGGAAAAGATGGTCAATTCACCCAATCATACAGAGGTTTATATTCCCACCGGTCCGATGGGCGTGCCCATCGTAGGCACGATGAAGTTGGGCCAGGAGAGCAAACCGTAGCCTGCAAGCAGTCGGCCGATCCCGTGGGATGATCTGGAGCGTCCGCGCGGACGGGCGGTCGGATCGAGTTACGGGAACAGGGCGCGCCGAGCGACATACGCCCGCCGATCGCTCTGCGCGCGATCGGGAAGAGTCTCGACGGCAAGCGTTCTGACGCGACGCGCCGCCGGGACTGCACATCCGGTCGATGGCCGCTGGTTTCGAGCTGATTGCCTGTCTGCTGCCCCTCAATGTCGCCATCCCCTCCCCGCACGCAAGGTGCCGACACGCACCTTGCGTGGCCTCAGACTGTAGCGTCATCGGATCCCGCGCGGGTTCGCCCGCGCGAAATCTGACGCGCCGTGACCCGCGCCCCGATCAACCGCCACCGTGCTGGTTCGACAGGTGCCCCTTGTCAGTGTGCGATCCGGTCGTCCCGGCAGTCAGCGCGGAGACATGGCCGTAATCGGAGACCTGGGGTTTGTGCCATGGTTTCTTGATCTGCTTTTCCATGTTCGCTCCGTCGGCGGAGTTAAACTGACCAACTCTTGTTATGCTCATCTTTTCGAAACTGATACTTGAATCTCTTTTTTCGTTCTAAGATGCGTTATCCTAGCATGACTGCTCAATATCTGTCTATACCGTTCATAGATGCGAAGATAGGTCGAAATGAAGCGCTCCAACCCGATTCGCGGTTGGCGGGTACCGGCTGGAAATCAGCGGTGAAAAGGGACTATGCGCCCGCCGGGCGGCGGCAGTCAAAGGAAATCGCGCGCGCTAGACGATTTTGCGCGCCGTCTGCTGTACCCGATCCATCCAGGTCGACAATCCAGGCGCGTAGACCTGGGGGACGCATTCGGCGCAGATGTCTTCGGCCAGCAGGCGGATATTGCGCAGCGCGGCGGAAACCGTGGTTGCGCCGGTGAACTCGGGCGGAATGCAGATCACGAGGTCGCTCAGCGTGCGCAGCGCCGAATGGAGCGCGACCAGGATGGCCTCGAGCACCGTCTCCTCGGGCGCGCGTTGCGGGTTGTAGAGCAGCGCATGAATTGCGCGCAGCTCGCCGCCGAAAACCAGCACCGCGCTCTCCAGCCGCGCACCGACGCGCTCGGGCTGGCGGATGCCTTCGTCGCACAGGCTCGCGATCGACTGCAATTCCGACAGCACCAGGTGCAGGTTGGTCTGCACGCGGTCGAGGCGGGTTTCGAAGGTGACGTTGTAGATGTCGCGCACCAGCTCGTCCTGGCGGCGCGACACGAATTTCGCAACCAGCGCGCCGAAGATCAGCAGTCCGGTGACCGCCTCGAAAATCGAAAGCACGCGGGCCGGCCCCAGCGGCAGCACATCTCCGTAGCCGACCGAGGTCGTGGTGACGAAGCTGAAGTAGATCGCGCTCAGCAGCCCGCGCAGGTTTCCGGCGACCGGACGGCCGGTATCAACGAGACCGGGATGGCCTGCGAACCCGGCGAGCCAGTAGATCACGCCGCATGAAAGAACCACCCCCAGCCATACGAGGAAAATCTGCGCAGCCGAGAGACTCTCGACCACGTCGAGCACCGCGCCACCCCATCGGCGGCCGTACCCGGGCGCCATTCGCTGCGCGGCGCGCCCGCGCGCGGGCTCCACGATCGTTTCGCCCGGCGTTGGGACCGGCGGCGGAGCTTCGACCGAGGCGGCCGCGGCGGCGGCGGCGGTTTCGACCGGCAATCCGGACTCCTGCCAGTCGGCGATTCCGCCATGGTAATGGCGGGCGTGCGTGTAGCCCATCTGCTGAAGCAGGCCAACGGCCATCGCGCCGGCGGGTCAGGTGAACTTGGCGCAGTAGGCGGCGATATCGGCGTCACGCCTGGGCAGCATGCGCGGCGCGAGCTGTTCGAGTTCGGTCAGCGGAAGATTTAGCGCGCCGGGGATGTGCCCGGCGGCGAACATTTCGCGCGGGAGCACATCGATCAGCGTGAGCGAGGGATCGTTGAGGCGGCGCTTTATCTCGTCGCGCGAAATTTCCGGGACTTCAGGCACGGCGCCGCCGCCGGCCTGCTCGGGAAAGGCGCTGTCCATAGCGATCCACAATACGGCGCGCGCCGGGCAGTGTCACGCGCCCGACGTGATGCGGATCCGCGGACGCCTGAACCGGCAAGCGGCCGGCCTGTTTGCGCTGCTTCGCGCCGTGATATGATTTAGCGGCATTCATCCGAACGCGCGGGCCGGCGCGCCGGATGTGCGGATTTTGTTCGTCTGCTCATCAGCGTGGAGATTCACCGAGGAGGACCGAGGATGAAGCGGCTTGCGGTTCCATGCGCTGCCGCGCCCGCATCCCGCGCGCCAGTACCGGCCCGAGGATGCGTGGGCGGAGCAATCGCCCTCATTCGAGGCGCCGCGCCGGCCGGCGCGGGAGCGTCGGCTAATCGGATTGTCCGGGGATACCCGGGCGGCGCCCCGCGCGAGCGCGGGCGCGAGCGATCATGACCGACGGCAAACGCGTCCTGGTCGCCGAAGACCATCAGCGAACCCGCAATGCGTGGGCCGAGTTGATTTCCTCGTGGGGCTTTGAGGTCGAGGCCGCCGAGGATGGCCAGCGCGCGCTCGAGCTGGTCGGCAGCTTCGAGCCGCACATCCTGCTGCTCGACCTCAAGCTGCCGTTGAAGGACGGGCTCGAGGTGCTGGGCGAGATTCGCCGGCGCGGCCTGCCGATCACGACCATTGTGATCTCCGGCGAAGGCGACATTCCGGACGCGGTGCAGGCGATCAAGCTCGGCGCGTACGACTACCTGCGCAAGCCGGTCGACCCGCCGCGTCTGCGCCAGACGCTGAACAATCTGAGCGAGCATCTTGCGGTAAGCGAGGAGAACCAGCGGCTGCGCTTGCGGCTGATGGGCGCCGGCGAACTTGGACCGATCGTCGGGCAGTCGCAGGCGATGCGCCGGGTGATGGCGCTGATCGAGCAGGCGGCGCCGAGTTCGGCTTCGGTCATCATCCAGGGCGAGAGCGGCACCGGCAAGGAGATCGTCGCACGCACGATTCACGAGTATTCGCCGCGGCGCGGCGGGCCGTACGTCGCGATCAACTGCGCGGCGCTGCCCGAGGGGCTGCTCGAGAGCGAGCTGTTCGGTCACGAGCGCGGCGCCTTCACCGGCGCCGATGCGCGGCGCGCCGGATGCTTCGAGCTGGCCAACGGCGGCACCCTGCTGCTCGACGAGATCGGCGAGATGAAGCCCGAGCTGCAGGCCAAGCTGCTGCGCGTGATCGAGGAGCGCAAGCTCCGGCGTGTCGGCGGCAGCGCCGATATCGCGCTCAACGTGCGCGTGCTGGCGGCGACCAACCGCGACCTGGGCGAGGCGCTTCGCGCGGGCCGCCTGCGCGACGATCTCTATTACCGGCTCAACGTATTCACCATCGCGCTGCCGCGCCTGGCCGAGCGGCTGGAGGATCTGCCGGCGCTGACGGATCATTTCGTGCGCGAGTTCGCGCGCGCCAACGGGCGGCAGATAACCGGGGTCGACAACGAATGCCTCGAGGCGCTCAAGGCGCGCGCCTGGCCGGGCAACGTGCGCGAGCTGCGCAACGCCATCGAGCGCGCGGTCATCGTCAGCGCGGGGCCGCTCATCGGCGCGGCCGATCTGCCGGCCGAGCGCGTGCTCGCCGGTGCGGCCGCCGCGGCGCATTCGGCGCCGCCGCCCCCGGCGCCGGCGCCCGCGAGTGCGGGCTTGGGCGCGGCGCCCTCGGCCGCGGAACCGGCCTCACCCGGCTGCGAACTGCCGGTGGGCCAGCCGCTGCGCGAGGTCGAGCGCCAGCTTATTTTGAAAACGCTCGAGATGGTCGGGAACAACCGGGTGCGCGCCGCCGAAATCCTCGGCATCAGTCCCAAGACGCTGTACAACAAGCTCGGGCGCTATCAAGCGAAGTCGGCGGCCGGCGAAAGCGAGGCCGACGATGGCGAAGGCAAAGACCTCGCGACGGACGGCGGCGCGGCCGCGCAAGGGGCAAACGGCAAATCCGGGCCGGCCGGCAAGGCTTAGACGGACGCCGGCCGTGAGTTAGCCTGGAACAGCTCGCGCTATGGGTCTGCGGACCAAAATCGCCGCCATTTTCGTTCCCCTGCTGGTGCTCGCGGTGCTCGCCGTCAGCGCCACCGAGGCCAATCACGCGGTGGGCGTGATGGTCAAGGACCTGGGTGACTCGGGCGAAGTGCTGGTCAACGAAACCTTCGAGCAGATCCGCGCGGCGCTGGCGCAGACACAGGGCGATCCGGCCACCGTGTTGCGCCAGGACACGGCGCTCGCGGCGCTGCTCTCCTCCTCGCGCGCGTTCGGCAAGGGGGTGGTGTACGCGCGGGTCGAGACCGCCGGCGGCGAGCTTATCGCGGGCTCGAGCGGCGACCCGGTGGGAGCGGCGCCGCGGCCGTTTGCCGAACTGAAGCGCGCGGCCGAGCGCTGGTCGCCGTTCGCGCGCATCCGTCCGTTGTGGGGCGAGCACATCTACGAGATCAGCGCGCCGGTCGAGATCAACCAGCGCCCGTTCGCGATGATCAAGGTCGGGCTCTCGACCGCGCTCATCGCGAGCGAGGTCGGCCGCGCGGTGACCAACGTCGTGTTCATCGCCATCGTGGTCACGGTGATGAGCCTGGCGGGCGCGCTGCTGGCCGGCGCGCTGCTGCTCGCGCCGGTGGCGGCGATCACCACCGAGGTCGAACGGCTGGCGGCCGGCCGCGACTCGGGCAACCTGCTGATCCGCGGGCGCGACGAGCTGAGCGCGCTCGCGCGCAAGTTCAACGAGCTGTCGCATCGCGTGCGTGCCGACCGCGTGCAATGGGAGGACGAGCGCGGCCGCTTCCTCAATATCTTCCGCTCGATCGAGGACGCGGTGCTGCTGCTCGACGCCGACGGCTGCGTGCGCTTTTCCAACGACGACGCGCAGGGCCGGCTCGGCCTGCCGGCGGGCGGCCTGGCCCAGGGCAAGACGCTCGGCGCGCTGCTGGGCGAGAGCCATCCGCTGGTCCGCGTGGTGCGCACGGCGCAGGCGGCGGGCAGCGAGTTGCGCGACGTGGCGATCGAGGAGGGCGCGGATGGCGAGCGCTCGCGCCTGCTGGTCTCAATCTTTCCGCTCGGCCGCGACGCGTCGCGGGCCGGCCAGCTGGTAATTGTGCGCGACCTCGAATCGGTGCGCAGGCTCGAGAGCGTGTTCGACGACTCCGAGCGGCTGGCCCGCCTGGGCGGCCTGTTCTCCGGCGTCGCGCATCAGATCCGCAATCCGCTCAACGCCATCACGCTCGAACTCGAGCTGCTCAGCCAGGACGCGCGCGCTTCGCGGCCGGTCGAGGATCACGTGCACGCGGTACGTGAAGAAATGAACCGCATCGACGTGGTAATCGAAGCGCTGATGCGCTTCATGCGTCCGGGTCAGTTGAAAATCGAGCGACTTGCTGTAAACGATCTTCTGAGCGAGGTCGCAAGCAGCGTGAACGACCCGCGCATCGCGGTGGATTGCGATTTCGATCCGGCGGTGGTGTTTATCAAGGCCGATCGTGCGGTACTGATGGAAGCATTGCGTAATCTGGTGCAGAACGCCGCCGACGCGATGCCGCGGGGCGGCCGGCTGCGCCTGAGCAGCGCGCTCGCCGACGGCTGCGTCGAGTTGACGATCGCGGACACCGGCGAGGGCATCGCGCCCGAGCACCTGGAGAATATCTTTCAGCTCTACTTCACCACCAAACCGGACGGCAACGGCGTGGGCCTGCCGCTCGCGCTGCGCGCGGTGGACCTGCACGGCGGCACGCTCAAGCTCGATTCACGGGTCAGCGAGGGAACCACGGTGCGCATCCGCCTGCCGCTCGAGGATCGTCCGCCGCGGGCCAGTTTCAACATGAGCGCAAACTAGGTTGCGGAACGCGGCAGACTGCGCCAGTGGGCCGCAACCGACGAATTGACGGGCATAATGAAGGGCCGGCGAAACGTGCGCCTGTGCGGCGCGATTACGGGCTTGTGTATGATTGCCGCCGGATGTTCCGGACCCAACGGCAACTGGTACATCCCGAGCTTTATGCGTCCGCCGCAGCCGCCGCCCGCGCATCGCTATCAGCCCAGCGTGGGCAGCGAGATCAGCAGCACCCCGGCGCCGGTCGAGACCGAGCGTCCGAAGCGCGCCGCGCGCACACGGCGCGCACCGGCGCGCGTCGAACAGGCGGCCGCCCCGGCGCCGACGCCCGCGCCGCCGCAAGTCCCGCTGCTGCCCGCGCCCTCGGTCACGCTCGCCGACGCACCGTCCAAGGAGCGCACCCAGCGCATGCTCGACGAGGCGCGCGCCCGGCTCGCGCGCATCAACCGCAACAGCCTCGGCGCCGACAGCGCGACCACCTACGACCAGGCAAACAACTTTCTCGAGGCCGGCCGCCACGCCCAGGACGAGAACGACTACGTCGCCGCCTCAGGCTACGCGCAAAAGGCCGCGCTGCTCGCGGCCAAGCTGGCACCCGGCACGAAATGATTTTACGGCGCCGCGCGCCGGCGCTGTTCGGGTTCGCAGCGCGAAGAGCCGGAAGAGGGCCGCTCGCGCGCAGCCTGCGCTGCGTTCGTAACGGCCCTCTTCCATTTTGAGCGCGGCCTTTGCCGGGCCGCGGCTCGACGGCGGGGTTGCCCCTGTTCCCTCTAAATCCGCTCTTCCGGGCCCGCGTTCGCCGTGCGCGCGCGCCGGGCCGCTCAGCGCTCCGCTAGGGCATCGTCGAGCCGGCGGGCGGCGCGAGCGTCACTTCCAGATGCTGCCCGTTCGCGGCGGGAGGCTCCGGCCGCAGCGGAATCCCTGGGCCGGTCATATAGGGTTCCGCTGCGGACCGGATAGCCGCTCCGCCAAGCGATGCGTGCGCGGTGGTCGAGCCGAGCCACGCCTGCGACCAGATAAGCATCGCGCCGGCAGCAGCCAGCGCGAGTGCGGTCATGGCGAGCGCGGCGCGCACCAGGCGCGCGCGCGAATTGAGCTTGCGCGGCTCCGCCTGCGCGCCCACGCGCAGCCGTTTGGCGCCCAGCAGGTCCTCGTATTCGCCGACCGCGTTTTTGACCATGGCCAGGCTGACCTTGCGGCTGCCCGCGGCGTAGCCCTGGAGCATTGCGTTGTGGCTGAGCACGTTGATCTGACGCGGGATGCCGCCGCTGTGCGCGACCAGGTGATTGAGCGCGGCGGGGGCGAAGATGCGGCTCGCCGACCCGCCCCGCGCACGCAGCCGGCAGTCGATATACTCGCGCACCTCGGCCGCGCGCAGCGGCTTGAGCAGCGTGCGCGCGCCGATGCGCTGATTGAGGCTGTGCCGGCCCGGCTCGGCCAGGCGCGTGACCAGCTCCGGCTGGCCGACCAGGATGATCTGCAGGCGCCGCTCCTCGAACGTGTCGGTGTTCGAGAGCAGGCGCAGGCCCTCGAGCGCCTCGTCGCTCAGTTCCTGGGCCTCGTCGATCACAATTGCGATCCGCTCGCCCGCCCGTGTGCCGTTGAGCAGCGCCGCGAACCCCTGCGACACCTCGAGCGCCGTCTGCCCGCTCCATCCCGGCGCAAGCTGCGACATCACGACCTGCATCATCTGGTCGAAAGCGAGCCGCGGATTGGTGAGCAGCGCCGTGCGCACCTGCGCATGGCGCCGCGCGAGCATCGAGCAGACCAGCGTGGTTTTTCCGACTCCGCTCTGCCCGACCAGCAGCGTGAAGCCGGTCGGCTCGTGCATCAGCCCCCATTCCAGCGCGGCCAGCGCCTCGCGATGCGTATGACTCAGGTATAGAGCTCCCGGCGCGGGAGTGAATTGAAAGGGCGGTCCGGAGAGCCCGAAGTGATGGTGGTACATACGTGGTCTTAGAAGAACGATGTCATCGGCGAAGGCGGCGGTCCGCTGCAATCCCGGGGCGCTTTGACTGGTGCTGATCGACGTTCGCGGCGCATCCGGAACCGAGAATTACGGCGATGGCCCGCAACCCGGTCCATTAGCATTAACTCCCCCCGTATCGCTGAGCCCACCTGATCCAACCCGAGCATTTCAATTCTGGCGATGTCGGTTGGATGGCCCGGAAGCTCAACCGACGGCCACCATGCCGTCCGCCATTGCACCACCCTCACACCATCCTCGGCTCAGCGGCTTCCGGGCCTGGCTGCCAAAGGACGAGGCAAAGTCCATGCCCGCCCCGGCGAAGACAATTCAATGATTTTTTCGACTCGACGTCGAAAAAGCGGCAAAGGTTACCGACTCATTGCGGTAAAGGTTTCCTGAACCTTTCCCTGAAGTTAAAACGCGTCCTGTCAAGTTTCACCATCGGGCCGCGCATCATTAGTCTATGCGGGTTTGCTTTTTGCCGGCGCGCCATGCGATCAAACGGCCGACGAGCCCCGAAACCATCCGCGGAGGAAGCCATCATGAGCAGCGAGGACAGCAAAAGGATCGTCCTGGGATTCTTCGAGAATCTGAACGCCGGCAATGTCGCCCCGGCGCTGGATGCGCTCAGCGAATCCGCAACCTGGTGGATCCAGGGAAATTTTCCGCTCTCGGGAACCCGCACCAAGGCGCAGTTCGTCGAACTGCTGGGCCAGCTCGGCGCTTCGATCGGCGGCGCACTTGCGCTGCGTGTCAGGGGCGTCACGGCCGAGGGCGAGCGCGTCGCGGTTGAGGCCGAGTCATTCGCCAAAATGAAAAACGGCAAGACCTACCAGAATCGCTATCACTTCCTGTGCGAGGTGCGCGGCGGAAAGATCCAGGCCGTGCGCGAGTACCTCGACACGATGCACGCCAACGAGGTGCTCTGTAGCTGAACAGCGCATGGCCGCGGGTCCCGAGCGGTCCCGCGGCCATCGTCTGCGTCACTTCGTGTCGCGATACGTCGTGTCGCGGCGCGTGCCGCCGCCGGGAGCGCCGCCCTCAGGCGAGCAGCGACCTGGCGACGGTCTCGCGATGAATCGGCGCGTTGCCGAAATTCGCCTCGCCGGCGAGCGCGCGGCGATGGTACAGATGCATGTCGTGCTCCCAGGTGAACCCGATTCCGCCGTGCACCTGGATCGCTTCGCTGGTCACGTTCTTGGCCATATCTGACGCGTACGCCTTGGCCATCGGAACGGCCGTGGCCGCTTCCGCCAGCCGCTCGTCCACCGTCCAGCAGGCGTAATAGGTGAGCGAGCGCGAATTCTCGACCGCGACCATCATGTCGACGCACTTATGCTTGACGGCCTGGAACGATCCGATCGGCTTGCCGAACTGAACGCGCGTCTTGGCGTAATCAACCGCGATGTCGAGCGCCTTCTGTGCCGTGCCCACCATCTCGGCCGCAAGGCCTGCAGTGGCGATATCCAGCGTGCGGCGCAGGACCGGCCATCCCTGGCTCTCCTTGCCGAGCAGGTTGGCGGCGGGGAGGGCGACGCCGTCGAACTTCACGTGGCACAGCCGGCGCGTCATATCGACGGTCTTGAGCTGCGTGACGGTCACGCCCTTTTGTTTCGCCGGCACCATCAGCAGCGTTATCCCTTCTTCGCCGCTGCCGGCGCTGCGCGCGGCGACGATAATGCAATCGGCGACGTGCGCGTCGGGCACGAAGAATTTCTCACCCGAGAGCGTGTAGTCGCTGCCTTTCTTTGCGGCCTTCAATTCGATTCCGCCGGCGTCGAAGCGGCCGGCGGCCTCGGCAATCGCGACGGTCGCGATATACTCGCCCCTGGCCATCTTCGGCAGCAGCTCTTTCTTCTGCGCGTCGGAGCCGCCTTCGATGACCGCGGGCGCGCCGAGCAATGCGGCGGCGAAGAACGGGCCGGGGATCAGCGCCTTGCCGGCTTCCTCGGCGATCACGGTCATGTCGAGAAAGGTGCCGCCCTGGCCGCCGTACTGTTCGGGAATCAGCAGGCCGGGCCATCCGAGCTCAACCAGCTTGCGCCAGAAGCCCGCGTCGTGGGCGCTGTCGTCGGACATCATCTGGCGGACAAACTTGGTGCTGCAGTTGTCAGCCAGAAAGCGCTTGGCCGCGTCGCGCAGCATCTCCTGTTCTTCCGAAAATCCGAAGTCCAATCTGGCTAATCCTCCGTCGCGCGTGGGAAACCCGGCCGGCAAATCAGGATCGCCCCCAGGTCAAATTCCAGCTACCACTAACCGTTCGGAACAGGCAAGCGCCACGGCTGCCATCGTCAGCCAACCGCGGTGCGTGGCGGTCGCGTCGCGCAGCGCGAGGCGGCGCTTCCTACTTGCCGCCGACCAGCGCCAGCACGCCCGAATACTGCAGCGTGCCGTAGCCCCCTCCGAGCGGGCCGATCTCGAACCCGGTGAAAAAGCCGGCGACCGGGGGATGGCCAAGGTCGCGGCCGATGTAGGCCGAGTCGTGATCGGCGATGTTGTAGAGTCCGGCGCCGCGCGACACGCAATCGAAGTACAGCCCGAAAGCCGGCGGCGCCGCGGCGCGCGCGCTCATCTCCGCCAGCGTCGCCTTGAGGTCCTCGCGCGCGCGCTCGGCGTTGCGCAGCGCGAATCCCACGCGCTCGCCGATTCTTGGCCGATGCGCAACCGCGAGCACGCCGTGCTCGGCGCTGGCGCCCACGATATTGCGCACGAGGTACTGCCCGCGCTCCATCCGCTCGGCTTCGGCATCGAGCGGGATGCCGAGGAAGACGAAGGCGACCGCGCGCTTGAGATCGTCGGCGAGCGGGCCGGCGGCTTCGGCGAACACGTCGAAGGCGCGGCGGCCGTCCAGCTCGACCAGGATATTGTCGCGCACGCCGGTGACGCGATGGGTCGCGCCGAGCGGAGTGCAGGCGAGCGACGCGCCCAGGTTGAGAGCGAACTCGCCCGCGAGCAGCATCCCCGACACCGCATTCGAGCTCACGGTGTCGCCGCAGAACTGAAAGGTCTCGCCAATCGAGCCGTCCTCGCTCGCGCCGCCGCCCACCACCTTCACGCCGGGCAGCTCGCGGGCGAGCGCCGAGAGCAGCGCGTCGGGTTCGGTGTTGTAGGTGTCGGCGAAGAGGCAGAGCAGATTGTCGGGGCCGAGCGCCGGGCGCACCGCGGCCGCGATTTCGCCCGCCGCCTCGCGCGCGCGACCGCGCAGCGCGGGCACGAACAGACGCTTGGCGTTGAGCGAGCTGCCGCCGAAAACCATCACCGCGACCGCCGGGCCCGCCTCGATCTCGCGCTCGCACGCGATCACCCCCGCGCTGGAGCATCCGGCGACCTCGCGCGTGCGCGCCTCGGCCGCCACCGTGCGTGTGATGAGGCCGAAAGCCGCGCCGTGCGCGGTAGTTGCGAAGCACAGCGCGCCGGCGGCGTGATGCAATCCGGCCTGGCGCATCGCGTCGGCCGTGGCCTCGGCCGCGGCGACCCTGGGATTGTTCGAAATCGAATATCCGACTCCCGCGTGCAGCATCGCTGTCTCTCCGCCCGTTGCCGCCCGATCAGGTTCCGCCCGCGAAACGCAACAGTTCGACCATGCGCCGGATCCCGTTGCCCAGCTCTTTGACCGAAATCCGCTCGTTGACGCCGTGCACGGTGTGCTCCTGCGCGGCGGTCAATTCAATCGGCACGAAGCCGTAGGCGACCAGGCCGGCCGCGCGGAAATAGTGGCTGTCGGTGAAGCCCGCGATCATGGTCGGGATAACCGTGCTGTCGCCGTCACGCGAGGCGACCGACTCGACCGCGTTCATCAGGATCGAGCGCGCGGGCGAGGAGGCGGCGGGAAAGTTCAGCAGCACATCGACCTTGACCGTGTTGTCGCCGATCACGTTGCGGAGGCGGTCGAGAAATTCCCTGGGATCGGTGCCCGGCAGCAGGCGGCAATCGATCTCGGCGTAGGCGGTCGGCGCAATCACGTTGGTCTTCTGGCTGGCGCCCAGCACGGTGGGGGTGACAGTGTCGCGCACCATAGCATTGTAGCGCGGCGTTGTCAGGAACTGACGCCGGTAGGCCGGCCGGCGCAACGCCAGCGTCAGGTTCTTGAATTCCGCGGGTCCGCCGTCGAGCCGGGCGATCGAGCGGAAGTAGTCGCGCACCGTGTTGAGCACGTGCACCTCGGGGCTGTAGGCGATAAGCCGGCCGAGCGCGGCGGTCAGATGGGTGACCGCGGTCGCGTCGGGCGGCACCGCGGCGTGGCCGGCCGCGCCTTCGGCCGTCAGGCGAATCCACAGCGGCGTCTTCTCGGCGATCGACACTGCGTAGTAGCGATGGTGTCCGGGGGTCTGCTCGATGCCGCCGCCCTCGTTGAGCAGGTAGCCGGCGTCGGAGAACACCTGCTTTTCGTGGTTGACGAACCATTCGGCGCCGTTGCGTCCGCCGGCCTCCTCGTCGCCGGTGGCGATGAAGATGATGTCGCGATCGAGCAGAATGCCGGCGCGCTTGATCGCGAGCATCGCCATCATCTCGATCACGCCCGGGCCCTTGTCGTCGATCGCGCCGCGGCCCCAGATGTCGCCGTCCTTGACCTCGCCCGAAAACGGCGGCACCTGCCATTGCTTGGCGACCGCCGGGACGACGTCCATGTGGCTCAGCAGAATGATCGCCTTGGTGTGCTTGCCAATCCCGCGCAGTCGCGCCGCCACCACGCCGCGGCCCGGCGCCGGCTCCCATACGGTGGCCGGAATGCCGTCGGCGAGAAACTTCTCGCGCAGCATCCGCGCCGCGCCCAGCTCGTTGCCCGGCGGATTGCTGGTGTCAATGCGGATGTATTGCGAGAGCAGCGCGGTCGCTTCCTGGGTGAGCTTGTCCCAGTTGAAGCCGCTGTCCTCCGCACTCGCACCGTGCGCGCGGGCGGCCGGCGCGGCCGCCCATCCGCGGCCCCGGCCGAGAACGCGCGCGTCAAGCGCAACCGCCGACAGCGCCACCGCCGCGGCGCACGCGAGACAGCACGCGGCCCATCGCACGCCGCCGCGCGGCGCCGGACGAGAGCGGTTTGAACGCCCGCGGTTGCAACGCTGAATGAACATCACCGCATCCGCCGCCTGCTTCCGGACGCAAGATCGATTCGCGCACTGCCTAGCGTTCGCCAAAGTTGAATATCTCGATCACCGTCTGCAGGAACTGCGCCGCGGGCGCGCCATCGATCAGGCGATGGTCGAAGGTCAGGCTGAGCGTCATCATCGAGCGGCGCGCGACTTCGCCGCGATGGATCACCGGTTTCTCGACAATTCTGCCGACGCCGAGAATCCCGGTCTCTCCCGCATTGATGATGGGGGTGAACGCGTCCACGCCGTAGGTGCCGAGATTGGTGATGGTGAAGGTGCCGCCGCTGACCTCCTCGAGGCGCAGCTTGCCCGCGCGCGCCTTCTCGCCCAGCTCGCGCGCGATGGGCGCAAGCTCGCGCAGCGACTTGCGATCGGCATCCACGATCACGGGCACGATAAGTCCGTCCTCGAGCGCCACAGCAATACCGACATTGACCTGGGGCGCGATCGCGATCGCGCCGTCGGCGAGCCGCGCATTCATACGCGGATGACGGCGCAGGGCGCGCGCCACCGCCTGGATCATCAGGTCGCCGTAGGTGAAGTCGAACTGGCGCAGGAGGCGCTCGCGCAGCTCGACCGCGGGCGTGACGTCGGCTTCGCTGGTAATGGTGAGCTGCGCGCTCTCGCGCAGGCTCTGCATCATGCGCTCGGCGATGACTTTGCGCATGCCGCGCATCGGGATGCTGCCGGCGGGCGCTTTGGCGGCGGCGGGAGCAGGCGCGCCCGCGGGCGCGCCTGCTCCCGCGGGCGCGCCGGACGTGGAGCGCGCGGCCGCCGCCGCGCGCTCCACGTCCTCGCGCGTGATGCGTCCGCCGGGGCCGGTGCCGGCGACGCGCGCAAGCTCGACGCCGAGTTCGGCGGCGAGCTTGCGCGCGACCGGGCTGATCGCACGCCGGCCGGTGCCCGCGGATTCATCTGCGGACCCCGTCACCTGCGCGGCAGGGGCGGGCGCGGCCGCGGCGGGCGCGGCCGCGGCGGGCGCGGCCGCGGCGGGCGCGGCCGCGGCGGGCGCGCCCGCCCCTGCTGCGCCGCGGCCTGGCGTAGCGGCCGCTACGCGGCCGTCGCCATAGCGTGCGCGAATTGCGGCGGCGTCTTCGCCGCTCTCGGCGATCACCGCCACGACCACGCCGCAGGCGACCGTCTCGCCTTCGCCGACCAGCGCGGCGGCGAGCGTGCCGGAGGCCGGCGCCTCGACTTCGTACAGCACCTTCTCGGTCTCCACTTCGTAGAGCGGCTCGCCGGCCTGCACGCTTTCGCCGGGCGCCTTGAAATAGCGCTGGACGGTGCCCTCCTGCATGGTCAGGCCGAACTTGGGCATGCTTACTTCGACGGGCATCGGGGTCTCGCAGGGCGTCGTCTCAACCGGTCGGACGGGCGGGAGTCTCTAATGACCCGCGACCTCGCGCACCGCCGCTTCGATCCGCGCGTCGTCGGCGATAGCCGCGCGCTCCAGCGGCGGGCTGAAGGGTATCGGCACGTCGAGCGAGGTCACGCGGCGCGGCGGCGCGTCGAGCATGTCGAATCCCTTCTCGACGATGATCGCCATGAGGTCGCCGGCGGCGCCGCCGCGCAGATGGCCTTCGTCGGCGATCACCACGCGATTGGTCTTGGCCACCGACTGCAGGATGAGCTCCTCGTCGAGCGGAATCAAAGTCCGCGGATCGATCACCTCGACACTGATGCCGTCGGCGGCCAGACGCTCGGCGGCCTTGAGCGCCTTGGGCACCATCGCGCCCACCGCGACGACCGTGACGTTGTCGCCGGCGCGCTTGATCGCACCCTTGCCGAGCGGAACCAGGTGATCGCCTGCGGGCATTTCTTCACGAAGCCGGCCGAGCGCGAGGTGCTCGAAGACGATCACCGGATTATCGTCCCTGATTGCGCTCTTTAAGATGCCCTTTGCGTCGGAAGGCGATGAAGGCATCGCGAGCTTCAATCCGGGCACACTCAGGAACTGCGCGTAAACGGTTTCCGAGTGCTGCGCGGCCGCGCCGCCGACCGCGCCGTACACGGCGCGGAAGGTGATGGGCAGGCGCGCCTGACCGCCCGACATGTAACGGAGCTTGGCCGCCTGGTTACACACCTGGTCCATCGCACAGTAAAAGAAGCTTGCGAACTCGACCTCGCAAATGGGCCGCGTCCCGGCCATCGCCGCGCCCACGGCCGCGCCGACGAAGCCGGCCTCCGAGATGGGCGTATTGCGCACGCGCGAGGCGCCGTACTTCTTGAACAACCCGCGGGTTGCGCCGAACGCCGCCAGCACCACGTCCTCGCCCATCACGAAGGTGAGCGGGTCGCGCGCCATCTCCTCGTCGATCGCCTGGTTGATTGCCTGGATATAACTGGTCTGCGCCATTGTCGATGCACCTCGCTTAGCGGCGGCAGCGGACGCCGCACGGTCCGCTATGCGTAAACGTCGTCGGTGACTTCCGCGGCGTCGGGCAGTTTCGCCTGGCGCGCGAATTCGACCGCGGCTTCGAGTTCAGCCTGGGTTTCGTTGACGATGCGATCGAGCTCGTCCTTGCCGATCTTGCCGCCCTCGAGCACGAAGCGCTCGAATTTCATGATCGGACATTTCTTTTTCCACGATTCGATTTCCGCCTCGGTGCGATAGCCGTTCGAGCCGAGAAACGCCTGCTCGCCGACCACGTGGCCCTCCCATCGATAGGTCTTGCACTCGAGCAGCGTCGGCCCCTCGCCGGCGCGGGCGCGCGCGATCGCCTCGCTTGCGTAGCCGTACACCTCGAACACGTCGTTGCCGTCGACCACGTGGCCGGGGATGCCGTAGGCCTGCGCGCGCGCGGCGATGTCCCTGACCGAGGTCACGGTCTCCATCGGGGTGAACTCGCCGAAGCCGTTGTTTTCGCACACGAACACCACCGGCAGCTTCCATACCGCGGCCAGGTTGAGCGATTCGTGGAAGGTGCCTTCGTTGGACGCGCCGTCGCCGAAGAAGCACGCGGTCACGTCGTCGCGCCCGGCCACCTGCGCGGCCAGCGCGGAGCCGGTCGCGATCGGCAGGCCGGCGCCGACGATGCCGTTGGCGCCGAGAATGCCGAGCGAGAAATCGACGATATGCATCGAGCCGCCCTTGCCCTTGCAGTAGCCTTCGCGCTTGCCGTACAGCTCGGCCATCATGCGGTCGAGCCGACCGCCCTTGGCGATGAGATGGCTGTGGCCGCGATGGGTCGAGGTGATGCGGTCGGACTTGCGCAGCGCCGCGCACACGCCGGTCGCGCTCGCCTCTTCGCCGATCGAAACGTGCACGAAGCCCGGCAGCTCGTTGGCGATCGCGAGATCGCGCACCCGTCCCTCGAACTGCCGTATGCGCTGCATCGAGCGGTACATCTCGAGCATCAGGTCTTTGCCGAGGTCCATCGCTTAACCCTCCCTTGCCGGGACACGCTTGCGCGCGGGTGGCGCGTCAGCGAAAGGGAAGGTATTACCGTTCGGCGCGATCGTCAAACGAACAGCGCCGGCATCACGCGCAAGCCGTCAGCTTCAACCGCACGTCGTTTCAGGCGCGCACCGCGGCCGTGCTAGAGATGTCCCGCGATGGCGGCCGCGGGCAAAATGACGAACCGAACGCGCGCGCGGCGAGCCGCGCCGCCCGGCGGTCCACCCCGCTCGCGCAACGGCCCCGGCGCGGTTGCGCCCGTCAACGGACGCACGGTCGGGAAGCTGCTGCGCCTCCTGCGGCGCGCGGCCAGGGGATGGAATGCGCCGGTCATGGCATTGGAGGCCGCCGAGCACGGCGACCCCTTCCGCACGCTCATCGGATGCATCCTGAGTCTGCGCACGCGCGACGAGACCACGGCCGAGGCGGTGCCGCGGCTGTTCGCGCGCGCATCGACGCCGCAGGCGATGCTCCGCCTGGGCGCCGGGACGGACCCGTCATCGGAGCATGTGGGGAACGTCGGCGGACGGCAGCCGACGCCGCGGCGCGGGCGGCGCTCGAAGTGAAGCTCCGCCGGCCTTCCGGACTGAGCGGCGCCGGGCGCAGGGCCGCGTGCTCAGTGATAGACGTAGAGCAGCGCCGCGCCCAGCGGCACGATGACCACTGCCGCGACGATCGCGACCATCTCGAGCGTGTTGACCCGGCGATACGGAAAATCCATCGCGCGCGGACGCAGCAGGTCGAGCCCGCAGTTGTCGCACACCATGTGCGACAGATCGATCCACTGCATCAGGCGGCAGCGCGGACATTCGATACGATGCGATCCTTCGTTCACGTGTGCACCACGCGCTCGCGCGCCAGCTCGGAAGCGGGAGCGCTTCCGGCCAGGCGAGGCTAAAAAAGATGATGTGTTACGATCCTAGCGGCGCGTACGCGAGGGTCAACCTTTTTTGCTCCGGATTATGAACATCGCCAGAGCGCGCATCCTGCGGTCCGCCGTTGAGCCTGTGGCGGCAAGCGGCACAACGCACAGTTTAACTTTAACTTGAAGTTGGGAGTTGACCTGAAGTTCGGACTTGACGGTTTTCGAACGCATGAGGACGAAGAGTACGGACCATCCAGCGGCCGAGAAGGCGATCGCGAAGCTGATTTATCCGGTCGGCTTCTACCGCACCAAGGCGGCGGTAATCGTCGGAATCTGCCGCGAGCTTATTGATCGCTTCGACGGCCGCGTGCCCGACTCGATCGACGAGTTGCTGACGCTCAAGGGCGTCGGCCGCAAGACCGCCAATCTCGTGGTCACCCAGGCCTTCGGCAAACCGGGCATCTGCGTCGATACGCACGTTCACCGGATTTCGAACCGATGGGGCCTGGTGCGCACGCGCAGCCCGGACGAGACCGAAGCCGCGCTACGGGCAGTGCTGCCGCGCCGCTACTGGATAGAATACAACAGCCTGCTGGTTGCCTTCGGGCAGACGATCTGCCAGCCGTTCTCTCCGTGGTGTTCGCGATGCCCGGTGGCGCATCTGTGCCCGCGTATCGGCGTGACGCGCTCGCGTTAGAAGTAGAGCGCGTTGAGGTTTTGCGGCGCCGAAGGCGCGGTCGAGCGTCCGAATTGAAATCGTAAGTTCAACTTTAGATATGCTCAGCTTCAGAAAGGACCTGGTACCCGGATGAACTCGGAAATCGGATTTATCGGATTGGGCGCGATGGGCGAGCCGATGGCGGCCAACCTCGCCGCCGCGGGATTCAAGCTGCGCGTGTTCAATCGCACCGCGTCCAAGGCCGACGCGCTGGTCGCGGCCGGCGCCGCGCGTGCCGAGCGCGCGGGCGACGCCGTGACAAGCGGCGGCGTCGCGATAACCATGCTCGCCGATGACGCTGCGCTCGAGCAGGTGACGCTCGGCAAGGACGGCATCGCGCAGCGGCTCGGCCGCGGCGGAATCCATCTATCGATGAGCACGGTGGCGCCGGCGACCGCGCGCCGTCTCGCCGAGCTCCATCGCGCGCACGGCGGCAGCTATATCGCTGCGCCCGTGTTCGGTCGGCCCGACGCGGCGAAGGCCAGGCGGTTGTGGATCCTGGCCGCGGGCCCGGCGGCCTCCAGGGCGGCGGTGCGCCCGCTGCTCGATGCGATGGGCCAGGGGGTGTTCGATTTCGGCGAAGCGCCGGCGTCGGCCAACGTCGCCAAGCTCATCGGCAATTTTCTCATCGCGGCCAATCTCGAGGCGATGTCCGAGGCGTTCGCGATCGCCGAGAAGCAGGGCGTCGATCGCGCGGCGGTTGCCGAGATGCTCGCGAGCACGCTCTTCGCCTGCCCGATTTACCAGGGCTACGGCAAGGCGATCGCGGCCAAGCGCTTCACGCCGGTCGGCTTTCGCATGCCGCTCGGGCTCAAGGACGTCGAGCTCGCGCTCGGGATGGCGCGGGAGGTGACGATGGCGCTGCCGATGGGCAGCCTGGTGCGCGACCGGCTTATCGCAACCCTGGCCAAGGGACGAGGCGAGATGGACTGGTCGGCAATCGCGCTCAGCGTGCTCGACGATGCGGGGCTGAGCCATGAGCCGCAAAGGGGCGGCACGTCCGCGTCGCGCTCCTAGGCGGCATGGGAACGGGTTGCGCGACGGGAATCGCCGACGCGGCTGCGGAGCGGTTCGGCGCGGACAGGCGCGCGCGCGAAAAAAGCTGTGGACACGGCGCCGGCGCGGCCAGATTCAAGTTGCGCCCGCCGCGGGCCTAAATTAATCTGGGTCAGAGCTGCCGCCGATCCGCATCAGGGCGGCAGTGCTTTCTGATGGAGCATGAAGCTGCACAGGCGCGTGGCGAGGATAAGGCCCGGCTGATCCTTGACCAGGTGGACGCGATTCGCAGCCGGCTCAATGCAATCGCACTGCAACAGGGATTGTTCGGCGGGCTTACGCTGATCCTCGGCGCCGTCGCGCTCGTCGTCGCGAGCGCTTTCCTCCTCGGTCCGCTCGCATTTCTGATGCTCGGGCTGGTCGTCGTGCTGGCGACGCTGGCGGGTGTCGTGCGCGTCGTCCGTGGGGCATGGGCCACCAGCGCGAGCAACGAGCGGGCTGCGCTGATCGCCGATCGGCGCGCCGCGCTCAAGGGGCGGCTGAGCACGATGGTGGACGCGGCGCGGGCCGGCGAGCGTTCGGCGCTGTGGTCCTACCTGGTCGAGGACACGCTTGCCCTGCGCGATGAGTTCGTCGCGGCGAAAATCGAGCCGCGGCGGATCTCGCGCTGGCTATGGACGGCGCTCGCTTCATGCGCGATCGCCGCACTGGTGCTGCGTTTCGCCTACCGTGCGCGCAGCGCGCAGCACGCCGGAGGCGGCAGCGTCGCCGCCGCGCCGGGCGAGCCTTCGGTCGACCTCGGCGACCTCGACATCCGGCCCGCCGACCCATCCAACGAACCGGGCGCGCAAATCGACGCCGACCCGGCGACTTTGCAGAAGCTCGCCGAAAAGCTGCGCGAGGCGCAGCGCAACGGCAAAACCGGCAATTCGAGCTCGCGCCTGATGGCTGACGCGCGTGACATCGCAAGCGCCCTGCAGAACCGGCTGACCGGCGGCAGGTCGGCCGCGCAGGCCTGGCAGCGCCTCAAGATCACCGACCGCAAGGGCGTCAGCGGCGGCAAGCACGCGGCGGACGAGCCGAAGAGCGCCGCCAACGATCGTTCGGCGGGCGGCAGCCAGGCCGACGCGCCGAACGCGGCCGACGATCAGTCTGAACCGAACCGGAGCCAACCCAACGGCGCCGCGACCCCCGCGATGCCCGACATGAGCGGACAGGCGGCGCTCAACGGACTCAACAGCGACGCGCCCGCGCCCGGCAATTCGCTCGGCCAGAATACGCCGCTCGATGCGCGCCGAGTGCCGCCCGGAGGGCCGCTCGGCACCGGCGGCTCGGCGCACGGCTCGGGCTCCGATCCGCAGCATCTCTACGGCGATTCGGAAACGCCCCCGCTCGGCAGCGACACGTTCAAAATCCCGGTCGAAGCCGCGCCTTCCGACGACGGCACCAGCAACAACGCGCCGGCGCCGCCGCCGACGCGCGCGCGCACCGCGCTCAACGCCGAGCAGGCGCCCGACGAACCGTTCGAACGCGCCTCGATTCCGGCCTCCGATCGCGTGACCATCCAACGGGTGTTCGAACGATGAACGCAGCCGCCAGAAGCGAGGTGCCCACGGTCGCCGACTTCGCACGCACCTTCCGCCACGTGCAGGCGGAAATTCACAAGGTGATCGTGGGTCATCAGCAGGCGGTCGAGGAGCTGCTGTGCGCGCTGTTCGCCGGCGGTCACGTGCTGATCGAGGGCGTGCCAGGCACGGGCAAAACCACGCTGGTCAAGACGCTCGGGCTCGCGCTCAATCTGAGCTTCAACCGCATCCAGTTCACGGTCGACCTGATGCCGGCCGACATCACCGGCACGCGGGTGATCCTTTCGGGCGAGGACGGGCGGCGCGAATTTTCGTTTCAGCCGGGCCCAGTGTTCTGTCATATCCTGCTCGGCGACGAGATCAATCGCGCGACGCCCAAGACTCAGTCGGCGCTGCTCGAATGCATGGCCGAGCTGCAGGTCACCGTCTCCGGCATCACGCACCCGCTCAAGCCGCCCTACTTCGTGATGGCGACGCTCAATCCGATCGAGATGGAGGGCACCTACCCGCTGCCCGAAGCGCAGCTCGATCGCTTCCTGTTCAAGGTGCGCCTGGAGTATCCGGACGAAGCTCAGATGGTGCGCATCGTCACCAGCACCACCGGACCCGAGGACGCGGGCGTCGAGCCGGTGTTCTCGGTCGCCGAAGCCGCCGAGCGCATCGAGGCGCTCAAGCACCTGGTGCGCGAGGTGATGGTGGCGCAGCCGATCGAGCATTACGCGGCGCGGATGGTGCGCGCGACGCAGCCCAGCACCTCGCGCTACATCGGTCCGCAGAGCAGCGGCACGCGGGTCGAGGCGGTCGATCGCTATGTGAGCTTCGGCGCGAGCCCGCGCGGCGCGCAGGCGCTGATCATGGGGGCCAAGGTGCGCGCGCTGCTCGACGGGCGAGCCAACGTGGCCTACGAGGACATCGAGCAGGTGGCGCCGGCCGCGCTGCAGCATCGCGTGATGCTCAACTACGCGGCCCATTCCGACGGCATCGACGCGGCCCACATCGTCGAGCGCGTCGTGCAGGCGGTGCGACCGAGCCGCGGCTGAGCGGGTTGCCGGATGCTCGAGGCGCGCGCATTCGAGCCTGCCTTTCTCCGCCGGCTGGACGGCCTGGTGCTCGGCGTTCAGCGCTCGCGCACGGTGCGCGAAGGACGGCGCGCGCTCGGCCGGGTGCAGGGCCTGGGCATCGAACCCGAGAGCTTCAAGGACTACACCGAGGGCGACGACCTGCGCTTTCTGGACTGGAACGCCTTCGCGCGCCTCGACGATCTGACCATCCGCACCTTCCGCGCCGAGCGCGAAATCGAAGTCACGATTATCATCGACGCCAGCGCCTCGATGGGTCTGCCGCGCGAGGACGACAAGCTCGGCCTCGCGCTCGCGCTGGGCGCCGCGCTCGCCTACGTGGCGATGGCGAGCAACGACGCGGTCCGTCTGGGCGTGTTCGCCGGTGCGCGCGCCGGCGGCGTGCGCGTCGAAACCTCGGCGCTGCATCGGCGGCGCGAGAGCTATCCCGACTTCCGCGGCTTCGTCGAGGCGGTGCGCGCCGGGGGCGCGACGCAGATGACTGAGAGCGTCGGGCAGCTGCTGCTCGAGCGGCGGCCGGCGGGCACCGTGATCCTGATTTCGGACTTCCTGGTCGCGGCGGGCGATTACGAGCAGGCGATGCGTATGCTGCTGCGCGCGCGCCACGAGGTCAAGGCGATCCACGTGCTCGGCGATCGCGAGAGCACCGGCACCTACCCGCCGGGCCACTATCGCGTGCGTGACGCGGAGACCGGCGAGATCTGCGAGGCTACGCTGGGTGCCGGCGCGGCCGAGGGCTGCCGGCGGCGGGCCGAGCGGCTCGCCGCCGACGTCGCCGCTTTCTGCGGTGCCAGCGGCATCGCCTACGCGCGCGCCTTCGGCGCCAGCCATTTCGAGGACATCGTGATGCGCGAATTTCCGCGCCTCGGGGTGCTGCGGTAGCCGCGATGGGGCTGCTCAATCCGCACAATCTGGTGTGGCTCGCGAGCCTCGCCGTGCTGCTCGCGATTTACCTGCGCGCGCGGGCCAAACCGACGCTCGAGGTCTCCAGCCTGATGTTGTTCGAGGAGGTCGCGGTGCCGGTGGCCAGCTCGCGCGTGCTGCGCACGGACTGGCTGTTCTGGCTCGAGCTGACGGCGCTGGCGGCGTCGTCGCTGGCCCTGGCCGGGCTCTACGTGCGCGGCCGGCACGCGCCCGCGCATCATCAGAGCCATGCCCTGGTGTTCGATCTCGGCGCCGGGATGAGCGCGCGGCAAGGCGGCGGAACGCGGCTGGATGAGGCGCGGCGCGCGGCGCTCGCCTTGGTCAGCACGGCGCGGCCCGGCGACAGCTTCAGCGTGATTGGCTACGCGCTCGAGGCGAGGGTGGATCGTGCGCCGACCTCGCATCTGGACGACGTGCGCCGAGCCATCGCCGCGCTCGCGCCGACGGCGCTGCCGGCGCGTCCGGCGGCAATGCGGGCGGCGCTGATGCGCGCGCGTGGCGCGGCTGAAATCGACGTCTTCGCCGATCGGCCCGCGCCGCGGGGGATGCTCGAGGCGGCGGGCGCGGACGCGCGCGTGCGCTTTCATCGGGTGGGCTCCGCGGCCCCCAACCTGGCGGTGGTGGCGCTCGAGCCGGGCACCGCAGGCGCCGCGCCCGGGCGCGTGGTGGTGCGGAATTTTTCCGATCGCCCGGAACTTTGCCAGATCGCCGTGGACCTCGAGGCACAGAACGTGTTGCGCTCGACCCTGGTGCTCGAGCCGCGCGGACAGACGGTCGTTCCCTTCGGGCCGTTGACCCAGGGCGGTCTGGTGCACGCGCATATCGTGACCGACGACGCGCTGGCGGCGGACAACGACCGTTGGGCGCTGGCCTCGAGCGAGAAGGCCGACCAGGCGCTGGTGCTGTCGCCGAGCCCCGAGGCGCGCGACGACCTCGCGCGGGTGTTGCTCGCGGTCAATCAGAACCTGATCGTGACCGCGGTTGATCCGGTCAAGTTCAACCTCGCGCGCGCGCCGCGCTATCGCATCGCCGTGCTCGAGGACGCCGACGACCCAGGCATCCGCGCTGCGGCGCGACTGATCGTTTTTCCACCGCCGTGGCTGGAGCACTCGGCGCTCCCACCGTGGCATCTCGCCGTCACCGGCACCGTGGCGACGGCGCAACTGCAGGAGCGCATCGACGGCGAGCAACTCGGCCAGCCGCTCGCGCTCAGCCCGGCGCGCATCGTCAATCCGCCGCAATGGATGGACGTGCTGGTGCACGGCACCGGCGCCGGCAGCGCCGGATCGTTCCCGCTGGCGGCGATCGGCTACGACCGGCGCGGAGTGACCGGGCTTCTCGCCTTCAGCGTCAAGGACCACATGCTGCTCGATCCGGACAAGCTCGAGGCGCTGGTGCTCACGGTGGAAATGGTCAAGCGGCTGCTGGCGCCGCAGGATCTGCAGATCGTGGCGACCGGGGAGTCGGTGAGCGTGCCGGCGACCGGGCTCGCGCGCATCGCATCGCCCGACGGGATGGTGCATACGGTGCAGGCGGACGAGATGGGGCGGGTGCGCCTGCGTCCGGTCGAGGCCGGCCGCTACCGGGTCGCGTCTGCGGCGGGTCAGGCGCTGGTTTACGCCAACTACTACGACGCGGGCGAATCGGATATTTCCGCCGCGGCCGGCGCCGCCACGGCCCCGCCCGCCACCGCGGCGCCCGTCGGCGCGCCGGCGGCGGTCTCCGCCGGCGTGCAGATCATGCCGATCGCGCCCTGGCTCGTGGCGCTCGCGCTGCTCGCGATGCTGATCGAATCGGCGCTGCTTACGCGCAGGGCGCTGCGCTGGAGGGTGCGCCATGTTTGAGCGCCCCGAGCTGCTCTGGCTGCTGCTGGCGGCGCCGCTCGCCGCGCTGCCCGGTGTGGCCGCGGCGCGCGCGGGCCGATGGCGCGCCGGGATCGGCGCGGCCGTGCTGCGCACGGCCGTGTTCGCGACCCTGGTGGCGCTGCTGGCGGGACTGCGTCTGCCGCTTAGGACACCGGCGCACCGGATGTCGGTGGTGGTGGCGCTGGACGCTTCGCATTCGATCGCGCCCGACCAGTTCCAGTGGATGCGCGAGCGGCTCGAGGCCTTGCGCGGCTCGATGAATCCGCGCGACCGCCTGGCGGTGCTCGAGTTCGGCCGCACCACCCGCCTGCTCGCGCCGCTCGGCGATCCGCGCCTGGTCAGCATCCGGCCCGCGCGCGCGGCGGCCGACCCGGGTGGCACCGATCTCGCGGGCGCGCTGACCGCAGCGCTGAGCCTGCTCCCGGCAGGAGACGAAAAACGCGTCGTGCTGTTCACGGACGGCAACGAGACCGACGGCAGCGCGGCCGCTGAGCTGCCCGCGCTGGTCGAGCAGGGGGTGCGCGTGTACGCCGACGCGCCGCCCCCGTCGGCGGCCGGCCGCGTCGCGATCGTCGACTTCACGGCGCCGTCGCCGGTGCGCGCCCATGCGAGCTTTGCCCTGCGGCTGGACGTGCTCAGCGAAGCGCGCGCGCCGGCCGCCGGCCGTATCCGGCTGAGCAGCGGCGGACGCGAGCTGGGCCATCGCACCGTGGTGCTGCAGCCGGGGCTGAATCGCTTCGCCCTGCCCTACCAGATCGATCGCTACGGCGCCTACCTGCTGGACGCGCGCGTGGACGTGGATGCGCCGCTGGTCGCGGTCAACCCGGAAGCCGAGGCCGCGGTGTCGGTAATCGGCCCGCCGCGCGTGCTGGTGGTCTCGACCACGCCGCCCGACAGCCTGATGAGCGCGCTCCGGCTGCGGCGCTACGACGTCCAGGAAACCCAGCCGCACGGGCTGCCGACCGATCCCGAGGCCTACCTCGGCTACCAGGTGGTCATCCTGGTCGACGTTACGGCGTCGGCGCTCACGCCGCAGGTCCAGTCGGCGCTGGCCCGCTACGTGGGCGATTACGGCGGCGGATTGATCGTCACCGGCGACGCGCTGCGCGACGAGAAATTCCATCAGGGGCCGCTCGAGAAGGCACTGCCGATAAGCTTTGCGCCGCAGCCGCCGCCGCCCTCGCGCGAGCCGATCGCGGTCTACCTGCTGATCGATCGCTCGAACTCGATGAGCTACAACTCGCGCTATCCGGCGGTGCGCGACGGCGAGCGCATCCGCTACGCCAAGGAGGCGGCGATCGCGCTGCTCAACCAGCTCGACGACACCGACTATGCGGGCGTGATCGCGTTTGACTCGGAGCCCTACGTGCTCTCGCATCTGCGGCCGGTGGGCGAGGATCGCACGGAGCTCACGCGGCGCATCGAGCGGCTGGAGCCGGGCGGCGGCACCGATTTCAAGGAATCGCTCGAGATCGCCGAGAAGGAAATCCTCGGCAGCGGCATCCCGGTGCACCAGGTGATCCTGATCACCGACGGCGATACCAACCGCCAGTACCACGACCACGACCAGCTCATGGCCGACTACCAGAGCCAGCATATTTCGGTCTCGACGATTCGCATCGGGCCGGACCTGGAAAACCTGCGTCTGCTGCAGGATTTCGCCAAGCTCACGGGCGGCACCTTCTACCGCGTCGAGGACATCCGCAAGCTGCCGATGCTGCTGGTGCGCCTGACGCATCAGGCGATCGCCGACAAGCGCCACCAGCAGAGCCATCTCGAGTATGCCGGCGAAAGCACGATCTTAAGCGGCATCAGCGAGCACGAAATTCCCCCCATCGGCCTGTTCGCCACCACGGTGCCCAAGGACGGCGCCGCGGTGCCGCTCAGGATCCGGCGCAACGATACCGCCTCGCCCCTGCTCGCCGACTGGCAGTACGGCCTCGGGCGCAGCGCCGTGTTCGCCGCCGATACCGACTCGACTGCCTCGCTCAGCTGGGTGCACTGGAACCGCTACGCGCAGTTCTGGTCGCAGCTTGCGAGCTGGGTGATGCGCCAGGGCGACTCGGGGCCGTTCAGCCTGCGCGTGCACAACGCGGCCGGCGGCGTGCTGAGCCTGCAGGCGGAAAAGGCCGACAATGCGCCGGTCAACAACCTGGTCTGCCGCATCACCGGCGCGGCCGGCGCGGGCGCGGCGATGGACGTGCCGATGACCGAGTCGGGCCGCGCGGTCTACACCGGCGAATCGTCGCCGCTGGCGCGCGGCAAGTACAACGTGACCCTGATGGTAAAGGAAGGCGACACCGAGCGCGTGCTGGTGCGGCGCGAGGTGGCGGTGCCGGCGGCGGGTCCGGCCGACGAGGCTGAGCTGCGGCTCAGGCCGCCCAATCTGAACCTGCTGCGCGAGCTGGCGCGCGCCACGCGCGGCGACGTCGGCGCGCCGCCGGCGCAAATGCTGCAGCCGCGCGGCGAGCTGATCACCGTCTATCGGGATGCCGATCCTTACCTGCTGCCGCTGGCAATCGTCCTGCTGCTGGGCGAAGTCTTCGTGCGCCGCCGCTATCTGGGCGACTGACCGGCTCGCCCCCGCATCGCGCGGCTCAGCAACGGCGCGCCGCCGCGAGCTTGTCGCCCAGCGTGGCGAGGCGCTCGGCCGCCGCCGCCAGCGTGTGGTCGCTCTTGGAGAAGGTGAAACGCAGCATCCGGCGGCCGAGTTCCGCACGGCGGTAGAAGCTCGAACCGGGCACGGCCGCGATCCCCACCGAATCGAGGAAGAAATCGGCGGCGGCAAAATCATCGACAAACCCGAGTTCGCCGATGTCGCTCATGATGTAATACGCGCCCTGCGGCACCCAGCATCGCAGCCCGGCGCCGCGCAGCGCCCCAAGCAACGCGGCGCGCTTGTGCTCGTACATCGTCTGCAGCTCGGCGTAAAACGATTCCGGCAGCGCCAGCGCCGCCGCTCCCGCCTCCTGCAGCGGATGCGGCGCGCCGACGGTCAGAAAATCGTGCACCTTGCGGATCGCGGCGGTCAGCCGCTCGCCGGCAATCGCGTAGGCGAGCCGCCATCCGGTGATCGAATAGGTCTTCGACAATCCGCTGATCGTGATCGTCCGCTCGGCCATCCCAGGCAGGCTCGCGATCGACAGGTGGCGCGCGCCGTCGAACACGATGTGCTCGTAAATCTCGTCGGTTATCGCCAGCGTGTCGTGGCGCAGGCACAGCTCGGCGATGAACTCGAGCTCGGCGCGGCTGAAGACCTTGCCCGACGGATTGTGCGGCGTGTTGATCACGATCGCCTTGGTGCGCGCACCGAACGCCGCCTGGAGCTCGGCGCGATCGATGGCGAAATCCGGCGCGTTCAGGGCGACGTGGCGCGCAGTCGCCCCGGCCAGGATCACGTCGGGACCGTAATTCTCATAGAAGGGCTCGAAGATGATCACCTCGTCGCCCGGATTGATCACGGCGAGCATCGCGGCGACCATCGCCTCGGTGGCGCCGCAGGTCACGGTGACGTTGCGCTCGGGGTCGCATTCGATGCGGTTGTAGGCGCGCGCCTTGGCCGCGATGGCGCGGCGGAAATTGGGCGAGCCGTGCGTGATCGCGTACTGGTTGTAATCCTCGTCGATCGCGCGCTTGGCGGCTTCCTTAAGTTCGCTCGGGGCGGGAAAGTCGGGAAACCCCTGCGCCAGGTTGACCGCGCCGCGCGCAAGCGCGCGCCGCGTCATCTCGCGGATGACCGACTCGGTGAAAAATCGGGTTTTGTGCGATACGTCGGTGGACATTGAGTGCCCAGTCTACGTGCGCCCGCCCCTGCCCGCCAAGCGCGCACGCCTGCGTCGCGCAGGTGGCGCGCAACGGCGCAGATGCCCGTGCGGCAGGGCGCAACCGCGCGCCCGCGCCGGTGCATGCCTCAATCCACGCGCGCTACCTGGTTGACGAATCGGCTATGGCAACGGACTCGGAGCGCGTTGCCGGAGGGATTCAGTGACCGATTTCGGCCCGCAGTTCCTCGAGTTGAGCTGCACCCTGCTGCAGGCGCCACTCATCAATCGCTTCCACGTTGAAGCGCCAGTCACTGCCGATCTTGAAGCCCGGCAACTGCCCCTTCTTCAACAGCCGATAGATCGTCGAACGATGAACCCGCAGGTATTCCGAGAGCTCGTTGACCGTCAGAACTTTTGCGCCAGTCGATGGCATCTTTCCTATCCCCTTTGGAGCAAACGAACGCCCAACCTCCGCACCACCACAGTCTCGATCCCAGTCTTATTATGCCCATCTTCGGCAATAATGGGCATTATTAGGATGAACTTCTCAAAAAAGAAAGCCCCCTCCTCGATTCAAACCAACTTTTTACGTTAGGTTTTCACGTGGACGATAATCTGTAATGGTCACAGTATCGACGTTGGCTAATGCCTGGTCGGGTCATATCGGCAAACAGGATACGAATCGTCTGCTTCTATTGGACGCTATACAGGGCAGAACCGTTCTCAACCGTTCAGCGAACGATACACAAACAGACAAGCGAATGGCGATGACGGTCAGGGTGGGCGCTTCGGGTTTCAGCTACAAGGAATGGCTGGGCAACTTTTATCCGTCCAGACTTGCGGGATCGAAGATGCTGGCCTACTACGCCGAGCGCCTGCCGACGGTCGAGATCAACTACACGTTCCGAGCGATGCCGCGGCGTGCGATGCTCGAGCGATGGGCGGAACAAGCGCCGGCGCATTTCCGCTTCGCGCTCAAGGCGCCCCAGCGCATCACGCATTTCGCGCGCCTGCGCAACGCGGAAGATACGACCGGCTTTTTCGCTGAGACTGCGGGAGCGCTCGGCGAACGGCTCGGACCGGCGTTGTTTCAGCTGCCGCCCGACTTCGAGCGCGACGTCCCGCGCCTGCGCGATTTTCTCGCGATGCTGGGAGGGCGGATGCGCGCGGCGTTCGAATTCCGTCACCGTTCATGGTTCAACGACCATTCAGCATTGCAGACCCTCGCCGACCACGGCGCGGCGCTGTGCATCGCCGAGAGCGATCGCATGGCGAGTCCGGCCGAGCGCACGGCACCTTTCATCTATGTGCGCCTGCGAAAGGAAACATACGATGACGGCGAGCTTGCGACATGGGCGATGCGCCTGAAGCAGCTTGGCGCGGGCGCCGATGAGCTCTACGTCTTCTTCAAGCATGAAACCGGCGCGCCCGCGCTTGCGGCGCGCCTGCGCGCGATGCTCGGCGATGCCGGCTGAGCTTCGATCCGCCGCCGCCGCGACGGTGCCGTACGGCGATTACCGCTACGAGCTGCGCCGCGCCGACGGGCCGCCAGCGATCGAAGAGGGATCGCTCAGGGCCGCATCGCTGCGCGGCTTGCGGCGCTCGGCCGACGGGCTGAATCGTCATGAAGTCGAGGCGCGGCTGGATGCGAACGGCTTCATCGTCGCGGTCACGGTGCGCTACACCCGCGGCCCGTTCAAGCGCAGCGCCAGCTACGAAGCGGCGGGCGATCTGATTCGCGGCCACCTGATCGCAGCGGGCGGGCGCGAGGAAGTCGGCGCCAAGCTCGGCCGCATGCGCGAGGTCGACGCGGACCTGGTGCTGTGCAAGGCGCTGATTATCGCGCACGTGCGCCGGCGCGAGCAGACGCGATGGATCGGCCGCGTGGCCACCATCGATCCCGCCACCCTGCTGGTCACATCCCCCAAGCAGACCTATCGGCGCGCGGACAGCGCTGGGCGGCTCTGGATTTTCGAGCCGCGCATGGGCGATCAGGAGGAAATTGAAATCGACGCGACCGGCCGCGTCGTCAGGCGCCGTGCGCGCGACGGCGTCGAAATGACACTAGCCGCCTTCGAGCCCGCAACCTAGCACGCGACCTGACGCGCACGCGCGCAGCGCTGCCCGCGAGGTCGCGCGCCGGGCGTCTTCGCGAACGTCTACGCCGCCATCCGGTCGCGCGGCATCCGACAGTCGCCGTCGAATTGCGCGCCTTCGTTGAGTATCAGGGTTGGCGTATTCAGCGTGCAGCGCAGGCGCGCCGATGAGAGAAGCTCGAGCCGCTGGCGCACGACGACCTCGCCGCTCACCGTGCCCGCGACGGTCAGCCGGGTCGCAGTGATCTTGGCCGATACCACCGCGCCCTCTGCAATTATCACCTCATCGCCGACGATCTCGCCCTCGGCCTCGCCCTCGATGCGCACGGTGCCGTGAAAATGCATCGTGCCCGAAAGCCTGGTGCCCTTGCCGATTCGTGATTCTTCCGCTGCAGCCATTTCATCCCCCTTCGATGGACGGCGAACGCGTGAGAAACTATGACGGTAAAATCGACGCTGTGCAAATATCTGCATCCGGCGCCGCTTCTTTGCTTGCCATATAACAGCTAAATGACGTTAATCGTGTGACGCGCTGTTGACTCGGAGACAATACCGCGCGCTTCCGATTACCGCATCGGCTCACACGCGGCACAGCAGGCCACCGTCGACAGGAATCGCCTCGCCGGTGACGAACCTTGATGCAGGTGAGGCGAGATAGAGCAGCGCGCCCGCTAGCTCTTCGGGTTGCACCAAGCGTTTATATGGCAGGTACTTAAGCAGGTTGGCCGCAAACTCGTCTTTGGCGAGCGCGGGACTGCCAGGTTCGTCCGTCCATCCCGATTCGAGCAGGTTGATACGGATTTGCGCCCGCGCCCATTCCAGCGCCAGGGCACGCACCAGGTTGGCGACCGCGCCCTTGGCCGTGCAGTAAAGCGACGCGCCCGGAACGCCACGTTCGGCCAGCACGGAACTCAGCACCACGATCGAGCCGCCGCGCGTGCGCATCGCCCGCGCGCTCTCCTGGCACGCCATCCAAACGCTCTTCACATTGGCGTCAATGACGCGGTCGAATGTCGTGTCGTCGGCCGCATCGGCCGCGGCATAGTAGGGAGCGTCGAGCGCGGTCACGACCACGTCGAGGCTGCCGAGATTTTTCACCGCAGCGTCGATAGTCGATCGCACATCGGCGCGAATTGACGCGTTCTGCACCTGCGCAATTGGCGCCGCCGCCCCCGCGGCTTGCGCGGCAGCGACCGCCTCTTTCATCTGCTGATCGGTGCCCGGCTCCTGCGAGGCGAGCATCAGGCGCGCGCCGGCCTCGGCCAGCGCGCTTGCGGCGATGCGGCCAGCGGGGTGCTCCGCGCCGATTACCAGCGCCGCCTTGTCCTTCAACGCGAAATCGTCAAGTCCGTGTGGGAGAGCCATGATGCCTCTATTTCTCGTCATGCCGTCGCCCGCGGTGCGACACCGGTGGGGGTGATGCCGCCGGCGAGCCCGCCGCCATCGATTTTGATCAGCGCCCCGTTGATATGATTCGAAGCCTCGGAACAGAGAAAAATCGCCAGCGGTCCCACGTCTTCATCGTTTCCGCCGCGGCCCATCGGAATGAACTTGCCGCCCTTGAAGAACGCCATCAATTGCTCGTTATGCGGAAAGATGCCGGGCACGATGCAGTTGGTCTGGATGTTGTAGTCCGCGTACGTCAAAGCCATCGAGCGCGTCAGTTGCAGCACCGCGCCCTTGGAGCAGGCGTACATGTAGTTGTGCTTGCCGCCGCGCAGGCCGTAGCCCGAGGCGACGTTGATAATCTTGCCGCGCTTCTGCTTGAGCATCTGCGGAATCACCGCGCGGCAACCGTAGAACTGGCTGGAGAGGTTGACGTCGATGCCGCGGCGCCATTCCTCGTCGCTTATCTGGTCGATGGTCTTGCCGAAGGAATCCTCGCCCGCGCCGGCATTGTTGATCAGCGCATCGACTTTGCCGAATTCCTTGACCGCCGCCGCGACCATGGCGTTCATGTCCTGCGAGCGCGAGACGTCGGTCGGTACGACCAGGCATTTGCGGCCGAGCGCGCGTACCAGGGCAGCGGTTTCTTCGAGTTGCTCGAGCGTGCGCGCGGCGGCGACGATGTCGGCGCCGGCGCCGGCCAGCCGGGTCGCCATCGCGCGCCCCAGCCCCCGCCCCGCGCCGGTCACGATCGCGAGCTTGCCCTCCAATCCGAGATTTTCAGCGACCATGATGGTTCCTCCGATCAGCGGCAGCGTCCGGCCGGGCGGCGGCCGCGCGCGGCGCGCCCTCAGTAACTAACACAGCCCCGCGACGCGCAGAAAGTTGCGCACGCGTGCGCCAAGCGCCGGTCCCCGGCCTGGCAAGGATTCCGCGATTGCCACGCGCGTTTGCGCGAGCTTATAGTCGGAGATAAGGAGCAGGCACGATGGCGATCAACATCACGATGTTCTCCGACTTCATATGACCCTTCTGCTACATCGGCTTCGCCGTGTTGCGAAAGCTCAAGCCTGAATTCGATTTCACCGTGCGGCATCGCGGCTTTCAGATCCATCCCGAATGGCCCGCCGAGGGCATGCCGGCGGAAGACTGGCGGCCCGAGATGGACCCGAAAACGCGCCAGGCGCTGTGGGAACGGATCGGCGCGATGGGCGCGGCAGCCGGCGTCGTGATGAAGGCGCCGCGCACGCTTGCCAATTCGCTGCTTGCCTTGCAGGCGGGCGAATTCGCCGCCGAGAACGGCCGCGGAGAGGCATTCGACGAGCGGATTTTTCGCGCGTATTTCAGCGACGGACTCAATATCGGCAAGCGCGACCTGCTGCTGGATCTCGCCCTGGAAGTCGGACTCGATCGGACCGCGCTCGCCGAGGCGCTCGACTCGGGCACATACGCGATGCGCATCAAGAATCACGCGCAGGCGGCGAGCCAAAGGGGCATCAGCGGCGTGCCGACGTTTCTGATCGGCGACTGGCCGCTGGTCGGCGCGCAGAGCGAGGACGTGATGCGCCGCGTGCTGCGGCGTGCGAGCGAAATCAACGCCGGCAACTAGCCCTGAATCAATGGCGATGGAATCGATGCCGGTACGCCGAGCCGGCGAGCAAACCGGTGAGATCATCCAGCTCGACCTGCGAGGCCTCAAGTGTCCGCTCAACTGGGCGCATGCGAAGGTCCGGCTCGAGCGGATGCGCGCGGGCGAAATACTCGAAGTGACGATCGACGATCCGCGCGGCGCGCGCGATATTCCACGAGCTGCCGAGGCCGAGGGCCACGCAATCGTGGACGTCCGCGCCGTCGCCGCAAGCGTCTGGATACTCAGGATCGAAAAATAGCCTGCGCGACCGCCGAGGCCCCGCTCTACATCCCGATCAAATCGGCGCGTTCGATAATGTTGCGGATGCCGCGCACCGAGGCCACGTCGATCATGACGCCCTCGTAAGTGACCGCGCCCAGCCCCTCGGCTTCGGCCTTGGCATAGACCTCGGCCATCTTGCGCGCGCGGGCGACCTCCTCCTTGGTCGGCGAATACACCTCGTTGGCAAGATCGATCTGGCTCGGATGGATCGCCCATTTGCCGACGAACCCCAGAATGGAAGCCCAGGTCGCTTCACGCCGGTAACCTTCCGGATCGTGGAAGTCGGCGAACGGACCGTCGATGGCGTCGATGCCGGCGGCGCGCGCCGCGACGACAATTTTGTTGCGTGCGTAGTGCCACATGTCGCCGGGATAAGCGGGCGCGCCCTTGGCCGGAAAGCGCACGCCCTGCGAGGCGCTGAAATCGCCGGGGCCGAAAATGATCGCCTCGAGCCGCGGCGTGCATCGCGCTATCTCCTCGACATTGATCAGCGCCTGCACTTCCTCGATCAGCACCTCGAGCGCGATTCGGCGTTTGCGCTTAAGCCGCATCTCGATACCCGAAAGCAGCGTATCCACGAACCACAGGTCGCGCGGACCCTTGACCTTGGGAATTATGATCAGGTCCAGTTTCTCGCCCGCCTTCTCCGCAAGCTCGATCACATCCTGGTAGGCGTACTCGGTTTCGACGTTGTTGATCCGCACCGCGCGCGTCTTTTTGCCCCAGTCAAGCCCGTTGAGCGCGTCGATCACCTTGGCGCGGGCACCCACCTTTTCACTCGGCGCGACGGCGTCCTCGAGATCGAGAAAGACCAGGTCGGCGTTACTGGCCGCCGCGCGCTCGATCATGCGCGGGTTGCTGCCGGGAGTTGAAAGTTCGGATCTGCGCAATCGCATCGTGATGTCCTCTGCCTGTTTGCGTGCCCCGCCCGGCGCATCCGCGCCGCATGCGGATGCGCCTGGCGGGCTCCCGGTGTCGGGCGCGGCCGCGATGCCGGCGCTAGCGCCGGCGGCGCGGCCGCGTGCCGCTCTTTTTGGCCGCGGCGGAGGCGCGCGCAACCCGCGCGCGCCGCGCCGTCGGCTTCTGCCGGGCGGACGCCGCGGCGCGGCCGCCCGCGCGCGAGCGCGCGGGCTTTGCCGGCGCGCTCGCGCGCGGGCCGAAGCCGCGGCGCTTGAGCAGTACGCGCCGCTCGCCCTCGAACACCAGCTCGCCGCGATCGTTCACGCCCCAATGGCGAAACCGAACTTCGCCCGCCTCGCTCGGCCCGTAATGTGCCAGCTCCCGCCGTCCCGCCGCCGCGCCGTCGAAGTCGCGCTTCTCCAGGACCTCCGAAAACGCATAGAGCGTATCCCCGTGCAGCACGGGCGTGCGGAAGCGGATCTTGTCGAGGCCCAGTTCGGCGAGCGCCTGCTCGCCCGTATCCTGCATCGCAAGCCCGATGACCAACGATGCGGTGACGCCACCGAAGGTGATGCGATGCCCGATCGGATTCGACCGCATCGAATGCTCGTTGAAGTGTGCCTGGGCGGTGTTCATGACCAGGTTGGTAATGAGCACGTTGTCGATTTCGCCTACGGTTTTGCCGCGCGCGTGCTCGAAGACGTCACCGACGTTGAAATCTTCGAAGTAATTGTCGCGCGCGGTGAGACTCTGCGCCGCCGCCCGCGCCGAGCCGTTTGCCGTCTCAGCCATTTCGATACGCTCCTGCCTCGTTCCGAACCGCCGGTCAGTCCTGCGGACCGAGCAGCCGATCCGAAATCACGCGCAACTGGATCTGCGACGTACCCTCGAAAATCTTGGTCAGCCGCGCATCGCGCCAGTAGCGCTCGATCGCGAAATCCTTGGTGTAACCGTAGCCGCCATGGATCTGCAGCGCTTCGCTGGTCACCCGCTCCGCCATCTCGGAGGCGAACCATTTGACCATCGACGCCTCCTTGTCGCAGCGCCGCTTACTGTCCACCTCGTTGGCGACGAAATACATGAGCTGGCGCGCGGCTTCGATATTCGACGCCATCTCGGCCAGCTTGAAGCGGATAGCCTGGAAGTCGCCGATCGGATGGCCGAACTGGGAGCGCCGCCTGGCGTACTCGACCGAATCGTCGAGCGCCCCGCGCGCGAGCCCGATGGCGCGCGCCGCGGTGTGCACGCGGGCGGTCTCGAGTCCCGACATCATCGCGTAGAAGCCACGCCCCTCTTCGCCAAGGAGCGCGTCTGCCGGCAGGCGGAAATTGTCGAAGTGCAGCTCGAAAGTCTTCCAACCGAAGTAGCCGATCTTGCGGATCGGCGAGCCGCTGATGCCGGGCGGGAACGTGCCGCGCTCCTTCTTCACCAGGAACTGGCTGATGCCGACGTGGCGGCGCTTGGGATCCTTGGGCGGCGAGGTGCGCGCGAACAGCACGATATAATCGGCGCCGTCGGCAAACGTGCACCAGGTCTTGGTCCCGTTGATGACCCATTCGTCGCCCTGGCGCGTCGCCTTGCATGCGACGTTGGCCAGGTCGGAACCCGCGTCGGGTTCGGAGAGCGAGAACGCGCCGAGCCATTCGCCGCGCGCGATTTTCGGAAAGTACCGCCGCTTGTCTTCTTCGGTGACGCCGCCCCACAGCGAATTGCCGCGCGCGATGATGCTCGCGACGCTCATCCACGCCCGCGCCAGCTCCTCGGTAACCAGGGCGTATTCGAACACGCCGAGACCCAGGCCGCCGTACTCCTCGGGAATCAGGATGCCGAAATAGCCGAGCTCGCCCATCTTGTCGCGCAGCGACATCGGGATGTCGCCCTGCTCGGGGTCGAGCTTGTTGGCGATGGGCAGGACTTCATTGAGGGCAAAGTCGCGCGCCGTGTCCTGAATGAGCTTGCGCTCTTCGGTGATGTAACTCATGAGTTGACGTTCCTCTTGCTGACCAGGTTGGTGCGGCGAAAGTCGATCACCAGCTCGCCGCGGCGATTGTAACCTTCGGTGTGCCAGCTCACGATTCCGCTCTCGGGCCGGCTGGCGGACTCGCGCTTGTCCATAACCGTGCTGCGCGCGGTCAGCGTCTCGCCGGGATAGACGGTGCGATGGAATTTCAGATCGTCCACGCCCAGGAACAGCCCACCCGCTTCGCTCAGGTCCTCGACCGAAAGGCCGAACACGGTCAGGAACACCAGCATCGGGTTAACGACGACACCCTCGTGGCCGTGCGCCTGGGCGTACTCCGCGTTGAAGTACAGCGGATTGAAGCTGAGCGTCAGGGTCGAGAAGAGACTGTTGTCGCCGTCGTTGAGCGTGCGGCCCCAATGGTGCTGATAGACGTGGCCGAGTTGGAAGTCCTCGTAATGATTTCCCTTGGGCCATTTTTTGGCCCGCGATCGGAAGTCGTCCGCCATGAATGATGCTCCGCAGCTTGCCGGTCAGTCGATGCGTGCCGCTGCGCCCGGCGAGGGGAGCATACGACAACCGGCGACATATTGGCGAGTTCCCGGCATTCGAGGCAAGTCTCGCCGGGAACAAAGCCCGCCCAGTTTGGAATTGGTGAAGAAGCGATGGCTCGCCATGGGCTTGGCGGACCGGCCATATCGCCCGCCTTGGACGATGCGGGTCGGCGATGATAGTTTTAATGGTGTGCGCAAGAACTCGCGCGTGAGAGTACAGAAATGCGCAGAAGTATTGTCTCGGCAGCGATCGTCTCGTTAGCGGCGCTGGCGGCATTGGCGGTTGCGAAGCCGCTTAAAGCACGCGCCGGCAGTGGATCATCCGCCTGGAATAAATTGGGTACGCTGCTTATCGGCAAGCATTTCGACGACAAGTTCAATCTCATCCACGTCAGCGACCTCGTCGCACTCCGGGCAAACCCGAATTCGCATGTCGTAATTCTCGACGCGAACGGCGATGGCACACGCGAAAAGTACGGCGTGATCCCCGGGGCACATCTGCTCACGTCGTACGACGACTATAACGTCGCAACCGAGCTGCCACCCGCAAAAAAAGCGAAGCTCGTTTTTTACTGTGCCAACACGCGTTGAATGGCCTCGCACGGGGCCGCCCGGCGGGCGGTCGCAGCAGGTTACACCGACGTGAACGTGATGGTGGATGGAATCGCGGGTTGGGACAGCGCGGGACAGCCTCATCAGACCTTTACCCCGCCCGCGAACGCGGCAAATTGAAAGCTGCCGTAAGCCTGGAACGAGAGCTCTCACCAGCCAATCGTCCTTACCGATTCCGTAGCGCCGCCCTCGCGCGTACCGCAGCATGGCGCGGCTAGCCGCGGAACCGACCGCGAACGCCCAGTCCGCGCCGCGCGAGATCACTGCGCGCGCGATTGTACTCGGGATCGGGCTCGCGCTGATTCTCGGCGCAGCCAATGCTTACCTCGGGCTGTATGCTGGGATGACCGTGTCTGCGAGCATCCCGGCCGCGGTGATCTCCATGGCGCTGTTGCGGATGCTGGGCCGCGGCACGATCCTCGAAAACAACGTCGTCCAGACGATCGCATCCGCGGGAGAAGCGGTTGCCGCCGGCGCAATTTTCACGTTTCCCGCATTGGTGGTGCTCGGTGAGACCGGCGCGCTGTCGTATCGCGACGTTACGATGCTGTCCGCCGCGGGCGCGACGATGGGCAGCCTGCTGGTGATCTTTCTGCGCCGCGCCTACATCGTCGAGGAAGGCCTGCCTTTTCCGGAAGGGGTCGCGTGCGCCGAGGTATTGCGCGCGGGCGACAGCCAGGGCGCCAGCGCGACATCGCTTGTGTGGGGCGCACTTGCGGCTGCCGCGCTCAAAAGCTCGCAGGATATCGTGGGCGCTGTGCCAGGTGCGATCTCCTTCGCACGATGGATTGGCGGGAGCACGCTTGCCGCGTCGCTCGACATTTCGGCCGCGCTGCCCGCAATCGGCTATATCATCGGGATACCGATCGCGAGCCTGGTGTTCACGGGCGGGGTGATCGCCTGGCTGGTCGCGATTCCGATCGCGAGCGTGTTCCATCCGGAACTGCGCCATCTCGATGCGCAGGCGGCGGCGCACGCGTTGTGGGGTGCCGAAACCCGCTATCTCGGCGTCGGAGCGATGCTGGTGGGCGGTATCGCTACGTTGTGGCGGCTGCGCCGGCCGATCGGACGCGCGCTCGGTGACAGCCTGCGCATGGCGCGTGCACCGGCGCACGAGGCCCAAATCGCGCGCGAGGATCGCGACCTCTCGCCCGCGGCTGTGCTTGGCGCCGTCGCGCTCGCGATTCCATTGGTCTTTGCCATTTGCGTGCTGATCTCGGACAACCTGTTGCTGAGCGCGGCGCTGGCCGTCGCGCTCGGGATCATCGGTTTTTTCGCCACCGCGATCGCCGGCTATCTCACCGGCATCGTCGGCGCTTCGAACAATCCGGTTTCCGGCGTAACCATCATCGTCCTGCTGGCAATCGCGCTGCTGATGTGGTTGTGGGGTGTGCCGGCGCGGATCGGTCCGCATCTTGCCATCATGGCCGGCGCCGTGGTGTGTACGGCAGCAGCGATGGCGGGCGACTCGTTGCACGACCTGGCGACCGGCTTTCATGTCGGGGCGACGCCGCGTGCGCTCGAGATTGCGGTCCTGCTCGGCGCGGTCACCTCTTCGCTGGCGATGGCTCCGATTCTTAACCTGCTGATTCGCGGCTACGGGATCGCGGGTGCGCCCGGTGCGGGCGCGAGCGCGCTCGCCGCGCCGCAGGCGTTCCTGATGGCCAAAGTTGCGCAAGGGGTTTTCACCGGCGGTCTGCCATGGGTCACCGTGGGTATCGGCGCGCTGCTTGCGGCCGCGCTGGTCGTAATCGATCGGTGGCTCGAGCGCCGGGGTGCGCGCTGGCGGACGCCGGTGATGCCGGTGGCAATCGGGCTCTATCTGCCGCTCGGATTGAGCGTGGCGATATTCGCCGGCTCGCTGCTGCGGGTTTTGCGGCGCGATACGGACCGTGCGAACGCGAGCGGCCCCGGTCTGCTGTTTGCCGCCGGGATGGTCGCGGGAGAGGCGCTGACCGGCGTACTGAGCGGCGCGCTGGTCACGGCAGGAGTCAGGCTGCCTCTGCGGTGAGCACGGTTACGAGCGTGCGGAGCAGGCGGCCGCGACCAGGGATTGATTGCGACGCGGCCTCCGATGATAATTATTATCAATGAGCGAAGTCCGACTCCTGAGCGCGCATGAGCGCGGTCACTATGCCAGGCTCCGGCTGGCGGAATTCGTCGCCAATTGCCGGCGCAAGAAGATGGCGGTCACGCCGCAGCGGCGCGCGGTGATGCGCGCGCTGCTGGAATCCGGCGAGCATCCGCGCGCCGAGAGCATTTATGCGCGCGTCCGCCGTGAGCATCCGCGGATCTCGCTTGCCACCGTCCATCGCACGCTCGAACGCCTGTGCGAGGTCGGCGAGGCACGCAAGGTCACGCCGCTGCACGAGAGCGCGCGTTACGATGGCAACACCCGCCCGCACCATCACGTGGTCTGCATACGCTGCAAGCGGATCGCGGACCTCGAGGCTCCGCAATTCGACACGCTGCTCGCCGGGCGCGGAACGCTCGGCGAATTCCAGTTGCTCGGATGCTCGGTCGAGGTGCGCGCGCTGTGCCATCGATGCCGCGCGGGCGCCGCATGCTCCCAGGAATCCGCGCCGGCAAGCATCAAGTAATCCTCGCGTTTACCGGGCAGGCACAGCCAGATGAACTCGGGTGCCGGCGCCCTGGAAGCTGACACCCCGCAGAGTGCGGTCGCGCTCCGGCGTCCCCGGCGATCAATCCTGCTCGCTACATTAGTAGTCGTCGGCGTCCATGGCGCCCTACTCGGCGTGACGCTGGACGACTGGCGCGTTACGCTCGATTCCGGCTATCACGTCTCGCTCGCCCGCGCATACGCCGAGCATGGTTTGGTGCCCTGGGATCACCTTAATTTCGGTCCCGCCGGGCGCCCCAATCTACAGGCGCCGCTGATGCATCTGGCGGTGGGAGCCGTGGGCCGCGCGATCGGCGGCACAGGCGACGACTACGTGCTGGCCAACGCGATTTTTTCGATGGTACAGTGGACGGCGGCGGTTGCGACCGCGGCTTTCTTCGGCCTGCTGCTCGGCGGCGCGTGGGCGATGCTGATCGCGGCGGCGCTGCTAAGCGGCGCCGGCTTCGCCTCGGGCGCTTTTGCCGCCGGGATTCCATCGGGCTGGCTCTTCATCTTCACGCCCTGGGCGATCCATTTCTTCCTCGAGCGGCGTCTGGTGCGCGCAACCCTGGCCGTTTCCGCGGCCATATACGTCCATGTCGCCGGCGCGGTGACGGCGCCCCTCGGGATTCTGATCGCGAGCGCACTGCGGCGGCGATGGCGCGCGCTCATCATCGTTGGAATCGCGACTGCGATCGTGACCGCGCCGTACACGGTTCACGTCGTGCGATATGCCGGATGGTTCAGCGGAGTGCGCAACTACTCAGCGTTGCTGTTCGATCCGCTGCTCGACGTGCTCGGGCTTGTCGGCCTCATCGCGGCGCTCAAACGTCCGCAGGAGCATGCGTTCGTGCTGGCGTGGGCGATTGCGCCGCTGGCCTGGCTGGTCGAGGACCCCGGGCGTTTCATTCTGCAGTCGGGGCTGGTGGCGAGCGTGTTGGGCGGAGTGCTGGTGGCAGGCTGGATCGAGGGGCGGCAAGAGAATCGTCGAACGATTTGCGCCGCAATACTGGTCGCGATCGCGACGCTCTGCCCGTTCGGCGTCCCCGCGCTGGCGGCCGAAATATCGTGGGCCGCCGGCGTTCGCTATCCGCGCGCAATAGACTGGACGACGGCAAGGGCGCTGGCCCGCATAATCCGGAACAACGGCCTGGACGGAAGGCTCGTCGCCGATTATCAGCCGATGCTCTGTCCGACTCTCGCGGTCTATGCGCCGATCACCTGCGAGAAGGGCCATTGGGTCGAGGTGCAGCCGCCGAGCGATCCGGCGGACAATCTTACAGCCACAGCCATGGTGTACGTGTTGCCGCTCAACGCTGACGATCCCGCGCTCGCAGCGATGGCGCGAAACGGATGGGTGCGCGTGGCGGGGAGCCGCGACGACTCGACCGTGCTCACGCTCTCCGAGCGCGCGCCGCTCGCGGAGGCATCGACGGCGGCCGGTCGAGTCGTGGCGGCCGAAGCCGCTTGGCTCTCGGCTCACGCCGTCAACAATTCGCTGTCGGCGAAGGACCTGGTGTCGATATTCAATCCGGAAGGGCTGAGCGCGCGCAGGAGCGAGCTGGCCGAGCAGCGCGAACGCGCCGGCCGCATTCAAGTGGCGTTGATCGTTTACGCGGCCGCGCTCGAGCCCGATTTTCCGCATGCCGCCTGGCGCGTGCGGCGCGCGGCGCAGCGCGTCGGCGTGATCGCGAGTTTTCTCGGCGACGGGCTCGCGCTCGATTTCGAAAGCGATGCGGCGACCGCGCGGCTAAAGTGGCGCTTCGGTCTGCTCTCGTCGGCGGCGCGGTCGCTCGGCCGCGTGCCGCCGCCTGACGCCGGATTGGAACGCGCGCTGGACGAGACCTTCGACGTGTATCTGATGAGCCGCGGGACGACTTTTTTCGAGCGGCCGCCGAGCGGCTACGTCGCCTGGTTCGGCACGCTGCGGCAAAAATAATCGGCGCCGCGGCAGGAACAACCCGCATGTTCGATGCTCAGGGCCGCGCGCATGGATACTCGCCCGGCATTCGCGATTCCTGCATAATACCCGCCACATTCGCGCGCGAGTGACGTCAAACTCCCGGAGTCCCGGAGTCGCCGAGAACCGACGCATTCAGCGCGTTGCACCTCGTAATAGTGTTCATATCGCCTGCTCAGATTTTCCGGATTGACTGATGGCCCAGGCAGCTGCGGTTGAAGCGCCCGAGCACGCGCACGGGTACATAGAAGGAGCGCTCAAGTGGCTGATCGCGCTGGCGGTCATCCTGTGCACCATCCTCGAAGTGCTGGACAGCTCGATCGTAAACGTCGCGCTGCCGCACATGCAGGGCAGCTTCTCGGCGAGCGTTGATGAGGTGACGTGGGTGGTCACGACCTACCTGGTCGCCGCCGGCATCATGATTCCGACCACCGGATGGATCGCCGGGCAGTTCGGACGCAAAAATTATTTCCTGCTGTGCATCGTCACGTTCGTCGTGTCGTCGGCGATGTGCGGCGCGGCGCAGACCCTCAACCAGATGGTGGCGTTCCGGTTTCTGCAGGGAATCGCCGGCGCGGCGCTCCAGCCGCTGTCGCAGGCGATCCTGATGGAAACCTTTCCGCCCAACGAGCAGGCGCTGGCGATGGCGATGTGGGGGGTGGGGCTGATGGTCGCGCCGATCATGGGGCCGACGGTCGGCGGCTGGATCACCGACAACTGGAACTGGCGCTGGAACTTCTACATCAACGTGCCGATCGGCGTCGCCGCCGCGCTGATGGTCTCGGCGTTCGTGCACGATCCGCCGTACCTGCGCAAGCTCAAGGGCAAGGGACGCGCCGACTACCTCGGCATCGTCTGCCTGGTGCTGTCGCTCGGGCTGGGCGAGATCGTGATGGACCGCGGCGACCGCGCCGACTGGTTCCAGAGCGCGTGGGTCTGCTACTTCGCGGCGATCGCGCTCGGCGCGTTTGTGCTGCTGATCTGGCACGAATGGCGGACGCCCAATCCGATCCTGCAGGTGAAGCTGATCACCAATCGTTCGTTCGCGGTGCCCACCGCACTGCTGATCATCCTGACCTTCACCGCGTACGGCATGCAGATCTTAAATCCGGTCTTCCTGCAGGAGCTGCTGGGGTACACCGCGTGGAAGGCAGGGCTCGCGATGGCGCCGCGCGGAATGGGCGTAATGGCAGCAATGTTTCTGCTCGGAGCCATCGCGCGCAAAGGCTACGACACGCGCAAGCTGGTCTTTCTCGGCTACATCCTGGTCGGCGTCGCGCAATGGGAACTGTCCACGCTCGATCTCAGCATGAGCATCTCGAACTTCATCTGGCCGACGGTGGTGCAGGGAATCGGGATGGGCCTCATTTTTCCGACGCTTGCCGGCGCCGCGCTCAGCTCGGTCAGCCGCGAAAACATGGGCTATGCGGCGAGTTTCTTCTCGATGGTGCGCAACATCGGCGCATCGATCGGAACCTCGACGCTTACGACTTATCTGACCCATCTCGAGCAGACGCGCCAGAGCAACCTGGTCAATCACCTGACCGTGTTCGATGCCTGGCGCCTGGGCGCGAGCGGAACGCGCATGCCGGGCGGATCGCACTTCAATTACATGCATCAACTGGTCACCGGTCAGAAGCAGGGACTGGCGATGATCTACGGCGAGGTGCAACGTCAGGCAATGATGCTGTCGTTGAACGACATCTACCGTTCGCTGTGCTACCTGATGCTGATCGCGCTGGTTATCACCGCGTTTCTGCCGCGCACGCGCGCCCAGGGCGGCGCGGCCGCCGCTCATTGACGCGGCGCCGCGCGCGATCCGCTATTGCCCGTCGTAGCTGAATGCTCTAGCGTGATTTCGTGATCGCAGAGCGAGGAATCCGGCCGTGTGCCACGTTGCGCGGCGACTGTCCCTGAACACGCACATCGCCGCGCCCCTCTCCCGGCGAACTATGTGAGCGCGCCGCCCGGAGAATTCGAGCTCATCGAACGGGTGCTCAGGCGCCTTGCACCCCCCCGGCGCGCGGTGCTGGGAGCGGGCGATGACTGCGCGATCCTGCCTCCCGCACGCTCGCGCCAGCTATTCACCATCGACTCGATGGTCGAGGACGTGCATTTCAGGCTCGGCTGGGGCACGCCCGAAGCGCTGGGCGCCCGCGCGCTAATCGTCAATCTCAGCGACGTCGCAGCGATGGGCGGCAAACCGACCGCTTGCGTGGTGAATCTCGCCGTGCGCACAGGGCTCGATGCCGGCTTCTTCGAGCGGCTCTATGCCGGACTCGGCCGCGCGGCGATGCGCGCCGGAGTCGACGTGGTGGGTGGAAACGTGACGCGTGCCCGCGCACTTGCGATCACGATAGCATTGCTCGGCGAAGCGCGCGGCGCCGCGCTCAGGCGCGACGCCGCGCGTCCGGGCGACGCCATTTACGTCACCGGCACGCTCGGCGACGCGGCCGCGGGTCTGCGCATCCTGAGCGGCCGCTTGAGGGCCGGACCGCGGGCGCATCGCTTTCTCGTCAATCGTTTTCTGCAACCGAGCGCACGGTTGGAGGCCGGAATGCGCCTGGCGCGCATCGCGCCGGCACCCGCCGCCATCGACGTGAGCGACGGACTGTGGCAGGACCTGGGCCACGTGCTCGAGCGCAGCGGAACCGGCGCCGAAATCGACGCCGGGGCGATACCGCTTTCACCGGCTTACCGCGCGACGGTCGGCAGCGATCCACGGCTCGCCCTTTGCGGCGGCGACGATTACGAGCTGTTGTTCTGCCTCCGCCGGGAGCTTCCCGCCGCGGTCCTTGGCCGGCGGTTGGGCGTGCCGGTAAGCCGCATCGGCCGTATCACCAGTAATCGCAAAGCGGTCCTGCTCAACGCCGAGGGGGTGGTCAGCGGCCGCGTATCGGCGTTCTCCGGATGGGACCAACTGCGCCCGGGCTGACGGTCGGGCGATGGGATCATCGGTAATGCTATTGCTCGTCGTAATCCTGCTGCTCGGCGCGAGCGCTCTGTTCGCGGCGTCGGAAACCGCGCTGTTCGCGCTGGCGCGCATGCGGCACACGCGCGCGAGCCTCGGCGAGGCCGCGGCGCGGGCGGTCGATACGCTGCTTCACCGCCCGCTCGAATCGTTGGTCGTGATCATCGGCTGCAACGAAGCGCTGAACGTGTTCGCCGAGTGTCTCGCGACCACCCTGCTTCTCACCTGGCTGGGACCGCGGGGAGCGTGGGTATCCGTGCCGGTGATGTTCGTGCTGGTGCTGCTGCTGAGCGACATCACGCCCAAAACCTTCGCGCTCGCTTTCCCCTCGCAGGTGGCGCATCTCACCGCCCGACCGCTGGCCGCGATGACCCGGACCTTTCATCCGCTGGCGCGGTATTTCGTGCCCGAAGAGCCCGCACCGCGGGCGCCGCTTTCAGAAAGCGAGTTCAAGGAGCTGCTGATCGCCAGCGAACGCATAGGCCAGGTGACGCCGGCCGAGCGCGAGCTGATCGACAAGGTGTTCGCGTTCGGCTCCCGCCGCGTGTCCGAGATCATGACGCCGCGCGAGCGCATCTTTGCGCTCGATATCGACACGCCGATCGACCGGATCATCGCGGAAGTCGCGCACGGCCACTATTCGCGCGTGCCGGTTTACCGCCGGACGCCGGACAACATCGTCGGCGTGATGCGCGCCAAGGACCTGGTCGCGCGACGCCTGGAAGCCGCCCCGCCGCGTCCCGAGCGGCTGATTCGCGAACCCTACTTCGTACCGCCGGGCAAGACCCTGGGCGAACTGTTCGACGAAATGCGGCGCCAGCGCTTCCAGCTCGCGTTCGTGGTTGACGAGTACGGCCATCTGCTCGGACTGGTCACGCTCGAGGACCTGCTCGAGGAGTTGTTCGGCGAGATTCGCGACGAATTCGAGTTCGAGGGGCCGGACCTGAGCCAGGTCGGCGACAGCGAGTGGCTCGCCGCGGGCTCCGTCAGCCTGAGTCGGCTGACCCAGGTGCTCGACGGGGGTGACTCGTTCGCCCCGCGCGCACACGAACGCACGCTGAGTTCGCTGGTGCTGCGCCGGCTGGGTCGCGTGCCGCACCCGGGCGAACAATTGCAGCTCGACGGCTTCGCCGCGCAGATCGAAAAGGTGCGCGGCGCGAACATCGAGCTGGTGAGGCTGCGGCGATGGAACTGACGGAACTGATCGCGGCCATCGCCGCCTGTCTGACCGTGCAGGCGTTCTTCGCCGCCAGCGAAATCGCGATCGTGGTCACGGATGAAAAGAAGCTCGCGGCCGCCAATCAGCGCGACCGGCGCAAATCGCCGCGGCTGCTCGCGCTGCTGCGCCGGCGCGAACGCATCCTCGCGCTCACGCTCACCGGCGCCAACCTGGCGACGGTAGTGGCGGCGAGCGTGCTCACCGCCTTTCTGCATCGGCTGAGCTCGCACACGTCCTATCTCGCGCCCTTCATCCTCGCGCCGCTGACACTGCTGGTGGGCGAGTCGCTGCCGAAACTGTTGACCTTCCGCTATCCCATCGCCTTCGCCCGAATCGCGGCGCGCCCGCTGCGCGCGCTGGCCGCGGTCTTCTGGCCGCTGATCGAAGCGGAGTCGGCGGTCAGCCGATGGCTCAGGCGGCTCGCGGGAGTGCCGGCCGAGATGCAGAGCGTGTTCGTGACGCGCGAAGACCTCGCCTTCATGATTCGCTCGCTCGGCGATCAGCCGCAGCAGACGTTCGACGACGCCATCCTGCCGGCCGAACGGCAGATGATCAGCCGCATCTTCCGCTTTCGCAACGCCGAAGCGCGCCACGCCATGGTGCCGCTGGTCAGGGTCGAGGCGGTCGGACTGGACACGGCGCTGGCCGAAGTGGCCGAGATCGCGCGGCGCACGGGCTTCAGCCGAATCCCGGTGTTCGACAAGCGCATCGTGAACATCGTCGGCCTGCTCCACGTCTTCGATTTGCTCGAGGCGCCGGACCTGAGCCGGCCGGTGCGCGAGGTGATGCGCCAGGTGACGTACTTCGCCGAGTCGACGCCGCTGGATGAAATCCTCATCACCTTCCAGCGCACCGGGCAGAACCTCGCGGTCATCGTTGACGAGTACGGCGGCGCAGCCGGCATCCTCACGCTCGAGGATCTGCTGGAGGAAATCGTGGGCGAGATCGAAGAGGAGCACGCCGCGGGCGAGGAACTGGTGCGCGTGATCAGTCCACGCGTGCTCAGCGCGTCGGCGCGGGCGCCGATCGTCGAGCTCAACGAACGCTTCGGTCTGCGGCTGCCGGAAAGCGGCGAGTATGCTAGCATCGGCGGACTGGTGCTCGAACGTCTAGGTCATATCCCCCGGCCCGGCGAACAGCTCAAGGCAGGCGACGCGACGCTCACCGTGGTCCGCGCGGATGCGCGCGCAGTGCGCGAAATTCTGATCACGCCGGTCCGACCACTCAATCTCGAACAGGCGCGGCGCCGATGACGCGAGCGCATCGGCCATGACCGAAGACCGTCTGCGCCGGCTTTTGCGCCAGGTTGCGGCCGGACGCCTCGATCCCGACGCGGCGCTGGTTCGCCTGCGCCATCTGCCCTTCGAGGATCTGAGTTTCGCCAAAATCGACCAGCACCGCGCACTGCGGCGCGGCGTGCCCGAAGTGATCTTCGGTGAAGGCAAGACCGCCGCGCAGATCGCGGCGATCGGAACGCGCGTCGCCGCCGCTGGCGTCAACCTGGTGATAACCCGGCTCGACGAGCCCAAGGCTCGGGCCGTGCGCCGCACGCTGCGCGCGCTGGTCTATCATCCCGAGGCCAGACTTGGCGTGGTCGCCCGGCGCAGGCGTCCGCCGAACGGCCACGGCGCGGTGATGGTGATCAGCGCGGGCACTTCGGACCTGCCGGTGGCGGAAGAGGCGGCGCTGTGCGCCGAGCTGTTCGGCAACGCAGTCGAGCGGCTGTACGACGTCGGCGTCGCCGGCATCCATCGCCTGACCGCCAACCTCGAGCGGGTAGGCGCGGCGTCGGTGCTGATCGTGGCGGCCGGAATGGAAGGCGCGCTACCCTCGGTGGTGGCCGGGCTTACCGACAAGCCGGTGATCGCGGTTCCGACCAGCGTCGGCTATGGCACCGCGTTCGGCGGCGTCGCCGCGCTGCTCGGAATGCTCAATTCGTGCGCGAGCGGAGTGACCGTGGTCAACATCGACAACGGCTTCGGCGCGGCGTTTGCCGCAACCCTGATCAACCGGGTAGGTCTCGCCCGCTGACCGATCGTGGCGGAGAAAACGCACAGCTCGATCACCTCCGGGCGCACGCGGCGCGCGCTCAAGATCGGCGGGCTCGCCTCGCAGGTGGGCTCGAGTTACCTGTGGACCTCGTTGCGCCGCCCGTTCATGGATGTCGCCAGCCACGAGCGCGAGCTGCTCGAGACCCACATCCGCAACGCCCGACGAATGGTCGAGAGTTCGACTCAGCTCCGCGGCGCGTTCATGAAGCTGGTGCAGATGCTCTCGATGCGCGACGACCTGCTGCCCACCGAGGCGATCGACCTGCTGAAAACCACGCGCGCGGGCGTTCCGCCGATGGACTACGCGATGATCGCGCAGCAGATCCGGCGCGAGCTAGGCAAACGCCCGGAACAGCTCTATGCGAGCTTCGAACCAATGGCCTTCGCCGCCGCCTCGCTCGGCCAGGTCCATCGCGCACGCCTTAAAAGCGGCGAAGAGGTCGCGGTCAAGGTGCAGTACCCGGGAATCGACGCCACGGTGCGCCAGGACCTGGGCAATCTCAAGCTGCTGCTGCGCACGCTGCAGGCGGTCGCCGGCGATCTGATGCGCCAGAAGATCGAGACGCGCACGATTTACCGCGAGCTCGAGGAGCGCCTGATCGAGGAACTCGACTATCGTATCGAGGCGCGCAATACGATGGAGTTTCACCGGCTGTACGCGCACGATCCGGAGACGGTGATTCCGCGCGTGGTCGGCGATCTGAGTTCGCGCCGCGTGCTCACGATGAGCTATCTCGACGGGTACCATCTCTCCGACCTGATGAACCCGGCGGCGGATTTCGAACTGCGCCAATGGGTCACGCGCAAATACTACGAGCTGGTGTGGCGCCAGTTGCTCGAGTTCGGCGTGCTGCATACCGATCCGCACCCGGGCAACTATCTCATCACCCACCACCCGCGCATCTGCGTGCTGGATTTCGGGTCGATCCGGCATTTTCCCGAGCCGATCCGGCGCGCCAATCTTCAGTTCGCGCGCGCGCTGGTCGAGCGCGACGATCGCGCGCTCGGACAGGCGCTGGTCAAGCTCGGCTATCTCGACCGCGGCCAGAATGCGCGCGCGATGATCGAAGCGGTGCATCTGCTGTTCGAGCCGGTGATGGTCGATCGGCCCTACGGTCCCGAGGAATACGACCTGGTCGGCAAGCTCGCCGTGGTGAGCGAAATCGCCTTCAGGCACAAGCTCTACAAATCGCCCGCGCACGGGGTGTTCACGGTGCGCGCGCTGGTCGGGCTCGACGGCATCATGCGCGGCCTGGGCGTGCGTGCCAACTATCATCGATTGTTCAGCAATTGCGTGATGAGCGTGCGCGGATGAACGCAGCCGCCGACCGCCTTCATGCGAATGTTCCGCGCCCGGTGCCGCTCCGCGCCCCTCGCGCATCCGACCGGGCGCAATTGGATGCGCTCGAACGCCACCGCGATCATCATTTCCGCCGCGTGCGCCATCGCCGCATCGCCGGTGAGCGGGCCGCGCTTGCGTTTATCGCAGAGGTCGGATTCTGCGCGGCGTTCACCCCCGGGATGGGAGTGCCGTGCCTGCGCGAGGCGATCGAAGGCGTGCGCGAGCCGGCGCTGCCCGAACATATCCAGCACGACCGCGCGATCATGATGACCTGGCGCATCAAGGACGCGCTGCCCGCACGCAAGCTGGTCTACTACGGCAAGGTGATTGGCGGACGGCCCGGCTTCATTGCGCGCGACCTGCTGGCGCCGTTTCTGCGCCTGCGCGCGGAGCCGCGCGGTTATCGCGCGCTCTACGAGCGCGGGATGCTCTCGCACTGCGCCAAGCTGGTAATGGACGCGCTCACCCGGCGCGGCCCGGCCGAGACCCGCGCGCTGAAACTGAGCGCAGGTTATGCGCAGCCCGGGATGCGCGGCGAATTCGATCGCGCGATGAAGGAGCTGCAGGAGAAGTTTCTCGCGCTCAAGGTCGAAGAGCGTTACGATCCGTTCACCTACGTCTGGGACACGGTGGAGCATCGATGGGGCGAAGCGGTGCGCGAAGCGCGCGCGCTGTCGCGTGCGGAAGCCGCGTATCGCGTGGTGCGCCGTTACTTCGAAATCTCCGGCTTCGGCAACGAGCGCGCGCTCGGGCGCACGCTTGCGATCGGCGCCGAGCTGGTGGACGGTGCAGCGCGGCGGCTCGAGCGCGAACGCAGGCTGCGGCGCGGCATCCGTATCGACGGCCTGGTCGGCTCACACAGCGTGCTCAGCGCGCTGGTCGAATGAAAGACGTGAGGTTTCAGATGAAGCAGAGCGGAAATCGCCTGATCCTGACCGCCGCGCTGGCGGCCGGACTTGTTGGCGGCGCGGCGTCGGCGCGCCTTTGGCCCTCGCCCGCCTCGGCCTTTGCCGAACAGCAGATGCTCACCAGCATCAGCGCCAAACAATTCGCGGTGATGGACGACCAGGGCAACGTCCGGATCAAGCTGAATGTCTCGAGCGAGGGCATGGCGCACGTGGGCCTTTATGACCAACTGGGCGTCGAACGGGCTTCGCTGGTGGTGGCCAAGGAAGGAACGACGATGCTCGCGATGTCGGGCGATGACGGGCAGCCGCGGCTGACCGCCAACGTCGCGATTCACGACGGGCCCGCAAAGTTCAGCCTGCTCAATCCCGACGGTTCGAGCGCGGCGGAACTCGGCAACAACAACGGCGCCCGCGCGCTCGTGCTGGCCGACTCCAAGGGCCGCGCGCGCGTGCGGCTGCAGGCCAACGCCGCGGAGGGCGGCGAAGCGGGCCTCACGATTTGCGATGCGAGCGGCAAACCGGTCAAGAAATTCCCATGAGACCGCGCGGCTGCATCACCACTGTTCGTAGCGGACGGCGCGTCTTTCGTAACCTGCCGCGCGCAGCAGGTCGCGCAGCCTGAGCACGCCCTTGCCGACGCCGCACACGTAGAATTGGCGGCTGCGATCGGAATCGGCGTCAATCCAGCGCGTCTGGATCCGGGCCGCCAGCCGGTCGTGAAGCTCGCCGGCGGGCGCCACCATCGCCTCGAACTCGACGCCGGCGGCGCGCCATTGTTCGATCTCGTCGCGATAAAGCAGACGATCCTGCTCCGGCGCAGCGTAAAGCAGCGTCAGCTTCGGACGATTGCCCACGGCCAGGACGCGGCGAATCATCGGACGTATCGGAGCGATGGCGGTGCCCTCGGCTATGAAGATGCACTCGCTCTGCGGCGCGCGGTCCATCGTGAACGCGCCGAACGGGCCCGTGAACTCGAGCTCGTCTCCGATCTTGCGCTCGAACAGGTAAGCGACGCCTTTCCCCCCGGGAACGCGATTGAAGCAGATCTCGATCGGCCCGGGCTCTTCCGGGCTCGAGGCGATGGTATAAGGGCGCACCCGCGTCTCGTCCTCCAGCGCGATCGAAACCGAGATAAACTGGCCCGGCACGAAGTTCAGTCGCGCACCGTCGAGCGTCCGCAAAAACAGCGAGCGAGTATCGGCATTGTGATCGTTGATGCGCTCGATGCGCGCCCGGTGTACGGGACGACGGCTCGAGGCCGCAGGCGGGGCCGGTTCAACCATCGCTAGCTCGGTTCAGCGCGCGCGGACCGTTCACGATTCGGGCTTGGCCGCGGTTTCGCCTATCTGGTTGATAGTATAGCGGGGCACGACCACAACGATCTCAGCATCGGGATCCTCCACAACCGCCTGGCACGCCAAGCGCGACGTCGGAGTCAGGCCGGGAGCCCTGTCGAGGAGGTCCTCCTCCTGCTCGGAGGATTCGGATAGCTTGCCGAAGCCGGATTTGACGATCACGTGGCAGGTCGTGCAGGCGCAATTCCCGCCGCAGGCGTGCTCGAGATGGACGTGATGGCCAAGCAGAATGTCGAGAATCGAGCCGGGTTGTCCATCGTGATGAAACGGCGCGTCAGCCGGGTTGAACTCGATCAGGCGTTCAGGTTCTCCGCTCTCGAAAATGACACGAATCGTAGCCATGCAGTTTCCAATGGATCAGTTTTTGATAGGCAATGCGAGGGCCCCAGAAAGCCTCTTGCCGATTCGCCCGATTTTCGCCATCATAGTTGCGGCGTCAGCACTCTTGCACTGCCGCCCGGAGGTCGATGAACGATGGCCACGCTGACCAAACGGCAGAAACAGCTCGTCGATTTCCTTGAAAATTATATCACCGAGCATGGATATGCGCCGACCCTGAGCGAGGTCGGCCAGTACTTTGGACTATCCTCGCTCGCGACGGTCCACAAGCACCTGCACAATCTCGAGCAGAAGGGCTTTATCAAGCGGGTGCACAATCATAGCCGCGCGCTCGAGGTGACGACCGAACGGCGACGACCGGCGGCTCACGAATTGAAACTGATCGGCACTGTCGCCGCAGGAGTACCGATCGAAGCGGTGGAAGGCAACGACACGATCGCTGTTCCGGACGACTTCGTGCGGCGAGACAATACGTTTTGCCTGCGGGTAAAAGGCCAGTCGATGATCGACGAGGGCATCCGCGACGGCGATTACATAATTGTCGAGGGTCGCGAAGCGGCGGCCGCGGGCGAAACGATCGTAGCGCTTATCGGCGACGAGGCTACAGTCAAGAAGTACTATCCTGAAACGGACGGCCGCGTACGACTACAACCCGCCAATACCGCCATGGAGCCTATTTTTGTCAGCGAGGACGACCTGCGCATCCGCGGCGTCGTCGTCGGTCTGATGCGTCACTATCGCTAGGCGAGCAGGATTCGGTCGTTTGCCTCGCCGGCGGCCTTGCGCGGGGCGGCTGGAGCCGGACGCGGACGGGGCGGCGGCATGTGCTTGCCGCGCGAGGTCCCGAAGATTCGCTTGTTTACCCTTGCCGCGCCCTGCTCTGCCATTATGGGCGTGGGCGGAATGCGGACCACGAAACGCGAGCCGCGTCCCGGAGCCGACGTCACTTCCAGCCGGGCTCCTAATGTCGTGACATGGCGATGCACCACCGCGAGGCCCAGACCGAGTCCGCGGTATTTGCGCCCAGGCTCCGCAAGCTGAGCGAAGGGCTCTGCCGCGCGCCTGATGGTCGCAGGGCTCATCCCGGTCCCCGTGTCCGCAACTTCGAGAATCAGACCGGGTTCCGCGCCCCGCGAACGCGTGCCGGCAATGCGGACCGTTACCGTACCCTGCTCGGTGAACTTGATGGCGTTCAGCACCAGGTTGGACAGGATCGAGCGCAAAGGACGCCGCGAAGTATGAATAGTTGCCGGCGCATCCTGAATGTCGATTTTCAGGGCGACTTGCTTGTCGCCTTTGGCGGCCTCGATCGCAGGCGCGAGATCGCTCACCAGGCCGCTGATCGACACGTCTTCCTCCACGCGGCCCGTCCCGCCCGCCTCTGACATCACGAACTCCAGGATATTGTCGACGGTCTGGCTGAGGTCGTGCAGGTTGCTGTTCATGCGTTCGAGCATCGACCGCGGCTCCGGATCGAATTTTGGCGCCCATTCGTCGCGAATGATGTCCAGATAGCCGAGCAACACCTGCAATGGCGTTCGCAGCTCATGGGCGAGGTTGGCAAGAATCTCGACTCGCACACCCTCGACCCATCGCCGCATCGTGCTTTCGCCCGCGGCCGCGACCGCATGCTTCGCACCCGAGTCATCGGACAAATGTCGGCCTGCCATAAGCATCTCCCATGAGCCCTCTGCGACGCGCGCACGACAAAAACGCACAGCGAAGCATGGGCGAATTCATGCTTGGCAGGGTAGTTAATGCTAGGCCGGTGCCAAATCGGGAAAATGCCTAGGGGTTCGCGGAAAAGTGCCTAATTACGGCCAAAAAAAGACGTATGGAGAGGCCCTGCGACGCTTCAGCAGCAGCGCTGCGGTCCTTCGCCATGGCGCGCGAGCGCTCGCTTGACCGCCCGCACGCGATCGGCGCGTGACGACTCGTTGGCGCCGACGGCATTGAGGTGGCACAACTCGGCCATCAGCCGTGAAAGCCCCGCGCCGATCTCGCCCCCGATCCGCTTACCGATGGTTCGGATCTCGTCCAGCGCGCGACGATTTTGAGCGCGGACCCGAGTCATGCGAACGCATCTTAGACCGCGCGGTCCCGGGCGCCAACCCGTCCGCATGCTCGCTCTGGGATCATCGCATCGCAACGCATCGTTCACGAGCCGGCTGGCGGCATGCGTCGTCGGTTGCTATCAACAATGGTCATGACCACGAAGCCTGTGCGGATCGCGTTGATCCAGATGAGTTGCGATGTCGAGCCCCGGCACAACCTGGACAAGGCGATCGCACGGATCGACGAAGCCGCGGCGCGCGGCGCGGAACTGATCTGCCTGCAGGAGCTGTTCCGTTCCCGCTATTTTTGCCAATCCGAGGAAGCGCGGAGCTTCGATCTCGCCGAGCCGATACCCGGGCCGACCACCGAGGCGCTGGCGGCGGCGGCGGCAGCGCGCAAGGTCGCGATCGTGGGATCGATATTCGAACGGCGCGCCGAAGGCGTCTATCACAACACCGCGGTGGTGCTGGATCGCGACGGCCGCCTGGCCGGACGCTACCGCAAGATGCACATACCCGACGATCCGCACTATTACGAGAAATTCTACTTCACCCCCGGTGACCTTGATTTCACCGCGCATCGCATCGCTCCGGCGACGGTCGGCGCGCTGGTGTGCTGGGACCAATGGTTCCCCGAGGCTGCGCGCCTGGTGGCGCTCGCCGGAGCGCAGATCGTTTTCTACCCAACCGCGATCGGATGGGAGCGCATGGAAATCGAGGCGACGCGCCGCCGCCAGCTCCAGGCGTGGGAGACCGTGCAGCGCGGCCACGCGATCGCCAACGGGATGTTCGTCGCGGTGGTCAACCGCGTGGGCGTCGAGGACAACCTGCAATTCTGGGGCAACTCATTCGTGGTCGACCCCTTCGGCGAAGTGATCGCGCGCGCCGGCGCGGCCGAGGAGATACTCATCGCCGAATGCGACCTGCGGCTGATCGAGGAAACGCGGCGCAACTGGCCGTTTCTTCGCGATCGGCGAATCGATGCCTACGGAGATCTGCTGCGGCGATTTCGCTCCTGATCGCAGCTCTCGCGCGGTCCCCAGCGTGATTGAACCGGACGGCATCGCACGCGCACTCGATTGACGAAATTTGCCGCACCGCCATTTGCCCCGACTGCGTACCGGATGCCCGCCGAATGGGCGCCGCATCTGGCCAGCTACCTGGTGTGGCCGCACAATCGCGACACCTGGCCTGGCAAATTCGAGCCGATCGTGCCGGTATTCGCGCGCATCGCGGCAGCGATAGCCGAATTCGAGCCGCTTCGGCTGCTGGTCTTGGACGACGAGATGGCCGCGGCGGCAAGCGCCGCGATCCTGGAGCATGGCGGCGCCGCGGCGCGCCTCGACCGGATAGCGTTCACCGTCGTTGCAACCAACGATTCCTGGATTCGAGATCACGGACCGATCTTCGTCAATCGCACCGACTCCGGCGACGCTCCGGCCCAGATCGCGCTGGATTTCGGTTTCAACTCCTGGGGTGAAAAATACGGCGCCTTCGACCTTGACGATGCCGTGCCGCATCGCCTTGGCGAGCGTTGGGACTTCGACGTCATCGAACCTGGAATGGTGCTCGAAGGGGGATCGATTGACGTGGATGGCGAGGGCACGCTGCTCACGACCGAGTCATGCCTGCTCAATCCCAATCGCAATCCGACGCTGGACCGCGCCGGCATCGAACGGCGGCTCAAGCACTGGCTCGGCGTAAGCCGGGTGCTGTGGCTTGGCGAGGGTATTGCGGGCGATGACACCGACGGCCACGTGGACGACCTCGCGCGATTCGTCGCACCGGCGACGGTTGTCACGGTCTTCGAAGAGGACCCGCGCGACGAGAATCACCCGGTGCTGGCGGACAACCTGCTCCGCCTGCGCGCGATGCGGGACGCCGCGGGACGCGCGTTGACGATAGCCACGCTGCCGATGCCGCCCGCGGTTTATCATGAAGGCACGCGCGTGCCCGCTTCATACGCCAACTTCTACATTCTCAACGGAGGAGTCATTGTGCCGACGTTCGATTGCCCCGCGGACGAGATCGCTATCGGCACGTTAGGGCGCCTCTTCCCCGGGCGGCGGATTGTCGGAATCCCTTCGCGCGACCTGGTGTGGGGCCTCGGCGCGATTCACTGTCTCACGCAACAGCATCCGCTGCCGCCCGCTAAGCGTCGCTGAAGCGCTAAAGTGGCCCCTGCGCCTGATTACGGGAACAGGCTCGGCGGCGCAAAGTCGCGGACTATCGGCACGCCTTGCATGTGAGCGGCGGGCGCGTCCGCGCGCGCAAAGAGCACGGCCACCGGATCGCGATAGATTAACCGCCAGTCCGACTGCTCGCCCATGAAGGTTGCCGCGGTCGAATCGGGACGCACCAGCACATAATCCGGCGGATAGGCGGCCAGCGCGGCGCCGGCGCCGGCGCCGCCGCGGATGAAATCCAGGTACGCGCGCTGCACATCCGGCGGATATACCATCTCGAAGCGGCCATCGATGAACACCTTGGAATCCGGTGCGTGCCAGAGAATATAGCTGCCCCAGAGAAACTCGTTCAAAATGCGGCCTTGCAGCCGATGCTGTCGCATGAAGGCGACAGCGCCCACCGGGTAGCCGGTAAAGTCCGGCAGCCGGGGCGAGAAGAGGCCGTCGCCGATGCAGATTGCGAGCGCGGCAATCAGCGCGCAAAGCTGAACCCCCGGCGAGGCATGCGGCGGCGGATGGCGCCGCGGCGTGGTCACTGCATCCGCCGACTGTGCGGGCGCGATCCGCGCGAGCGCCCGATGGGCATGAAACGCGATCGGCCCGGCGCAGGCCAGCATCGCAAACGCCATGTTGCGGACCGAATAAAGCGCGAGCAGCACCATCAGTCCGGCGATTGCGACCTCGGGCAGATCGTCCGCGCACGGCGCGAGCGCGAAACTGACGACGAAAGCCGCCATCACGCCCAGCGCGACCAGAAATGGAAACAGCGCCAAACCGCTGCGCCAGGTGCCGGCGACCACGTGGAAGAAGCTTTGAAACTCGACTCCCGCGCTCATGGTATACGGGTTGCGCAGCGTATGCGCGACGATGCGCCATTCGCCCGCACCGTAAGGATTGACCAAGGTGATAAGCGATGCGGCCAGCGCCAGCAGCAGAAACCGCAGACCGCGCGCGGGGCCGGCGCCATTCCAAAGATCGATTAGCAGAGCAGTGCCGGCGTACAGACCGAGCACCACGATTCCTATAAAGAAGCCTCCGTGCAGGTTGGCCCACAGCGCCATCATCGGCACGACGATCCAGAGCGGAGCCCGCCCGCGGCTGCGCGCGCGCGCAAACAGGGCTAAGAGGGCGGAGAGAAAAATGTAGTCGAAGAGCTGCGGCCGGAACTGGATCTGGAGTTGCAGCGCGAACGCGACCGCCAGCAGCACACCCATCTGCAGCGACGTTCCGGCGCCGCTTTCAGCCACGGCCGCGCCGAGCAGCAGCAGGGTCGCGCCCGCACACAGAAACTTCATCAGCTTGAGTCCGACCACCCCCATCGCATTGTAGAAAATCGCCATCACGATTTCTGATAGCCATTCGTGATCGATCCACGGCCCGTCCGGTGCCGAGTAGGAAAAGATTTCGTGGCGCATAAGATGGCCACTGTTCAGCATGATCCGGCCGAAGAGCACGTGACCCCAGGTGTCGGTATCGGCGTACTGGACCGAGTCGGCCACCACCACCAGCAGCAGCATCAGGGCGGGCGCATAGCGCAGCAGCGAGTGCGCTGCCGGCGGCGCGATGACGCCGGGCGTCGCGCGCGACTCGGGGTGCGAACCGCGAGCCGGATCCGGCGCCGCAGAGTCCGCTATCGTCGCTTGTTCCGTGGCTGCGCTTTGCGTTTCGTCCACGACGCCTTACGCTTGGCTCGGCCGGCCGATCAGGGGAACACGCTAGGCGGTGCGGCTGCGACCAGGTGCGGAACGCCGCCGATTTGCGCAGCGGGGGAAGCTGCGGGCGCAAACAGCGAGGCCACCGGATCGCGGTAGAGCAGCCGCCAGTCATTCTGCGCCATCATCACCGCGTAAGCGCCCGAACCGGTGGGCATCAGGACGAAATCATTGGCATAGGCGTTGAGCACGCGCGTGGCCCCCGGCTCGTCATAATAGAAGGCGGCGAAATCCTCCTGTAGTCGACGCGGGTAATAGGCCTCGAAAATGCTCTCGATAAAAATCCGCATGCGCGCGGGATCGTGGAAGAGCAGATAGTCAGCCCATCCGAATTCACAGAGCACGTTGCCGTGCAGATTATGGCTTTGCATGAAGGCGAGCGCGCCGACCGGCTTCGGCTCGACGACAGGAAGCGTGCGCGAAAACAGGCCGGTGCGTAGCGCGATCGTGACGGCCGCCAGAGCAATCGCGATTTGCATCATCCTCCATGATAGAGGTGCGCGGGCGGGCCGCGCCGCGCGACTGTAGTGCAGACGATCGAAGAGCAGCAGATGCGCATGACGGCAGAGCGGAACCGAACAGGCAATCACTGCGAGAGCGGTGTTACGTACCGCGTACAGGGCAGAACAACTCATCAGGATCGCGATCGCAAACAGCCCAAGGTCGTCGGCGCGCGGGGTCAGCGCGAAGGTCACCACCATGCCGAGCATGATCGCCAGGGCGGAAACGATCGTGAACAGCGGGCGGCCGGCGTGATAGAAATCCGCCGCCACTGCAAGCAGCGGGCGAAACTCCGATATGTGCGCCAGCGTGAACGGATTGCGCAGCACCCCGACGATGGCAGTCCAGTCCTTCAAGCCGTAGGGATTGAGCAGCGTCGCCAGCGCGGCTGCCGAAGCCAGCGCCGCCAGCCGCGTTGCACCAGCCAAGCGGCCCGTGGTCGCGATATCCTGCGCACCGCGGACGGCGGCATACAGGCCCACAGCCGCCAGGCCGACGAAAAACCCGCCGTGCAGGTTGGTCCACAGCGCGAGCATCGGCACCGCAAACCACAGCGGTGCGCGTCGGCCGTAGCTGTGGCGCGCCAGCATGGCGATCAACGCGGCCAAACCGACGTCGTCGGCGAGGAAGGTCCGTAGTTGCATGTGCAGGACGAATGCGAACGCCGCGAGCAGCAGCACTGCGGCCTGGATCGCGAGCGCCGCGCCGGTCTCGGCCAACCCGCTTGAAATCAGCATCACGATCGCCGCAACACATCCGAATTTGCCGAGCTTGAGCCCTACCACTCCCGCAACGCCATACACCATCGCCATCGCGGCTTCGCCCAGCCAGTCCACCAGAATCCAGTCGCGCGCGCCTGGAGGACAGGCATACGAGGAGGGCGCGTGGAAAAAGAGCTGACGCTCGAAAAGCACGATATTGCCGAAATGGAGATGGCCCCAGAGATCGGTGTCGGCACTGCGCATCGCATCGGCGATTACGATCGCGAACAGCACCAGCGCAGGCGCCGAGCGCAGCAGCGAGGGACGGCGCGACCCGGATGGCTCTACCCGGCAAGATGCGTCGGCCGACAGCACAGGCGCTGGCGATCGATGCGCCGCATCGACGTGCTGACCCGTTGACTCGAAGCTCCCCCCCAAGAACCCCCACCTCCGCTCGAGCCGCTAAGCTTGAGCCCTGCGGCGCCACGGCCGCGGTGCGGATACTGTAACGTCCGGCGGCGGCATGGTCAAAATAGTGCGACCACGCGCATAGGCGGCCGGGGCGCGAACACGCAGGCGCAGGAAAAACGCGCGCTCAGGAATGCGCCTTGGCCTCGGCCCGCCACTCGTTGTTGGTGGTGCGATCGCCGGCCAGCCATTTGCGTAGGTCCTCGTGCGCGCTCGCCGCGCGCTTGGCCTTGATCCGATCGGCGGCCGGATGATCGACCGTGAACTCGAGGTTCAGCCCATTGGGATCGGTGACGTACAGCGACACGCAATAGCCGTGGTCGATCACCATGGTTTCATAGCCGGCCTGGTTGAGACGACGCTGCATCTCCTCCTGCCCCGCCCGTTCGGCGACCTTCAGCGCCAGATGGACAAAAGGAGAATGCGGACCATAGTGCGCGAATTTTTCGTGCTGCACCGGGTTGGCGAAATGAAAGAATGCCAGCGCGCCGCCGTCGCCTATCTCGAAGAACAGATGGCAGTAGTATAGTTCGTCTTCGCCGAACACCTTGTCGCATTCGCGCCAGGCCGCGACCATCGGCCAGCCCAGGATGTCCTCGTAAAACTTGCGCGTCTGCTCGAGGTCACGGCAGACGTAGGCCGCGTGATGAAGCCGCGTCGGAACTGTGCTCGGTCGGCCATGTCCGTTGCTTTGCGTATTCGGCATTAAGAGTTCTCCTTTTAGGACTGGTTCTTAACCGCGTTGACGGGGCTCGCGCAAAGATATCCGTCCGGCCGCGGACGCGGCCTCGCCACGCTCCGAGTCGCGATTCGCGTCCGCGTCAAGATTGCTCCGGATGTGGATCAACTGATCGCGCAACAATGAAAGCCGCTGAGGAGCGATCCCGGCGAGCGCGATCTCATTGACTTCGATCGCGCACGCCAGCAACACCTCGCGCAGCCGTTGGCCTTCCTCGGTGAGCCGAATTATAACCTTGCGGCGATCGCCGGCGTCACGCGTGCGACTGATCAGGCCGCGGCGCTGCATGCTGTCCAGGGCGGTCGCAGTGGTCGGTTCCATCATCCCGACCCTCCGGCTCAACTCCCGCTGCGTAAGCCCGTCCTCTTCCCATAAGGCGCGCAGGAAATACCACATCCCGATGGTCACGCCATAACGCGACACGCGCGCGGCCAGCGCGCGAAGAAACGCACGATGGGCCTCGCGCACCAGGTAGCCGACGCTCCGATCGGGCGGGAAGGCGGCGCCCGCGCTGACCCGCGTCGTCGCCGATCCCTGCTCGTCGGGCGTTTTCCCGTTGTTGCTTCGCCGATTCATCGTCGGTGCTTCGTTCGGTTCCGAAAGCCGCCACGTGCCCGAGTGGTGCGCACGGCCAGCATAGCAGGCAGCGGTGCTTTAGGCGCGGGGCGTTTTTTTGGCTTGACCATATCCGTTCGCCGGGCTAGTAAGAATACTTAGATATCTTTGTATTTGCCGCCGGTGCGCGCCGCCGCGGTCGGCGTTACGAGATTTCACGTGGAACCCGCCAGCCCGCTCGCCCGTCGATGGCCCTCTGAGGGTGTCAGCCGCGTGCCTTACTGGGTCTACAGCGACCCCGACGTATACGCGCGGGAACAGTCGCGCATCTTCTCCGGGCCGTACTGGAACTACGTTGCGCTCGAGGCGGAGATTCCGAATCCCGGCGATTTCGTCCGCAGCCATGTCGGCGAACGTCCGGTGATCGTGGTGCGTGACAAGGACCGCGCGATCGGCGTGATGCTCAACCGCTGCGCTCATCGCGGTGTCGAGTTCTGCCGCAGCAACTGGGGCAACACCCGCTCGTTCACTTGCCCCTACCATCAATGGACCTACGATCTGCGCGGCAATCTCACCGGGGTTCCCTTTCGCCGCGGGGTCAACGGCAACGGCGGGATGCCGGAAGACTTCGAACCGGCCGCGCACGGTCTCGTCCGGCTCGAGGTCGCGACTCGCCATGGCGTGATCTTCGCCAGCTTCGATCGCTCCGTGCCGCCGCTGGAGTCGTACCTGGGTTCCGCGATGCTGCATTATTTCGATCGCGTCTTCGACGGGCGCGCGCTGCGCGTGCTGGGCTATTCGCGCCAGCGCATCCGGGCCAACTGGAAATTGATGTTCGAAAACATCAAGGACCCATACCACGCAAGCCTGCTGCACGTTTTCCTGGTCACGTTCGGATTGTTCCGTGCCGACCAGCCGTCGCAGGTCAGAATGGACGAAAGCGGGATGCATTGCGTGCTCGTTTCAAGCAAAGGCGAGCAAAAGCTGAACGAGACCACCAGCGCGATGGCCAATTTTCGCGCTGGCTTCAAGCTCGGCGATCCGCGTCTGTTGCAACCGGTGCGCGAATTTCCCGGCGCGGCGACGGTGGTGATGCAGACGCTGTGGCCGAACATCATCATCCAGCAGCAGTCCAACACGCTCGCGATGCGCCAGCTGGTGCCGCGCGGCCCCGAACAATTCGACCTGATGTGGACCTTTTTTGGCTATGCCGACGATTCGGCGGAGATGATTCAGCGCCGCCTGCGCCAGGCCAATCTGATGGGCCCGGCCGGGCTGGTGTCGATCGACGACGGCGAAGTGATGGAGTTCTCACAGCAGGGCGTGCGTCAGCGGCCGGGCGACACCGGAATGCTCGAAATGGGCGGGCGCGGCGTCGACGATCAGGATCACATGGTAACTGAGGCGGCGATCCGCGCCTTCTACCGGCACTACCGCCGGGTGATGGAGCTGTGACGGCGATGGCGCGCGTGCAGCGGGACCTGGCTCTGCGGCTCGCGATCGAGGAACTGTACACAGAGTATGCCCACGCGCTGGACAACTTCGAGCTCGAGCAGTGGCCGGAGTTCTTCACCGACGACTGCCTCTACCAGATCGTGTCGCGCGAGAATCTCGAACGCGGCATGCCGCTCGCGCTGATGCGCTGCGAGAGCAAAGCGATGCTCGCCGATCGCGTCGTGACCATCCGACAAACCCAGATGTTCGCACCGCGCGCGATACGTCACCTGGTCAGCTCGCTGCGCATCGCGCCGGCGACGGGCTCCGACGGGCTCGACGTGCAGGCCAACTACGCCGTGCTCGAGACTCTGGTCGATGAGGAAACGCGTATCCTGAGCGCCGGACGCTACATCGACAGGCTCGTGCGCGAAGGCGACGTGCTGAAATTCAAATCGCGAACCTGCGTGTACGATAGCGTGCTGGTGCCGAACTCAATCATCTACCCCTTGTGAAGCGGGGCCGCAGGATGGCCGATCAGGCGCTCTGGATAACCGAAGCTGAAGTGGCCGCGCTCGTTGACCTGCGCGATGCCATCGCGGCGCTCGAGCGGGGGCTGGCCGACGAAGCTGCGGGCGGGGCGGTCAACATGGAGAAGACCCACGCGACCTTCGGCCATGGCGATACGCTGCACGCGATCGGCGCGACGATGACCGCGCAGGGGATGGTCGGCACCAAGACCTGGGCGCACACCGAAGGCGGCGCGAATCCGCTGCTCATCCTGTTCGACGCCGCCGATGGCCGGTTGCTGGCGGTGATCGAAGCCTTTGCGCTGGGTCAGTTGCGCACCGCGGCGATCAGCGGTATCGCGACCGGCCGGCTCGCCGCGCCGCAGGCCTGCGAGATGGCGCTGGTGGGCGCGGGCAAGCAGGCGCTGGCGCAGGTCGCGGCGGTTGCGGCCGTGCGCCGGCTCAAGCGGGTGCGCGTGGCCAGCCGCAAGCCGCAAAATGCCGAGGCTTTTGCGCGGCGCGCCGGCGCCGAACTCAAGCTGGAAGTCGAGCCGTGCGACAGCGTTGCCGCGGCTGTGAAGCAGGCCGACATCATAACTCTGGTCACGCGCGCGACCGCGCCGTTTCTGCGTTCGGAGATGGTCGCGCGCGGCGCGCACATCAATGCGGTCGGCGCGGTGGTTCCCGAGCGCGCGGAATTCGAGCCGTCGGTGCTCGCGCGATGCGCCGTCGTTGCCGCCGACACGCCCGCCGCCGTGCACAATCTCTCGCACGAGTTCAGGGAATTCTACGGCAACAACGATCGCGCATGGGACAGCGTGCTCCCGTTGAGCCGAGTCCTCGTGACCGGCGGCGGCCGGCCGGCGGACGCCGACTTGACGTTGTTCAAGGCCATGGGGATGGGCATTTCGGATCTATCGGTGGGAGTCGAGGTGCTGCGGCGCGCGCGTGCCGGGGGTGTCGGGCGAGCGCTCGCGCAAACGCGCCGCGCCAGGCCGCGCTTCGCGATCAATCAAATGTAGAGGTCGCAGGTGGCGAAGCACCCGTGGCCAAATGCAAACGCGAGGAAAAATCCAATGAGCGAAAGCAAAGCCAGATTCATCGATCGTAGCGGCTACGTGACCCCGAAACTCGATCTTTGGCCGTCGATTGTTATTACGAAGGAGGATATCGAGGCCGAAGTGAACCGGCTGGCGGGCCTGCCGCAGCCGGCCAACGGGCGGCGCCGCTCGCTGATCGTGCATCCCAACGAGACCGGCACCGGGCTGGCGCCGGGAATCCAGGTTGCGCTCGACGTGCTCAAGCCCGGCGAACATACCAAGCCGATTCGCCACAATTCGTCGCAGGTCAATTTCTGCATCGGCGGCCGCGGACACGCGATCGTAAACGGCAGGCAAATCAACTTCACCCGGTACGACGTCTGGAACACGCCGTCCTTCAATGTCTATCAGCTGTTCAATGACAGCGACGATCTGCAGGTCCGGCTGACGTACAGCAACGCCGCGCTGCTCGAAAAGATGAATGCGCACATCGTCGATGAGAACCCGCCCGCGGAGGAGGTTAAGGGCACTGCGCCCGCGGGCGCGCCTGACGCGAGCCGCGTGAATCCGTTCGGCACTTTTCCGCTGAACAGCGACGGCGCCTATCTGCTGCCGTACGAAAAACTGATCAACCCGGAAGTAATCGAGTCGCCGGTGCTGTTCTGGCCGTGGCGGCAGGTGAAGGAGCATCTCGACAAGCTGCAGGCGCTTGGCTCGTCCTACGTGGGGCGGCGTCTCTACCTGCTGTACAATCCGGCCACCGGACGCACCAACGGCACCACGCACAACTTCTTCGCCACGATGACGGTGCGCCCGCCGCGCATCGTGGACAAGCCGCATCGCCACGCGGCGGCCGCGATTAACTATTACTTCTCCGGCAGCGGCTACAGCACGGTACAAGGCAAGGTGCTGCACTGGAAGGCGGGCGATCTGATGCTCTCGGCACCCGGATGGGCCGTGCATCATCATGCGTCGAACGACGAGCCGGTCTATGAATTGACCATCCAGGACAGTCCGCTGAATATCGCGATGGATTCGCTGATGTGGCAGGAGGACCTCAAGCATCCGCCGCGCATGCTCGGCTCGAGCTACGGCTTCGATACCAATCGTGCCCGGGTCGCATAGCGATGATCGCGCTAAATCGGAACTTCCTGCGCGGCTCCTATCCGCCGCTGGTCACGCCCTTTCGCGACGGCGCGGTGGACTACGACGTATATGCGCGGATGGTCGAGCGGCAGATCGGCGAAGGTTCGCATGGAATCGTGGTGAACGGTACCACGGCGGAGCCAAGCACGCTCAGCGTAGCCGAACGCAACGAGTTGGTGCGCGTCGCGGTCGCGTCGGCGCGCGGGCGGATTGCCGTGGTTGCGGCGACCGGATCGCAATCCCACGCCGACACGATCGAACTTACGGCGGCGGCGGAAGAAGCGGGCGCCGACGCGGTGCTGATCGTGACGCCCTACTTCATCCGTCCATCGCAGCGCGGCCTGGTCGAGTACTACGCTGATATTGCCGGCCGCACGCGGCTGCCGATGCTCATTTATCACATCCCGGGACGCGCCGCGGTGAACGTCGAAGCCTCGACGGTCGAGCAGATCGCCGAACGCGCGCCGAACCTGGTGGGCATGAAGCACGCGGCCAACGACCTGGCGCTGGTTACCCGGTTGCTCGCGCGGATGGGCGGCGACTTCCGCATCTTCGTCGGCCTCGAGGAGCTGAGCTTTCCGATGCTGGCGATCGGCGCATGCGGCCTGATGAATGCGGCCGGCAACCTCAAACCCCGCGCGTTTGCGCAGATGTGCGCGGACGTGTTCGCCGGCAGGCTCGAGCCGGCGCGCGCAGCGCACGACGCGCTGTTCGAGCTTAACCAGGCGATCTTCTTCGACACCAATCCGACGCCGCTCAAGTACATGATGCATCGCGTGGGGCTGCTCGAACGCGAGGAGCATCGTCTGCCGATGATGCCGGCCGCGCCGGAACTGGCGGCGCGGCTCGACGGCGTGCTCGCGCGCGCCGGGCTGATCGATGCGAAATCATAGCGTCGGATCGTCGCACGCGATCCGCAGAGGTACGGCCAGATGAGCAGCGACAGCAGGATGCACGAGGCGCGGCGCAAAACCAATCCGCTCTTCAACCATCGCAAATTCAAGCTCGGCACCTTTTCCAGCAACCTGAGCCATGGCTGCGCGATCACGACGATCGACGGTGTGCTCAAGGCTGACTGGCAAAGCACGCTCACGCTCGCGCAGCTTGCGGACGAGATGGAGTTCGAGGCGCTGGTCCCAGTCGGCCGCTGGAAGGGATTCGGCGGCGTAAGCAACTTCAACGGCGCCGGCTTTGAACCGTACACGTGGGCGGCCGCGATCGGCGCGCTGACGAAATATCCGGCGGTGTTTGCCACCTCGCATGTGCCGACGGTGCATCCGATCATGGCGGCCAAGCAGGCGGCGACCATCGATCACGTCACCGGCGGGCGCTTCGCGCTCAACATCGTGACCGGATGGTTCCTGCCGGAGATCGAAATGTTCGGCGCGCCGCAAATGGATCACGATTTGCGCTATGACTGCGCAATCGAATGGCTCGAGATCATCAAGCGGCTGTGGACCGAGCATGAAGAATTCGATTTTGAGGGCAGGTACTACAGGATCAAAAAAGGCGTCCTCGCGCCTAAGCCGATCCAGGTTCCCTACCCCGTCGTAATGAATGCGGGCGGCTCCGACAAGGGACGCCACTTTGCCGCGAAATATTGCGACGTGGCGTTCGTCATTTTCGATCCGGACGATGAGATGAGTGCGGCCGCGCGCGTGAAGAGTTATCGCGAGCTGGCCCAGCGCGAGTACGGCCGCGATATCGAATTATGGACCGCGGCCTATGTCGTGTGCGGAGACACGGAAAAGGACGCGCGCGATTTCTTCGACTATTACGTGCATCAGAAAGGCGACTGGGTCGCGGTAAGCAACCTGGTTGAAACCATGGGGCTTAATGCGAAGACCCTGCCGTCCGAGACGCTGCGCTCGATGAAGGCGCATTTCATCGCGGGATGGGGCGGTTATCCGCTGGTCGGCACTCGCGAACAGATCGTCGAAAAGATGGGGCGGCTCGCTGCGATGGGACTCGATGGCGCCGTGCTGTCATGGCCTCGCTATATCGATGGCATGCGCCAGTTCAAACACGAGGTCCTGCCGCTCGCCGCACAGGCCGGGCTTCGCTGACGACTTGCGCCGGCGGAGCCGAAGGCGTTCCACTCAAAAAAAATTCCAAGAGGAAACCGCGCGATGGCTGACGCTGCCACAAAACCAATCGATCAACGAGAGCTCGTCGCTTCGATTCCGCGCGAACTCTATTATGCCGGCGGCTGGCACGCCGCCGACGACGGCTCGCGTACCGAAGTATGGAGCCCCTCGACTGGCCAATCGCTGGGCAAGGTCGCGTGGGCAGGCGCCGAGGACGTCGATCGCGCGGTGCGCGCCGCGCACGCGGGCTTTCTCCAATGGCGTGACGTCAGGCCGCTCGAGCGCGCGCGTATCCTGCGCGAGGTCGCCGCCCTGCTGCGCCGCCACGGGCGTGAGCTGGCGCTCATCGACGCCGCCGATTGTGGCAACCCAATCGCCGAAATGATCAACGATTCGGCGATTGGCGCGGCCAGCGTCGAGTATTTCGCCGGCCTGGTGACCGAGGTTCGCGGCAGCACGATTCCGATGGGACCCGGCGTGCTCAACTACACCCTGCGCGAGCCGCTGGGTGTGATCGCGCGCATCAACGCCTTCAACCATCCGCTGCTGTTCGCGGCGATGCGCACCGGCGCGCCGCTGGCCACCGGCAACGCGCTGATCATCAAGCCGCCCGAGCAGGCGCCGCTCTCCTCGTTGCGCTTCGCCGAACTGGTCGGGCCGCTGTTTCCGGCGGGTGTATTTTCCGTGCTTCCGGGCGGACGCGATTGCGGGAGCGCCCTGACCGCTCATCCGCTGATCGCCAAGGTCGGCCTGATCGGCTCGGTGCCGACGGGCAAAGCGATCGTGCGCGCGTCCGCCGACTCGCTCAAGAAGGTCGCGCTCGAACTCGGCGGCAAAAACGCGCTGATCGCCTATCCCGACGCCACCCCCGACAAGGTCGCCGCCGGCATCATCCGCGGGATGAACTTCACCTGGTGCGGACAGTCGTGCGGCTCGACCAGCCGCGCTTTTGTGCACGACGCCATCCACGACGCCGTACTCGAGCGCGTGACCGCCGCCGCGCGCGCGATCACACCCGGCATCCCCACCGAGCAGAGCACCGCGATGGGCAGTCTCATCAGCAAGGAGCAGTTCGACAAGGTGATGCGCTATATCGGTTACGGAAAAGAGGACGGCGCGCGGCTGGTCACGGGCGGCAGGCCTCCGCAGGATCCCCGCCTCAGCAAGGGTTTCTTCATCGAACCGACGATTTTCGCCGACGTGACTCCCGAAATGCGGATCGCGCGGGAGGAGATCTTCGGGCCGGTGCTGAGCGTGTTTCGATGGACCGACGAGGCGGCGATGCTGCGCGCGGTCAACGACGTCGATTACGGCCTCACCGCTTCGATCTGGACGCGCGACCTGGCGACCGCGCATCGCGTCGCCGCGCTGGTTGAAGCGGGATACGTATGGATCAATTCGTCAAGCGCGCACTATCTCGCGGCTCCGTTCGGCGGCTACAAGCAATCAGGAATCGGTCGCGAAGAGTCGATCGAAGAGCTGATGGACGCGACGCAATTGAAAAACGTCCACGTCGAATTCGATGGTTGATGTTGCGGCGCCGATCGACGAGCTGGTCGCCGCCAATCACATCCTCGCCGACCAGGGCGTGGTCGACGGCTTCGGACACGTGAGCGTACGTCATCCCTCGACGCCCGACCGGTTCCTGCTCGCGCGCAGCATTGCCCCGGCGCTGGCGACGCCTGCGGACATACTGGAATTCGATCTCGAAGGGCACGCGCGCGGCGCCTCCGAGCGGACGCTCTATCTCGAGCGTTTCATCCACAGCGAAATCTATCGCGCGCGGCCGGACGTCGGCGCCGTCGTGCACAGCCATTCGCGCGCGGTCGTGCCTTTCAGCGTGGTCGCCGACGTACCGCTTCGCGCGATATGGCACGTCGGCGGCTTTCTCGGCACCGGATGCCCGGTCTTCGAGATTCGCGCGGTCGCCGGCGATGCCACGGATCTCCTGATTCGCGACGCCGCGCTCGGCGCGGCCCTCGCCCGCGCCCTCGGCCGGCACGCGGTGGTACTGATGCGCGGACATGGGTGCACGGTCGTCGGATCCGACGTGCGCCAGGCCGTATTCAATGCAATTTACACCGAGGTCAGCGCCGCGATGCAGGCGGAAGCGATGCGCCTGGGCAGCGTCAGCTATCTCACGCGCGAAGAGGCCACAGCCGCGGCGGACTGCAATTCCGCGCAGATCGCAAGGTCGTGGGCACTGTGGCGTATAGCTGCCGAGCGGCGGCGGTATCAGCCCCAAACCTGACGCGCGGTTTCGACGACCCGCTCCAGCTTGCGCTGCTGATCGTCCTGACTCACCAGGTTGCCGATAAACTCGGACGCAAAGCCGCATTGCGGGCTGAGCGCGAGCTGCTCGAGCGGCAGGTAGCGCGCGGCCTCCTCGATGCGCCGTTTCAAATCGTCGATGCTCTCGAGTTGCGGAACCTTGGTGCTTACGAGCCCGAGGACGACCGTCTTGCCGCGCGGAACGAAGCGGAGCGGGGCAAAGCTGCCGGCGCGCGGCGAGTCGTATTCGAGCAGGAAGCGATCGTGCGCGAGCTCGTTGAACAGCCGCTCGGCGATCGCGTCGTAGGCGCCCTCGCGATGCCACATGCTGCGCTGATTTCCGCGGCAGATATGGATCCCGAAGGTCACGCCGTCGAAGCCGCGAAGCAGTTGATTGTCGGCGCTGAGCGAACGACCGAGATTGAGCATGGGATCTTCGCCGCGCGCGCGCATCGTTTCGAGCGACGGCTCATCCACGTAGGCGGTGTAGCCCGGCGCATCGATATGGACGTACTCGCATCCCGCGGCGACCGCCTCGCCGATCATCGCGCGCTCGATCCCGATCACGTCGGCTAAAAACGCGTCCATCGAGGCGTAAACCGCGCAAGACCGGGCCAGGTCGACGCGTTGCGAAATTCGATCCGGTCCAATCAACGTCATCTTGACCGGCTTGAGCGCGAGCGCTGCGGCGTAGCGGTATTCCTCCGCCACCACGTTGCGCCGCAGGCGCAAGCGCTCGACGACGCGCTGGCGCTGCACAACCGGGGTGCCCTTGCTGCGACTGTCATCGAGCGTCAGATCGAAGCGCGTAAGCGGCGCCGCGCCGGCCGTGCGCCGCTCGAGAAATTCCAGCGTCGTCTGGCCGCTGTCATAGCCGAAAACCGCCCCGCCGAAGCTGTCCTGGAAATTAAGCCGGCGAAATTCGCCGTCGGTGACGACATCGAGCCCGGCCTGCTCCTGTAGCCGGATGGCGCGTTCGATCGCCGCATCCTCGACCGCGCGAAACTCGCCCTCGCCCATCCCACCGGCTTCGTATCGGCGCCGCGCATCAACCAGCGTCTGCGGCCGCAGCAGGCTCCCGACCACGTCGGTACGGATGCGCGCGAGCGATTTCACCTAAATGAACGCGAGGCCGCCATCGACATTGATCGTCTGCCCGGTAATGAACCCCGCGTCGTCCGAAGCAAGGAACGCGGCCACTCCGACCAGGTCCTCGGGCGCTTCGTGACGCTTGAGCACCTGCGCCTTGAGCATCGCCTCCTTTTGCTCCGGCGTGACCGTGGCGCGCGGGATTTCCGTATACACCGGCCCGGGCGTAATCGCATTTACGCGCACGTTGTATTCGCCGAGTTCGCGCGCCATCGCGCGCGTGAGGCCGAGCACGCCCGCCTTGGAGGCCATGTAATGCGCGTAGCCGGGGCGCGCGAGCAGGTAGGCGGCGGACGAGATGTTCACGATCGAGCCGCTTTTGCGCTCGCGCATCGGAGCGCTGCATGCCCTGGCCGCGAGCCACACGCCTTTGAGATTGACCGACATCAGCCCGTCCCATTCGGCGACGCTCATTTCCCAGAAGGGCTTCATCTGGATGGTAGAAAAAATGGCGGCATTGTTGATCAGCACATCGACGCGGCCGAAAGCCTTGAGCGCCTCGTCCACCATCGCCTTGCACGACGTTTCGCTCGAGACGTCAGTGGCGCAGAAGATCGCACGCGCGCCCGCGTCGGTTATTTCGGCCAGCACGCCGCGGCCCTTGTCGGCGTTTACATCGGCCAGCACGACGTTGCATCCCTCGTCGCGAAACCGTCGCGCGTAGGCGCGGCCGATCCCCTGGGCGGCGCCGGTGACGATCACGGTTTTTCCGGCCAGTCCATTGAGAGGCATAGGAGCACACCTCCTCGGTGGTGATACTTAGAAATCTAAGTGATTGGTACCACCGGCGCCGCAGAAGCGTCAAGGTTGTCCGCACGGAGAGTGCGTCCGGACACCGCTGGCCTGGAATTTGCTTCCACGCCGTTCGAGAGCGGTACTATGCCAGCGCCAAGCTTCAGCGATTTCGATCTCGATATCGCGCGCACGCGCATCGCCCTGTCGTTGCTCGCGATGCTCTCGCTGTACGTCGATCCCACCACCGCCGGCGGTTTGTTTCATCTGAGCGCCTATGTGCTCGCTACCCTCGCGTGTCATCTCGTCTACAGCATCGTGACCTGTCTGCTGCTTAAGTACCGCCTGGACACGCGCCGCCTGCCGATCGTCACGACCACGCTCGATCTATTCTTCGCGATGGCGGTGGCGTACCTGACCGAGGGGCAAACCGCGCCATCCTACGTCTTCTTCGTATTCGCGATCATTGCGATCGGCGTGCATGCCACGCTCCACGCCATCGTGGTTATCACGATGGGCGGCGTGGCGCTCTACCTGGGTGCGATGGCTGCGGCAGGCCAGCTCAGCGCCGCCTATGCGATGCGCGCGGTCTACCTGGCGATAGCGGGATACCTGGTCGGGTTCTTTACGCAATTGCGCGTGAACTACGAAGAGCGCGTGCGCGAGTTGGAGGCGCAGGCCGAACGCCACTCGATCGCTCGGCTGCTCCACGACGGTTACGTGCAATCGCTGGCGGGCGTCAATCTGCGGCTCGAGGCCTGCCGCGAACTGCTGCGCCGGGGGCGCGAGCACGACGCCTCGCGCGAACTTCACGAACTGCAGGCAGGAGTGAAACGACAGTTCGACCAGGTGCGCGAGTACGTTCGTTCGCTGGCCGGAGTGGATTCCAACTCGGCGCATGCAGCGGCCGATCTTCGCGCCGATCCGCACATCACCATCAACGGCGCCTTCCATGGCAGCAGCAGTCTCGGTGAGCGCGTGCTGCAAATCATGCTCGAGGGCCTGCGCAACGCGCGCAAGCACGCGCGCGCGACCGCGGTGCGTATCGAGGCTGTCGAATTCGCCGCAGGGGTACGGATTACGATCGCCGACGACGGTGTCGGCTTTCCGCCGACGGCCGATCCGCCATGGACCATCGCCTCACACGTCGCCGAGACCGGCGGCCATCTGAGCTTCAACGAAGCTGGCTCGGCCTGCTTGCAAATCGAAATTCCGAAGTTCTGAGGGGAGTGTCGTAAGCTTGCGCCTGATAATCGCCGACGATCACGCTCTGTTTCGCCAGGGGCTGCGCTCCCTGCTGACGCTGGAAGGCATTGAAGTCGCAGCGGAAGTCGAAGACCTCGCGAGCCTCGACACCGCGATTGCGCAAACCGCATGTGACGTCGTGCTGCTCGACCTGCAGATGGAACGGTGGTCGATGGATCGCATCGCGGACCTTGCACGCAAGACCACGGTGATCGTGCTGACCGCGAACGAGAGCGTCGAAATCGGGCTCACCGCCTTACGCCTGGGTGCGCGGGCGATCGTGCATAAGCGCTTCGCGATCGAAACTCTGATTACCGCGCTGCGCGCGGCCGGCGACGGCCTGGTCTGGATGCCGCCGGCGATCCAGGCTGCCCTGGTTTCGCGGGACGGCGCCGCGGGCACAAAACTCACGCGGCGCGAATCGGAGATCGTGCGTCACGTGGCGACGGGAATGCGCAATGCCGAGGTCGCCGCGCGGCTGGCGCTCAGCGAAAGCACGGTCAAGACGCATCTCACGAACATCTTCCACAAGCTCGGCATTCGCGATCGGACCGAGCTTGCGCACTACGCGATCAGGACCGGATTGGCGACCGTTCAGGATCGATGAGTCCGCGCGGCCAACCTGTCGACTCCCGGATTTGCGGGAAATTCCGATCCGGCGCTCAGACCTCGATCAGCCCATCAAGCGGGCGGCACCTGCTCGCGCCGTAAGCAGCCCACTGCTCGAAAATCATCCCGCCCGCGCGCCGAACCGCCGGTGACGATGCGTGAATCTAAGACCTTCGAATGACCCGACATCTCCCGTAGGTCTGGACGGCGCCTCGGCCACGCGACCGGGGTCGTTCTCGATGCGCAATTCGGCATAGCGGTTGCTCTGTTGCGCCGCAATCCAGGCGCGGCGTCTTTTCAATACGCATGATCGGTCAGCGCACACTGGGCAACTCACCAGGAGGAGAATTTCAAAGTGCTCGGCAGAGGAATAACCGGAACACTCAATCTGTTCGTCGAGAGATTGCGAGACTCGGAAGTTCGCAAAAAAGCATTGGCGCTGCTGATGGGCAAGACGCTCGGGCTTGCAATCGTCGTTTTTCTGGCCGCCAGATGGTACCTGCCGACTCAGGCTTTCGCGGACAGTGCCCCGGCCCTGCCGCCGCCGCACATCAACGCGATCAACACCGTGTGGACGCTGGTCGCCGCCTACCTGGTTTTCTGCATGCAGGTGGGTTTCGTCATGCTGGAGTCGGGCTTCGCTCGTTCGCGTGAAACCGTAAATATCATGGTCGAGGGCATCGCCGACACCTGCATCTGCGGCGTCACGTTCTGGCTGTGGGGCTTCGCCTTCATGTTCTGTCCCGGAACGCCATGGATCGGTACCACGGGATTCATGCTGCACGGACTGCCGGCGACCTACGGCACCACCGGAGTTCCGCTCCTGGCATATTGGGTCTTTCAGTACGCGTTTGCCGATACCTGTTCCACCATCACCTCGGGCGCGATGATCGGCCGGTGCGATTTCATCGGCGACCTGCTCTACAGCGTGGGCGTCACCGGATTCATTTATCCCATAATCGGCCACTGGGCGTGGGGACCGGACGGCTGGCTTGCCAACATGAGTCCGATCGCCTTCCACGATTTTGCCGGTTCCACGGTCGTTCACACGATCGGCGGCACGATTTCGCTGGCGGGCGCGATCGTGCTGGGCCCACGCCTGGGACGCGTATTCAAGCGCGACGGCGGACAACCGATGAAGCCGCACGATCTCATCATCGGCGCCACCGGCGGACTCATCCTGTGGTTCGGATGGTATGGCTTCAACCCGGGCAGCACGCTGTCGGCCCTCGACGCGCAGGGCATCGGCCGCGTTTCATTCAACACGACCCTGGCCGCGTGCTCGGCGGGACTGACCTCGCTCTTCTACTCCTATTACAAGGCCGGGAAATGGGACCTCGCACTTACTGTCAACGGCTTCCTGGCCGGTCTGGTTGCAATCACGTGCCCATGTTACTGGGTCGACCCCGAGGGTGCTTTCCTGCTTGGCATCGTAGCCGGCATGGTCGTGGTCTGGGGCATTGACCTGCTCGAATACCTGCGCATCGACGACCCGATCGGCGCTGTGCCGGTCCACATGATGGCGGGCATCTGGGGCACACTTTCGCTGGGCCTGTTCGCCGCCGGCAAGTACGGCGCCCCAACGCCGACCGGCGCCGACACGAGCACCGTGGTCACCGGACTCTTTTATGGCGGCGGCCTGGGGGTGTTACGAGCGCAGATGATCGGCAGCTTCTCGGTCACGGTGGCGACGTTCATCGTGTCGATGGCGCTGATGTATGCGATTCACGTCGCGTTCAGACTGCGTATCCCGACTGAAGGAGAAATCGAGGGGCTCGACCTGCACGAACATGGCTTCCCGGCGTATCCGGAGTACGTGGTCACGGGCGAGGATGGATGTCCAAAGACGATCGACGACGTACCGATCGGGCGCCGCACCGGGACCAGGCTGCCGAAGATTCCGATGAAGAAGGCAAGCTGAACTTCCCGTCGCGATTGACCGGCTCCCTCCGGGAGCCGGCCAATCATCATTTTGGCGCGGACGTGAACGGCGCCGGCACTGACGTCCTGCAGGTCGGTTCATTATCGGCGAAGAATTGTGTCAAGCACCACTGACCGTCTCTCGAGCGGCGAACGCCGCACGCTCACCGGAATCTTCATCGGGCCGCCGCGCGATGTGAAAGACCCTGCGGTCTTCCATGCGATGTCGCTCGCCGCCTTTCTTGCCTGGGTGGGTCTCGGGTCCGACGGCTTGAGTTCCTCGTGTTACGGTCCGGAAGAGGCGTTTGTCGCGCTCGGACCGCATCAGTACCTGGCGGTGTTTCTTGCCATGCTGATGGCGCTGACCGTTTTCATCATCTCCGCTTCGTATAGCCAGACCATCGACCAGTTCCCGGCCGGCGGCGGAGGTTACCTGGTCGCGAGCAAACTGCTCGGGAGCGGTGCGGGTCTCATTTCGGGCTGCGCTCTGATCGTTGATTACGTGCTTACCATTGCGATTTCGATCGCGAGCGGCGCCGACGCAATCTTCAGCTTCGTGCCTCTGCAATGGCACGCATACCGAATGTTCATATGCATCGGCGTGGTGCTGGCGATGGTGGCGATGAACTTGCGCGGGGTAAAGGAATCGGTGCTTACGCTGCTGCCGATCTTTGTCTCGTTCGTCCTCATGCATACGCTGCTGGTGGTGTACGCGCTGATCGCGTCCGGCACCCAGTTGCCCGTCATCGCCGGCAATGCCATGCGCCAGGTGCACGAGGGTTTTCACGCAATCGGCGTCGTCGGCCTCGCGATCGTCTTTTTCCGCGCATATTCCATGGGTGCCGGAACCTACACCGGCATCGAAGCGGTCAGCAATGGTCTGCCGATCCTGCGCGAGCCGAGGACCGTCACCGGCAAGCGCACGATGATCTACATGGCTATCTCCCTCGCCTTTATCGCTGGCGGCATTCTGGTCGCCTACCTGCTCGAGAACGTCAAGCCGCATACCGGCAAGACGCTCAATGCCGTGCTGTTTGAAGAGCTCACCGCCGCATGGCGCGTCGGCGGAGTGAACCTGGGCCCGTGGGTAGTCTCGTTTACCCTGCTCACGGAGGGGGCGCTGCTGTTCGTGGCCGCGCAGACCGGGTTCCTCGGCGGTCCACAGGTGCTGGCAACGATGGCCGTCGATCGATGGGTGCCGCGACGCTTCGCCAGCCTGAGCGAGCGCCTGGTGACGCAGGACGGGGTCCTGGCGATGGGACTGGCGGCGGCGCTGATCCTGTTCCAGACGCGCGCCGAGGTTAGCGTCCTGGTTGTGCTTTACGCCATCAATGTCTTCGTGACCTTCACCTTGTCGCAGCTCGGTATGAGTCGCCTTTGGTGGCGGCAGCGCGCGGCCGACCCGGAATGGATTCGCAAACTTCTTGTCAATGGCATCGGCTGTATCTTCACCGCGCTGATCCTGCTGCTCACTGTGACACTCAAGTTCAACCAGGGGGGATGGATAACCGTCGCGATGACCGGAAGCGTGGCGGGCGCCTGCTATCTCGTGCGCCGCCACTACGAGCGCGTCAGGAAAGCGATCGAGCAGCTCGAGGTAGAGGTGCTGCCGCAGATCTATGGCACACCCGCCAAAGCGGCTCAGCCGCGCGATCCAGCGCTGCCCACGGCGATCCTGCTGGTCAACGGTTTCAACGGCCTTGGCCTCGCCACGCTCACCAGCATCGCAAACCTGTTCCCCGGTCAATTTCGCAACCTGGTGTTCATTTCCGTCGGCGAGGTGGATTCGGCGCTGTTAAAGGGAGCCGAGGAGCTACAGCAACTGGAGGCCCGGATCGCCGACGACCTGCTGGAGTATTGCCAACTGGCGGGGGACCTTGGATTTCATGCGGAGCTGCGAGCCGCAATCGGCACCGACGTCGTGATGGAGCTTCGCCGCTTATGTTTCGAGGTGGCGCGCGAGTTCAGGCACTCCGTGGTCTTCGCCGGTCAATTGGTTTTCGGCAAAGACCAGAGCGGGTATATGGCGCGCTTTCTGCACAATCACACTGCGCTCGATCTGCTTCAGTCACTCCAGGCGCAGGGGCTCAGCCTCGTGATCCTGCCGGCGCGGGTCACTCCCGTATTGCCCGCGGAAACGGTCCCGCAGGCTGTTGCGCAAACGGTACTGGCCTGAGCGCGGCCAGCGGAGGAGCTCGGCGGCCGCTTCCAAGACGGCTGAATTCCAACGCGGCTTGTGGCAAAGTCTCGCCTAAGCTTTCCAGGCCTCGCCGTGCGATTGGGGAGCGGAGCGGCCGGACTTCCATGAGCCGCCCGCGGTGAACAAGAACATCTATCGATGACCATCGCTGCTCACGGCATTTCTCTGTTGCGCGATCCGCGACTCAACAAGTCCACTGCGTTCACAGAAGAAGAGCGTGAAGCGCTCGGGCTGCTGGGGCTCATTCCGGAAGGCGTGGATTCGGAGGACACGCAGATTGCGCGAGTGCTGCTTCAGCTCGGGCAGAAACCGACCGACCTCGAGAAATACATTTTTCTCTCGCAACTGCAGGACATGGACGAGACGCTCTTCTTTCGTCTTCTCATGTCGAATCCGGCGCAATTCCTGCCCCTGGTCTATACCCCGACGGTGGGCGAGGCGTGCCTGCAATTCGGCCACATCATGCGCCGCCCCAAGGGTCTGTATGTCTCCATCAGGCGCATGGGGCGCATCCGCGAGGTCCTGCGCAACTGGCCCGAGCGCGACGTGCGCTTCATCGTGGTCACCAGCGGCCAACGAATTCTCGGGCTCGGCGATCTCGGCGCGAACGGCATGGGCATCCCCATCGGGAAGCTCGCGCTCTATACCGCATGCGCCGGCGTTCCCCCGCAGCATACGCTGCCGGTATTACTCGACACGGGAACCAACAACGACACGCTGCTTCGCGATCCGCTGTACCTGGGTTTACGGCAACCGCGTCCCGATGCCGCGCGCCTGGACGCATTTGTCGAGGAATTCATCGACGCCGTCCAACTCGAATTCCCCAATTGCTGCATCCAGTTCGAGGACTGGGCGACAGCTGATGCGGTGCGCCTGCTCGAGCGCTATCGCGATCGCATCTGCTGTTTCAACGACGATATGCAGGGTACGGCCGCGGTCGCGCTGGCAGGAATAATCGGCGCGCTTCGCATCACCGGGGGCAAGGTCTCTCATCAGAGGTTTCTCTTTCTTGGCGCGGGGGCGGCCGGCGTGGGCATCGCGGACCTGCTCACTCACGCAATGACGCTGGAGGGAGCGGCGATGGAGGAAGCTCGCGCCCGCACCTGGCTGTTCGATGTCGACGGATTGCTGGAGCCCTCGCGTCACGAGCTCGCGGATTTCCAGAAGCCGTATGCACACGCGCATCCGCCGCTGAACGACTTTGTGCAGGCAATCGAGGAGTTCAAGCCGACCGCGATCATCGGCGTGAGCACGGTGGCAAAGGCCTTCAACCGGCGGGTGATCGAGGCCATGTCCAGAATCAATCCGCGACCGATCATTTTTCCCTACTCCAATCCGACCTCGCACTCCGAATGCACCGCCGAAGAAGCATACCGTTGGTCGGACGGGCGCGCGGTCTTCGCCAGTGGCAGTCCGTTTGCGCCGGTCCGCTGGCGGGACCGAACCTTCGTCCCGGGACAAGGCAACAACGTGTATATCTTCCCCGCGATCGGGATGGCCGTTTATGCCACGCATGCGAGGCGTATCGTCGAGGAAATGTTCATCGCGGCCGCCCAGGCCGTGGCCGACCAGGTCACGCAGGACGAACTCGATAGCGGGCTGATCTATCCGCCGCAGAGCGCGATCTTCAGAACCGAATTGCGCGCGGCCGAGCGCGTGGCGCAAGTAATCTTCAAGCGCGGACTCGCCCGCGTGCCACAGCCCTCGGACCTCAGCGCATTCATCCAGGCGCACGTCTATAAACCCGAATATCAAAAGCTGATCTAACGTTTGTCTGCGGCCGACCGATCTGCTGGAACTATCGGAACCTCCGAGCGGGAGTCAAAGGACCACCTTAGGCCTCATGCGCTACAGCAATCGGTTCCGGGTCGCCGGAAAGCATTTCAAGCTCAAACACATCGATCCCGACTTCCATTGGGCGCACGAAAGCGAGGACGCCGCACGGCAGGAAATCGCCGAGTGCCGCGAGCGGCTCGCCGCGCTGCAATACCGGATGTATGCCGAGAACCGGCGCTCGCTGCTCGTTTGTCTGCAGGCGATGGACGCCGGCGGCAAGGACGGCACGATTCAACACGTGATGGGCGCCATGAATCCGCAGGGCTGTCGCGTCGCCGCCTTCAAGACGCCGTCGGCCGAAGAAGCGGCGCACGACTTTCTATGGCGCGAGCATCGCGCGCTCGGCGGCAGGGGAACCGTCACGGTTTTCAACCGATCGCACTATGAGGAGGTGCTGACGACGCGCGTGCACCGCCTGATTTCGAAAGGCGCATGCTCGCAACGTTACGAAGAGATCAACGCGTTCGAAAAAATGCTGGTTGAGAACGGCACGCATATCGTCAAGTTCTTCCTGCATATCAGCAAGGAAGAACAACTCGCCCGCTTCAAAGCGCGTCTCGAGGATCCGGCAAAGCAGTGGAAGATCAGCGAGAAAGACTACCGCGAGCGCGAGCTATGGGACGACTACATGCATGCGTATGAAAGACTGATTCGCGCGTGCAGCACCAGGTATTCACCGTGGTACGTGATTCCCGCAAATCACAAATGGTTCCGCAACCTCGTGGTATCACAGATTCTCGTAGAGCAACTCGAATCCCTGAACATGAAGCTGCCGCGGCCCACGATCGATTTGGGCCTGATCCAACGCCGCTATCATCGCGCGAAAAAAGAGGAATCACGGCGCCACGGTTGATCTCGCCGCCCGCGCGCTTCACGTATCCGAACTGTCCGCCTCGAGTTGCCGGCCGTGGCGGTCGTGCGATGCCGCGGGGCGTTGCGGTTTAGCGACGTTACGCCGCGGCGGCATCGGATCATGGCAACCTAAGGCGGTATTAGCATCTTTGCGCATCATACCAACGCTTGGCACGGCTCATGCCTTTGACCGCGGGTGCCTTTTCGCGTAGCGCGAGGCGGCGAAGGATAATTCGAACGTGAGCCTGAAGAGCAGAATTCGCGAGGCGGCCAAGCGCAAGCCCGATTCGCTGCGTTCGACCAAGAGCGAGAACGCCAGCTCGAATCTGGACGGCGACGGAGAGATCAACGAATCGGCCCCGACGGTCGAAAAAATCCGCACAACGCTGCTGCGCAAAACCGCCAACGGCAAAGATTCGGAATGATCTGACCCCTCTCGCAACATTTATCCTCACCGATGCTTCGGTTCTTTTTCATGATGGGCCTGCTCGGCCTTTCCGCGGCCTTCCGACTACCCGAAACCCGGCTCGTATGCCTGATCGCGGTCGACTATGCGAGTTTCGCGGTTCTGTACCGGCTGGCACAGCGATGGCGGGCGCTCAGCCTCGCCCGAGATTGTCGCGAGCTGATCGAGAACTACCAGGTGGGCGACGAACTGGCGAAAAAGCTGGCTGGCTACTGGGCCAGCCGGCGACGGTAATCCGTCGCGGTCGCCCTGATATCGCGCCCGCGGCCAGGCTTGGCTGCGCCCCTGGCGATTCGCTTCTCCCCCGGCGTGGCGCTGCATCCGACGCCATCCTTGGCGTCCCCCAAGGCGGGCGCAAACCCGCCGGACAAATGAAGCACGCGCTCCCGGTTGACGCGGGCGGGAAGCCGGCTCATTTCCTTCCCCGCGGAACCGGGGGACGAAATGTTTACGCAACCCAGCCCTGGTCTTCACACACGAAACCGGCTGAACCTCTCCCCTAGCGGGACTTCTCAGCAACGCCGCAATAGGCTTCGATGCGATTGCCGTCAGGATCTGTCACGAAAGCCGCGTAATAATTGTCGCCATAGTCCGCGCGCAATCCCGGTTGTCCATTGTCGCCGCCACCGGCGCCAATCGCCGCCGCATGGAACGCGTCGACCGCCGAGCGCCTGTCCGCTTCCAGGCAAACGTGCAGGCCCGCAATGTTGCGCTGCACCTTTCCCGCCCCCAACAGCCACAGACGCGCCCCCGCGCGCCCGCCATAGCCGAGCGCGCTCGCGTCCTCGCTCAGGCACTTGAATCCGAGCGGCGCCAGCGCTGCGTCATAAAAGCGGCGCGCCCGGCCGATGTCGCTCACTCCGATGGACACGTGATGAATCATGACCCTGCTCCTTTTCTTGCGATTAATGGAAGTCCGGCCTTGAACTCCTGTCCTAACTAGATTGCAGGTTGAATCAACTGGCTAGATAGTTAGCTAGAACAGCAAGCGAGCGATTGTCAACCCCTAAGCTGGTTAGTAAGCTGACCGCATAGTGGCCCCGGCGAAAAGGAGCGCGCGCCCGGTTGGCGCCCTGGTCCTGGCACCGCGGCGCGACCTATGCCTCGACTTTGCCAACACTCTTGCATGGCGCGGTAGCGCGCCGAGCGAGAGCCTGCACAATCTGCCGGACGTGGCGCGATGGTGCGCCACGTCAGGGGCGCTTGTGGCGGGAGCGATCGAGCACAGCGAGCGCTGGACGGAAGACCATCCGGCCGAGGCGGCGGCTCTGTTCCGCAACGCGATCGCGCTGCGCGAAACGCTCTACCGCATCTTCCACGCGATTGCGGGCGGCGGCTGGCCTGCGGAAGACGACTTGTCGCAGCTCAACCGCGCATTGCGTGTCGCGCCGCCGCGCGATGCGCTCGAGGCGGCGAGCGGGAGCTTCGGTTGGCGCGTCGACGCAAACGCGCCTCTGACGAGCGCGCCGGCGCTGCTGGCGCCGGTGTTGTGGTCGGCGGGCGACCTGCTGACCGCGGCGCAGCTTGCGCGGGTTCGCGAGTGCGCCAACGACAAGTGCCTGTGGTTGTTTCTCGATCAGAGCAAGAATGGCACGCGGCGGTGGTGTTCGATGAGCGCCTGCGGCAATCGCGCCAAGGCGCACCGTCACTATGCGCGCCTCAAGGGCGCGTGAAACGCCCCGCGCGGTCCGCTCAGGCCCGCGTCATTTTTCGTCTAGCTTCCTGACCCAATCGTCGGTGTTCAGCACGCGGCTGAACATCGAAGCCTGCGTGACCAGCACCGAGTTGTGCAGTTCCCTGTCCGCGACCTTGCCGGAATCGTTGCCGACCGTGAGCGTGCCGGTCGCGTCGGCCAGGAACTCCACCTGGTAGCCGCGATGAAAGCCGTCGCGCGCGGTGCTGTCGCAGCACATCTGGGTCATGTATCCGCTCACAGTGAGCGTATCGATCTGATTGTCGCGCAGCCATTTGTCGAGATCGGTCCCGGCGAAGCTCGAGGGCAGGTTTTTGTCCACGATCAGGTCGGCGGGCCGCGCGGCAACATCCCGGTGCAGATTCCACTGCTCGGTGCCGGGCTTGAATACCCCGCGATCGCCCTTGGCCGAATGGCGCACGACAACCACCGGAACCTGGTGCGCGTGCGCCGAATCCATCGCCTTCAGGATGTTGTCGAGCGAACCGGGCGGATAGCTGACCGGCATCTTGCCGGTGAAGTATTCGTTCTGCACGTCGATAACCAAAAGCGCACGTTTCATGGCACGGATTCTCCGCCGGCGAGCGCGCCGGACAGCTGGATAATAGGCGAGGAGCCGTCGGATATGAAGCGCGGCCCGCGCCGCCGGATGAGAGAACGGCGGCGGCCCGCCTGCGCGGGCGGCCGCGGGGAATTCGCGCTTCAGCGCATCGCCCGCCGTGCGAAGCCGCGCCGGCGGCGGCGGGTTTTTTCCTCTTCGAGTTCGCGGTTCTCGACGATGCCGATCATCGCCGCCTGGCAGTTATTCCTGGGCTCGCCGGGCAGACGCGCGTAGCTGCCGTCGGCGCGCATCTCCCAGGCCGCGTGATTCGGCTTGAGCTGCACGTCGAGCACCGTGCGCAGTTCCTTGCGCAGAGCCGGGTCTTCGATCGGCGTGACCGCCTCGACCCGGCTTTCAAGGTTTCGCTTCATGCAATCGGCGGAACCAATGAAGTACTCCTCGGCGCCGCCGTTGCGGAAGTAGTAGATGCGGCCGTGCTCGAGAAAGCGCCCGACGATGCTGACCACACGCACGTTTTCCGAAAGCCCGGCGACGCCGGGGCGCAGCCGGCAGGTGTCGCGCACGATTAGATCGATCCTGACGCCGGCCTGCGCGGCACGATACAGCGCGCGCGTGATATCGACGTCCTCGAGCGCGTTCATCTTCATCTGGATGAGTCCTGGCGTGCCCGCCCGCTGCAGCGCGGCCTCGCGCTGGATCTTCTCGAGCAGCGCCTTCTTGAGCACCGCCGGCGCGGGCAGGATTTTTCTGAAGGTGCGCCCGTTGCGATAGCCGGTGGTAAGAAAGTTGAAAAGCTGGGTCAGGTCCGCGCCGATCGCGTCGTCGCTGGTCAAAAGCCCGAAGTCCGCGTAGAGCCGCGCGGTCCCGGCGTGATAATTGCCGGTGCCGATGTGCGAATAGCGGCGCAAACCGTTGTAATCCTGGCGCACGACCAGGATCACCTTGCTGTGCGTCTTGAGTCCGACCACGCCATAGGTCACGTGGATCCCGTAATCCTCGAGCTGCTCGGCAAAATGGATATTGGCGGCTTCGTCGAAGCGGGCCTTGAGTTCGACCACGACGGCAACCTGCTTGCCGTTGCGCGCCGCCTCGCACAGATAGCCGATCACCTCGGAATCGCTCGAGGTGCGGTAGAGCGTCATCTTGATCGCCCGCACCTTGGGGTCTTCGCTGGCTTCGCGCAGGAAGCGTCCGACCGAGGTCGGGAACGATTCGTACGGATGCATCAACAGGATCGAGCCGGCGTCGCGAATCACGTGAAAGATGTTGCGCGACGGGCTCAGGCGGGCGTGGTCAACCGGATGATGCGGCGGATCGTGAAGCGCCGGATTATCGACCGCCGTCAGCTCCATCAGGTCGCGCATCGCCAGCATGCCGTCGCCGATCTCGAAGACATCATCGCGCTCGTCCAGGCCCAGTTCGGCCGCGAGCATCCCGCGATGCACCGGGTTCATCCCGCGCAGCGCCTCCATCCGCACGATCGGCGCAAAGCGGCGATCGCGCAGCTCCGATTCAATCAGCGCCAGCAGGTCATCGGCCTCGTCTTCGTCGCGCTCGGTGTTCGCGTTGCGGGTGACGCGGAAGAACTCGTAGCTCTCGATCTTCGCTCCGGGGAACAGCAGATCGAGCGTGTGCGCCACCACGTCTTCCAGCGGCACGAATCGCCGCGTGCCGTCCACGCGCAGAAAGCGCGGGATGCCGAGGCCGACCGGTATCTTGACGCGCGCGAGCGAAGTCTCGGCTTCATCGGGCGCGCGCAGCGTCACAAGCAGGTTGAGCGAGAGGTTGGAAATGAAGGGGAACGGATGCGCCGGGTCCATCGCCTGCGGCGTGATCAGCGGAAAAATATTGCGCAGGTAAAATTCGCGAATCGTGGCCTGCTCCGCCGCGCTCAACTGTTCGAACGTGAGCACTTCGATGCCGGCTTCGGCCAGTTGCTTGAGCAGTGCGGTCAGGAGCGCCTGCTGATCGGCCTCGAAGGCGCGAATTTCGGCCAGGCACTCGCTGATCTGCTGCTGCGGCGTTCGCCCGTCAACCGTCGGCTCCTGCAACCCGGCGATCGCCTGCTGCTTGAGACCGCCGATCCGCTTCATGAAAAATTCGTCCAGGTTCGATGCGGTGATGGCCAGGAATTTGACCCGCTCGAGCAGCGGATTGGTCTCATCAAGCGCCTCGGCGAAGACGCGCCGGTTGAAGGCGAGCCAGGTCAGCTCTCGATTAAGGTAGAGCTCCGGGGATTTGAGATCGGGGTCAATCCGTACGACCGAGCCCGTCCCCTTCGCATCGCTAATTTCGGCTAATGCGGCGTCGCCATTGGACGCGCTGACAGCCGCCGCCCCGCCAGCGAGCGCTTCCTGGACCACCGCGGTGAACGCGGCCCCGGATGACATCGATTGTATCGGCTCGACGGCCCGTTCTTCCCGCCCCATAATCACCACTTTATGTTAAAGCCGCCCCACATCGAAATCAGACTAATCAGGAGCGATTGCTGCTTCAATTACCTGTTGTTAACGGAGCTTTACTATGCCGAAACATGCCTGAATGAGCCGCTGCGTGGTATCCCGCGTCAGCCGATCTCCTTGAACATCACCGTGGTCGATTCCAGTTCGGGAGAATCCGGCCGCCGCGCGTAGCGCGGGATCGCACCCGCGCGCACGTAGCCTATCGAGAGATATAGCGCCTCGGCCGGGGCTCCGGTGACGGTGTCCAGCGTGAGCAGGCTGCGGCCGAGCGCCCGCGCCTCATCTTCGAGCGCGGCCATCAGCTTGCGTGCGATACCCCGCCGGCGCGCCGCTGGATGCACCAGCAGCTTGCGCACTTCCGCGCGATGCGCCTGGTTGGGTGGCATGGCGAGATCGGCCTGCACCGTACCGACGATATGTCCGGCCGTGCGCGCCAACAGCACGCGGCAATTCCCCGCCGCCACCGCCGGCGTCACCTTATCGCGCCAGAACGCGATCGCATCCTCGCGCGAGAACGGCAAAACGAAACTCACGCTCGCCCCCGCGTGCACACATGCGTGCAGGACGTCACCCAGCGTCTCGAGTTCCTCGCCGAGGCGCGGCGAATCGAGGTCTAAGCGCTCGATGCTGACGGGTCCGTTCGCGACCAGGATGCTCAAAAGCCGTCCTCTTCCAAAAGCCGTCCTCTTCGATGACTGCCGGCCGGCAAGGCCAAAATAGCCGGGCTGCGTCGTTCCGCTCCGACGCATTACAGTGCCGCGATCCGCGCGTACTGAGCATAGCGTCGCGGCCCACTGGTTTGCACGCGGCAATCCTGCTGTTGCAAGATGGCTGGATGGCAACCGCTCGCCGGTGCCAACAAGAGGAGAATTCCTGTGCTGGCAAACAAGCCTGGAAATCGCCGCCGCGCGATTCCGCTTCTATCGATCATCGCCGTCGTAATCCTGCTCGTCGCCAACCGCGCGAGCGCCCAGAACGTCACGAGCTATTCGCGCGCCACCGTCGATCAGTGGCTGGCAAAATATGCGAACGCGAAGCCTCAATTCAAAGCCGGCGACGTGCTGACCGTAAAAGACCTCGAGCGCATTCGCCCGTTCGTGCCGCCCGGATGGTTCGAGCAGCTCGATTTTCCCGAGTTCAAGATGGAGATCATGGCCGCGCGCAGCCACATGCCGCGCAAGGATTTCCAGGAATGCACCGAGAAGTACCAGGCCCAGGTCCGGCTCAACCCCGATGGTTCGCTGGCCAACTATATCTGCGGACAGCCGTTCCCGAACAGCTCGCTGAACACCTCGGATCCGCTCGCGGGAATCAAGGCCGCATGGAATTTCGACTATCGATGGCAGAACTACGGCCAATTCTCGCTCAACTACCTGTTCATCTACGACCGCTTCGGCGGGAGTCACACCGGCAGCGCCCCGAAAAGCCTGGACTCGCCGCCGTCCAACTGGGTCGGTGGCGTCGACTATCACAGCAAGCTGCCTGACAACGTGAGCGATGACTTCGGCGGCGGCGGCAGCTTCACGCGCACCCTGAGCAGTTTTTACCGCCGGGTATATTTCAGCCACCTGGCGCAACGTGCGGACAACAAAGGTCTGCTCGGTACGTCGGACTCGGCCGACATCCTGTGGAAGGAATTCACGGGCTTCTTCTCGCCCTACGATGTGCGCGGCCAGGTGTTCATCACTTACCGCTACGCCGACCCGCATCGCGCGGACGACGCCTGGGCCTACGACCCGCAATCGCGGCGCGTGCGGCGCGTCTCGGTCGAAGTCAAGTCGGATTCGGTCGAAGGAACCGACACCACGCAGGAGGACTTCTACACCTTCTCGGGGCGCGCACTGCACTGGCATTGGAAATTTCTCGGCTGGAAGGACGTGCTGGCGGTGCTCGACGCGCGCGACGATTATCCGCATCTCTTCGGGCCCAACGGCGAGATACCCAACGATCGCTGGTCGCTGCGGCGCTTCGCCGTGGTCGAACGCACCCCCACCGAAGCCCGCCACCCATACAGCAGCGTGGTCATGTTCTGGGATGCCGAAAACTGGCATCCGTGGATGGCGCTCGCGTTCGATCGCCAGGGCAAGCTATGGAAGCTGTGGGAACTGGAGAATCGCTGGACCGAGGACATGAAAAACTTCGCCGAGATCAATCACGGAGTCGAATCCACGATACTGATCGGCGAAAACGTCGTCGATCTGCAGAACCAGCGCGCGACGATCTTTGCCGGCTATGGCAGCGGTTATCCCAACGCCACGCCGAGCAACGTCTCGCAGCTCTACGACATCAGCAAGCTCGAAGAGATGCATCGCTGAGGCGCGCGCCGAACGCGCCGCTGCGCGCACAACGCGCGGCCGCAGCGGCGCCGCGCGCGGCTTATCTGGCGAGCCGCGCGCGATCGTGCGGAGCGGCGAAGTCGAGCGCCGGGCCGAGCGGGACGATGCGCGTCGGATTGATCATCGCGTGGCTCGCATAGTAGTGCCGCTTGATGTGGGCGAGATTGACCGTATCGGCAACGCCCGGCGTATGGTAAAGGTCGCGCGTGTAACCCCACAGGTTCGGATAGTCGACTATCCGGCGCAGGTTGCATTTGAAATGGCTGTAGTAGACCGCGTCGAAACGCACCAGGGTGGTGAACAGCCGCCAATCCGCTTCGGTGATGCGCGGGCCGAGCAGGTAGCGCCGGCGCGCCAGGCGCTCCTCCAGCCGGCCAAGCGTCGCGAATAGCGGCGCGAATGCGGCCTCGTACGCCTCCTGCGAGCGCGCGAAACCGCACTTGTACACGCCGTTGTTGACGGTATCGTAGATGACCGCGTTCAGCTCGTCGATTTCGCTGCGCGCGGCCGGTGGGTAAAGATCGTCGCCTTTTGCACCGACCGCGTCGAACGCCGAGTTGAACATCCGGATAATCTCGGACGACTCGTTATTGACGATGGTCGCCGTCGTGCGATCCCACAGCACCGGAACCGTCACGCGGCCGGTATAGTCGCGGCGCGCGCGTGCGTAGATTTCGTGCAGGTAGCGCGCGCCGCCGACTTCGTCGCGCGTCGCGCCCGGCGTGAGCGATCCGTCCGGAGCGCTGAAGGCCCATCCCTCATCGCCCATGAACGGATCGACTATCGAGACCGCGATTGCGCTCTCCAATCGCTTCACCTTGCGCACGATGAGCGTGCGGTGCGCCCACGGACATGCGAGCGACACGTACAGATGATAGCGGCCGGGCTCCGCCTTGAAGCCGCCGACTCCGGCGGGCCCCGGACGGCCATCGACAGTCACCCAGTTGCGAAAAACCGTCGGCGGTCGGACGAATGCGGCGCCGGCGGAGCCGCGGATATCGTCGCTGCGCCATTGGCCGTCGATCATCATGCCCATCGCGGACTCCTTGCGTGCGCCGCTTGATGAACCGATCATATGCAGGTGGCGCAAAAGCGCACAAATGGCTCGCTCGCGGAGCTTCAGACACTGCTCTATCGGCTGATCGCCGCGCCCGAGGGAGTCGCGGCGGGCCTTGCCGCGGAACGCGAACGCCTGTCGCCGGAACTTGACGAACTGCTGGCGGGCGACAATCGCCTCACGCCGACTCAGCGTCTGGAGATCTATGCCAACGCCTACTTCTACCGCATCCTCGATTGTCTGAAGGATGATTTCCCGGCGACTCTGGCGACCGTCGGCGCGGACAATTTTCACAACCTGATCACGGGCTATCTTATTGCCCATCCGCCGACCCGACCTTCGATCGCCCACGCCGGGGATTACCTGCCCGAGTTTCTGCGCGATCACCCGATGCGCGAGGAATGGCCGTTTCTTGCCGATCTCGCGCGGCTCGAAGGCGCGCTGCTCAAGGTGTTCCACGCTGCGAACGCAGAGGAGTTGACCATCGAAGCGATGCGCTCAGTGCCCGCGGGCCAATGGCCGGCGCTCAGAATGCGTACCCATCCGGCGGTCGTCATCCTCGATTGCGAATGGCGCGTCGACGAACTGCTGCGCGACTTCGAAAAAACGGCGGGCGCAAACGTGCTCGCGCTACCCGCGCCGGTGCGCGAAAGGACGAGCGTGCTGGTCTGGCGACAGAGTTTGCGCGTCCACTATCGGCGGCTGGAAGATGTGGAGCGCGCCGCGCTCGGCCTTGCGAGGGAAGGCGCACCTTTCACGACGATTTGCGATGCAGTCGCCGCAGGATGTGCGGACGAAAATCCAGTCGGCCGGATTAATGAACTGCTGACGCGATGGCTGAGCGAAGGTCTGCTGCTTCTCGCAGCAGACGAGCTGCGGACCTGACCGCGCGTTGTTCGCGCCTGGCCTGATCTGCAGGCGTTAGATGGGTTCGTCGCGCAGTTGCGGCTTTTCCAGAAGCTTGTAGCTGACGAGGTCGGTTGGCGTCCCTTGCTCCAGATTGCGCAGACGGAAGTACGGTGCGTCCACGCTCTTACCGGTCTTGAGACTGACCACCTCGTGCAGCTTGCCGCGAAAGATGACGCGACTGCCCGGCAGCATCCTGATGGCCGTGTGTCTTTCCATCGTGGCTTGCTCTCCTGCCCCCTTCGAGCCGACCACAATCCCGCTTTCAGTGCTTCTCTAGCAGTTACGTAACATCTCTTTTGATGTCAAGTATGCAGTCTGTGCTCTTGACTTTATGCGCGCGCAGTTGCTCCAACATCCGACTAGGTTAACGAGGAGAGCGTTGAGAATATGGCAATCGTAAGAGGCGAACAGCTAATCGCACGTTGCTTGAGCAGCGAAAAGACCGACACGATTTTCTTCATGATGGGTGGTCCCACCAGCGGTACGGCCGGCGCCTGTCTCGCTCTCGGAATGAAGGGTATTTACGTCCGCCATGAGCAGGCGGCCGCGATGATGGCGCACGCCTACGCGCGGGTCACCGGCAGGCCCGGCGTATGCATCACGCCCTCAGGTCCGGGCACCGCCAATGCGCTCACCGGGCTCGCCAACGCATGGGCCGACGCAACCCCGATAATTGCCATCGGCGGGTCAGCGCCGATGCGCGCGACGACGCTCGACGCCTTTCAGGAGATGGACCAGGTCGCGATCATGAAGCCGGTGGTGAAGGCCGCCTACCGCGTGGACATCGCCAGCCGCATCCCCGAGTACATCAGCATCGCCTTCCGCGAAGCGCTCGACGGCAAGCGCGGGCCCGTCTATCTCGACCTACCGGGCGACATTCTCAACCACAAGGTTGACGACGAGAAGGTGATGTTTCCGACCAAGTATCGCGTCGAGAGCCGACCGGCCGGCGATCCGGCGCAGGTGGAGCGCGCGATAGCGCTGCTCGCGGGGGCCGAGCGGCCGCTGGTAATCACGGGCAGCGGCGTGCTGTGGTCGGGCGCCGCCAATGAGCTGCGCGATTTCATCGACAGCACAGGCCTGCCGTTTTTCACCACCCCGCAGGGCCGCGGCGTGATCGCGGAGGATCATCCGCGATGCTTTGCCGGCGCGCGCTCGATGGCTTTTCGCGAGGCGGACGTGTTGCTGGTGGTCGGCGCGCGGGCGAACTCGATGCTGTCGTTTCTACGCGCGCCGCGCTTTGCGTCCGACGCGCGCTTCATCAGCGTCAATATCGACGGCCGCGAAATCGGCCACAACCGGGCTGTCGATGTCGGCATCGTCGGCGACGCGCGGATGGTGCTGCGCCAGTTGACTGAAGCGGCCGAGGGCCGCTTCGATCCGCATCGCGAGAGCGCCTGGGTCTCGCAGCTCGCGGCCAAGCATCGCTCCAACCAGGAGCGTTCGGCCCCGCTGCTTCATTCCGGCGCCGTGCCGATACATCCTTTGCGCCTGTGCCGCGAGGTCCGCGATCTGATCTCGCGCGACACCATCCTCATCGTGGATGGCCACGAGATACTGAATTTCGCGCGCCAATCCATTCCCATCTACCAGCCCGGTTGCAGCCTCAACGCGGGGCCGCATGGATGCATGGGCGTGGGCATTCCGTTCGGCATCGGCGCCAAGGTGGCGCGGCCAGACGCGCCGGTGCTGGTGCTCTCGGGCGACGGCGCATTCGGCTGGAATGGAATGGAGATGGACACCGCGATTCGCCATCAGCTTCCGATTGTCGTGGTGGTGTCGAACAATGCCGGCTTCACCTCGCGCCAGACCGGCGGCACCGTGGGACGCGAACTCGGATGGCAGCGCTACGATCGCGTGGTCGAAGCGCTGGGCGGCTACGGCGAGTTCGTCGAGCGGCCGGACGATATCCGCGGCGCAATCGAGCGCGCCTTTAAAAGCGGGAAGCCGGCGCTGGTCAACGTATGCACCGATCCCGAAGCACAGGCGACCACCGACATGGGATTCGCCGGATATTAAGCTACGCCGGATGTGAGGATTTGAGGCCCGCGAGCAACCGGTCCTTCAGGCTATCGAACGGGCCGTTGGACATGATCAGCGCAACGTCGCCCCGCCGCGCGTCGGCGAGCATCCGCGAGAGCAGGTCGTCCGTGGACGCGCATGCAAACGCGAGCGGGCCGCGGCGCGCGATCCCATCGGCGAGTTGCGCGACCGACAGCCGTCCATCGGCGGGGATGGGGTCGTTCTCCTTGAAGTAAACCGGCGCCAAATAAACGCGCGCCGCGCGATCGAACGCGCTCGCGAAATCCGCCTGAAAAACATTGCGCCGCGCCGTGTTCGATCGGGGTTCGAACGCGGCCAGGATACGTCTGCCGGGGAAGCGCTCGGCTATCGCCTCGAGCGTCGCACGGATGGCCGTCGGATGATGCGCGAAGTCGTCGATCACGGCAATGCCGTGCGCCTCGCCGATGAGCTCCTGGCGTCGCACGACGCCGCGAAACGACCCCAGACCGCGCGCGATCTCATCCGCGCCGACGCCGCACTGGCCGAGCAGCACGGCCACGCCGAGCGCATTGGCCACGTTCATCCGCCCGCCGATCGGCAGGCGCAAGTCCCCGGCAACGGTTGCGCCGTCGCGCGCGATTGCAAACCGCGCGCCCGCTCCATCGATTGCCACGCCGATCGCGCGATACTCGCCGGCGCTGAGCCCGTATGTGATTCGCCGCGCGCGCGTCCTTGCTGTCACTTCCAGCGCGGCAGGCGAGTCAGCGCAGACGACCAGCGCGCCCTCCGGCTTCATACCTTCGGCCAGCGCCCGAAAGGAGGACTTCACATGCTCGAGATCGCGATAGATATCGGCGTGATCGAATTCGACCGCGGTCAGAATCGCGCCGCGCGGCCGATAGTGGAGAAACTTGGGTCCTTTATCAAAGAACGCGGTGTCGTACTCGTCGCCCTCGATCACGAAGTCGCCGCCGGCGCCGAGTCGATAGTTGGAGCCGAAATCTTTGGCTACCCCGCCGACCAGCATGGAAGGATCGCGCCCGCCGGCGCTGAGCACGTGCGCCATCATCGCGGTCGAGGTGGTTTTGCCGTGCGTGCCGGCGACCATCAGCACGCGCTTGTCCGACAGAAAAAAATGCCACAGCGCCTCGGGCATCGAGAGATATGGAATCGTGCTTTGCAGAAGCGCCGCGGCCTCGGGGTTGGTTCGCGTTACGACATTGCCGACCACGACCAGGTCGGGCGGGGGTTCGAGATTGCGCGCGCCAAAGCTTTTGCGCACCTCGACTTTCATGCGCGCAAGCAGCGACGCCGTCGGCTCGTAGAGCTGATTATCCGAGCCGCTTACCCGATAGCCGCGCTCGGCCAGCATCCCGGCCAGCGCCGCCATCGCCGTGCCGGCAACCCCAATCAAATGAACGCGGCGTACGGCCCGCGGCACGCGCGCAATACGCTTCGCCGACTCGCCGCCGCCCGGATCAGCCATTACCGTCCCGCTCTTTCGCAATCAGTCCGCCCGGCATCCATCGACCGCATCCCGCTTCCCGATCCATACCCGGCGATCCTTACCTAAAGACTCGCTCGACGCAGCCTTAGAGCGTTGGCAATCACCGACACCGAGCTCAGGCTCATCGCGGCGCTCGCGATCATCGGGTTGAGCATCAAGCCAAACCACGGAAACAGCACACCGGCGGCGACCGGAATACCCAATGCGTTGTAGATGAACGCAAAGAAGAGATTTTGCCGGATGTTGCGCATGGTCGCGCGGCTGAGATGCAGCGCACGCACGATTCCGGCGAGGTCGCCGCGTACCAGCGTGACCCCCGCGCTTTCCATCGCGACGTCGGTTCCGGTGCCCATTGCAATTCCGACGTCTGCCGCGGCGAGCGCCGGCGCGTCGTTGATTCCATCGCCGGCCATCGCCACCACGCGCCCGCCCTGCTTGAGTTCGCGCACGACCTCGGCCTTGCGCTGCGGCAGCACCTCGGCATGAACCTCTTCGATTCCGAGCCGGCGCGCGACGGCTTGCGCGGTCAGCCGGCTGTCGCCCGTGAGCATCGCAACCCCGACGCCGGCTGCGCGCAGCGCATTCAGAGCAGCCGCGGCGCTTTCCTTCACCGGATCGGCGACGGCGATCAGCCCGGCGGCGCGGCCGTCAACCGCGACCAGCATCACGGTGGCCCCGTCGCGTCGCAATTCTTCCGCGCGCGGCGCTAGTTCGTCCGCGGCCACGGCGTTTTCCGCCAGCAACGCCGCATTACCGACGAGCACGTTCTGCCCGTCGACTCGCGCGCCGACTCCGCGGCCGGCGAAGGAACGAAACTCCGCCGCCGGCTGGCCGAGCTTGATCCCTCGCGCCGCCGCGCCGGCGAGGATCGCCGCGCCCAGCGGATGCTCGCTCGAACGTTCGACCGCGGCGGCCAGGCGCAGGATCGCGGCCTCGTCAAACGGCGCCAGTGCGGCGACCGCGGTCAGTGCAGGTTTGCCGACGGTCAGCGTGCCGGTCTTGTCGATCACCAGCATGTCGACCTTCTCGAGCCGCTCGAGCGCCTCGGCATTGCGCACCAGCACGCCGGCCGTCGCGCCACGTCCGCTCGCAACCATGATCGACATCGGGGTTGCGAGGCCCAGCGCGCACGGGCACGCAATTATCAGCACCGCAACCGCGGCGACGATCGCATGCGCCAGCGCGGGCGGCGGTCCCCAGCGAAGCCATCCGGCAAACGCCAGCACGGCACACAGCATCACCGCGGGCACGAAGTAGCCGGACACGACGTCAGCAAGGCGCTGAATCGGCGCGCGGCTGCGTTGCGCATCAGCAACCATCCTCACGATCTGCGCCAGCAGCGTGTCGGCGCCGACCCGCTCCGCGCGCATGACGAAGCCGCCGCTCGTGTTCACGGTCGCGCCCGCCACCCGGTCACCGGCGCGCTTGGTCACCGGAATCGGTTCGCCGGTGAGCATCGACTCGTCAACCGCGCTCTCACCTTCGATCACAAGGCCGTCGGTGGGCACGCGTTGGCCGGGCCGCACCCGCAACCGATCGCCGACGTTGACCGCGGCGAGCGCGATATCCTCGTCGCTGCCATCAGAGCGCAGCCGCCGCGCCGTCTTAGGCGCCAGGTTCAACAGCGCTCTGATCGCTCCGGCAGTGCGCCCGCGCGCGCGCAACTCAAGAACCTGCCCGAGCAGCACCAGGGCGGTGATCACCGCGGCCGCCTCGAAATACACCGGCACCATTCCGGAAGCATCCGAAGCGTCGGGCGGGAACAGGCCGGGGAAAATCGCCGCCACTGTGCTGTACACAAATGCGATTCCCACGCCCAGCGAGATCAAGGTGAACATGTTCAGGTGACGGGTCATGAGCGAGCGCGCGCCCCGCGCGAAGAACGGGGCTGCGCCCCACACCACGACCGGCGTCGCGAGCAGAAGCTGAAGCCACACGAGCGGCCCCTCGCCGAGCGCGCGCGTCAGTGGAGCGCCCGGAATCAGGTCCGACATCGAGATCAGCAAAAGGGGCAGCGCCAGGGCCGTGCTCACCCAAAAGCGCCGCGTCATGTCGATCAGCTCGGGATTCGGCGCGGCTTCCTCTGTGCCGGTTACGCTGCGCGGCTCCAGCGCCATACCGCATTTGCGACAAGCGCCGGGATGGTCCTGCACCACTTCCGGATGCATCGGGCAGACGTATTCGACCACGCCGGACGCAGGCATCGCTGGAATCGCTTCGAGCGCCATGCCGCATTTCGGACACGCACCGGATTTGTCGGCGCGCACCTCGGGGTCCATCGAACAGGTGTAAATTGCAGCTTGCGGGCCGGAACCGCGGGACGGCGATGCGGCGCCGGGCGCATGTGAACGTTGCCCGCCGCTCGTGAGCGGAGCGTGCCCTTCGCCGTCGTCCGCTCGCGCGCCCGGTCGCGGACCGCCTCGAGAGAGATGTTTGTTCGGGTCTGCGGCAAAGTTCGCCCGGCAGCCATCGCAACAGAAATAGTAAGTGACACCGGCATGGACGTACGTATGCCGCGCGGTCGCCGCATCGACTCTCATCCCACAGACCGGATCGATCGTGGGCGCGGGCGCCGATCCTGGGGCGACGTCTTCTGTTCCGGGCTTCATCGCGGCAACTGCTCAGGCGCGCGGCTACGCGCCGGCGTCGATGGCTTCCATAACCAGGTCGTGGATGCGCGGCCGGAAGTCGCGGATCGCCTGGTTGTCGCGGCGCGGATGCACCCGGTTGGTGAGCAGCGAAACCGATATTCCACGCGCCGGCTCGATCCAGATCGAAGTGCCGGTGAAGCCGAGATGGCCCACGGCGGCCGGCGAAAAATGCCGCCCGGAACTCGAGTACTGCGCCGATGGCGTATCCCAGCCGAGCGCCCAGGTCGATCCATTGACCGTGGTGTCGCGAGTCCAGAACTCGCGCACGACCTTCTGCGGCAGCCATTCAGAACGCCCGGCGTAGCTGGCGAGCAATTCCTGCGCGACGCGATCGACGTCGCGCACCGGGGCGAACAGTCCGGCATGCCCGGCCACGCCGCCCATCGCGTAGGCGTTCTCGTCGTCCACTTCGCCGACCAGCAGCCGCTTGCGGAAATTGCAGTACGAAGTCGGCGCGAACATCTCGGCCACCGGCTCGAGCCGGCGCGAACGGACCAGCGAGATGTCGATGAAGTCCATCGAACGGATGCCGAGCGGGCGGAAGATACGCTCGCGGCAGAATCGATTAAGCGACACGGTGGAAATGCGTTCGACCGTCTCGCCGAGCAGCATGAAATTCAGATCGGAATAAATGGTCTTCGTTGTCGGCGGCGCTTCGGGCTTCTCGCGATGGATTTCCTCGTAGACCCATTCCTTGGCGCCATGGCTGGCCATGAAGTTGACCTTGCCGCCCTTCTCGATCTGTGCCACCTGCTGGAAAAATGGGCGCCATGCCGCCAGCCCCGAGCAATGCGACAACACGTGGCGGAAGGTGACGTGGCCTTTGTCGTGCACGCCGAAATTATGGAAAAAGCGCGTAACCCGATCACCCAGGCGCAACTTGTTGTCACGCACCAGCATCATCACCGCCACCGTGGTGGCGAGCGGCTTGGTCAGCGACGACAGGTCGAACACGGTCTCCATCTTCATCGGCGAGCGTTCGGGCACCAGCGCGCGATGGCCGAACGCGCCCTCGAACACCACGTCGCGCTCGCGGCGCACGATCAACGTGGCGCCCGGAATCACCCCGCGCTCGATCGCTTCGGCGAAGGCCTGCTCGACTTCACTCCATCCCAAGAGGGTCTCTCCTACCCCGCCACCGCCGATTCCAGAATCTCGAGGGTGCATGCCGCCGCGTCAACCCGCGCGCGCACGCCGAAAGGGAGCGCGAAATTGCGGCTTCCATGTCCGGCCTCGAGCCCCTCCAGCACCGGGCAATCCAGTTGCGCCGTCCGCTCGGCCACGCATTCGCCAATCAGCCGGCGCTCGGCCTCGCTGCCGTCGGGCGGCCGCAGCGCGCCGAAAACGAGCGCGGCGACGCGCGCCAGCACGCCCGCCTGGCCAAGCTGCACCAGCATGCGATCGATTCTATACGCCTTCTCGCCCGTGTCCTCCAAAAACAGAATCGCGCCGTCGAATGGCGGCTCATAGGGCGTGCCCAGCGCCGCCGCCACCATCGACAGGCATCCGCCGATCACCTCGCCTTCGGCGCTGCCCGGCCGCAGCGCCGCGCGCGCTGGCAGTTGAAAGCGCGGCAGATCGCCGCTCAGCAGCGAGCGCAGATGGATGAGCGACTCTTCGCTCACGCCGCGCGCAAAATCCATCGCCACCATCGGCCCGTGAAAGCATACCATTCCCGCCCGTCCGACCAGCGCGTTGAGTAGAAAGGTCGCGTCGGAAAAGCCCATGAAGATTTTCGGCGCGCGCGCGATCGCGGCGAAATCAAGCAGCGGCAGGATGCGGCCGGCGCCGTAGCCGCCGCGCGCCGCGAATATTGCATCGACGCCCGGGTCGGCGAAGAAGTTCTGAAGCTCGCCCGCGCGCACCTCGTCGGGGCCGGCGACGATCGCCGCCCGCTCCAGCGCATGGCGCGAAATCTTGACCCGGTATCCGAGGCCCTCGAGCGCGCGGACGCCGCGCTCGAGATGCTCGCGGTCGATCGCGGCCGACGGAGATACAACGCCGATCGTGGCGCCGGCGTGGAGCGCGCGCGGCTTAATCCGCTGGCCACTCACCGGGCGTGTCGGCCGCCTTTCCATCGCCCGACGAGCTTAGCATGCGCGCGAGCTCGCCGCTTCCCGTGTCGGCGCCGCGCTGCCGCGACGCCCGCTCATAGTGTGCGGCCCACCGCCTCGGCCACCCCGCGCAGGCTCGCCATCAGCGCGGCGAACCGGTCCGGGCGAAGCTGTTGCGGACCGTCGCTCAGCGCGGTCTCGGGCGACGGATGCACCTCGATCAGCAGGCCGTCCGCGCCTGCGGCCACCGCGGCTAACGCCATCGGCGCCACCAGCGACCACACGCCGGTGCCGTGGCTGGGATCGACCAGTACCGGCAGATGCGTCCACTGCTTGAGCAGCGGCACCGCGTTGAGGTCGAGCGTGTTGCGGGTGGCGGTCTCGAAGGTGCGGATGCCGCGCTCGCACAGCACCACGTCGGGATTCCCCGCCGAGAGCACGTATTCGGCCGCCATCAGGAATTCCTCGAGCCGCGTGGACATGCCGCGCTTGAGCAGCACCGGTTTTTTGATTCGCCCGAGTCGGCGCAGCAGCGAGAAGTTCTGCGCGTTTCGCGCGCCGACCTGAAGCATATCGGCGTGCTCGGCGACCAGTTCGATATCGTGCGGATCCATGACCTCGGTGACCACCGGCAGGCTGACGCGCCGCCCGGCGCTCTCGAGCAGCCTGAGCCCCGCGTCCTCCATGCCCTGGAACGAATAGGGCGAGGTGCGCGGCTTGAAGGCGCCGCCGCGCAGCAAGGCCGCTCCCGCGGCTTTGACCGCGTCCGCCGCCGCCTCGACCTGCGCCTGGCTTTCGACCGCGCAGGGCCCCGCGATAACCGCGATCCGCCGCCCGCCGATTTCCACTCCGCCGACCTTGACGCGCGAGCCCTCGGGACGGACCTCGCGCGCCGCGAGCTTGAAACTCCGCAGCACCGGCATCACGCGATCGACTCCGGCCACCGCCTCGAGATGGCCGAGCTGATGCTGTTCGCCGCGCTCTTCGCCCACACATGCGACCACCGTGCGCTCGACGCCGCGGATAATGTGGGCCTTGTAATCGAGCTGCTCGACCATCGCCACCACGTTGCCAATTTCGGCCTCGGTGGCGTTCGCCTTCATCACGACGATCACAACTCGATTAGTCCTCCCGCGCGGCGCCGATTCTCCACGCCGCGCCAAAGTTGAATGGCGGACCTGACAAGTCTAATATTGCGCCTGAGGCCCGTTCAAGTTGGGGCCCGACAAGGGGCGACTCACCGAGCGCCCACCGCAGGAGAGAACGCTTGGCCCACCGACCGCGGCGATCGCTCAACGTCCTCCACACCTCCGACGTTCACCTCGAGACCGACAGCTTCGGCGCCGGCCCGACCGGCGATGCCCTGCGCGAACGCGTGCGGCGCTCGTTCCGCACCGTAATCGACATCGCCAACCAGCGCCGCGCCGACCTGCTGCTGATCGTCGGCGATCTTTTCGATTCGAGCCGCGTGACCGAAGCCGCGATGGGCTTTGCGATGGGCGAGATCGCGCGCGCGGCCATGCCGGTGATCATGATTCCGGGCAACCACGACGCGCACGACGAGCGCTCCCTATACGCCAATCTGGTGCCCGAGGCGCTGCCGCGCAACCTGCATCTCATCCTCGAACCTGCGGGCGCGCTGCTCGATTTTCCCGAACTCGAGGCGCGCGTGTGGGGCCGCGCCCTGGTCGAGCACACGCCGGAATATCGCCCGCTCAGCGGAATGCCTTCGCCGGCGCCCGGGCGATGGAACATTGCACTGGCCCACGGCTTCTTCACCGAGGACAACGACGGCTTTCGCTCCTCGCCGATCACGCCCGCGGAAATCGAAGCCAGTGCCTACGACTACATTGCGCTCGGACATATTCACGTCTTCGGCGACGTTTCGCAGGGCGCGACCCGCGCCGCCTATTGCGGCACGCCGGCACCGCTGTACGCGAGCGATCACACCGGATGGGCTGCCTGGATCGGATGCGTTCCCGGCGAGCCGGTGCGGCTCGAACGGATCGCGGTCGCGCGCTAGTCTCGGGGCCTCCCTGTTTACAAACCCGCTTCAGAGCGCCGTCCGCGGGGCGCCGCGCTCGATACGGGTCAGCGTGCGGCGGAGTATCATGATGCGGTGCTCCCGGCCCGCGGCAGCTCGATCGTAAACGACGTCATCGCGCTCTACCCGACCGCGCGCAAGGTCGAGGACTGGCTCAAGCGGCGCGGCCGCGAGGGCACCCTGCTCGGCTGTCCGGTGATGACTTTCCCGCAGATCATCGATCGGCTGTGGCGCGAGTTCGGCCCTCGCGGCGCCGCGATCGGCGATTTGCACGAGCGCCTGGCGGCGCAGGAAGCGCTCGGCGGCCGGCCCGAGCCGCTCGGCGACGCCGCTCATGCGCTCGGCCTGATTCGCCAGTTCAAGAGCGCCGGCCTCGACGCCGACGACCTCCGCGCCGCGGCGCGCTCGCTCGCGCCGGCCGGCGGCGCCAGCTCCGACCGCGTCAATGCGCGTGTCGGCGCGGTAGCGGACGCGCTCGCGCGCTACGACCGAATCCTCGAACAGCGCGGGCTGTGCGATCGGCACGACCGCGAGCGCATCGTGCTCGAGCATCTGCTCGCGCTCGAGCGCCAGGGCCGCCGGCCGGCGCTCCTCGAAGGCGTGCGCCAGATCCGGATTGCCGAGATTTACGACTTCAGCCTGCTCCAGTTCATGATCGTCTCGGCGCTGATCCGTATGGCCGGGGACGCCGTGCTCACTATTCAGGCCGCGGATCACCCGACCAGCGCCGCGCGCTTCCCCGAGCTGACCTGGAACCGCTTCGTCGCCGAGGAATCCATCGCCGATAAGGTGCTGCCCGGCTTCGTGCGCCGCGAAGGACGCAGCGGACGCCTCGGCTTCGTGCTCGAGCATCTGTTCGTCGAAAATGCCGAACCCGCTCCGCCCGCGGACGACACTTTCGCCATCGTCGAGGCGCCGACCCCGCTCGGTGAGGTCGAAGCGGTCGCGCGCGCCATCCGGCGCGCGCTGGAATCGACTCCGCCGATCGCGCCCGAACGAATCGCGATCGTCGCGCGCGACCTCGCGCCCTACGCGGCGCATCTGCGCTCGGTGTTCGGCCGCTACCGAATTCCGCTCGCGCTGGCCGAAGAACCCGCGCTGCGCGCGAGCGCACCGGCGCGGCTCGTCGCCGAGCTGGTGCGCATACCGGCTGCGCGTTACAGCCGCGAATCGCTGGTCAAGCTCTGCCGCTCGCCACACCTGCGCGCGCTCAGGCCGGGCATGGCACGGGCGCTGGTCGAAATCGGCTATCTCGACGCGCACGCGCGCCCGCTCGAGCAATGCTTCGCGCGGCACCTCGAGCGACTGAGGCTCGCGCTGGACGGACAGGAGCCGACCGCCGAACGCGCGCGGGCGCTCGAGGCGCAGATCGGCCGAATCGAACGAGCGCGCCGGGACATGGCGGCGGTGCTCGGCGCGCTGCAACCGCTGGGCGAACCGGGAACGCTCGGCGATCATCTCGAGCGCCTGGGTAGCGCGCTCGAGATTCTCCGCTTCGACCCCGCCGCCGGGGTGAGCGAGGCGGCCGATCGCGCGGGCGACGTCTCGATCGAGGCGGCGCGCGCGTGGGGCCCGCTCCGCGCCGCGCTCGAAGATCTCGCGCGATGGGCCTCGCTGGCGGAAAGCGATCGCCGGCTCGAGCCGTCCGAATTCGCCCGGATGGTCGAGACCGCCCTGGATTGCGCGACCGCTCGCGAGCGCACAAGCGGGGCGGGCGCGGTGACGGCACTGCCCGTACTGGAAGCGCGCGGGCTCGACTTCGATCTCGTGTTCGCGATCGGCCTGAACGACGGCCTGTTCCCGCGCCATTATACTGACGATTCGCTGCTCCCCGACGAGGTGAAGATCGCGCTCAACCGCGGGCTTGCGCGCGCGCTCGCGCGCCGCTTCGGCGCGGGCGCGCCGAGCCGGGCCGGCGTCATCCTGCGCACGCGCTACGAGCGCAGCAGCGAGGATGCGTTCCTTTTTTTCCTCGCGCTTTCGATGCCCTCGCGCCGCGCTGTGCTGAGCTACGCGGCCGCGGATGCGAACGGCGCGGCGCTGGTCCGCTCGCCCTTCATCGACGAGGTCGTGCGCCTGCTCGGCGATCCGCAGGACCATCGCACGATCGGGCGCGTCGCGGCCGCGGGCTTGGTCCCGCGCGTCGACGATTGCTTCGCAGCCGACGAGTTCCTCGCGCGCGCCGCGCTCGAGCGCGCGCTTGGCGAATCCGCAGCCGAAGCAATCGCGCCGCGTCCGACGCTCGACTCGATCGCGAGGCGCTCATCCGTTGAGCGCGAACGCGAGCGCTGGCTGGCGCTGCCAACGCGCGAGGAAAGCCCCGATTTCGACGCGTCCCGCATGCGCTATGCGGCAGATCCGGAAAAATTCGCGCGAGCCGGCGCCCATGACGGGCGCGTGCCCGCCGACCCCCGCCTCAAGCGCCTGCTGTGTGGCGACGGGGCGCATCCGCGGCCGTGGAGCGCAACGCAACTCAACGAGCTTGCGGCGTGCGGCTTCAAATTTTTTGCCGCGCGCGTGCTGAGGCTCGAACGCGAGGAAGAGGACGACTACGAGCTCAACGCCCTCGAAAGCGGCGAACTGGTCCATGAAATCCTCCACCTGATAGTCTTGCGCGCCGATTTCAGCCATCCGACGCGCGCGCGCGCCGAAGCCTCGCGCGTGCTCGCGGAAATTCATGACGCCCGCCTGCCGCTCGCCCGCGACCCGGGCTTTTTCAAAGCCGGATGGCGTTCGATCGAAGCGACGGTCGAGGAATTCATCGACCTGGAACTCGAATATCGCGCGGCGCATCCGTCGATCGAAATTCACGCCGAGCACGAGATCGACTTTTCGCTGGCCGGCGCGCGCGACCTCGCACATGCGCCGCTGCGCATCCGGGGCCGCATCGATCGCCTCGAGCTTCGTCCGCGCGGACGCGGAATCGGGTCACTGTGCGTGGTCGACTACAAAAATTCTCGCCGTGCCGAGGAATACGGCAAAGCGGCGAATCCCGCGGGCGATCGCTTCGGATGGACCGACTTCCAATTGCCTGTGTACCTGATGGGCGCACTGCACGAATTGAGTTCGCAGCTCAGCCCCGACGTTGAGCTTCGCGCCGGATACGTCGTGCTGCGCAGCCGCGACAAAAAGCAAAAGCAGGCGATTTTCCCCGTCCCGCGCCATCTGCTCGATCCTGCGCCGGGCCCGCCGCCGCACGCCAGCGCCGCCGGCGAGCCGCCTGTTCCGGAGCGCATCCTGGCGCTGGTCGGCGACGCGCTGGCGGGCCGCTTCGACGTCGATCCGCGCCGATGCGACGACTGGTGTCCCTATCGCGCGGCCTGCCGTTATGACAAGGCGGCCGAACCGTGAAGCGGACGGCGGCGCACGAATGAGTCATGGTCGCGAATAAGCATGGGCCGCGTCGAACTCACTGAGGAACAGCGCCAGGCGATCTACGCGCCGGGCAACGTGCTGGTGCGGGCCGGCGCCGGCTCGGGCAAGACCGAAGTTCTCGCCCGGCGCTTCGTCGCTCTGCTCGCCGGCGATATTGCAGGGCGCGAACCGCTCGCCCCCGAGCGTATCGCCGCGATCACCTTCACCGAAAGCGCCACCGCCGATATGCGCCGGCGTATCGCCGATGTTCTCGATGAACGCGTCGCGCGCGAGAACGAGCCGGCGCGCCGCGCGGCGCTCATCCGTGCGCGGCGGACGCTCGGCCTTGCCCGCATCTCGACCATCCACGCCTTCTGTGCGCGCCTGCTGCGCGAGTGCCCGCTCGAAGCCGGCATCGATCCGGGTTTCGAGGTGCTGGACGAATATCAGACGATGACGTTCCTCGAGCGGCACTGCCGCGAGCTCGTCGCCGACGCGGTACGGCGCGCGGATGCGGGCGCGGTCCGGCTCGTCCGCACGCGCGGATTCAGCGGCTTCGCGCATCGGCCCGGTGCCGTCGAGATGATTCAGAGGATGGTCGTCGAAGCGGCCAGGCTGGGCCATCCGCCGAGCTGGATTCGCACGGCCGCCGAAATTACGGCGACGCGGCTGCGCGGGTACGCGGGCGCGATTCCGGCGCAACGCGCGCGGCTCGTCAAGCTGGTCGACGGTTTACTGTCGCGGTCCGGCATCACCGGCAAGTCCAGAGACAAAATCGAGCTGTTGCGCGAGCAATGGTCGCGCCTGAAAAAAGCGCTGAGCCAATTCAGCGCCGACAGCGAGCCGTCCGCGCTGGACACGCTCGCGGAATTAAGCGAGCTGCGCCCAAACAAAACGAATCCAGGCATCAAGCCCGCGCTCGCGGAGATCGACGACGCGCTGGATAAACTTCGCGAAGCCTATGGAGCCTGTCACGCCGCCGATCCCACGCGCGAGGTCGCGGAGCTGGCAGCCGACGTCGGCGCCGAACTCGAGCGGCGCAAGATCATCGATCGCGTGGTCACGTTCGACGATCTTCTCATTCTTGCCAATCGCGTGCTCGGCACTTTTCCCGAGGTCGCCGCGCGCCATCGGCGCCAGTTCAGCGCCATGCTGGTGGATGAATACCAGGACACCGATCCGATTCAGGACAGTGTCGTCCGCCTGCTCACGCAGCACGAGCCGCCGGCGCCCGAACTGTTCATCGTCGGCGACGAGAAACAGTCGATCTATCGTTTTCGCGGGGCTGACGTCACCGTGTTCAACGCCCCGCGCGCGCCGCTCGTCATGCTGGCGCGTCCGCTGGTCGAAAATCGCCGCTCGCTGCCGGCGATCATCGAGCTGGTCAACTCGGTAAGCGCCCGCTCGATGCGTCCGGAGGAACACGAGAGCGCCGACGATCGGCCGTACTGGGTGCGATGGACCGACAGCCATCGCCTGAAGCCGATTCGGCCGGCGGCAGATGCGCGCGCGGTCGAGCTGATCGTCAGTCCGCGGACCGCACATTCCAGGGACCAAGAGCAGAGCACGCGGGTGCTCCGGCGCCTCGAGGCGGAGGCGATCGCGGCACGTTGCGCGCAACTGATCGATGAAGGCGCGCGGGTGTTCGATCGCGACACCGGCGTCGCGCGCGCGGCGCGCTTCGGCGACATCGCGCTGCTGCTGCGCTCGTTCAGCGATGTCGCGATTTACGAGAACGCGTTCATTCGCGCGGGCGTGCCCAGCTACACCGTCAAAGGACGCGGCTTTTACGACCGCAGGGAAGTGAAGGATATGGCCGCGCTGCTTGGCGCCGTCGAAGATCCGCAAAATCAAATCGATTTGGTCGCGGCCCTGCGCTCGCCGCTGTTCGGCCTTTCGGATCAGTGTCTGCTGGAAATCGCGCTGCATCTGCGCGACGCGGCCGCGGATGACTCGCGCAGTCGTTCGATTGGCGCCCTGTTCCACGACCCGGACGAGGATTTTTCGTGGCTCGTCACCGGGCGCGAGGCCGCGCTCAAGGCGAGAGAGGTCCTGGCCGCGTTGCGGGCGATGCGCGAGCGCGCGCCGCTCTCGGCGATCGTCGAGCGCGGGCTCGAGCTCACGCAGTTCGAGGCGGTGATGCTCGGCCTCGAGCGCGGGTGTCAGCGCGCCGCCAACCTGCGCAAGCTGCTGGAGGTGGCGCGCGATTTCGAAACGCATCGATTTTTCGGCCTCGGCGATTTCGTCAGCCATTTGCGCCGGCTGGTAAGCGAAGCGCCGCTCGAACCTCAGGCCCAGGTCTCCGGCGAGCATGACCACGCGGTGCGCCTGATGACCATCCATCAGGCCAAGGGGCTCGAGTTTCCCATCGCGATCCTCGCGGACCTGAGCCGTCAGCCGCGCGGAAACACCGAGAGCATCCTGCTGACCCCGGCTCACGGCCTGCTCGTGCCCGCGACGATCGGCGCCGGCAACGAGGAGCTTCCAAACCCGCTGATACAGGAGCACCGCAAACGCGTGCGGGACGAGGAATCGGCCGAGTCCGCGCGCCTGCTCTACGTCGCGATGACGCGCGCGCGCGACCGGTTGATCCTGAGCGAGGGAGGAGGAGCGCGGCCCGGCAAGTGGATCCGCCATGTGCGCGATGCAATCGGCGCCGAGCGCATCGCAGAGTTCGCCGACGGCGACGATCCCGAGGCGATCGTGAACACGGCCGGCGGCGAGGTCGTTCTGCTGCGCGCGCAAGCGCTCGCGTCCAGGCCTCGCGGCCGCGACCGCTCGAGCGGCACGTCATCGGCCGCGCGGCTCCTGGAGCTCGCGCCCAAGCGTCTCGGTTTCGCCCCGCCGGCGATTCGCGAGCTGGTCGTCAGTCCGAGCGCGCTCGAAGACTTCGAGCGCTGCCCCCGCCAGTACTATCTGCGCCATGAAATCGGCCTGCCCGAGGATGAGACCGCGATGCGGCCTGGGAGCGATGCGCCGGAGCGCGACCGGGCGGCCGTCCTCGGCACTATCGCCCACGCCGTCCTCGAACAACTCGATGCTCCACCGCCCGCCGCTGCGCACGCGCTCGAAGCGACGATCGAACGACTGGTAGCCGTTCACGGCGCCGGCGCCGCACTCAGCGGCGCCGACCGCCGTACGCTCATACGCGACCTGATGTGCTTCGTCAGCGGCCCCGACTACCCTGGGCGCGATTCCGGCCGCACCGCGCTGCGCGAAACGCCCTTCTTCATCACGCTCGAGGAGAGCGGCTTCACGCTCCACGTCCGCGGGCGCATCGACCTGCTGACCGACGACGGCGAGCGTCTGGTCGTGAGCGATTACAAGTACGGACGCCCCGGCGCGGCGGACTACCGGCTGCAGATGGAATGCTACGCTCTGGCCGCCGCCGAGGCTCTGCCGGGCCGTGAAGTGAGCGCCGAGATCATCTACCTGCGCGAGCGCGCCGAGCGGCGCGCGCTGGCGCTCGCGCCGGCCGCTGACACGCGCGCGCATCTGCTCGAGCTCGGTCGCGCCCTGGCGGCGGCGCGCGCGTCGGGCGACTATCCGCGGCGGCCGCCCGACGCGTCCGCCTGCCGCGCGCTGGGATGCGGCTACGTTGGGCGGTGCCGGCGCGCATAGCGCGCCGGCACCGCCCAACGCCAGCGTGTGCCGCGCGCGCCGGCGGTGCCGGCGTGCGCGTGAGCGATGGAGCCCGCCGGGCCGGGGGAATCCCGCCGCGCGAGGTCGCGCGCGCGATGCGCGCGCGGCCTCGCGCGGCGGCGGAAAAAGCGGGCGGGCGGCCGCCCTGCAAGGGCTGCCGCCCGCCTTCGCAATCGTTCGACCGGGCGCACGTCACACGCCGTGCGCCCGGGCTTCATCCAAGTGCTACATCATGCCGCCCGGAGGCATCGCCGGCGCGCCGCCCGCGCCCTTCTCCTCGGGCTTCTCGGCCACCATGCATTCCGTGGTGAGCAGCAGGCTCGCCACCGACGCCGCGTTCTGCAACGCACTGCGCACGACCTTGGTCGGATCGATGATCCCGGCCTTCATCAGATCCTCGAATTCCTCGGTGGACGCGTTGAAGCCGAATGGGCCCTTGTTGTTGCGGATCTTGTCGACCACCACCGAGCCTTCCCAGCCGGCGTTGGTGGCGATCCACCGCGCGGGATCCTCGAGCGCCTTGCGGATGATCCCGATGCCCACCTTTTCGTCCTCGCCCGCGCGCAGGTTATCCAGCGATGACAGCGCGCGGATGAGCGCCACGCCGCCGCCCGGCACCACGCCTTCCTCGACCGCCGCGCGGGTGGCATGGAGCGCATCCTCGACCCGCGCCTTCTTCTCCTTCATCTCGACCTCGGTCGCCGCGCCGACGCGGATGACCGCCACGCCGCCGACCAGCTTGGCCAGCCGTTCCTGCAGCTTCTCGCGATCATAGTCGGAGGTGGTCTCTTCGATCTGCGCGCGGATCTGCTTGATGCGGCCTTCGATCTCAGCCTTCTTGCCGGCGCCGTCGATGATGGTGGTGTTGTCCTTGTCGACCACGATACGCTTGGCGCGGCCGAGGTCCTGGAGCGTCACGTTCTCGAGCTTGATCCCGAGCTCCTCGGCGATAACCTTGCCGCCGGTCAGGATCGCGATATCCTCGAGCATCGCCTTGCGGCGATCGCCGAAACCCGGCGCCTTCACCGACACGCAGCTGAGCGTGCCGCGAATCTTGTTGACCACCAGCGTGGCCAGCGCCTCGCCCTCGACCTCTTCGGCGATCAGCAGGAACGGCTTGCCGGTCTTCGCGATCGACTCGAGCACCGGCAGCAGATCCTTCATCGAGGAAATCTTCTTCTCGTGAATGAGCACGTAGGCATCCTCGAGCTTGGCTTCCATGCGCTCGGGGTCAGTGACGAAATAGGGCGAGAGATAGCCGCGGTCGAACTGCATGCCCTCGACCACCTCGAGCGTGGTCTCGAGCCCCTTGGCTTCCTCGACCGTGATCACGCCCTCCTTGCCGACCTTCTCCATCGCCTCGGCAATGATGTCGCCGATGGTCGAGTCGTTGTTGGCCGAGATGGTGCCGACCTGGGCAATCTCGCGGCGATCCTTGGTCGGCTTGGAAAGGCCCTTGAGCTCGCCGACCACCGACTCAACCGCGCGATCGATGCCGCGCTTGAGCGACATCGGATCGTGCCCTGCGGCGACCATCTTCATTCCTTCGGTGTAGATCGATCGCGCGAGCACCGTGGCGGTGGTGGTGCCGTCGCCGGCAACGTCGGAGGTCTTGGAGGCGACCTCTTTGACCATCTGCGCGCCCATGTTCTCGAACTTGTCTTCGAGCTCGATCTCCTTGGCCACGGTGACCCCGTCCTTGGTCACGGTCGGCGCGCCGAAGCTCTTCTCGAGCACCACGTTGCGCCCCTTGGGACCGAGCGTGACGGTCACGGCGTCGGCCAGGACGTTGACGCCGCGCAGGATCTTCTCGCGCGCCTCCTGGGAAAAACGCACTGTTTTAGCTGCCATGGTTTTCTCGTTCTCCTCGAAATTTGAAAATCAATAAAGCCTGATGACGATCAGCCGCTTCGATGAACCGACGCCTACTCGAGCACGCCCAGGATGTCGTCCTCGCGCAGGATCAGATGCTCCTCGCCCTCGATTTTGACTTCGCTGCCCGAGTACTTGCCGAACAGGATCTTGTCGCCGGCCTTCACATCGGGCGCGAGCAGCTTGCCTTGCTCGGTCATCTTGCCCTTGCCCACCGCGACCACCTTGCCTTCCTGCGGCTTCTCTTTCGCGGTGTCGGGGATGATAATCCCGCCCTTGGTCTTCTCCTCTTCCTTGATACGCTTGACCAGAATGCGATCGCCCAATGGTCTGATTTTCATGGGGACCAGCCGCCTCCTTACCCTCAAAAATTTTCTGCTATGGACTGAACGGAACCGATTTTCCGCGTCAACAAAATAACCATGCGTCGCGACTTGTCAATTGGCACTCTCGCGCCGCGACTGCCAACAAATTAATTTACCCCTATTCGCGGTCTAACGCAAAGCAGCCCGTCCCGCCGACAGGTGCGAGTTTAGCTCATTAAACATGCATTTGCTAGAATTAGCTGGGTACAGAGCAAAACAGATGCTCGCATCGGCACCGGATAACCGCCTTGGGTCTATTCGTCGAATGCGACCGGGCGGCCAAGTTTCTCCGCCATGGCCTCCGCCAGCCGGTCATACAGATCATGGCCGTCCTTGTCGTCGAGCCAGCGATCCTTTGCGGCGTTGCGGTTGTAATGCCATCCATGAGCGCCGGCGGCGAGCCAAATCTGCGCGGTGGCGCTCTGGCGACTGATGATGAAACGCGTTCCGTCGGGAAACTCGATGGTTACGACGCCGTCGCCAGTGCTGTAGTCGGCTTCGTCGGGGTCGAAATTCTCGAGCCAGCGCGCGATGCGCGCCAGGCAGGCGTCGGCGCGCGCGGCAAAGTCCTTCTGTTCGTCCATGGCGCTCGATAAGGCGGGCCTGCCGGTCAGCGCGGGCCCTTTTTTCGCAGCTCCTCGTCGCGATAGCGGCGGAACAGGATGTTCCACTCCGGGCTGCCCTCGACTACGCCGCGTTTGAGCGAATGAATCTTGCGCCGCACCGTCTCATCCACCGTATCGGCCTGTTGCTCCCATTCGAGGATCAACTCGCGCGCCTGGCGCAACGCGAGCGCAAAATTGGCGATGTCGGCCAGCCGCTCATCGCGCAGGCGCGCGATGGATTCGCGCGCCAGATAAAGCACTCGCTCTTCGCTCAGCTTCACGGCGCCATCCTGCCCGCGGTCAAATCCGCTACTACACGCGTACGCCTAGAGAGTGAAATTCCGCTTCTGCGCGAGGCGCTGGCGGATCATCGCGCGCAACCGGGTCACGTCCACTCCGGGATTGAGGCGGGCCTGCTCTTCGGCCATCCGGTCCGCCTCGTCATCGATCCGCGATTCGGTCTCGAAATTCTGCGACATCAGTTCGACCACGCAGGCGACCAGATCCTTCACGTCGGCGCGCGGCTTGATCGCGCCGCGGCTGATCAGCCCGTTCACCAGATGGTTAGCCAGGGAATCGATTTGTGCTTCGCGCAACATGTGCGCACCTTATTTCGCCGTCGGGCAAATTCGCGGGCCGCGAGAGGCCTCCGTCGAAATCGGAATCGATACAAGACCGATGTTCCGGCGCGGAGGCCGCGCGGTCAAGCCCTGGGCACGATGCCCCAATCAGGGCCTGGACAGCTTGACCCCATGCTGCTGCGCGGTCTGCTCAATCTCGAGCCGCCGGTAGGCCTCGTTCACCGCCGGAGCGAGCGCAAGATAGAATTCCTTGATATGGCCGACATTGGCTCCGAAATCGGCATGCAGCAGGTTCATCGGCCACCGCGCATCCTCACCGGTGCGTGATCGCGAACACAGATCGACTTCGCTGCGCGGCGTCACGACGATTCGTATATCGTCGACGAAGTCGAATACCCTGGTGTGATACCGCGCGTTGACGGTGAGCGTTTTGGCATCGGTGTTGACCAGCTCCCAGCCAGGCAGCGAACTCACCGTAGAGGCCGCGAGCTGCATCAGCCGCTCCGGCGGAATTCCCGGATACGAATTGCGCACCAGTTCGGGAAAGTCCTGTTCCGTCCGCGCTGCGCTCGACGCTTTGTCGGCGACCGGCGGCGGCGAAGACGCCGCCGCGACGTCGGCGGAGTCCCCAACGTGCCGCTGATGGCGCCGCTCGTGACGTTCGATATCGACCGGCTGCCGGGCCGCAAGCGCCTGCGGATCGGCACAGGCCGCGGCACCGTCGCCCTTTTCGCTCGTCGCTGCCCAATTCACGGTGAGAAAGCGATAGAGCCGCACGGCCGGACTGGGAGGGCCCGCCAGCGATACGTTGTTCATCAAAATCGCTGAACCAACCGCAATGACTGCGATCGCGCCGAAAAAAACCAGAATCCGGATCAGCGTGCCGACGGACCCGCGCACGTAGATGCTGAGGACGATGAGCACGATGGCGCCCGCCACCAGCTCGGCTACGAAGCGGTCGGGCGCCGACGCCATGAACGCCTGGAACTGCTGTTGTAGTTGCGCTCCCATCGGCGCCGCTATCCTAGTACGCGCGCACCACTAATCGCTATATGGGAGGAAGAACGGCTATTTCACCGACGTTCCGATGAAATCGTCGCCTAAAAGATGCCTAAAATGATTTAGTTTATTCAGCGCCTCAAGCGGGCGCTGCCGCCAACTCGCCGCCCTCGCCACGCAGGATGGCATCGAACCGCATTCCGCCGAGATAATGCCGATACGCTTCGTCGTCGGTGATGGCAGCGCGCCGCACGTCGCGCCGCAGGATCTGCCACACTCCTCCGACCATGGGATGGCGCCCCTGGCGATAGCTGAAAAAGTAGTACATGAACTGGCGCAGCGTTGAGCGGCGCGCCTCGGCGTCGAGACCGCGCCCGCCGGCCACGGTAAAGATGGTTCTGAGCAGGCTCGAAAAAGAATAAAAGCCGGTGAAGGCGTCGCGGTAAGCCCGCATCCATGAAACGCGGTCGAGGCGCTCGTGCTTGAGCGTCACGTGCTGCGAATCGAGATTGTTGAAGTCCCAGTCCAGAATGGCGCCCTCCTTGGCATAGCGCACCTGGTCCTCGGTGCCCGGCAGCGGCGTCATGATGAAGAAGGACACGATATCGAAGCCGAGCTTGCGCAGCGTACGCGCCGCGACGCGGCCGCAGTCGGGTCCGTCGAACGGA